>Ga0247809_1000001_pt1 | contig 462472 bp, 358 predicted proteins | sample UWRJL104311B1_FD_180951 | JGI IMG/M metagenome (GOLD analysis project Ga0247809, IMG submission 180951) | Plant litter microbial communities from Arlington Agricultural Research Station in Wisconsin, United States - UWRJ-L104-311B-1 | ecosystem: Environmental > Terrestrial > Plant litter >... | reverse complement strand
TTTTTTTGAAATTAACAAAGCAAAGGGGTTTACTGATGAAACCATAAAAAGCATTACAGAAGATGCACAGGGAAATATCTGGGTCAGCGATAACAATTTATTATACAAAATCAGAACAAAGAAATTTAAAGCGGTACCGGGAATTTCTGATTTTGAAATTACCTCATATTCCTCAAAAGATGGTTTGAAAGTAAAGCAGTTTTCGAATAACAGTGCTTTGAAAACGAACAGCAATGAACTTGTTTTTGGATCTTCAAACGGGCTGATTATTTTCAATCCTTCAAAATTGATTAAAACAGAAGATAAAACCGAGATTGTGTTGACGAAACTTATCGTTAATAATGAAGAAATCAAACCTGGAAATAAAGACATTCCGTTAGACAATTACATAAGTGAAACTTCAGAAATTACTTTGGGGCATAATCAGGGCTATATCGGACTTGAATTTAGTGCCATGAATTTTGTCAATCCTGAAAAAAATGAATATGCCTATAAACTGGAAAGCTCGTTTAATAAAGACAGCTGGCACAATATAGGTTCGCAGCATTATATTAATCTGACCAATTTAAATTCGGGAACGTATACTTTAAAAATAAGGACTTCAGATGCAGGGGGAAAATGGAATCCTACAATCAAAACCTTAAAAATTACGATGCTTCCACCTTGGTGGCAGACGTGGTGGGCTTATATTTTCTATTTTGGATTACTGGCAGCAGGATCTGTTTACTTATTTCGTTTTTTCAGAAACAGGGAATTATTAAAGCAGGCTTTTTATTTAGAGCAGGTAGAGAAAGAACGACAAGAGGAATTGTATAAAATGAAACTGGACTTTTTTACCAATGTTTCACACGAAATCAGAACGCCGCTGACTTTGATAAGCGGTCCTGTTGAAGAACTTTTGAGCGGCGCAGAAAAGAATTCCAATCTGGAATACAAATTAAAAGTCATAAAAAATAATTCGGACCGATTATTAAAATTAGTCAATGAATTAATGGATTTCAGGAAAGCAGAAAAAGGCAGCATGAAAATTTATTGCGAACAGCAGGATATTGTTTCTTTCTGTTTTGATATTTATGAATCGTTTCGTGGTTTTGCGGTAGAGAAAAAAATTGACTACAAATTTGTGCTGAATATCAATACTGCCCTGATTTATTTTGACAAAAACCAGATGGAAAAGGTCATTTACAACCTGCTGTCAAATGCTTTTAAATTTACGAGTAAAAATGGCCGAATCACCTTGGCAGTAGAACAAAAGGAGGAATCTGATTCCATAGAAATAAAAGTAAAGGATAACGGGATCGGAATTCCGGAAAACAGGAAAAAGAAAATTTTCAAGAACTTTTTTCAGCTGGATGACCGTGGCTCTGCCAATTTGGGAAGCGGAATTGGTTTGGCATTAAGCAAAAGCATTGTAGAACTTCATCACGGGGAAATTAAAGTGCAGACTGAAGCCGATGCTAATTTTACCACAATTTTCACCATTACATTAAAAAAAGGAAAAGATCATTTTAAAAAATCCCAAATCGTAGAAAGTGCTATTGCGGTCACCGAAACGGCAAGTCCGATTTCTGATGTTGTAACGGAAGTGGATATTTACGAAACTGACTATGCCGAAGAATTGGAAGGCAGTACAAAAAAGACCATTCTTGTTATTGATGATAATGAAGAAGTGCTGTCTTTTATCTTTGATATTTTACATGTTGATTACAGAGTTCTTAAATTCACTAACGGCCAGAGTGCTCTTGATTATATGGACAAAGAAATTCCGGATCTTATAGTTAGTGACGTGATGATGCCGGAAATGGACGGTTTTGAATTGTGTAAAATTCTGAAAACAAGCCTGAATACCAATCACATTCCCGTTATTCTGCTAACTGCTAAATCATCAACAATTAACAGGATTGAAGGACTTTCTACCGGTGCGGACTCTTATATTTCTAAGCCTTTCAGTATAGAGGAATTGAAATTGACGATACTGAATTTATTATCTTCCAAGGAAATAATGCGTCAGAAATACGGGGAAAAATTCATTACTGATTCGGTACAGGAAAATCTTAATACCCCGGAAGGTTTATTCGTAAAAAAACTAACCCAGATAATCGAATCAAATATAGATAATCCGGAATTTGACGTTAATGACCTGGTAAAGGAAATAGGAATGAGCAGAACGGTGCTTTACAAAAAAGTACAAACGCTAACCAATCATTCCGTTGCAGGTTTCATGAAGAATATGCGATTAAAAAAAGCCGCAAGTCTATTATTGAATACCACTTACTCCGTTTCTGAAGTAACTTATATGGTAGGTTTTAATGACAGAAAACATTTTAGCAAAGAATTTAAAAAGTTCTACAATGTATCACCAACCATTTATAAAAGTTCCCAGATGACAAAAGAATAGTTTTATCATTAAATACATTTTTACGTACCACTACTGACCTTGTGTTTGTAGTGGTTTTTTTTATTATTTAAAATTTAAATTTTTTCGACAAAAGGGAATGTAGGATCTCAGTTGTATATGAAAATAACTAAATCGATAAGACTGTTTTCTAAAAGAAAGTATAAAAAAATGCATCCTTTTTAAAATTTAAGTTTTTTATTACGAATACCGTTTTTAAAGGGTTAAAATACCATGCGATTCATAAAAAAAGACGTTAGCGCCCCTAAAAAGGGATATATTGCTACCCATCTGCGGCTATTTATTAATCATTTTTGCAGTGTAAATCACTAACAGATTTTATCTAACTAACCATTTTAAAATTTAACAATGAAAAACAACAAACACGTAAAGATGCTTTTTCTTGGAGGGAATTACCTCAAATTAATCTTAATCCTGTTTCTGCTGTTCTCTGCTACTATGAGTGCCCAGGAAAATTCAGTTACAGGAAAAGTAGTAGACAATACAGGTATGCCTTTGCCAGGCGTTAATGTAGTTGTTAAAGGAAGCAGTAAAGGAGTACAAACAGATTTTGACGGTAATTTCAGTATTAACGTTCCGGCAAAAAGTACACTGGTTATTTCTTTTATCGGAATGGACGAAGTTTCAATAGAAACAGAAAACAAAAAGAATATAAAAGTAGTACTCAAACCAAGTTCTCAAATATTGGATGAGATTGTAGTAGTAGGTTACGGTATAAAAAAGAAAAGTGATGTAATAAGTTCCGTAACATCTGTCAAATCGAATGATATGATAAAAGTTGCCACTTCTGATGTGGGAGAGATGCTTAGAGGAAAGGCAGCCGGAGTTCAGGTTACTTTGGCAGATGGCGGACCGGGTAGTTCATCTTCCATACAAATCAGGGGAAAGAAATCTATCAACGGAAGCAATGAGCCAATCGTTATTGCAGACGGTATCGTAATAGGAAGTATTAATGACATCAATGCAAATGATATCGCTTCGCTGGAAATTTTAAAAGATGCTGCTGCACAATCGATTTACGGAGCAAGAGCATCCAATGGTGTAATTTTAATTACAACCAAAAGGGGAAAAACAGGAAAGGCGAGAATTTCATATAATGGTTTTTCAGGTGTTCAGACCATCAACAGAAATTTTGATATTTACAGTGGTGATGAATTTGTACAGCTAAAAAGAGAGGCTTTCAGAACAAGTAACAATGGTGTTTACAGACCCGATAATCAGGTTTTTTCTGCCCTTGAATTAGAGGCTGTTGAATCTGGCCAATATATCGATTGGGAAAAATATATTATAAGAACAGGTGTAACGAACAATCACAGCTTGAGTGCTTCTTCCGGTACGGACAAGTCCAGTATTTTTACCAGTCTTAATTACATTAATACTACAGGTGTTATTCCAAACTCAGACTTTGAGAAAGTAGCCATGAGAATTAATGTGGATCAAAGAATAAATGACTGGCTGAAAATCGGAATGAATGCTTCGCTTCAGTTCTCGGAAGGAAATGATCCAAATGTGGGTAATATTTTGAATAACTCCATCAATACATCGCCACTTGGAAGCGTATTCAATGCCGATGGTTCTTACCGTCATTTACCGGGAGCAATACAGGAAACGCCAAATCCATTATTAGATATCTACGAAACCACTACAAATGAACTGAACCGAAATGACATCATGAATGTTTTTCTGGATATCAATCTGGCTAAAGGGTTTACCTATAAACTTAACACCAGCCGAAGATCTTGGAATTTAAAGTCAATGTCTTTTAATTCCTCTAAATCACTTGCCGGTATTGCCAATTCCGGTCAGGGTAACGGAAATATTCTTTTCAGGGACAATGTAGAATATCAGTTGAGTAATATTTTTAATTATAATGTAAAAGTAGCCGGAAAAAATCATATTGGTGCAACGGCGGTTCATGAGATTACTGCATCTCAATACAATGAATTCAGAAATACAGCCAACAGAATACCAAGTGATATTCTTGGAATTTACGGACTTGAAAGTGCTTTCCTGAATACACCTGAAATTGCCGGAAACGAAAAGTCACTGGTTTCATTTGCCGGTAAACTGGAATATGATTATGATAATAAATATTATTTTACGGTTTCAGGAAGAGCGGATGGTTCTTCTGTATTCGGAAAAAATAATAAATGGGGATATTTCCCGGCAGCAAACGTGGCATGGAATGTTTATAAAGAAGATTTTATAACCGATTATGCCCCTGTAATCAGCAACCTGAAATTAAGAGCCAGTTACGGAATGGTGGGGAATCAGCCTCAGAATGCGTATCAGAGTATGGCAACCGCTAATCAGAGGGACTATATTATCAATGGCGTAAAAGTAACAGGAAATATTCCGGGCAATCAATTGTCGAATCCTGACTTAAAATGGGAAACTTCAACACAATTAAACCTTGCCGTAGATTTTGGTTTGTTCAAAAACAGATTAAGCGGTACAGTTGAGGTATATGATACCGATACTTCGGATTTGCTGATTTATGAAACACTGAATGCAAACACAGGATACACGCAAAAATTATCCAATCTTGGAAAAGTGAATAACAAAGGTCTTGAAATAACACTGAATTCGGAACTTATCAAAAAGAAAGATTTTAACCTGAATGTAGGTTTGACTTTTACAAAAAACAAAAACAGTATTGTAAGTATCTATGGTAAAGATGCCAACGGAGACGGAATAGAAGATGATGCTGTTGGAAATTTATGGTTTATCGGAAAGCCGATAGATGTATATTACCAATACAAAGCTATTGGGATTTATCAGGAAGGTGAAAATATTCCGATTGTAACAGGTACGACACTGCTTCCGGGCGATATCAAATTATACGATGCCAATCCTTCCAACGGAGCTAACCCAAATCCGGAAGAGGACAGGATTTTAACTTCAAAAATGCCGGATTGGTTTGGAACTTTTTCATTAAGTATGAATTACAAACGATTTGATTTTTCTGCGGATATATATACTGTTCAGGGCATCACGAAAGACAACCCTTACTTGTATGGTTACGTTCAGGGAGGATCTTTGAGAGGTGTTAAAAACGGTATCAAACAAAATTACTGGACACCTGAAAATCCGGGTGGAAACTGGCCTCGTCCAAGAGATGGGAATGATCCGCCATACATGTATACTATGGGGTTGCAGGATGCATCTTATGTAAGATTGCAAAACGTATCGGTAGGTTTTACTTTGCCTCAAAACACACTTCAATCATTAGGATTATCAAACCTGAGACTTTATGTAACAGGAAGTAATCTGGTTACGATTACCGATTTCCAATCGTACAGTCCTGAAAAAAATCCAGGTGATTATCCGGAACCCGTTACTTGTGTTATCGGATTACAAGTAGGTTTTTAATGGTACGGTTTAAAACATATAATAAATTAAAAAATAACAAGATTATGAAAAATATAAATTTTCTGTTTGTTTTAATATTCCTGTTTTGTTTAGGGCTTACCTCATGTGAGGATTTCCTGGAAGAAACAGTAAAAGATCAGGTTTCGGTAGACTATATCTACACGTCTCCGGCTGGTTTAGAAGTTGGGGTTAATGCACTTTACAACCAGATGCGCTATTACAATCTTCCTTCCGGAGATAACAGCGATTTATGGGCCAACGTGTTTTTTATGGTGGCAACCGATTTAGGATTGCACAGAACATGGAACACACCTTACGGAACAGGTCATAATCCGGCGGCTTTTACAGGTTCAAAATGGATTCAGGGTTATAAAATAATCGACAGGTGTTCTGCGATTATCACGGCAGCAAGAACCATTAATATGGATGAAAATGCCAAGAAAAGACTGGTGGCTCAGGCAAGGGTAATCAGAGGTGAATTGTATCTGGACCTTAAACAAATGTATGGAGGAATATTGATTGATACCATTCCGACAACTCCGGAAAATATTAATGATGCGGTAGAATACAAAGTAGCAGCTGATGCCGACGTATATAAATTAATCGATGGCGATCTTGATTACGCAATCGCCAATCTTCCTTACAAGGTTGATGCAGGACGTTACGGTCAGGGAGTAGCAAGACACATACGCGGAAAAAGTGCTTTATGGCAGCAGGACTGGGCAGGAGCAGCCGCGCAGTTTGATGCTGTGATAAACGAAGGAACTCATGCTTTGGTAACTTTAGGAGAAGTTTGGGGACAAAATGCGAATCATAGAGAATCTCTTTTTACCTATCAAAAAGACTTTTTGCTGGGACCAAACGATAATTTGGCAGGAGGAGGAGGTTCCTGGCTAAGCAGTATTTTTACGCATAGAACATACGAACTGAAACCAAGCGAACTGATTCAGGATGTTGCTTACGGAGGACAGGCTTTAGGATGGTTTTATCCAAATGATTACCTGAAATCCCTTTACGACCAGGCCAATGATTTAAGATTTAAAACATATTATTATTCAGATAACTATCTGGATTATAAAATCAATGTTGCCGGCAATCCTAATTTCGGACAGTCTATCAGCAATCCTGCTATTGCAGCTCCAAACGGCAACCACAGGGCATGGCACTGGAGTCTGAAAAAATACCATGATACAGAAAAACTGCCAATGACTTTAGACAGCTATAAAGATTATATGTATTACCGACTGGCAGAAACCTATTTATTGGCATCTGAAGCACATCATAATCTGGGCAATGACACAAAAGCACTGCAATATCTTAACAAAGTAAGAAGACGTGGTTACACAGGAGATCCTTTAAGTACAGTAACTACTTATGACATCACAACCTGGACACTGAATACTTATTTAGATGAATCAGCCAGAGAACTGGCTTTTGAAAACAACAGATGGTTCCTGCTGAAAAGATTAGAACTTCTGGTAGAAAGACAGAATTTATATTTCCGATCTAACCCTTCAGGTACCAATACAGGAAGTGTTACCCTAAAAATGACTCCGGTGATGGTGAATATGCCAATTCCACAAAGCCAGATTGACTTAATGGGAAAACCGGAAGGATTTAATGTTGGGTATTAGTAGTTTTTTAATTAGTAGTTGATCGCGGTAATGGAGTTCTGAATTCCGGAACTCTTTTATCCGCTTTCATAAAAGTATTCCAAATCAAAAAGAAAAAGCATTCTAAGATTGCTTCATACTAATAATGAATCTAAAATCGATGATTTTTTGATTCTTAAAAAAATAACACAATGATAAATAGACAAATTATTTTGGGTGTATTGTCCGCTTTGGCATTTGCCTCCTGCAGTGACGATGAAAAAGTGGTTTTTATTAATGCAGACGAAACACCGGTTACTCCTCCTGTAACACAAACACTGAAGGAAAAGGCAAAGTTTAAAATTGGAGCGGCCGTTAAAAGCAGTCTTTTACAGGGAGAACCCAATTACAGAAATGCGGTATTAAATCATTTCAGCCAGATTACTGCCGAATCTGAAATGAAGATGGCCAGTATTTGGAGTTCCTCAACTTCTTACACATGGACCGGTGCTGATTATCTGGTCAATTTTGCCAAAGAAAATAATATGGAAGTGCACGGACATACCCTGATTTGGTATAACTCATTTCCGGATTGGTTTAAAAATGCCAAATACGATTCGATAGCTTTCGAATCAAAAGCAAAAATCTATATCACAGATGTAGTAGGACGTTATAAGGGCAAAGTAAAAAGCTGGGATGTGGTCAATGAAGTTTTTGCAGACGGAGGAGCTTTAAGGGATGAAGCAGTTATAAAACCAGTTTTCAAGGATCCGATAGGTTTTTACGGCAGATGTTTTAAATATGCGAGGGCAGCAGATCCGGATGCAAAATTATTTTACAACGATTATAGTGTGGTTATCGATGCCGGAAAAAGAGCAGCTATAAAAAAGATGGTGGCAAGATTCAAGGCGAATGGAATTCCGATCGACGGTTTGGGAGATCAGTTTCACTATTCGGTTGATCAGGGCAGACAAGGTATGAAAAACGGTTTAACAGATCTTGCCAGCACGGGATTACTAATTCATATTTCAGAATTGGATATCAAAGTCAACCTTAATAAGTCAGATTCTTATGTTTTTAATGATGTTGAAGCTCAAAAACAGGGAGATACCTACAATTACATAACGACAATGTATGAAGAATTGCCTCAGAATCAGAAATTCGCAATAAGCACCTGGGGAGTAAGTGATAAATATACCTGGTTAACTGGCTGGTGGCATCCAAAAGAATATCCTTTGTTATTAGACAGCGATTATAATAAGAAACCGGCTTATCAGGGAATTTTATCAGGGTTAAAATAAAGTATAAAAAAGAGAAATTGCAGATTTAAATCTGAACGTTCGGGGGAATTATCAACCAAAAATTTTGAAATCATGACTATAAAACTAAATCATATCTTTAAATTAAAATATTTATTTACAGGACTTGCCTTAAGCTTGTTATCCTGCGAGAGCGATGTACGCGAGGTTGTTTTATATACTAAAGGAAAACTGGAAGCAACAGCCACAGAAACAGCTATTAAAGCAGGGGAAACGGTTACTTATACCCATTCATCCACAAAAGTGCGTGCAACAAAATGGACTTTTCAGGGTGGATCTCCGGGATCCTCAATAGATCCAAATGTTGAAGTAAAATATACGAAAGGAGGAAGTTATGTTACCACTCTGGAAATTACTTTTGTTGACAATACAATAGAAAAAAAGACATTTAATGTTGAGGTAGAAGCGGCTCCACTGCCTCCCGTTGTTGTTATTGATGGACTTAGGATTTATTCTGATAATGTCAATTTTACCAATACAGCATCCACAACATCATGGATTATTGGTAATAATTTTGTTGTTACCTCTCATGCAGATGGAGGTTATGAAGATGCCTACAGAAGTATAGCATTACCTGCAGCTCCTACAGCCAACTGGTCTCTGGCCTATTTATCATTCAGTACTACTACAGACATTTCTGCCTATACATATATGAATATGGCAGTCAGAACTACCAGTACAGGTAAAATCAGATTCAGAATCAAAGACAGCGCAGGCGTAAATGGTTATGTTGAAATAGACGCAGTAAGTAATCCTTATGGATTAAAACGAGACGGTAATTGGAATATGGTTAAGATTCCATTGGCAAAATATAAAGAACTGGCCGGGACAACAGGGCTGAACCTTACTAAAATTGTTGATATTCTGGTATTAAGAAGCGTTGATCCACCGGCTGGAGATGATGTTCGACTTTTAAACAATTACACCTGGGATATCGATAATGTCTATCTATCCAAGTAACTTTTGTCCCCAAGACTATCAGTTGGGGCAGTTGTAAAACTGTCCCAAATTTTTTCCATTCAAGAATCATAATACTATTAAAAATTAAATTAATGAAATATTCCATTTATTCATTGTTCTGTTTTTTTATATGCCTGAATTCCATACAAGCACAGAATAAAGTTGATTATCACAAAGTCGAAGCCAGACAAAATGCACTGGATCCGGAATGGGTGACTTATGAAGCGAAAACAGTAAATAAACTGCCGGGTTTTAAAAGTAAAAAACAACCGGCAAGTTCTGTTTACGGCGGCTGGAAAGTAAATCAAAAAGAAGCAACCGGATTTTTCAGGACACAAAAAATTGACAACCGATGGTGGATTATTGATCCCGAAGGTTATCCGTTTATTTACAAAGGTGTAGCGGTTTTTAATGCCGGACGCTCTGTAAATCAGCAGAAAGCATTTGATAAAAAATACGGAAGCCAGGAAAATTGGTTAAAGGAAGAAACAAAATTACTGCACAACAACGGTTTTAATGGAGTAGGTGCCTGGTCAAATATTGATGTACTGAGAAAATACGAAAATTCACTGGTGTATACGGTAATTGTCTCTCCAATGGGAATGTACCATTCGGATCATATCAAAAAATATGGGGGAAAATATAAAGAAGCCAGCTGGCAAAATTTCCGTTTTGATCTGGTCATGGTTTTCGATAAGGAATTTGACGCTTATGTAGAAAAAGCGATAGCACCAATTGCCCAATACAAAAATGATAAGTATTTGATGGGGTATTTTACGGATAATGAACTGCCCTGGTTTAATGACGCTTTGGATAAACATTTAACTTTGTTAGCCAAAGACGAACAAGGCTATATTGCGGCAAAGGAATGGCTGGATAAAAGAAAAGGCTTTGATGCTTCAATTTCAGATGCAACACAGGAAGACCGAATGGCCTTTACTGCTTTTTATTTTGAAACTTATATGCAGAAAGTAACAGCAGCACTTCGTAAAGCAGATCCGAATCACCTTTACTTGGGATGCCGTTTTAATCAGGATAAGGAACAGGAATTAACGAATCCTGAGATTTTTAAGGTGGCAGGAAAGTATATGGACATAGTTTCCATAAATCATTACAGAAAATGGGAGCCGAGTCAGGATTTAATGAACAAATGGGGAGAATGGTCAGGAAAACCTTTTTTGATTACAGAATGGTACACAAAAGGAGAAGATTCAGGATTGCCAAATAATACCGGAGCGGGATGGCTGGTAAGAACGCAAAAGGAGAGAGGACTTTTCTATCAAAATTTTACATTAGAATTATTAAAAAACAAGAACTCTGTTGGCTGGCACTGGTTCAAATATATGGACAATGATCCGGAAGATTTAAGCACTGATTATTCCAACAGGGATTCCAATAAAGGCATTGTCAACAGTAAGTTTGAGCCGTATTTGCCTTTGTTGAAAGAAATGAAAATAATCAATGACAATGCGTTTGAACTGACACGATATTTTGATAAGAAATAAAATCAGTATAAAATTTACAATTAAAAATAAAAAATGATTTGGCTATGAAAAAAGTAATAATGCTGTGCTTTACTTTTCTGTTTATTGGAAAAACAATGGCACAGGAAGTTCCGTTAGTATCCAATATTGCAGCACGAAACAATATCAACCTGAATGGAAAATGGAGTTATATCGTTGATCCTCTGGAAAACGGCTATTACGATTATCGACTTATTCCGTTTAAAAATAATGGCTTTTTTGAAAATAAAAAGTTTTCTACTTCAGAACTGACAGAATATAATTTCGCCACTTCAGCCACGATGGATATTCCGTCCGACTGGAATACCAAAGACGAAAGACTGTTTTTTTACGAAGGCACGGTTTGGTTTCAGAAAGATTTCCATTATAAAAAAGATTCTAAAACGAAAGGAATTCTACACTTTGGAGCAGTAAATTATGATGCAAAAGTGTACGTAAACGGCAAGCTGGCGGGAAGCCATGTCGGCGGTTATACGCCTTTTAATTTTGACGTCACCAGTCTTTTGGTTGACGGAAATAATTTTGTAGTGGTAAAAGTCGATAACAAACGCCATAAAGATAATGTTCCGACTGTAAATATGGACTGGTGGAATTACGGTGGCATTACCAGGGATGTAACTTTAGCAAAAGTACCGAATACGTATATCGAAGATTATCTGGTTCAGTTGGATAAAAAGGATAAAACAAAGATTTCAGGATGGATTAAACTGAATGATGCAACGGCAAATCAGTCGGTTTTGATAAACATTCCGGAATTAAAAATAAAGAAAAATATCACCACCGATGCCAAAGGAATGGCCTACTTTGAAATTAAAACAAAGCCCGTTTTATGGACACCGGAGAATCCAAAATTATACGATGTTGCCATTAGTAAGGCAGGAGAAAATATTGCAGATAAAATTGGTTTCAGATCAATAGAAACCAAAGGAAAAGAAATTCTGCTCAATGGTAAAAAAGTTTTCCTTCGAGGAATCAGCATTCACGAAGAAGCACCTTACAGACAGGGAAGGGCATGGTCCACAGAAGATGCTGTTACTTTGTTGACATGGGCAAAAGAGTTAGGCTGCAATTATGTTCGTTTAGCACATTATCCACATAACGAAAACATGGTTAGGGAAGCAGAAAAAATGGGATTGATGATTTGGTCTGAAGTTCCGGTGTACTGGACAATTTCATGGACGAATCCGGATACGTATGCCAATGCAGAACGCCAGCTGCATGATATGGTGTACAGGGATAAAAACCGCTGTGGAATCGTAATCTGGTCTATAGCGAATGAAACGCCACATGGTGAAGACAGGGATATTTTTCTAAGCAAATTAGCTAAATATGCCCGTACTCAGGACAATTCCCGTTTGATTAGTATGGCTATGGAAGTAACTAAGAGCCCAAACAATGTCAATACGCTTCATGACAATATGAATGAATTTGTAGATATTATCAGTTTCAACCAGTATCTGGGTTGGTACAGGGGAACCAATGAATCATGTAAAGACATGAAATGGATAATTCCGTATGACAAACCTGTTATCATTAGTGAATTTGGAGGCGAGGCTTTGCAAGGATTACATGGTGATAAAAAAGAGCGCTGGAACGAAGAATATCAGGAAGAGTTATACATACAAAACACCCAGATGTTCAACCATATTGAAGGTTTGGCAGGAGTTTCCCCATGGATTTTGGTTGACTTCAGATCACCGCGAAGACAGCTTCCCAACATTCAGGATTTCTTTAACCGAAAGGGATTAATTTCGAGTGCCGGAATTAAAAAGAAAGCCTTTTATGTCATGAAAGAATGGTATGCTCAAAAAGAAGAAGAATATAAATAAGTCAATTCAAATAAGTTAAAAATCCTGTCTCACAAAGACAGGATTTTTTTGTTTTGAAAAAGATTCAAAAAACAGATTGTATCAATGTGTTCAGGCACATTTGCTTTTTCTTGTTTTTTATATACGTAAAAGATTACTTTTTTATTAAATTCAAGATATTTTTGTGTTCGAACACATTTTTTTTGATTTTTGTATTGCCAATCAATTTTCATTTTTTACTTTAGTCTGAAATAAGCTACTTTATATCTTTTATTCAATTCTTTAAGAGGTAAATAGCTTATTTTAAATAAAAATATTGCAATATTTTTTAACAGTTTTTTTAATTAATCCCAAATCTTAAAATTATGAAAATCAAAAAAATTACAATTATTATCTTACTATGTTTTGTGCAGGGTTATGCCCAGACGTATGTCGCAACAACCGGAAATGATGTTACCGGTACTGGTACAGCTGCTCTGCCATTTAAAACAATTGCAAAAGGTGTTCAGGTAGCTCCGTCAGGCGGAACGGTATTGGTACTATCAGGAACTTATCCGGTAACAGGACCAATTTTTGTTGGAAAACCCCTTACCATACAAAAAAGCGGTTCTTCAGCTGTTATTGTTAATGCTTCAGGCTGGACAAGTACTGATACTTATGTATTAGGTATTGTAAATACCAGTAATGTAACTGTTGATGGTTTGACTATTTCCAATAAAATCGGTAACGGCAGTAAGGGAATCTGGATATTAGCCAATTCTGGTGCTGCTGCCAATCTTAATAACATTACCATCAAAAATTGCATCGTCAGGAATATTGGATGGATTAGTAACAACCTTTCTTCAATTCCTGCCAATAGCGGAATCGTAGCGAATGCGATAAAAGTCGATGGAGGAAATGCAGCTTATGCCATAACCAATGTGAAAATTGATAATAATGAAGTTAATAATTGTGCGACAGGATGGGGAGAAGCCGTAACGGTGACCGGAAACGTAAATGGTTTTTCAGTTTCAGGCAATACAGTGTATGATATTGCGAACATCGGAATTGTAGCGGCAGGAAATTACACATCTACGGGAGCGACAAGCAACAATCAGGCAAGAAATGGTATTATAGCTTCTAACGAAGTATTTGACTGTATGAGTGCTGTTGCCAATAGTGCGGGTATTTATATTGATGGTGCTTTGAATTGTACCATAGAAAGAAATGAAGTCTATAATTGCGGAGTAGGACTTGCCGTTGGAGCAGAGCAAAATACGGCTACAGGCAATGGTGGTTTGTCTACCGGGCATATTGTAAATAACAATTCAGTCTATAATAATGTGGTAACGGGTGCTATTTTTGGAGGTGTTATCGGAAGCGGATACACTACAAGTGTTGGCAACACTAAAATTTTCAATAATACATTCTACAAAAACAGAACTGGTGCTGTGATCAATGGCGTAACAGCTATTGCCGGAGTTGCTGTAGGGACTATTGCGGATATTTATGGTGGTGAAGTCCATCTTCAGAACAGTTCAGGAATTACTTTCAAAAACAATATTTTGTATGCTACAACCGGCAAAAAAGCACTTTTAGCTTCTTACGGTTATACTGTTTCCAGTTTTGTATCGAATTATAATCTATTCTACAGAGAAAGCAATACTGATTTCATTATTGATTTGACGGGTGTAAGTTTCAATGGAAGCTCAACCACAGGATCTTATAATGCGGCAACCTTTGCAGCTGCAACTGGTCAGGATGTAAATTCGGCAGTAGGATTACCGGGATTTGTAAACGCTGCTATTTTTGATTTTACTTTAACTACAGGTGCTTTCGCAGCAGACAAGGGCGATCCGACATACAATACTACATATTCCGGAATTTTAGACTTTGATGATGATATTCGCAGAAGAAACGGCCGTGTTGATATTGGGTGCTCAGAATTGCAGACAGGATCGACAGCTAAAAAGGCTGCTACAGCAGAAGTATCCGGAGAAATTACCACAAGCGTTTCTGTTTTTCCGAATCCGGCTTCTGATTCGATTACTATTAATTTTGGAAAAAATATTGAATCAGGAACTGTTTCTGTATTAGATTTAAATGGCAGAATACTTTTAACAGAAGCGTACAGTGCTGTAAATTCAGTAACGCTAAATGTTTCCGATTTACAAAAATCACAATTGGTTGTGCTTCAAATTAATGCGGATAACGAAATTAGTACTACTAAAATATATCTGAAATAAATACCACTTCTTTTAGGGAGCAAAAGAGATTTCTTTTTTGTTCCCTTTTTTTTGCTTTTAAAATTCCGTACCTTTTTAGTATGAAAAATTACAACGTCAACAGAATCGAAAAAAACATTTTGCAAATAAATGGTTTGGGAGATAACCCTTTTTGGAATAATGCCGAAATTTTAACTGATTTTATTTCTCCTTGGAGTGATCTAAAACCGGAAAAGATGGAATTTAGAGCTTTATGGGATACTGAACATCTCTTTTTTTGTTACACCGTTTATGATACTAATATTCACATTGACAGGCAGGATGACTCAGTTGACAGTATTGGGGAATCGGATCGGGTAGAGATTTTTTTCAGGACAGATGCAGGATTGAATCCGTATTATTGTCTGGAAATAGATCCGTCACCAAGAATCATGGATTTTAAGGCATCGCCAAAGAAAAAATTTGACTTTGACTGGAACTGGCCCAATAATGATCTGATTGTAAAATCAACAACAAAAGAAGATCGTTTCATTGTAGAAATCGCTATTACCATTCAATCGCTAAAAAACTTCGACTTGATCAAAGACAATAGCATTGAAGCCGGAATCTACAGGGCAAAATATACAAAACAGGAAAATAACCTGTTTGAACCAACCTGGATTTCCTGGGTAAATCCTAATACGGAAACACCCAATTTTCATGTACCGGATTCATTTGGTAATTTGACTTTGGTCTGACTATAAAATATAATCTTTTGCGTTTTCTGTATTAATGATATCAATAGGAAGCAGTTTTTCTGTGCTGATTTCTTTTTCAAATATAAAATGTTCGATCAGGCTGGTAGTTCCTAAATAAGCCTGTCGTTTTGGATTTTGGTGAATTAAAAAGTCAATGGTTTTATTGTTCAGATATTCCAGATTGTTTTCCAATAAGTCATAACCCACAAGGGCAATTTTTCTTTCCGGATTTTTAGCAATGATTTTTGCTACCTGATACGCTTTTGAAGTCGTTACAAAAAGGCCTTTGATAGTGGGGTTTTCTTCCAGATATTCTTTAAGGGTAGTTTTGAACTGAGGATGTTTTACCTTGAAGGTTTTGATTTCAAATCTGTCTTTTTCCAGGTTGTTAAAATAATCCCTGAAACCTTTTTCCTTTTCCTGCATATGAATCGCATTCTCATAATCTTCATCAATATGAACAATGGCGATTGTACCTTTTTGGACCAATAAGTCAAGTAATCTTGCAGCAATTCTTCCACTTTGAAACAGATCCTGACCAACAAAACTTTTTAGGGCGTTGGACTTAAGCTGATTATTAAAGATACTCGCAATTATGCCTTTGGAATTATAGGTTTCAATTGCATCTAATGCTTCTTTATGGAATAACGGAACTAAAAGTACGGCATCCGGAGCAGCATTTAAAACAGCATTGTTGGTTTCAACAAATGAGGCTGTACTAGTGGCATCAAATAAGAATATCTCAACCTTAACATTAAAAGATTTAAATTCTTTTTTAGCCTCATTGATACCATCAATACAAGGCTGCCAGTACGGATCATTTTCTGAATCCGGAAGCAAAACACATATGGAATAAATTTGCGTTTTCTTTAAACTCCTTGCCATTAAATTAGGCTGATAATCAATTTTATCCAAAACCTCATTTACCTTTTCCAGGGCATCCTGAGAGACTTTTCCTCTTTTGTGCAAAACACGGTCCACTGTTCCTTTCGAAACACCTGCAAGTTCTGCAATATCCTTTATTGTATAAATCTTTTCCATATAAAAACAAATATATATAAAAATCGATTATTTCAAAATATTAAATTTTATGTGTTCGAAAACATTTTAATTGTGTTCGAGCACATTTTAACACTTTTTTCTTTTTTTATAAAATATTAATATATATTTTAGCCGAATATTAAAGATATAATTAATGGAATTAACGTAAATATTGTCAGATTAATATTTATTTTTCTATTTATAAGAGAAGTTTTCAAAATAAAACTATTTGTGATGTATTCCTTTTTTTATAACTATTGAAAAATAAAAAAAAGACCAAAAACAATTTAAAATAATAAACCAATTAATATACAATTAAATGAGCAAAAGTAAACCTACTCTCGTGATTTTAGCAGCAGGTATTGGAAGTCGATATGGAGGATTAAAACAGCTGGATACCTTTACTCCTGAAGGAGACACCATAATGGATTTTTCGATATATGATGCATTGCAGGCAGGCTTTGGAAAATTTGTATTTATAATAAGTAAAAACATAGAAGAAGAGTGCAAAGAAATTTTTAATAAAAAGCTGGAAGGAAAAGCCGAAGTGGGATATGTTTTTCAGGAAATTGATAATGTTCCGGAAAAATACCAAAATCCCGAAAGAAAAAAACCATGGGGTACAGGTCATGCCTTATTAATGGCAAAAGACGAAGTAACCGAAAATTTTGCCATTATAAACGCCGATGATTTTTACGGAAAAGAAGCTTTCGAGATTATGGCAAAAGCATTAACGGAAATGGACAAAGAAGCATACCATTTTAATATGATGGCGTATCTGCTTAAAAACACGGTTTCGGATCACGGTTTTGTTTCCAGAGGCGAATGTCAGGTGGACGAAAATAATTATCTGACAGATGTTACGGAAAGAACACATATCGAAAAGATAGATGGGAAACTGATGCGTAAAGATGATAATGGCGAATTTATTCCGATTGATGAAAATACTATCGTTTCTATGAATTTCTGGGGCTTTACGCCAAAATGTTTCGAATTTGGAGGCGCTCTTTTTGAAGAATTCCTAAAAGAAAACGAACATGATTTAAAAGCCGAATTTTTTATTACATCTGTTGTAAACGAAATTTTAAAATCAGATAATGCCTCTTTGGAAGTCCTTCAGTCGAATGCGAAATGGTTTGGTGTAACTTACAAGGAAGACAAGGAAATTGTCAAAAAAGAAATCGAAAAATTGAGAGCCCAAAAAGTGTATCCAACTAATCTCTGGTAATATGGCAGCAGAACATTTAAAATTTATATTCGACCAGTTCGACCATATAGAAGTTTTCAAAGAATTTGAGGAATTAGCCTCGGGCCATATCAATGATACTTATTTAGTTACTACAGATAGCCGTAGACAGTTTATCTTGCAGCGAATTAATGATGGTGTTTTTAAAGACGTTCCGGGTCTTATTGCAAATAAGGTTGGTGTAAGCAAACATTTGCTTCGTAAATTCAAACATCTGTCTGAAGAGGAAAGAAAACGCCGTGTGCTGACTTTCATTGGAACAAAAAAAGGTGTTTTTTATTATCATGATTTAGATGGTAATTTTTGGAACATGATGGTTTACATAGAAGATAGCCTGACTTTTGAAACCGTAAATAATGAAGAGATTGCTTACGAAGGCGGTAAATTATTTGGTGAATTCCTAAATCTGACCAGTGATTTTGATGCACAAAAATTAACGCAGGTGATTCCGAATTTCCATAATATGGCGTTTCGCTATTCGCAGTTTGATGCGGCGTTAAAAGAAGCTTCAGAACAACGTATTGCACAGGCCAAAACTTGTATCAGTCTGGTTCAGGAGCTGAAGGAAGAAATGCACGTTTTGCAAAACTTAAAAGATTCCGGAAAAATAAAATTAAGGGTAACCCACAACGATACCAAGATTTCGAATGCACTTTTTGATTTAAATAAAAAAGGACTTTGTGTAATTGATACAGACACCGTTATGCCCGGAATTGTGCACTATGATTTTGGTGATGCGATAAGAACCATTTGTAATACAGCCGCCGAAGATGAAAAAGATCTGGAATTAGTCAATTTCAACCTTCAGTTTTATAAGGCATATGTAAAAGGTTTTCTGGAGAAAACAAATTCATCACTCTCGTTATTAGAGATAAAATACCTGCCGCTTGGTGCCAAAACAATGGTGTTTATCATGGCATTGCGTTTTTTAACGGATTTCTTAAATGATGATGTGTATTATAAAACGGAATATCCGGAACACAATCTGGATCGGTCAAAAAATCAGTTTAAGCTGATTGAAAGCCTTTCGGAACAATTTAAGGAAATGGAAGACTATAATTTGAATTTCATCGGATCACTAAAATAACAAAAATGAAGAAATATGTAATTACCGGAGGTGCCGGTTTTATAGGAAGCCATATCGCCGAGCATTTATCGAAAGAAGGGCACAAGGTTACCATATTAGATAGCTTAAGAACGGGTTTCGAACACAACCTAAATGGCTTAAATGTAGATTTTGTAAAAGGAGATATTCGCGATGAAAACTTAGTGAATGAAGTAATCGATGGCGCATCAGGTGTTTTCCATTTGGCTGCTTTGGTCAGCGTACCGGAATCGCTTTTGAAAATCAGGGAATGTATCGAAATCAATACTATCGGAACTATCAATATTTTAGAAGCGGCAAAAAATAATGCGGATTGTAAAGTGGTACTTTCTACTTCGGCAGCCAATTATGGAAATAATCCTGTTTCGCCAAAAGTAGAGACGATGTCTCCTGAACCAATGACTCCTTATGCCATTACCAAATTAGATGGAGAATATTATCTGAAAATGTATCTCGATCAATATCAGGTTCCAACGGCTTCTTTACGCTATTTCAATGTCTTTGGTCCGCGCCAGAATCCGGAATCTGCTTATGCGGCTGCGGTGCCAATTTTTATTAATAAAGCATTACAAAATGAACCGATTACAATTTACGGAGACGGTTTGCAGACAAGGGATTTTATTTATGTAAAAGATGTGGTAAAAGCCAATATTCTCGCTTCGCAAAAAGGGGATGGAACGTATAATGTAGCGCTTGGTCACAGCACATCGGTGTTAGAATTGGCAGAAAAAATCATCGAAATAACCAATTCAAAATCGCAGATCAAATTTTTGGAAGAAAGACCTGGCGATATCAAACATTCTAAAGCCAATCCTGAAAAATTCAATCAGTTGGGTTTTAAACCGGAATACACAATTGATCAGGCATTAGAAGAAACTATAGTTTTTTACCATCAGCAATTAGTCAGTAAATAATCATCAGAATAATAACTAAACCAAACCCAAAAATATGTCAGAAATCGATATTACTTTAAAAAAGAAACAAAGCAGTACTTTGATTCCAATGGTTATTTTAACTTCCTTATTTTTTATTTTTGGATTCGTAACCTGGCTGAATGGACCGCTGATTCCGTTTTTTAAATTAGCTTGTGAACTAACCGAATCGCAATCGTATTTTGTGACTTTTGCTTTTTATATCGCCTATTTTGTAATGGCAATTCCGTCATCATTCCTCATCGAAAAAGTAGGCTACAAAAACGGAATTTCATTAGGATTACTGGTCATTGCTGTTGGGGCATTACTGTTTTATCCCGCAGCTGCAACACGAACTTTTAGTTTTTTCCTGATCGCTTTATTTGTAATGGGAACCGGTTTGGCCGTTTTGCAGACCGCTGCGAATCCGTATGTTGTCGTAATTGGCCCAAGGGAAAGTGCAGCAGCCCGAATCAGCGTTTTGGGAATCGCCAATAAACTGGCAGGATTTCTGGCTCCATTATTACTGACTGCATTGGTGTTATCCAATATTGGAGATTATTCGGCAGATAAAATTGCAGCAATGACTTCTGTTCAAAAAGAAAGTGCGTTAGATTTATTGGCTTTGCAATTGCAAACGCCCTACATATACATGGCAGTGATTATGCTGATTTTGGCAGTTTTGGTGAAATATTCGCCGCTTCCTGAAATCAATCTGGATGATGAAGGACAAGTAGCACACTTAAGCATTTTCAAACAAATAAAAGAAGCTTTCAAACATCCGCAATTGGTTTTTGGTGTGATTACTTTAATGGTGTATATCGCTGCCGAAGTTTTGGCCGGTGATTCCATCGGAGGTTTCGGAAAACAATTAGGCGTGTACGGAGAAGATGGTTCGTTTTATCTAAAACTGACTTCGTTTACCATGACAGCCATGGTAGTAGGATATGTTTTAGGAATTACATTAATTCCAAAATATGTTTCCCAGGTTTTTGCCTTAAAGGTATCCGGATTTTTAGGTATTCTTTTAGTTGCATTAATTGTTATGATTTCTCCAAAAATCATGGTGCAGTTGCCCGGGATTCCACAATTGCCCCTGGTTATTATTTTGGTAGCGCTTTTAGGATTAGCCAATGCACTTTGCTGGCCGGCAATCTGGCCAATGGCGCTTCAGGATTTGGGTGGATTTACAAAAATTGGTGGTGCCATCCTAATTATGGGAATTATTGGAGGAGCTGTTTTTCCGTTATTCTATGGTTTAGTAGCAGACAGCATCAACACATCAAACGAAGCTTCAGGAATTGTAGAAACAGCAAAAAGCGGTAATCAGCTGGCGTATTTGATATTGTTGCCTGCGTATCTGATGATTGTCTTTTTCGCATTCAAAGGACATAAATACAGAAGCTGGTAAAGGTTTCAAGTTTTAGGTTCCTCAAGTATAGAACTTTGCTAAACTGTTTAACCTCAAAGTTTGTCATTCCGAGGAACGAGGAATCTCCGCAAGTAATTCCGCAAACAAAATCTACAATCTTTGTAGAGTTGCTGACGAAGATTCCTCGTTCCTCGGAATGACAAAATTGTCTGTAAAATCCATACAATTTAGATAAGCACAACATTTTATTCAATCATAATTAAGCACTCAAATATTCGTATTTGAAAGAGCTTCTACCCAACTTATGCCTTTTTTCATCACTAAAAAGACATCAAAAAAGAAATGAAAAACATAATAAAATAGACTTCAAAATGATAAAAAGTAATATAGATAAAGCAACAGGATTCGAGAAGCGATTCGAAAATATCAATACGGTTGTTTTTGAAAATTCAACTGATGCTTCAAAAGCGGTTGCTCAGGAAATTGCAGCTTTAATCCAATCCAGACAAAAAGAAAACAAACCTTGTATTTTAGGTTTGGCAACAGGATCTTCTCCAAAAGGATTGTATGCAGAATTGGTACGTTTGCATAAAGAAGGAGGTTTAAGCTTTAAGAATGTAATCAGCTTTAATCTGGATGAATATTATCCGATGGAACCAAATTCAATCAACAGTTATGTTCGTTTTATGAAAGAACTCTTGTTCGATCATGTTGATATTTTACCTGAAAATGCACATGTGCCGGACGGACTTTTAACCAAGGAACAAATAGCTGATTATTGCCAGGATTACGAAGCTAAAATTGAAGCTCTGGGAGGAATCGATCTTCAGATTTTAGGAATTGGTGGAAACGGGCATATTGGTTTTAATGAGTCAGGTTCGCTTCAAAATTCAAAAACACGTTTGGTGGCATTGGATCATATTACCAGAGTAGCGGCAAGCAAAGATTTTTCAGGTTTGAGCAATACACCAAGAACGGCAATTACGCTGGGAGTTAAAAAAATCATGGAAGCTAAACAAGTGATTTTGATGGCTTGGGGAGAAGGAAAAGCCAACATCATCAAAAAATCGGTTGAGGATGAAGTAACCAACCAGATTCCGGCTTCCTTTTTACAGGAACACAATAATGCGGTTTTTGTTTTAGATAAGGAGGCCTCCTCGAAACTAACCAGAATCAACAGACCGTGGCTGGTAGAAAAAGTAATCTGGACCGAAAAATTAACCAGAAAGGCTGTTTTGGGATTGGCACTGGATCTTAAAAAACCAATTTTAATGCTTACTGATGCTGATTATATCGAAAACGGAATGAGCGATTTATTGGCTGATTCCGGTCCGGCGTACGACATCAACATAAAAATATTCAACAAACTTCAAAATACCATTACGGGATGGCCAGGCGGAAAACCCAATGCCGACGATTCCAACCGTCCGGAAAGAGCAGAACCGGCAAGAAAAAAAGTACTGATTTTCAGTCCGCATCCGGATGATGATATTATCAGTATGGGAGGAACGTTCATGCGTTTACAGGAACAGGGACATGAAGTTCACGTAGCCTATCAAACCTCAGGGAATATTGCTGTTGCGGATGATGAAGCTTTGCGTTTTGCCAGATTCGTGATTGATTACAATGATAAATTCGGAATCAAAAGTGATGAAGCAGAAAATATTTATCAAAAGGCAGTTACTTTTTTAACCAACAAAAAGAACAGTGAAATTGATATTCCCGAAGTACGTTACATCAAAGGATTGATCAGAAAAGGAGAGGCGAGAGCTACGAGTAATTTCGTTGGATTATCAGATGATCAGATTCATTTTATGGAATTGCCTTTTTACGAAACCGGGACCATTGAGAAGAAACCAATTGGTCAGGAAGATATCCAATTGACGATGGATTTGATTGAAAAAATCAAACCACACCAAATCTACGCAGCCGGAGATTTAGCAGATCCGCACGGAACACATAAAGTGTGTCTGGATGCAATTTTTGAAGCTGTCAGAGCTTTGAAATCAAAACCATTTATGGAGGATTGCTGGCTTTGGTTATATCGAGGAGCCTGGCAGGAATGGGGAATCGATGAGGTTGAAATGGCAGTGCCGATGAGCCCCGATCAGGTTTTGGCAAAACGTCATGGAATCTTCAAGCACCAATCGCAAAAAGACGGTGTTGTTTTTCAGGGAACGGATGCAAGGGAGTTTTGGCAAAGAGCCGAAGACAGAAATAGAGAAACTGCAGCAGTCTACCAACAAATGGGATTAGCGAGCTACGCGGCGATGGAAGCTTTTGTGAGGTGGCACTACTAAACGTTTTTTTAACCATATAAGTAATATAAGTTCATTTAATTATTTATATCGCTTATATGGTCTGTGGCAAAAAAAGAAAAGAAAAATTATCAGAAGTTAATTTTTAAACACATAAGTAAAATAAGTTCATTTAGTTACTTAGCTTATAATATCTTATATCACTTATATGGTTTAAAATAAAATTCTCTGTGGTAAAAAAGCAAAACAAAAATGGCTTTAATAAAATCAATTTCAGGAATAAGGGGTACGATTGGTGGAATCGTAAATGAAAATTTAACTCCCGTCAATGCCGTAAAATTTGCTGCAGCTTATGGCATGTGGCTCAAAGGACAAAATTCAAAAGAAGCATTAACTATCATTTTAGGAAGAGATGCGAGAATTTCCGGTGAAATGATCAGTAATCTGGTAGCCAATACACTTACCGGTTTAGGAATTAATGTGATAGATATTGGCTTGTCAACAACACCAACTGTAGAAGTTGCCGTAACATTAGATAATGCTGATGGCGGAATTATTATCACCGCAAGTCATAATCCAAAAGAATGGAACGCCTTAAAATTATTGAATGAGAAAGGTGAATTTCTAAATGCTGTTGAAGGAGAAAAAATCCTAAAAATTGCAGAAGAGGAAACTTTTGTGTTCTCAGAAGTGGATGATTTGGGAAAATATGAAAAGAAAGAAGGGTATATCAACCGACATATTGAAGAAGTTCTAAAATTGGATTTGGTTGATATCGAAGCTATTAAAAAGGCAAATTTTAAAGTAGTTGTTGATGCCGTAAATTCAACAGGAGGAATTGCTATTCCGGCTTTGTTGGAAAAACTGGGAGTAGAGTGCATCAAATTGTATTGTGAACCTAATGGTCATTTTCCACATAATCCCGAACCTTTGAAGGAACATCTAACGGATATTTCAGAATTGGTAGTAAAAGAAAAAGCTCATTTTGGAATCGTTGTAGATCCTGACGTTGACCGACTCGCCATTATTTGTGAAGACGGTTCCATGTTTGGCGAAGAATATACATTGGTAGCCTGCGCTGATTACGTTTTAGGAAAAACAAAAGGAAGCACAGTTTCGAATTTATCTTCATCGAGAGCTTTACGGGATATTACTTTAAAACATGGCGGAAATTACCAGGCAAGTGCAGTTGGAGAGGTAAATGTAGTCGAACTTATGAAAACCACAAATGCCATTATTGGAGGAGAAGGAAACGGAGGCATTATCTATCCGGCATCACATTACGGTAGAGATTCGTTGGTTGGAGTTGCCTTGTTTTTATCCCATCTGGCACATTCTAAAATTTCGTGTAAAACGCTTCGGGAAAGTTACCCGGATTATTACATGAGCAAAAGCAAAATTGAACTCACTCCGGAAATTGATGTGGATGGAATTCTGGAAAAAATCACTCAAAAATTCAGCAGCGAGAAACCAAATTGTATCGACGGCGTTAAAATAGATTTCGAACAGGAATGGGTGCATTTGAGAAAGTCAAATACGGAACCTATTATCCGAATTTATACAGAAAGTTTTTCCCAGAATACAGCAGATGAATTGGCTGAAAAATTCATCTCTGAAATAAAAGAATTAGTGTAGTCATTGATACCCTCAATTCATTTTTTGTACTTACGAATATAATTTCAAAATGACATTAAATAGTAACTTAAAAATTGGAAAATATAATTTTTATTACACATTTTAAATAAATGAATAATAAATAAAAAATTGGTTTTCTTAAAATATAATTTATGCTTTTTTATACTTACTTGCATTTTTTTGTAATGAATTTTAAAAAACAGTAAGAATTTAATAATACTTTTTCTAAAAAATGTGTTCGAAAACACTTTTTTTATGTGCACGAACACATTTTTTTGATTTTGCCATTGTTTATTAAAATATATTATTTAGTTTAGCCAAAAGTAAGTACAAAAACACCTTTTTCAATCCGTTTTTTTAAAGAAGAAAATGAGTTTCAAATTCAAAAAAATGGAAAGAAAAATTTTAAAAATTTGAATAACAGAATAAATTATGTAGTTGATTTTAAGTGAGAAAAAAAGACTACAATTTTAGAATATCAACAAAAAAATAACCAGACTAAAACAAAAAACAAAACCAAAAAATTATGAAAGCACAACAAACATAACTTGAATAGTTACGCTTTGTGTCTGATAAAATCTCAAGCCTTTTTACTGCCACAAAGCATGCTTTTTACATTAACCATTAAACTAACCAGAATAATATGAAAAAAAGTAACAAGTTACTATACGGTAACTATCAGGAAATAAAATTTAATTTAAAAGCAATAATTACAGTTTTAGTTCTGATAGTATCTGTTTTAAAAGTAAATGCTACTACTACGGATAGCAGCAAAAAATCGGAAATAAATAAAAAATTAGAAGTCGATATTACCATCAAAGGGGTGGTTTTAGATGAACTGGGCCAGCCGATGATAGGAGTTAATGTTGCCGCAAAAGGTTCACCAAGAGGGACAACAACAGATTTTGACGGATCGTTTACAATTGTAGTTTCATCCAATACAGAAGCTTTAGTGCTGTCTTATGTAGGATATGAAACAACAGAAGTGGTAATAGCAGGGAAAACGAATCTTACGGTTTCGATGGTACCAGTATCAAAAACCTTAAATGAGGTTGTTATTGTTGGATACGGAACCCAGAAAAAGAAAAATGTAGTGGGAGCGATGTCATCTATAAAAGGAGAATCATTGACTTTATCATCTGCACCTTCTGTGTTAACGGCGCTTCAGGGTAAAGTAGCGGGTTTGCAAATTACTCAAAATAGTGCACAGCCAGGTGGTGGTTTTAACCTTCAGATTCGTGGCGGGGGTTCAATCAATGCCAGTAATCAACCCTTAATAGTAGTTGATGGATTTCCAATTACCAATCTGGATCAGCCAGGTTCCGGAAACCGTTATGACGGAGGGACTCAGGGGGTTTTAAATTCATTCAATCCAAATGACATCGAATCAATTGATGTTTTAAAAGATGCCAGTGCGTCGGCAATTTATGGTGCCAGAGCAGCAAATGGGGTTATTATGATTACGACTAAAAAAGGGAAAGAAGGAGAAGTAAGAGTAGACTATTCAGGTTCCTACTCATATCAAAAATACAACGACGGATATGATGTACTGGATTTGAAGCAATGGATGCAATTGCGTAATGATTCCACAAGAGAAAATTGGGAGTTTATAAACAGAGTATATCCATATTCTCCTAAAACTTTGGAGGAAGCAAACGCAGCTCCTGTTAATGGAATACCTTACAAGAGAATTTATTCTGATGAGCAGATCAGGAATGCCGGACAAGGCACAGACTGGTTATCATTGGTAACGAGAGATGGTCTGGTTAAGCAAAACAACCTTTCATTACGTGGAGGGACGCAATCTACCAAATACTTTTTATCAGGAAATTTATTTGATCAGGAAGGAATAGTTAAAAATTCAGGTATAAAAAGAAATACACTTCATTTTAGTATCGACCAAAAATTAGTTGACATTGTCACTATTGGTATGAACATGACCAAAAGTAGGATCAAAAACCAGAATTCGCAATTAGGAGGACAATTTGATCCTGTAACAGGTCAGGAATTATCTCAATTTGAAAATTCAGGAATTATTAGATCTGCTATTCAACAAGGACCAAATATTTTGGCTATCGATGAATTTGGAAATTATCCGATAAACCCGGACAATGCCTTAGAGCCTAATCCATATTCACTACTTACAATTTCTGATCAGGGAATTGTTGACAGATCTCTTACGAATTTTTATGCTGAAGTAAAACCGTTTAAAGGTTTTACAGCAAGAGTTCAGGCAGGTTTTGATCAGGGAAATTCAAGCAGAAGTACTTATTTACCAAGAACAACACTATATGGTGCTTTAGAAAATGGTAAAGCTTCCATCAATACGCAGAAAAAAAATGATGATCTATTAGACGCTATTTTGACTTATAACACAAAAATAGGAGAGAACAACTCTTTTACTTTTATGGCAGGATATTCTCAACAAACATTCAGAACAGAAACGGCAACATTAGGTAACAGTAACTTCATCACCGATGCTTTTTTATGGAATAACATGAATGCCGGAGCCGGGACAAAAGTTACGGGATCATCAAATTCTGAATACTCTCTTCGTTCTGTTTTTTCAAGAATAAACTATTCGTATAAGGATCGATATATGTTAACTTCTACATTACGTCGTGATGGATCCAGTTCTAATGCTAAAAATTATAAATACGCAGTGTTTCCGGGAATTGCAGTAGGTTGGGATGTTTCTCAGGAATCCTTTATGTCCTCTATTAATAATTATGTTTCACAACTTAAGGTTAGATTTGGATACGGTGCACTAGGTAATTATGGAGGAAATGCAAGTGCCGCCTACACTGCAGGACCAGCCTATTTAAATCCTGATGAATCTATTTGGGCAGGAGTATTCCCGACAAGATTGGAAAATCCGGATTTAAAATGGGAAACGACTACAGAAAAGAATCTTGGTGTTGATTTCGAAATCTTAAATAGAAGAGTTTACGGTTCGGTAGAGGTATACGACAGAGTAGTCTCAGATTTGTTACAGGAAAAATTTATTAACAGTTATAATGAAATAAATAAGGTTTGGGCAAACATAGGCAGTACGCAAAGTAAAGGTGTAGAGGTAACACTAACTACTGTAAATATTGATCAGCCTGATTTTAAATGGAACACAACTTTTACTTACTCGCAATTTAAGACCAACTGGAAAGAAAGAGCTCCGGACTGGAAACCAAGAGTGTATGAAAGTTATAACGATCCTGTGCGTGCACAATACAGCCAGATAGCGGACGGTGTTATGCAAATTGGGGAAGTAGTTCCGGCACAGCCAGATTTATTTCCGGGACAAATTAAAATTAAAGATGTCAATGGTTTTGTCAGAGATGGAGCAGGAAATCCTGTAACAGATGAAAATGGAGTATTTTTAAGAACTGGTGAAGCTGATGGAAAAATTGATGATGCAGATACTGTTTTACTGGGTTCATCTGATCCTGATTTTGTAGCAGGTTTAAGTAATACTATCACTTGGAAAAACTTTCAATTAAGCTTTATGTTTAACGGAATGTTTGGAAGAGAAATCATGGACAGAACTGATTTTACTTATGGTGTAACAGCAGTTGGGGTAGCACAAAACGGAAGAAATGCCACAACAAATGTATATAACAGATGGACACCTGAAAATCCTACCAATTCACGTCCGGGTTCACACTTTGGCTACACTCAATACGGATCTGGTAATTTCTTTATGCAGGATGCTTCATTTATTCGTCTTCAAAGTGTATCGTTAAGTTATAATTTTCCAAAAAAATGGTTTGGTAAATACATGCAGGGAGCCGCTATCAGATTAGATGGGCAGAACCTTTTTACCATTACAAAATATAATGGTATTGATCCTGAAACAGACGGTTATGCAGCAGCATATCCAAATGTAAAAACATACACAGTAGGAGTTGATCTTAAGTTCTAATAAAAAAGATATGAAAAATTTAAAAAATTATACAATAGTATTGCTATTACTAGTTTTCTCAGGATGTAGCGAAGACTTTGAATCTGTCAATTACGATGAGATTAACCCGAGCATTTTTCCAAGCTCAGAAGCAGATATTCAGGCAATAGTTGCGTCGGCTTATCATCCTTTAAGAGGATCTTACGGAAATGGAATTCATTCTACTTCAGAGAACGGACTGATGTTTATTCTGGATGCCACCACCGAAATCCTTCAGGGTCCTTATGGCGTGCAGCAGGAAGCATCTCTGCACAGTTACAAAACCAGTTCTACCGCTTTTACACGTTTTTATGATGTGTTCTACAATAAAATAAGCGGGATGACTCTGAGTATTGACAGAATTGAAAAATCGGGCGTAAATGAGCTGGTAAAAAAGAAAGCCATTGCCGAAATCAGGTGTGCCAGAGGATTATTGGCTTATGAATTATTTGATATGTACGGTCCTCTTGTTGTAGCACCACTTGAAGTACTTCAAAATCCTTTGAAAGAAGAACCATTGGCAAGACTTTCAAATGCTGAGATGGTAAGTTTTATTGAAAATGACCTTAAAGCGGCTGCTGCAGATTTAGAATCTCCTGCTGAAACTCCTTACGGAAGATTTAGCAACGGTATGGCAAGAATGGTTTTGATACGATTGTATCTGCATGAAAAAAGATGGGCAGAAGTAGAAGAACAAACCAATGCTATAATAGCCATGAATCATTATGAATTAGAAGATAATTATGCAGGTTTATGGGATATAACAGCTCCTGTTACCAGTAAAGAAGTAATCTGGGCTGTTCCTGCTGATTATGCCGGAACTAGTGAAAACCAATGGCAGCTAATGGTCCTGCCTGCTAATTTCCCGGGACGCGGAGGTTACGGAACCATTCAGAGTTCATGGAAATTTTATGATTCTTTTGAAGCAACTGACATTCGTAAAACAGCGCTTATTGCAGAGTTTACAGGTACTGATGGTGTCACTTATAACAGGGCAAATCCTGCGAACTACATGCAATTGGGACCTATTCCTTTAAAAATTCATCCGGATGCAGCCAGAACTACTGCTTTAACTACAGTAGATATTATCATCTATCGTTTTGCCGATGTATTATTATCAAAAGCTGAAGCATTGGTAAACAAGACAGGTACACCAACACAAGAGGCTATTGATTTGGTCAACATTGTTAGAAGAAGAGCCAAAATCAGCGAAATTGATTTAGCAGATTATAACACGCTTGCCAGTTTCAATGAAATGATTCTTTTAGAAAGATCCCACGAATACTGGTGTGAAAACGGACAATACCGTTCAGATTTGATCAGACACGGAAAGTTTACTGAGCATGCAATTTCTTTGAATGGAGCAGCGAGCCAAAGTGAACCTCATAAAGCATTGTTTCCTTTTTCTTTAGACAGGGTTAGTGAAGGTAAAGGAAAGTTTATTCAGAATGATAAATATTTTTAATTGAAAGGACGGATATCACTTTATGTGAAGGAATAAAATGGAATCAGATAATTTAATTATGCAAAAAATGAAATATTTATTTATAGTATTTTGCCTTTTCCTAAATGTGGCCTCCAGCTGTCAGAGCGATGGTGGTGACAATAAAGAAGAAGGAAACGGACAGGAAAAAGTTACCTATGCTGTTTCTAATGAGGTTTTTACCAATCCAGAACGCGGTTTTATGCACACCTGGCAGGTAAAGTCTGAAGGAACTGCAATGACAGCGGCCTCCCTGAATAATCTGAAGAAAGAAAACGTAAGCCTTATTTTACGTTTGTATTATCTGGAGAAATTCAAAACGACTGCTTTGAGCCAGGCTCAGCTTGATTTAATTACAACCGATTTTACTCGATTGAGAGAATCGGGTTTAAAATGTGTTTTGCGCTTTGCCTACACGGATGCTCAGGATGGAACAGACGCTTCGGTTACTGTAATTTCAGGACATTTAGATCAGTTAAAACCCATTTTTGAAGAAAACAAAGATGTCATCGCTTTTGTACAGGCAGGATTTGTGGGAGCCTGGGGCGAGTGGTATTACACTACAAACCAGCTGACTACTCCAGCAAATAAGAAACTGATACTGGATAAACTTTTGGAATCTTTTCCAAAAGAAATTAAAATTCAGGTAAGAACACCAACAATCAAGCAGGATTTCATGGCTACTACAACGGCTATTGATGCAACAGTAGGTTACGGAACGACCAACACTGCCCGTTTGGGTTTTCACAATGATTGTTTTATGGCAAGTGTCGACGATTACGGAACCTACCAGAATGTTACTGCCGAAAAAACGTATGTAAGCAATGAAGCCTTTTTTGTCCCAACAGGAGGTGAAACATGTCCCCCGGTAAATGTACCGATTGCAAGCTGTAGCATCGCCGAAAAAGAAATGACGCTTTTAAAATGGACGTATCTTAATCTTGATTATTATGGCCCGGTACTTCAGGAGTGGAGAAACAACAATTGTTTTACCGATTTTGAAAGAAAGCTGGGATACAGGCTGGCATTAGCTTCTTCAGGTATTAAAAAAGAAGCAGCCTTAAACGGAACTTTGGAAGTGGACGCTCTTATTAATAATTCAGGTTTTGCTCCGGTGTACAATCCTAAAAATGCATTTTTAATTTTAAGGTCAACTGCAAACGGAACTGTTTACAAGAAAAAATTAAGCTTTGATGTTAGGAAAGTAGTACCGAGAGTAACATTCAATTTAAAAGAATCAGTGAGTTTAATAGAAATTCCGGCAGGTAGTTATGAATTACTTCTGAAAATTGAAGACAGTTCTTCAAAATTGAGTGAGAGGCCAGAGTACGCTATTCGTCTTGCGAATACTGGATTATGGGAAGCCGCAACAGGTTTCAACAAATTATCACAAACGGTTATCATTAAATAGTTATACAAACATTTAAACCAAAAAACCATGAAAAAAATAAAACTAACCCAATACGTAACAATGCTGATGGCGTTCTTACTGCTGACAGCTTGTTCCAGCGATAGTGCTTCTTCGGAATCAGCTACAAAACCCGTAGCAGATTTCTCGTTTACTAATGACGGAAGTACTTTTACCTTTACCAATCTTTCCACAAACGGAACAAAGTACAGATGGGACTTTGGAGACCTTTATTACCCATCAAATGAAAAAGATCCTGTTTATACCTATAAAATAGGAGGTGAAATCAGGGTTTCGCTTACCGTTACCAACGATGCAGGAGAAGAATCATTCATTACAAAAGTTATAGATGCTCCAAGAATTATAATTATCGATATTAAAATCGATGGCAAGTTTACAGATTGGGATGATGTTGCTGTTACAGATGAAAATACATCTGGAAACGGATCTATACAAAAGATTAAAATTTGGGCTGGTGGTCCAAATGTGAATGTATATCTGGAAGGAAACAAAAAAATGTTGATGGAATTGGTTGACATGTACATCAATACGGACGGAAATACACAAACCGGATTTTTACATGGTACATGGCCAGGTGGTTCGGGAGCAGAATTTTTATTCGAAGGCCCACTGGTAAGCGGTGGCTGGGGAGATTTTTACAACCACACTGATCCAAATGGCGGATGGGGCTGGGGTCAGATTGCCGGTTCCGGAGCTAATTTGAAAGCGTCAGCTGTTGTGAGTCTTAACGATACCACAAATGCGATCGAATTCAGTATTCCGAAAACACAATTAGGAACTTTAGGAAGCTCAATAGGTATAGCTATTACTGAAATGACTGGTGGATGGGCAGCTGTTGCCAATTTCCCTGAAGGGCCTAAGTTTTCAACCTTACAATTGTAGTTTGTCATCGATAGCCTGTCAAAATATGCCATTGGATTAGTAGTTTTTGAAAAGGTCATTTTTAAATCTAATGGCATGAGCTATCGAAGTAAAATAAACCCTTGGGTATAATAGAAAATTAAACACATAGAAACATAGATTGTATGTGTAAAAAAGGAGATAAAAAAAACACACATTTCTTTCGCATAGTTGTTTATATGTGTTTTATAATAAGTGAAATGCCTTTTTTTAATTAAAAAATCTATGTTTCGATGTGTTAAAAAAATTACACGCAACAGTTTACCATAAGTTAAAAGTAATCCTTGGTATATATAATATTGAGGATTACTTTATAAAAATCAAATTTTAAGAAAAAAGAAGTAAATGAATAAAAGCATACCCAATAACCGATTGATGGCTGTAGATGTTCTGCGAGGATTTGATTTGCTCATGATTATTGTGGCGGATCGCTTTTTCTATAACCTGAATACAGCTGCCAAAACCAATTTAACCAAGACTTTGGCCGATCAGTTTGAGCATCCGGAATGGATTGGATTTCATCTTTATGATGTTATTATGCCTTTATTTCTGTTTGTGGTGGGTGTTGTTATTCCGTTTTCATTGGGAAAAAGAAGCACAGATGCAGGATCAGAATTTAAGTTGTATCAGCATATTCTAAGACGATTTTTAATTCTGTTTATTTTGGGATGGATTGTACAGGGCAACTTATTGTTTCTGGATCTTTCCAGGTTTCATATATTCAGTAATACACTTCAGGCTATTGCTGTTGGTTATTTGTTTTCCTGTATTGCGTATATCAATTTATCCAAAAAAGGAAGATACATCTTTTTTGTATCGTGCCTTGTTTTATATGCCGTTTTGTTAGATATCCCTAATTTCTTCGGACATACTTTTGAATTATTACCCAACAAAAACCTACCTATTTATATTGACCAGCAGGTTTTTGGACGTTTTTACGACCAGACACAATATTCGTGGCTACTGACCGGTTTAGGATTTACTGCCACCACCATGTCGGGATTATTTGCGGGGGAGTTGCTATTGTCAGTTACACCAATAAAAAAAATAGCTTTATACCTTGCTTTGATTGGTATAAGCGGAATAGCTGTATCATTAATTATAGGAATTTGGCATCCCATTATCAAAAAAATATGGACGAGTTCATTCGTATTATTCTCATCAGGAATCAGTTTTGTTTTATTAGCTTTATTTTATTGGATTGTCGATGTAAAAGGCTATACCAAATGGGCTTATCCGTTTAGGGTTATTGGCTTAAATGCCATTGCTGCCTATGTTGGATCACATGTTTTTAATTTCTCCTTAATTGCCAAACAAATTTTCTTTGGCTTTGAACAATTTACCGGAGCCTATTACGATGCTTTTTGTGATCTTGCAGGTTTTGGTATCCTTTATTTCATACTTTGGTACATGCATAAAAATAAGACTTATATTAAGGTTTAAAAACATCGATTTTTTTAAATAAAGAATAAAGAATAAAGAATCTGCCTTATCTGCTAAATCTGCGAGAGAAAAAAATAAACACATAGAAACATAAATTTTTATTTAAATTAAGAATTAAAAATCTGCTTGAAAAATCAACACATAGAAGTAATGCTTTTGACAAGTTAAATTTTTATAAATCAGGTAATTACGAATAACGACTACAATACATAATATCACTAAACAAAAAAAAATGAAAAGTTCAAGTTTAAAATTTTTACTGATAGCTTTTTTGCTATTAAGAATTGGCGACGCATCTGCGCAGCTCATAAAAACAAAAGCACCAAAAAGAGATAAAGGACAGACTGATGTTTTGCGTTTGGCAACGCCGGCAATTCCTATTGTAAAAGTGGCAATTATTGGTTTAGGAATGCGCGGTACAGGTGCTGTTGAGCGAATTACACACATTCCCGGAGTAGAAATTGTAGCGCTGTGCGATATGGTCGAAGAAAGAACAGCGGCTGCTAATGATACGCTTGTAAAGAATGGAAAACAAAAAGCACAGGTGTTTTTTGGGGAAGATTCCTGGAAAAAAGTCACTACGCTTAAAAACGTTGATTTGGTTTACATCGTAACCGACTGGAAGCATCACGCCAATATTGCTGTGCAAGCCATGAAAGAAGGAAAGCACGTTGCTGTAGAAGTTCCGGGAGCTTTAACCATGAAAGAAATCTGGGATATTATAGATACATCTGAAAAGACCCGTAAACATTGTATGATGCTGGAAAATTGTGTATACGATTTTTTTGAACTGACTACATTAAATATGGCGCAGCAAGGTTTATTTGGAGAAATTCTTCATGCCGAAGGTTCCTACATTCACGGATTACAGCCGTATTGGGGCAATTACTGGAACAACTGGCGTATGGATTATAACCGTAAACACAGAGGGGATGTGTATCCAACACACGGTATGGGTCCGGCATGTTTAGCTTTGAATATCCACAGGGGAGACAAAATGAATTTTCTGGTTTCTATGGATACAAAAGCAGTTGGAAATCCTGCATTCATTAAAGAAAAAACAGGTGAGGTGGTAACCGACTTCAGAAACGGAGACCATACCATGACAATGATTCGTACCGAAATGGGCAAAACAATCCAGATTCAGCATGATGTTACCAGTCCAAGACCGTACAGCAGAATGTATCAGTTGTCCGGAACTAAAGGATTTGCGAATAAATATCCGGTAGAAGGGTATGCCATTGATGCCAAGGAAGCAGGAGCAGAGATTGCCAAAAATTACCAAAACCTGAATGCAGAGGAATTTGTATCGGAAGAGGTGAAAAAAATATTAATGGAAAAATATAAAAATCCAATTGTGAAAGACATCGAGGAGATGGCCAAAAAAGTAGGCGGTCACGGCGGAATGGACTTTATCATGGATTACCGTATGTTTTACTGTATTCAAAAAGGACTTCCTTTGGATATGGATGTTTACGATCTGGCAGAATGGTCCTGCCTGAGTCCGTTAACTGAAATTTCTTTGGATAATAATTCTGCACCAGTTGAAATTCCTGATTTCACACGCGGAAGCTGGAAAAAACTGAGTACGGTAGAGTTTTCTAAGTAAGTCCAAACTTAAACGGATTATCGGTTTGATTCGTATTTTTGTTAGTTAAAATCTCCTGTGTCACAACAGGAGTTTTTTTTTGCCCCAAATTAAGATTTAGCGATCTTTTTTGGTTAATCATCAAATTAAAAAAAAAGCCTTCTCAAGTTTATGTTGAGAAGGCTTCCTTTATTTTCGGAATGTCTTAATTAATTCTTGTGAATGATTGCATTTAATCATCAGTCAAAAATTAAAATTAGTCAATCTTATATCCGTCATCTGAAAAAGTTTCAGGCTCTTCAATTTCCTCTTTATCAAACTCTTCGTCTTTCTCTATTTCGGTTGAATCCTCTTCGTCAGTATCATTCTCATCGAAATCATTTTCAAAATCATCCTGATCCAATGCATTGGAGAACTCATCATCCAGAATTTCATCTTCCGTAGGTGCTGATGATTCATCATCATTTAAAAGATTTTCTTCATCGTTTTCCTGTTGGTACTGATCTACATAACTCTGGTTGTCCTGTGTCAAATTATTTTCGTCCTGATTGTAATTTCTGTTGTTATCTGTTACCATGATATTTATATTTAAAGTTGATTGTTCGAATGTACGATACACTTGCCTTTTGGACTTTTCTCAAAATTAGGCACAACACAGGCGTATGTTCTTATAGTATTCTTTTAAATGCTTATTTAATTTTCATTAAAGTCCGAAATCCCGGATATTTACTGGCTGTAATTAATCATAAGGTAAACTTTGATTAAACCTTTCTGGAATTTAACACACAGCGCAGGACAGTTTTTTCTTGATTATTGTATACGTTTGATTCCATTCCTGATTTTTTTTAGATTAGGATGACAGAGCCAGAAGAAGAAATGGATGCATTATCCTTCCAATATTTTAATTGATTGCTATGAATAGACTATTCCAAATCACACTGCTGTTTTTCTTTATGCTGTTTTTTACGTCCGAATTAAAAGCACAGCAAACCTTTACTGCGGCTAAAAATCAGTTTGAGTTAAACGGAAAACCATTTGTTATCCGGGCGGCTGAACTGCATTATCCCCGAATCCCCAAAGAATACTGGGAACACCGTATTCAGATGTGTAAAGCGATGGGAATGAATACTATTTGTATTTACCTCTTCTGGAACCTGCATGAACAGCAGCAGGGCGTATATGATTTTTCGGGACAAAATGATGTGGCAGCTTTTGTAAAACTGGTTCAGAAAAACGGAATGTATTGTATCGTAAGGCCGGGACCTTATGTTTGTGCGGAATGGGATATGGGCGGGCTGCCATGGTGGCTGTTAAAAAAGGATGATATTCAGGTGCGCACCATACAGGATGAATTTTTCATGCAAAGTGCTGCCACATATTTAAAGAAAGCAGGAGAAGAGCTTGCAGCCCTGCAGATCCAAAAGGGAGGTAATATCATCATGGTTCAGGTAGAAAATGAGTATGGAGTCTGGGGGAACGACGGAAGCTATATGTCAAAAATCCGTGATCTGCTTCGTAGTTCCGGATTTGATAAAGTACAGCTTTTCAGATGTGACTGGGCTTCCAATTTTGACCGATATAAGGTTGACGATGTCGCCAGTACACTAAATTTTGGAGCAGGAGCCAATATAGAAGAGCAGTTTAAAAAGTTTAAAACATTCAATCCTGATGCTCCTCTCATGTGCAGCGAATATTGGACAGGCTGGTTTGATCAGTGGGGAAGACCGCATGAAACCAGGGGAGTTGAAAGTTTTTTAGGAAGTCTCAAAGACATGATGGACCGAAAAATTTCATTTAGTCTTTATATGGCACATGGTGGAACTTCGTTTGGGCAATGGTCAGGTGCGAATGCGCCGCCTTATGCACCAACAGTTTCTTCCTATGATTACGATGCGCCCATTAACGAATCCGGTCAGCCAACAGAAAAATTTTATGCGATCCGCAATCTTTTAGGCAATTACCTTAATGAAGGAGAAACGATGGCACCTCTTCCGGAAGCAAAAAGTGAACTAATAACAATACCGGCCATTCACTTTAAAAAGAAAGCTATTTTATCTGAAAATACAGGAACACCTAAATTAAGTGTTGATCCCAAGCCAATGGAATATTTTGATCAGGGTTGGGGAAGAATTCTGTATCGTATTGAGCTGCCTGCAAGTAGTGTGGAGCGTACCTTAAAAATAGATGATGTGCATGATTATGCGGTTATTCACCTGGATAATAAATACATAGGTAAACTGGACAGAAGATTTAATGAAACGTCTGTAAGGCTGCCTGCTTTTCAAAAGTCGGCACAACTTGATATACTCGTGGAAACAACAGGAAGGGTAAACTACGGAAAAGCCATTATTGACCGCAAAGGCATCAACGGAAAGGTATATTTGAATGAAGGAGGTACTGATAAGGAACTTTGTAATTGGAAGGTATATAATTTTCCGGTTGACGCAGGTTTTCAGGAAAAATTGAAATACGAAAATTTAAAAGGCACGGGGCCGGGATGGTACAAGGCCGAATTTACCCTAAAAAAAACAGCTGATACTTATCTCGATATGAGAGGATGGGGAAAAGGAATGGTCTGGATCAATGGTCAAAATCTGGGAAGATACTGGAAAATAGGACCTACGCAAACGATGTTTGTGCCGGGCACCTGGCTGAAAAAAGGAACCAATACAATTATCGTCTTTGATCTTGACTCCCATGCTAATCCAGTTGTGAATGGTATTACGAATCCAATTTTTGAAATGGTATCCGATAATTCACTTTTGCATCGCAAGGAAGGTGAAACACTTAATTTAGCTGACGTAAAACCTGTAGCAGAAGGCAGTTTTGGTAATGAACCGGGATGGAAGGAAATAAAATTACCAGACACGGTGAGAGGACGTTATTTCTGTCTGGAAGCATTAAGTGCGCAGTCTCCATCGGATCCGGTGACATCACTTGCCGAACTGGAAATTATGGATCAGCATGGAAAAGCAGTTTCTGCAATCAACTGGAAGGTACTTTATGCGGATAGTGAAGAAGTAATTGCTTCGGGAAGTTCTGCAGATAAAATTTTTGACCTTCAGGAATCCATCATCTGGCAAACTCAAAAAAGCGGAAAAACACCAGCACATCCTCATACAGTAGTAATAGATATGGGAGAAAATGTTACGGTTTCGGGATTCAGGGCTCTTCCCAGAACAGATAAGAGCAAGTCAGGAATAATCAAGGAATATCGTTTTTATCTGCAGGAAAAGCAATTTGACATAAAATAAATCAAAATGAATAAAATAATATCATTGTGTTTTGCGGCCCTGCTTTTTAGTGGGTCTTTGTCTGCACAGCAAAAAGAAAATAGTGTTGTTTTTCAGATAAAAAATCCTGATTACACGGCAAGTCCTTATACCGGAATGACCAAAAAGCATTGGAAAGACGCTGCGTTTTATTTACTGGAAGGCGCCTTTAGTTACATCCAAAAAATGGATGACCCGATGCAGTTTCCCAAACAGGAAGGCAAAAGTTATCCCACTAATGAAAATCAGGTACCAACAGAAAAACTGGAAGGACTGAGCCGAACTTTATTCATAGCCTCGCCATTACTAAAAGAAAATCCCGATCTGGTAATCAATAACATAAAAGTAGCAGAATATTATCGGTATCAGATAGCAAAATTAATCGATTCTGAGAGTCCTTCTTATATCATTCCCCGGGCTAAAAACAGCGGACCCAATCAAAATCTGGTGGAGTTTGGAGCGCTGGCGGTTTCCTTGATGACGAATTCCGAGGTTTTATGGAACCCTTTGCCGCAACATCAGAAAGATGGTCTCGCCCAATTAATGCTGAGTTACGGAGATGGCCCTACGGTAGATTCCAACTGGAAATTTTTCAACATTTTTGTTTTGAGTTTCTTTAAGCAGCAGGGTTATGCCGTTAACGAGAAATTGCTTGTCGACTATTTGGAAAAATCACTTACGCACTACCGTGGAAATGGTTGGTACAACGACAGTCCGGCTTATGATTATTACAGCATGTGGGCTTTTCAGATGTATGGATCGTTGTGGTCGGAATATTTTGGGAAGCAGCATTATCCGGAAATTGCTGCGCGTTTCATGAAAAATTTTAAGGACTTGCAGGGCAATTATCCGCAGCTATTCAGTAAAGACGGCGAAATGATTATGTGGGGAAGAAGCATCAGCTACAGGATAGGGGCGATTGTTCCTTTTCCCTTGATGGGATTCCAAAATGATCCTGATATCAATTACGGATGGATGCGCAGAATTTCATCGGGTGTTATGAAACAATTTTTGACACATCCTGATTTTATGAAAGATAATGTTCCTACATTAGGTTTTTACGGACCTTTTGAACCCGCCGTGCAGGTTTACAGCTGTAGGGGAAGCGTGTACTGGATGGGTAAAGCTTTTCTGGGATTACTGGTTGCGGACAACAGCCCTTTTTGGACAGCCACGGAAAACAACGGCGACTGGGACACTACATTTAAAAAAGGAGCCGTGTACCATAATTTTCAGGGAGAATCTGAAATTTTGACTACGGATTATCCCAATATTGGTGCTTCAGAAGTAAGGGCGTGGTGCTACGAAACGGTAAAAAAAGACTGGCAGAAATTCAGGTCAACCGAAAACTACAACAGGCTCTCTTATAATAGTGCTTTTCCGTGGCAGGCTGATGGCGAAAATGGAACGGTTGCCATGAACTATGTCATTAAAAACAAGGAGAATGTCTGGGAGGCCTTTAGATTGTACGATTATAAAAAGTTTGAAGACGGAGTCTATTACCGCGACGCAGTTTTGGAAACCGATAGTGGTATTCAGTTTAATTTAGCCGACATTCCTTTGCCTGACGGAATTTTAAGGGTGGATCGAAACAACAGCAATCAACCGGTTTTGATGCGCCTGGGACATTATGCGCTGCCCAAATTAGGAAAGGAGATAATTACCAAAACAAAAAAAATAGGACGCCATACGATTACAATCATTGACAATGGAAAATACCAACTGGCAATGGTGCCGCTTCTGGGATGGCAAAATACAGAAGTGGTAAAGGCAAAAGGACTGCACCCGGAAAGTAAGGAAAGCGCGGTAATCAATGTTTTAGCCAACTCCGTATCGAACGATTCCAATCAGTATGCCACGTTGATGCTTTGGAAAAAGTCAGGAGAAAAATGGAAAAACAGTGAACTGCTTCCTGTAAAAAAGATACAGCAGGAAAAGGGCAGGGTTGCTATAGAATTTACTGACGGGACAAAAAAGATAATTTATTAGCAAAATGATTGGTTAACATAAAAATTGATACAGGTTGTAATCAATTATTTTATGTCGTCAGAAAAGGTTTCTCATTTTAAAAGTTTATTTCTGCTACCATTTAATAATCAACAAATGATGTTTCGTGCTTTTTCACTATTGTACATGAAGTATTTATTGGATATTTATTAAAAATTATTTTACCTTTCAAAATTATTATCCAAATCTTGTATTCAATTTTATGCAGTATTTTTTGTTTGCCTTATCTATCGTATTGGTCATTATTACTTTTATTCCCCTTATTAAAAATGAATACTGGATTTTCCGGGTTTGCGATTATCCAAGACTGCAAAAGCTGGTAATTAACACCTTTTGTATAGCGGGACTTGTATTGTATAGCAGTATGGAAAGCGGGTATCATTTTAATGAGCTGCTGTTGCTCATTATGATTTTGAATGCTTTTTATCTTACACGTCAGATATTGCCTTTTACCTGGCTGGGGAAAAAACAGGTGCAGCGAATTGAAGCTGAAATACCGGAGAACGGATTCAGTGTCATGATCAGCAATGTGTATCAGGATAATAAAAATTACAAAGGCTGTCTGGAAGAAATCAAAAAAGCCAATCCTGATGTGCTGCTTTTGCTGGAAACCGATGGAGCATGGGATAAGGAAACAAATTCATTAGAAGATCATTTTCCTTTTTATAAGAAAGTGCCTTTGGAAAATACTTATGGTATGTTATTGTATTCCAAATTGGAACTGGAGCATACAGAAGTTAAATATTTGGTTGAAAAAGACATTCCGTCTATTCATAGCCAAATTGTTTTACCATCCGGTCAGCGTGTCCAGATGTATGCCGTTCATCCTGAACCGCCTGTTCCAATGGAAAACCCCAGCTCTAAAGAACGTGATAAGGAACTTTTACTGGTAGCCGATCTGGCCAAAGATTCTAATTTGCCTGTAATTGTTATCGGGGATTTGAATGATGTAGCGTGGAGCTATACCACCGAACTTTTTCTGAAAATGAGCGGTCTTCTGGATCCAAGACGCGGAAGGGGATTTTACAATTCGTTTCATGCCCATTATCCTTTTTTGAGATTTCCATTGGATCACGCTTTTATTTCGACCGACTTGAAAATTAAGGAAATGAAACGTCTTCATAATTTTGGCTCCGATCATTTTCCTATTTTTATCAGCCTGCAGTATGAAGCGGCAGCCAAATTGGAGCAGGAGGAAATGCAGCCCGACCAGGAAGATACCGAGATTGCAGCAGAGAAAAAAAGTGCCGATTAACGAATCCCAACTTTTTCTTTGTTTAAATTATGATTTTGTAAAATGCTGAGCCCGTAATATTTGAATAGTATAATCATTAAGTAAATTTCTGTAAAATTAAATTAAGCAGGCGTGGTTAAATTTGGCTATACTTAAAAATTAATTATTATGAAAACCGCAGAAAAAAATACTACAGCCACAAAAGCGAAAACCACAGCAGCAAAAACAACTAAGACTGCTGCAGCAAAAAGTAAAACGACAGAACCTAAAACAAGCGCAACAGGAGTTGTAAAAGCAAAAACTTCTGCAGCAGACGGATTGAGAGAATTGTTTGTAGATTCATTAAAAGATATTTACTGGGCAGAAAAAGCACTGATCAAAGCCTTGCCTAAGATGGCTAAAAATGCCACTTCAGAAAATCTGGTAAAAGCGCTTAAAGATCATTTAGCCGTAACCGAAGAGCAGGCGGAAAGACTTGAAAAAGTATTTTCACTGGTTGGGGAAAAAGCAGTTGCCAAAAAATGCGACGCCATGGAAGGACTGATCAAAGAAGGCGAAAGCATTATGGAAGAGACTGAAAAAGGTCCTGTTCGTGATGCCGGAATCATTGCCGCCTCTCAAAAAATCGAGCATTATGAAATTGCAACGTACGGAACACTGGCTGCTTTTGCCGTGACCTTAGGTGAAGATGACGCCGTATTGCTTTTGGAAAAAACACTGGCAGAAGAAAAAGAAGCCGACACGTTATTAACGGAAGCTGCTTACAACACCATCAATTTTGATGCTGCCGAAGAAGACGAAGAATAATTATTACCTGTTTTTCGACTTTCAATCATTAAACCTGTATTGTAATGATACAGGTTTTTTTCTTTCGCAGATTCTAAACCCTATAGGAGAAAAATACGTATATACCTCAATACCAAATGTATAATACCACAAGCAAATAAACGCCATGTCCTGTAAAAATATTTTATTGATTGATGATGATAGTGATGATGCTGAAATATTTATTGAAGCTGTCAATGCACTTGAAAAAGAAATTATCTGCCAGACTTCCTCAAATGCCTTAACAGCCTTTGAAGGATTAAAAACTGCAGAAAAGCTGCCGGATTACATATTCGTGGATTTTAATATGCCCGCCTTAAACGGAGCCGAATTCATACAGAAAATGAAAAACGAAACCCGATTGCAGCATATTCCGATTATTTTGATGTCTACCCATTCGGTGGAAGTGATGTGCCAGCTGACGAAACAATTTGACGCGCTAAAATACATGACCAAACCCAGCAGTTTTCAGGAATTAGTTGCGCTGCTTGACGGGGTTTTGTAAAACAAAATTACATAATGATGATTTTATGTAGAATAGTGAACAATTAGCTTAAAAAAGAGATCTTATATTTATATTATCTAAAAATTGCTTTAAAAAGCAAAAACATTTATTTAGTGGTTTACTTTATTATATACTTTTTCTTATTTCTCCTGTCAGTGATCAATATCTGGTATTTTAAATGGTTATTTGCCTTTCTCCCATTTTGTAAATACAAAATCTGGGTCCGAAAATGCATTATTTCTTCTTGCTATTAACCCTTAAATCCGGATATACACAAATAAATACAGCAAATCTTTCTGTTCTTTTATATTCCATTATAAGATGATCGTAATGTTCTAAACCCTGTTTGAGGATTATGTAGGGCTTATAAAATTATTTATAGGACTCTTTAAAATTTTGTTCACTTAAATACAGTCTTTTATTAACCGTTTCTAAGGGTTTATTATTTAAAAACATTTCAAAACCGCTATTATCTTCGCTTATTTTTATCTGGATTTCATTATCTCCGGTATTCTCATTTTTAAATTGTTCATTGGTTTTCTGCCAGTCAAAAAAAACTCTGCCTTCAAATTTTTCTCCTCTACCTGTTTCCCAAAAAAAAGTAATTGCCCTGGGGATAGCCCTTTCTCGTTTAGCAGGATTTAATGATATAGGACGAACTGCAATTTCAGATTCTGCATTAAAGTATTCAGTCATGACTTCAAAAAGTCTGAAATTTGGCTTCGTAGAAGTTATTATAGGACGCCAAACATATTTCTTGCGGTAATTATCCCATTTTACAGGGCTTGTATCTGGAATCACTCGGGTATTTCTTATTTGCTCCCTCGAAACTGTGATTTTGGTTGAAAATAATTTGTCCGCCAATGCTGCGTCATCTTTTACGACTTCTGCCTGATAACGCCCCAGTTCTTTTTGAGTAGCCCCATACCGCAACCAAACCACCACTATTCCTTTTGGCGCAAAGCCAAAAATTAGATCACGAAATTCTGTATAAGCTCTTTGGTCGAATTTTCTCTCATATACATATTCCTTTACCTCTTCGTTATATTCTAAATCTTCATTATTACAATAAAATCTTTTGGTTAAATCCTCAATCGTATCCACAGGGAAATCTACATTTAAGCGATAAAAGGTGTCTTCATACTTAGCATAATATGTAATGTCGGCCCCTATAGGGGTTCCATACTGTTCTGTCCAGTGTGCGTGAGAAGCACCCCATTCTCCCGAAGAACCCCCATACGGGAACGAAGCCCAGTTTCCTTCGAGTGTTTTTATTTTATCATAAACGGGTTCGATTAAATATTTATCCTCAGGGTGGCACATTTCTACATGAAATTGCGGTAATTCTTTTTTCATTTGACAACTAATTAATTGGGTAAAAACAATAGCTACTAAACTACAATGTGATACTATTTTTTTTATTTTATCCATGGTGTATTTCTCTTTTTCTATATTTTTGTTCCAAAGCACCTTCTTTAGATGGTGCCTGACTTTCGCGTGTTTCCAGTCCAAATTTATTGGCTTTTACCGACCAGTGCAAGTATTCGTTTCGCAAAGTTTTTAAATCTTTATCACTTATATAATCGAGATACGATATTTGTCGTAACTCTTTTAAATATTCCTGAGCTAAAGTTGGTTTATTTTTAATATAATCATTTCGCAAATCACTACAGGCTTTCATATAATTAATTAATTGATTGTAAACTCCCTGCAAAAAAGGATTGTTTATTTCATGATTATCAGTAATTTTCACATTACTATATTTCACCCCAAAATAACCGGAGAAAAAGAACATCTTTTTAAGAGGTATTTTGTCATATGTATTGCGTAAACCTTTTCTTGTGCCCACAACGGTATAGAATGTTTCGGTATCATCAACGCTTCCTTTTACTTCGGTACCTAAATCTGAATCACGAAGTGCGCCTGCAGTAATTTGATTTGGTTTATACCAGCCTTCATTAATTACTATTTGTCTAAATTTTTCAATTTCGGTATCCGTATCATGAATTACCTTGTTGTATATTGATTCTCTTTTGTAATACAAAACAGAAACTTCGTCTTCCAGATCATTATAAGCACCGCCAATATCACAATGCACACCGGGCAGGGTATATTCTAACCCATTTAATCCTGCACTGGTAATATCGGTAAGGTCAAAATTTTCGCGGTATTCATCATCAGCCGAAAGCTGAAAAACAAAATGTGAATTTTTAATGGCATTAAGATCTAAATCGCTTACATCATTACCATGATAGATCCCGTAAGAAGCAACCGTATCATAGAGTCCTGTAAAATTGAATTTAATTGTTTTTGGATTAATTTCGTTTTTCAATAAGCAGGCTGCAAAATAACCGTGTTTGTCTAATATAGGGCTGTAAGGTACCTTAAATCTAAAATAAGCAGTTTCCATTCCCTGGTAGCTATGAGGTGTATTTACCGTTATGTTATTCTCCCTATCTGTATTAAAAATAATAGCAGGACTATTGGCAACATGCAAAAAATGTCTGGCTGCCGCCGCACCACGGCTAAAACCAAAAACATTTATTTTTAATTCATCGATTTTCTTTCCTTTGTATTTACCTTGTGACAAAATTTTACCCGCTTCAACACAAGCCTTTACTACTTTCGCCATTACCCCTCTATCGCCCATACCCAGGGCAACATCCGGAAAAATATCATCACTCTCTTTATCAAAAGTTCCTATTCCTTCTATGTAAATTTTTTCTTGAAAAGGAACATTAGTAGCTACGGTATCATAACCTCGTGCCACGTTCGAGAAATCATTGGTATAACTATCGTCTTCATGATTCGATTCTTTATAATTTTTACCTTCTATCGTATTGGTTTTGTTGTTTTGCGTGCCATCAAAAAAAATATTTAATGTAATTGTAATACTGTTACTCATAGAATCAGCAGTATGCAAAGGCTCATAATCATGGTGAAAAATGCCATCTTCCTCTCCGTGCCAATTATTATTTTGAGCAGCAATAAAGTCTACATTACCCTCGGTTGCGCGTATATCAATATTGTCTGTAGCGGTCTTTTTTAAGGTACCGCCAATAATTCTTGTAATACTCATGACTAACCGTTTTTAGATATTTCTCCACTATGGTTATTTACATTTTTGGCACCTCGTACATTAATACTTTTTTCAGTACTATTTAAAAACACTTCCTGAGCCATTTCTTTAATGTCTTTACTCTCTGTTTCTTTATTTCCTTTTATCCATTCAAACATACTTCCTACAACATTTAAGGTGAAATTTATCCCTATAGAAATAATTTTTGAACCTGTAATTGTTTCGGTATGATTTCCGCCAGTAGTGTCCATTTTATTTGCACCTACATTTGTGTTCATATTTTGTCCGGCATTCATATTAATATTCTCACCAGCATTGAACGTCATGTTTTTAGGAGCATCAAATTCGATATTACCTTTTCCATCCATTAAATAGCGGTTCCCACTCGGATCTTCAATTAAAATACTTCCTTCTGCATCATTCAAAATAATTTTTGTACCTGAACGGGTGTGAATTACTTTTTTATCGTTTTCTCCTGAATTATAGCCCGAACTTTCACTTCCATTATATTGTGTTCCTAAAACATACGGATTCTGTGCATTTCCTCCTTCAAAACCTATCAGAACTTCTTCATCTATTTCCGGTATAAAATAAAATCCTTTTCCTGATCCGGAATGTGGCTGTATCATTCGCATCCAGTCACTCGTTGTGCTTCCGCTTGCCCAATTGTACTGCACTTTTACACGTCCGAGTCCATCAGGGTCATTATTGTCTTTTACTTTGGCAGGCTGTGTTTCTGCTTTGGCAAATACATGTACATCTGTATAATGAGGAGCTGCAACATCGGCCGGAATTGCCTTGAAATTACAGGAATAATTTCCGTGAACCTGAGACAGATGCGATACTTCTATCACTACTAATTCATGCTCTACAGTTTGGTTTATGATGCTGATTGTCTGTCCAAGTCCTAAAGGAAAATAAGATGTTCCGCTATAATAGACACTATTCGCGTCATGTCCAGCAGTCTGCAGTTTGACCATTTCTTCGATTTCTTCACTACTTTGTGCATTGGCTGTATAAGCTCCAATACTTAGTTCTGCCTGTGTTACCGTGCCCTGATTATGGCCGACGATCGCCGCAAAACTGTCTTTACTTCCAGTAGCAGTTTTGGCAGCAGCATTCCGAATATTATTAGCACCATTATAATCATATCCCGCTAAAGAAATTTTATGGGCAGACATATTGGCTTGTATGGTAAAACCATGTAAAGAAGAGCCGTTGATGATTCTTATTTCACTTTTTTTAGTCTGTCCGAACTGCATTCGCATTCCGTCAAAATAAAACCATTGTCCGTAACGTTTTGCCAATCGTTTCAAAAACTCAAAACTGGTTTCATTATATTGGGTCATACATTTGAATTCCTGAAGATAAGTAGATTTGATAGAATCCCTCTGGTAAAATTCTCCCGGTCCTTCGGCTAAAATACTCAGTACGATATCATCCATTCCGCGCTGCTGAAAAGTCCTTGATTTTTTCATATCGTCAAGAACAATACTATGGCTTACTCCTTTTACGTGAAGACCTACTGCACTGCCGTGAAGATCTACAGAACAAAGTTCTGTAATGATTCCTTTGCTCATTAGTTTAATTCCGGTAAGGCTTTTAAAAGTAAAAATAACTTCATCACCCAGATAATCCCTTAAAGCTTTTGCCTGATCGGCCGGATTTATGATGGCTTTGCCTGTATATTGCCAGACAAATGAAAAATGATGATGATCGGCCATCTTTTGCGATAGTTCCAAATCATGATAAACAACATTTTGAGTAAAACTTCCTATAGTGATATGAACCTGTTCGGAGAAATGTGCCATAAATTAATTCGCTTAAATTATTAGTAAGAATTTATTGTAAAAATAGAATTTAAAATTATTTTTACAAATATATAACACTAAAATTTATACAAATTTTACTACATAAAATAATTGATATATTAAATCAATTCTGATATTCTTTTAGCTTTTTTCATTTTTGATCCTCACGCGGAGCATCATTGTTTTGTGTCTGATTAAGCTGTGCGTGATACGAACATTTTGCTATGTAAACTTTTTCAGGACGTGACAGTGCCGAATTTCATACAGAAAATGAAAAATGAAACCCGATTGCAGCATATTCCGATTATTTTGATGTCAACCCATTCGGTGGAAGTGATGTGCCAGCTGACGAAACAGTTTGACTCGCTGAAGTACATGACCAAACCCAGCAGTTTTCAGGAATTGGTTGCGCTGCTTGACGGAGTTTTGAATATATAATCAGCACAATTCATTACGGGGTAATGTACCGTATCTGAAAACATTTGACTACTAATAAAATAATATTCTTATTCTAAAGGTAATTGTTAAAGTACAAGCTTCAGCCTTATGTATTAGGGTGAATACATTCTTTCCAGTACTGAATGATAGTATTGACAACAGCTTTAGTTTTGTTGTAATCACTGCCCTTGATAAAAAATCCCTGAATAGTAAGCTCGGTGTAGGCTTCGGTAACAGCTTGTTTTGATGCTGCTGTAGAATAAAAAACAAAAGGGATACTTTTTCTTCGAAGTTCCTTATCCGCATCTATCTTTCGCTTCAGCTCCAGACCATTCATAATAGGCATGTTGATATCTGAAAAAATAATAAACATCGGTTCAGTAGTGGTGCAGAGGAAAGAAAAAGCCTCAGCTCCGTTTGGTTTCCAGATAATGGTGTTGGTAATGCCAAGATCTACAATTAAATCTTCCAGTAATTCCTTATCATCTATATCATCCTCTACAATAAGGATATTCCCGTTTTTTGACATCTTTTTATAATAAATTGTAAATCAAATATATAAAAGATTTAGCGTAATTGCTAACTCTTGCTTCTTTATAAAAAAACGAAATAAAATCCCCCTAAGAAGATTTTATTTCGTTTTCTACGTCGGTAACCAGATTGCTTCCTGCCACATCAATGGCGGACTGCAGTTCTTCTTTGGTCACACCGAATTTCTCTGTCCAGTTGGCGACTTCGTGGTCTTCATTCATATTAATTCTCGACCGGTCCTGAAATCCCTTTTTGCTTAAATCATCACTCATTCTGTTTACATTTTAAGTTATGGATTGGAATGAAATTCCTAGCTGTTGGTAGCAGCACTTCCGGAACTTCCTGCTCCGCCTGAATTGTCATTGCCGCCTTTTTCATATCGATCCGGATCTGTACCGGCTTCGTCACGTTCGTCATTCCAGTCTCCGGTGTTGGCATCCTCACGCGGATCATCATTGTTTTGTGCCTGAGTAAGTTGTGCGTGATAAGGACATTTTGCTAATTCTTCTCTGGTGTAGTTATTTGAATTTTCCATGATTGTATTTTTAAGTTATTAATACTTTTAAAATTAAGTTTATAGCACGACTCTTTCTTATAACAAATGCTGCATTTCTTATTAAATTATCATGTATAGGAAACGCCATGCCCATACCAACTTCTTTTCGCCTAAACAAAAAAATTGATTTATCTGTTTACAGTTTGTACTTTTGCCGCTATGAATGACAACTTTGTAAATGAATATTTTGGGATAGGCATCCACAATGGTAAAACGCCTGAAAATTTGGGTGTTTTATGGAGATCGGCTCAAAATTTAGGCGCTACTTTTATATTTACCATTGGCAATCGATACGCAAAACAAGCCTGTGATACCCATAATGCGGTCAAAGCAATTCCGTATTTTCACTATGATACTTTTGAAGCTTTTTTCGAAAACTTACCCAAAGGAGCACGATTGGTGGGTGTTGAATTAAATGAAAAGGCTTCCGATTTGGAAACCTTTGAACATCCAAGACGCTGTGTGTATTTATTAGGAGCAGAAGATCATGGTTTACCGGCAAGAACAATGGAAAAATGCCATCATTTAGTAAAATTCAAATCCCAGAAAAGCTTAAACGTGGCAGTAGCAGGAACAATTGTGATGTACGACAGGAATCTGGCTAAGCCGAGATCTTAAGATACAAACTTTGAGATGGCTGAATTATGCTGCATTTCACATGTATTCACTTAAAATGCTGCCCGCTATTTTTGTTTTTTAGGTTTTACCGATAACCCTTTTTGGGTTCTGTTGATTTTTTGAATGGTTCCATCTTCGTTGAAGTAAAGATACTCCGCACAGGTTTCACGCTGTTTGCCGCAAGAAGGGTTGGAGTCTATCCATTTATGATAAAATAAAATCCATTGTCCTTTGAATTCCACAATCGAATGATGGTTGTTGCTGTTGTTTTCTTCGTCCATGATTATGCCTTTATATGTCCAGGGTCCTACAGGTGAATCCGACATATAATAAGCGAGCGTTTTATTATTTTCAGGCATGGTGAAATAGTATTTGTCTTTTCTTTTAAATATCCACGGACCTTCCATTTTAGGTTCATGTCCTCCCATGTCCATTTTTATAAAATCGCCTTTGATGCTCAACATATCATCTGCCATTTCAGCAACATGATACTCTTTTCCACCAGCGTGAAAATAGAGATAGGCTTTATCGTTGTCGTCCACAAAAAGGCAGGGATCATTGGCATACGGTTTTGTCCATAACGGAGCACCAATAGCGTCAACAAAAGGACCTGTTGGCGAATCACTGACAGCAATTCCTATTCCCATCCATTTGGTACTTTTGCTTGGGTCAACACGATCTTTAATGCCTTTGCCTGCCGGAAAACAGAAATAATATTTCCCGTTTTTGTAAGCACAATCAGGTGCCCATGCATAATTATCAGCCCAGGTAAGGTCTTTTACCGAAAGGCAGGCGCCATGATCTGTCCAGTTGATGAGGTCTGCAGAAGAAAAAACGTGCCAGTCTTTCATATAAAAATCTTCCTGACATTCTTCATCGTGTGACGTATAAAGATACATTCTTCCGTCTTTCCATACGTGAGCAGAAGGGTCAGCCGTTTTTATCCTGCTCCCAAAATTTAATGGATTTTGAGCCATAGAAAGTAAGGTACAGCATACCGTTGTCGTGAAGATTAAAATATTTTTCATGGTTGTGGTATTTAAAATGGGAAAGAATTTGATTTAGCAAAACAAAAGAGTTTAGCAGTGCCTGACAAATCTAATTAATTTGTTTGCGAATAGCAATGCTATTAAATTCTTTTCTAACACCTCGAAAATATATGCAATCGACTTATTGCTAAATGCTTTATTTTTGCAACAAACGCATTAAAATAATCACCGCTCATTCGCATAAACACCTTTTTAGATGCACGAAAAATTAAGACAACATATCGAAAAAATAGTACCTCTTACCAATGAGGAGTTTGCGTTTATAAGCACCCATTTTACCACTAAAAAATTTAAGAAACACCAGTTTATTATACAGGAAGGCGATACCGTGAGGTATTCTTATTTTGTAATTTCCGGACTTTTAAAACTAGTTCATACTGATAATGGAGGAAAACCGCACATTGTTTCTTTTGCCATGGAAGACTGGTGGGAAAGTGATTATTACGCCTTTTTTACGCAGACCGAAGCCACATTGTCTTTAGAATGTTTAGAAGACACGGAAGTTTTATGCTGTACGCTCGAAGATTACAATAAACTTTGCGACGGCCTCCCAAAAATGCAGCGCTTCTTTCTCGAAAAAGCCAATTTTGGTTTTCTGGGTTCACAACGCCGAATTATTTCATGGCTTACTTCCAACTCCAAAGAGCGTTACGAACAACTTATTAAACAATATCCGTCCCTGATGCAGCGCGTTCCCAAAAGTTTAATTGCTTCTTATCTGGGTGTTTCGCGCGAAACGTTAAGCCGTTTATCCGCTTAGTGTGATATAGCGCACTTTATATTTGTGATGTAGGTCAACTCTTGGTTTACGGATAATAGTGAACTTTGCTTTGCAATTTTAAAATAGCAGTTATGAAAAAAATCACGACGATTTTAGCTGTCACAGTATTCACAATAGTGTCTGGAACGGCACAAAATAAAAACGCAAAGCAAATGGAAAAACACATCACAAATCCGTGGAAATGGCAGGACGAACGCAGTTATGTTCAGGCTGTCGAAGTAAAACAGCCGGCAGGAACCTTATATGTTTCTGGTCAGGCTGCTGTCAAGGCTGACGGAACATCCAGCACCGAAGACATGAAATCTCAAATCATTTTAGCGCTCCAAAATCTGGAAACGGTAGTGACACAGGCAGGCTACGAACCTAACGGAATTGTCAGGCTCACCATTTATACGACTTCGGCAGCGGAGTTTTGGCCTCATTTTTCGCTTTTTCAGGATTGGATTGCCAAACACGGCATTAAACAAGCCACAACTTTAATGGAAGTTAAAAGTCTTTTTGAAACGCTAAAAATCGAATTTGAAGCTACGGTGGTTAAGTAATTTAATTTAGTAGTAATAGTATTGAGGAATATCTTAAAACGGAAGTTTTGGATATTCCTCTTTTTGTTGTTGTGAAAAAGTTGTTAGGTTTATTGTATTTAAGTAGAGCTTAGTTTAAATTCGGAGACTTTGACGCGTTTTTGTTTTCAACTGTGGCTTTGTCAAAATTGGAAACGATTGCTCATCGAGTAGGAGAACACTTTTATGAGGGATTGTTAATTTACACTAAGAAAATGTATTTAAAATAGTAATCATTTTCACTTGGTGACCTGCTATTGCATCCTCATCCCATTTATCCTTTTGTTGAATCATCAGTAGCTGTTTCAAACTTTCTATAGTTGTAGATTTACTGTAATGTTCAGCTTTTGCTTTTGGGGAGTAATTACTCAATTCTGAGTTCTTATTTCTACTAATAAGACATAAATTTCCAAAATTATCAAGCATTTCTTTACTTACTGTTTCTAAATCGGCACCCTGTTTTGGATGCTGGGGAAAAAAATGTTCAACTGAACTTCTAAATGAAAAATCAAATTGATTGATATTTTCTATATTAAAAGTTTCGTCTTTTTGAATTATTATAGATCTCCAAAGTAAATAATCTAACCTATTGAAAATAAAGTTTTGAACGTTAGTGCCTTGATTTAGATTATCTTCATTAATACTAGTATTGACTGCTTTTGAATTATTTTTATAAATTATATCATAATAGTCTAATACATTATTACCAAATCGATCAAAATAAAAGGCGTCACATATTGACTCTAAATATTCAATATAATCTTCTTCTTTGATGACTTTATCATAATCATTAAATAAAAAGTTTAAAGCACCATTTAGCCAATGTTTATATATCATCTGTGGAAAAGAAACGTGAAACATTGACAATAACATTAATATTTGTTTATTATTATTCTCTATAGAAAATGTATTAGAATAATATCGTTTTTGTTTTTCTCCAAGTTTTATGCTTTTTAAACTCCAATGGTCTCCATTGCTTTTATATTCTCTTTTTATAATGTATTTATCAAATAAGAATTTGCATTTTAATAGACTATAACCAAACTCTTTTACAAATTTATTTTTTCCTCCATCACTTCTTAAATTCCCGTTTTTATCTTTTTCAAGTTCTTTTTTGAAAGTTTCTAATAATCTTTTATCATCTAATGGAACATTATTTTGGGTAAATACTCTTAATACATGTAATAAAAAATTAGGAAAGCTAACAACCGAATTGAATTGAATATCAGAATTATCTTCATCTTTAGCTTCCTCTCCTATATTTATTGTTTCACTTTTTGCAATTTCTAAAAAGCTTATTTTTTCTCCAGCAGTCTTAGTCGTTACAATCCCTTTTGTTATTGAAACTATTGATTCAAAATCATTAGGGATTTCATCCCAATTTTTTTCATTAAAAATTGCATCTCTATAATCTTTTCTAAAGCCATACTGAATGTATCTTTCCATATTTGAACATGCATCCCAAATCATTGAAAATGCATCAGACTCTTTCGGTTCATCTTTCAAATGTATCAGTAACTCAGCTTTTAAAATTTCATGCTTTTCTAATTGTTCTCCTCTGTTATTCATTATTTCGAAATAATGATTTAAATCAGTATCTACAGGAACTTCTACTCTTAAAATAATTACATTTTTTAAAAGGTACTCAACAAAATCCTCTTTAGAGATTGCTTTTGTTTTAAATAATTCTTTCAGCTTTTTCTTCATATCTAAATATGCTTGCTGCATTTTAGAATTACGATGGCTATTATTCAGAGGATTATCAGAAAGTGATTTTAATGTTTCAGAAGACAATGGTCTGCTATGAAATTTTAATTTCGATTCATATCCAGGATTAACAATAACATTAAACTCATTTTTTAAAACACTCAACAAAATGTTTATGGTAGTTAATCGTTGTTGACCATCTATGGTTTCATAATGAATCATTTTATTTATTTCTCTACTGTGAACGACTAAAGTTCCAATGTAATAATTTGAATTACCTTCAAAACAAGCATAATCCCATACATCTTGAATTAATTGTGTTACTTGAGTTTCTTCCCAAGCATAATTTCGTTGATAAAGAGGAATAAGGTAATTATCATCTTTAAAAATACTATCAATATTAAATTCTCTTGGCTTCTCCATTATACTTGTAATGCGTTTAATTCTTTAAAAATAGTAACCAAAGGTTCAATGTTTTTAACCGCTTTTTCTTTACCAACAAAAACAGTTGGTTTTATATTACGATGTAATAATTCATTCGGGTTAACAGCTTCTCTAATGGCTCTAAAAATGCTTGAAAACTCTTTTGCATGATTATCAACTGTAACTAATTGTACAGCCTGTTGTTCCAATCGTAACCTGTAAGCCCACAAAAAGAATTTGACAAGAGCTTCGTCTAGTTTTTTTGAGCCGAATTTATCGATATAATATAGTAATCCACAATCCAAAAGATTCTTGACATACATATCACCACTTCTGTTTTTTCCTCCGTAAGTTTTTAATGTATTTACTATTTTATTTGAAGATTTTGATTCAATATCAAAATCTTTCAAGATGGAATTTTTAACTTTCTTTTCATCATCGCAAAATGCGTTTTCAATATATTTTATATGCTTCGCATAATAGTGAACATATTCAAAAAATCGTTTGCCATTAATGATTACTTGATCTATCTGAAAGGGATATGAAATTGTGTTTTTATCAATATTTCTAACAAAATCATTATTATGATTTTCAGTAAAAAAATGATTTATTCTGTAAGGTTTTATAAAGTTATAATCAGTAGGGGCTTCAAGAGTAATTCCTTTAAAAACGTCTATTTTGTTTTTTGAAAAATTTAGTCCAGAACGACCTTTACTCCATTGTCTTACTTTGAATAAATAGTTTTCAAAAATATGATGTAAATCATCTGAAACTTCTTCCCACTGGGCTACACATTCCAAACATTCCTTTTCTGTATTATGAGACATTTCTCTTAAATGAAATGCTTTTAAAAGGTCATGTGGCGCTAAATCCTTCCCGCGCGTATTTTGAGAGTCAAAAAATTGGAACGCCTCAGATATCTCTGTTAGCTCAATGTAAACAAATTCACATTTTTGGAAAAAGAACAAAATTTCATCTCTTGAAAATTCATTAATTCTACTTTTGATATGAAGTTGATTTCGTTTTAAATTTTGTTTAGAAATCTTGTTATTTATGTCAAGCTTGGCAATTGATAATTGATTGATATCTAAAGCAGTTAACTTTTTAATAGAATCTGTTTGTAATAACTCGTATGCTATTAAAGATAAGGTTAGTAAACGTTGCTGACCGTCTACAATATTTAAATTGTTCTTGTCTTTATGTAATACTACTGTTCCTAAACGATAGGCAGTTTTATCACTATGTAGTAAGATATCATCAATAAGTTGATTCACATTTTTCACACTCCATTTATAAGGTCTTTGGTATTCTGGAATACACAAATCCATTGAGAATAATAGTTTATCTATAGATAAAATTTCAGTATCTATCTTGTTTTTTTTATTGTTCATTATTGAATATTTACTTCATTATGAAGATTAACAGCTAATGAAGAAATAGCGTCTTATTTTTTGTTTATCTAATTCTGATATTATTTCTAATCGATTCATAGTTTTATTAAATTATATCTAGCATTTATTAACTTAGATACAATCAATCTCATAATTTTTAATTATAATATTGTAATTATTTCAAAACACATTCAAAAACCCCAATAACTTTCAAGTTCTCTAATTCATCATCCTTTAACTCAATATTATTATATTCAATATTATAAGAAAGAGGTTTTAAAATAATTGTCTGATGATTCCATTGGTCGTTCTCAGTATTTTTTGTACTGTGATATTCTTTTATAGTATACCCAGCACCAAAATCAGCATCTTGTATATTCATACTTTCTACTAATACTACCTTACCATTTCTTGAACCGCCAAAATCTTTTTTAAACAAACAATACGAACCATTTGGGATTATTTTATTCATAGATTCACCTTCAATTTTGCATACAAAATAGCCTTCTTTTACAGCAACATTAAAAGGCAGTTCAATCCATTCGAAATCAGAGTGGATTTGCAAATCACTAAAATTACCTGCAGCAGCGGTAATGTCAACTAAAGGAACAGAATTCACATAAGGCTTTACTTCTTCAAATGGTACTATTCTAAAAGGGATTTCTTGCTTGAAAGTTTCAATATTTTCTTTTAAATAATTTCTTAGACCTTCGTTGCAAGCATAAATAAACGTTCCTTTAATTCCTCTGTACATTATTGTTTTGTAAATATTGATAATGTAATTTCTTAAATCTTCTGGAGTCTTTATTCCATTTTTACCATATTTATCGAAATACATTTTTGCATCAACAACTATTTCTCCTGTTTTTTTATCGTAGTCAATTTCTCTTCCAAATATTACTCCGGTATAATTCAAATCATAGCCTTGAATAGTATGTATAGAACCAACTTCTTGAAAAGCATTGGGTGAATTTACCCAATCATTTAGAGTCTGGTTCCATTGAAATTGCAAACCTTCAATTTCAATATCTATTACTTTTTTATCCTTTTTTGATAACCATGGCCATGAGAATCCCGCTACCAATCGACTCAAACCATAAAGCTTCTCCCTTTTCCCGAGTTCATTATACAGATCGTGTAAGGAGTCAAAGTTTATTAATTCATAACCTTCAATTTTAAAAAATTCAGTTACTTTTCTTTTAGTGTGAAGCAATTCATCTACGAAGGAAATGTAATTATTTCCTCCTTTAACTCTCATCTGTGAAGTCAATTGAAGATTTAAAGTTTTATAATCATTCAAAAGCCTATTAAAATGATTTTCATCAATATCGGACGGCTTTACTGATTGAGCAGAATCATAGAAGAAAATTTGGTTTTTACTATTGGCTAATATCCAATCTAATTCATTTCCATTGTCATCTAAACCTAATCTTTGATTATTAATTTTAAAAGCTCCCATCCAGCTAATGTTCTTGTATTGTCTTAATCGATGGGCTTCATCAATAATTAACAAATCATATTTTTCTTTTAGATTAAATGTTTCAGATGGACTAATAATCATATTTGCATTCAAGCCAGGTACTTTTCTGAAAACATTTTTCAATGATTCTCTTAAAGAAGTCATTGCTATAACCAAACCTATCTTAGCGTCTGGATATTTTGATTGAAAAGACCTTATATAGTTTATTTCTCTTAATTCATCATCATTGTATTCCTCCAAACCCGATTCCGAAACATCAGAATATAACAACTTTATTAAGTAAGTAGCAAGTATAGTTTTACCGGTTCCAGCACTTCCTTTGATAAAAATTCGATTAGATTCCTTTACGCATAAACCATTTAGAATTTCAAGTACTGAATTGTATTGATCTTCATTTAAAGCTTTGTATGGTGAATATTTAAAAAGTTCAGAATTTTCAATTTCTGCAAGTGATTTGCTTACAATTTTCTTTTCAATAAGTTTATTCCATATTTCTTTGAAAAGATCTTTGTATAAATCTTGCTGGTAGAAATTGTGGTTAATTAACCCATAATTTCCATTTTGAAGTTGATAAGTACCTTCAGAAGTTATGTACTGTATCAAATTGGATTCAATATCTAAAGTGGCAGATTTATTGAATTTGTCACTTCCAATAATCGAAATTTTATTTAGAGTACTTGACTTTTTTGGATTGCTGAGATGATTTTTAATCCTGCTGTATGCGTTGGTAGATTCACCCACATAAGCAATCCGTTGTGTCTCATTTTGAATAAAATAAACTAATGGCCATTGGTTTTTTACCCATGGATTTTGTTCTATTTTAGATAAAGAATTTTTGTTAAAATCATATTGCTCAGAAACCTCAATAGACAGTCCAAATGATAAACTCATAGTTCGTTATATTTCTTAGCTGTCCCTTTAGCCTTATCAACAGGATATTTTTGAGCATTCTTTTTAATCTTCTCTGATACAATATCAAAGACATCCAAATTATGTTTTTCAGCAAGTAAAAAAGTATAGGAAAGTATATCAGCAATTTCTTCTTTTAAACGGTCTTTATTGATGTTTTCTACTTCATCATCTTTTTTCCATAAAAAAAGTTCGTTTAATTCAGCTGCTTCAAGTGAAATAGCCAAAGCTAAATTTTTTGAGTCATGAAATTGTTCCCAATCCCTATCATTTCTAAATTGAATTAATTCTTGAATGATTTTATTGTACTTATCCATAACATTTGTTTTGTATCAAATTAATTAAAAAATACTCATTAATCAAAGGATTAATTCTTTTTAGGCAATTTGTCCGCATTAACTTTTATTTTATAAAATCAAAAACCACTCTGTCAATAGAATGGCTTTTAGATTTAACTTATATGTATTAAGGTCAGGGAGACATTCTAATTAATCTACTTTTGTTTAATCGTTTAAATATTTAAATCGCAACCTTTTCAACAGTTTCTGGAAGTATTTTTTTTGATTTGGAATAATGTAGGTAACTTTCCGTAATTCTACAATTTTTACTACATATAACTAATTCTCGCCCCACTTTAGTCTTATTAGCAAAATAATTAAATTCAAAAATATTTTTACGCACCTCTTTGTATATCTTGTGCACTAAAGGATGATCATCATAAGAGACCAACCAATTACAAGTACATTTCTTTTGCAGAAATTTAGCAAGTTTTATATGGTCATCGTTCTTATAAAAAACATTGTATAATCCTTCCCCTTGTTCAACATATGGAGGATCTAGATATACCATTAAATTTTTCTTATCAAGAATGTTTTTTTCAATATTTTTTAAAAACACTACCGCATCTAAATTGTATATTTTAATTCTATCTCTATATTTTGCAATTTTTTCAATCTTATCAATTAAATCTGGTTTATTAAAACGTGCATCCATCTTCCATTCACCATCTTGTTTATTGCCACCAATTGCACCAGCTTTTATAATTCCTGAACGATTGCATCTATTGAGATAAAAAGTTGTAAAGCCAATCTCAACATCACTCAATTTACTTCTTAAATTACTATCCTGAAGAATTTGTTTTCTATAATTCCATTCTTCTATATTTAAATCACAATCCCTAATCATTTGTATAAACTGCTCAGTATGATTTAATATTCCATACCAAAATTTATAAACCATTTCATCTTTATCATTCAAATGAATTTCAAAAACATCTTCTAACATTAGTAATTTTAAAGCGGCTCCGGCACCTCCTGCAAAGGCTTCAACATATACTCCGTCAATTATATTATTAGCCTTAATCGTTTTTTTCAAAAAATCATACAATGATGTTTTTCCACCTGGATATCTTAAAGGACTGTAATTCATTATTTTTTTATTTGAGTGACAAAATAATCTAGCAAAGGAAAAATCTGAATCCATACTTTTTTTAATTCATCGGTATCAGCAGTATAGTATTCGTTGTGAACTAACAAATTAAAATCATTATGACCTAATAATTTAGTATTATTCCTTATATAACCTTGAAGAGCTTGTTTTAGTTTATCATCTTCAACTAAGACTTGTGAATTTGCAATGTGTCCAAGCATATATTTCAATGAAGGTGTTAAATTTTCTCTACCAATGCTTTCATTTATACCCACAGATTTCTTTAAATCGTCTTCCGAGATATCATCAAGTATACCTGTTTTTAACTTTGTTAAATTAGTTTTTACTTTTTCAAACTTTCTATCATTATCTAAATTAAATTTACTAATTGTCTCTTCTTTTAAAGTTTGCAGTCCGCCTTTAGTTTTTAAAAATTGATAAGATAGCATATCTAAATAGCTTCTAAACAAAACCGCAACTGCATTCGGATTACTTTTTATATTTAATGATTTTAGTTCGTAAAATATTTCATCAATCCTTTGTATTCCAGTATCTAAAAATGTGCTTGTTGAAATTAGTTTATGTGAAGAAGTTTTATTCCTAGCGGGTGGCTTTGTTGGTTGTATCGGAGGAACATCAATAGGGTCTTCTGGCTTTTCATCATCTTCTTCTTCATCATACTTCGTGTCAAGTACAATAGTTGTATCAAACTCTCCAGAATCCCTAAGTTCATTAAAGTACTTTCTTTTTCCTTCATCATCGTTTAACTTCCGGGAATTAATTTCTCCATTCACTACATCAGTAGCAATTCGCATCAATCGTTTTTCAAATTCATGTTTTGGTAATTTTTTAATTAATGAATAATTATCTTCATCAAAGTCAAACCCCATAAAATTTAAACCTTCTTTAAATTGATATGCTCTTTCTACATTGGTCATGCTAAATGTTGTTTCGTCTAAAACTGCCTTTTTTACAGCATCATCTAAATCTAAATTAGAGAGCTCTTTATAAACATTATACCTTTTAAGAGAATTTTTGATTTCACTTTTTTGAATTGGAAATTTAGATGACATTTCTTCAATTGATTCACCTGCAACAAATCTATTATATAAAAATCTATCCTGTTTGGTTTTATCCCATTTTTCTACTGCTGAACCTCCTGTATGACGATTTACTATCATAACATCTGCATCTTCTCTTGTTGGTGCAATTATACATTCTAATTTTTCAACAATAGATAAATCAAAAGTTTTTAGTAATCTTTTAATATTACTTCTTCTTACCGAACTTTCTATCAAATCGGGATTTATTAAAATTTTAGAAGCGGAAACTCTTCGATTACCTTCTAAAACTCTGTACTTTCCATTTTCCTTAACAACAATTGGTTGTTCATTTAAAAAATAACCATTACTAAGTATTCCTACCGCAAGTTCATATACCTTTTCATTTTCAATCAAATAATGAATTATTTCACTCTGATTTAACTTCTTAGTTGTTTCCGACAAACGAGGGTTGTTTAAATCTAATCGTAATGATGTTACGCTAATTTTTTTCTTTAGCCAAGTTGAATAGTTTATCATAGTAAAATACGGTAAATTTCTTGTAATATAATGTTTTTTCTTCTCTATGTAAGATTAGTTGTTTAAAATACTCTGAATCATAGTCTTCCAAATTCTGAATATCTAAGAATATAGACATTAAATTTAAGTTGGTTGATCATTGAAACAAATAGAACAAATTATTTAATAATTGTTTTATGGAAAACCATAATTAACTAAAATTATTTTAACAAGTGTAATGATAAATAGAAAGATAGACAATGCGTATTTATACGTGTTTTATCTAATTTTTTTCTATGAAAACTAAAACCTCATAGCCGGATGCAAGAAGTATTCTTTTGTACAATAAGTTCAGCACAAAAGATACAGCGGAAAGCAGGTACAGCTCCATAAAAAAAAGAGAAACCATACCAGTCTCTCTTTTTAGAATTAATATATCTTATTAAGTTATTTCGCTTTCAATATTTTTTCCAAATATTCGACTTTGTCCTTTTCAGCTTGAACTAATCTTTCGTATAGTTTGATTTGTTCTTCATGAGCTTGCATTAATTTATCTAAAGGATTAAAAGTGCATCCATAATTTACTGCAGAAGAATTATCAACATGATAGGTATTTCCGATTATATTTAAAACTGCTTCGTCTGAAAAGTTTTTAATCGCTTCAGCAGAAACGCCCAAAACTTCCGCAATAGCATCCAGTTTTTCTTCATCAACAATTTCACTTCCTTCAATATTAGAAACAGACTGCTGGCTCACGCCAATCGCTGCGGCAAGTGCTTCTTGTTTCATTCCTCTAAGCTCTCTGATTCGGCTTATATTTCTTCCAATATGTTTTGGTTTTGTGGCTGTGCTCATAGCTCAAAGATATTTAAAATTCCTGATTTTTTTCTGTTTCCGTAAAATACAAGTCTGCTTTGGTAAGATACAATTCCCATTAGTTCGGTACGGTACTAACTATCGCTTACTTGGGCTGTGTTAAACAAAAATACAATTATTCGGACAAGTACCAACTAAAAAGTAAAAATTATGAAACCAATTGAATTTTCACAGCAAAAAGAAGTAATCGAACTCATTACAGGCCACATTAAAACAGGGGCCATTTATTGTTTTGGCAGGCAAAAAACAGCTTGTAGTTCCAGCAGGGCACTTTATCCAGAAAAGGAACTGCAAAAAAAGCATATTCATTTATACATCTTAGTTTTTGTTTATGAAACCATAGAAAACGCTGCAGGCGATATAAGCGATAACATAAAAACAAAAACCCGGGGTGCTTTGACCACTACTGTTTTGATACACCATGTAAAAAGTCTTAAAAACTTGGGCGGGGACCAGCAGTTTTTCTTTTGGCAGATCATGCAGCACGCAGAGCTGTTATTTCAGGATAGTAATAAGCCTCCGTATTTAAATATTGATGAAACCCCGAAAAGAAATTTAAAAGGCACATCAAATTATATTGCACACAGGAAGTATGTTATGGCTACACTCTGGAACTGGGTGTATAATGATGATGATCCTTCGAGTTCGGATGAAGTAAAAATGGCTGCTCTTCATCAAATAGTAGAACAGATCTGTCTGTCTTTAATCCGTGTTTATACCGGCTACACACCAAATCATTTTGCATTAGGATACCTGTTTACGCTCTGCGAATATTTTACCGGTATTACGTCAGATTTCTTTCCCCGGGAGACTCAGGAAGATAAGGCAATGTTCAAATTTCTTAAGCAACACCCGTGCACCTTACGTTTCAGCAAGTGTAACGATGTGGATTACCTGTATTACCAGTTACTGGAAGAAAGGTGTGGTAAATTTAAAAAGCAGGCGGATATTTTGATACAAAATGAAATCGACAGGCTACTGGAAGCTGAAAAGGAATCTGAAAAAATAAATCAGTAGCAGTTATGGAAAAAAATGAATATAAAAAGCTTGTAAAATCAACAGCTGAGGCAAAGACAGCGCTGAATATGCTCATGGAGAATCCCAAAGAGAATCTGGAAAATGGGATATCAGAACTGCTGGAAAAGTTGAAAAATCCCAAACTTGACTTATTACTGGACAGATATCCTGACCTTTTGCAGGAATACGATCTGGAAGAATTGCTTTCAGGCGATCCTGAAATTGTGGATGCTGAGATACAGGACGTCAGGACAGCAGGACTGTTTTCGTGCCTGCAGCTGCTGATACATTTTTATTACCATTTAAAAGATGAGTCAAATCCGGCAGATAAGCGGACTGACAGTATCAGGTATATTTTAAAATCCATTACCTGTTCCCGATTTGTAAATGAACTGCTGTTTATTGTGATAACAGTGGTCGGAACAGACTACTACCAAAAGTTTCAACAGAGAATTGAAAACTTAGAGGTTGATTTAGACAGTGCAATAGCGCTGGAAAATGATCCTGAACTCAAACAGCACATTCACCTCATGATATGGTTTGCGCTAATAAGGCTGTTTTTAGAATCGATATATATGTATTTCAATAGTACGGATCAAAACTTTCAAAATACTACACGATGAAATAGCGAACCTGCTGAGATCAGACACTGAAAATATCAAAGAAAAATCCAATTAAAAACTAAATCATGGAGGAATCAAACACAGAAGAAATAATTAGTTTAATGCAAAAGGCAAATTTTTTCAAAACCCTGAAACAGGATTATAAAAAAGAGAATGCATTTACTGCCGAAATACAACTATCAGGTTACAACGACCTTATCGTCACAATCTCAGATTTACTAAAAGCCAGCATACTCGCTTTAGACAGCGAACCTCCTTATGTATCGGGCTCTATATTCAATCCGGAGATCAATGTGATGACTTTACTCGAAATAGCTTTGCAATTATTGCCGCTTGGAGAAATAGAACTCCTTGATGCTATGCATAAATTACATTTAAAGCAAGGAGAAGATGTCAACTCCGCAAAGTAATCTGTGGCTTCTATCTTAAAACAGCATTTCAAACCAAAAAATCAACTTTTTTATAGCTATAAAATTAATACTGGAATAACTTGTTGGTTGTAATTATTAAAAACGTCAGTTCGAGTGTTTTTTGTGCAGAGAAACGAAACAAAACTTCTCGATACGCTCCGCACTCGAAGTGACGTGTATCGAGAACCTTTTTTAATGATAATTTTCCTGTTCTCGATACAATCCCGATGAAAAATCGGGATCACTCGAACTGACGGAAAATTATCATCAAAATTAATTCTACTCAAGGGTTACCTGAATATCAAATTTTGAGGTAATAAATCAGGTTAAGCAAAGGCATAGATAAAGCATAGATAAAGCATAGATAAAGCATGGATAAAGCATAGATAGTGCATGAATAATGCATGAAATAAAATCTCAAAAAAGTAAGAAGAATAATAAGACGTAATATGAATGATATATATATAAAATCAAACACATCTTATGAAAAAGATTGCACTAGCCCTGATGGAAGAGGCATCCTTTTGTGCCGGGGTTCGGCGCAAAAGATAGAGCGTACAGCAGGAAATAGCTTCTAATAAAAAAACGAGATTACTTCCAATAGAAATAATCCCGTTTTAAATATATATCAAATTTGTTGGGTGATTTGAAATTTTACACCTCTATAATTCTCAAAATCGTCTTCGGGATTTCTTCGAAAGCCTCAAAAGAGTAGGGTTTGATGAGGTAGGCTTTGACACCCAGTACATCGCATTTTTCTTTGTAGGAAGGATTGATGCTGGTGGAATAGACAAAGCAGGGAATGTTTTTTAATTCGGTGTTGTTCAGGATTTCCTGCAGGGCTTCGATACCATCTACTATCGGCATATTGATATCGGTTAGGATGACATCGGGGGTTTCGGTAGCAGCGTCTTTCAGGTAATTCAGGAGTTCTTCACCATTGGGTACCAGGCTTACTTTGCCAAAATTGGGATTTTTAGTAAAGGTTTCAAAGATCACATCTGCGTCATCATTGTCGTCTTCGGCGATAATAATATGGAGGTTGAATTTCTCTGGCATTATAAAATGGGAAAGTAAAGATTAAATGTTGTGCCTTCGTTCAGCGTACTTTCGACCGTGATATTTCCGGAGTGGTTTTCCATAATTTTTTTACAGATGGCGAGTCCGATACCGTTTCCTGAATACTCGTTTTTGGCATGCAGGCGCTGAAAAATCGTAAAAATTTTCAGCAGGTGGCTCGACTCCATTCCGATACCATTGTCTTTGATCTGAATTTTTACAAATTTAGTGTTTTGATTCGGGATTTCGGCATTTAAATTATCATCCTGCACAATTTGAATTAGTGGGGGAGTGTCGGCTTTGCTGTATTTGATGGCGTTGGTAATCAAATTGGCAAAAAGCTGTCGGATTTGCACTTTTGAAGCCTTTAAGACGGGCAGTTTTCCAATTTCTATTTTGGCCTTTTTATCAGTAATAAGGATTTCGAGATCGTCAACCACTTCATGAATTATAGCTACCAGATTAACCTCGGTTCGCTCTAACTGTGCGGTATGCGAGGAATATTGTACCAAATCATCGATAAGGGAATTCAGCCGAAGTGCAGAAACTTTCAGGACATTCATGGCTTTGGTATCCGATTCTGAAAGGTAGCTTCCGTCAATCCTGTCACTGTGCATTACAATTTTCCGAAGCGGTTCCTTAAGATCGTGCGAGATGACATGGATAAATTCCTTCAGGTTGCTGTTGGTCCTGTGCAGTTCATTGATTTTGTCCTCCAGTTCCTGATGATGTCGAAAAAGCGCTTCTTCATGCTTTTTCTTTTCGGTCAGATCGGTAATGACGATTCCGATAGCCTCAACGGACGGTTCCAGATCGGTTAAAGAAATAGAACCCGGAAAAGTCTTTTGGTTATGATCGTATCTGAAAAGAATTTCGTGTGTGGTAATACCATATTTTATTGCTTCGATGATCTGGCCAAACTGCGCCGGATTATCGAGATATTCACTCAGGTACGTTCCGATGATCATTTCTGACGGAATGTGTACCAATTGCGAAAAATAATCATTGCAATATAAGATGAGTCCGTTTCGCGAAATGCTTAAAGCACCCTGCCTGAACTTTTCAATCAGTAACCTGTACGTGTAATCAGCGGTTTCCAGGGAATAAAGCTGGGGAACTCCGTTATTGTGTACAACCAGCGCATCGACATCTCCTTGTTTGATAGCATTAACAATACTATTGGATTCAAAAAGTTCTTCTTTTAATGCTGCAATTTCTGCCTGTAATGCGTCTATATTTTTATCGTTGGCCTTCAAATTATATTTCCCTTATATTAAGTATTTTCAGCACCTTATCCGTGTCTGACAGGTCGCCGAGAATGATTCTTCTGGGTTCCGGACCTGTCCTGATCAGTGTAGGGATTGCTACAATTTGGTGAATGACCGCCTGTTCTTTGTCACGGCTGATGTCAATGATTTCTACCTCGTAATTATCTGCGAAGTACGTATCGCAGATTTTGCGTAAATTTTCAATAGCATGTCCTGACTTTACAGACATACCTGAAACAAAAAGTGTGAATTTATGGGTTGTGCCAGAGCCATCCGATGAATCTTCCATTTTTTATGCCATTATAATCGGTTTGATATTAAGTCCTACAAGTACTCTTTCCTCATTAGAGAGGTCACCTATAATTTTACGGATAGGTTCGGGAAATTTGCGCACCAGTGTTGGTACAGCCAGAATTTGATCCCCCTCTGCTAATTGCGGATTTTTAAGCAAATCAATAATTTCAATACTGTATTTGCCTTTTAAATGTATTTCGGCATACTTTTTTATATTTTCAAGCGCCTTGATCGATTTTGGCGTTTGCCCTGCTATGTAAAGCAGCAATTGCCATTCGGCTACAACTTCTTTTTTCATTGTGGTGCTATTTTTTAGAAGACAGCTTAGCCTGTAATTCTTCTGTTGCGCGAAGAATACTTAATTCTTCCTCGGCAGATTCGAATTCATTTTTGAGCGCTTCTATGTTGGCTTCCAAAACCTTGCGTTTACGGGCAATTTCCCTGTCTTTTCTGCTGATTTCGTTTTGAAGCTTAATATCCGATACGGTTTTGCTGAAACGGTGTGACTTTCTTGCAGCACCGGTCAGGATTCCGTCCGGTCCTAATTCTACATCCAGTAATTCTATTCCTTTAGGGGTTATTATAAATTCCCTTACCTGATTGGAATGTCCCATTCCTCTTGCCTTGATAATAAAAATACCGCGGTTTCTTTCGCCAATACCCTCCATATCGCGAACCGTAATCCAGGTATCTACCAAAGAAGAAACCGATTCTTCTGCCAGATCCGGTCTCACGGCATCTGTTTGTTTGTTCAAGGAAGTCAATAAAGCGGTAATGTTATTGGCTTTCAGCATATCGATCAGCCTTACCAGCATCGATCGTACTTCCTGTTCACTTCCTACAGTGATCAGATTGCTTATCGGGTCAATAATTATTGTGGTAGGCTTAAATTCCTTGATTAATTTTCGTAAGGTTAGCAAATGCATTTCAAGACCGTTTAAGGACGGGCGTGAAGAATGAATCTGAAGCAGTCCTTTTTTAATATGTTTTTCAAGGTCAATTCCTATCGATTTCATATTTCGAATCAGCTGTTGTGGTGATTCCTCAAAGGCAAAATAGATAGTCTTTTCGTTATTTTTACATTGCTCGTTGGCGAAATAACAGCCAACAGTTGTTTTGGCCGTACCTGCTGTTCCGGATACCAAAATATTGCTTCCACGATAAAATCCGCCTCCGTCAAACATGGCGTTTAATCCGGGAACTCCCGTTGAAATGACTTCCGATGAAACTTCATTGTCTAATTTTAAAGAAGTGATTGGCAATACTGAAATTCCGTCTTCATCAATTAAAAACGGATATTCGTTCGTACCATGGGTAGAACCTCTGTATTTTACGATACGCAATCTTCGGGTAGAAACCTGTTCGATAACACGATGATCCAAAAGAATTACACAATCGGAAACATATTCTTCTAGCCCCTGACGCGTTAAAGTACTTTCACCGCGTTCTCCTGTTATAATCGCGGTTACACCTTTGGATTTGAGCCAATGGAATAATCTTCGCAATTCGGCTCTCAAAATAGCCTGATTGTCAAGGCCTGCAAAAAGTGATTCTATGGTATCCAGTACGACACGTTTTGCTTTTATGGAATCGATGGCATGTCCTAAACGAATAAATAATCCATCAAGGTCATAATCTCCCGCTTCTTCAATTTCGGAACGTTCCACACGGACGTGATCAACTACGAGCTTTTTGTCGGCTTTCAGTTTTTCAAGATCAAATCCAAGCGATTTGACATTAACGGTAAGGTCATCAGAAGGCTCTTCAAAAGACATGAAAACCCCGGGTTCCTTAAATTCTGTAATCCCTTTAATAAGGAATTGCATGGACAGCAATGTTTTTCCGCAGCCGGCGGCACCGCAGATTAATGTTGGGCGTCCTTTTGGGAAACCACCATCTGTAATTTCATCAAGACCGTCAACACCAGTAGGTGTTTTAGGAAATTTGAAATCGTCTAATTTTGATTGTTTTTGCACGCTATAAAATATTCGAATATACACTCAAATATACATTTTATGATAATATGTTCAAAGAGTTCCTGTTAAAAATTAACAGCTGTTTAATGAAGTTTTATAAATAAATTAAGAAAAGTTATATTAAAAATCAGTCAATTATTAAATGCTATAATCCTTTGCTATAGTAGTGAGAGTTAGAATATTGTAGAGATTAAACAAACAAGCCTGATGGTGTTTAAATTGTATAATGTACCGTGGTAATTTTGTAAAAAGCTATAAATTACATTTCCATAACTTTAGAAAGCACAACTGTTTAATTCCAAATTACTATGGATTTGCTGCTTAGATATAAACTCATGATTCCTGCTGTAGTATTTTTATTTTCATGCGAAACTAAGACAGTGAATCACGATGAAAATAATGATGAAGATAGTAGTGATACTTCTAATATTGGAAATACAGAAAATTTTGATAAAAATAAGGATGATTTTTCCGACACTGCAGTCTATCAGGAGTTTGATTATAATGATTCCCTGATTGTTTTCAAAAAAAACCTAACAGATACTTTATATCATGTTGACTCCTTAAAAATTAAAAAAAAATACAACTCAAGACATAGGGGATTAAAAGGCAAAAACCGGACAATATTTTAATCAAAATCAATTGTAATTTAGCGGATGCAGACTATTTTTTCAAAACGCCCATGATGACTGATCGACACATCCTGCAAGATATCGGATTGTTTTCCGTGTAAGTAGGGAATCCCATATTGGTCTTTTACAATTGTCTTTTTGTTGATTTCAATTATATTCTCTAAATCCTCAGAACGGCTTACGGCAATTGTATGCAGGTTTTCTTCAAAAATATAAGTTTTGGTATAATAAAGATTTTCACCACAGCTGACGTGACCTAAAACAAAGTCAGTTTTTTGAGTAAGTAAACTGCATGCCAGATTTTTAGGGATGTATTCCCGGATCTTTGTTTTACGGTTGTAAATTTTATAGGCTGCTTCTTTCATGCTCCAAAGCATCCAGACCATGATTTCAGGATTGGAATGTTCTGCTATGAGAATCTGCTCATCAGCTGTAAAAATCTTTTCCAGATAGCCTTTTCGCTGCCAGTTGCTTTCCCGGCGGGACTGAATCAGATCTATTACATCATTCCCGATCATTTAGCCGAGAGTTTGGTTTCTATGATTTCGACAGCAGTTTTTACATCCAGCATGCGCTCCATGTCCGTATTGTCAATCACAACATCAAATGTTTCTTCAATATCCAGAATGATATCAACAAGATTCGCCGAATTGATAGCAAGATCGTTGATGAAATCCGTTTCTTCCGTAAGGTTGTCATACGCTTCTTCAGCTGTTGTATAAGGCTTGATAATGACTTTTAGTTTAGCAATAAGTTCTTCTCTATTCATAATTAATTTTCAAATTTTTTAAAGATTACACAGGCATTCACATCTCCAAAACCAAAGCTGGCCTTGGCAATTATATTCAGATTTCTGTTTATGGTTTGTAAAGGCACTTTTTCAGGGTCTATAAGTGCTGAAATTTCAGGATGCAGATCTTCGCAATTGGTGTTTCCAAACAAAAAGCCTTCATGAAGCTGTAAAACCGAAGCAACACTTTCTATACTTCCGGCGCCGCTCAGGCAGTGACCCGTCATGCTTTTTAAAGAGTTGATATACGGAAAGTCTTTTCCGTTTCGTCCTAATGATTTCGTCCAGTTTTCGATTTCCAGACCGTCTTTTGTGGTAGCCGTGAGATGTCCGTTGATGGCATCGATATCATTTCCTGAAATTCCGGAATTGGCAAGGGCAGTAGTAATGCAGCGCTGTACGGCAATGCTGTTGGGCGCAGTCATACTTCCGTTTCCACGCTGGCCGCCGGAATTGACATTTCCTCCCAAAATTTCAGCATAAATGGTTGCGCCTCTCTCCAGGGCAGTATCCAGCTCTTCGATTACCAAAGCTCCGGCACCGCTTCCGGGTACAAATCCTGAGGCCGAAGCGCTCATGGGTCTGGAACCCTGCTCAGGGGTGTCATTGTATTTGGAACTGCACACCCGAAGGGCATCAAAACCAGCCCAGATATACGGACCGCTGTCACCTGTGCTACCAGCCAGTATGCGTTTTGCCAGCCCGGATTTTATGCGGTCGTACGCCATAATGATAGCTTCTGTACCGGTTGAACAGGCAGATGAATTGGTCGTCACCTGATTCCCTAAACCTAATTTTCCTCCAAGATAGGCACTAATCCCGCTGTTCATGGTCTGTGCCACAACAGTACTGCCTAGCCTCCGGGTTTGGAGGTCGTCTATTTTATAAATGCTTTCGCGAAATTTATCAATTCCGGAAGTCCCGGATCCGAAAATGGTTCCGCTGTCCCAATCAGGATCATCTTTCGATTCTATAGGTAATCCGGCATTTTTCCATGCTTCCATACCGGCAATAACACCATATAAAATACCGGTGCTGTTGAATCCACGAAGTTCAAGATCGGTAAAATATTCCGACTTTAATTCTTCAGAAATTTGGGGCTGACCGGCAATCTGGCAGGAAAACTGAAGTTCCTGTAACTGTTGATCATGCCGAATTCCGGATATTCCTTTTCTTATGGCATCCGTAAATGCGGGTATGCCGACTCCGTTTGGAGCAGCAACGCCCAGACCTGTTATGACAACGCGTTTACTCATAATTTTGTAGTAATCATTCCTGCTACGATTCCTTTGCAAACATCCTGTCCGGCCTCGTTTTTCATAACCACGTCACATTTCAGTTTTCCAAACCTGAAAAATGTTTTTTGTGACATCACCGTTACTTTTTCATTAGGATAAACCGGTTTTAAAAACTGTATATCAGCCGATGTAAAAGCGATGACGGTATCTTTTTTAAGATCATTGCCCAATAAGTAAATCCCCAGGCAGACCATACCAATCTGTGCCATGGTTTCCGTTAAAATAACGCCGGGAGTTACAGGATTATCCTTAAAATGACCTTTGTAAAAATCAAGATCTTCTTTAAAAGTATAGGTTCCGGTAATGCCGTTTTCATCTGCATGAAGCAATTCATCCACAAATAAAAAAGGTTCGCTGTAAGGCAGCTGTGCTAGGATATCATTCAATTCCATAATTATTTTTTATATAAAATTACCATTGTAATAAAACCCGTTGAGCCGAAAATCCCGGACCAAAACTAAGCATCAGACCTTTTTCTCCTTTTTCCGGAGCTGTATCCATAATGCTTTCCAATACATATAAAACGGTGGCACTCGACATATTTCCGTACTGTTTGAGCACTTCTTTTGTGGCCTCGATATTTTTTCCCAGTCCTGAAAAAAGCGATTCGACAGTAGTAACAATTTTTTTGCCTCCCGGATGAAATATCATGTGATCGATGTCTTTTATTTCTAAATCATTTTTTTGCAAAAAGGGATGGATGATGTCTCCAAAATGAGAAGCGATAGTATCCGGAACTTCGATATCCAATACCATTTGCAGGCCGCTGTTGGTAAGTTTGAAACCCATCATGTGTTCCGCATCATAAAAATGATACATTTCTTCGCTGATTATTTCAGGACCATAATCCTCTTCATACGACGACAACAGGCAACAGGCAGCGCCATCACCAAAAATTGCCGCGCTTACAATATTAGGCATCGAAAAATCATCCAGCTGAAATGTTGCCGTAGGTGATTCAACCGCAATAACGGCAGCTCTTTTGCCCGGATTTGCCTTAAGGAAATTCTTGGCGTAAATAATGCCTGATATTCCTGCCGCACAGCCCATTTCGGTTACGGGCAAACGCACAATATCCTGTCTCAGTTTCATTTTATTGATAAGATAAGCATCCAATGAAGGAATCATGATTCCGGTACAGCTTACCGTAATGATATAATCGAGTGTTTCCGGTTCCCATCCTGCTTTCGATAATGCTTTTTCAAGTACCTGCTCGCCTAAAATAATAGCTTCACGGCTGTAAATATCATTTTTATCTTCAAATGATGTCGCTGTAAAAACTTCGGCAGGATCCATTATTGAATATCTTTTGTCAACGGCTGCGCCTTCAAATATTTTTTTTACTTTTTTGATAAAACGTTCTTCCTGACCCTGAAGCCATCCGTCCAAAAGCGGAAGTATGTCTTCGGTGGTGCGTGAATATTGCGGTAGTTGTTTAGCAACAGTTACTATTTTTACACTCATTTTTTTTCAATTAGCCATTGGTAACGGAAAGCCCATTTCCATTGTATGGTATAGTTTTTTAAATTCAGTTTTTTAGAAAAATCTTCCAGCTCTCTTTTCTTAAATCCTCTTAATATAGAGACCAGGCCATCTTCGCGTGACATGGAGTTCAGGTTAAAGACACTACAAATTATTTCAAATAGGCGGTAAGCCATTTTGCTCCGGTGAAGATCATTTACGACAATTCCAACAGTTGCATTATTATTAAAGATACTAATTATATCCAGTATCTGCTCATTGCTAAAATGGTGCAGGGTAAGAGTACATAATGCAATATCATATTTGACAGAAGTGAAATCACTGCTGAAAATATCAACACACGCATATTCAATATCCGGAAAATCAACCGAAGATTTTTTGGCGTAATTAATCGTAAAAGGATTGGCATCAACGCCAAGGAGTTTAAAATTAATATTGTTTTTTCTTCCATATTTTGACAGCATCCGCAACATATCACCATTGCCGCAGCCTATATCGGCAATGACTATCGGTTTGGATTTATCTGCATTTTTCAGTAGTTCTTTTACTCCCTGAAGAGTGAGTTTATTTCCTCCCAAAAGCGTATTGATGCGCGCAATCTGATCAAGTGCATCACGAAGTTCTTCCCCGTGAAGCATAAAATCATCCATGATTTCAGTTTCCTGTGTTCTGTAAGTAGTATCTATTGCCATTAATTGATTGCTATTGGTTTACCATGTGTCTGCTTAATAATCCGTGGCAATACTGCGGGTATTGCTACAGCTATCGCAATCAGCATATTTGTAATTAATGGAAGTCTCAGTACTTTTGCCAGAAGCCTTCCTGTTCTTATGCGTTTACCAAAATGCATCTTCCAGCATTGTGTATAATTTTTTTCTAACAAATCTCTTGATTCTATTTTTCCGCTGTAAAAATTCAATACAAGTTCTGAAGCAATTTTGGCACTATGAATGGCCATTGCCATACCGTTTCCGCATAAAGGATGTATCAGGCCGGCAGCATCGCCGATCATTAGGATATGATTTTCTACAGGTCGTTTTTTATCAAAAGAGATCTGACTGATGGTAATTGGATGATCGAAAAGTAGTTTGCTGTTCTCAAAAATATTTTTCAAATGTGGATTATTGCAGAGAACATTCCGCTGGTACTCGTCAATATTTTTATATTTTTTGAAAGTGGCATAATCCGCCAGATAACAAATGTTTATGCTGTTATTTTCTACCTTTGAAACTCCACAATAACCTCCATGGAAATTATGCAGTCCTACCACATCATCCGGAAAATTCCCAGAATAATGCGCTTTAACGGCTAGCCACGGAGAATTTTTATGTATAAAATCACGTGATAAAACCTGATCGACAGCAGAACGTTTTCCGTAAGCGCCCAGTACTATTTTTGAAGTTAAGACTTGATTTGAAGTTGTAACCGTAAATGCATCATCACTAAAAACAATATTATGAACCGCTTCTTTTAAAATTACACAGCCATTTTCAATCGCCTTTTGATATAGAAAATAATCAAGTGCATAACGGCTGATGCCAAATCCACCCAATGGAAGTTTTGCTTTCGCCATTTTGCCATTATGGGTAGAAAACTCAAAATTATAAATTGTAGTGGGATGTAGTTCTGAAACATCTGCACCCAGCCATTTTAGATAGGGCAGAATTTCGTTTGAGATATATTCACCGCAGACTTTATGACGAGGAAATCCGGATTTTTCGATTAGCGTGATCTTTAATCCCTTTTGAGATAGATGTATAGCTGCTGTTAAACCAGCAAGACCACCGCCAATAATTATAACTTCCGGGTTTTTTGTCATATAAGCAATTTAAAAATAAAGGGCGACTTGCACAAATTAACTGGCATGCAAATTTTATTAATAATTTGAATGAAGAAATTTGCTCGATTTCCAAAAGTACGCATAGGGTATTTGCAATTCCTTATAGTATTTTTTGAAATCGTTATTTAATTATGATATAAAAATATTTGGATGACTATTACTTGTAATCCAGAAGGGATAAAATTTCCTGTATCGAAAAATGCGCACCGCAAACAAATTCATCCGCAGCACCGTAATAAATCGTAAGCTTATCGCCATCAACGACATGACCATTTGTAAACACAACATAGCCAAAAAAACCGCTCAGTTCATAATTTTCAAGAGGCATCATTATAGGATCTGATGTTCTGGCGATTACTTTAGAAGGGTCTTCCAAATCCATCAGAAAGGCACCAAGACCATATTGATTTTCCGGATTTGCACCGTGGTAGATTTCAAGCCATCCTTTTTCTGTTTTTATCGGAGCGGCACCGGCACCAACCCTCGCATTATCCCAAAGCCCCTGACGTGATTTGACAATACACTTGTGGTTTCCCCAATGGATTCCGTCATGTGATTCGGCAATCCAGATAAAATTCCCACCAATCTTTGGACTGCTCGGGCGGTGTAATGCGTAAAATTTTCCGTTTATCTTTTCCTCAAAAATGGCACAATCCTTATTATGAGGCGGAAAAATCATTCCGTTGGATTCAAAACTCTTCCAGTCTTTTGTGGTACGAAGACCAACACCAACACCATTTTCTGATACTGCGGTATAGGTGAGGTAATAGGTGTCTCCGATCTGGCTAACCCTGCAATCCTCAATCCCATATTGTTCCAGCATACCGGAGCCCACTAAAAGTTTGGTGTCCTCAGGTTCGTAAAATTTAATACCGTCATCGCTGCAAAGCAATCGAAGGTGTGAGAGTGTCGTCAGGTAATCAAGGCCTTTATAGTTAATTACACGTGCATCATTGGCAATGAGGTCCGGATCGTTCAGCGGAATTTCGATTATTTCTACTTTTCCGAGATCATTCACTACCGGAAAGAAAATGACTCCTTCTTTTTGTGCTATTGATTCTGCAACCCTGACCAAAAGCCATGTTTTATTTTCAAATCTGAAAACGCCGGGATTCAGCAGACTTATAATTTGCAGTTCGCTGCTGCTTGCTTTTAAATCTTTTGGCATCAATAATGGATTTTCCGGAAAACGTTTTGCTATGTCGCTCATAATGAATTCTTTATTTGTTTTTAAAATAAATTGTAATATTAAATTATACTAAAGTTATTGAATTATTCAGATTCCATTTTATAAAATAGAAGAGAGAATTTATACAATTACGGAATAGAATTCATTTAATAATATAAATCCAACGTGCAATTATATAATGTGTTGCATAGAAAGCCGATTAATTTTACCCTTAACATTAGTAAACAAATCCCGAAATTTTTCCAACTATAAAAAGTTAGGAAACGATCAACTAACTTATCTATTATGGACATTACGGCTACACCAAAAAAATCATTTTATGCTTATCAGGAGCGCGATATCAATTCTGTTTTTGAGGAAATGGAAAGTGCTCCCAATCGAAGACTTCTGTATCAATTACCAACCGGAGGAGGAAAAACCGTTGTGTTTTCTGAGATAGCCAGACGATTTATAGAACAATTTGGTCAAACCGTAATTATTCTTACCCACAGGAAAGAATTGTGCAGTCAAACCTCGGCTACCCTAAAGAAAACCGGTGTGCAAAATCGGATTATCAGCAGTACCAGCGGCAACTTCAAAGCCAATTGTAATTGTTATGTAGCCATGGTAGAGACACTCCGCAACAGAATCAAAACCAAGAAAGTAAAGGTTAAGGATGTAGGTTTGGTTATTATTGATGAAGCACACCATAATTCTTTCAGGAAACTAATGGGTAATTTTAAAAAGGCCTCAATAATAGGGGTAACGGCAACTCCTTTCAGTTCAGATATTTCCAAACCGATGAAAAGAAATTACCACTCATTGATTACCGGTGAAAATATTTCGTCGCTTATCGCTGATGGTTTTCTTGCCAGACCGGAATCTTTTGTTTACGAAGTAGAACTAAATACACTAAAAACCGGTATTCATGGTGATTATACGGTAAGTTCCTCTAACGAATTATACAGTTCGCCGGCTATGCTGGATTTACTGCTTCAGGCGTATAAGGAACGGGCTAAAAATAAAAAGACGCTAATTTTTAATAATGGTATCGAAACTTCCATGAAAGTGCAGGAAGTTTTTGCAGCAGCAGGAATTCCAATCCGACATCTCGACAATAAAACCCTTCCGGAAGAACGAAAAGAAATTGTTCAGTGGTTTAAAAAGACCAAAAATGCGGTTTTGACTTCTGTTTCCCTGCTCACTACGGGATTTGATGAACCGACCATTCACAATATTATACTCAACAGGGCTACGACTTCAATCACGCTTTACCATCAAATGGTGGGGCGCGGATCCAGAAGGCTTCCTTCAAAAAAAGCATTTACAATAATTGATCTTGGCAATAATATTCAGCGTTTTGGAGAATGGCAGGAGCCTGTAGACTGGAAATTTGCCTTTGAACATCCTGACACTTTTGCTAAACAATTAAATTACCAGTCTACTGGAAATTCATCTGTACAATCCCATGCGCTGTCTGCAGAATTGAGGGCCCGGTTTCCAAAGACTCTCGAAATGACATTTGATATTGAAGGACATTATCAGGAAGCAGTTGAAACCGACAAAAAACCGAAAACAGTCATACAGCAATCAGTTCGCCAGCAGGCAAAGATGTGCATGGATAATGCAGAAACGCTAACTCAGGCCATTTCACTGGCGGAAGCTTTGGTTCCGGAAATAGAATGGCGTGTTAAGCAATATGTAAAATGCCTTGATAATGCCAGTAAAAATTATAAGGAATGGCTGATGGAAGATTACCAAAACCGCCTGAGGGGACTCATCATAAAACTATATCCCAAAATACAGCTATAAATTTTGTTTTTAAGTTGAAGTGGGATATGCTGCCTGAAAAAAACGTTTGTTTTCAATTCAATATTTCGTTTGCATGATGTCAAAGATTGAATTATCAATATTTTAATTTTTTTTTGAAAACATTGTTTGTAATAGATGATAAAAAACATTTTTTTGAGATTAATTACTTTTAAAAATAGTTTTATATTAGCATTGCAATCCGGCAAGAAAGTAAAAGCAGGTTTGCTTTTACACTAATCCACAATGAAGTTAACAGAAAATAACGACTTGTTTCAAACCGTTTTTAACTCTGCGTCAAATGGTATTGCAGTACTCCAGTCTGTGTACAATGATAAAAACAGGGTAGTAGATTTTTCAATACTACTATTTAATTCCTATACATTTAAGTGGATAGGAGATATAGATTACAAAGGCAGGAGATACAGCGCTATTTTTACAAAGGCAAAAGAGACAGGCATTCTGGAAAAATTTATTGAGGTAGCGGAAACTGGTATTACAGCTAATTTTGAAACTTGGTATGACGGTGATGGAATGAAATACTGGTTTAGATTTAATGCAGTTAAGCAAGATGATTTACTGGTTGTAACTACAGATGACATTACTGAAAGTAAGCAGGCTGATATAGTGTTGGATAACGCTCTGGCTGCAGCGGAGAAACAAAGAAGACTTTATGATTCGATAACAAATAACACACCTGACCTGGTCTACGTTTTTGACTTGTCTTATAAATTCACTTATGCCAATAAAGCATTACTTACGATGTGGGGCAAATCAGCTGAAGATGCTATTGGATATGGTTTAAGGGAAAACGGCTACGAGGAATGGCATGCCGCTATGCACGAAAGGGAGATTGACGAAGTGGCTGCAACGAAAAAAACGGTAAGAGGAACAGTATCTTTTCCACATGCCGAATTGGGCAGCCGGGTTTACGACTATATTCTTGCACCGGTTTTTAATGAACAGGGTGAAGTAGAAGCCGTTGCAGGGACCACACGTGACATAACCGACATAAAGCAGGCTGAACAGAAATTACAGCAGAGTGAAACCCGATTTCGAAACATGATTGAGCAATCTCCGGTTGCTACTTTACTATCACGGGGAGAAGAAGTAATTATCGAAATTATAAACAAGCCCATGCTGCAACTGATGAATAAAAAATCTGCAGCTGATGTGATTGGAAAAAAAATGGTAGAAGTACTTCCTGAACTTTTAGATCAGCAAGCACTCAAAACCGTAATTGACGTACAAAAAACAGGTATTCCTTTTAGGGGAGACGAGCAGATAGTTGATTTACTCATAAATGGCGAGATGAAGCGCCACTATTTCAATTTTTCCTACGATTATATACAAGAGGCAGATGAAAATCCAGCTGTACTGCACATGGCGATGGACGTAACAGAACAAGTTCTTGCCCGAAGAAAACTGGAAGATAGCGAGAGCCGATTGAAATCAATGATTAATCAGACACCATGTCCCACTTTGATGCTGAAAGGAGATCAACTGGTGATAGAGCAGATCAATAAACACATGCTTCAGATGATTGGACGAGGTGAAGAAATCATCGGAATGCCGTTAATTGATGTTTTGCCTGAACTGGAAGGACAGTATGTATGGGAACAGGTTCAGAATGTATATAATAAAGGAATTCCTTTTGATCAGAGCGAAGTACTCGTTCAACATAGCCGTACGGGTATTATGCAGGACTATTATTATAATCTGGCCTATCGCCCTTTGATTGAAGGGGGACAAATAACCGGCATGATTCAGGTTGCCATCGATGTTACAGAACAAGTTTCTGGCCGAAAAAGAATGGAAGAAAGTGAGAATCGCTTTCGTGCCCTGGTAAATGCCTCTTCAGATGTGGTATATCGCATGAATGCTGACTGGACTATTATGCGAAACCTCGAAGGCAAGGGATTTCTTTCTGATACAGGAGAACCAATATTCAATTGGATTGATAAGTACATTTATTTAGATGATCGTGTAAAAATTGATATTGCTATCGATAAAGCCATAGCAAACAAAAGCATATTCGAAGAAGAATATCGAATGGTAAGTCCAGATGGTATATTGGGATGGACATCTTCAAGAGCTATTCCGATATTGGATAATCAAAATAATATAATTGAATGGTTTGGTGCAGCAAGTGATATTACTTCACAAAAAAAGGTACAGGAAATCATTAAGGAAAGTGAAGAAAAATTCAGGCAGCTTGCCGATCTGGTACCGCAAATTATCTGGACAGGAAGACCAGATGGTTTTATTGATTACTACAACAAGCGCTGGTATGAGTATACCGGTTTTGAGGAAAACAAATTTGGAGATAGCAGTTGGGTTCCGATACTTCATCCGGATGACCAGTCAGTTGTATTAAAAATTTGGTATGATAGTGTTCAAAATGGAACTTCTTATCAGATTGAATTGCGTCTGAAGAACTTTAAGACAGGAGAATACCGTTGGTTTATAAGTAAAGCCGAGCCTATAAAAGATAAGGAAGGTGTTATCACTAAGTGGTTTGGAACCTGTACAGATATCCAGGAGCAAAAAACGGTTACTGAAAAATTGGAAGGTCTTGTAGCTGAGCGTACCAAAGAATTACAACGCTCCAACGAAGACCTGCAGCAATTTGCTCATGTTGCCTCCCATGATTTAAAAGAACCGGTACGAAAAATAAAAACATTTACAGGCCGCCTCGAAGATTACCTCGATGGAAAATTAGACGATTCTGCATCGAAATTTATTGACAGAATCCACGTTGCTACTGATCGAATGTTTAATATGATTGACGGAGTTTTAGCCTATTCCAAAATCAATGCCGATTTACAGCAGCCGACATTAGTTGATCTGAATGAAATAATTAAAAATATTGAAACAGATTTGGAAGTTTCCCTGCAAAAAACAGCAGGTAAAATTCAGTATAATAATCTTCCCACAATTGAAGGAGCTTCAGTATTGCTTTATCAATTATTCTATAATCTCATTAATAATTCCATTAAATTTGCCAAAGAAAACGTACCGCCTCAAATAACAATAACATCAGAAATACAGGTAAAAGGAGATAAAACCTTTGCAATAATCACTTTAGAGGATAATGGAATTGGTTTTGACTCCAACCAGGCTGAGCGTATTTTTGAAACATTTACTCGTCTGAATTCTAAAGATTCTTACGAAGGAACAGGACTTGGATTATCGCTTTGTAAAAAAATAGTGGAGCGACATGGTGGAAATATCACTGCAGAAGGAAATGTGAATAAAGGGGCTGTATTTGTTATAACACTGCCATTACAACAAAATGAAAATGATATTTGATATGGATAAAAAACTACTTTTATTGGCTGATGATGATATCGATGATACAGAAATGTTTTGCGAAGCACTAGCAGTTGTGGATGAAAATATTATATGCCATTGTGCAAAAAATGGAAGTGAAGCTCTAAGGATACTCAATGACCTTAATGAAAAACCGGAGCTTATCTTTTTGGATCTCAACATGCCAGTGATGAGTGGCTGGGACTGTCTCAAAATTATAAAAAAAGACCAGAGACTTCAGGAAATACCTGTAATAATGATTTCGACTTCTTCTCATCAAAAAGATTTGGATACAGCATCAGTGTTAGGCGCTCATTGTTATTTTGTCAAGCCTAATAGTTTTTCTGATTTAAAAAATGTCCTGGAAGTAATTATATCCAACCTCGGAACAGGATTAAAAGAAGCTATTGCCAGTTTGGAGGTTAAGTCCAAACATATTTTTGTTAAATAGCTAAAAGTGCTGAATAGTACTACTTACTCTATTGTTTGCTTATTTAAAGGGAATTACGTTCAATATATAAAAATGGATTTTTAAAATTTTCTTTAGTTTTGGTCAGTATGGCTTCTGCGGCTTTTTGTCCCATAGTTATAAAATCAGTACTTAACACGTTGATATCCAATAAAACTTTAAGAGGGGTATCATTGTAGGATATGATTCCAACATCTTCCCCAATCTTAAGATTCTTCTCTTTGATTTGCTGTACCAAATTTACCAAATCATTATCTTCAATAGTAATATATGCGTTCTTAGTTTTAAATTCTAAAGCTGTCGGTATCTCTTCTAAAGTTTGAAATTCAAATCGGTGTGCTGCACAAAATTCCAAAAAGCCTTCTAAAAGCCCAACCGGATAAGGAAAAACAGCTTTGGAAGGATAGACCAAAATTACTTTTTCATAGTTCTTTAATTTTGTAATCCCTTCAGTAAGCGCATTAATAAGATCTAATTTAAAATCCTGATAAATTACAGGGAAACTTCCGTTAATTTCAGAATGTGCTTTGTCCAATATTACCAGCTTATCTTTTGGTATAGAGTTTATAGCTTTAATGGTAAGTGAGGTATAATTGATATGACTTTGTTCGCTGTCTCTAAAGTGAGGCATGATTACAAAATAATTATAATTGTTGATGTTCTTTTTCAGCGCATTAATAAAAAGCTGTTCTTCACAATAATACAGATACATATCCACCTGACCTTTTTCTCCCAGGGCATTCACAAATGAATTGTAAATTTCCATTTTATAAGTACAAGGCTTATTTATTAAAAAGAAGACATTTATGGCAGAATTTAGATTTTTGGATTCTACAAAATTACCAATTCCCATTACGGAATAAATTAAACTGCGATCCCTTAATTCCTTGTATGCTTTTTCTGCAGTATCCCTGGAAATTGAATTTTTGGTACTCAAATCCCTAATCGAAGGAAGACGCTCCCCGATAACAAATTTTCCGGCATGAATATCTTCCTCTATACTATCTGCAATCTGTATATACTTAGGAATGCTTGAATTAATTTGCAAATTAATTGCGGTATTCTCTCTTTGTTGTAACATAAATTAATATTCTTATTTATCGAATATAATGATTTTTTTATTGTTTAGTGTAAAAAATACAATTATAATTTTCTATTTAAAATAAAAATTTTTAACGTAAGAAAATTCTTTTTTTATAATTAATATGTATTAGGGTATTCAAAGCTATTACTTGTTAAATAATAATGATGTGATTGAAGGTGAATTAATTATTGAATTAGTTTTAGTTGAAGTTGTGTAATAAGAGTGTCTAATATTGTAAATAAATTTTATCTCAATACAATAATTTTAGATAGATTTAAATTTACCATATCTTATGAAAAATGAAACACATTCAATAAATTTAAACATCAACAAGACAGCCTATCAGTTAGAAGTTTTGCCTTGGGTCACTTTACTTGATATATTGCGTGAGAAGATTCATCTAACCGGTACAAAAAAAGGCTGTGATCATGGACAATGTGGTGCCTGTACAGTTATTGTAGACGGAAAAAGAATTCTAAGCTGTTTAACTCTTGGAGTAATGAAAAATGGTTCGCAAATTACTACAATAGAAGGAGTTGCTGATGGTGAAAACCTCCATCCGCTTCAAAAAGCTTTTATTGAACATGATGCGTTTCAATGTGGCTATTGCACTCCGGGTCAAATTTGCAGTGCTCTTGGAATGCTGCAGGAAGGTAAAGCAAAAACCAGGGAAGATGTTCAGGAATTAATGAGTGGAAATCTCTGCAGATGTGGTGCGAACAAAGGCATAATTGATGCCATTATGAAGGTACAGGAAGGAGGTTATGATGAATAATTTCTTGTACACTAAGGCTCTAAATGTAGAACAGGCGATTTCAGAAGTGAATGGAGATATCCGAAACAAAATAGTTGCCGGAGGAACCAATATAAATGATCTTCTTAAATATTTTATTACTAAAGCCGACAAACTCGTCGATATAAATCCGATTGCTGAAAATAATACCATCATTCGTCTCGATAATGGTGGAATACGGCTTGGAGCCCTTCAGACCAATTCTGATACAGCTTATGATCCGATTGTAGAAGAACGTTATCCTTTATTGTCAAAAGCAATATTGGCAGGTGCTTCCGCACAAATCAGGAATATGGCAACCAATGGCGGTAATCTCCTGCAGCGAACCAGATGTTATTATTTTTATGACACCACTACTCCCTGCAATAAACGCGACCCTGGTTCGGGTTGTTCTGCAATTCAGGGATATAATCGTATTCACGCTATTTTAGGACAAAGTGACAATTGCATTGCCGTTTTTCCTTCGGATATGTGTGTCGCCCTGGCTGCTTTAAATGCAACAGTAAACATAAGCGGTCCGGAAGGGGAAAGGGTTTTGGCTTTTGCCGAATTTCACCGTCTTCCTGCTGATACTCCTAATATCGATACAAATCTTAAACATGGAGAAATAATAACAAGCATAGATCTTCCTGAAAAGGGATTTGAAAAAAACTTTTCCTATTTAAAATTACGGGACAGAAGTTCCTATGCTTTTGCACTTGTTTCGGTAGCTACTGCTTTTGACCTTGACAATAACCGTATCAAAGAAGCCAGAATTGCTTTGGGCGGTGTGGCACACAAACCATGGCGAATTCCGGAAGCGGAAGATTTTTTGAAAGACAAAGAACCGACACATCAAAATTTTGCTGAAGCTGCGAATATTATTTTAAAAGGAGCAAAAGGTTATGAGCATAATGCATTCAAAATTATGCTGGCAAAAAAAGCGATAATTCGGAATTGTTTTATGGCGTTGGATCCCGAATCACAACGTCCGGGTGCAAGACCTTCATTATAAGTTAAGTCGATTAAAAAAGCTATAAAATGACAAAAATAACCTCCATAGGAAAACCAATAAGCCGTTTAGAAGGACAACTTAAAGTTACGGGAAGTGCCAAGTATGCAGGCGATTATGATGCACCGGATCTGTTGTACGGCTATGTGGTTAACAGCACCATTACCAAAGGCAGGATCACAATCATTGATACCGATGATGCAAAATCTTTAGAGGGTGTAATCGAAATTTTTACTCATGAAAACCGACCGTCTACAGCCTGGTTCGATTTTCAGTATGCGGATATGGATGCACCTCCGGGAACGGTTTTTAAACCATTAAAAGATAATGAGATAAAATATAATGGTCAGCCGATTGCACTTGTTGTTGCCGAAACTTTTGAGATGGCAAGATGTGCAGCCACAAAAATAAAAATAGCTTATAAGGAAGAAGATTTTGAAACGGATTTGTTATCCAATATCGATAAGGCGCGAGATCCTAAAAAAGGACTTGCTTCAATGCTCAAGCCGCCGCCGCCAAAACCAAATGGGAATTTTCAAGAAGCGTATCAAAATTCTTTTGTTCACAGTTCAGGAGAATTTAAACATGGTACGGAAAATCACAACCCGATGGAAATGTTTGCCACCACTGTAATCTATGAAGGAAAAGAAAAACTTAAAATATACGACAAAACACAGGGAACTATTAATTCTCAAATGTATGTGGCAAATGTTTTTGGCTTAAAAATGAAAAATATTGAGGTAATTGCGCCTTTTGTGGGCGGTGGTTTTGGTTCAGGACTTCGACCTCAGTACCAGCTTTTTATGGCAGTAATGGCATCACTTAAATTAAAAAGAAATGTTCGCGTAACATTGGACAGGAAACAAATGTACACTTTTGGACACAGGCCTCCAACAATACAATTTACCAAATTTGGAGCAGAAAAAGATGGAAAAGTAAATGCCATATACCATAAAGCAATTGGAGAAACTTCTCAGTTTGAAGATTATGTTGAGGTTGTAGTCAATTGGGCGAATATGATTTATCCTGCAGAAAACACGTTACTTGAGCATCAATTGGTTCCATTGGATGTTTATTCCCCTCTGGATATGCGTGCTCCTGGTGGAAGTACCGGAATACATGCCATCGAAATAACAATGGATGAAATTGCTTATAAGTTAAATATAGATCCGGTCGAACTCAGATTAATTAATTATTCTGAAATAGACAAAAGTTCCGATAAGGAATATTCCAGCAAAGAGCTTCGAAATTGCTATCTGCAAGGAGCTGCAAAATTTGGGTGGGAAAACAGAAACCCTGAACCCCGAAATATGAAACGGGGCAATAAATTAGTAGGTTACGGAATGGCAACCGGAATTTGGGATGCTAACCGACTTCTGGCAAGAGCTAAGGCAGCCATGACAAGCAATGGAAAAGTAATAATTGAAAGCGCTGTAACCGATATCGGAACAGGAACCTTGACCGTCATGACACAAATAGCTGCAGATGAGCTTGGAGTTTCAATAGATGATATTACCTTTTCCTATGCCAACAGCAAAATGCCTTTTGCGCCCATACAAGGTGGTTCTTTTACGGTAGCGACAGTAGGCCCGGCAGTTAAAGCTGCCTGCAAAGCATTAAATAAAAAATTGTTTAAAAAAGCCAGACATCTTACGGATTCTCCTTTTACAAAAGTCAAATTTGAGGATGTAACTTTTGAAAATGGCTTTATAGCACTGAAAAATAATCCGGAAATTAAAGTCAGTTTTAAGTCAGTTTTTGATGCGAATGACGGAAAACAAATTTCTACAACCAATACGTCAATGCCAAATCCATTACGGTATGGCAAAAAAGCCAGAGCTGTACATAGCGCTGTTTTTGTTGAAGTAGAAGTAGACGAGGAATTAGGAATTATAGAGGTCAAAAGAGCAGTTACGGCTGTTGCAGCAGGAAAAATTATAAATCCAAAAACTGCTGAAAGTCAGATATTGGGTGGAATGATTTGGGGAATAAGTAAAGCGCTTGATGAAGGAACAATCCTGGACAACCGATTTGGTAAATACATGAACCCAAATTTAGCTGAATACCATATTCCTGTGCATGCTGACATTCATGATCTGGATGTAATCTTTGTAGAAGAAAATGACGATTTTGTTAATGACCTTGGCGTAAAAGGTGTTGGGGAAATTGGCATTGTAGGTATGCCTCCCGCAATCGCCAATGCGATTTACCATGCTACAGGAAAACGAATTAATGATTTGCCTATACACTTCGACAAACTTTTGTAGATATAATTGATTATTTCTGCAATTATATTGTTTAAAGCTAATCATTTATACAAAATAGAATGCCCTTTTTAATCCATAATTACTCTTGTGTTATGATTTAAAAAGGGCATGAAATTGTTAAGCACTCTGAGAATTTATATTTTCCAGCTGATGCTCAACTTCTGATTTTATGACATCTTTGTATTTAGCTAAACCAATTGCTATAATTGGAATAGATAATTTTCCAATGGCAGAACCAGCCTGTTTTTTACCTATTTTATTAAGGTATGAGGATAAAAGTAAAGATCCAATTGCTCCAAATAAAATATAATTGGCAGGAACATCTGCAATTTTACTTTCAATAAATTCCCTGATTTCTTCCAGATTATCCTGATTAATTAAGTTTTCCATGATGTTATTATTTAATGTTTTTAGATTTATTTCTATGAATTTAAATTTACAAGCTATACAATAATTTATTTTATACAATTGAAGAAGTGAATTGCATAATTATCAGTAGTTTGGATTTTTTATCCCAATGATTTAAAAGAATTTAATATGATAAAATAGTATAAGTAAAAGTTTTATTGTTTTTAATTATAGTTTATTAAATTGTTAATAATTAGTGTATTATAATTTTGATTTAGGTGATTTTTTAAAATATTAAATATTTATATTTGATAGTACATCACTTAATATTAATTTAAAAATATACAAAATGGATAGAGCTATAAAACTAAAAGTCCGTAAGGAATTGGACGGGCTGCAGCAGTTCAATATTATTAAATTAAAAGGCAGCCTTATTTCCAAAGGATATACTGAAATTATACATATTCTGGATCAGGATGAGGAATTTCATATCAATTCTTTTGAAACAGCTGTTGAAAGTTCCAATGAAGTTCAGGAGTTTATTACTGCTTTTATAAACAGGGAAAACCTGAATGATACTATCACATTTTACAGATAGTAATATATGTAAGATTATCTAACATTATTACTGCTGATTACAGCTTAGATATAAGCCTAAGTTGAAAAACCGTCATTTTATTTTATAAATTAAATTGATATCTGATTATCTTTATAAAATAAAATTATAACATGACTATCCAGCAATTAAAATATATTGTAGCCCTGGACGATGAAAGACATTTTGCAAGAGCAGCAGAAGTCTGTATGGTAACTCAGCCCGGGCTTACGATTCAGTTAAAAAATCTTGAAGAAGAAATCGGAATCAAGATTTTTGATCGCAATAAAGTTCCTTTAACACCTACTTTGCTTGGAGTTGAAATCATCAACAAAGCCAAAAAAATCCTTCGTGAAGCAGATGAGATTCGGGATTTTGTAGTAAATGAAAAAAATCTGCTGGAAGGAGAATTGAAACTTGGTATTATTTCAACCTTATCACCTTATCTTATTCCATTATTTATTAAAGCCATGAAAGAGGCTACTCCAAAAGTACACTTTAATATTAGGGAAGCCAATACCGGACAACTGATGAAAGATTTAGAAACCGGTGCTTTGGATGTTGTGATAATGGCAACACCTACGGGAAATCCAAATTTGATTGAGCACCCTATTTTCAAAGAACCTTTTGTGGCTTATTTGAATGAATTGCATCCCATGGCGGATAAAGAATTTTACGAAATGCAGCCGGGTGATAAAACGGAGTTATTGCTGCTCCACCATGAATATTGCTACAATGCACAGCTTTTGGATATTTGCGGTTTAAAAACTTCAGATAAAATTAAAGAACAATTTACGTATGATATCAGTTCGATAGAAACATTAAAAAATCTGGTTCGCGCGCAATTGGGATTTGCTATTATACCGCAGCTTTCTATTTTAAACGAAGCAGAATCAAGATTTTTTAAACCTTTTAAGGAGCCAATTCCTGTCAGGGAAATCAGTCTGGTTGTGTCTGATTCTTTTTCGAAGAAATTATTGCTTGAGAAAATGAATGAAGCCATTTGGAACTGCCTGCCGGAATCGCTTAAAAAAGATTTTGCTTACCGAAAAATACGCTGGAACGATTCGCCTTACTTTGTTAAAGCAGTGAGTAAATTTATGTAATAAAAAAAAGCCTGACTAAATGAATAGTCAGGCTTTTTGCTCTAAATTGAAAATATTAGTTTTTTTGTTTAATTAAGCGATGAATGAAACAGACAAAGTGATTGCTGTATTCAATAATTTGGAGATTGGACAAATCTCTTTTGCTTTTTGAGCTGCCTGCTGAAAATCTTCTTCTGAAATTCCGGGTACTTTTCCGCTAAGCTCTAACTGGATTAAAGTAATAGTCCCGTCTTCGAAAGTAACTTTTGCTGTTGTATCCAAATTTTCAGGAACGAATCCTGCTTCAGAAAGTAAAAAGCTCAGTTGCATGGTGAAACAGCCAGAATGTGCTGCTGCAATTAACTCTTCCGGATTTGTTCCTACACCTTCATCAAAACGGGTTTTAAAAGATAATTGTGCCTGGTTCAATGTTGTACTTTGGGTACTGATAGTTCCTTTTCCTTCCATTCCTGTACCTTTCCAGTTTGCGTTTGCTCTTCTTGTAAATTTCATGATTTCTATTTTTAAGTTGTTTTTAAATTTCTCAAATCAGTTATTTGATTTTGATGAGACAAATTTATGGCGATAGCTTTTATTAATCAAATTAATAATTTTTACAGTTTATTAAAATAATTTATAATTATTGCTGACAAAGGGGATGAGCGATATACTATTTTTTTTATTTTTTATAATTATGGAAGTTCCAGCAAATTGGATTGAGCTGTGATACTATTTTTTGCCTCGCTCATTTCACATGAAACACAATTTGATCATTTATTTCAGTTGATTAAAATAGCAATGTCGTGCTTTAAGCAGATAAAAAAAATCAGAATTGTTGTCAATTGTTTAAAATTAAAACAAGAATAGAGGTTTACATTGAAGTAATCGTTGTAGTAGTCTATCATTTTGATAGAATTAATAAAAGTTTTGCTTCTTTTGATTCCAAATTCAAAATTATCTCTTTAAATTTGCACCAAATGAAAGACACAATACAAAATACAATTTATTATAACTGCAACATGATGTGCTGTAATGTTGTTTTGCAACTGGTTACTCTGGCTTAATAAAAAAAGTAATATTTATTTCTAAAGCCTTTCATAATATGTTGAAAGGCTTTTTTAATACTATTCAAAATAACCTGAATTAGAAAATGATTGAATTAAAAAACGTAACCAAAACTTTTCATCAGAAAAACAGAATCGTTTCTGCCTTATCTGATGTTTCACTTAAAGTACCATCAGGGAAAATTTTTGGTGTGATTGGAACATCCGGAGCAGGAAAAAGCACATTGATACGATGTGTAAATCTGCTCGAAAGACCAACTTCAGGAGAAATTATCGTAGATGGAAAGCAGCTGATGCAATTGTCTAATGCCCAGCTTGCCATTGAAAGAAGGCAAATCGGAATGATTTTTCAGCATTTTAATCTGCTTTCGTCCCGTACAGTTTTTGATAATATTGCCTTTGCTCTGGAACTTGCCGGGACTTCAAAATCAGATATTCAAAAAAGGGTTTCGGAATTACTGCAATTGGTAGGCCTGGAAGAAAAAGCAAATGATTATCCTGCAAGTCTTTCAGGAGGACAAAAGCAAAGAGTTGCAATAGCAAGAACTCTGGCAAATAATCCGAAAGTTCTTTTGTGTGATGAAGCAACAAGCGCATTAGATCCGGCGACAACAAGATCAATTTTGAATTTGTTGAAAGATATCAATCGACGTCTTAATATTACGATCTTATTGATTACCCATCAAATGGAAGTCGTAAAATCAATCTGTGATGAGGTAGCCGTGATCAGTCATGGAAAATTAATAGAACAGGGAAGTGTGGGAGAGATTTTTGCAGATCCGAAACATGAACTGACCAGGGAATTTATCTCTTCATCATTACATCTTGATATTCCTTCCGTTTATCTGGAAAGATTACAACAACAGAGCAGTGGCAATTTAAATCCATTACTACGGCTGGAAATGACCGGGAAATCAGTAAATGAACCCGTTATTTCAGAAGTTTCCCGATTATTCGATACCGATTTTAAAATCATAAGTGCACAAATGGATCAGGCTGGCGAAGTAAATTTTGGAGTCATGCTGATCGAATTGTCGGGGAAGCGTGAAAATTACGATGCCGCTATTCAATATTTTATTTCCAAACATATTAAAACAGAAATTATAGGTTATGTCTGAATCCATTCTTGAATTGTTATTAAAAGGAACCTGGGAAACTATTGTCATGACATTTGTATCCGGATTTTTCGGTTTTGTTTTAGGACTTCCAACGGGTATTTTACTTTTTCTTACCCGAAAAACCCAAATTCTGGAACAAGCGGTTTTAAACAGAACGTTATCGGTTTTGGTAAATATTTTTCGTTCTATTCCATTCATTATATTAATTGTATGGATGATTCCGTTTACGCGCGCACTGGTTGGTACTTCTATTGGTGTAAGTGCCGCATTAGTTCCTTTGAGTATTGGTGCAGCACCTTTTATCGCCAGACTCGTAGAAAACAGCCTGCTCGGCTTGCCTTCAGGACTAATTGAAGCGGCAAGGGCGTTAGGAGCAACACCTTTTCAAATCGTTTATAAAGTTTTACTTCCGGAAGCCTTACCATCTTTGATAAATGCAGCATCGATAACTTTGATTACGCTTGTAGGTTATTCTGCAATGGGCGGAGCAGTGGGTGCAGGCGGATTAGGTCAGGTAGGGTATCAATATGGTTACATTGGTTATGATGCCGTTACCATGAACGCAGTTTTGGCCTTGCTTGTTATTTTGGTTTTCCTGATCCAGTTTGCAGGAGATACTTTGTCAAAACGATTTGACCACAGATAATTTTAAACAGTAAATAAATTCATAAAAGATGAACACTAAAATAAATTTTTTAAAAGTAATCGGAATTATAACCTTGTCACTTACATTGGTTAATTGCGGAAAAAGTAAAAATAACGATCCACATTACATTAAGGTTGGAGTTGCAACAGGACCTGAATTTGCTGTGGCACAAGCAGCACAAAAAGTAGCCAAAGAAAAATACGGACTGGAAGTAGAATTGGTTTCTTTTAACGATTACGTGATTCCGAATGAGGCTTTGAGCCAGGGAGATATTGATGTCAATGCTTTTCAGCATAAGCCTTATCTGGACGAGCAGTCCAAACAAAGAGGATATAAGTTAGCCATAATCGGAAAGACATTTATTTATCCTATTGCCGGTTATTCTAAAAAGATAAAAAACCTTTCAGAGCTGAAGAACGAAAGCACAATCATTATTCCAAATGATCCCACAAACGGTGGACGTTCTTTACTGCTTCTGCAAAAAAATGGTTTATTAAAGCTTCGTTCAGGTGTTGGTTTGCTGCCAAAAGTAACCGATATTAGGGAGAATCCTAAAAACCTGAAAATATTGGAACTAGAAGCGCCACAATTGCCAAGAGCCTTAGACGATCAAAATGTTACGATTGCCATTATCAACAATACTTTTGCTTCTCAGGCAGGATTGGTTCCTTCTCGTGATGCCTTGTTTGTAGAAGATAAAGATTCGCCTTATGTAAATCTTGTTGTAAGCCGCAAAGACAATAAAAATGAAGAAAAAGTTAAACAATTTTTAAAAGCTTTCCAGTCTGCAGAAGTTGAGCAGGCAGCTGTTCGTGAATTCAAAGGCGGCGCCGTTAAAGGATGGTAACGTAGCTATAATCCTATATTAGGTTTTACAAATGCAAAAGCGCTTCAATATTTGAAGCGCTTTTTTTGTTTGCCTTTTCACCAATAATCAGGCTTCTTTAATTTTTTTGCAGCAATACAGAATTATAATGTGCTGTTATATTTTAGATATTAATGTAATTTGTTACATTAAAACAATTTTTTTATATATTTGATTTTCAATATCCTATTTTATTACTATTCAAATTATCAAATTGTAAATTGGAGTAAAGTAGAATATTGTGCTAAAAATAGCTTCTCCCCAAGACGCTGTTTTGAATGTGATTCCCAAATCACAAAATAACCTACATACAAAAACAAATGACGAAATTTATAATTAGAATTTTATTTCTAGTAATATCGCTTATTTCTCCAATTCTTAATGCCCAAATTAAAAAAATTGGGGTTCCCTTTATCACTAACTATAATCCGAAAACTTACAAGGCTGCTTCAGAAAACTGGGATGTCGTGCAGGATTCAAGAGGAATGATGTTTTTTGCAAATCATTTTGGAATTATGCAGTTTGACGGTGTGCGATGGAGTATTGTTTCGCAGCCTGAAAACAGAAGTATGGTTCGCTCACTGGCAATCGATAAAAACAATAAAATATATGTTGGAGCCCAAGGCGAGGTTGGATATACGGTTCAGCTGGCCAACGGACAATATAAATATACTTCTTTAGTAAAATTAATTCCGGAGGGCGCCAGAAATTTCGGCGATGTTTTACATACGGTTGTCCGTAGCAGAGATGTTATTTTCTTCTCTAATGACAGAATATTTATTTACAAGAATAACAAAATCAAAGTGCTCTTTTCGGAAACTAATTTTGATGATTTTTATGAAGTTAACAAAGATATTTATGTTTCGGATAATACAAAGGGATTACTGAAACTGGACAATGACAATCTGAAAAAAATTCCTAATAGTGAACAATTTTTAGGAATGAAAATTAGTAAAATATTCCAAAAAGAAGAAGGTTTACTACTTCTCACGCAGAAAAAAGGATTTTTCCTTTATAAAAATAATCAAATACAGCCTTTTGCAACAGAAGCGGATTATCTGCTGAAACAAAATCAAATTACAATCGGAATTCAGCTTTCGGATGGTTATTTTGGAATCGGAACTCGTCAGTCCGGGTTGATTATAATGAATAGTGCAGGACAACTGATCCAGCATATCAACAGGCAGATGGGACTTCAGAACGAATATGTAACCAATATTAAAACGGACAAGGAAGGCAATTTGTGGGTAACTATGAAAGAAGGAATTTCATTGATCCAGATTTCTTCGCCTCTGTCCAGAATATTGGATGTATCAAATTCAGAAACAAAAATATACTGTAGTCTCATTCATCAAAATAAATTATATATAGGCACAGACAATGGTTTATTCTGGATTGATTGGGAATCTTATAGAAGTGGAAAGCGTGAAAATGCACATTTTCAACACATCACCGGAATGTCTGAAAATGTTTGGAACATTGGTTTTTTTGGCAATTCACTTTTGGCTTTTGAAAAGAATGGCGTATTTGAAATTTCTGGTAATTCGGCAAAATTGGTAGCCAAAACCGATGGAGCATGGAAAGGAATAATTATCCCTAATCATCCGGAATTGTTGCTTGTTGGCGGTTATACCGGATTATATTTATTAAAGAATATAACAGGATCCTGGGTATATCAAAACAAAATTAAAGGTTTTGGTGAAAGCAGTCGGGTGATAGAAACGGATAAAGAGGGAAATATCTGGATAGCCCATGGATACAAGGGAATTTATAAAATCAGGTTCAATACAACATTCGATGCCGTTTCAAAAATTGTATTCTACAATCAGGCAGATGGCTTTCCTTCCAGTTTATTTCTGAATACTTTCAAAATAAATAACGAGATCCTTTTTGGTACAACTAAAGGACTTTACAAACAGGATGTAGCTTCAAATAAAATGATTCCGGATCCGGTTTTTAAGAAATATCTCGGAATGGAAAACCATATTCGTTTATTGAAAGCGGATGATCAGAATAACATCTGGTATGTTTCCGGAGAAAGTACAGGAAAAATAAACCAGAGAAAAAAAGGAAATCTACATTTAGAAGAATTGCCTTTTAGGAAATTAAGGTATTTGTATATTCCGGGTTTCGAAAATATCCAGACAACTACAAACGGAGACGTTTTTTTTGGAACACAAAATGGATTGATTCATTATAATGTAACCAAAAATAAAAGTTATCAGTCGAAGTACAAAGCTGTAATTTCAGAAGTTAAAAGTATTTTCCCCAAGGATAGCCTGCTTTTTTCGAGCAGATTTGATGTCCTTCCTACGGATATTAAATCAGATGAATTTTCTCCCGTTTTATCCTATTCGAATAATGCGCTGCATTTTTCATTTGCCTCAATGCATTACGATGAAACCGATGCGACCAAATACGAATATTGGCTGGAAGGTTTCGAGCCGAAGTGGTCGGATTGGAGCCTTCAAACCGAGAAAGAATATACCAACCTGCCTGAAAATGAATATGTTTTTCACGTAAGGGCAAAAAATATATATGATGTTGTAAGTGAAGAAGCTGTTTTTAAATTTGAGATTTCACCGCCCTGGTACCGAACTATTTGGGCTTATATTTTGTATTTAGTGCTTTTTTGTACTTTGATCTATGCCATCATAAAAGATCAAAAAAATATCGCAGAGCGTGATCGTGACCAATTAATTCTTAATCAGGAAAAAGAACTGTTACGAAACCGTGCCGAACTGAACGAACAAAAACTCGCTTTAGAGCAGGAAAACATGGCCATTATGCGGGAAAATCTGGAAACTACAATTAATCTCAAAAATGCAAAAGTGGCTTCAAATACCGTCAACCTCATTCATTTAAATGAAATCTTACTTTCGATAAAAGAATTAATCGGGCAGATTGACAGGAAAAATGATGCTAATGTGAACTTTAGTTTATTAAGCAAAATAAACAAATTGATCGATCACGAGTTGCAGGGAGATAAACACTGGAATGAATTTGAGGAAATCTTCAATCAGCTGCATGATAATTTTATGCAAAGGCTGAAAACAAGCTATCCGGAATTAACGCCTCGGGATATGAGATTGTGTGCTTACCTGAGAATGAATTTCAATACTAAAGAAATTGCACCGCTTTTGGGAATTTCGGTAAGAGGAGTAGAAGATACGAGATACCGAATCCGAAAAAAACTACAGCTTCCATCTGATGCAAACATTACCGAATTTATTTTAAATTTTTAGTTTTTTATTATTAAGTAAAATCTCAGGCAGGTTTTGTTGTTCTGAAGGCTAAAGATTACTTTTTTTTGTTAACACCGTAGTCAAACCGTATTGTAAAATACGGTTTTTGCTTAGTTAATTTGTTAATATTGTGCATTATTGGCAAAATAATAATCTGTTTTTTACAGAGTTAATTTTTATTAAGCTAATACTACTTTACTAATAAAAACTAAAAAAAATGAAACAAAAAAACTTTTTCTTCGGCCGACCACCGAGATTCAATTACTATTATTTTAAAAGAATTACCATTCTGGCAGTTCTGTTATTGCTGCCATTATTGAAAGCCCAGGCACAGTGCAATACACTTATCTGGTCAGATGAATTTAACGGTACAACAGTTGACGGTGCTAAGTGGGAAAGTATTTCCGGAAATGGCTGTCCTTCACTCTGTGGATTTGGAAACGGGGAAGCACAACGCTACGATCCTAATCAGGCAACAATTGTCAAGGAAGGAACGAATAGTTACCTGAATATCCAGGCAAAATACGAACCAAGTTCACAATTTCCACAGCAGCCTTATTCTTCTGCAAAATTAACTACTCAGGGAAAATATGCCTTAAAATACGGAAGAGTTGAAGCCCGTATAAAATTACCAACAGGAATGGGTGCCTGGCCTGCGTTCTGGATGTTGCCTGCAGGCACAGCAAATTGGCCATACACCGGTGAAATTGATATCATGGAAGCCAAACACAGAAATCCAAAATCAATAGACGGAACTATACATTATGATGGAGGAGGTTATCATTATACTGGTAGAAGTTATACTTCGCCAACTGATTTGTCCAACGAATTTCACGTTTATGCGGTAGAATGGGGACCAAATATCATTAAATGGTTTATCGATGGAAATTTATTTCATACCGCTACGCCGAATACGACTGTAAACGGAGGATGGCCATTTAATGACCAGCAATTTTATATTATTTTAAACTTGGCAGTTGGTAGTTTGGGAACTCCTTATACAAGTGTTAACGGTGCTGGTGTTGAACCAATTCCAGCTGATTTTCCGACAAAAATGCAGGTTGATTATGTTCGTGTTTACAGTGGTAGTTTTACATACGGCGTTTTGGGAGATGCTAAAGTGTATAATAACGAAACTAACAAAACATACTCAATCAATACAATTGCCGGAGCCAGCTATAACTGGACAGTTCCTGCAGGTGCATCAATTACTTCGGGACAGGGAACAAACAATATAACAGTAAACTGGGGAACATCTGGGGGAGATGTTGCTGTAGCTACTACTGTTTCAGGATGTGCTGCCAATACCTATAAACTTGCTGTTACAACTGAAGTGCCTTTACCTGTAGAAAAAATTCAGGAAGATTTTCAGTCGAACAGAAATATTGTTTACGGAAATAAAACAGGAGTTTTAACAGAAGCTATTGCAAACCCTTCAGCAACCGGAATTAATACTTCTGCTCTGGTAGGAAGATATGTTCGAAATGCATCTGAATTATATGATGTAATGAATATTAAAAACGTAGTAATCAGCAATGCCAATGATTATGTTTATGGCAGAAAAAAGATTTCTTTTGATATCTATACGTCGGCACCTGTTGGAACCAAAATTTCCATGCAGCTTGAAAACAGTCTGGTAACAACAGCTATTAATTTTCCTTCAGGGAGACATAGCGGTTATAAAGCCACAACTACCGTACAAAACAAATGGGAAACGATTGAATTTGAATTTGAAAAAGTAATCGACCCTAACACAAGTGCTTTGACAATCAATACCGTAGTTTTCCTTTTTGAATCGAATTCAAATTCAGGAGCAACCTATTATTTTGATAATCTGCTGACAAAAGCAGCACCTGAAAAGCCAGTAATTGCAACAGATGTTTTACTGAATTATGACGGAACGAATAGAATTATCAAAGGAACTACCACGGGAACCTATTCTGTAGTAGCAAATCCGGGATCTAATTCGGTTAACTCCTCTGCGAATGTGGCGAGATATGTTCGTAATGTAACCGAACAATATGATGTCCTTTTCTTTAATGCACAAAGCACAATCGAAGATGCCGGTTTATTGAAAAATCAAACCAATAAAATCATGATTGATGTGTATACTTCGGCACCCATTGGAACAGTGGTGAGTATGAATCTGGAAAACAGTGCCACATCGCTTCCTACCAATTTTCCAACAGGAAGAAACAGTAATTACGTAGCAATCACCACCAAACAGAATCAATGGGAAACATTGACTTTCTATTACAATGCAAGTCCGGATTTAGGAACTTCAAACTTAGCAATCAACCAAATGGTTTTATTGTTTAACTCTGGTTCTTACACAAGTGATACGTATTATTTTGATAATCTCAGAATTGGTGCTACCAAACTTCCGGATACTTTTACGCCTGGAGTGGTTTACGAAGATTATCAAAACACACATAATATTACATTTAGGGATGCAATTGGAACATACACGCCAAACACTGCAAATCCAAATGCCAGTGGAGTCAATACGTCTTCAAATGTGGCAAGATATGTTAGAAAAGCAACAGAATTGTATGATAATTTTTCATTCAATACAACTTTAACGAATGTAGCAGACTTCAAAAACGGAACGAAAAAATTCGCAATGGATGTGTATACTTCCGCACCGGTTGGATCTATAATCTCATGGCAGGCAGAAAGCAGCGCTTCGATTCCGTCTAATTTTCCGGCAGGAAGACACAGCGTTTATCAGGGTGTTGTAAAACAATCCAACGCATGGCATACGGTAACTTTTACGTATGCAAGCTCACCTGATTCTTCGACTTTAGATAGTGAAGTAAATCGTTTTGTTTTCTTGTTTGAACCGGGAACAAGTTCAGGAAACACTTATTTCTTTGACAACATCAGAGCTGTAAATTTAGTTTCTACAGAAAACCCACCGGCAACTTTACCAGCTCCATGGGTTAGTACAGATTTGGGTGCGGTAACTCCGGCTGGAACAGCGACACACACTAACGGAACTTTTACCATTAAAGGCTCAGGAACAGATATTTGGGAATCAAGCGATCAGTTTCAATATGTCTACCAGCCAATAACGGGTGATGCAGAAATTATTGCGAGAGTAACTTCATTAACAAATACCAATACGTATGCTAAAGCAGGAGTGATGTTCCGTGAAACGCTTACGACAACTTCTAAACATGCTATGACGACAATTACAGCCGCGGCAGGAGTAGAATTTTTATCAAGAGATGCAGTTTCAGTGCCAACAATTCAGCAGGGAGCAGCGGGAACTTTTCCTAAATGGATTCGTACTGTTAGAACAGGAAATGTATTTACATCTTATACATCTGATAACGGAACAACATGGACTCAGATTGGTACAGCACGAACAATTGCAATGGCCAATACAATTTATGTGGGAATGGCAGTTACATCCCATAATAATGGAACTTTGACAACAGGTGTTTTCAGTGATGTAATTGTTAGAAATATTACGCCTCCAAATAACAATGTCAATTTAGCTTTAGGAAAAACGGCAACAGCTTCTACAGAAGAAAATGCTACTTACACAGCCAGTGAAGCAACTGATACGGATTCAACTGTGTCCAGATGGGCAAGTTCATTTGGCAATGCGACAGAATGGATTTATGTTGACTTAGGAAGTAATTATAATATCAACCGTGTGGTATTAAAATGGGAAGCCGCTTTTGCAACCCAATACAAAGTGCAGCTTTCTAAAGATAATGTTTTTACAGAGAACGAAACCATAAATACTCAAACTTCCAGCGATGGAGGTACAGATGACTTAACGTTAAGCGGAACAGGAAGATACCTTCGAATCTTATGCACGACAAAAGCATTGGCTCCTTATGGATATTCATTGTATACAATAGAAGCTTACGGATCAGCTTCAACAGCTAAAAAAGCAATCCTGGAGGAAGAAGCATTATCAGCAAGTGGTTTTGCCATGTACCCAAATCCTGCGAGTAATTATGTTCAGTTATCAATTCCTGAAAAATTAGACAATAAAGTCGTAACGATTTATGACAATGCAGGGAAATTGATTTTGCAGACTGAGTTAGGTGATGACAGTAATGAAAGTCAAATTGATATTAGTAAACTGTCAAAAGCAATTTACATTCTGAACTTTAAATCAGATCAAAAAAGCTGGACAAAAAAACTAATTAAGCAATAAAATAAAAAATCCGTTGGGTGTAAGTTGTCGGGAATACTATTTCAATGTCCCCAAATTAGAAATAAATTCAAGAAGAAAATATTTGCACCTGACGGATAAATAAGTCATTTCGAAAATGACATTAAATCTATTTGCGTAACCCCAAAATTATCTAGATATGAGTAAAATTAAACTTACAAAATTTTCTTTTCTGACAACACTGTTTCTGTTGTTTTCAAATCTTATGTTTGGTCAGGGAGCTATTCCCTTTACGATTAGCAATACCTCTACATTTAATGATAACGAATTATATGTAGCTATTGTTGGTATCGATTATACCACCGGCAATCACGTTTGGGTCAATGCCAAAACGAGTCAGGTTTTACCAATGAGTTCTTCTTATAATACCGTTACCGGACCCACTATTGGCGGCAATACCGGACCTGGGCAAAACTCAAAATATGCCAATTGTTTTACGAAATTAAGCGAAATTCCAAATAAGACTTTCACCTTGCCCTTAATTGCAGGCTGCAGGGTTTTTATAGCCAAAGGACAACAATTGTATTTTTACTTTTTTGGTGCGAATGGAGCTCCTTCGGGCTATACTTCACCAAATCCGCTGAATGTTACAGATCCGAATCAGGGCATTTTATATGAAATCATCGAATTGACGAATAATCAATATGGTTTCTTTGGAAATCCTTCGAGAGTAGATTCGTATAAATACCCAATGGGAATGGAACTTTTTGGCGCAAACGGTTACCAAAAACGCGTAGGTGAATTAAAAAAACACGCTGATATTGTGGCGGCTTTCAAAGCCAATGTGCCATCAGAATTTCAGGGTTGCGTGAATGATGCGACAGGAGAAATTACAGCACCTTCAAAAACACCGGCTTTTGCTGATGGAACAGGAGGAACTTCAGTAGGACCACAGGCAAATTATCTGAAGCCGTACATCGATGCGATCTGGAATAAATATAAAAATGAAGATTTGATATTTTATGCAGGAGATGCAGGAGTTTTCAAAGGAAGGGTTATCGGAGAACAACTTGTAATGGTTGGACAATCCGGAGGTTTTACCGGGCGTACAGGAAGAGTTCAAAACCGACCAACGACTCAGGAAGCATTGGAAGGAAAAGGCGTTCTGGATAGAAGACTGGTTGATGGAGATCTGGATCTTGTTATTCAGGCACAGCTTACAGCAGCCATTAACAGACATGTTGTGAATACTACAACTGCAAATCCGGGTCAGCAAAACTGGTACGATGCTTCGAAATACTATCAGGTAAATCCAACCAATCATTACTCAAAATTCTGGCATTTACCGGGAATAAGTGTAGATAATCTGGCATACGGATTTGCTTATGATGATGTTGCGGATCAGTCGCCATCGCTTCACACACCACAACCAACAAAAGTAATTGCTGTTTTTGGAGGGTATGCAGGAACGGTTCCATCTGTTCCCGCCACAACTGATGTGATTACGGTTTATAAAGATTGTAATTACACAGGATTCTCCGGAGGATTGACAATTGGAGATTATAATCTCGCTCGTTTAAATACCTTGGGCGTTTTAAATGATGATATTTCGTCACTTAAAGTGGCACAGGGATTTAAGGCAATTTTGTATCAGGATGACAATTTTTCAGGAGCTTCGACAACTATTACTTCTGATAATACTTGTCTGAATACAACGTGGAATGATAAAGTAACTTCTATCCGAATTTTACCAAACGGAACAACTACTTTAGGAAACCAGACTTTCTTTTTGCAAAACAGAAACAGTAATTTAAATATGGATGTCTGGAATGCCAGTTTATCTAATGGAGCCAATGTGGCTCAGGGAACAGCAAATTCAAATGCCAACCAGAAATTTACATTTACCCATTTAGGTGATGGATTGTATAAAATCATAGCCAGTCACAGCGGTCAGTCTCTGGATGTAAATAATTTCAATAAAGATAATGGAGCCAATGTGGAGCAGTACCCATACAATGCAACTACAAACCAACAATTTATATTGGTTGCTACAGGTGATGGATTTTATAAAATTGTTGCCAGACACAGTGGAAAATTGGTAGAAGTAGCAGGAGCAAGTACAGTAAATGGTGCCAATGTTCAGCAATGGCAGGATAATGGGCAGATTTGTGCACAATGGAAATTAGTTCCGGTTACAACTTCACAAACATCTGTTTTAATTCAGGCCGAAAATTATTCTGCCATGAACGGAATTCAGGTTGAAGCCACAACAGATACGGGTGGAGGTTCAAATGTTGGTTATACCGAAACAGGTGACTGGTTAGCTTATAACAGTATTAATTTCCCAACTTCAGGTTCTTATGTAATTGAATACAGAGTGGCAAGTGCCGTAGCAGGTGGTAAATTATCAGCTGATTTAAATGGCGGAACGATTGTATTGGGAACTTTGAATGTACCAAATACCGGAGGATGGCAAAACTGGCAGACAGTTTCGCAAACAGTAAACGTAAATGCAGGAACTTACAATTTTGGTATCTACATTCAAAATACCGGAATGAATATCAACTGGATTAAAATTACGAAAGTGGGTGCGGCCTCAACTGCAAAATCGGCTTCGGCTCCAATTACAGAAGAAGAAGCAGTAGTTGAAACTCCATTGAATATTTATCCGAATCCGGTTGAAAGTACACTTTTCTTTACTACAGAAGTTTCCGGAAATGTGAGTATTGTAGATGCGCAGACAGGAACTTCAGTTTCTTCGCAAAAAATCAATAGCAACAATGTAGATGTTTCACGTCTAAGAACTGGTGTCTATCTGATTGTGTTAGAAAAAGACGGGCAAAAAAAGATAAAACGTTTCATTAAAAAATAGTTTTAAATAAGTAAAGCCTCAGACATTCTGATCAAAATTAGAAGCGTTTGAGGCTTTTTAATTATTCCCCAATATTTACAAATTTATTAATCTATTAAAAAAGTTACCATGAAAAACAATTACAAAACGATCCGGTTAAGATGGATCTTAATTTTCGTTGTGGGTATTTTCAATTTGTCAATGGCCCAAAAAAAAGTAATCGCTTACATTCCAAACTGGATTGATCTTAATTCCTTTTCAACTACCATTCAATACAGTAAATTAACCCACATCAATATTGCTTTTGAAAATCCGGATGCTAATGGCTATCTGACTTTTAATTCAGGTTCTAATGCCATCATTAATGCTGCGCATGCACAAAATGTAAAGGTTTTTGTTTCTCTTGCTGGAGGATCTGCTTCTGAAAATGCAGCTATACGAGCCAATTATTTCAACCTTATCAGTCCGGCAAACAGAACAGCGTTTATTCAAAAAATTTACGACTATGTTATCGCTCACAATTTGGACGGAGTTGATGTAGATTTGGAAGGTCCGGCAATAAATGGGGATTACGGAGGATTTGTAATTGCTTTGGCGAATAAATTACACGCGGGTGGCAAGCAAATTTCCGCCGCACTTTCTGAAGGTTATGGCGGAGCCAACGTACCTTCTTCTACTTTTGCCGCTTATGACTGGATTAATATCATGGCATATGATGCTACGGGACCGTGGAATCCAGGAAATCCAGGGCCACATTCACCTTACAGTATGGCGGTGAATCAGTTTAACTATTGGACAGGAAGAGGATTGCCGGCAAGCAAAGCCATTATCGGAGTTCCGTTTTACGGATATGGTTTTGGAGCAGCAGCCAATCAGGGAATTTCGTATGCAAATATCATAGCGCAATATCCGGGTTCAGAAAATCAGGATCAGGTAGGAAATACTATTTATTACAATGGTATTCCAACTATCAAAGCAAAAACAACATTCGCGATTCAAAACGCAGGCGGTGTTATGATTTGGGAATTATCACAGGATGCTGTAGGTTCTAAATCATTATTAACAGCCATCAATCAGGTAATTACAGGAAGTCAGCCACCAGTAACAGGCGGGACTTTGATTCAGGCAGAAAATTATTCTTCGATGAGCGGTGTTCAAACCGAACCAACAACAGATACTGGTGGAGGTCTAAACGTAGGTTATGCCGATACAGGTGACTGGATGGCTTATTTCAATATCAATTTTCCAACTTCAGGAAATTATGTAATTGAATACAGAGTGGCAAGTGCTGTTTCAGGCGCTAAATTATCATCAGATTTAAATGCCGGAAGTATTCAGTTAGGCGCTGTAAATGTGCCCAATACCGGAGGATGGCAAAACTGGCAGACAGTATCTCAAACTGTTAATGTCAATGCCGGAACCTATAACTTCGGAATCTACATTCAAAATTCAGGTGTGAATTTAAACTGGTTCCGTATTACGAAATCAGCTTCTGCTTTGGCTGCAAAATCAGCTTCCACAGAAAAAATCGAAAGCCTGACGGTTTATCCTAGTCCGACAGAAAATGAACTTTTTTTTACTGCTGAGGTTTCCGGAGCAAATGTAAGTATTATCAATTCTCAGGATGGTGCTACTATTTCTTCTCAAAGAGCAAACAACAACAGTATTGATGTTAGTAATTTAAAAACCGGAGTTTATTTGATTTTGGTAGAGAAAGACGGTATCAAAACAGTTAGACGTTTTGTAAAAAAATAAAGCAACATGAAGAAAAATATAATAGTTTCAGTTAACTCGAAGCTGCTCTTATTGACCTTTATTTTATTTGGTTTAAGCTCCCATGCTCAAGTAATTATGTTTGATGATTTTAATTATTCAGGCAATACTGATCCTCAATTGGCATCTTTTAATAAGTGGCAAATTGTTAATGGAGTGAGCGGACCGCCGGAAGGAGCTACTTACAGCCGAAATAACGTCAATTTTATTACAGACCCAAATGATGCATCGAATAAGTTAATGACTTTGAAAACAACCGTTAATGGCCAGTCAAAAGCCGTAACACATTCCAGAATAGAAAGCTCTTATGAATATTTTGAAGGAACTTATGCTTCCAGAGTTTATTTATCAGATGAATCTTTTGCAAGTAAAGATGCCAATATTCAGACCTTTTTTACCATTGTAAGTTCAGCTCTTGCACAGGATGGTTCAAAGTATAGTGAATTGGATATTATTGAATATATGGCTGCAGATAAGTGGGGTGTTTCTCCGGACAATAGAGTGGGGTACACCACTTCCTATCATAAATATATTGCAAATCCATGGACCCCTTGGAAAACCTATTCCACCCAACAAAAATCATTAGCGGGCTGGCATACTTTTATTGCTACCTGTACAGATGGAGTGAATGTCAGATATTATATGGATAATACACTTATTGCCACTCATTCTGTTACGGATAATGAAACTCAGGCAGGTCTTTCGGTTTATCCCCGAAGTACGATGCAGATTGCCTTCGCCAACTGGATTTGGAACAATGTATTAGGCACCGGAACTGGTAACAGAGAGAATACTTTCATGACCGACTGGGTTTTGTATTATAAAAACACAGCAGTAGATCTGGCCCAGATTAATACTTTGGTTACCAGTTATAAAGCACAAGGACTGAAAAGAAGAAATCTGGCCGGACAAACGTTTTATGATGTACCGCAACAAACTGGTGTTGCCACAGTGTATAAAGATTGTAATTATGGCGGATATGCTGTTAGTTTTCCAACAGGAGATTACTCTCTAAGCCAATTGCAGGCAAAAGGAATTTTAGATAATGATATTTCTTCACTTAAAGTCCAAAGCGGGTATGAGGTAGTGCTTTATGGCAATGATAATTTTTCCGGTTCTTCTGCTACAATTACTTCAGATAATACGTGTTTGGTAGCTAATAGTTTCAATGATGTAGCAAGTTCTGTACGAGTTAGAGCGGTAACCAGTTCTTCTTCTGTATTAATCCAGGCTGAAAGTTATACCAGCATGAGTGGAATTCAAACCGAAGCAACCACTGATACTGGCGGTGGATTAAATGTGGGGTATGCAGATACCGGTGACTGGATGTCATACAGCAATATTAATTTTCCAACATCCGGTTCGTATTTGATTGAGTACAGAGTTGCCAGCGGTGTCAACGGAGCAGTTATTTCTTCAGATTTAAGTGCAGGAACTATTCAGCTTGGTGCTGTTACTATTCCGAATACCGGAGGATGGCAAAACTGGCAGACGGTTTCTCAAACTGTAAATGTCAATGCCGGAACGTATAATTTTGGAATTTACATTCAAAATTCAGGCGTGAATTTAAACTGGTTCCGAATCACAAAATCGGCATCGGCTCTGGCTGCTAAATCAGCTTCAGCAGAAAAAATTGAAAGCCTGACTATTTATCCAAGCCCGACAGAAAACGAACTTTTCTTTACAGCAGAAGTTTCAGGAGCCAACGTGAGTATTATAAATTCTCAGGATGGTGCAACAATTTCAACTCAAAAACCAAACAGTAACAGTATTGATGTCAGTAGTTTGAAAACCGGAGTCTATCTGATCCTGGTAGAAAAAGACGGCATCAAAACAGTGAGACGATTTGTAAAAAAATAAATTTTCTTAAAAGTGCCGTTTCTTCATTGGTTTTACAAAGACGAATAGTGCTTTTGGTTTAAACACATAGAATCATAGATTTTATAGCTAAACAGGCGTTTCACTTGCATTAATAAAGTAGAATTTAGCTATGTGAAAACTAGTTTTTTTTAAGATTACTCCTTTTAAGCAAAAAACTATGTTTCTATGTGTTAAAATATTAATTGAATTAACCCCAAACCCAAATCAATATGAAAAACAATTACAGATTTACGTTGAGTTTACTCGTGTTTCTGGCTTTTGGTTATTTTGCCACAGCGCAGACTTCATTAGGTTCAAGCAGGACTTTTATGAATAACTTGAAAAAAGAATTAGTCAATTCTGCCACGGCAAAAGGCACTGAAAAAACGGTTTTGCTTGAAGTTGAAAATTCAAAAGCGTTTAACGGAAAAATTAATTACAAAGAATCAAATGCTTCAAGTGAGTTTTTGATTGGAGAAATTAAAAATGTGGCAGAATCATCTTTTTACCTGAAAGTGAAAGATCAGTCGCTTGAAGGTCACATCATTTTGAAGAAAACTAAGGAGGCCTACAAATATTATTCTGATTTAAACGGAAACGCCTTTGTAACCCAAGTGGATATCAACACGCTGATCTGTGTGGATTATGAAAATGTTCCGGAGAGCACCAACAAAACAGGTAAAGCTGCTGCAGCAGCGGCAATCGCCCCGGCTTTACTGAATTTACAAAGTTTACCGGGTGCGGCAGGTTGTGTAATGCTGGATTTTGATGGTTATAATATGCCGGCAGGAAATCTTTGGAACAACGGTAACGCTATTAATGCTGCAGCATCAGGAATGAGCGATGCAGCCGTACAGCAGCACTGGGAAGTAGTCTCTGAAGATTACAGGCCATTCAATCTAAATGTTACGACAAGCGAAGCCGTTTTTAACTCGTACCCAAGAAACAGAAGAATGCGTGTGGTGGTAACTCCAACCAATACAGCAGCCCCGGGGGCGGGAGGTGTTGCGTATATTGGTTCCTTTAATTGGGACAATGATGTACCTTGCTGGGTATTTATTACCTCAGGTAAATCGGGTGGAGATGCCTCATCGCATGAAGTAGGCCATACTTTTGATCTTGGTCATGATGGTCGAACCAATCCGGTTGAAGGATATTTTGTTGGTTTGGACGGAACTGCATGGGCACCAATTATGGGAGCCGGATACTACAGGCCAATTGTACAGTGGAGTAAAGGCGAATATAATAATGCGAATAACAAACAGGATGACGTAGCAATTATTGCGAGTACAAAATTTGGCGTAGGATACAGAGGCGACGATTATGGAAATACTACAGCCTCTGCAGAAAATCTGGATTATAACGCGAGCGGATCCATTAACCAGAAAAATGGAATCATATCCAATGAAGCCGACTATGATTTCTTTACGTTTACGACAGGCGGAGGAAATGTTTCCATCAATGCGAATACAGTTTCCAGAGACGGAAATCTTCATCTCTTAATGCGATTGTACAATTCAGCAGGCGCTGAAATGGGAACCTATTGGAATTCAGATCCGTTTGCTTTGAATGCTTCTATGAATGTAAACCTGCCAGCCGGGAAGTACTTTATTGGTGTTGATGGTAACGGAGCAGGTAATGCAGCAAGCGGAGGTTATTCGGCCTATGGTTCCATCGGAAGTTATTCTATTACGGGAACAATTCCGCCAGGAGGAACGATCAGCCCTTCGACAGATCTGATTACCGTTTATAAAGATTGTAACTATACAGGCTTCTCAGGAGGTTTGACTATTGGGGATTACAATCTGTCACGTTTGAATTCTTTGGGAATTTTAAACGATGACATTTCTTCATTGCGAGTTGCGCAGGGATTTCAGGCAATTTTGTATCAGGATGATAATTTTACCGGAACTTCAACCGTAATTACTTCTGATAGTTCTTGTCTTAATACAACCTGGAACGACAAGGTCAGCTCAATTCGTATTTTGGCAAACGGAGTTACGACTTTAGGAAATCAGACTTTCTTTTTGCAAAACAGAAACAGCGGTTTAAACATGGATGTCTGGAATGCAAGTTTATCAAATGGTGCCAATGTGGCTCAGGGAACACCAAATACAGCTACAAACCAAAAGTTTACGTTTACGCATTTGGGCGACGGTTTGTATAAAATAATTGCCAATCACAGCGGTCAGTCATTAGATGTCAATAATTATAATAAAGATAATGGTGCCAATGTAGAGCAATATCCGTACAATGGAACAACTAATCAGCAATTTATTTTGTTTGCAGCAGCTGATGGATTTTATAAAATTATTGCCAGACACAGTGGGAAGTTAGTTGAGGTTGCAGGAGCGAGTACTGCAAACGGTGCGAATGTTCAGCAATGGCAGGATAACGGTCAGACTTGTGGTCAGTGGAAATTAATTTCTACAACGACTGCACAAACTTCAACTTTAATTCAGGCGGAAGATTATGCTTCGATGAGCGGAATTCAAACCGAAACCACAACAGATACTGGTGGAGGTTTGAATGTTGGCTACACAGAAACCGGTGACTGGCTGGCGTATAATAACATCAATTTTCCAACTACAGGTTCTTATTTAATCGAATACCGTGTTGCGAGTGGAGTAGCAGGTGGTAAGTTGTCTTCAGATTTAAACGGCGGAACTATTATTTTAGGGAATGTTGATATTCCAAATACTGGTGGATGGCAAAATTGGCAAACTGTAACACAAACGGTTACTGTAAATGCCGGGACATACAGTTTTGGAATCTACATTCAAAACACTGGAATGAACATTAACTGGATCAGAATTACCAGAATTGGTGCAGCAGCAGCTATACCTGAAATAGCCTCAATTATTAGTGAAGAAGTGGTTAAAGAGATCGCATTCAATATCTATCCAAATCCGGTTTCGAATACACTTTTCTTTACCACAGATGTAAGTGGTGGAAACATTAGTGTCATCGATAGTCGTAGTGGTGGTTTAATTGCAACACAAAAAGCCAATGACGATAGTCTGGATGTTTCGAATTTGAATTCAGGAGTTTATCTGATTGTTTTGGATAAGGATGGTAAACGAACAGTGAAACGATTTATCAAGAAATAAAAATTTTAAAAAATTGAAAAGCTGCTGTAAGGCAGCTTTTTTTTGGAATTTATTTAAGAGTGAATACAATAAAACAGGAACATTTTCAAAGTTAATCCAATACTAAACGAAATGGAACTGGACCAGTATTTCATTACAAATGATAAAACTGGATTATTCAACAGTTAGGCATCCTAACTAATTTTGTCCTGACAATAAAGTCAAATTAAAAACAAATAAAATGAGTAAATCAATTTTTTATCATGCAGGTTGTCCGGTTTGTGTAAGTGCAGAACATGACATTTTAAATTTAGTTCAGGATGTTGAAGTAGTTAACATCGGAGAAGACAGAACAAGAATTGAAGAAGCGCAGAAAGCAGGTGTAGCATCAGTTCCGGCTTTGGTAACACCAACAGGAAATGTATTGCACATTAATTTTGGTGCATCTATGGAAGATGTGATTGGGTAAATATAAATACCTCTTTGGAATTTTTTCAAAGAGGTATTATAGTAGTATTAATAGCAGTTTCAGGATTATGTTCTCCTTTTTATTCATAATAATTTCGAAAGAGCAATAAGGCCATCTTCCAGTTGCTGTTCGGTCAGTGAAGCATATCCCAGTCGAAAACCGCAAACCGGCTGTCCAAAACTGAATTTTTCCGGACTCATTATTTGTATCCCTCTTTTCAAAAGTTCCTCGCAGACCTGCTGTGTATTGGTTGTTTTAACAGGTACAAGCCAAAAAGCCAGGCCGCCTTCCGGTTTAACAAAAGTCACTTTATCCTTTAGATATTGAAGGCATAACATTTCAAAATGATCTCTTTTTGCTTTATAAATTAAATTGGTCTTTTTAAGATGCCTTTTTATTTTGCCTTCATTAATCAAATTCAAAACGGCTTCTTCCATAATGTTGTCGCCTTGTACATCAATAATTTTTCGGTGTTGGGCAATTTTTTTAATGTTATCGGCTGAACTTGCAACATAACCAATACGCAAGGCGGGAGCCACGATCTTGCTTAAAGTACCAATGTAAACAAAGTTTTTGGCGTTCATATAGCTCGAAATAGGTAAAATAGGGCGTTGGCCAAAGTGGAATTCATGATCGTAATCGTCTTCGATAATAGTGAATCCGTATTGATTGGATAATTCGATCAGTTTCAATCTTTTCTTTAAGCTCATCGTAACAGTAGTCGGAAACTGATGATGCGGCGTAACATAAATAGCTTTGATGTTCTGGTATTTTTTCAGATGGCTTTCGACTGCATTCAAATCTAAACCATCATCCGTAACATTTACAGAAAGCAATGCTGCTCCGGCATTTTCAAAAGCTTCCCAGGCTGGTTTATAACCCGGATTCTCCACCATTACAAAATCACCTTTGGATAGTAAGCAATGTGAAGCCAGATACATCGCCATCTGACTCCCGCGCGTAATACAAATTTGATCGATTGAGACATTCATTCCTCTTTTAAAATTCAACATCTGTACAATGGCTTTTCTAAATTCTGTCGTGCCAAGTTCGTTGCTGTATCCCATAATCTGCCAGCGTGACTTTCTGTTGAATATTTCCCTGTACGCCCGTGCAAGATCGTTCATAGGGGCAAGGCGGCTATCAGGAAGACCGTCATCAAAAATCAGATGAGGTTTTATTTCTTCAATAGCAATCGTATTTTGGTTTGTATTTTTTGGATGCAGAATAATTTCAGGTAATATTTCGGCAATAAAAGTTCCCTTCCGATCTATGGTAACAAGCCATCCTTCGGCAATCAGCACATCCAAAGCTTCAATAACAGTATTTCTATTCACATTAAGCAGTCCTGCAAGCTGCCGGCTTCCGGGCAAAGCGTTGCCACTGGTTAATTTACCTGATTTTATCGCCAGGATGATAGCATCAGCAATCTGCAGGTAAAGTGCTTTGTCTGATTTTTTGTCTAAATGAATTTCAAATTGCCAAGGTCGTAACATCTGGACTGGTTGTTTATGTAAAAACTGTGCTATGTGTGTGGACCAAAGTTATGATAATTTTGTCATGCAATAAAGCGATAACTAAATTAATTAAAGATGGAAACGAAAGAAAAAAAATTCACGTCAAAAGATTTTCACCAGACATTTGCCAGACCAACGTTTGAAATGCCTGAAAAACTAATTCACAGAAATGTTGAAAATGCGGGCGAACACAACCAGTTTTCAACGGAAAGAAAACATCCCGTATTTTTTGTCGACCTGCCCAGCAAAAATGTAAGTATGACTATTGGTGGCTTATTACCGGGACAGCTGACCAACAGACACAGACATACGTATGAAACACTTTTATATGTAATTGAAGGTTCAGGATTTACGGAGATTGAAGATCAAAAAGTAGAGTGGAAAGCAGGCGATGCCGTTTACATTCCGGCCTGGACATGGCACAGACATCAAAATCTGAGTAAGGAACAAAATGCTAAATACATTGCAACTGAAAATGCGCCTCAGCTGCAAAATTTGGGCGTGGCGTTGAGAGAAGAAGAAGGAAGGGATTTATAAAAAAGAGACAAAAATGAAAAATACAAAATTCGAAGGCGTTATAGCGTATCCTATTACTCCTTTTGACGAAAACGAAAAAATAGACATTACAATCTATAAAAAATTACTGGAAAAATTAATCGTATCCGGTTCTCATGCTGTGGCTCCGTTGGGCAGTACAGGCGTGATGCCTTATTTGAATGACGATGAAAAAGAAGCCATTACAGAAGCAACTGTTTCGCAGGTAAACGGCAGGGTTCCTATTTTGGTTGGTGTCTCAAATTTAACAACCGAAAGAACTATTTATCACGCAAAAGCTGCTGAAAAGGCTGGAGCAGATGCAGTGATGATTATTCCGATGAGTTACTGGAAATTGAGCGACGAAGAAATTGTAAAACATTATGATGCCGTTGCCGGACAGATTTCTATCCCTATCATGGCTTATAATAATCCTGCGACTGCCGGAGTTGATATGTCTCCGGCATTGCTGAAACGAATTCTGGAAATCCCGAATGTCACCATGATTAAAGAAAGTACAGGAGACATTCAAAGGATGCATTATTTAAAAAAAGAATTGGGAGATGCTGTTGCTTTTTACAATGGTTCTAATCCACTTGCATTATCTGCCTTTTCTGCCGGAGCTACGGGCTGGTGTACCGCAGCGCCAAACTTAATTCCGGAACTGAACATTGCCTTATACAATGCAGTGCAGCAAAATGATCTTCAGGGCGCACAAAAGTTATTTTACAAGCAGGTTAATTTACTGCGTTTTATTGTAGAGAAAGGCCTTCCGAGAGCTATTAAATCAGGCCTGGAAATCCAGGGAATAGAAAGTGGACATTTGAGAAAACCGTTGCAGCCTTTAACAGAAATTGAAATTAACGATCTCAAAAAGATAATGCATTCGGTTGCAGATTCAAATTAAAGAGAAAATTTAATTGTTCTAATTATTTGTAAAACAGTCAGGCTTGGTTAAAGTCAGGCTGTTTTTTTAATTTTAGTATCATCAAATCTTTTAGTACAGACATGCGTATGATTTAATTTTATAATTTATGCTGTAAATGATATAACATTGAGTAGGTAATGAGACAGATATTTGTAATAGAATTCAGTTTAAGGGTATAAGCATAACCCATCAGATAAATGGCTAAATTTTATTAATAAAATAAAAATTCGATGGATATCAAAAGTGAAAAAAAACGTATTGCAATTTTAGGCGGAGGTCCGAGTGCACTTTTTATTTATAAGAGACTGGTTGAATCCGGAGATAATAATTTTGAAATTGATATTTTTGAAAGAAAAGCTGAGCTTGGATCTGGAATGCCCTACAGCAGCGAAGGCGCTAATGATGAACATATAACGAATGTTTCTGATAATGAAGTGCCTGGAATTGTCACTACTATGTCTGAATGGATATACACTGCTCCAACTGAATTGCTGCAAAGATTTAACATCACTCCCGATAATTTTAACGAATATAAAGTAGTGCCGCGATTGCTTTTTGGACATTACCTTTCGGCCCAATTTGAAATATTGCGTAAAGCAGGAGAAAAAGCTGGAATTAATACCCGGATACATTTTGAAAGTACAGTTACCGATGTCAGATACGATTTGGAAAATGATAGAGTATGGGTTGAAACCTTGACGGGTACTGCTCAGGAATTTGATTATTCCGTTATTTGTACTGGACATAATTGGCCGATACGATATGAAGGAAAAGTTCCGGGATATTATGATGCTCCTTATCCGCCTCAAAAACTGCTGCTAAAAATTAACCATCCTGTTGCAATAAAAGGCTCTTCGCTGACTGCAATAGATGCTATACGAACACTTGCAAGACATAACGGCTCGTTTGAAAAAGGAGCTGACGGTATCCTGAAATTTCAATTAAATCCGGATAGTTCCGAATTTAAAATCATGATGCATTCCAGAAGCGGCATGCTGCCTGCAGTACGTTTTCATTTGGAGAGTTCACATCTTTCCAATGATTCTCTTTTGACCAGAGAAGAAATAGATGCACACCGTAAAGACAATGATGGATTTTTATCCCTTGATTTTCTTTTTGAAAAGGATTTTAAGGAAATTTTTCGTAAAAGAGATCCTGAATTTTATCAGCGTATCAAGGATTTTTCTATCGAAGATTTCGTTGCCGATATGATGGAACTTCGGGAACGTCTGGATCCTTTTCAGCTTTTAAGAGCTGAATATGTACAGGCCGAGAAATCTATTAAAAGACAAGAGTCGGTTTATTGGAAAGAAATGCTGGCCGTTCTTAGCTTTGCGATGAATCATCCGGCAAAATATCTGTCAGCAGAAGATATGCAGCGACTACAGAAAGTGCTTATGCCGCTAATATCAATTGTAATTGCATTCGTTCCTCAGAAATCCTGCGAAGAATTATTGGCACTTCATCAGGCTGGTGTTCTGGATCTGGTACCTGTTGGTTCTGACAGTACGGTAGAGCCACAGAACGAGGGAGGTATTTTGTATCATTTTACAGATGATGAAAATAATGCCCAATCGGTTTATTATAAAACATATATTGATTGTGTTGGGCAGCCTCATTTGTCGTATCATGATTTTCCTTTTAAAAGTCTGCTTTCCCAAAAAGCCATTAGCCCGGCACGTTTAAAATTTAAATGCCCTGAAGCAGGTGATATCGCGCTTGCAGAAGATCCGGAAAATGTTGCCCGTGATGAACATGGAAATTACTTTTTGAATGTTTCCGGAATAGCAATTAACGATAACTTTCAGATTATCGATCAGTATGGCGCTTATAATAAAAGTCTATATATCATGGCTGTGCCTTACATTGGAGGTTTTAATCCGGATTATTCCGGACTGGATTTTTGCGAGGCAGCTTCACTCAGAATCGTAACGGATATTTTGAAGGATTAAGAATATTATCTTTTTCAGATAGATTCTCAGTTTCTTGAAAAGATCTTAGTGTATAATAAATCATGAAAAGGCTTGTTAGTTCAGGATCAAATCTATTTCTTCTGATAATCTGGGTGACAATTCAGGAATATTATTATCCAATCTCCAGGGCACAAGTTTTCCTTTTGCAATGATTTTTTCGCGGGAATATAACAAATTAAAATAATCCTGCAGTTCGTAAGGATCTGTTGGCAATGGAATATTTTTTTTATTCACAGGAATGTCTTCATAATAATATCTGGATTTTTTCAACGAAGGATATTTATCCAATAGATAATCATTTAAAGTATACGAAGCACCTTCTTTATATAAATCTTCTTTTAATATTCCTGTAATGGTAATGGTTTTTATTTTTTTCTTTAAATCCTTATAAGACTCTTTTGTAGTAGAGAAGTTTGAGGATTTCAATTTATCTTTTTCAGATAATTGTCTTATTACAGAGAGTCGCACATAATCTTTATTGATTTCGGTAACCTTAAAAATAAAATAGTTAGTTTGGTAACTCTGGCTTCCATTTGAGCCTCGCTGTTTGCTAAATATAAAACTGCCCAACTGCAGCTTTTGTTCGGGGCTGTTCATTGCCTTTTTCCACATATACGGTTTGTAAACCAATTGTTTAAAAGCATAAAAAATGACAATAAAAGCCAGTGTTATTAAAATTATTTTTTTCATTAGTGTGCAAAATTTTAAAAAATATTTGAAGCATATTTATCTTCCATGATTTACATAAAAGTACTATTATACTTTTAATTTCTTTTAAAATAAAAGGTCCGCTTTATCCTTAATCTCTAAATAAGCTATTTGTTTATTCTACAGGTAATTAGAATTATATACTGTAACATTGAACTTGAATTCTGTAACTTAATGGTTATCAAATGAGATACTTTTCCACTTATTAATTATAAAACAGAATAGTATGTTATTAGAAAACGACAACACCGAAGGAAAGACCGCAAAAGCAATTGAAGAACAAACTTCAAAATTGCCATCTGATTTATTTTTGTATGCTTCACTTGCAGTAATGGGAGCATCACTTACATTAAAATGCCTTGGAAGAAAACACACAGCATTATTTGTTGGTCAATGGGCATCACCATTTTTATTATTTGGAATTTACAATAAGCTTGTCAAACTTGAAGGGCATGATTCTGAAGATAAATTTTAGTTTGATAAAAACGATAAGCTGTTTTTCTGGCAGTTTATCGTTTTTACTATTTCATATATTTTTTTTTAAATCAAATTGAACATGTAAAATTCAACTGTGCATTAAGCAATTGGTAATAAAGGTAATGTGAATTTAAAAGTACTGCCTTTTCCCTGTTTGCTTTCTGCCCATATTTCGCCCTGATGCATTTTTACAAATTCACTGCAAAGTAATAATCCGAGTCCGCTTCCGGTTTCATTTTCTGTTCCTTTCTGGATAACTTTTCCGGTGATTTTAAATAATTTTTCTTTTATGTCATCCGGAATTCCGATTCCGTTATCCGTAATGGAGATTTCTGTATTTTCATTCGTTTTGAGCACTTTTACCTTTATCTCTCCATTTTTGTCGGTAAATTTTATCGCATTGCTTAACAAATTGCGAAGAATGGTATCGAGCATATTTTTATCCCCATTGACTTCTACAATATCTTCAGATTCAAATAAAATGGTTATATTTTTATGCAATGCTGCATTTTCACTTAATTCTACATTTTCTTTGATTAATGTATTCAACACTATTTTTTTAGGATTGAATGTAATCATTCCTGTTTGTATCTTTGACCATTCCAGTAGATTCTCAAGAAGTTTGTAAATGTTTTTATTGGACTGGTGCAGCATTTCTGAAATTTCCCTGATTTCTTCAAGATTGTATTGTTCTAAATCTTCCACCAGCAATTCGGATAGGGAAGCAGATGATCCTAGTGGTCCTCTCAAATCATGGGATATGATCGAAAAGAATTGGTTTTTATCGTCAAGAAGTTTCTGAATTTTAAGATCTTGCTTTTCTTTTACCAAAAGCAGGAATCCAACAGTGCTGATAAGAGCCAATAGAAATAAACAGATACTATACAAACTATCCAAAGTGTCGTAATAAAAAAAGTTGTTTTGTGGATACAAATACCTGTAAGATGCACGTACGACAACCAGAATTTCAAATCCTACAAAACAAAGTGCGTAAAAGCTCCTGAAAAAATTTTGACCTTTATCTGTAAGATATCTTATCGTTGGCAGTAAATAGATCGAAAATATTCCGATTGAGGCAAGTATAACACGTGTATTGATTGTACTTTCTAATACGGTGCCTAAGTTGAAAAGTAGAATGGCAGCTACAGTAATCACAATCTGCAGTTTGTAACGTTTCTTTGCATCTGTTCCCAATAATGATAACATGGATATTGTATCATAACAACAGGCACATAAAATCATGGAGTTGGCAATATTGATAGAAAGAAAATCGTCTATGATATTTCTTAGAATGATCAGTATCCATGCTGCCGTTAATAATAATTTTCCAAAGCCAAACCATTTCAATATTTTTCTGTTATCAGTTGTAGCATAAGAAAAGGAATAGCTGAAAATAAGAATGCAGGTAAAAAAATTGCCCCAAAAATAAAGCAGAAAAATGGTTTTTGGATCTAAAGGTAAAAGCTCGAACATTTATTGACTTTGACTTACATATATTGGGCAAATATACACATTAAGATAATATTCAAAATAGTGATCTCTAACGAGCTGATGGCTATTCTATTAAATTTTAATTAAAAACTAGCTGAAGTATAGGATTGTTATAACCGGAAAATGATATTGTGTAAAATGAATAACTGCTTTATAAATTAAATTTAAACGTTGATTAATTTAAATTGATAAGCATGTGTTTAGCAAAAAAAATAATAATTGGACTACTGTTTTTTGGATGTATCAATACACTTAAGGCACAGCAAAAGGATACAAATTGCAGGTATACAAAAACAGCTAATGGTTACTTGATGGTTTTACGCCAGGGAGATGATGTTTTGGCTGCAATTGAAAATCTGGCAAAAGAACAGCAGATTCCGTCAGCCAACTTTACAGGTATTGGTTTTGCACAGGAAGTTACATTTGGTTTTTTTGATTTTAAGGAGAAAAAATTTCATCCCAAAACATTCAATAAAGTAGAAATGGGCAGCCTCACAGGTTCTATAGCATGGAATGGTGCAAAGCCGTCAATACATGTACATGGTGTTGCCACAGATGAAAAATTTGCTGCGTATGGTGGTCATATACTTGCATTGAAAGTTGGTACTGGCTCGATGGAAGTTTACATAACTCTTAATCAGGATCAGTTGCAGCGAAAAATGGAAATGCCTTTAGGGGCTAATGTTTTGCAATTACCCTGTATTAAACAATGAAATTAATTTTTTTAAAGTCAGATGCATATTTTCAGGTTTGAAATTGTATTTTAAACTAATTGACAGTATTTATTAATTTTTAAATTAAAGTAATCAAAACCTGCATAAACTTTATGCAGGTTTTGGAGTATCTGTATTACAATTTTTTCCCCATTAGAAGACAACCAATACCAACGCCCAATCCGGCAAATAACGCTAAGCTAAGATTTGATGCAGGTTTTGAGGGCGGATTCCCATACACCCTTAAAGGCTCCTTGGAGTTTGATAAAACATTTCCGGAGTCGCCTTGCTTATCCTTATTAAGTTTCATTTTCATACGAACAGCTGCGGATGCAGAATTAATTACCATTTTTGGAAATAATCTGTAAGTGTTTGTGATGGAGGCAGAACGGAAATCCGGAAACAAATCTTTTTTGGGATGTTTTGCCAGATAGACCATTTTCGCAGCAGTATCCCGTGGATCAGAAGCGATAAAAGGAATTGTCATATCAAAACCAGAATATTTAGCTGAATGCAAATTACCGGTAGAATTTTGTAGTTGAGGATATAGATTGCAGATATGGATATGTTTTCGGTTGGACACTTCTCCCTGCAGACCTTCCATCATACCCCTTATTCCATATTTGGTAGCAGAATACACAGCGCTGTAGGGAGCAGGCATAAATCCTCCGATAGAAACATTATTAATTAAAATGCCTTCATTTTGTTTTTTAAAAATTTTGACAGAGTTGTAAGCTCCGTGCATGTAGCCAAACAAATTGGTTTTAATGACCTGATGGTGAACTTCTAACGGAATTTCCTCAAATTTTCCACTGGCCATCACACCGGCATTATTCACCCATATATCTATTTTTCCGTTTATTGCCAGAGCTTCTTCCACAACTTTCTCAACATCCTCTGCAATAGACATATCAGCACTTACACCAACAGCCACAACATTTAGCTTCCGGCAATATTCCAGTACCTCATTAATTCCTTCCTGCCCTCTGGCCACAACAACTATATTGCATCCTTCATTTGCAAAAGCCTCTGCAGCTGCCCGGCCAACTCCACTGCTCGAACCGGTTATGACAACAGTTTTCCCTTTAAGACTGCTGTTTTGTATTTTATTATCTTCCATGATCTTATATTATTTATATGAATATAAGGTACTAAAAATAAACCTTGCTGTTGGTGCCCTTTAAGAAAAATTTAATTCCTTTTTGTTTAAATATGAGCATTTTACGAATTCTTGTAGTTAAATAACATAACATTACAAAATTACCACTAGTCACTATAATTATTTCTTTTGTGAGAATTCATTTCGTATCTTTAATAGTAACATATAAAATGTATAATCTAAAAAAATAAATCATGGCAGAAATTAAAATTGAAAAAAAGAAACCTATATGGCCTTGGATCTTAGTATTGGTGATAATCGCATCACTTATATACTTCGTCTTTTTCAGAGATCACGAGACTACTACTGAAACTGTAGAAATAGAAAATACTACAAGTCTGAATACCAGAACAGAAAATACTAAGGAAATAAGCTGGAGCACAGAAGCTACAGTTGCATCTTAGTGAATTTGTGAAATAATAATAGCCGCAATCCATATAAAGTTGTGGAGATGTTTCAGGGAATCGTTACAGATGAATTATGAAGCTTAGCGGAAAAATGAATATATAATATTAAATAAGAATCATGGAAAATAAAAATAAGAATTTATACAGACTGGATGAACTTTCAGATTATAAAATAGCATCAAATTATTCTGATGTCAGAGGATGGAAAATAGTAGACGCGGATAACCGTACTATTGGTAAAATAGATAACCTTTGGGTTAATAAAGATATGCAGCGTGTTGTCTATCTGGATGTTAATGTAGATAAAAGTCTAATTGAGGATAGCCGTAATGAGGTTCATGATGCCATAGAGAACCAAAACGGGCAGGAGTTTGTCTATAAAGACGGAGACAGCCACATTATCATTCCGATAGGATCTGTATCCATAAATAAAGATACTAAAATAGTTATGGCTAATAATATTGGATATAACACCTTTAGAAAAACCAGCAGATACAGTACACAGCACAATTTTGACAGAAATTATGAAAGAAGAGTAATGCATTCCTACTATCCTGAAGACAATTCTAATCCGGAATATAACAGTGATGATGATACTTTTTACAACCGTAGAGAATTTGACAATAAATAGTGTCAAGATTTACGTAATTGGTGAAAACCAATGTTGCAATATTGAATAAAAAAGAGCAAACATGTAAAAATGTTTGCTCTTTTTTATTATTACAGATGAATTAAATTTCCTGTGAGTAAGAAAATAAAACTATTATGATTGTTGGTCCAATTTAAATAGTATCCTGTTTTAGTTAGAACTAATTTATTTTAGTTTATGAGAATGCAAAACATCGCTAAGTACAGCCTCATCATTTACATCTATCTTGCATAATTATTATAGGACGATTCTTATTCATTTTTTCTTATAAAATAAAGAAATACAAACTGAACTGAATGAATTTTAGTCGTTAGAGAATATATATGTAACATTAGCGTTGTGAAACAAAACTATATTATGAGCTTATTTGATTTTATGACAGCGGAAATAGCAATGGATTTAGGTACAGCTAATACCTTGATAATTTACAACGGAAAAATAGTAGTAGACAGTCCTTCAATAGTGGCCAGGGATATCAGGGATGGAAAAATTATAGCTGTTGGCAAAGAAGCTAGTTTGATGCAGGGTAAAACGCATGAAAATATTAAAACAATTCGACCGCTTAAGGATGGAGTTATTGCGGATTTTGATGCTTCGGAGAAAATGATCAGCTGGTTTATAAAAAATATACCTGACTTAAAGAAAAATTTTTTTACTCCCGCACTTCGAATGGTTGTGTGTATTCCCAGTGGTATTACAGAAGTTGAAATGAGAGCGGTAAAAGAATCCTGTGAACGGGTAAACGGTAAAGAAGTGTACTTAATTTATGAACCTATGGCAGCAGCTATCGGAATTGGTTTAGATGTGATGCAGCCAACAGGACATATCATTGTTGATATTGGGGGAGGAACTACGGAAATTGCAGTTATTGCTCTTGGAGGAATAGTCTGTGATAAATCTATAAAAATTGCTGGTGATGTTTTTACCAATGATATACTGTATTACATGAGGACACAACACAATTTATATATTGGTGATGCAACAGCTGAGTCCATAAAAATAGATGTGGGTGCCGCAATCGAAGAACTAGAGGAAGGACCACCTGACATGACGGTTCGGGGAAGGGATATGCTTACCGGGAAGCCTAAAGAGGTGACTGTTAGCTCCAGGGAGATTGCAAGAGCCCTGGATAAATCGATACAAAGGATTGAAGATGCAATTATGGTTACACTTTCACTGACACCACCAGAATTGGCTGCAGATATATATAATACCGGATTATATCTTGCGGGCGGTGGCGCTATGCTTAGAGGTCTGGATAAAAGAATATCAAGAAAAACGGATCTGCCAGTATTTATTGCCGAAGATCCATTACGGGCTGTGGTGCAGGGCACGGGACTCGCTTTAAAAAACTTTTCCAAATATAAAACTTTACTTATAAAGTAAACCGTTTTTCTGTGACCTGTTGTTTATTAGTAGGACAAACTTTTATTTTACATTACAATCAAGCTAATTAGATTTTTCTTTTAGATAATTGATATAATGGAGAGGAGAGACCCGGTCTCTTTTTTAAATGTAATGGCAAATCTGCTTTGGGTATGGAAAAACCACATTTTTCGGCAAGAGAACTAATTTTATATTTTAAAAATTTAGTATCGCTATTCACGCATTTGACAATGTAATTAATTCTTAATTTGTTTATATATCTGAAATTCAGAAGATTCAAATTCGATTGTACTATTGTAAATGTTTTGCTCGGCTTCGGTTGACATGTATTCTTTTAACACCTTTTTTCAGTGTATAAGAAACTTCCTTAGTTTTTAGAGTTGAATTTAAAGGATTGTGGGTAACTAATTGATCTTGTTTTCTAATAAAGTCCTTAAGTTTTTTGCGATCCTTTCTTTTTTTATAAAAGTATATTCCTAGTGTAACCAAAATCTATTTTTTGAAGTGAAAATAATTTTTTGGCAATCATTTCGTCATTAACTGCATTATAAAAATGCTCGTCGAAATCACAATCAATTTTTTAAATATTTTTTTCTTTGAATAGTTGTTTATAGCTTTTGAATAATTGCGATCCTACCTTTCATAGTAAACAAGTTCCTGGCAGAAATTCCCATGAAATCTATACATGTTTTTTTGTCGTTGGATTTTTTTTCTTCACTCTCTGCTTACCTTACAAAGATTTTACCTACACTATCAATGCCCGTTTCCCGGTAAATTGTAGAGAAAATCCATTCGCTCTTGCCAGCATAAAATAATTGTTATCGATTTTAGTCAGACTGTCAGCCTTTAATAATGCAATTATAGCATCATCATTCAGGTCGTATTGGTGTAACAATGTGTGCCTAATCATGCATGTTTTATTGTCTGTATTGTTTTTTGAGTTTTATAAAGATAAGTTGTATTAGTAAGTGCTCTCTTAGGTACTGAACTTAATAAATTATTTACATCTTACGTAATTTGTAAAGCCTATATGTTTTAATTCTTCTACAAAATCATTGTCTTTGCACCACTTTTTAAAAACTACATTTTAAAATTCACTTATCACTCCATAATTCCTATTCAGGAAAGAGATAATATCATAATGAGATGAAGATGTAGTTTATGAAATCATTTATCACTTAAGATTACCAGTTATTTATAATAAAATTTTTATACATGAAAAACTTTACTATTCGCATTAAATTTATTTTTTATTTTCTTTTGCTGTTATCTGCTTGTGCACATGCTCAACCGGGGAAGGATGGTGATGTAACTATTACGGATGTAAATACTGTTTTAAACCGTTATACAAGAGCTGCCGTTGATATAGCAGCAGGCTCTACTACTATTACGGTTACAAATATTAATGATCTGAATAGAAATTCACCATCATATTTACCAGGCGGATTTGTAACAAATAATTCCGGGTTTGTATCTAATGTTTTATCTCCCGGAGATTTAATTATTATATATCAGGCCCAGGGAGCCAGTATCAATAATAGTGATACAATGGGATATGGTTCCGTAACAAATTATAATGGAGCAGGTACTTATGAATTAGTGTATGTTGAGAGTGTATCTGGCAATACCATTACCCTATCGTGTGAGACAAAAATGTCTTATAATGTAGCAAGATATGTACAGATTATCAGAGTGCCGCAATATAATACGATTACAGTAAATGCCGCAGCCTCAATTGTTGCAATACCTTGGGGAGCGCCTTCTTTTGGAGGAGCTGATGCTTCTGCCATAGAAAGAAGAAGAGGAGGATTTAATGCTTTTTTTGCTAATAATGTCATTAATAATGGAAGTATAAATGCCAATAATGCTGGTTTTAGAGGAGGAACAATTGATAATCTTACGTCTGCTGCTAGTGCGGCCTTTGTAAGTAGTTTTTTCTCTTCGTTACAACAAGATGGAGCTGAAAAAGGAGAAAGTATCGCAGGTTACAGAACGGATTATGATATTTTAGGAGGCAGATATGGTCGTGGAGCTGCAGCCAATGGTGGTGGTGGTGGAAATGGTCACAATGCAGGTGGCGGTGGCGGAGCCAATGGCGGAAATCCTGCTGACTGGTTTAGAGGTGCTGGAGTTATGAATGATTTTGGTGATTGCGGATCACCTGGTGCCTGGATTTTTGATCCAAATTTTATAGCAAACAGCAATGCATTAACCAGTTCATCTGGTGGAGGTCACGGTGGATATACTTATTCAGCTAATAATTTAGACGCATGTACTGTCGGGCCTTCATACCCTGCAAATTTTATTGCACCTGGAATTCCTGCCGCAAATTTGGTCAATAGCACTTGGGGTGGAGATTCAAGGGATGCATTAGGAGGATTAGGAGGGAGGCCAGTGGTCCCCTTAGATTTTAAAAATCAAATCTTTTTTGGAGGCGGCGGTGGTGCTGGTGATGGAAATAACAATGCAAATTCTGATGGCGCTGACGGAGGTGGAATTGTTTTTGTAATTGTTTCAAATGGAATCACCGGAAACGGTACAATACAGGCAAATGGAGAAAATGCACTAAACTCATCAGGTGGTCATAACGATGCACCAGGAGGCGGAGGCGGAGGTGGAACTGTTTTGATTCAATCTAATAGTATTGCAGCTACCCAAATCATAAACGCAAATGGCGGTAATGGTGGATCCCAATTAATAACTGGTTCAGAAGGAGAAGGACCAGGAGGCGGAGGCGGAGGCGGAGTGGTTTCCGTTAATGCTGCGACTGACAGTTCTTTAAAAACTATTACTGGAGGTATCAATGGGCGAACTACTTCGACATCATTGACAGAGTTCGCTGCCAATGGTGCTACAAGTGGTAATACCGGGTCAATATTGGCAATTCCTGTGAATTTAAATTCTTCTATATGTTTATCAACTGATATCAGTATAAATAAGTCCGTTGATATTGCGAGTGTACTTCCTGGTGATACGGTTGTTTTTACAATAGAAGTCACAAATAATGGTCCAAAAAATGCAACTGGCGTCAAAGTAGCAGACAACATCCCTGCAGGTTATACGGTTACAAATGTTATTGCAAGCGCAGGTACATGGACAGCACCTGAATGGGAATTAGGAAACTTAGCTACTGGTATCTCCGAAACATTAATGATAACCGCGACTGTTAATGCAACTGGTCCTTACCTGAATACAGCTGAGGTTACGAGTGATTTTGATTCAAACCTGACCAATAATACATCCAGTGCCGGTATCACTTTGTTACAGTCTGATTTAAGTATACTTAAAGCAGTAAATAATAATACTCCTATTGGTGGCAGTCAGGTTACTTTTACCTTAACTGCCAATAACGCGGGTCCAGATGATGCTACAGGTGTTGTAGTAAATGATGTGCTTCCAACGGGATACACTTTTGTAAGTGCAGCATCTTTAGTTGGAGCTTATGACAATGCCACTGGAATTTGGACAATTGGTAATATAGCTAACGGTACTTCTGCAACTTTAACTATTATTGCAATAGTGAAAACTACTGGCGATTATGAAAATACAGCACAAATAACTTCTAATAGCAATGATCCTAATACTGTAAATAATACAGCGAAAGTAACTCCTGTACCACAAATATTACTTCCCTTTAATTGTAATGATGGTGCCGGATACATATTGACTAATTCGGGTCCTAGTAATAGTTTTGTTACAAGTTTACGAAAATTCAATCTTTCAACTGGTCAGCCGGAAGTTGTAAAAACACCTTTATTATCAACTGGAAGCCAATTTATTAATGGAGTAGGCTATAATAAATTAGATAATTATATTTATGGATTTCGTTATAATACCAACCAAATTGTTCGAATAGGAGCTGACGGTGAAATACAATTATTAAATGTCACTGGTTTGGCAGGTGATTATCCTGCCGGAGACGTTAGTGAAGATGGTGTGTTGTATTTATATGGTGGAAATAAATTTGTTACCATAAACCTCGATCCTGAAGATGCAGATTATTTGGTTGCTCAAACAAAATTAAACTATTCTAATAAAATAAATGATTTTGCATTTAATCCTATTGATAAAAATATTTATGCCGTAACAAGTGATAGTAACCCAACAACTTTACTGAAGTATAATATCATATCTAATACCGTCACTTCCTTAGGCACTGTAACAGGTTTGTCAAGTGCATCTTATGGAACTTCCTTTATGGACAGTCAGGGTAATTTATTCGTAGGGAATAATGCTACCGGTGGTATATATCGCATAGCGAATACCCAGAATATTATTGCAGGAACAGCTATAAGTACAACGTTATTCTCATCAGCACTAAATGGATTGAGTCCTGGTGACGGAGCACGTTGTGCAAGTGCGGATATAGCTCCAATAGCAAATAACGATCAGGCTTGTGCAATGGCTGGTGAAAACAGTACTATAAACGTATTGAATAATGATATAGCTGGTACACGCGCAATTGATCCATCAGGTGTAAGATTATTAGATGGGGTTACAGCAGTTACTTCCTTAACAATTTTAAACCAGGGTGTTTTTAATGTCAATACTACTACAGGTGTGTTGACATTCATACCAGATGCTAATTTTACCGGAACTACAGTTTCCTATATCATTTCAGATATAAATGGGATTATTTCGAGTCCTGCCACTATTGTAGTTAATGCTATTCCAACTGTAAATGCGGGAGCATCAGTTTGTATTGGCAGTACAATAACACTATCCCCTACAACAGGAGGAACATGGATAAGTAATGATACTGCAATAGCTACTGTAACCAATGCAGGAGTTGTAACAGGGATTTCATCAGGAAATACAACATTTACTTTTACTAATACTGTAACAAACTGCAGTGCTACTACTAATTCAGTAACCATAAATGAAGTTCCAGGCATTCCAACAATTGTTGTAACAGGGCCAAGCTGCACCAAAGCAGCAAGTAATATTTTAAGTGTTTACGACAGTAATTTAACCTATACGTCTTCTCCTGCAGGATTATCAGTGGGAGTATTAGGTGAAATTACAGGAGGCGTTGATAACACATCATATACTATTACAGCATCCAATTTGGCAAATTGTCTGGCTACTTCGGCTAGCTTCATTTACAATGGGAAACCACAATTACCACAACCAACTGAACCAGCCAAGATAAATTGTTGGGACACTTTTACTTTTGATACGACAACTTGTACCTGGGTAAATAATAATACTACACAACCAGCTCAACCAGCCAAGGTAAATTGTTGGGATGCATTTACTTTTAATACGGCAACCTGCGCTTGGGATGTGACAGGAGCACAACCTGCACAGCCAACAACAGCTTGTTATGAAACAGCAACTTTCAATACGACAATATGTGCTTGGGTTGTAACAGGAACACAACCTGTACAACCAACAACAGCTTGTTATGAAACGGCGACTTTCAATACGGCAACCTGTGCTTGGGATGTAACGGGAACACAACCTGCACAGCCAACAACAGCTTGTTATGAAACAGCAACTTTCAATACGACAACCTGCGTTTGGGATGTAACAGGAACACAACCTGTTCAGCCAACAACAGCTTGTTATGAAACGGCGACTTTCAATACCACAACCTGCACTTGGGATGTAACGGGAACACAACCTGTACAGCCAACAACAGCTTGTTATGAAACAGCGACTTTCAATACGACAACCTGCGTTTGGGACGTGACGGGAACACAACCTGTACAGCCAACAACAGCTTGTTATGAAACAGCAACTTTTAATACGACAACCTGCGTTTGGGACGTGACGGGAACACAACCTGTTCAGCCAACAACAGCTTGTTATGAAACGGCGACTTTCAATACGACAACCTGCGCTTGGGACGTTACGGGAACACAACCTGTACAGCCAACAACAGCTTGTTATGAAACAGCGACTTTCAATACGACAACCTGTGCTTGGGTTGTAACAGGAACACAACCTGTACAGCCAACAATAGCTTGTTATGAAACAGCGACTTTCAATACGACAACCTGCGCTTGGGATGTAACAGGAACACAACCTGTCCAGCCAACAACAGCTTGTTATGAAACAGCGAGTTTCAATACTACAACCTGCGCTTGGGACGTGACGGGAACACAACCTGTCCAGCCAACAACAGCTTGTTATGAAACAGCGACTTTCAATACGACAACCTGCGCTTGGGACGTGACGGGAACACAACCTGTCCAGCCAACAACAGCTTGTTATGAAACAGCGACTTTCAATACGACAACCTGTGCTTGGGTGGTAACAGGAACACAACCTGTCCAGCCAACAACAGCTTGTTATGAAACGGCGACTTTCAATACGACAACATGCGTTTGGGTTGTAACAGGAACACAACCTGTCCAGCCAACAACAGCTTGTTATGAAACGGCGACTTTCAATACGACAACATGCGTTTGGGACGTGACGGGAACACAACCTGTACAGCCGACATTAGGAAATATCGTGCAGCCAACATGTGCTGTAGCCAATGGAAGCTTCGAAATAACAAATTATGATGCGACATATACGTACACAGCTAATCCATCAATTGGGGTTACTATAGTTGGATCAAAAGTAAATGCTCCATCTGGTACATATAGTTTGAGTGCTTCTTTATTTGGATGTTCATCTATTGCGTCATTAGATGTAACAATCAATTCAAAAATATGCGCAACGAATGATGACTTCAGCACAACTCCTGTAAGCGGCGGAGGCAGTACAACAACTGTGATCAGCAATGATACCTTTAATGGCAGTCCGGTTGTAATTGGAAGTAATCCTGGCGAAGTAATTCTTACCGGAACAATAGTTCCGACAGGTCTGACACTAAACCCTGACGGAACGATTACAGTGGATACTAATACACCATCAGGAAATTATACCGTCGAGTACGAAATTTGTAAGTCAGGGGCAATTCCTGCAAATTGTGCGACTGCAACAGCCACGGTTGTAGTAGTAAATGCAATTGTCGCTGCTAATGATGGGATAGTTACTGTTGACGGAATTAATGGGGAATTATCATTTATCAATATCTTAAGTAATGACAGCTTTAATGGAATGACTATTAATCCTTCAGAGATTACGATATCTTCCAATAACATTCCAACTGGAATAACATTAAATGCTGACGGAACTTTAGACATAGCACCTAATACAGCTGGAGGAAACTACACATTCAATTATCAAATTTGTGAAATTGGAAATCTTAATAATTGTGCAACTGCTGAGGTTACTGTTTTTGTTGAGTCTCCAGCGATTGCATTAATCAAAGAAGCTGTGTTTAATGATGAAAATAGAAATGGTGTCGCCAATGCAGGTGAAACAATAACTTACTCTTTCACAATTGCCAATACAGGAAATATTCCATTAATGAATATAACCATTTCAGATCCATTGCCAGGTGTCATTTTAAACGGAGGACCTATAACATTAGGAGTTGGTCAAATTGATAAAAGTTCATTTACCGGAGTATACACTATAACTCAAAATGACATCAACAAAGGTGACGTTTCTAATCAGGCGACTGTATATGGTGAAACTACTTCTGGAATAGTGGTTAATGACCTGTCTGATAATACTGATGTGACTAATGATCAGCCAACGGTACTTTCACTAGATGGCTGTAAAATCAAAGTATTCAATGCGTTGTCACTAAATGGGGATAGCAATAATGAAAGATTCTACATTCAGGGAATCGAATGTTATCCGGATAATACAGTTGAAATTTACAACAGATGGGGAGTATTGGTTTTTGAAACGAATAATTATGACAACAATACTCATGTTTTCAAAGGATTTTCGGAAGGAAGAGTAACTGTAAAAGAAGCAGATGGTCTGCCGGCAGGAACCTATTACTACATCCTGAAATACAAGGATAATAATTCGAAATCAAACCAACAGGCAGGTTACCTATACATTACAAAATAAATAATGGTGGCTGAGATTTTTGAGTCTGAGCCACTATTTAAAAACATAAATTATGAAAAAAAATATTCTGTTTTTTCTTTTTTCTTCATGTGTTTTGCAGGCACAGCAAGATACTCAGTTTACACAATACATGTACAACACGACCAATATTAATCCTGCTTACGCAGGTTCGCGAGGGGTCATGAGTGTTTTTGGATTATATCGTACACAGTGGGTCGGATTAGATGGCGCTCCTGAAACCAGCAGTTTTTCAGTAAACACACCAATAACAAATAGTAACCTTGGAGTAGGGATATCAGTTATTAATGATAGGATAGGACCAACAAATGAAAATACTTTTTCTGCGGATTTATCTTATACTATTCCGGTTTCAGCCTTTTCTAAGCTATCATTCGGTATTAAAGGTACGGCGAATCTGTTTAATCTGGATCTTAATAAATTAAGTCCGGAACATCAGGGAGATCGACAGTTTCAGGATTTAGACAATAAGTTTTCACCTAATATTGGAGCAGGGATTTACTGGCATTCAGACAAGGCGTATGTGGGTTTATCTGTACCTAATTTTATTGAAACAAACCGTTTTAGTGATGATGATACCGCCATTTTTAAAGAGAAGATAAACTACTACTTTATTGCAGGATACGTGTTTAATTTAGATCAATACGAATATATTAAATTCAAGCCAACAGTCTTAACCAAAATGGTCGATGGTGCCCCTTTGCAGGTTGATCTTTCCGCCAATTTTTTGTTTAATGATAAGTTTACGGTTGGTGCAGCTTACAGATGGAGTGCAGCCTGGAGTGCAATGGCTGGTTTCCAGATTACTGATGGATTGTTTTTGGGATATTCCTATGATCGTGAAACGACTAATTTAAGTAATTATAACTCCGGATCCCATGAGATATTTCTTCGTTTTGAATTCTTAAACAATTACAGCCGAATTACTTCACCTAGATTCTTCTAATCCTTTCCATTATGAAAATTAAAAAAATAGTATATACTGCATATATTCTTTTCCTGACAATAACAGGAAATTCGCAAACAAAAAGTGTAATCAAGGCAGATGAAAATTATAATAAATATGCTTATATCGATGCAATTGCTACTTATGAAAAAGTAGCAGAAAAAGGATATAAAGACGAAAAAATGTTCCAGCGTCTTGGGAATGCTTATTACTTTAATGGGGAATTAACTAAAGCGGTAAAATGGTATGATGCTCTTTTTGAAATGAAAAGCCAGCAGGAACCTGAATACTATTACCGATATTCACAAGCCCTGAAAGCAAGTGGAAACTACAGCAAGGCAGATCAGGTTATGGAAACCTTTAATCAGTTGGTGAAGACCGATAAAAGAGGAATATTATTTGAGAGCAATAAGAATTATCTGGAACAGATTAAATCCAATTCCGGACGTTTCGAAATAGCAGATGCGGGGATTAATTCAAAATATTCTGATTACGGAAGTGCTTTTTTAGATAACAAGGTGGTATTCGCATCTGCAAGAGATACCGGTGGTGTTTCCAGAAAAACATTCAAATGGACTAATAAGTCGTTTACCAATTTGTATGCAGCAGAATTAAAAGCTGACGGAACCGTTGGAGAACCTGAACGATTCGAAAAGAAAATTAATTCTAAGTTTAATGAATCGACGCCTGTTTTCACAAAAGACGGAAAAACGATGTATTTTACCAGAAACAATTTTTTAAAGGGCAAAAGAGGAAAAGACGATAAAAAAATTACCTTACTTAAATTATACCGTGCTCATTTAATTAATGGAAAATGGGAGAATATCACGGAACTGCCATTTAATAGTGATTTGTATAGTGTAGCACATCCGGCTCTAAGCCTGGACGAAAAACAACTCTATTTTGCTTCTGATATGCCGGGAACTATTGGTCAGTCAGATTTGTTTAGTACAGCAATCAATAGTGATGGTACTTTTGGAGCACCGCAAAATCTGGGAGCAGGAATTAATACCGAGGGAAGAGAAACTTTTCCATTTGTATCCGGTGATAATGAATTGTATTTTTCAAGTGATGGCAGACCGGGTTTAGGAGGTCTTGATGTATTTGTTGCCAAAATAAATGCAGATACTGGTATTGGAGAGATTCAAAATATTGGAGCTCCCGTTAATACGACACAAGATGATTTTGCTTTTATTATAAACAGTGAAAACAGAAGCGGGTTCTTTTCCTCCAACAGAGAAGGTGGAGTTGGCTATGATGATATTTACCGTTTTACGGAAACTAAAAAGTTAGTGTGCAATCAGACTTTAACAGGTACTGTAGTTGATCTGGAAAGCGATAATGTTCTTGAAAATGCACATGTAAAGTTACTTGATGAAAAATTTCAGGAAGTGGCACAAATTACGACAGGCAAAGACGGAAGTTATTCTTTTGAGGTAAAATGCAATGAGAAGTATTATCTCCGTGCAGAAAAAGAGGATTTTGAAACCAAAGAAGTGTCAGTTATAATGGATGCTACTGACGGAATAAAGAATCTGAAACTGCCTCTGGAGAAACGAATCAAACCAATTGAGGTTGGAACCAATTTGGCAAAAACATTAGATATCCCAATTATTTATTTTGACTTAGACAAATCATTCATTACAAAAGCTGCAAAATTCCAATTGGAGAAAATAGTAGCTGTAATGAATCAATATCCAAGTATGAAAATTGATGTTCGATCGCATACCGATAGTCGTCAGACGGCAAAATATAATATCGCTTTATCAGAGAGAAGAGCAAAATCTACTATTGATTGGCTGATTAAAAACGGAATTGCAAAAAATAGGCTGACAGGAAAAGGATATGGAGAGACTCAATTGGTAAATCGATGTTCTGACAATACGGATTGTTCGGAAGAAGAGCATCAGTTGAACCGAAGAAGTGAATTTATCGTTTTAAACTTATAAATTTTCCTGATTAAATTTATCATTCTAATTGCCCCAGAAAGTTAGTAGCTTTTTGGGGCAATTTATTTTTTTAATAACAAATCTTCCTTTTTATTTGAGTAAACCAATCACTTAAACAGAAGATAACGGGATATCAATTATTCAAAAACAGAAGAATTTTGATAGTGCAAAAAAAGTATGTTATTATAAGTATTAAAACTCTTCTATTAAATCATTACGTATTCATCCCTAAGCTCTAAAATATAGTTATCATTAGCTTTTACTGGTGTTGCAAAATTGCTCTCCAAATAGTCTTCATAATTTAGAAGCAGTTGTTCTTCGTATGATATTGAGCGTGTTGTTGATTCTGTAGTGGTTGAAAAGTAGTCTTGAAATGTCATATAAAATCAATTTGAATTAATAGCTAAGTATTTTGAAATAATATTAAAAATACAATCTTATGATTCAGCTTGATTTATACAATTATTCGTAAACATTATTAAATTTTCATTTAATTGACTTTAGCGCAAGCAGTTATTAGTTATTAATATTAACTACTTACCTGTCGAATTACTTCTTTTATAGAATTTGAGAAGTCAGGATTAACATATAGAAGCCCTGCCTAATTTATTAATTGAAAAGGGTTTTTTATATTGTATATTGAATCCAGAGCTAAAATTGTTCTTAATCGTTCATTCTTTGTTCTGAATTTAGATTTCTACTCATTATCACTGCGAACAATCATCAGTTTGAGCTTTGTCAGGAACTTCCTGTACTACAACTTAAACACTGGCAGGTTAATTTTAGCTTTTTAGTTTGAGGATCATCTTGGTCAAAACCTCTTTTTATGCCAATCCAGAGAAAACTAAACTGTCACGATATTGCATCGATAATTAAAATTAAACAATTGGGAAGAAAAATTAATTACGGTTATGAAAAGTCTGATTCTGATTAAATTGAGATTGTTATGCAGTTGAAATAATAAAATAATCCATTAATTTCAAAGTATAATCCATTTATTACTGCTTTGTTCAGCGTATTTTTGTTTCACTACTATTATAACCACATTTACTTTTATGAAAAACCAAAATAAAGAATTCAATAATTTCTATTTATTTGCTATTTCGATGGTTTCAGCCATGGGAGGATTACTTTTCGGTTATGACTGGGTTGTGATTGGAGGAGCAAAGCCTTTTTACGAACGCTTTTTTGATATTACAACATCTGCAAATTTACAGGCATGGGCGATGAGTTCTGCTTTGGTTGGCTGTATTTTAGGAGCAGTTGTGTCGGGTGTAATCAGTGATAAATTTGGACGAAAATGGCCTTTATTGCTTTCCGCTTTCTTGTTTACAGTGGCTTCAGTAGGTACAGGATTGGCTTCGAATTATGAGACATTTGTTTTTTTTAGAATAGTTGGCGGAGTAGGAATTGGTCTTGCATCTGCACTTTCACCAATGTATATTGCCGAAGTGGCTCCTTCTCATTTAAGAGGACGTTTTGTTTCTCTTAATCAAATGACTCTCGTTGTTGGAATTCTGGCTGCTCAAATCATTAATCTGATTATTGCTGAAGAAGTTCCTGTTGGAGTAACCGATGAATTAATTCGCAGTTCATGGAACGGACAAACTGGCTGGCGATGGATGTTTTATGCCTGTGCAGTGCCTTCGGTAGTATTTTTTCTGTTAACATTTACGCTTCCTGAAAGTCCTCGTTGGTTAATGAAAGCAGGTAAACAGGAAAAAGCATTTCCGACATTGAATAAAATTGGAGGAGAAGCCTATGCACGAGAGGAAATGGCCAATATACAGGCCACTTTGGATGATGTTTCAGAGAAAATAGATTTCAAAGCGCTTTTCAATCCTAAATTCCGAAATGTTTTACTAATCGGAATTGTAGTAGCTGTTTTCCAGCAATGGTGTGGAATCAATACTGTTTTTAATTATGCAGAAGAAATTTTTACAGCCGCCGGTTATGGTGTAAGCGATACTTTATTCAATATTGTAATTACCGGAACAGTTAATCTTGTATTTACGCTTGTTGCGATGTTTACGGTTGACAAATGGGGACGCAAAAAACTGATGGTTTTTGGAGCATCTGGTTTGGCAATTACTTACCTGCTTCTGGGAAGTGCTTTCTATCTTGAATTAAAAGGCGTTGCGGTTCTTTCGTTAGTGGTAGTCGCTATTGCAATTTATGCCATGTCACTGGCGCCAATAGCATGGGTAATTCTTTCGGAAATTTTTCCGAATCGGGTGAGGGGTGCTGCCATGTCTTTGGCTACTTTCGCTTTGTGGATTGCGTGCTTTATTCTCACTTACACTTTTCCTTTACTAAATCAATCCTTTGGTGCAGCCGGAACTTTTTGGCTCTATGCTGCAATCTGTATTTTAGGATTTATCTTTGTTCTGAAAAAATTACCTGAAACAAAAGGAAAAACATTGGAAGAAATAGAGAATGAGTTAGTAAAATAATATCTGGTGTTTTCTTTCTTTTCTGATAAAAGAACAAAACATCAGGCTTTTCAAAAAGGCTGGAACCGAAAAGACTTACTTTCTGATAAAGGTTAAAAGAAAAAAGTGCGGTATGTGCTGAAACAGTTTTATTCTGAAGACAAAATAAAAAATTAAAAAGTCGATTTTTGTAATTCAAAATTATATGTAATTGCAAAATTCTTTTATAGACTTTTTTAAGTTATTATTGCCCGAAATATAATAGTGTATACTTTGAGCTGACTTCTTATCAAAAGTGAGAAGATATTGCATTCGTAGTTTTGTTGACAAGTAAAAGTTAGCAATAGTATTTGTTATTTGTCATGCTTGATTAAAACTAATATTATTGCAGCCATTAGTGCTATTATAATAATATTGTTCGGATCCGCATAATTAGCGTGCCATCCCAATTCCTTTGGTTTTCTTGGAAAGTAGGATCTTTTGTCTTTCGGATTATAATAAAACATTCCCCAAATCCAGTTCTTTGGGTCATTTTCCCACTCATTTTTAGTTTCTTCGCTGGGTTCATTGTAGTCTTTCATAATATTTAATTATGTAGTTTGACTTTCTTTAAAGTACAAGTAAAGTTAGTTTAAATATTTTACTTTAAGAATAGTTTATATTTTTCTTCAGCTTAATCAAATGCTTTAATTTAATATTTTGAAAGTCTAATTTCAAGTTTATAACTCTCCAATCCATAAGGTTAACATTAGGATTGACTAAAATTTATGCGTAATTTTTACTACTTCTCAGGTTTTCATATTGATCCGTTTTTAGAGCATTATTTTCGGTTTCTATATTCCGCTTTAGGCAGTTCAGTTTTAAGTTTTATTTTCAAGTTTCTGCAAAATATCGACAGATTCACTTTTCTGCTTTTCAAATCCAATTTAGAATATCGGCGTAAGTTTGGCAGATTGTGTTTTTACATTTCTTCAAAATCTCGGTCTCAAAATTACGTTTCAAATTCTGTGTAAATTTGGCAGATTTCAATTTTCCAAATTCGTCGTTCTGTCTCTGTTGTGTTTTTCAATTTTCTGCTTTTATTTTTGATTGAAAACGAAAGCGTCAATTCGGAACGAATTGGATGTGAAACTCTCTCGCAACATTTAAATAAAACTACATTTTAACGATTTTTCACTAATGTAATATCATCAACCAGACAAAAAGCGTTTGGAGTACCATCGGCCAGAAAACCAATTTCAACTTTTCCGGATTTCACAACTACATTTTTGATACTAATGGTTTCCCAGGATTTGTTTTCTTTTGCAATACTATATTTAAAAAGCTTTTTGTTGCTTAAAGCATACATTTCCAGATTTTTGAAACCATTGCTGTTCTTTATTTGAGCAGTCAGTGTATATGTCCCATCTTCTAATTTTACATAAGGAGAGGAAGTAATGTTTTGAGAAATTTTTCGCTTAAAATTTACTTTATCACTGATATTTAAACTTTTTTCGCCAACGACAATTTTTCGGTCGTTTTCAGTATTGTAATAATTTAATACTGGTGAATTAAGCGTATCAAGTGCAATTTTATTTCCCTCGATCACTTCGGTTGACCAGCCTGTCAATTGCAGCTGAATAGGTTTGAAGTGACTCGGAATGTATCTTCTGTCTGCCTCAAAACTTCCGTTTTTTACATAGTTATTGTCTTTGGCTACGTTCCATTTACCCGTTTTGGCATCAAGATTCCATGAACTAAGCGAATTAAAATAAGGTGTTTTTCCGTCAAATGAAAGCGGAAACCAATGATTGTAACCTAAACCATTGCCTGCGAAATTGGCCCAACGGTCTCCACAGTAAATCACTGTTTCTTTTTCGGTGCCTTTAACATTGATAAAAAATCCGGTTTGCGTAACATGGGCATAATCTTCAGAAGCACCCTCGGTAATCAGCATTTCATTCGTGGGAAGATATGGTCCCCTGATGTCATCGGCAACCAGATAATAAGCATGAGAAGAGTCCCATCCATAAATGTTAGAGGCAAACATATAATATTTGTTGTTGTATTTGAACATGCAGTTCCCTTCGCGGCTTTCCCCTTTAAAAATTTGGGTACAATCTAACAAATCCACCTTTCCATTCTTAACGCCAATTTCTGAAACGTATATTTTGTTTCGTCCTTTTCCATATGAATACACAAGATAGGATTTTCCGGTATCTTCATCGGTAAATACGGTTTGATCACCGGTATTACTTGTTCCAATCATTGATTCCATACTTATTTCCTGATGCCATATAAACGGACCTGTCGGCGAATCGGACACGGCAAAAAGTACTTTATTTCCATGTTGCACGACCATGCAATATTTATTTAACTCTTTAATATAGGCAACCCCCAAACGGCCCACCCAGGTTTTTCCTTTTTTATTCGTTTCTTCTTTAGTCAAAACATCAGCCTCAAAAGTCCAGTTTACCAAATCATCCGAAGTGTAGCAGGTAACAGATTCAAATGTGGCATTTGGCAGCGTAATAGCCGGATTATTTCTATACATAGTAGCTTCCTCATAGTTAACACCATACCAATAGTATTTTTTGACTCCTGTTTCGGGATCTGAAAATTTAAAAACCCCGCCGCCCTGACTGTTGATGGGCTGTCCCTTTTTTGTATTCCAGAATACATCATTTTTGATATTGCCTTCCTGTGCAAAACAAGATACTGATATCCCTATTGTACAGGCTAATACCGTGATAGCTATGTTGAAATAATTCTTTGATGTAATTTTCATTTTTTACTTGTTTTTGGTTTTGATAGTAGTAATAATTAGGACTTACAAATATAAATATCCGTGCAAATCTTGTATAATCGTCATTTGTCATTAGTTATCATAATAGGACATCTTGCTTATTATTCTGAATCTGTAATAAAATGTTTATCAGCCTTTTTTCTTTTTTCTGTAATCACTTGGGGACTGCCCCATGGTTTTGGTAAATATTCTGCTAAAATAAAAAGGATCTTCAAATCCAACCAATACACTTATCTGGTTCATTTTCATATTCGAAAAATCGAGCAGATGACAGGCTTCCTGAATCTTTAGATAAAGAAAATAACTAAGCGGAGAATGCCCGGTTTTGCGTTGGAACAGTAAAGAAAAATGAGAGGTAGAAAATCCCACATAATCAGCCATTTCTTTTAAGCTTATTCGTTTTCTGACGTTTTCACGCATATAATGTACGGCTTCTTCTGCTACGTCCCGTTTTTGAATTTCCTGATTAATAGTGCTGGACGTGTTATAGACATTCAGATATTTCAACGTGCCAAGAAAATAAAATAAGGAAATATTGGTGAAGTCCAGATTGCTTTTGCTGTATCCATTTTTAAGGATTGAAAACATTTCTTCAAGCAGCTTAAATCTTTCTTCAATTCTGGAATCTTTTTCGGGCAAAACAGACAATGGTTTATCAAAACCTTCTGAAAAGAAATCTGCTTTTTCTCCATCAAAGTGAATCCAATATATTGTCCATGGTTTGCTGTTTTCACTTCCGTAAGAATGTGCTTTTCCTTTTGGCAAAATAAAGACTTGGTTGGCTGTTACTTTATGAATTTGATTTCCCGTTTCAAACCAGCCATTGCCTTCGATACAATAAATTAAAATATACTGAGAAGCCTCTTCCATAGTCCTTTTTCGAAAATGAAAACTTGCTTTGGGATAAAAGCCGATATCAGTAATATAGAGTAATGCACCTAGTTCGCTGTCTATATATTCAGTGATAATAGGGCGGGGTAAAATGATGGCACGTTCTCCGGTAAAACCACTTTTAATTCTGGCCATATCTACAATTGATTTTATATTCCATATCAAAAATAAAAGAAATTTTTGATATGGCTATAAATAATAAGATAGTCCATTCAAATAATAATATGTTCTATTAAATCAATTCATGAATTGGTTTTAATTTGTAACACATAAACTATTTTGAAGTTAAGATTTGCTGAAATTCTAAATCTTAAGTTTGAAAATTAAGATACTGAATTACGGATTTAAACAAATAGTAATCAAAATATAAAGCTTTAGATGATGAGTGTAAAAGCCTGGCAGGAGGATGTAATCATTCCAACTTACGAAATCGGCAAAGCCGAAAAAAATCCAATATTTCTTGAAAAAAGAGTGTATCAGGGAAGCAGCGGCTCTGTTTATCCTTATCCGGTCGTAGAAAAAATAGAAGACACGAAAAAGGATAAAACGTATAAAGCAGTTTATATAGAAAATGAATATATAAAAATAATGATCCTGCCGGAGTTAGGAGGCAGGGTTCAAATGGCTTATGATAAAATCAAAAAGCGTCATTTTATTTATTATAATCAGGTGATAAAACCTGCTTTGGTAGGACTTACCGGGCCTTGGATTTCGGGAGGAATAGAATTCAACTGGCCACAGCACCACCGTCCGAGTACCTTTTTGCCGGTAGATCACACTATTGAAAATAATGCTGATGGCAGTATAACGGTTTGGGTAAGTGAGAACGAGAAAATGTTTCATCAAAAAGGGATGGCAGGATTTACACTGCATCCCGGAAAAGCGTATCTGGAGATCAAAGGAAAATTGTATAATCCAACTCCAGTTCCGCAGACTTTTTTATGGTGGGCGAATCCTGCAGTAGCCGTTAACGAGCATTACCAATCGGTTTTTCCACCTGACGTGCATGCCGTTTTTGACCATGGTAAAAGAGATGTTTCTACATTTCCAATTGCAACCGGAACGTATTATAAAATAGATTATTCAGCTGGAGTTGATATTTCAAACTATAAAAATATTCCGGTTCCGACTTCCTACATGGCTATCAATTCCGATTTTAATTTTGTGGGAGGATATGAAAATGATACCAAAGCGGGTGTGCTTCATGTAGCCAATCATCACATTTCACCGGGAAAAAAACAATGGACCTGGGGAAATGGCGATTTTGGAAAAGCATGGGACAGGAATCTTACCGATGAAGACGGGCCTTATATTGAATTGATGGCAGGAGTTTATACGGACAATCAGCCTGATTTCAGTTGGATGCAGCCTTATGAAGAAAAGACATTCACACAATTTTTTTTGCCATACCGCGAACTTGGAGTAGTAAAAAATGCTTCGCAGGATTTGCTTTTAAACCTTGACAAAGAAGGTGAAAAAGCCATAATAAAGATATTTGCCACATCATTGCAGAAAAAGGCAAGAATTGTACTTGAAGGTTTTTTTGAAGAAATTCTGGATTTAAGTCCTGAGCAGGTTTTTGAGCGTGAAATTTTAGTTGGTGAAGCCACTTTGTTCGATTTAGTATTAGCAGTTTATTCTGAAGAAGGAAAAGAATTACTGAGTATAAGATCTGAAAAGCAAGAAGTAAAACCAACACCAGAACCCGCAAGACCAGCCTTCTCGCCTGAGGAAACACCAACATGTGAGCAATTATATCTTACCGGTCTGCATTTAGAACAATACCGCCATGCGACTTATGTGGCTACCGATTATTATCTGGAAGCCCTGAAAAGAGATCCTTCAGATGTTCGAAATAATAATGCTATGGGACTTTGGCTACTGCGTCGTGGGAAATTTGCCGAATCAGAAAAGTATTTCCAAACAGCTGTAGATACCCAATTACAGCGCAATCCAAATCCCTACGATGGGGAACCGAGATATAATCTTGGACTGGCGCTGCAATATCAGGGTAAAAACAAGGAAGCTTATGCTGCATTTTATAAATCATGCTGGAATGCTGGCATGCAGGATGCCGGATATTTTGGCTGTGCTCAAATATCCTGTATTCAAAATAACTTTAGCGATGCTTTGTATGAAATTGATAAATCCCTGATTCGCAATTGGCATAATCACAGGGCACGATTTCTAAAAACGGCTATATTACGAAAACTAGGTCGTGATGCTGATGCATTGTTGCTGATAGATGAATCTATCAAACTTGACTTGTTTAATTTTGGTTCCTATTTTGAGAAATACCTGCTTTCAAATTCATCTTTTGCATTAGAAGAGATGTACACTTTAATGCATGATGAAATACACAACTATGAAATCGTAGCTTTAGATTATATTGCCTCAGGTTTATATGATGATGCAATTCGCTTACTGGATTTAGGAATTCTGATGTGTAAAACAACGCCTATTACCTACTATTATAAGGGCTGGGCATTATATTTATCAAATAAAGATTCCAAAAGGTCATTTGAACTAGCAGCATCACATTCACCTGAATATTGTTTTCCGAATCGTTTAGAAGCAATATTGGCATTGGAAACTGCTCAAAAAGTAAATCCAGCCGATTCAAAAGCACCTTATTATTTAGGGAATTTGTGGTATGACAAACGCCAGTATTCTGAAGCTATAGTATGTTGGGAGAAATCTGTGGCAATAGACGATTCTTTTCCCACAGTGTTAAGAAACCTTTCTTTGGCCTATTTCAATAAGTTACAGCAAGAAGAAAAAGCAGTACAATATTTGGAAAAAGCATTTTCTTTAGATACAAACGATTCGCGTATTCTAATGGAGCTGGATCAATTGTATAAGCGCCTCTGCAGACCACACGCTGAACGACTAGCCTTTTTAGAAAAAAATCTGAATTTGGTAAATCAGCGCGACGATGTTTATCTGGAATATATCACTTTATGCAGTCAACTAGAGAATTACATAAAAGCAATTGCATTAATGGACAATCGTATTTTTCATCCCTGGGAAGGCGGTGAAGGAAAAGTTCCGGGACAATATCAATTGGCACGCGTGGAACTGGCAAAAAAACATTTGGCAAAAAAGAATTACAAAGATGCCATTCAATTATTAAATGAATGTCTGGAATATCCACACAATTTGGGAGAAGGAAAATTACATGGAGCCCAGGAAAATGATTTCCACTATTGGTTAGGTTGTGCGTATGAAGGTCTGGGCCAGATTGAAGAAGCTCAAAAATATTGGGAACTTGCTAAAGATGGCAATACAGAACCAGCCGCAGCTATATTTTATAATGACCAAAAGCCGGATAAAATATACTATCAGGGACTGGCATTATTAAAATTAAACAGAGAATCGGAGGCACAACAGCGTTTCAATTCTTTGATTGCTTTTGGAGAAAAACATTTGAATGAAACCATAAAACTTGATTATTTTGCGGTTTCGCTGCCTGACTTATTGATTTGGGAAGATGATTTAACTTTCCGAAATCAAATTCATTGCCATTATATGATCGGATTGGGTAATTTTGGATCAGGTGAAATCGATAAAGCAAAAAAAGATCTGAAGGAAGCATCAAAAATGGATGTAAATCATCAGGGAGTTCAGGTACATTTGGCAATGATTAATCACTTTGAAGAAAAACGAATCGACTAACTAAATAGTTTAAATTGTTTCAACAATCTAGCATATTATTTAAATTCATAAACATGAAAAAAAATAAGCTCACAAAAGTTTTAATAATTATTACGGCAGTAGTGATGATTTCATTTTCATCGTCTGCACAGAAGAGTTATCAGGTTGATGTAACCAAGGTTCGCACCGATGTGAAACGTGGTCATCTCGATTTGGGGGGGCGCAATGTAAAAGGGGATACCATTAGTGTAAACAGTTTCTATCTCGAAAGAAACGGAAAACCTTTTATTCCGGTAATTGGAGAGTTTCATTTTAGCCGTTATCCACACCAGTATTGGGATGAGGAAATAAAAAAAATGAAAGCCGGAGGAATTTCAATGGTGGCTACTTACGTGTTTTGGAACATGCATGAATTTAAAGAAGGCAAATTCGACTGGTCAGGTGATTTGAATGTGCGCCATTTTACCGAATTGTGTGCCAAAAACGGATTGGATGTATTAATGCGTGTAGGCCCTTTTAATCATGGTGAAATTCGTAATGGAGGATTACCTGACTGGCTCTATGGCCGACCTATTGATGTAAGAAGCAATGATCCTGCGTATTTATTTTATGTAAATCGATTGTATCAGGAAATAGGAAAACAGTTGAATGGTTTGATGTTTAAGGACGGAGGACCTGTAATAGGAGTTCAGATTGAAAATGAATACCAGCACTCGGCGGCACCTTGGGGATTTACGTATCAGGATGCACCCCGCGAAAATACAGTAGCCTTGCGTGACAAAAATATTACCCAGATTGGTGTTGGAACAAATAATACAGGAAATGACTTTGCTGATGTGGGGAAGGATCATATGAAAACCCTAAAATCATTGGCGAAAAAGGCGGGTTTGATTGCACCTATATATACAGCAACAGGCTGGGGCTATGCCTCTATCATTGAAAAAGGATCTGTTCCGGTAATGGCGGGCTATGCGTACCCGTTTTGGGAGTCCAGTATCAGGCCCTCTCCATTTTATTTATTTAAAGACATTCGGCAAAAACCGGATTACTCTCCGGTAAGTTATGATGTCAATTTATATCCGTCAATGGCGGCAGAGCTGGGAACAGGTATGGCTGTTACGTATTCTCGCAGACCTCGTGTACCGGGTGAAAGTTTCCTGCCCATGATGGTGCGAACTGTAGGAAGTGGAACTAACGGACTCGGATTTTATATGTATCACGGCGGCACAACGCCTTCTGTTGGGAATTTTTTCTTTGCGGAAGGCTTCGGACTTAATAATAAATCCTATGACTATCAAGCTCCTATTGGTGAGTTTGGAAAGGTAAGCAGTGGTTTTTATTCACTGAAATTAATCAATTATTTTCTGAATTCATATGGAAATGATTTAGCGCCCCTGTACACCGTTTTACCTGCAACAAATGAAAGCATCAAAGCAGATAATGCTTCAACTCTGCGTTATGCGGTAAGAACAGATGGAAACAAAGGGTATGTATTTATGCACAATTATCAGGATCATGTTGTTACATCTGATATCAAGGGGCTAAAAATTGATGTTACAACAAAATCGGGTGTTGTGAGATTTCCGCAAACGGGAACTTTTACCTTAAAAGCAGGAAGTTCTGCCATTTTTCCATTCAATGTTAATTACGACGGTGTTGAGGTAAATTTGGCTACTGTTCAGCCTTATTGTAGATTTGTGAATAATGATAAACCTTATAATGTTTTCGTTTCAATTGACGGGATTGCTCCAGAAATGGTTCTTAAAGGCAAAGTAAAGGTGAGTGGTACCGGAATTAAAACAACAATGAGAAACGGTAACACTGTAGTGGCTTTTTCTGCCGAAAAAATTACTGATTTTCAGATAAATGGTGTTTCATTTTTGGTACTTCCATACGACCAGGCGCTCAACGCTTATGTAGTTGGAACTAATGATGCGCATCTTATTATAAGTAAATCATTGGTACTTGAAGAAGGAAATAAAATTTCATTGACAAGCAGTTCAGAATCAGCAGAATTAAGTATTTATCCCGCTGTCAGTAAAATTTCAACTACAGATGGTGCTTTAGTAAAAGTGTCTTCTTCTATAAAAAATATAAGCCAATGGAAAATAAATGTTCCTAAAATTGTTCCGAATATTGAGCTGACCAAAACCGATGACCGTCATTTTGTTCTTAAAGCACCCAATACAGACTGGACAAAAATAAATGATATCTTTATCACTTTCGATTATCGAGGCGATCGTGGTATCTGTATGATGAACGGTGAACTGCAGACTGATAATTTATATACCAGCGCTCCATGGACAGTTGGTTTAAAGAGATATGCTGAAGATTTAAAAAATAACGAAATGTATTTTTATTTTGTACCAATGGCCAAAGATGCTCCTTATCTAAATTATCTTGATAAAGAAGTTGTACCGAATTTTGGCGATAAAAATGATTTTCTCGAAATAAAGAACGCAGAAATCAAGACCGAATATAAAATAAATGTAGAATTGAAATAAAGATTCCTGACAATACAGCGCAAAAGTATTAATTAAGAGAATCTTGAAATATAAAGTATTGTATCATGCTAAAAAAGAGTATTTATTTTTGTCTTCTGTGTCTAACATTCTTCACATTCAGCAGTTTTAAGGACGATGAGATTAACCTTGCCGGAAACTGGTATTTTGAAATTGACAGGAACGATAAAGGAGTTGCTGAGAAATGGTATTCCAGAAACCTTTCTGATGTTATTAAGCTGCCGGGTTCTATGGCAGAGTTCTTAAAAGGAGATGAAATTACTTTGAAAACAAAATGGACAGGTTCTATTTATGATAGTTCGTTTTATTTTATTCCAAGATTAGAAAAATACCGTCAGCCCGGAAATATCCACATTCCGTTTTGGCTGACTCCGGCAAAACATTATGTTGGAGCGGCATGGTATCAAAAAGAAGTAAACATTCCGAAAAACTGGAAAGGCAAACGTATTATTCTTCATTTAGAAAGAACGCATATCGAAACCAGAGTTTGGGTAAATGAGAAGGAAATCGGACTACAAAATTCACTTGTTGCACCACATGTTTATGATTTGAGCCCATATCTGACTACTGGAAAAAACCGTATTTCTATTCGGATAGACAATAGAATCAAAGAAATAAATGTAGGTCCTGATTCGCATAGTATTACAGATCATACGCAGGGAAACTGGAACGGGATTATAGGTAAAATTGCATTGGAAGCTATTTCTCCAGTTTATATAGATGATGTTCAAATATACCCTGATGTTAAAAACCGAAAAGCCCGTGTAAAAATTACGGTAAATAACAGCACTTCAATTGATTTTAGCGGAAACATTGCCATATCAGCTAAGAGTTTCAATGTTAAGGCTTCAGATGAAACTCAGGAAGTTGTCAGCAAAATAGCAATATCTAAATCAGATAGTAAAATCATTGAACTCGATTTGCCTTTCGGAAAAGGTATGCTGACCTGGGACGAATTCGATCCGGCTTTGTATCATCTGGATGTAAAATTAGCTTCGAAAGTGATAAGCGCTACTAAAAAAGTTCAGTTTGGAATGCGTGAATTTAAAATTAATGGTAATCAGTTTTTGATAAATGGTAATCCTGTTTTTCTTAGGGGAACCGTTCATAATTGCGAATTTCCTTTAACGGGTTATCCAGCAACCACAGTTGAAGCCTGGCAGAAAATTTTCCAAAAAATAAAATCCTATGGTTTGAATCATGTTCGTTTTCATTCGTGGTGTCCGCCTCAAGCAGCTTTTATCGCCGCCGATAAAGTTGGACTTTATCTGCAGCCTGAAGGACCAAGCTGGCCAAACCACGGTCCTAAAATAGGATTGGGTCAGCCAGTAGATCAATTTTTATATGATGAAACAGTAAGAATGGCAAAGCAATACGGAAATTATGCTTCTTTTACCATGTTGTCAGCCGGTAATGAGCCAGCCGGAAAGCAGGTCGAATATCTAAATGCCTTTGTCGATTTTTGGAAAGCAAAAGACAGCAGAAGAGTGTATACCGGAATGTCGGTAGGAGGAAGCTGGCCTGTGGTTCCGAATGCGGAATATCAGTCACGAGGAGGCGTAAGAGGCTTGAAGTGGGAAAACAGACCTGAAACAGAATCGGATTTTAGCGCCGGAATTGCACCGTTTAAAGTTCCTTTTGTGGCACACGAAATTGGACAGTATTGTGTGTTTCCAAATTTTGAGGAAATTCCAAAATACAAAGGTGTTTACAGGGCAAAAAACTTTGAAATGTTTCGTCAGGATTTGGAAGATCACCACATGGGAGATCAGTCCAAAGATTTTTTTAACGCTTCCGGAAAATTACAAGTTTTATGTTATAAAAATGAAATAGAAAAAATGCTGAGAACACCCGGTTATGCAGGTTTTCAAGCCTTAGGGTTACAGGATTTTCCGGGCCAGGGAACGGCCTTGGTTGGAGTTCTCGATGCTTTTTTTCAGGAAAAAGGATATGTCACCGCCAAAGAATATTCGAGATTCTGTAATACAACAGTTCCTTTGGCAAAGATTCCAAAGTTTGTTTATAATAACAACGAAAATTTTAAGGCTGAAATAGTGCTTTTTCACTCCGGTAAAATTCCATTAAAAGAAGCGATAATCAGTTGGACAATTAAAGAAGAAAAAGGAAATGTACTTTCTTCCGGAAGTTTTAATGCTAAAACGTACGAAAACGAAAACGGATTATTTGTTGGAAATCTAACTTTTGCGTTGAACGGAATTAAGTCTGCGTCAAAATTAACTTTGGAAGTAAAAGTTAATGATACATCCTTTGCTAACGACTGGAATTTCTGGGTTTATCCCGAGAAAAATCCTGAAATTGTCTCATCTGTTTATTATACAACAGTGTTGGACGATAAGGCAAAAGAAGTACTGAATAAGGGAGGAAAAGTATTTTTGAATGCCTCCGGAAAAGTGATAAAAGGAAAAGAAGTAGCGATGCATTTTCTGCCTGTTTTTTGGAATACTTCCTGGTTTAAAATGAAGCCACCACACGTTACAGGAATGTTGATTCAGAATGAAAGTCCTGCTTTTGAGAATTTTCCAACCAGTTTTCACAGTGACATGCAATGGTGGGATATTCAAAACCGATCTCAGGTAATGAACCTGGAGGATTTTCCGGCTGATTTCCGTCCGTTAATTCAGCCAATCGATACCTGGTTTATGAACCGAAGACTGGCTTTAGTTTATGAAGCTAAAGTGGGAAATGGAAAAATTATGGTCAGCAGTGCAGATCTTGGCGGTTCTGTGGACAAACCTGCTTCTAAAGCGCTGTTTTATTCGCTGGAAAAGTATATGAATTCGGATAAGTTTGATCCTAAAAACATATTGAGTTTTGAATTGATTGAAGATGTATTCGCAACTCCTTCAAAAGAAACATTCAATACGTATACCAAGGACAGCCCTGATGAACTTAAACCAAATTCAAATCAGAATAGAATAAAATAAATGATTTTTTTGGAAACAGCTTACTTTTACCTCTAAACAGTATTTTTACTTTTGATAGTAAGTTCAGTAAGTTAGCATAATTTGAGCAATCATCTGCTATTTAATTCCAGCATATTTATTAAAATTAAATCAAAATTAATAACAGTAGAAAGTGAAAATCAGGACAGCAGTTTGTCTAATTGTGCTTTTAAAACACCCTCATTTGGATCTCCAAAATAAGATCCTAAAATAGTGTAATTGTCATCGAAAATAATAAATGATGGTGTGCCTCGTAATTGATTTAGTGTAAAAGTTTCAGCAATTAAAGGTATTTGACTGTAATAAGCTTTTACTTTTGTTACTAAAATTTCTTTTTCTGTTTCAGAAAAATTAGTAAAATCAGGAATGGCATTGCACATCAACTCGATTTTATTGGAGTTTATGAATTGTTCTGAGGGTGTAATAGTATCAAAAGCTACCGGAAAGTTGAGCTTCTCTAAATAAGTAGTCACACCATAATTGGTATAGTAATACTTTTTGGTTTCTCCAACGAGGGTACCATTTTCTAATAATAGTTTCAGGTTTGCTTCGTTGTTAAATTCAAAATCTTCAAAGGCAGTAGCCACTCCAATAAACCCAACTTTATCATGAAATGATTGGTAAAGATTATTGATAATGGGAATACCGTATATGAAACAACCGGGACAATTTACCTGAAAAACAAAGGCAAGATTTACCTTTTTTAGGGTTGATTCTCCCTGAACTAGTTTTTGAGTATTAAGATGAAATTTTGCCATGATAAATTAATTATTTAGATAAAAATAGTTTTAATCTTTTTACTGCAATTATTGGAATTCAGGACAATCGATTCGTATATCTTCGACTTTCAATTCCTGATTGAGTAATGCACAATAGGGTTTGTTATTGTTTTGAGAATAAAACTTACAATTGGTACAGGTTCTGTAGAAATTTATTAACTGAGCATTATTTAGTTCTTTAATAATATTTGTTATGGTTTCCCACAGTATTAGTTTATTTGCTTCATTGATATTGGATATGATGTGTAACAATGGATTTATGTACTGTTCCGTACGTTGTACTATAATCTTTCCTAAATCAGTAATCCTGATGAAATAGCTTCTGGTGTCCCCTTTGTTAGCAACCTTTGTTATGTAATTTTTTCTCTCAAGCGTTTTGATAGTCTCGCTTACAGTTGGTTTTGATAAATGGAATTCCTTCGATAAATAACTTATGGTTGATTTATTTTCTGAATGATAATTAATGAAAATAAGTAATTGTATCTGAATGGGACTTAAATTATATTGCTGTGATTCTTCTATAAGTAATGTTTTAAAAACTTGAGAAATTCTGTCAAAACCAATAACTATTTTATTTTCAAGTCTGGTATTTTGGAAATCCAGATTGTATATACTCTCCATGATATTAATAATTAGTAAACCGAAGACAAATTTTATCTTCGGCTTACAAAATAATACTTCTAACTAAGACTAATAACAGTTTTCCATTTCGATGATTGAAAAACCGGTATCCGTAATTTGCTTTTCAACCTCTGCTGGTGCTTTGTCGATGTGGCAAAAGTTACATTCTTTTGAAGATAAGGGCTGACCTTCCTGCATGACGCTTTTCAAATATTTTTTTCCATATTCAAAAATGATGTTTTCATCTTTTTGATTTTCATCAACAAGAATATCAAAATGCATAACCTTGCCGTCTTTGCGGGTTACATAAGTATCCCATACTGCTACTTTCATACTAATAAAATTAAAATTCTCCTTTTTTCATATAAGGCTGTCCCCAAAGAATTGATTGCATCAATACTGACTTTACCCAGGCATTGTACATTTTTTCAACATCATCGGCACTTGCGCCTTTTTTTGCTAAAAATGGTTTTAAAGTTGTCGTAACCGGTATCGTTAATGCCGGAATGTATCTGTAATTGATAACCGGAACCGATTTAGCGTTATCTGTTTTGTTTTTCTTGGTAGTGTAATGACGTAAACCAATTTCATACTGATAATTTAACCAGTCCTGATTGTAATTAGCATCTGCTGTCAGCAAAATCCAGGCTTCAAAACGACCTCTGACTTTTGCTAAATATTCTCCTTCAGGTTTCCCTGTAGTCTTATTACCGAAAAAATATAACAATTGTGGAGTTGCGCCAACAAAACCGTACCATACGTCAAGTATGGCGTTAGTCTGATCTTTTAAAATGTCTTTACTCATTTTGAGGTATTTTACATCCTCATCAGTAAAAAGCATTGATTGTTGTAATAATTTCAACTCTTCTAATGTAAAAGGAGATTTTGCAACTTCTTTTGTACCATAAGTGTATCCCGATGGTTTTTGTGTTTGTGCTTTTGCAACCGAAAGTGAAAGGATTGCAACTAATAATACTATTGAATTTTTCATTTTTTTTAATTTGAAATTTAAAAAACCAGTTGGTTTTATCCCAACCGGGTTAACTAGCATAAATTATCCAATAACTTCCTCCATCGAAGCTCCGAAATTAATATGCAATACATTTCCTTTTGGAGTTACTAAAGCCGGTACAGATTTTACTCCTGCTTTTACTGCTTCATCTATTCTGGATTTGTCATTTCCGAGATGAACGATTTGAACATTTGAATGTCCGATTAAGTCAATAACATCGTGTTCTGCGCTGACGCAAACCGGACAGCCTGCGTGATAAAAAATGGATTTGCTCATAAGATTATTTTTTAAGATTTATATTTTTTTATTTGTAATTACAGGACAAAATTAGTTAGCTGTACTAACTATATGATAGTCCAGTTTTTAGAATAATTCAGGTTTTCTGGATTTTAATTAGCGTTTTTTAATAACTATTATTTAGATATTAACAAAAAACATATGTTTAAATAGTTAATTACGTGGTGATTAATTTTTTAGTCCGTAAAATATTAGAGCATTATGCATCTGTTTTGCAATTGCTTCATTAGACTTTATAAAAAAAGTTAAGGAATTATAACATCTAATCATTAAAGGAACATTGTATTTCCAATGTTAAGTTTTTAGTTAGAAGTAAAACTTAACATTGGACAATTGTTTTTAAAACTATATTTGTTAATGATTTGATAACATTCAATTAATAGTGAAATAGCATTGAGGTTTCCGTAAATTTTAAAACCAAATAAAAAATATATGCCCTATGAAAGAAAAAGAAAATACAAATGAATTAAGTCAGAACTCAGAGGAGCTTAATTTAAATGCAGGAGAACAAATTCCTAAAAATGAAACTCCTGCTGAAAATGAAATACCAACTGAAGAATCTGATTCAGCAGGTGAATCAAAAACTACAAGTAAAAGTAAAATAGGGAGTAAGACTATAAAAAAGGCTACAGTTGCAAAATCGGAAGATGCAGAACAAAAAGAAGAAGCTGTTTCAACAGAAGTATTACAGGAACCTGAAGAAATTGTTTCAGAGAATATAAATAAATCTAAAACCAAAAAGAAGAAGAAGAAAATGAAAGAAAAAGAAAAAAGCAACGAGAAGGACAAGGAGAAAGAAAAAGCAAAAAAGAAAAAACAGCTAGCTAAGAAAAAAGAGAAATCTAAAGAGGATAAAAAGAAAGAAAAAGCTAAAAAAGCCAAACAAAAGGCACAAGCAAAAAAGAAAGCCAAAGCAAAAAAAGCGAAAGATAAAGCTAAGGCTAAAAAAATAGCCAAAAAGAAGGCGAAAAAATCGAAATCAAAATCGAAGAAGAAAAAATAAAAATATAGCCCTGAAATTTCAGGGCTATATTTTTTAGTATTAAAAATGAATGGAAGCATGTGCTTTATTACTTTTAAGTTGAGTCGTGGTAAAAGGCCTTTTATTCATAAATGAAAGAATCCGAAACAGGTTTACCTCCTTATTAGTAGCATAGAAAAAAAATGACTATTTTAAATAATCGAGAGAAAGTAAAACAATATTTTTTTTCAGGAACCTTAACAAAGGATTTTTGTATTGTCAATATTTGTATGTTAAGTTTACGTTACCACCTGTAATGGCAAACTATATTTAATTATGTTTGTTATTCATAAATCCGATGATATAAACTATTATACCAAAAAAATGGAAATCCTACGCTTTTTTAAACCCAAACAAAAGAAGCAATTTGTTTCTGAAGCTGATTTTATTTTGAATCAGCACAAGCAATTTCGAACTGCAACAGAGTCTCTCGTTAGTCTGCGTGATGCTGAAATTGAAGAAGAGGATGAATTAAAAATTGACTATTTCTTTTACACGGACGATTTGGAAAAATCACGAAAATTAGAAAGAGAAATTCAAAAAATCGGATATATTGTAAATCATGAACCGACTAGTCAGAATAAAAATCTTTTTGTTATTGCTGGCAGAACCACAGAAATGAAAATGATGTATGAAACCCTAAATAAATGGATTAGGGAAATGACAGAATTGGGTTATAAACATGATTGTCGTTTTGACAGTTGGAAAATTGCTCCTGATCAAAATTGAATTCCATATCGTAACTTCACAAAAATGACTTAAATATTTATAATAAAAATATCTTAAGTCTTTTTTTTTGTTTTCTATTATTTGTCCTGCTGCTTTGCGATGCAGAAATTAATAGCATTGTGTTTACTGGCTTTGACGAATCTAGGGATGGAGCAAAATTTTAAAATATATTTGAAAAAGAAAATTGGTTATCTATATTTTATAAAGTTTGAGGCTCCCAGATATTCCTGATGATTAATTAGAAGAAGTATTGAATTCAAGTAAGACAGGAATAAGTGATGCTCTTCGATCATAAATATTCCACCCATTCTTTAATCTTAACACACAATTTATATTTAAGTAAACTTGTGATTGTATTCTTGTTGGTTAAAAACAAATAGATGATTACAAGGTTATTTGTATTGTTTCTTATTTCAATACAGTCATTTGGACAACAAATTAAGTTTGAGAATTTTACGGCAAATCATGGACTGTCAAATAATTCGGTAATTGATATTGAGAATGACAAAGATGGAGGACTTTGGATTGCTACCTGGGATGGTTTGAATTATTATGACGGCCATAATTTTAAAATTTTCAAACATAATTCTAACGATCCTAAAACAATTTCCAGCGATTACATCACCAAATTAACGAAGGATAGTGCCGGTTTTATTTGGCTTATTACGAAAGAAGGTGATGTGAACAAATATATTGGAAATGGTCAATTTGTCAAATTCAGTTTCAAAGGTATTTCAAAAAACTTTCAGCTTTCTCAAGAAGGAAATATCGTAGTACAAACCAATTCGGCTTACTATGAATTTAAAGAAGGAGTTTTTGTTCCCATAGGCTATAATTCCGTTAAAAAAACAGATAGTAATCTAAAAAGCATCTTGTTAAAAAAATATCCTGAACTTATCATCAACGATGTTTTAAAGGATAAAAAAGGAAATATTTGGTATGCTACCCGAAAAAACGGACTTTATATCATCAATAATGATGGCAGTCAAAATATCCAGCATTTTACTTCTGACATCTATGTACCGTATTCTTTTAAAAGTGATGAAATAGAAACGCTTCATGAAGATGCTTTCGGTAACATTTGGTTAGGCCAAAAAGACGGCGGATTGAGTATGGCACATTGGGGTTCAGAAAAAATAAACTCAATAATTCCTCATCCTTTAAAACAGCCTCATTTACCAACAGAAACTATTAGAGCTATTACTAAAGATGCAAATGGTAAGAGCTGGCTGGGATATTATACCAATGGGCTTTATTGCTACAATGAAAAAAGTCATACATACGAAAAATATAAAATAGATGAAGCGTCTTCAAATTCGGATTGGGAAAGAATCAGGAGTTTGTTTACGGCGACTGACGGAACAATCTGGGCAGGAACCTATAAAGGAATCATACGTATTTCCGGAACAAAATACACCTGTTATGAGGCTGGTAAAATTAAAGGGCTGCCCAACAACAGATCATATTCTATTTATGAAGATGATAAAAAACAGCTTTGGATAGGATGTTGGGGAGGTGTGGCTAAATTTAATTTGGTTACTGAAAAATTTGAAAACTTTAAGGGGCAAAAAGCACTGGATAAATACCATGTCAGATGTGTCAAAAAAAACAAAGAGGATTTGATTTTAGCCACTGAAAACGATGGGGTAATAGTATTTAATTTATCCACTGGCAAAATAGACCAAATCTCAAAACAGCAAGGTATTTTGGGGAGCAGTGTTTATTCTGTACTGATGGATAAGGCTACTGATAATTATTGGATTGCTTCCTTAGGCGGTGTCAGCATTTTTAATAAAAAAAAGGGTCTGATAAAAAATATTACAGAAACAGATGGTCTTCCGAGTCACATGGTGTATGGTCTAATCGATTACGGAGATGAAATTTGGATTAGTACCACCAAAGGAATTGCATCTATTGCGAAAAATAATTTTAAAATCACATCTTATAATCCAAACCATGGATGGCAGGCACCTGAATTTTCAGAAGGGGCCTATTATAAAGATATTCAGGGAATTTTGTTTTTTGGTGGTGTAAATGGACTTAATTATTTCAATCCTAATACCATCTCATACTCTGCTTCTAAAGAAAAAATCAAACTGACTGTTGATGGTAATGAAAACTATTTACCTGTAATAGAAAAAGATTTTAGTGATAATGAATTAGAAATTGAAATAATTCCTATTGTTTTTCCCAAAGAAAACAAAGCTGCAATTTATTATAAATTAGAAGGGAGAGATAAAAACTGGATTCTATTACAAAATACCCAAAAGATAGAATACGCTAATTTATCCTCTGGAAATTATGAATTTTTGATTAAACAAGGTAAAAACGGAGTTGTTAAACCTGTGTTTTTTACGCTCAATGTCAGTAAGGCATTTTATGAGACCATCCTGTTTTATATTTTGTTATCGGGCGGCATACTCATTAGCTGTATGATGCTGATTTATTTTAAAAATAAAAATGCAGCAGCACAACAAAAGTATCTGATATCAAAAATACAAGCACGTACTGGTATTATTGAAAATCAGAAGAAAGACTTACAGGCCATTAATGAAAAACTGGACGAGAAGAACAAACAGATTTCAGAACAAAAAGAAAAACTTTTAAAACTTCACAGCACTCTTAAAAACGAAAATTTTGAAATTGAAAAATTTAAAACCTTTATGCTGGCTGAGTTTCAGGACCCAATTGCCAGAATAATCAAAATTTCAAGTACCTACAAAAAAGACAGTGAAATACAAAGGGATTTGCTTTTGCAATCGGGTAAACTGGCTAATCTTATTTCAGAATGGAATTATTTAAGTTATGTTAAAGATATTGGCCCCATTAAAAAATCAGCAGTTAATCTGTTTCCTGTTTTAAAAAGCAGTATCGAAAAATTAAAAAAAGAGCTGCAGCGCAATCAGGTTAATTTGAATTGTGAAATAGACAATTCGCCTAATTTTATTGCCATTGATGTCATACGGGTAAAGTTATTACTGCAGTACTTTTTCAATGATATCAGCAAATATTCTGAAGGAGACAGTACTTTAAATATTGAAATTGGATATGAAAATAGCTTTTTAAAAGTTAGAGTGGTTTCTGATAGTATCATACTAAAAAATAATTGGTACAATATTATGCATTACAGTCCTTACTTTAAAGCTTTGCATGTGTTGCTGGAAGATTTGAAAGGAGAATTTTTTGATAATTCAGATGAGAAATTCTCAGGCACTTTACAGATTCCTTTAGAACTGGCGGATGAAGATTTAAAAATTAAAGAAACAATTTCCTGGAAGCATTTTAATGAACAGGATGAGGTGTCTTCACATAAAGAATTGTTTTTAGTTTTTAGTGACCAATCTGATTATACTGCTGCCCATCAGGTTTTGGAAAATAATAATTCTCACCTTCTTTTTGAAAATTCAGTCGCTAATTTAAACTCAGCCGTCAAACAAATCAACTTTTCTGCTTTGGTATTTTATCAGGCAACCTTCTCCAAAGAACTGGTTCATTTCTTAGAATCCAATAAAAAGGTTTCAGGTCTTAAAATGCCGATGATTTATATATCTGAAGATATTAATTATGAATTGCATGAACAATTATTAGAGCTGGGTATTGATACGCTCATTCAGTTGCCTGCAAGTTCCTCCTTTATAAATAAAAAAATCAATTCATTAATTGATAAGAATAAAGAGTCGCAGCAGGAAAATAAAATGCAGCAAAGGATATTTGAAATTTTGACAGATGATGATCCCGTAGTAACAAATAATGACAAACTGGTAAAAAAAGCTTTGGAAATGATAAAAGCAGAGTTACAGGATCCTTCTTTTAATGTAGAAACACTTGTAGAAAATTTAGGGATTTCAAGGGTAAAATGCTACCGTATATTTAAGGAAACATTGAATCAGTCTCCTTCTGATGTGATTACCTCTTTTCGATTGCAAAAAGCAGAAATACTATTAAAAACCAAAAAATTAAATGTTTCTGAGATTAGTTTCGAGTGTGGCTACAATGATCCGAAGTATTTTGGGCGGTCTTTCAAGAAATATTTCGGGAAAAGTCCTAAAGAATACAAAGCCTTTTCCTGAAAACGTTGTTAGCTCTGTGTTTACGTAAAGTTAGGTCAGTGTTAGTGAACAAAACACCCCTTTTTTGCCGTTAATTTTGTCCTAATTTGAATCTAAAATCCTCTTTTCTGAACCAAAATTACCCCATTTGGCACTTCGCATAAAATACTTTTGGCGAAACATAAAATAGCTAATTAAATGAAAAAAATTTATGCATTGTTAATTCTTGCCCTGGGATGTATGTCCTATTCCTATGCGCAGGAAACAGTATCTGGAGATGTGTTTTCAGATCTTGAAAAAGTACCGGTACCTGGAGTCTCTGTTTATGTTAAAGGAGAACCTAAAGGAGCTGTTACAACTGATTTTGACGGAAAGTTTAAAATTAAAGTACAGCAAAAAGAAGGTATTCTAGTTTTTTCTTATGTAGGATTTAAAACAAAAGAAGTTTCTTATTCCAGTACTCAAAAACTGACTGTTTCTCTGACTGAAGAGGTTAGTACTTTAAACGAAGTTGTAGTTGTGGGGTATGGTTCTCAAAAAAGGTCTGATGTAACCGGAGCAATTTCTTCTGTAAAAAGTGACGATTTTAACAAAGGAGTGGTGGCAAATACCGGACAGCTGATTCAGGGAAAAGTGGCCGGTGTTAACGTAACAGCTGCAAGTGGAGAACCAGGTGCTTCGCAAGACATTATTATTCGTGGAGTGGGGAGTTTGCGTTCAGGAACAACGCCGCTTTATGTAGTTGATGGATTTGCTTTGGACAATAGTAATAATGGTGTTGCTTCAAATCCTTTAAATTTTATCAACCCACAGGATATCGAAAGTATTGATATACTAAAAGATGCATCTGCTGCTGCCATTTACGGTGCGAGAGGCGGTAATGGAGTAATTGTAATTACAACTAAAAAAGGATCAAAAGGTCAGGCTAAAATAAACCTTTCGATGACAACAGGATTTTCAACATTAGCTAATAAAGTAGATGTTTTTGGTGCAGATGAATTTAGAAGTCAAATTACTGCTATCAACGGAAAACTGATTGATGGTGGTGCAAATACAGACTGGCAGGATGAATTAACCCGAACTGCCATTTCTCAGAATATCAATTTATCTATGAGCGGAGGAACTGACAAGTCCACTTACGCAGCATCTTTAGGTGTTGATAATCAGGAAGGTATTTTGGGGAACAGTAATTTAAAACGTTACTCAGGACGTTTAAACTTAAATCAAAAAGCGCTTGACGATAAATTTAATGTTGCTTTTAATATGACAGCAACCAAATTTGAAAACGCAAGACCGGATGCAAGAACTATTGTAGGCAATATGCTGACAATGAATCCTACGGATGCGATTTCTATTAATGGGGAACCAAATGTTAATCTAAGTAACAATGTTTTGAATCCTCTAATCAGTCAGAGAATTTACTCTGATGAAACAACCAACAATCGTATTTTAGCGAACATTGCACCATCATACGAATTCATAAAAGGATTAACTTATAAGTTTAATCTTGGAGTTGATTATTCCATGTCTGAAAGAGATGTTCAGGTGATGCCTTACACATCTGCCACTAATCAGACAGAAAGTACTTTGAACAATATCAGTACCACTAATAATAATCTTTTGTATGAAAACACGTTAACGTATAATTTTAGTACAAAAGCACATAATTTTACCATTTTAGCGGGTCAGTCTTATCAGAATATACAAGTACATGAGAAGAACTATAATTTTAAAGGATTTCCTGATAACGGTATAGAACCAAAAAATCAGTTAGAAACAGTTGTGTTATCTTCAGGTCATACTTCATCTGCAGTAGAAAATGAGTTGCAGTCTTTTTTCGGAAGAGTAAACTACGGCTACAATAACAAATACTTACTTACAGCCACTCTGCGTGCTGACGGATCTTCTAAATTTGGAAAAAACAACAGATACGGTTACTTCCCGTCTGTTGCATTAGGATGGAATATCACAAATGAAGCTTTTTTACAGGAATCTGAAATTGTAAGCAATCTTAAACTAAGAGCAAGCTGGGGTCAGACCGGTGTTCAGGAGATTCCTTCTAAAATAACCAAAGCAAGTTACACAGATAGTAATACAGGTAACAATACCTATCCATTGGATCCATCAGCTACAGATTTAGGCGGATATCCTTATGGTACAATTTTTACCCGTTTGGCTAATCCAAACATTCAATGGGAGGTTGCTAAACAAACCAACATAGGTTTAGATTTTAGTTTATTCAATCACAGATTATCAGGGACTGTTGATTATTTCAATAAAGTTTCGGATAATATTTTATTAGAAGTAGCACCTGTAGATCCAATTCAGCCTGCTCCAAAATATTGGACAAACATTCCTGATATGCAGATAAAAAACAGCGGAATCGAAATAGCTTTAGATTACAGCAGTGATAAAAGCAAAGACTTCTCTTATAGTATTGGAGGAAATGTTTCTTTTACAAAAAATAAAGTACAGGACTCTCCTTATAAAATACTGACAACAGGAGGAGCACAAGGAGGCGGACAGTCCGGAGCAACAATAAACGGGGCACTTAACGGGCATCCTATTGGTTCTTTTTATGTAGTTGAATTTACAGGAATTGGTCCAGATGGTTTAAATCAATTTAAAGATATAAATGAGGATGGTGTAATTCTGGACAATGACCGTGTTGTTGCCGGCAGTGCATTACCAGACTATGTTTATGCTTTTTATCTGAATTTTAAATATAAAAATTTTGACTTAGGAGCTAATTTTAATGGTGTAGGCGGAAATAAAATTTACAATCACGTTGCAATGTCTTCATTCAACAGAGGCCAGCTTGCCAATTCTTTTAACACCACAGACAGAGCTTCAGAATTTTTAAACGAAGCTTCTACAAACTCTAACAGGGTTTCTACCAGATATTTGGAAGATGGCAGCTTTTTAAGATTAAATAATGCAACTGTGGGATATAATTTAAGACCACAAATGATTGGACTGGATAATGTAATGGATAACATACGTCTTTCGGTAACCGGACAAAACTTATTTGTGATTACAAAGTACAGTGGTTATGATCCTGAAATAAATACAGGAACTTCAGTTGGAGAAATTCAGGCTTTTGGAATTGACTACTTCAGTTATCCAAAAAGCAGAACCATTTCAGTTGGTCTAAATGTGGCATTTTAATCAAAAATAACAAAACATGAAAAATAAAATAATAGTAGCAGCTCTCACATTCAGTTTATTCTTTAACTGGAGTTGTACTGACCTGGAAGAAAAAGTATTGGATGAAAACTTAACAGGATCCGGACAGGCAGAAGCCATCAGTGGGGCAATCGCTCCGGCGTATGGTCAATTAAAAGCGACGTGGATACATACCAATAATTTTGGTTTGCAATTGATTGCCAGTGATGAAGGAATCTTGCCTTACAGAGGCGGAACTGACTGGTACGACGGTGGTAAATATTTAGCAGTACACGCACACACCACTACGTCTACTAATGACCTTGTTAAATCTACATGGAATGAGCTTACCATAAATATTTCCAGAACATTAACTGCGATTGAAGTTTTACGACCTCTTGCAGAAGCAGGAAATAAAGAAGCAGAAGGAGCTCTTTACGAAATGATAGCACTTAGGGCTTATTTGAACATGCTTACATTAGACAGCTGGGGGCTTGTGTTTAAAAAAGAGTCATCATCCAGTATTTCGGAAATACTTAGAGGACAGGATGCTGTTTCTTATATAGAAAGTGAATTGCTTTCTGTTGCTGACGTCATCAATAATACAAGAGGACCAGGCAGAATGACTCAGGGTGCAGTCTGGGGACTTCTTTCAAGATTGTATCTAAATGCTGCTGTTTACCGTGATCCTTATGGAACTCCTCAATTTGCTGCTGCTGATATGGATAAGGTGATTAAATATACGGATAACATTATCAACTCAGGTAAATTCAGTTTATCTCCAGAATATTTTGACTTATTTGATGATAAAAATAACTCCAATAAAGAATTAATTTTTGCATTAGACCAGCGTGGTGTTTTAAGAGATGAAAACAATCGCTGGGCATATTGGTCAGTACCAGGATCGATGTTTCCAAGACCGGAATCAATTAATGCCGACGGAACAGACGGTCCGGCTATTACATCAGATTTTTACCAGACTTGGGTTGATGCTTATGGTGCTGTAGATCCTGCTGATGCTGATTCCAGATTTTACAAAAACAATGCAAAAGTACCTGATAACCTGAAAGATCTAACCGGACTTTCTCCATTAAACGATCAGAATCATTACTATTGTGTAAAAGCAGAAGACTTTGAAATGGACAGAGGAATTATGAGAGGTATACCGTGGGCGGCACGAAAAGATGCTAATGGCGCATTCTTTAAATGTGATGGAGGATACAGAATTTACCCTGTGAAACAAATTAAAGGAAACGGACCAGATTTAAATGTTGGTTATGTGAACCTTACGGAGAAAGTTGATTTTACTAAAGAAGGCAGTATGCACTATTCCGGATACAGGGTTTCTAAATATCAGTTCAGCCACACTTCTCCTGATGGAAATTATTTCAGCAGCGTAGATATGGTATTACTTAGATATGCTGAAATTTTTATGATGCGTGCTGAAGCTAAATTAAGAAAAGGAGATAACGCAGGTGCATTGGCAGACATGAACACGGTAAGAACTTCAAGAACTGCCCGTGCTCCAATTCCGGCTGCTCTTCCGGCTATCAATTTAGATATTTTGTACAGAGAATATGGTTTTGAATTTTACTGGGAAGGTTTAAGAAGAACGACTCAAATTCGTTTTAGTCATTACGAAGACAAATGGTCTGAAAAAACAGATACTAATGTAGACCACAGGCTCTTCCCAATTCCTCAGGTTGCCATTGATGGTGCATCCAATGTACCTGGTTATTTAGTACAGAATAAAGGTTATTAAATCAATTACATTATATTTTTTTGAAGGCTGTCGTTTTTCATTCAATGAAATAGTATGACAGCCTTCAAATTTTAATTATTAGAAAATGAAAACACCAGTGCTGCAAAAAAACAGAGTGATACTATTTATTTTCATACTCTTTTTAAATTTTACTGTTGCTCAAACAAAAGACAACAGTGTCAAAAAATATCCGAATGCATTAAATTTTGTTGTAATGGGTGATTGGGGCCGATTTGGCGAAGATCATCAAATTCCGGTAGCGAAACAAATGGGTATTACGGCTAAAGAAATCAATCGCGATTTTATAATTTCTACAGGTGATAACTTTTATCCGGTAGGAGTGGCAAGTGAATATGACCCGCAATGGAAATCTTCTTTTGAAGATATTTATACTGATTTTTCACTTCACTGGAACTGGTATCCGGTATTAGGAAACCATGATTATGCCGGAAATGCGGATGCGCAGGTTGCCTATTCAAAAATAAGCCGCCGATGGAACATGCCTGCCCGTTATTACAGCAAGACGTTTAATATTAATGGAGATGCTAACCAGCAGGTATTAATTGCTTTTATAGATACCAATGCCTTAATTCCTGAATTCTATAAAAATGAAGTGTATTCGAAAAATCTTACTTCAAAAGATTCTACTGCACAAAAAAAATGGCTTATTAAAACCCTGACTGATGCACCTAAGAGTGTGAAGTGGAAATTAGTTGTGGGACACCACCCATTGTTTACGGCAACTTTAAAAAGAAGGGAAAGTTATGATACCAAGGCAGTTCGAAAATCACTAAAATCGCTTTTAGACAAATACGAAATAGATGCCTACATCGCCGGACACGATCATGATTTACAGCATTTACTGCCAGAAGGCAAGACCCATTATTTTGTTTCAGGATCAGCTTCAGAAGTCACTCCAATAGACCGTTTACCTTTTAGTAAACTGGCCGCTTCAGAATATGGTTTTATGGTGTTTTCAGTTCTGTCCGACACTTTGCATGTACAGGCCATTAATGAAAAAGGTGAAGTTATTTACAGTACCGAAATAAAAAAATAAACTGCATCCAATAAAATCTGTTTCACATTTATTGACTCAGCCTCATTTTTTGTTTAGTAATCTATAAAATGCAGGCATACGTCAAATCAATAGTTAGTTTCATGTTGTTTGTTTGGTTTTTTACGCTGCAGGCTTTCCCAAGGTCTGCAGTTGTAAAAAGATAAATAAAACATTTTGTACTACAAGTAATAAATAAAATTCTATGCGAGGTTACCTACAGCTTTGCAAATGAATAAATTTCTATTTTTCAATGAAAAAAATAATAACCCTTTTTTGCCTCCAATTTTTTCTATTTATACAAGCGCAGGAATACAGCTCATCGAACATCCATTCACATAATGATTATGAAAACCCACTTCCTTTTTATGGAGCTTACTCTAATGAGGCAGGTGTTATTGAAGCGGATGTTTTTTTATTAAATAATGACTTGTTTGTAGCGCATACTTCAAAAGAAATTACACCTCACAACACACTAAAAAGTCTGTATCTTGATCCACTTTCTTTAAAACTGAAAACCCAGTCAGGTAAAGTTTATTCAGGCGACAAGTCTTTGATTTTGATGATTGATGTTAAATCTGATGCCGATTCGACCCTAAAAGCAATTGTGCAGCAGTTAAAAACATTTCCGGAAATCATCTCCAATAAAAGTTTAAAAATTGTTATTTCGGGTAACCGGCCTTTGCCATCGGAGTGGAGAACATATCCTGAATTTATTTATTTTGACGGAAGACTGAACGAAAATTATTCGCCGGAAGAATTGTCCCGCATTGAAATGATCAGCGAGGATTTAAAAAACATAACCATATGGAATGGTAAAGGTGTCTTGACGCAGGCTGATTTACAAAAGATGCAATCGGCAATTAAAAAAGTACACGATCTGCATAAAGAAATCAGATTCTGGTCTACGCAGGACAATGTAAATACCTGGATGACTTTAATGAATTTAAAAGTTGATTTTATTGGTACGGACAATGTCGCTGCATTGGCACAATTTATCCATAATCTCAAAACAACTTTTTATCAAAACACAGAATTTCATACCGCATATACCCCTAAAAAAGAAACAGTTTTCACTAAGAAAAAACCAAAAAATGTTATTCTTCTTATCGGGGACGGAATGGGATTAGCTCAGATTTATTCCGGTTACACAGCCAATAAAGGGCAATTGAGTCTCTTTAACATTCCAACACAAGGGCTTTCGATCACTAAAGCATCGGATAGTTATATTACTGATTCCGCAGCAGGAGCAACAGCAATTGCGACTGGTAATAAAACCAATAACCGATTTATCAGCGTCGATGAAAACGGAAAAGCTTTGGAATTAATTACCCAGCAGTTAGCAAAAAAGAACTTTAAAACAGCCATTATCTCAGCAGGAAATATAACCGATGCCACACCCGCAGCATTTTATGCGCATCAGCCAGAAAGAAGCTACAACGAGCCAATTGCCAATGATTTTTTAAGCAACCCGTCTGATATTTTAATTGGAGGCGGACTAAAAGAATTTAAAGCAAGAAAAGATGGAAAAGATTTGTCGAAACTATTGATCGAAAAAGGATATACATTTTCAGATCAGTTTAGCAGTTTAGATACGATTAAAAACAATAAAATTGTGGTTTTAGATGATTCTGCAGTAGTTTCTATAAAGGAGGGAAGAGGAGACTTTTTAACCAAATCCTTATCCAAAGCAACTACCGTTTTTTCTAAATCAAAAAAGCCATTTTTTATTATGGCTGAAGGGGCGCAGATTGATCACGGCGGACATAAAAATGATTTAGAATATATTGTTCGTGAAATGCTTGATTTTGACAAATTAGTGGGTCAGGCAATGGAATTTGTAGATAAAAATCCTGAGACCCTTTTAATTGTAACAGCTGATCATGAAACGGGAGGATTATCATTAATCGATGGCAGCATTACTAACGGATATGTACAGGGAAGTTTTAGTACAAACGATCATACAGCAATCCCGGTTCCGGTTTTTGCTTATGGTTCCGGAGCTCATGCATTTTCAGGTGTATATCAAAACACAGAAATTTATACCAAAATAATGGATCTGCTTTTTTAAAAATAATGATTAAACTCTTTTGTAGAATAATAATCGATTAGATTTTAAAATTTTTTATAAGCAGTACTCCAATTTTTTATAGAAATGATTGCTTTGGGAAATATTCACCCGGAGCTAATCCAATTTTAATTAGGTTTTTTCTATAATGGCATGATTACACTATAATCTGCACAAAAAAATTATCGTCAAACATTAATAAATCATTAAATGAATAAATCATAAACATATCAATAAGCGTTTATTATACTTTTGTCAATGTTTTCTTTAATAATTAAAACTGCATCATGAGTCCTAATTTGGTATTAAGGTTACGAGAAGGAGAGGATTCCTGTTTTAAAGAAATCTACGATTTATATCATTTTAAAGTATTTTGTTTTGTAAAAAAATATACTGCACAGCTCGCAGATTCAGAAGATGTTACTCAAAATGTATTTATCCATCTTTGGAAGTACCGTGCAAAATTGGATCCGGATGTAAGTCTTGAAGCAGTTTTGTTTAAAAGTTCGAAGCAGGAAATATCAAAATGGTACAAAAAGCAAAACAGGATTTTTTCTGTAGAAAATGAGCAATTAATTAAAGAGCTCGATTCTCCGACTTATTCAGATGATGACATAGATTTAAAACTGGAAATAATACAATCACTGCTTAATAAAGTTCCGGAAAAAAGAAGGAAAATTTTCAAACTCAATAAGTTTGAAGATCTCAGTCATAAAGAAATAGCAATTGAGATGAATATGTCTCCAAGCGCAGTTGCCAATCAAATTTCAAAAACACTTCAGTTTCTTAAAGAGAATTCGGTACAAAATCATGAGCTATATTGGTTTGCCTTATTTTTTGTAACGCAGCAAAGTTTACTCTCATAACATTTTTTGCGGTTTACCTTTACAATACTAAATTAGTATTGCAACTTCTGTTTTTTCCTTTTTAAGCATTCCTGCCGGGTTTTTACGATCAAATAAAACCAATCACAAATCTTTCTTTACGTTAAGAAAACGTTATTAGTATCATTTGCCTATGATATTTATATCACTGTAAATCTAATGTAGTTGTATCGATAAGATTCCGATATATTTTTCAATCGTAAAACACTCAAATTGTAATGACATCAAAAAGGTTAAGAGAAGAATGGAATGCTATACCAAACAGAGGCATTCTTCCAAATGAAATAAAATCCCGAATGTGGAAAAACATTCGAAACGTGACAGTTGATAAATACAAAACCTTTTATAACTGGACAGCGGCTGCGTGTATTGTGTTTATTGTTTCTGTTACCGGATACTATAATCTTAATCAGCTTCTTTATTCTAAAACTCAAATTGCTTCTGTCAAAACATTTGATAAAGATATCAGACTTCTGTGTTTACCAGACGGTACACGTGTCTGGCTGAATCAAAATACAGAAATCGAATACCCTTCTAAATTTTCAGGAAAGGAAAGAAATATAACTTTAAAAGGAGAAGCATTTTTTGAAGTAAAACACGATGTGGCACATCCCTTTATTATTAGTTCCGGATCCATAAAAACTACTGTTTTAGGAACTTCATTTAATATAAAAGCATACAATAACAGCAAGCCTGAAGTAAATGTAAGAACAGGAAAGGTAAAAGTAGAGAGTGATGAAAGTACTGTCTTTCTGGTAAGAGGGGATAAAGCAGTTTATAAAGCAGAGACTTCTATTTTAAATAAGCAAAAAACAAGTGTTTTAGAACCGCAATGGAAAAAAGTTCTGGTATATGTAGATGATTTAACACTGGAACAAGTTTTAGCCAGATTAAAAACAGACCACGATTTCGAGGTGAATTATACTGATGAAAATTTAAGAAACCTTAAAATGCAGGGAACCCTTGATATGCGACAAAGCTTTTATGAAACATTGCAAACCATTGCTTTTGCTTTAGAAATAAAGATTAAAGCTACCGGAAACAACACTTACCTGATTAGCCGGTAAATAATTTAATGTTTAATGATATTAATATCGTAGCTGAAAGTAAAATTTCATGCTACAGGGAAACTATTGAATATTTTAAAAAAAAATATAATACTAAAATTAATTCTAATATACTAACAATTATCAATTATGAACAATGATTTTTCCAGGCAATTTGCCCTTTGGATTTTGTTTTTCGGTTTCCTTTTCGGGACACAAACTATTTATTCTCAAACCGGAACAGTATCGGTTGATTTTAAAAATGCTCCGCCTCAAAAAATAATAGACTATTTAAAATCCCAAACACCATATCAATTTATTTATCAGAAAGATCTCGATCTGAGTTTGCCATTAGTAACATTAAAAAAAGACAATGTTTCAATAGATGAAGTTTTAACTGATTTGCAACGTCTGACAAACTTAAATTTCAAAAGAACTCAAAACAACATAGCCGTAAATAGTAAAGATTCCGGCAAAAAAAAAAAGAAAGGAAAAATAACCGGAAGAGTCGTTGATGTAAACGGACTTTCGCTGCCTGGCGTGAATATAAAAGTTACTGAGCTGAATAGTGGAGCGCAATCTGATTTTGATGGCCATTATGTTTTAGAAATTGAATCTGGTGAGTATACAATTGAGGTAAGTGCTATTTCGTTTCAGACTCAAAAAATCACCCATGTAAAAGTACTTGAGGATCAGGAAACACCATTGATTGTATCATTAAAAGAAGATGCACAATCACTTAATGAAGTAATAGTTACCCAAACCTACAAAAAGGCCACAGCTTCGGTTGAAGGGATGTTGTTAGAACAAAAAAAAGCCGCTCAGTTTTCTGATGGAATCTCTGCCGAGCAGATAGCCAGAACGCCAGATAAGGATGTGGGAGCTACACTCAAACGTATTTCTGGAGTAACCACCGTTGACGACAAATTTGTGGTCGTTAGATCTATGGGCGAACGCTGGAATCAGGCGGTAATGGATGGAATTAACCTGCCTAGTACTGACGCTGCACAACAGCAATTTAGTTTTGATATTATTCCTACGGCAATGGTAGAAAGCGTAGTAGTGAGCAAAAATTCTACTCCTGATATGAATGCCAATTTTGCTGGTGGTTATGTAGAAGTACGAACCAAGGCTATTCCGAAAAATGATTTCACTTCTTTTTCAGTCGGGACTTCTTATAACAGCCGAAGTACATTCAAGGAACGTCTTACTAAACAAGAAGGAAAAAATGATTATCTAGGTTTTGATGATGGTACGAGAAATTATCCTGCAATGGAAAATCTAACACAACCCACCACAGCAGCAGCATCAGGACCGTTTATGGAACAGTCTAAAAAGTTTACTCAGGATAATTTTACTACCTATAAAACCTATGCTGCTCCGGGAACTTCCCTGCAATTTGCATTAGGACGCAGTTACGATTTAAAAAACGGTAATAAATGGGGATTTGTAGGTTCGCTGCTCTTTAAAAACACACAAGAGCAATTAGAGATCGAACATACCGAAAGAGGATCGTGGATGCGAAAGATTGAATATTTAGCTGAAACCGACGGAGGCTATTCCACATCAAAACTATACGGTTTTAATAATTATGGGGCTTCCTATAACTTTAATTCAACCCTTGGGGGAATGTTTAATGCAGGAATTCAGTTCGGCAAAAACAAAATTACGAGTCGTAATATTGTGATGCACATGTATGACAATACGCTTACCCAAATTACAGGCTGGGACTATTATGCTGGAAATGTTGACGGGATTCTCAACGGAAGCTACCTTGCTACTACAAGTGAAACGAACTACCCTGTTTACCAAACATTCATTCAAAATAAAATAGAAGGAGAACATCAATTAGGAGGTGTAGCAATCAACTGGTTTGGTGCTTATGGTACAACAAGCAAGGATACTAAAGACGCTAGCTTTATAGATTATCAAAGAAAAAAAGCAGGAGACGATGTGCTCTTGTACCAACAAATATACAATAGCAGCTTTGATAATTTTAAAAGAGCCAATTTCACCAATGACGAAAAAAATTATAATGCAGGCATCAATTTTAAATATGCTGTCAATTTTGGGGAATCTTTTCAAAATGATATCAAGGCTGGTTATTTTGGAACCTATAAAGAAGCTACCAATCAGCAGGAATCAGCAGGATTAGCAGTTGTGGCGGGGCAGGGTATTGACAGAGCGGTTGTTCCTGTTCCTATTTCAGAATTATTGGATGGTTCTTACTACAAATGGGGAGGTTTTGGCTGGCAAAAAACTACTAATTATGGCAAAGAATATAAAGGCGACGTCAAGATACATTCTCCCTTTTTAATGCTGGACAATAAAATAAGCCAATTTGTAAGACTGGTTTGGGGAGTAAGAGCAGAAAGCTTCTTATACACTCATATATCCAGTCAGGCTGATAATCCTAAATCATTTGGTACTGCGCAACTGGATGAAGAGGTGTGGCAATACCTACCATCGGTAAACCTTACTGTAATTCCTAACAATAAAATGAATTTAAGGCTGGGCTACAATAAATCAGTACTTCGTCCGCAGTTTGCAGAACGTCTTAATATGCCTTACTATGATCCAGTTCGTAATGCAAAGGTTTTAAACTGGACAGGAGGAATAGTGTCAACGGAGGTCGAAAATTATGATTTTAAGGCAGAATGGTTTCCGTCTCGTGGAGAAATTTTATCCTTTGGTTTGTATAGTAAAAATATGGAAAATCCTATTGAAGCTGTTGGTCAGATAGGTGGGGATGGTGGTACGAGAACCATTTATAATATGAATTCGCATAGTGCCAAACTGTGGGGACTGGAGATGGAAATTTATAAAAATCTATCTTTTCTTGGAGAAGGAGAGGCTTTGAACAGGATTTTCCTCTATGCCAATGCAGCTTTTAACGATACACAAGTAACAGGTTATGTAAATATTGATGGTACAGGCGGACTTTATGAAGCTAACCGTCCCTTGTATGGTCAATCTCCTTATAACTACAATTTAGGATTAGATTATGTAGGCGATCGTCTTGGTTTTAGCATCCGTCATAATGCGACTGGTGACCAGTATCTTTTAGTAGGATTCGACTATAATGCAGAGGAGATACGTATGCCTTATAGCATTACAGATGCTCAAATGAGTTATAAGTTTTTTGAGAATAAAAATTTAGAATTAAAATTAGGAGTAAAAAACCTTTTTGACACCGCCATACAAACCTATAATAATAAGAACAGTTACACCAAAATACTTGATTATAATTATGGAGATAATCCAAGGGATCAGTATGGTTCTGGAGCCGGTGGTTCCGATAAGTATGATGAAGGAATTGATGATAAAGTGTTCAAAGCCCGGAATGGTAGAACAATAAGTTTGTCTGTTAACTATTCGTTTTAAACAATAAAAAAAATATAATCTAAAGGAAAGTAAATGTTGCCCTTTCCTAAATCAATAAAAAGGTAACAAACAACACTTAAATATTAAAAAAATGAAAAATGTATTACTTTTTATGTTTATGACTTTTTCGGTTGTAGCGAATGCTCAATTTATAATTTGGGAAGATGATTTTGAAGATGGTGAAGTTTCAGACTGGACTCTTATTGATAAGGATAATAATGCAAATACGTGGCTTGCCAGAAAAAACATTCAGTATGATAACACTACTTTCCTTATATATGATGGACAGATTGGTGTTTTAGGAACTTATAGCATAAATCTTGTAGATGGTGGGCCTCTTTTTGGGAGAGAAGAAAATTTTGCAATAAGCCCAGCGATAGACGTATCTTCCTATTCAGGAAAAATAACGCTACATATTAATGGACAAACTTCAATTTATGATACCAATCAGCCTTTGTCTGTATATGGATCTACTTCAACTGATCCGGCCACATTTACTTTGCTGGGAGAAATAAACTTAATCAGGCTAACAGCTGAAGATGCTGAATTTGCTGATTATAGTTTGGATATTTCTGCATTTGCTACCGGTAAAACAGCTATGCATATCGCTTTAGGAAATACCAATAATCTTTTTACCGGTTTGGAGATTGATCATATTTCTGTTGAAGCCGATACTTTTTTAAGTGTTAATGATGTAGAAAGTAAAACGGTTACCACAATAAAGCAAAATCCAGTTGGAGAGACCCTGGAATTACAATTAGGAGATGGGCTAAATGCCGAAGATGTACAACTGAAAATATACAATACGACTGGAGTTTTAGTAAAAGAAACCCAATATAGTGAAACAGGAATTGTTGTGAGTGGTTTAGCTACTGGTGTTTATCTTATAGTGATAGAAAACAGTACTGCAACAGAGCGTTTAAAGTTTATTAAAAATTAAGTTAGTAAGTTGTTTTTGTTTTTTTAGTATACTGCTGATGTTTAAGGCATCGGCAGTATATTTTTTATCTTTTTTCAGGAGTTGTTTCTATTAAACTCCAATTCTAACACCATTTATCATAAAATGAAAAATTCAGTAAAAAAAAATGTCCTTTTCGCTTTGCTAACACTATTTTTTGTCGCTTGTACAAATGAAAATTTGACGCCTTTTTTTGGCGAGCAACAAGCAGGGAAAGTAGTCATAAAAAGCTATAATGCTATCGAAAAAGATTCGGTACAATTAGTTGCCAATGGAGCAGTTAAGAAAATAGGAAAGAAGGATGCCTTCGTGAAAAAAATTGTAGATAATTACGAGTTTGTTTTTTATGAAAATAAAGTAGAAAACATAGCGGTTGTCAATAAAGCCACTAATAAAGTTTTGAAGACTTATAGTTATACTGTGAATAAACCAATAGATACACTTTCATTTTACTACAACGACGGAATTTGGCTGGACCATGTGTTGTCGAACAAACCAGGAAAGTTGAGCAATACCAATAATACAGGTTACAGATTTGTTTTTCCAACAATGAATCGCTATTCTAATAGTGGTTATGATGGTCCTATTGATGTTATTATTCGAAATTATGGGGGACAAGTAGTTGGTCTGGCTGAAAACATCACTAAAGATCGTTTTAGTAATTATGTGGAATTTGCTTATTCAACTCCTTCGGTATTAAATATAGAATTGGTAAAACACGGAACTAATGAATCATATATAGCAGGTAAGAAGCTCATCATTCAAATAGGGATGCAAAGAAACAAATCAAAAATAATAGTTTTAGATGAAAAAGCAGATGCAAGTGGAACTTTTAATAAAGTGGAAGCGACTATTAATTTGGCAGATCATTTTGATTTTTAACAGGGTATATTTATCAAATAACCAAAACTATAATTTGGTTTCAGGTATAAATCAAAATTTTCTGTAGAATATCAGAATATATATTATGCAGCAATGAAAGAACTGGATACACTCTATGATAAATTTCAGGTGGTATTTTCTGAATTGGAAAAGTGCACCAGAAATTATCAACTTAAAAAAAAAACTGTAAGCAGTATGATTAATAGAAGTATTCGAAAATTAATACAGCGCTGTAAAGTGTCAATGTAGGAAATAAAAAAACCGCTTAAATTATTATTTAAGCGGTTTTTTTGAAGAATTTTAGTTTTACTAAATAATTTTTCTGAATCTGCTTTTGAATTTTTTTACAGATTCCACAATCTAAATATTACCATCTTATCAGTCCTATATTTTTTGATAATAGTATCCGATATAACTTCAAGATAAGCTAGGTTATCGTTTTTCTTCTACTGCAATCCTTATTGCTATGAATCACATTTGATATTTATCATTGATTGTTGCACATAAAATGATGTATTAGCAAAAAATAAAGGCATCCAGCAAATAAAATGTCTATGTTTTTGATTAATAAATCCATCCCGGAATAGTTCATTCGGTATAATTTTATTTTTTTAATTCAGAATCGATTTTAATGAGCTAAAACTTTTGAATTATAATTACAGAATTTTGTTAGTTTTTGTTTGGTAGGGAGATTAAAATATTTAATCTCCCTTGTTTTATATAACTAAAAAAGGATAATTTAATAAATATAAATATATGGAAAGAGTAAAATTGGAAACTAAAAGCTGTAATTATTTGAAAACAGTTCTCTCTTTTTTTTTGCTGCTGTTTTTTTTTGTTACACAGGGTTACTGTATAAATGAACAAAATACAATAAGCTCTAAAGCAGCAATAGAAAGGCTGATAGGAAATCGTGTTAAAGAATTTGATTTGAAGATTGTTGCTAACAAAAACCCAAATATTTCCGATTATTTCGAAGTAGAAACAATTGGAAATAAGGTACAAATTACCGCTACATCAAATACCTCAATTTGTTATGCAGCTTATACTTTTCTTAAAGATATCGGAGCTGTTTCAATTAGTTGGGAAGGAAACAGAATCAAGCTGTCTAAGATATGGCCTAAATATTCAAAAAAGCAATCTACACCTTTTCAATATAGAAAATATTTAAATGCCTGTACATTTGGTTATACGACTCCATGGTGGGACTGGAAACGTTGGGAACAGGAAATTGACTGGATGGCATTTCACGGAATTAATTTGCCCACAGCAATGGAAGGACAGGAAGCAGTCTGGCAACAATTGTGGAAAGAATACGGATTAACAGATAGTCAATTAGAGGCACATTTTACTGGACCTGCATTTTTGCCATGGCAGCGAATGGGAAACATAAATAGTCTTGAAGGTCCGTTGCCACAGGAATGGATAAATAAAAAACAAGACATACAGAAAAAAATATTGCAGAGAATGAGAGTATTGGACATGCATCCTGTAGTCCCAGCTTTTAGTGGTTATGTTCCAAAAGCGTTTGCAGAAAAACATCCCAATTCAAAGATAAGTGAATTAAAATCATGGTCCGGTGGAGGTTTTGAAAGTACTTATTTATTAGATCCTAATGATCCTTTGTTTAAGGAAATTGGAAAGCGTTTTATAAAACTTTACACAGAATTTTACGGTAAATCTGATTTTTATTTGGCAGATTCTTTTAATGAAATAACACCTCCGGTTTCTGAAGAAAATAAATATGAAGAGCTATCCCATTACGGAAAAACAATATTTGAAACCATTAATGAAGCCTCACCTGGAGCTACATGGGTTATGCAGGGATGGCTTTTTGGCGATAATAAAGAATTTTGGACTAAAGAAGCAACAAAAGCTTTTCTTAGTAAAGTACCTGATGACAGACTAATTATTCAGGATTATGCAAATGACCGATACAAAGTATGGGAAAACCAGGAAGCTTTTTACGGAAAGCAATGGGCTTATGGTTATGTACATAATTACGGTGGATCGAATCCTGTTTATGGAGATTTGAATTTTTATAAAAAAGAGCTTACCAGCTTATTGGAAAATCCTAACAAAGGAAATATTGTTGGTTATGGCGTGATGCCGGAAGGTCTTAATAATAACTCAATAGTTTACGAATTTATTTATGATCTTCCGTGGACACAAGGAAAAGAATCAGTAGATGAATGGTTAAAGAAACACCTGAACGCCAGATATGGCAAAAAAACTTCTGAGTCTGTTTTTCAGGCCTGGCAATTATTAACAGCATCCGTATATAATATTAAATACTGGGAAACCCGCTGGTGGAATGACAGGGCTGGGGCGTATCTGTTTTTTAAAAGACCAACACTAAAAATAACAGAATTTAAAGGAAATCCGGGAGATAAGGAAAAACTAAAACAGGCTTTGGATATTTTAAAAAAAGAAGCTAAAAATTTTGATAAAAAAAGTCTCTATTATTATGATTTAATTGATGTTTCCAGACATTATTATTCACTTTGTATTGATGATATGTTAATGGAATGTGTCGCTGCATATAACTTGAAGGATATAAAAAAGGGGGATGACTTGTTTAAAAAAATAGAAAAACAGGCTTTAGATATCGATGATATAATGTCGGGACAACCTTTGAATAATTTGAATTACTGGTTAAAATCGGCATGGGATTACGGAAATTCAGTTAATGAGTCAAAATTATACTTAAAAAATGCCAAAACTTTAATAACACTTTGGGGAGGAGAGGGACATTTGAATGATTATGCATCAAGAGCATGGAAGGGGATGTATAAAGAGTTTTACTGGCCAAGGTGGAAAATGTTTTTAGAGGCTCAAAGAGAATCAGCCATCAATAACACACCATTTGATGAAGAAAAAGTAAGAGCATCAATAAAACAATGGGAAGAAAAATGGTGCGAAGGCAAAGAAATATATTAGAGTAATAATAATAAATATAAAAATAAGATAATGTTAAAAAGCAGTATAGACAAAGCAACAAGCTTTGAAAAGCGATTTGAGAATATTGGTACTGTGGTTTATGAAAATTCTGTGATAGCTTCTAAATCAGTAGCCAATGAGATAGCAGCACTAATCAGAGAAAAAAAGGTTCAAAATCAGTTATGCATCTTAGGTTTAGCTACGGGTTCAAGTCCTAAAAGTTTATATGCAGAATTAGTTCGGCTTCATAAAGAAGAAGGATTGAGTTTTAAAAATGTAGTATCTTTCAACTTAGATGAATATTATCCAATGGAACCGGACTCTATAAATAGTTATGTGCGGTTTATGAACGAATTATTGTTTAATCATATTGATATTTTGCCAGAGAACATCCATATCCCGGATGGAACGTTATCAAAAGAAGCAATTGCAGATTACTGCAGCAATTATGAAACTAAAATTGAAGCATTAGGTGGTTTGGATCTTCAGGTTTTAGGAATTGGAGGAAACGGGCATATTGGGTTTAACGAATCGGGTTCTCTTCAAAATTCAAAAACGCGTTTGGTAGCTTTAGACCATATTACACGTGTCGCAGCAAGTAATGATTTTTCCGGTCTGAATAATACGCCAAGAACTGCTATTACTTTAGGTGTAAAAAAAATTATGGAGTCCAAGAGAGTAATTTTGATGGCTTGGGGTGAAGGCAAATCAAATATTATTAAATCTTCTGTTGAAGGTTCAGTAACGAATTTGGTTCCAGCCTCTTTTTTACAAGAGCATCATAATACCACTTTTGTTTTAGATAAAGCTGCAGCTTCAAAATTGACACGCATCAATACACCCTGGCTTGTTGAAAAAGTAAATTGGACAGACACTCTTATCCGAAAAGCGGTTTTAGGATTGGCAATGCATTTGAAAAAACCAATATTGATGTTGACAGATGCAGATTACATTGAGAACGGAATGAGTGACTTACTTGCAGATTTAGGCCCGGCATACGATATCAATATTAAGATTTTTAATAAACTTCAAAATACTATTACCGGATGGCCAGGCGGAAAACCAAATGCCGATGACAGTAAACGACCGGAAAGAGCTGAACCGTCAAAAAAACGGGTTCTTATTTTTAGTCCACATCCTGATGATGACATTATAAGTATGGGAGGAACTTTTAAACGCCTGCATGAACAAGGACATGAAGTGCATATTGGTTATCAAACCTCTGGAAATATTGCCGTAGCTGATGATGAAGCTTTGCGGTTTGCCAGTTTTGTATGTGATTATAATGATAAGTTTGGTATTAAAAGTATTCAAACTGATACTATTTACAAGGAAGCATTGAGATTTCTTCAGAATAAAAAAAACAGTGAAATTGATATTTCTGAAGTAAGAAATATTAAGGGATTAATCCGAAAAGGAGAAGCACAATCTACCTGTTATTTTGTTGGATTACCAGATGAACAGATTCATTTTATGGAACTTCCGTTTTACGAAACGGGTACAATCGAGAAGAAACCATTAGGAGAAAAAGATATACAGATAACAATGGATTTGATTGAGAAAATAAAGCCTCATCAAATTTATGCTGCAGGAGATCTGGCAGATCCTCATGGTACACATAAAGTGTGTCTGGATGCCATTTTTGAAGCTGTAAAGCGTTTAAAAAATAAAGATTTTATGAAAGACTGCTGGGTTTGGCTGTACAGAGGCGCCTGGCAGGAGTGGGGAATTGATGAAATTGAAATGGCTGTACCAATGGGACCGGATCAGGTACTTGAAAAAAGAAAAGCAATTTTTAAACACCAGTCACAAAAAGACGGAGTGGTTTTTCAGGGTTCAGACAGCAGAGAATTTTGGCAGCGTGCCGAAGACAGGAACAGAGAAACGGCTGATTTATATCACCAGCTTGGATTATCTCACTATGCAGCGATGGAAGCTTTTGTAAGATGGATTTATTAACAATATTTGTAGTATGATTTTATATAAAATTAGAATCTTAGCCCTTGATTTGATTGACTTAACAAAAAAATCCATGTTTATGAATAAACTGTCCATTTCTTAACAATTCTTTAATACTAATTTCGACTAAACTTTTTAACCAATTAACTAAATACTGAATATGGAAAAACTTAAACTTTTATTGTTAGCCTTTTTTTTAGGTCTATCAATTAATTCATGGGCACAAAAGACAGAAGTGTCCGGTGTCATTTTAGACGACAAGAATTTACCTCTTCCTGCGGCTAATATCCTTGAAAAAGGAACTACTAACAATGTAGTTACGGATTTTGATGGTAAATTCAGAATGTCTGTTTCAAATCCTAATGCGGTACTTCTTGTATCTTTTCTTGGATTTACAGATCAGACTGTGAAACTAGATGGATCAAAAACAAATTTAACAATTAGATTGGCTTCTTCTACAAATGCTTTGGAGCAAGTTGTAGTAGTAGGATATGGAAAAGGTTCCCGTAAAAATCTAACTACCTCTGTAACTTCAATTAAAGCAGATGACTTAAACAGAGGCGCAATAAGTGATGTTGGACAATTGCTGCAAGGTAAGGTATCAGGTCTTAATATTTCATCAAGTGGAGATCCTACAAGAACTGCTTCGGTAGTTTTGCGTGGAGTTTCAACATTAAACAGTTCACAAGGACCGTTTTATGTTATAGATGGTGTCCCTGGTGTTGATATTTCAATGATTTCACCAGATGATATAGCAACTATTGATGTATTAAAAGATGCTGCTGCAACCGCAATTTATGGAAACCGTGCTGCCAATGGGGTTATTATGGTAACTACAAAAAAAGGAAGTAAAGACAGGACTCAAATCTCTTACAATGGCTATGTTGGCTGGGAAGAAGTTTCTAATCAGCTGGATATGATGAATGCAAGTCAACTGCGTGCATTTACTACAAAAAATAATCTGAACTTTACTCCTGAAAATGACAAAGGCGCTAATACAAACTGGCAGAAAGAAATTTTAAGATCAGGAAAAGCAAAATCAAGCAGCCATAACTTATCTATGAGCGGTGGCGGTCAGCATGGTAGTTATACTGCAAGTTTAACTTCTCTTAACAAAGAAGGGGTTCTTTTAAAAAGTGATTTTTCTCGTGTAATAGCACGTTTGTCTGTAGAGCAATTTGCATTTGATGATAAAGTTAAATTTGGTCTGAATGTAACCAATTCTAATAGTAAATATGCAAATGTACCACAGCGTAATACTGTACTTTTACAGGCAGCAAGTTATCTTCCTGTTTCTCCTGTAAGAAATGCTGATGGAAGCTTTTTTGAAAATTTTACAAGTACAGGATATTTTAATCCGGTAGCCTTAATTGAACACGGAACAGACGAAACAAAAACAAATAATCTTGTTGGTAATCTTACTGCAGAGGTAAAACTGCCTTTTGGATTTACCTATAATTTAAACATAGCACATCAAAAATTGACTGCATCACATGGTGAGTTTTATGATAGCTATTATTCAAAATACAATAGTGCCAATTTCTACAATAATCCAGATCCACCTTTTACAAAAACATTAATTAATTTTGGTGTAAACGGTTCAGCCTTGAGAAACAATTATGAAAACACTAATAATATTATAGAGAGTTTCTTAACTTGGGATAAGACTCTTGGAAGTCATAAGATAAAAGCTGTTTTAGGTTATTCCTGGCAAGAAAATACGCTTGGAGACGGATTTCAGGCAACAGCCACAAATTTCCCTGTCGATAATGTAGGATACAATAACCTTGCTCTGAGCAATTACACATCAGTAAATGGTTATGTAGTTAATTTTGGAGACAGCAGAGCGTACCAAAAAACACGTTTAATAGGTGAATTTGCCCGTTTAAATTATAATTACCAGGATAAATACCTTTTGCAGGGAACTATTAGAAGAGATGGAGGTTCTGTATTTGGAGCTAACAATCGCTGGGGTTATTTTCCTTCTGTAGGTGCTGCATGGAGAGTTGACAAAGAAGGTTTTATGAAAGATCAGCAGCTTTTCAGTGACCTGAAATTTCGTGCAAGTTATGGAGTTACAGGAAACTCTTCAGGATTTAATGCATACACTGCTCAGTTCATTTCCGGAAGTTTAGGAACTTTCTATTACAACGGACAACAAATTGGAGCATATGGCCCAAATCAGGCAGCAAACCCAGACTTAAAATGGGAAAAAACGTCTACCACAAACATTGGTCTTGATTTTGGTTTATTTAACGGAAAAATAACTGGTTCTGTTGATTTATACGACAAGAAAACAACAGACATGATTTTTAATTATTCTGTAAATCCTGTGCTTGTACCAGTTGGAACAATTGTAGCAAACGGAGGTACAATGTCTAACAAAGGTATTGAGGTAAGTTTAGGAGCAACGCCTGTTAAAACTGCCAATTTTACATGGTCTACTAATTTGAATTTAGCAAGCAACAAAAATGAGATTGTTAAATTAACAAATCCATTCTTTATTGGTGGCGATTCTATCCGTAGAGTACAGCCTGATGGAGGAGGACAAACTGGAAGTACCTTACAAATTTTTAAAGAAGGAAAACCTCTTGGCCAGTTTTTTACTCTTCAATACGCAGGTAAAAATTCAGCAGGAGTTTCTCAATATGTTGCCAAAGATGGGAGCTTAACAACAACTCCGGCTATTGGTGTTGATTATCACTATGCAGGTAGTGCACAACCGAAGGTATTATTAGGATGGGGAAATAACTTCCAATACAAGAAATTTGATTTGAGTATTTTCTTTAGAGGTGTATTTGGTAATAAAATTTTTAATGCCACCCGTGCCGATTTATTCAGGCCTAGTACTGCAATGACTACTAACATCTTAGCGGATGCAAGTGAAGAATCACCAAATGATCTTAATGCCTATAGATATTCATCTCGCTTTATAGAAGACGGAAGTTATATTAGATTAGATAATATGACTTTAGGATATAATTTTGGCAAAGTGAGTAAATTTATTCAAAGTGTACGTGTATATCAAACAATAAATAATTTGTTTGTTATTACCAAGTATTCAGGAATTGATCCGGAAGTAGAACAAGGAGGGACATCTCCTGGTGTAGATTCGAATAATTTCTATCCAAAAACCAGAACATTTATGTTTGGCTTAAACGTGATCTTCTAAAAATTAAATTCTAAAAATTATGAAAAATATATTAAAATACATAGGACTTCCTGTACTTATGGTTGGTTTATTCTGGTCTTGTGAAGATCTTGATGTGCCCATTACAACACAACTTACACCGGAAGTTTTTCCTCAAAACTCAACACAATATATACAGACAACCGGACCAGTATATTCAGCTTTTCGAGGTGAGTTTGCATTCTCATGGTGGTGGACTCAATCTTTATCTACAGATGAAGCAATTCTGCCTTCAAGAGGAGGTAACTGGTTTGATAACAGAAACTATATTGCTATGCATTATCATGACTGGAATGTAGATAATGGTATTATAGGAAGTTTTTGGGACTGGTGTTCTAAAGTCGTAGGAATTAGTAATCAAACAATTTCAATTCTAAATCAGGCTATGCCCGAAGGTGCAGAAAAAGCGACTTTGATTTCTGAAGTAAAAACAATGCGTGCCATTTCTTATTTTATGTTGATGGACGGCTATGGAGATGTTCCATTAGATACGTTATATGGAGACTTTAGTTCTCGTCCTAAATCAAGCAGAAAAGACGTTTTTAATTTTATTGAAAAAGAATTAAAAAAAGCCATTCCTAATTTGAGCCCTGCATCAGGAATTTCAACTTACGGAAGACCTAACAGACAAACTGCCAATGCATTGCTTGCTAAACTATATCTGAATGCAGAAGTGTATACAGGAACACAGCGCTATAATGATGCGATTGCAGCATGTGATCAGGTAATTGGTTCAGGATTGTATAATATTGAGCCAAGAGCAACTTATCTTCAAATGTTTTATCCAAATAATGGTCCGCAAATGAAGGAATTTATTTTTGCAGTCCCTTACGATGCTGCAGCTGTAACAGTTGGTTTCAACGGGCAAATGTATCATGCACGTTATGATGTTCCCCGTTCTGAAAGAGCTAAGTTTGGTCTTCAGTTTACACCAAGTGCAGCCAGAAGTACGCTTCCTGAATTTTATGCGAATTTCAACGATCCTAATGACATCCGTAACAGACAATGGTTAACTGGATTACAATATATGAATGACGGGGTTACTCCTGTAATGGTTACTACAACAAAAAAAGGATATGACCAGTTTTACACCGGAGCAGATGGTGGTGCTGCTTATACTTACCAGGTGAATTTAACACCCGATATTATACCTCGCCAAAATCCTGCTTTATTTGATTTAGGAAATGATGAAATTGCCTGGAACATGGGGTACAGAAATATTAAATTCTATCCGGACGCTACTTCTACAAATCGTAATCAAAATAATGATGTTCCTTTTTTACGTTATTCAGATGTAATTTTGATGAAAGCGGAAGCTATTCTTCGTGGTGGAGGTGAGACTTTAGGACAGACTCCTGTAGCATTGGTCAATATGGTTCGTTCAAATCGTACTACTTCTTCGGCATTGGGCAGTGTAACACTGGAAGAACTTTACAAAGAAAGAAGCCGTGAATTTGCTCAGGAAGCATGGCATAGAAATGATATGATTCGTTTTGGAAAATATGAAGGAGAATGGGGATATAAAACAAATACGGATACTTACCGTAGAGTTTTCCCAATTCCAACAAATGCAAGAGTTTTAAACCCTGCATTAACACAAAATGATGGTTATCCAAACTAATTAAATACCACTAGATTTTGTTTTAAAAGGAGAGGAAGATTCAAATTCTTCTCCTTTTTTATTAAATTTTGATTTAAAGCTGATTTGAAATTTTCAAATTCTAGATTTTGAATTTAGTGTTTTTATATGCCTAAAAAATTCAGCAAATAATACACCTGTCAATAGGATAAAATAGATGAGACTAAATAAAATTTATAAAACCGGACGCATTGGAATAAGTTTAGTTCTTATTTTTTTAGTGTCATGTAAAGCCGAAAAAAATACTACTTTCAAAAAGAAAGAGCTAGTAGATATGGTCTATCCTTTGCTTGATACCGAAAATTCACGCTGGTTTTTCTTTTCATCTGCAAGTCGTCCATTTGGTATGGTGAATTTAAATCCCGATACAGAAATTAAGGGTGACTGGGGAGGCGGATACAAATATACCACAGATACGATAAAAGGTTTTAGTCATGTTCATGAATGGCAAATGTCTGCGCTTTCAGTTATGCCGGTAACGATTACAACGGAAAATAGTGCAAATATTTTTTCAGATTTTTATTCTAAGTTTAGTCATAAGTCTGAAAAAATATTTCCAGGTTATCATTCGTTAATTCTCGACAGGTATCAAATAAAAGCAGAACTGACCAGTACTAAAAGAGTGGGTTTTCATCAATATACTTTTCCGCTTAATACTCAAAAAGGAATTCTTTTAAATCTAAATACAATCCTCGGACCTTGCGAAAATACAAATGGTAAATTAGAAAAAGATAATGACTATGAACTTTCAGGATCGTTGGTTTTAAGTACCAATTTCAGACGTCCGAAACCATTGACTGTATATTTTAAAATTAAATTTAATAAACCTATAACTTCAATAGAACGCAATTCAGCGACAGGCAATTATTTGGTAAATTTTGGCAAAGCCAAAGAAAAAATACTAATGAAAGCTGGTATTTCGTATACATCTATAGAAAATGCCACAAACAATATTCTGCAGGAATTGCCGCATTGGGATTTTGATAAAGTAGTTTCTGATTCCAAAAACGAATGGAATACTTTATTAGGCAGAATTAAAATTGAAGGCGGTACTGAAACCGATCAAAAGAGATTTTATACAGATCTATGGCACGCTTTGCAGGGAAGAAAAATGATTAGTGACGCAAATGGAGCCTATCCGGATAATACGGGAGAAAAATTCAGAATAGGTCAATTACCGCTGAGTTCTGATGGAAAACCTAAATTTAATCACTACAATTCAGATGCATTTTGGGGAGCACAATGGACCATAAATACACTTTGGGGACTTGTTTATCCTGAAATAATGGATGAGTTTGTACACTCTTTAATGCAATATTATAAAGATGGCGGCATGATTCCGCGTGGTCCTTCGGGAGGAAATGATACTTATGTTATGACAGGTGCATCAACTACACCTTTTATTGTTACAGCAATTCAAAAAGGAATTGTAAAAGAGGATTTGGAATCTATTTATTTAGCATTGAAAAAAAATCACATGCTAAATGGTATTATGGGAAAAGCGGGGTATGAGCATAATACAGATAGTGGAGGAGGATTAAAATATTATTTGGAAAAAGGATTTGTTCCATACCCACTTCCTGATGGAGATTTTGGAAGCCATCAGGACGGGGCGAGTCAGACTTTAGAATATGCGTATCAGGACTGGACTCTGGCACAATTGGCTAAAAAATTAAATCATGAAGAGGATTACAATTATTTTATGGACAGATCTAAAAATTATCAAAATGTTTTTGATAAAACGTCAGGATGGATGCGGCCTAAAAATATTGATGGGCAATGGCGTGAAAATTATGATCCGTATCAATATGAGAATGGTTTTATAGAATCCAACGGAGCCCAGTCAACATGGTTTGTTCCGCATGATATTAATGGTTTAGCTGAATTAATGGGAGGAAAAGAAAAAGCGGTTGAAAAATTAAACATTCAGTTTGAAACAGCTCAAAAATTAAAGTTTACTTCGGGAAATTCACATGATGCAGAATTACATCCTGAGTTTAGCCGTATTCCGATAAATTTTGGCAACCAGCCATCCATGCAAACCTCCAATATTTTTAATTTATTGGACAGACCGGATTTAACACAATATTGGACAAGAAATGTGGTAAAAGAAACTTTTAGCGGATTATCTCCGGCTACAGGATACAATGGCGATGAAGATCAGGGCTTAATGGGAAGTTTAAATGTATTGCTTAAAATAGGTGTGTTTCAGATGAATGGAGGAACGGATGAAAATCCTCAATATCAGATAGGAAGTCCCTTGTTTACTAAAGTGTCAATTCAACTGAATCCAAATTATTATCAGGGTAAAATTTTTGTTATTGAAGCTAAAAACAATAGCTCAGAAAATATTTATATCAATGGTATAAAGTACAATAATACTCCTGTAGAAAAATTTAGTATTTCTCATGAAAGCATTACAAATGGAGGAAAATTAATTTTAGAAATGTCTAATAAGCAAAGCCATAATTTTTAGAACTTTAAAATGAAGATACAAATGAAAATATATAACGTCATATTTTTTTTAGGAATATCGTTATTCTGTAACATTAATGCTGATGCTCAAAACCAGTTTCATAATTACGTAGATCCCATGATTGGATCAGAAGGCGATGGACGCGTTTTTATTGGCCCTTCATGTCCTTACGGAATGGTAAAACCAAGCCCGGATTGCACGGTAAGTCCAAATAGCGGATGGCTGCCATTGCCAAAAGAAGTCACAGGTTTTAGTCAGGTTCATGTGAGCGGAACCGGTGGAGGTCCTAAGTATGGTAATATTCAAATTATGCCTTTTTCGGGAACGTTGGATAAATTAGACCAAACTTCTCACAGAGCAGAAGAAAACGTAAAGTTGGGCTATTATGAAACGGTTTTCAAAGAAAATCAGATAAAAACAGAAATAACCACAGCCGAAAAAGTGTCTTTTTATCGCGTTACGTATCCTAAAAACACCTCTAAAGATTTAAAAATTGACCCGGGATTTTTTCTCGGAGAAAACCCTATACCTGATTCCAGAGAATCACAGCAATTTGTAGGTTCTCAAATCGAAATTGTTTCGGATACCGAAGTAAGAGGATATAGCAGAATCAGAGGTGGATGGAATAATGGCCGGGCTTATACTGTTTATTTTTGGGCCGTTTTTGATCAGCCAATAGCCAAATATGTTACCTGGAAAGACGGAAAATTCTACAGCAATCAATCGGCTCAGTTTGATTCAGGAAAAAAAACGGCTGCACTCCTTTCTTTTGGTAAAGACGGAAAACAGGAACTAAATATTAAAATTGGAATCTCTTTTTTAAGCGAATTAAAAGCTAAAAATAACATTGAAGTTGAAATTCCACATTGGAATTTTACTACCGTTTTATCCTCTTTAGAAAATAAATGGGACTTGTTATTAAGCCGTATTAAACTTTCGACCGATACTTCTGATGAATATAAAAAAATGTTTTATACGGGTTTATATCACACCATGATAATGCCGGTTGACAGGACAGGAGAAAATCCGTTATGGACAAATGAAGAACCTTATTATGATGATTTTTATTGTATTTGGGATACTTTCAGAAGTTCGAGTCCATTGATTACACTAATTGATCCGAAACGTCAGGTTGAAATTGTCAATGCAATGTTGAATATTTACAAACGTGAAGGGTATTTGCCCGAAGGCAGAAGCGGTAATGATAACGGTCGTACCCAGGGCGGTTCTAATGCCGAAGTTGTGTTGGCTGATGCTTTTGTAAAAAACTTAAAAGGAATTGATTATGAATTGGCATTAAAAGCAATGCTTAAAGATGCTACAATACCGCCCGGTGGAAATGAAGAGAGAGAAGGAAGAGGCGGTTTATTGGATTATCTGCGCTTAGGTTATGTGCCGTTTGGTACAGATCGTGCCGGAAACCGTACGATGGATTATGCATACAACGATTATAATATTGCTACTGTTGCTAAAGGTTTAAATTATCCGGAACTTTATACTCAGTATATCAAACAATCAGAATATTGGAAAAATTTATGGCGTGCCGATTATGAAAATAATGGTGCAAAAGGATTTATTATGCCTAAAGATGCTTCCGGAAACTGGTTGGACGATGTTGTTTTCGGGGAATCCAAAATTCAAAAACCAACCTATAAATATACGCCGACAATTACAGAATCTCCTTGGTATGTATGCCATTGGTGTGTGTTCTTTTATGAAGGAACTTCCTGGGAATATTCATTAAGTGTTCCTCACGATATTCCGGCAATTGTTGCAAAATCAGGTGGTGATTTGGCTTTCAAGAACAGATTGGACACTTTTTTTGACACTAAATTATATGATGTTTCCAACGAACCTTCTTTTTTAGCGCCTACCATGTACCACTGGATTGGAAAACCGTATTTGAGCAGTGACAGAATCAGATCGATTATCAAAGATAATTTCAATGCTTCTCATGAAGGTTTGCCGGGTAATGATGATTCCGGAGCTATGTCTTCCTGGCTGGCTTTTCACATGATGGGCTTGTACCCAAATGCCGGTCAGCCTTATTATTTATTGAATACGCCTTTGATCAAAGAAATCACTTTGCAGTTAGAAGAAGGCAAAACCTTCAAAATTATAGCCAAAAAGATGAGCGAAAAGAATAAATATATCAAAACCGCTTCTTTAAATGGAAAACCATATGACAAAGCCTGGATTTCGCACGAAGATATGGTTAAAGGAGGTGAACTGATTTTCGAAATGGATTCGAAACCTTCTGCCTGGGGAACAACTATTTTGCCACCAAAAAAATAAGCTATCATGAAAAATACAATTTTAACTGTCGTTTTTTGCGGACTATTTCAAATGATGTCGGCACAAAGTTTTGTTCCTACAATTAAAAATAATACGGTGTTGCATTACATATGCAAACTGCATGGTCAGACACGAACTTTGACACTCACTACTAAAATAACGGCTGATGAGCTTGTTTTCAATTTAGACACAAGAGATGTAAACAGTAATATCGTTACCAGGATCGAAGCATTAAAAAATGGAAATGCTTTAAGTTATAATCAGGGAGAATATGCTCCTGTTTTAAATTTGAAATCAAATGAGACTTTTTTTATGATTTCGCAGTCCGCTTATCAGGATTTACTAAAAAACAGCAAATTCATCTACAATAATACTACTTATGTTTTAGATCAGAATACAGATAAAAATAGTATTGTTATTGAAGGAAAATCAGTAGATGCCTTACATGTAATCGCACAGATTGATGAAGCGGAAATGTGGATTGTAAAAAACCCGGAATTTCCTTTAATCTGCAAGCTAACCAAAAATCCGTTGGGCATTAATTGGACATTGGTAAAAATCGTTGATAAATAGACAAACATTATCTACTTAAGGAGCAGGCAAATTAGTAAGTCAAATTAATAATTACAACAGCATGAAAAACCAAATGAGCCGTGGAGAATTTATCAGACTGGGAGGTCTTTCATTTGCCGATTATTACCAGCCTCTTGCCGAAGAATTTCGTAAAAAAGACGGCGATTATAAATTATCAAAATCACCAGACGGACGTTTTTGGAATAAAATGGATTTTGATTCACGCATAAAAAGCAATGTAAAAACGCAGACTACTATAATTGAAATCACAGAAGATAACGGAACCCTAAATCTTGATTTTAAAGTAGATGGTCCTCCAAACGTAAAAGTAACTATTGAAATGTGTTTTAAAGAAGGAAGCAATATAACCGGTACAGCATTAGATGAAAAGAAAAATTATTTTCTTAAATCGGGGATGGGGATACTGTTAGCCGGAACAGATACTATTCAGTTTGGTCCCGGAAAAACAGAACATTTAAAAGTAGAAAACCTGGATAGTGAAGTATATACGTATCATCAGGGAAGTCTGCGTAGAACCGGCGAAAATGTTTATATTACAGCGTTTACGCCATTTCATCATAAAATGGTAATTTCTTAATTAAGTATGTAAATGATTTATGCAATACAGATTACACTGATTTTCAACAAGTTTTAGTCAATTTAAACGATTGATAGTATGCTTTAATAATTAACGCAATTAAAAACACATTGATATTCGTGGTAATATGTGAAATATGTGTTTAAATTTTTAAAGAATGAATTTCTTAATATTATAAAAAATGTTCCGGTATTATTGAAAGGTTGTTTTATTTTTACAGAAATTAAATTAATCTTATAAATAATTGAAATTATGAAATTATCATTTTTAGCTGCTTTGCTGTTTTGCTGTATTGGTTTTGCACAAAATAATACAGACACCAGTTTGTATATGAAGTCTGATAAAATAACGTATTTGACAGATATTGGTTCAGAGTCAGGAGATTTGTACAAAACAATCGGACATCACGGACCGGCAATTGAAAATGAGTGGATGGCATTGCGAATCTATTTTAGTGATAAAGTAGCTATCGATGTATATAATAAAGCAAAAAAAGGATTAGAGTTAAAAAAGGCAAATTGGTATCCAACTCCGGAACAACAAAAAGAAGGCTGGGGAGCTGATTATTATAAAGTTGCAGCAACCAGTGGCTTAGGTGGCGTAAAGCTTTGGGATGGTGAAAAAGTTGTTCCTTTAAATCCGGTAACAAACCGTTTGGCACGTGTTGGAAAAACGGATACAACTTCATGGATGGAAATGATTTCAAGAGGAGTGCCATACAAAGGAAAAAAAGTAGATATTTTAGTTCGTGTAACTGTATTTTCAGGAAAAAGAGAGGCTAAAGTAGAAGCTTTTAGCTTAAATGGCGACAAAGTACAATTTGTTACGGGAATTAATTATTTTAAAGATTTTCAAACTAAAAAAGGAACGAATTACATCGCCGTTTGGGGAAAACATCCTGAAGATGTAGCAGCAGAAATTGTTGAAGTTGGAGCTGCTATTATGTATAATCCTAAAGATTATGTAAAAACGAATGACGATGGAACACAATATTTATTAATTTCTAAACCAACAAAACATTTAGAAACAAGAATTATATCTTCAAGCGCCAGAGAACAGGAATTAAATACTTTGGATAAATTAGAAGCTTATATCAAATAGTATAATTATCTATAATTTATAACAATGACCCAAAGTCCATGTTTAAGTTTTGATGTAAATAATACGATTTTAAGTTTTCATAGCTTTTGAAGCTATACTGATGTTGCTATATTATGTTGTAGGAGATTTTTTAAACTACCAAAATAATAGAAATGAATCGTAGAAATTTTATTAGAACTACTGGTCTTACATTAGGTTATTGTTTGATTAGTGATGCCTTATTTGCTGCTCCAGATCAGCAGAAAGTACAATTCATCAATTTTCCTGATGAAATGTCAGCCATCATAAATAATCAGTTAGTAAAACTTAGCGGGTCCGGAAACGAACTATGGAAATACAATGATGTTATCGTTGAGCTGAAAAAAACTCAAACAGGTATCTCCGTAACAATTCAGGCGCCAAAAGTAAATGTAAGTTCAGTCGAAATGTACTGGAAAACCGCCGACAAAAGTTCGTTTTCAGTTTTGAATGATCACTGGGAACGAACCTATGGCGATATATCATGGCATAGTCCATCTGATACTGAAATTTTGCCATGGTATTTTATGGAATACAATGGTGTAACAACAACAGGTTTTGGTATAAAAACAGGTGCAAAAACATTTTGCAGTTGGAAAATTATCAACAAAAAATTAGGGCTGATTATCGACACAAGATCCGGAGGAAACGGAGTAGAGTTAGGTAATAGAAAATTGCAGGCTGCTGAAATTGTAACAATACAAAGCAGTTCAGGAGAGTCATGTTTCAAAACTGCAAGGAAGTTTATGAAAATGATGTGCAGCAAGCCCAGAATGCCAAAACAACCAGTATATGGTATTAACGACTGGTACTTTAGTTATGGCAATAATTCTGAAAAATTGATTTTAGAACATACACAAATGATGGCTCCGCTAGCAGATGGTCTTAAAAACCGTCCTTTTTCTGTTATTGATGCGGGCTGGTTTCAAAAGGCACCGGCAAAACTTGATAATACTTGTTGGGGAGACAATATGGAAACACCGAGTTCACTGTTCTCAGATATGGGAGAACTGGCTTCAAAAATTAAAACAATTGGAATGCGTCCCGGAATTTGGACCCGACCGCTTTGTGGAAGTCATAAAGCATCAAAATCTTTGATGTTGCCATTAAGATATGAAAACGAACCTGTGCTCGATCCAACTATTCCTGAAAATTTAGAAAAAATAAAAGGCTATTTCAAATTATATAAGGATTGGGGATACGAATTGGTAAAGTTTGACTTTACGTCTACAGATATTTTTGGAAAATGGGGTTTCAAAATGCTGAAAGAAGGTAAAATGACTGATGAAGGATGGAGCATGTATGACAAATCAAAAACCAACGCAGAAATTGTTCTACAGTTATATCAAACCATAAGAGAAAGTGCGGGTGATACATACATTATAGGCTGCAACACTTTTAGTCATTTATCAGCAGGTCTGTTTGAAATAAATAGAATTGGCGATGATACTTCAGGAACTGAATGGGAGCGTACTAAAAAAATGGGGGTAAATACTTTGGCATTTCGCGGTATTCATCATGATACATTTTACGCAGCAGATAGCGATTGTGTTGGATTGACTCCAAAGGTTTCATGGGATAAAAATAAACAATGGATGGAATTGGTAGCAAAAAGCGGAACTCCATTATTTATTTCAGCACAACCAGAAGCTACAGGTGAAACTCAAAAGGAATCAATTAGAGAATGTTTCAAGCTGGCATCACAAAAGTTACCACTTGGAGAACCTTTGGACTGGTTAGAAACACCATTTCCAAAAAAATGGAAGTTGAATAATGAGCTTCATTCTTTCGAATGGGATTAAAATATGACATCAATCTGTATGAAATTTATTTTGTTTGAATTATAAATAACTAAGAAATGTCAAAAATTAAACTAAAACTGTTTTTTATTGCCTTAATAATCCATCATTTTGCATTTGGTTTTGAATCGAACGTACAAAAATCCCAAAAGGATTTTCTAATAACCAATTACGGTTCCAAAGCAGACGGAAAAACGATAAATACCATTGCAATCCAAAAAGCAATTGATGCCGCTTTTAAAAATAAAGGAGGCCGTGTAGTTTTTCCAAAAGGAAACTTTTTATCCGGAAGTATTATTCTAAAAAGCAATATAACCTTGTATTTTGAAGAAGGTTCGGTATTGCTTGGAAGTACAAATCCGAAAGATTATCCCAATATGTCTTTTGAAGGAAGACCTGATTCTCCTAAAAAAGACGACAACTCTCAAATGGCTTTGATTATTGCTCACAAGGCCAAAAATATTTCACTTAAAGGAAAAGGAACAATTGATGGTCAGGGTTTACAACTGGCTTTGAATATTGACAGCCTTCATCATGCCGGCATTGCGATAGATCCTAAATACAACCTTCGCAGAAACAGGCCAAACGAAACTATGAGGCCAAAACTATTTCGTTTTTCGCAATGTGAAAATATTACAATTGAAGGATTGAAGGCCGGTGAAGCTTCTTGTTGGGGTTTGTCGTTTGAATTATGTAATAATCTGGTCATAGATAATCTCAAAATAGTAAATCGTTCGTATTGGAACAATGACGGTATCGATATTACAGATTGTAAAAACGTAAAAGTAATCAACTGCGACATCAACGCTGCCGATGACGGAATCTGTTTAAAATCATATTATCCCGGATTTTATAATGATTCGGTTTATATTGCCAATTGTACCATCAGATCCAGTGCCAGTGCCATAAAATTTGGAACCGCTTCTTTTGGCGGATTCAAAAACGTGATCATCAGAGATATTAAGGTTTATGATACATTTCGTTCGGCTATTGCGATAGAATCTGTTGATGGTGCTTTTATAGAAAATATTGAGGTTACAAACATAAATGCTGTCAATACAGGCAATGCTGTTTTTATTCGTTTAGGAAATCGAACTGGCGATAAACCGGGAAGTATAAAAAATGTATACCTGAAAAACATAAAAGTGCAGGTGCCATTTGGTCGTCCGGATATTAATTATGACTTAAGAGGACCGGAAGTTGATTTTTTTCACAACCCTTTTCCTGCTTCGATAACAGGTTTGGAAGATTATCGGGTAGAAAATGTAACTTTAGAAAATATTGAAATAAATTATCCAGGAAGGGCTTCAAAAGGAATGGCGCATATTCCGTTAGACCGCTTAAATCAGGTTCCTGAAGCAGTTAAGGATTATCCTGAATTTTCTATGTTTGGAGAACTGCCTGCTTATGGTTTTTATGTAAGACATGCCAATGGAATAAGCATGAAAAACATCAAAATAACATTAGATGATACCGATTTCAGGCCTGCATTTGTATTTGACGATGTCCAAAACTTAAAAATGGAAAAGATAAATCTTCCTAAAGAAAAACAAAAACAAATTATTTTTAAGAATGTTATCTCATCAAATCTTGAAAAACAATTACAAGAACAAATAGCAGAAATTAAATCTAATTAAAAATAAGTGTATGTTAAAAATATCGATTTTTATAGTCTTATTACTTTCTTTATCTGCTTGCAAAATAAAACAGAATGAAAAAAAAGAGCCTCTGAAAATTGCCTTTATTGCCGATGTTCATTTACAGGATATTTTCCCAAAATTTCAGGATAATAACTATCCGGGTATTAAAAATCCAAAAACGGGTGAATACGCTAATATCAGAACGATGAGTTCGCAATTGCATTCGACCAGAATTTTCAATGAAAATTATTTTGCTTTTTTAGAAGCTTTAAATGATATTTCAAAAAGAGGAATTAAACAAGTGGTACTTCCGGGAGATTTTAGTGATGACGGACAGCCTGTTCATGTTCGTGGATTAAGAAAGATACTGGAGAAATACTCAAAAGAAAAAGGTATATCATTTTTCGTTACAACAGGAAATCATGATGCTGTAAAACCTTTTGCACAGGAAGCCGTTAAAACTGATTTTTTAGGGAAAGATGGAAAAGAACAAATTATCAGCAGCTCTAAAACAAATTTTAATAAACAGGAAAATCAATTAGAACCGATTATCACAGCTGATATAAAAAACTGGGGATACAAGGAAACCCTGAATGAAATGGCTGATTTTGGATTTTTTCCAAAAAAGAATTATTTATATTGGGAAACACCTTTCTCAGATTATAAGTATGAACAGTATGATTTTGATAAAGCTTTAGCGCAGTCTGTTTTAGAAAAAAGAACGTATGCTGTTAAAAACACGAATTTATTTCTTCCTGATGCCAGTTACGTAGTTGAGCCTGTAAAAGGAATTTGGCTTTTGGCAATTGATGCGAATGCCTATGTTCCCAATCAAACATTATCCGGTTTGGCAGATGATCCAAATGATTTTTCGGGAGCCAGCATTGGTTATAATAATGTACTCCTTTATAAAAAATATTTAATTGACTGGATTAAAAAAATTTCGGCGGAAGCCAAACTGAGAGGAAAAACCTTAATTGCCTTTAGCCATTATCCGATGATTGATTTTAACGATGATGCTTCGCCGGAGCTAAAATCATTGTTTGGTTCAGACAAAATGCAGTTATCAAGAGTTCCTAATGAAGAGGTGGCTCAAATTTTTGCTGATGCGGGGATAAAGGTTCATTTTGGCGGGCATATGCATATTAACGATACAGGGGTTAGAACTACTGAACAAGGGAATACTTTATTTAATATTCAGACGCCTTCATTGGCTGCTTACATGCCAGCTTATAAAATTCTCACTATCCATTCTGATTCCGATATTGAAGTGGAAACTGTAGTGGTTCGCAAGGTTACAAAGTTTAATAATTTATTTCCTTTTTATAAGGAAGAATATGCCCATTTACAAAATATAAAAAGCCCTGATATTTGGAATAAAGAGATACTGAAAGCTAAAGATTATCAAGATTTTACAAGTTGGCATTTGAAAGAACTGGTGAGGCTTCGATTTTTGCCTGAAGATTTTCCAATTGAATTTTCAGCATTACTTTTAAAACTTTCCGGTAAAGATTTATCGTATATAAATAAAAACACAGCAGAAGTTGATGCAATAATTTCAACGAATTCCTTAACCAAAAGCGATTTTGAATCATGGACAGGCTTTGATATGATATTCGATTTTTACAGATTAAAAAATGCTGACGAATTAGCCATACCCCAAATAGGCGCGAAAAGAATCAAACAATATGAGATTGTGTGCAAACAGTTAGAAAAATCAAATGATAAAAAATTGATTTTATGGTCGAAAATTTTTCTTAAAATGATGAAAGGAAAACCTTCCAATCATTTTAAAATTAATCTGAAAATCGATAAAATGGAACGAATGATTCCTTAAAAAGCTTAATTTAGTTTTTTCGAATAGCAAAATGCTTATAGATACTTTTTTATGAAACAAAATCCTTTTATTTTATTCCTCTGCCTGATCACAGTTTATTTTTCTCATTCACAGAATATAAAATTCACTCATTATAATGATAATAATGGGTTGTCGCATAACTCTGTGCGACATATAGTACAGGATAAAAAGGGTTTTCTATGGTTTGGTACTTTCTCCGGACTTAACCGTTTTGACGGCTATCAGTTTAAAAATTATTTAAGATCTTCTTTAGGAAATAATAAATTATACAATGATGATATAACGGCATTAGAACTCGATGAAGCATCAAACCATTTGTGGATAGGTACGCGAAAAGGCCTCACACTTTTTAAAATAGATACACAGTCTTTTGTTACTTTTTTACCAAATAAAAATGATCCCAATAGTTTACCGGAAGAAGAAATTAGATCTGTTCATGTTGATCCCTTTAAAAGAGTCTGGGTTGGAACGAAAACCAAAGGGATTTATATGTTTTTTTTGAAAGAAAACAGATTTGAAAAAATTCCGATTAAAGGCTTTGATTATGTAAAGGAAATTTTTGAAGATAAAAAAGGAAATATTTGGGTTGGAAGTTATGATAAGGGATCTGTTGCAAAAATAACTTTGGATACAAAAGGAGCTATTGTAAGAATCAAAAATTACACGCTTTCTGTACCTTATTCAACTATAAAAAACCCCTATATTAACTTTATTTATGAAGATACTAAATCAGATATTTTTATAGGTACTCGAGAAGGTTTGTATAAATTAGATAAGGTAAATGACCAGTTTGAAAATTTATATATTGAGAACAAAAATGTCAGAGGGGCTTTAGGGCCTTATTTTTTATCTGTTGCCCGTGCTCCGGATGGCAAATACTGGGTAGGGACTTTAGGAGGGCTTCTGGTTTGTACACAATTAGAAGATATTCAGAAAGGTAATTACAAATGGTATTATTCTGTTTTATCAGATGATAATTCATTGGTTGATAATCTAATTTCTTCACTTTATTTTGATGCTTCCGGAGTATTGTGGATTGGTACAGAAGATGGACTTGATAAATATGATCCATACGAGAATCAGTTTACTCTGAATAAAGATATATCCCGTTATATAGGCAATCAGGCACCACGCATAAGAGGTTTTGCCAAAACATATAATGACAAACTGATTGTTGCTACACATCATAACGGACTTTTTATTTCCAGTGCAGATGGATTTGCTCCATTACATGATAAAGGAAAAGATATAGCCAGTATTTATTCTTATGATGGTAAAACCTTCTATTGCGGCTTGTGGGATGGCAATATATTAATTTATAATTATAGCAATAATACCTCAAGAGAGATAAAAGCAGGATTTGATAAATCACCGGTATTTGCTTTTAACAGAATTAGTGATAATTCTATAATTGCAGGCTCTTTTGGAGAAGGAGCAGTGGTATTAAATACAAAAACCTTAGAAGTAGATTCTTCTATTGGTAAACTTCTTCCCGGCTTCCAGATCAATGCCATAGAAAAAGATACTAAAAATAATGTTTGGTTTGCTACAGAAACAGGTGTGGTAAGATACAATATTGGCACAGGTAAAATAGAAACGTTTAAATCACTTTCTAAGAAGGAAAATGGTATGCCTTATGACGAAAACGTAAGTGATATTACAACAGATAAAAAAGGAAATATATGGGCAGCAACACGATTTGGATTATGCTGGTACAATACAAAAAAAAACAAGTTTGAACTCATTACTAATCTTAAAGAACTTTCAGGAAAGTGGATCACAGATATCATATCAGATGCCAGGGGTGATTTATGGTTAAACATTAACAACAATAACATCGCGTGGATCAAATCGAATTTAAAGGATGTTAATATTTATCATGTAAACAGTGGTAACAGACTGGATGTTTTTAGTTCCAGCGGTTTTTTTAATTTTAATAATTCTAATATTTATCTGGGCGGTAAAAATGGAATCATCTCTTTTTTGCCTAATAACATGAAAAGAAATAAGTGGTCGCCTTTGCCGGTTATTTCCGAATTTAAAATTCAAAACGAAGAGGTATTTCCGGAAGTAGAGATCAACGGAGAAATTCCGCTTCTGAAAGATCTGAATTATGGTAAAGAAATAGAACTCAACCATAAAAACCGAAATTTCTCAGTTCAGTTTTCTACCCCGTCATTTGCAAATGAAAAGCTCAATAAGTTTCAATATATGTTAGAAGGTTTTGACAAGGATTGGATTACCGTTAACAGTAATTCAAGAACAGTCCAGTATACCAATCTTTTTCCTGGTGTATATACCTTTAAAATAAAGTCCTGTAACAGTGATGGGTACTGGAGTAAACCAGTTTCCTATAAAATAAAAATTCTGCCTCCTTTTTGGCTTACGCCAATATCCTTTGTATTGTTTTTTTTACTGCTTTTTTGTGTTTTTTATTTTATACGAAGAGAGATTAAAAACCGTATTCACTTAAAGCAGGAACTGCTTACCGAAAAAGTAAACAGAGAGCATGACGTTAAACTAAATAATGAAAAATTACGTTTTTTTACTAATATCTCTCACGAATTAAGAACACCTCTAACGCTTATTTTAGGTCCGGCCAAACAGTTATTAGATGAAAATAGTAATGCAACAGATTACGAAAAAAGCAGATACAATCTTATCTATCAAAATGCAAGCAGACTTCTGAATCTGGTAAATCAGGTATTGGATTTTAGAAAAGCGCAGTCAGGTGAATTAAAACTTAAAGTTACCAAAACCGATATTCTGGTTTATTCAAAAAATATTTTTGATTCCTTTAAAGAAATGGCTTATGACAAAAAGATTAAGCTCAGTTTTATTTCACAAGATGATGTAATGAATGGATGGCTTGATAATGATAAGTATGATAAAATTCTCTACAATTTATTATCTAATGCCTTGAAATTTACTAATAAAAATGGGAATGTTACTTTAAATATCAGACTTAAGGATACAATCGAAGATATTTTGCTTATTGAAGTAAGCGATGATGGAATTGGTATTCCTTTAAAAAGCCAGGAAAAGATTTTTAAACGATTCTATCAGGCGACAAACAGTAAAGCAAATAATACAGGATCTGGTATTGGACTGTCATTAGTTAAATCATTAGTAGCCATTCATAAAGGAATTATTCTAGTTGAAAGCAACCCTGGAAAAGGAAGTGTTTTTAGAGTTGAAATTCCAATAGACCGTGCTTCTTATGGGGATAAGGAAGTGTTTGAATACGCTTTAAAAAATGACAATCTAAGCATGCTTATTCCGGAAAAAGCTGCAAAAAAGATTATCCAGAATACAGATCTTAAAGAGAAAATATTAGTTATCGAAGACAATAGTGAACTTAGAAAATATTTGGTAGATTATTTGTCTGATTATTACAAAGTTTACGATGCCGAAAATGGTGAAGAAGGACTTAGAATATGCAGGCAAATTAAACCTATTTTATGTGTTGCCGATGTTATGATGCCAGTTATGGATGGTCTTGAATTTTGCCGTGAATTAAAAAATGACGAATTTATAAGTCATATTCCGGTTGTAATGCTGACTGCACTTGCTGAAAATGTGGATAAGGTAAAAGGATATGACATGGGTGCAGACGGTTATTTAGTTAAGCCTTTTGAGCCTTTATTGTTAAAAACGGTCATTGAGAATATTATAAAATCCAGGTTAGAACTCAAACAGAAATTCTCAGGCGAGGTAGAAAGTAAAATAAGTCTGTTAACACATTCTCCAATTGATGAGGAGTTTATGGAAAAAATCACCAATTTAATAAATGATAATTTAAGCGATGTTGAGTTGTCTACAGATTTTCTATGCGATAAACTGGGTGTAAGTTCATCTAAATTATACCGAAAAATTAAAGAATTGACAGATTTGGCTCCTAATGAATTTATTAGAACCATCCGATTAAAAAAATCAGCAGAACTGCTTAAAACCAAAAAATATAATGTATCTGAAGTGACAAACTTAATAGGTTTCAATGATCCATTATATTTCAGCCGGTGTTTTAAAAAACAATTTGGTTTCCCGCCAAGCAAACTAATTAATTAAGATTGTCTTTTTTGCCTTCATTTGCCAGAATTTAATTGGTACAATTCAGCGTAGAATTATCTCCTTCTTTTTTTAGTAAAGATTTAATAATTCGGCTTGATATCAATTTTTTCGAATTATCCAATGTTTGCCATGTAATGTTTTTTTTATTTATAACTATTTGATAATTAAAAGACTAATCCTTTTTATTTCGGCTTTTTAATATATGAATTTGTGAAAATTTAAAAATATATCCATGTTTTTGATGTATTAGTCCATTTTGAAAACGATATCTAATTCTATTTTTGTCTAACAACTTATAATTTTTAGACCGATGAAAAAGCATATAGATACAGATAATCCGTTGAATAATTTAGATGAGTGGGAAGACGATTTGTTAATACGATATCCTGACCCGTCTGATCCTGTGAAACAAAAAGAAGAATTCAGAAATTATGTGGATTCAGAAAGAGTAGAAACAGTTAAAGAGTTTTACAGAATAAACCATACGTATCAAACGTATGATTTTGTATGCAGTAAAGAACAAGAATTTCTACAATTCAATAAAAAAGAAATGTCGATTTGGGAAGCTGTTGATTTTTTGAATACGCTTGTAGACGACAGTGACCCCGATATCGACTTAGACCAGACGCAGCACCTTTTGCAGACTTCAGAAGCTATTAGGGCAGACGGTCACCCTGATTGGTTTGTGCTTACAGGATTTATTCATGATTTGGGTAAGATATTATGTTTGTTTGGAGAACCGCAATGGGCAGTAGTTGGGGATACTTTTCCGGTAGGATGTGCTTATTCCGATAAAATTGTTTATTCGGAATTCTTTAAAGAAAATCCCGATTATACAGATGAAAGATTCAATACCAAATTAGGTGTTTACACGCAAAATTGTGGACTGGATAAAGTAAAAATGAGCTGGGGGCACGATGAATATTTATATCAGATCATGAAAGATTATCTTCCGGATCCGGCTTTATATATGATTCGTTATCATTCGTTTTATTCGCAGCATAAAGAAAATGCATATGCCCATTTAATGAATGAAAAAGACGTAGAAATGTTTGACTGGGTAAGAAAGTTTAATCCTTACGATTTATACACAAAAGCTCCGGTTAAACCAGATGTAAAAGCATTACTTCCTTATTATAAAGAATTAATTGCTAAATATTTACCTGAAAAGTTGAAGTTTTAAAAGGCTATAAACACTTAGAAATATAGATTTTCTTTTTAGCATAAAAAGATTTATTAAAAAATAATAATTTCTCACACATAGTTATGTGTTTTTGTAATAAGTGAAATGCCTTTTTGAGAAAAAGAAAAAACTATGTTTCTATGTGTTAGAAAAATAATTGCCAGCTATCTAAAACCAAAATAATGCATAAAATCAAAACCAATATACTTTTATTAAGCCTGCTCGTGCTTTGCGGAAATTTTGTTTCTGCTCAGGAACAAGATCGCAACGATTGGGAAAATCCGCAAGTATTTCAAATTAACAGAGAACCGGCTCGCGCTGCCTTTCTTCCTTATGCAGATGAAACTTCTGCAATAAGCGATAAATATGAAAACTCTCCGTGGTATTTTTCTTTAAACGGTCAATGGAAATTTGCGTGGTCGCCAACACCAGATCAGCGCCCAAAGGATTTTTACAAAACAGACTTCAGTACTTTAAATTGGAAAGAACTTCAAGTGCCGTCGAATTGGGAACTGCATGGTTATGGTGTACCAATTTACACCAACATAACCTATCCTTTCGAAAAAAATCCACCGTTTATCAATCATTGGGATAATCCGGTTGGGTCTTATAAAAAAGATTTTGTACTGCCGGAAAACTGGAAAAACCGACATGTTTTTCTTCATTTTGAAGCAGGAACGTCAGCGATGTATATTTGGGTAAATGGAGAAAAAGTAGGCTATACCGAAAACACTAAAAGTCCGGCGGAATTTGATATTTCTAAATATTTAAAACCCGGAAAAAATAATCTTGCTGTAGAAGTTTATAGATGGAGTGACGGTTCGTATCTGGAAGATCAGGATATGTGGAGACTTTCTGGAATTGATAGAAATGTGTATTTGTACAGCACAGATAATGTTCGTATTTCAGATTTTTTTGCCAAATCAGATTTAGATGCGAAATACAAAAACGGAAATTTGAATGTAGAAGTAAATTTAAAAAACCTGACTTCAACGGCTGTTAACAATCAAAAGTTGGTTGCGAAACTGGTTGATTCATCAGGGAAAAATGTATTTACAAGAGAATTGAATGTCAATTTTGAAGCATCGAAAATTCAGACTTTAAATTTTGCTCAGAATATATCAAGCCCAAAGTTATGGAGCAGTGAAACACCAAATTTATACACGTTGCTTTTGACTTTAAAAAATGCAAAAGGAGATCTTATAGAAACTGTTTCGACTCAAATCGGATTTAGAAAAGTAGAACTAAAAGGCGGACAATTATTGGTAAACGGAGTTCGATTAATGGTTCATGGTGTAAACATACACGAACACAATCCGGAAACGGGACATTATCAGGACGAAGCTACGATGATGAAAGACATCAAAATGATGAAGCAGCTGAACATTAATTCAGTTCGCTGCAGTCATTATCCAAACAATATTTTATGGGTAAAACTATGTAATAAATACGGTTTGTTTTTGGTGGATGAAGCCAATATAGAAAGCCATGGAATGGGTGTAGAGGGACAGCCTCTAATTTGGATGAATCCAAAAACGAATCCGGGTTTTCTTCCGGAATGGAGAGAAGCACATCTGGATAGAATCTATAGTCTTGTTGAAAGAGATAAAAATATGCCATCAGTAATTATTTGGTCATTAGGTAATGAAAGTGCCAATGGGCCTGTATTTCATGAAGCCTACAAATGGATCAAAAAAAGAGATAATACAAGATTGGTTCAGTTTGAGCAGGCAAAGGAAAACGAAAATACCGATATCGTCTGCCCAATGTATCCGACAATAGAATACATGAAAGAATATGCCGCACGTAAAGAAGTGACACGCCCTTACATCATGTGTGAGTATTCGCATGCGATGGGAAACAGCAGCGGTAATTTTCAGGAATACTGGGATATCATTCGCGGAAGCAAAAATATGCAGGGCGGTTTCATTTGGGACTGGGTAGATCAGGGATTTGAAAGAAAAGATGAGGCAGGCAGAAAATATTGGGCTTATGGCGGCGATATGGGAAGCCAAAATTATCTAAACGATGAAAATTTCTGTCACAATGGATTAGTTTACGCTGACAGAACACCACATCCTGGTGCATTTGAAGTAAAAAAAGTATATCAGGATATTTTATTTGAGGCCATTGATTTGAAAAATGGCATAATTGAAATTAATAATGATTTTGGATTTACAAATTTGAGTCAGTACAATTTTAAATATGAGGTTTTGGAAAATGGAAAAGTAATAAAAAAAGGCACTTTTGATGTTGCTTTAAATCCTAAATCAAAAAAACAGGTTCAACTAAATTTACCAAAATTACAAGCTAAAACAGGTACAGAATATTTACTGAATGTTTTTGCATACACTAAAACAGGCTCAGAAATGCTGCCTCAAAATTTCGAAATTGCCAAAGAACAATTTACGCTCCCAAGTGAAAATTATTTTGAAAAAACAGTACAAACAAATACTGCCGCAATTCAGGAAGAGAAAGATGCATTTGTTTTAATTGCTTCCAATGTACAAGTAAAAATCAGCAAAAAATCCGGATTAATTTCTTATTACAGTTTAAACGGCGAGGAATATTTTAAACAATATCCGGAACCTAATTTTTGGAGAGCGCCAACGGATAATGATTTCGGAAATAAAATGCCGCAAAAACTAAATGTATGGCGAACCGCAGGTAAAAACATTACGTTAGAAAATATTCAGGTAACAGAAGAAAACGGTAAAAAATATGTAATAGCAAAAATGAAACTTAATGATGTATTTTCAGATTATGCGATCAAATATTCTTTAAGTAATGATGGTGCTCTAGAGATTATTCCATCCTATAAAAAGGGAAATAATCCTGTTCCTGAAATGCCTCGTTTCGGAATGCTTTTCGTATTAAAGGAAAACTTCGAAAATCTGGATTATTACGGGAGAGGGCCATTGGAAAATTATCCGGACAGAAATACAGCATCATTTAAAGGAATTTACGAAAGCAAAGTTGCAGATCAATATGTGCCTTATACGCGTCCTCAGGAAAACGGATATAAAACAGATGTTCGCTGGTTTCAACTTTCCAATAATAGTGGAAAAGGTCTTGAAATAAAGGGATTACAGCCTTTGGGAATAAGCACTTTAAACAATTACCCAAGCGATTTTGATGGCGGAATAGCAAAGAGAAATTTACACTCCAGCGATATTACACCAAGAAAAGAGGTTGTAGTTTGTGTTGACTTAACCCAACGTGGTTTAGGTGGAGACAATAGCTGGGGCGAATATCCTCATGAACAATATTTATTGAAAAACAATGAATATACCTACGGATTTGTTTTAAAACCAATACAATAAGTTTACATTATAAGTCTAGTGTCCGGCTTGATTCAACGCTGAGACTGGAACTAAAAATAGAATCAACAACTATTAAACTAAACGAATAACCAAAAAATGAGTAAGAATACAAATGGAAGATTAGTTTCCCTGGATGCCCTTCGCGGATTTGTTATGTTTTGGATTATGAGCGGAGAACATATTGTTCATGCTTTAGCCAAAGCCGCTCCAATTCCTGTTTTTATCTGGATGTCATCCCAACTGCATCATGCAGAATGGAATGGCATTACATTTTATGATATGATTTTTCCTGTATTTTTATTTGTTGCCGGTATTTCAATGCCGTATTCTTTTGAAAAAAAATTAGAAGCTGCAGCTGTCAAAACACCAAGAGAACTTCCATCTGCAGAAAAACAAAAAATATACCTGTCGATGCTCAGGAGGACTTGTATTTTGATTGTTTTAGGATTTGTTGTAAATGGATTATTGCGATTTGATGGTTTCGAAAATACCCGATTTGCCAGCGTATTAGGGCGAATAGGGCTGGCATGGTTTTTTGCAGGAATCATCTATTTGAATTTTGATTTAAAAAAGCAGGTATTTTGGTTTATAGGTATTTTGATAGGATATTACGCAGCGATGAAATGGATTCCGGTTCCTGATTTTGGAGTAGGAGTTTTAACCAAGGAAGGTTCACTTGAAGGGTATATTGACCGTATGCTTTTGCCTGGAAGACTGCACAGCAAAGTATATGATCCTGAAGGCTTGCTATCGACAATACCTGCGGTTGCAACTGCTTTATTAGGTGTTTTTTTAGGAACATTCTTAAGAGCCAAAAGTTTTTTATCTATAAGAATGAAATTGCTTTTGATGGCACTTGCCGCTATTATTCTGATTGTTATTGGACTGCTTTGGAATTATAATTTTCCAATCAACAAACATTTATGGACAAGTTCTTTTGTGTGTTTTGTAGGCGGTTTCAGTATTTTATTCTTTATCTTTTTTTATGTGATAATTGATCTTTTTGGTTTTTATAAATGGACATTTCCTTTAATACTGATAGGTTCAAATTCCATTTTGATTTACATCGCAGCCGAAGGTTTGATAGATTTTAAACATACAGCAGATTATGTTTTTGGAGGTCTTATTGAGTTTTTCCCCTTTATTTGGCAACCTTTTTTTACAGCTGTATCAGTAACCTTTATACAGCTTATTTTACTTTACTTTTTATATAAGAAGAAATGGTTTTTAAAAATTTAGAGCATTTTCAATAGAACAAATCTTACTAACTAACCAAACCTGACCCTACCATGACAAATGTATTACAAACTGCAGATTACATTGTTTTTTTTATATATTTTGTGATCGTTACATCTTATGGGATGTACATTTACAGAAGTAAAAAAAATGCAACTACAAGTTCTAACGAATATTTTTTGGCTGAAGGATCCCTTACCTGGTGGGCTATCGGAGCTTCTTTGATTGCCTCAAATATTTCAGCGGAGCATTTTATAGGAATGAGCGGCTCGGGTTTTGCTATCGGATTAGCTATTGCTTCTTATGAATGGATGTCAGCTGCCACATTAATCGTTGTAGCAATGTTTATCCTGCCAGTATATCTTAAAAACAAGATATTTACAATGCCACAATTTCTGGCGAAAAGATATAGTGGAACAGTAAGCACAATTATGGCCATTATCTGGCTTTTAATTTATGTATTTGTAAACTTAACTTCGATCATCTATTTAGGAGCTTTGGCCATTTCATCGATAGCACCTGTTAGCTTTCAATTTTGTGTTATTGGGTTGAGTTTATTCTCCATCATCGTAACTTTAGGAGGTATGAAAGTAATTGGCTATACCGATATGTTTCAGGTTATCGTATTGATCCTGGGAGGTTTGGTTACTACATATTTGTCATTAACATTATTGTCTGAGCAATTCGGTTTTGGAAAAAATATTCTTAAAGGTCTTTCTGTTATAGCTGAAGAAGCACCTGGACACCTTCATATGATATTGGATAAATCGAATCCGCATTATAACGAATTACCAGGAATCTCTGTACTTGTTGGCGGAATGCTAATCAATAATCTGGCGTACTGGGGTTGTAATCAATACATCGTTCAAAGGGCTTTGGGGGCCGATTTAAAAACAGCTCGTAAAGGTATTTTATTTGCCGCCTTTCTAAAATTATTAGTTCCAATTATTGCAGTTTTGCCTGGTATTGCAATGTACGTAATGCACCAAAACGGAATGTTTCAACAAGAAATGGTCGATGCAGCAGGAGTTTTAAAACCAGATCATGCTTATCCTACATTAATGAATCTATTGCCAGCTGGATTAAAAGGAGTGGCTCTGGCAGCATTGACAGCCGCAATTGTAGCTTCATTGGCGGGTAAAGCCAACAGTATTTCAACTATTTTTTCTTTAGACATTTATAAAAAATATTTTAATAGAGAAGCGTCAGAAAAAAAACTGGTTCTGACCGGAAGATGGTGTGTGGTAGTGGCTATGCTTATTGCTGCTGTTGTGGCTCCGGCATTAAAATCATTAGATCAGGCATATCAGTTTATACAAGAGTATGTTGGTTTCTTTTCACCAGGAGTTCTTGCCATATTTTTATTGGGAATGTTTTGGAAAAAGACTACACCTGCAGCAGGACTTGCAGGTGCATTGCTGACGGTTCCTATTGCTGCGGTTTTAAAGTTCTTACCTATGTGGACAAATGGTGCTTTTCCTGACTATCCTTTTTTAGACAGAATGACGATAGCTTTCTTTATAATAGTAGCATTAATGGTAGCCATCAGTCTTTTCAATCCTGAAACGGAAGAAAAGCTTGAAGCACATAAAATAGAAGTAGATAAATCAATGTTCAGGGTATCATCAGAGTTTATCATTGGATCCTTTATTATCTGTGGTGTATTGATAGCATTATATACTGTCTTTTGGTAATACATTCATTTGATATAATTCTAAACAGATTAATTACAAAAACTGATTTTTACATATTTAAATTATTTAAAAGTCTTTAATAAATAAATAAAATGATAAATAAAACTATAATTGCCGTAATTTTTTTTTGTATTTCATTGAGTGCTGCAGGGCAAAAAGTATATGATGTCAAAAAATACGGGGCCAAAGGAGATGGCAAAACCAATGATGCTGTTGCGATTCAGAAAGCTATAGATGCCTGTAGCAAAACCGGCGGTCAGGTACTTATTCCTGCTCCATTTACATTTTTAGCAGGACCATTCAATGTAAAATCAAATGTGGATTTGCATATTGAAGGGGGTGCCAAAATATTGGCAAGTCCTGATGAGAAATTATATACAGAAAGTGCTTTTCGTGAGAATAAGGGAGAAGGAACAATTTGGATTGGTGGTAAAAACATCGAGAATTTTACCATTAGCGGAAGCGGAAAAATTGACGGAAACGGAATTTCATTTATGGGGGCTGAAGAAGAAGACGCTTATATTTTGAAACCTTTCCATATTTTAGATCCGCGTCCTCATGTACTTACGATTATTGGCGGAAAAAACATCAGAATCAAAGATGTTCATATAGGGAATTCGGCTTATTGGACCATTCACCTTGTGGGCTGTAATGATGTCGTTATTAGCGGAATTACTTTATTAAATAGTTTAAAGGTTCGCAATAGTGATGGAATTGACTTAGACCATTCGAAAAATGTCCGTATCAGTGATTGTTATATTGAAAGCGGAGATGATTGTATTTGTCTGAAAAACAGAAGAGAATTTGAAGAGTTCGGTGCCTGTGAAAACATTACGGTTACGAATTGTACAATGACCAGCAGCAGTTGTGCTATTAAAATTGGTTCAGAAAATATGGATGCTATCAGACAAGTAGTATTTAATAATTGTATCATTAAAAACAGTAATCGTGGGGTTGGTATCCAAAATCGCGATGAAGGAACAGTAAGCGATGTTATATTCTCCAATATGATTATAGAAGGAAAACTGACTACCGACACCTGGTGGGGGAAAGCAGAACCTATTTACGTAACTGCTTACAGTCGCGCAAGCGGAAACCATAAGGATGCCAATTGGCGTTTTCCAAAAGGCGCTACTGAAGGAAAAGTTGGAGCGATCAGTAATATTTATTTCAATAATATTCAGTGTTTTGGAGAAAATGGCGTGTATGTGAGTGGTGAAACAAAAGACAAGATTAAAAATATAGTTTTTGAAGGAGTAAATGTTTCTATTGATAAAACTTCTGAATTTCCAGGAGGAATTTATGATCGCCGTCCTTCAAAAATGGATGGATTTGTAAAAGGAAGCACTTCGGGTTTTTATTTTGATACTGCAGAAAATATAAAAGTTCAGAATTGTTCCGTAAGTTGGGGGAAAAACAAGCAAGAGTATTTCAAATATGCTGTTGAAAGCAAAAATGTAGAAGTTTTAAAAGTGATTAATTTAGATGGACAATCGGCTTTTCCGGATAAATATGAAGCTGTGAAAAAATAAAACCAAAAAACAAAATATTCTTCAAAGCCAGACAACTTCACTCAACTTTTATTTTAATAGGAGTTCAGTGAATTTTGTTTGAAGCAGGAATCTTTCTTAATTATAATATAACAGGAAGATGCCGGCAAAAAAAGCTTGCTATTTCTACTTTAAATAATGAAAATTTGAATAAATTAACACACAAAAATTAACTCATTAATGAAAAATAATATAATCACAAAAGTCATCATTATCGGATTGCTGCTCAATGGTTTTTATGGATTTGCCCAAAAAACAACTTTAGAAGTTGACATCAATACCAGCATTACTAAAATCCAGCCAACGATGTTCGGTTTATTTTTTGAAGACATCAATTTTGCTGCTGACGGAGGATTGTATGCGGAGATGATAAAAAACAGATCTTTTGAGTTTGAAAAACCTTTAATGGGATGGGATCAGCCCAATACAAAGAGAAGTTCACTCAACATGCAATCGGGTGTTGCGACTCCTATAAAAATTTCGGAGAACGAAACCAATCAAAATTTTTGCAGGGTTTTAATAAATGATGCAAAGGGATATGCAATTATCAATGAAGGATTTAGAGGGATGGGAGTCAAAAAAGAGGCAAAATACAATCTGTCCTTAAAAGCCGCTAACCATGATGGAGCCATCAAAAAAATTATCATTCAGCTTATTGATAAAGACAAAAAAGTAATTGGCGAAACCAGTATAGTCCCAACTTCAAATGATTGGAAATACTATTCGGCACAATTTACATCTACTCAGACCGAAGCAAAGGCCAAATTAAAAATAACTTTTGAAGGGTCAGGAACCATCGATTTAGACATGATTTCGCTTTTTCCTGAAGATACATGGAAAAATAGAAAAAATGGTTTACGCAAAGATCTTGTACAGCTTTTATATGATATGAAACCAGGATTTTTACGTTTTCCAGGTGGTTGTATTGTTGAGGGAAGAACTTTGGCAGACCGCTATCAATGGAAAAAATCGGTAGGGGCAGTTGAAGACAGAAGGACTATGATGAACCGCTGGAATGTAGAGTTCGGACATAAACAGACTCCTGATTATTTTCAAAGCTTTGGGTTAGGATTTTATGAATATTTCCTGCTTTCAGAAGATATTGGTGCCACACCGCTACCTATTTTAAGCTGTGGAATGGCTTGCCAGTACAATACAGGTGAATTGGCACCAATCGAAGAACTGGATCCTTATATACAAGATGCATTAGATTTGATTGAATTTGCCAATGGTTCAGAAGATACAGCCTGGGGAAAACTTCGTTCAGATATGGGACATCCGAAGCCTTTTGATCTAAAATATATAGGTGTCGGCAACGAACAATGGGGCCCGGATTATATTGAAAGATATAAGATATTTGAAAAAGCAATAAAAGCAAAACACCCAAAAATAATTATCGTTTCAGGAACCGGACCATCTCCCGATGGTGAACATTTTGACTTTGGAATGGCTGAACTTAAAAAACTCAATGCCGAACTTGTTGACGAACATTATTATCAGAGTCCGAAATGGTTTAGAGAAAATGCAGGGCGTTATGACAATTACGACAGAAAAGGTCCAAAGATTTTTGCTGGTGAATATGCAGCTCAAAGTGTTTCAGGAGCAAATCCTAATAATAGAAATAATTGGGAATGTGCTTTTTCTGAAGCGGCTTTTATGACCGGTTTGGAGAGAAATGCTGATGTTGTAACCTTAACTTCTTACGCCCCATTAATGGCACATGAAGATGCCTGGCAATGGACACCCGATATGATTTGGTTTAATAATTTAGAAGTTTTTGGATCAGCGAATTATTATGTACAGCAGTTATTTTCTACCAACAAGGGAACAGATTTGTTAAGTATTACCAAAGAAGGCAAACCTTTAACGGGACAAAATAATTTGTATGCATCGGCGGTAAAAGATGTAAACAGCAAGGAAATAATTATAAAATTGGTCAATACAGCTGCATCTATTCAAGATGTTGATGTAGATTTAAAGGGTATAAAGACAAGTTCAAAAGGAACAATTATAACACTTTCCAGTTCAAATCTGCAAGATGAAAATACGTTTGCTGAACCTAAAAAAATAAGCCCAAAACAGAGTGAGTTTAAGGTGATAAAAGGTAAACAACAATTGAAGCTTTCTGCTTATTCGGTTACCGTTTTAAAACTTAAAATGATTTAAAAATTTATAATAATTTTTTAAAAAATAATTCTGATCACATTTAAAACTAATTAGACATGTCATACATTTTTTTTAAAAAGAGTCTTTTGTTGTTTTGTATTTTATCGATATCTTATACGTATTCGCAAAATGATTTAAAACTTCACTATAACCAGCCGGCAGTTGAATGGACAGAAGCATTGCCAATAGGAAACGGAACTCTTGGAGCAATGGTTTTTGGACGTGTAGATACCGAATTGATTCAGCTAAACGAAGCAACTTTGTGGAGTGGCGGACCTGTACAAAAAAATGTAAACCCGAATGCTTTTAAAAATTTGGCTCTAATTAGGGAGGAACTTAAGAAAGAAAATTACGAAAAAGCTTATGAGCTGACAAAAAACATGCAGGGCGCTTACAGTGAGAGTTTTATGCCGCTAGGAGATCTTATTTTAACGCAGGACTTTGGAGTGAATAAACCAGATTATTACAACCGAAGTCTTGATATACAAACAGGACTTGCGGTAACAAGTTTTAAAATTGGGGGGATAAATTATAAAAGAGAAATATTTGCCTCAGCACCAGCTCAATGTATTGTGATGAAACTTTCAGCAGATCAATTAAAAAAAATTTCTGTGACACTTGATGCTGCAAGTCTTTTAAAAAACGAAAAAGTGATACAAAACCAGTCATTGGTTTTAAAAGGAAAAGCACCTTCACACTCAGATCCCAATTATATTGATTATAACAAAGAACCTGTAATTTATACGGATACAACAGGCTGCAGGGGCATGCGTTTTGAATTAATTATTAAGCCACAAGTAAAAGATGGTTCAGTAAGCTACGAAGGAAATAAAATAGTAATTAAAAATGCAAGTGAGATTGTACTTTTCCTGTCAGCAGCAACCAGTTTTAACGGATTTGACAAATGCCCGGACAGTGAAGGAAAAGATGAGCATAAACTGGCAGAGAGCTCAATTAAAAAAGCGACAGGAAAAAAATATTCTAAATTATTGAAAGAACATATTACAGATTTTCAATATTTTTTTAATCGAGTTTCATTAAAGCTTAATGAAAAAGAAACAAATAAATCTAACCTGGCTACAGATGAAAGGTTAGTGCAATATGATAAAGGGGAAAAAGATTCTGGCCTCGAAGCGCTGTTTTTTCAATATGGACGTTATCTGTTAATTTCTTCGTCCCGTACGCATAATGCTCCTGCCAACCTGCAGGGAATATGGAATAATAAGCTTCGTGCGCCATGGAGCAGCAATTACACTACAAATATTAATTTACAGATGAATTACTGGCCTGTAGAATCAGGAAGTTTATCTGAATTGTCATTTCCGCTTAACGAATTTATTCATAATGTTTCTGTGACAGGAGCAGAAACTGCTAAAAGTTTTTATCACGCCAACGGATGGGTACTGCACCATAATTCAGATATTTGGGCCACTACCAATCCGGTAGGAGATTTTGGTAAAGGAGATCCAATGTGGGCCAACTGGTATATGGGAGCCAACTGGCTTAGCAGGCATTTATGGGAGCATTATCAATATACCGGGGATAAGGAATACCTTAAAAAAGTGTATCCCATTATAAAAGGAGCTGCACAATTTAGTTTAGACTGGCTACAGGAAGATCAAAATGGTTATATGGTAACAATGCCTTCTACTTCACCTGAAAATAAATACTATTACGATGGTAGAAAACAAGGAGCCGTAACCACAGCTTCTACCATGGATATTGCTATTATAAAAGATTTATTTGAAAAAACTATAGAAGCATCTAAAGTCCTTGATAACGATTCTGAATTCAGGCAAAAACTGAATAAAGCTACAGCTAAATTATTTCCTTTTCAAATTGGAAGCAAAGGACAGCTTCAGGAATGGTATAAAGATTTTGAAGAAGAGGATCCGCATCATAGACATACATCACATCTTTATGCACTGCATCCGGCAAATTTAATCTCTCCTCTAAAAACTCCTGAATTGGCAGCAGCTGCAAAACGTACTTTAGAACTTCGAGGTGATGACGGTACGGGTTGGAGTCTTGCCTGGAAAGTAAATATGTGGGCAAGGCTTCTGGATGGAAATCACGCATACAAGCTATTTAAAAATCAGCTTAGACTAACCAAAGACAATGATCCTAAATATAGGGGGCATGGCGGATGTTATCCTAATTTATTTGATGCTCATCCGCCTTTTCAAATTGATGGGAACTTTGCAGGAACCGCCGGAGTAATAGAGATGCTGATGCAAAGTCAGAATAAAGAGATACATTTGTTGCCTGCTCTGCCAGATTCATGGAATGAGGGTGAGATTAAAGGCATTACCGCAAAAGGAAACTTTATTGTGGATATAAAATGGATTGATGGTACAATGAGCAATACCAAAATCTTATCTAATAATGGCGAAACTTGCAGTGTAAGATCGGCCGAACCATTTATTGTTGAAAAGCTTAATATTAAAAGTGAGAAATCATCTATTGGATATACTGCTGTATTTGAAACCCAAAAAGGAATGTTTTATTCCATTATAGCATCCAAATAGATTTTTGATTTATAAAACATAGATCTTATTAGTGATATTTTTAAATTATATAAATTAGCCTATAATTGTGATTATTATAAGAATATAAAAAAAGTTATTTTGAAATATTTCCATCAATATCTTTTCCTGATTATTTTCTTTTCTAATACTGGATATACACAAGATAATCCGGTTAAATTTCTTGATATTTCGGACGGTTTATCAAATAATTCCGTTACAGCAATATATCAGGATAATGAGGGTTATATGTGGTTTGGGACTTATGATGGTTTAAACCGCTACGACGGCTATGATTTCAAAGTATTACGAAATCGAATAAATGATAAAAATTCATTACAATTTAATACTATTTACAGTATCGAGGGTGACACTCAAAATAATATTTGGGTAGGAGGTACAAACGGAATTTGTATTTATAACAAAACCAAGGCAATCTTTCATTCTGTATCATACAGTTTTACCAACAATAAACAACAAGTATTAAAAGATATTATTCATCAGACTTGTGCGATTTCTAATAATCTGGTATTAGTTGCTTCACAAAATTTAGGTTTAATCGCTTTTGATAACGGTTCTTTCACAGGCAAACCTGTTCCACTTAAAATAGGAAATAAGAGCATTACAAATTACGATGCAATTGCTATTCAAAAGGATAAAAAAAATCTTCATCGCTGGGTATATGTCCGCAATGTTGGAATTTGCGATTATCATAAGGATTCTAAAAACGTAAAACTTATTTTTCCCCTTTCTCTTGAAGTTAAAAAAATGAAATTGGCTTCAGACGGAAATCTTTGGTTAGGGACTGATGAAGGGCTTTTTCTTTTCAACTTAAAAACAGGTTCTATTTCTGAAAATTATTTCTCTAACAAATGCAGCATCACAGATATTCTTATTGATAACAAAAAAGAAATGTGGGTTACAACTGATGGTTGTGGAATTTATAAGATCATCGGGACAAATAAAAAAGCGATTCCTTATAATGCAATCAACGACAATCAGCTGGCAAAAAGCAATTCTGTATGGAGCCTGTACAAAGATAAATCGGGAAACAAATGGTTTGGTTCATTACGTGGCGGAATAAGCATGCTCAGTAGTACACCAAAATATTTTAAAAGTGTAAGTGACAAGGCTAAAGACCCTGCCGAAAACTTTATTTTATCTTTTTGTGAAGATGATAAAAGTAATGTTTGGGTTGGTACAGATGGTGCGGGCTTAAAATATTGGGACCGAAAAAGCGATACTTATATTAATTACAGCAACAAAATTTCGAGTAATTTTATTACCGGAATTGTGCGTGATGATAACAACGATATCTGGCTTTCTACCTGGGCTGGAGGTGTTAACAGAATCAATAAAAAAAACAATACGGTATCGCTTTTTTCATGCTATAATCCTTTCACAAAACAGATTGAAAAAAATATTTGGTTTGTTTATAAGGATTCAAAATCGAATATTTGGGCAAGCGCTACTAATGAAGGCTCTTTATATGTTTTTGACCGTTCCTCAGGCAATTTTAAAATCTTTGACAAGAATTTAAAAAATTTACAATGTCTCACTGAAACGAGTGATGGTATATTATGGGGAGGAAATTATACAACATTATTTTCAATAGATAAAAAAAGCAGGAAAATCAATAAAACAATTATTGGAAACCCTATACGTTGCATCCATGAGGATAAGGATAAAAATCTTTGGCTGGGAACGCAGGAAGGTGGATTATTGTTATTTGACAGAAAAAAAAATACTTTTAAAAGGCTGTCTACAGATGAAGGACTTCCATCAAATACTATATTAAGATTACTGGAAGACAAAGAAGGAAATCTCTGGATGAGCACCTATAACGGCATTTGCCGATTTGATAAAAAGAGAAAAACGTTCCGTAATTTTTCTGTAAATGATGGACTTCAGAGCAATCAGTTTAGTTTTAATGCCGGAGTTAAACTATCAACAGGAGAGTTTTTATTTGGCGGAATAAATGGCTTTACTATCTTTTTTCCCCAAGCAATCAAAGGATCCAACCAGAAGAACAATTTATTGCTAACCAATTTTTATGTAAATAACCAGCCAATTGAAGACAGCAAGGCTGAAGTAGTATTACCGTCAAATTCAGGAAAAATAAAAGAAGTAAAACTGGCTTACGATCAAACATCATTATCTCTGGAATTTGTAGCTATAGATTATGATAATGCTGATAAGATAAATTATGCTTATTTCCTGGAAGGCTGGGACGAGCAATGGAATTATGTAGGACATACCCGGAAAGCAAATTATTCAAGATTGCCTGAGGGAAAATATTTTTTTAAGGTAAAAACAACCAATTTTAAAGGTGGGTGGAATAAGGAAGCAAGTTTGGTTGCTATTGAAGTTTTACCTCCCTGGTACAGAACATGGTGGGCGTATTCCTTATATTTATTAGGTTTACTTGCAATTCTTTTAGCTTATATGGAATACCATAAAAATAAGGAAAAATTAAAATATAAGGTCAAAATTGCTGAACTGGAAAGCAAAAAGGAAAAAGAAATTGCCGAAAAACAATCATCGATGTTCACCTATATCTCGCATGAATTTCGTACCCCACTTTCCTTAATTATAAATCCGCTGAAAAAAGCAGTTCAGAAAGAAAGTGTTCAAAACGGATCTTCAGGAAGCGATTTGGCGATTGCACACCGAAACGCCAGAAGACTTTTAAGTCTGGTTGATCAGCTTTTGCTTTTTAGAAAAGCCGAAAATGATGCTGATTCACTTCGATTGTCTCCGATAAATGTAAATAATCTGTGTAATGAAGTGTATCAGTGTTTTGTAAATCAGGCAAAAGAAAAAAATATTCAGTATGATTTTACTATTCCCGATCACGATATTGTGATTATCGGCGATTATGAAAAAATTGAAATTTCGCTGTTTAACCTGATGTCAAATGCCTTTAAATATACACATGCTGATGGTGAAATTAATCTCAGACTGACTGAGACTGATACAGAAGTAATGCTTGAAATCTCCGATAACGGAGATGGAATTGAGAAAAAAGACATTGAAGTGATCTTCGAAAAATTCAGACAGATCAATTCCAAAGTTTCGGTTGGAACCGGTTTTGGAATCGGATTATATATTGTCAAATATTTTACGGATAAACACAAAGGAACCGTAAGCTGTAACAGTGAACCAGGTAAAGGAAGTACGTTTAAATTGACTTTTCTGAAAGGCGACAGCCATTTTGAAAATGCAGAAATTACGAACGATGTTCAGAAAAGAAGCCAGCTGTTTGATGAATTAATTGTTGATGAAACTGAAGAAAGCAATTCACCCGAAAATACAATAATTTCTGAAAGTGATTTGCAAAAAGTGATGCTTACCGAGAAAAGAACGGTTTTAATTGTAGACGACAATGCTGAAATTAGAGGATATTTAATCAAGTTGTTTTCTGAAAAACATATAGTGTATAGTGCTGAAAATGGAGAAGAAGCTTTAAAACTGACCAAAAAGCACATGCCCGATTTAGTCATCAGCGATATCACGATGGAGGAAATGGATGGTCTTGAGTTATGCCGAAAAATCAAGGAAAGCAATGACTTGTCTCATATTCCGGTAATATTATTAACGGCTTCAAAAAATCCTGAAATACATCTGCAGGGAATAAATGAAGGTGCAGATGATTATATTACAAAACCGTTTGATGACGATATTTTGGTGGCGCGTGTAGAATCTTTATTAAAGAACCGAAGCAATCTGCGAACGTATTTCTTAAATAGTATCACGCTTAAGGAAAATACACAAAAAGTACCTACAGAATATCAGGAAATGTTGAAAAGATGTATTGATGTTGTTGAAGCTAATATTCATAAAAAAGATTTTACAATTAAAAATTTCGCACTCGAAATGGGAATGAGTCATAGAACACTCTATACTAAAATTAAGATCATTTCAGGCCAGACTTTAAACGCTTTTATTCGTTCATTAAGAATTAGAAGAGCAGCGATGTTAATGTTAACAGAAGAAATGAATATTGCTCAGGCAAGTGCAGAAGTTGGTTTTGAAGATCCTAAATACTTCAGGCAGCAATTTGTAAAACTTTTTGGCATGACACCTTCGGAATACATTAAAAAATATAAAAACTCTTTTAATGCCGATTTGAATATTATAAAATAATTGTCGTGATCAATTAGGTTAATTAAAACGTCAGTTCGAGTGTTTTTGTGAAGAGGAACGAAACAAAAATGTATCGAGAACAGTTTTAATGATAATTTTAAAAGCACTTTTTCACTTCCGTAAAAGTCACTTATTTATTTAAAATTGATGTCATTACGAAATAATGATATATCAAAGTATGAAATTATGTTTTATGTAAAAAAAAGACTCTATTTTTTCATACTCCTTAATTTTTAGTCTAAAATAAACTGTAATTTCCAATTTGACCTCCTTTTTTTTCCATTTTACCCCTCATCAAAAGGCTGAAATAAATATTTCTTTGCTAAATGATAGTGACATTAAGTTGTGTTACTGTGTATGTTATAGTGTTGTTTTATGATAAGTTTTTTTATCTGTTTTAAGAATTGATCCTTCTTTAAATAAGGGTATTAAGAGTTGGTTTACGTATTACTTATCTAACACCGCGGTTGAGAAAATTGCGGGGTTTAATTAAAATAAATGCTGCCGGGAATGTAATAAAAAATAAAAAATAGTAATAATTAACCAAACTCAATATATGAAAACAAACCGTTAATCATTTTGCAGTTCTGTTTTGTCTCAAAAGAGGAGGAGATGAACATAAAAATTATCTGCAACTTTTAAAATTCAAAAAAACAAACTAACCTAACCTTAAAACCAAAGAAATGAAAAAAAATGTATTTTTAATTTTTCTTGCCATTTTTGCTGTCCTTTTGAACGGATGCCAAAATAATGAGTCAGATTTTCCGAGTTCTGACAATCCTACGGTAGTTGTTGCCACGAAAGAAATTTATGGTGCACCAACCCGAAAATTTGAAATTAAAGCCGCTTTGGCTGATGACCTGGGATTAAAAAGTATACATATTCAAATTCCTGAATTATCACTAGACAAAATGATCACGTTTGCAACTGATCCTTTATTGAAAACATACGACTTAAGTTATTTTTTCGAGGTTCCGGCTACCAGAGGAACTTCTGAAGCTTTCAAAATTAAGTTAACAATAACAGACGTTTCAGGAAATTCAATTGATGAAGAAATTAACCTGCGCCTGGACGGAGAATTTGCTGCTCCGGCAATAAGTATGATTACTCCAAAAGAAGGAGCTGTTATTTTATTGTCAACCAGTAATTTGATGCCTGTGAATTTTGTCGTAAATGATGATTCCGGTATCGATAATATTCAAATTAAATGTGAAGCTCTTGGCATAGATGAAACGATTCAATTATCAGGATCACCACAATCCTATACTTTTAACAAAACCTATACATTACCTGTTACGGCTAATAATTATGTTTTAACGATTACAGCAAAAGATAAATTTGCAATTCCAAATACAGGTAGCTTAAATATCAATATTGTGGCTACCAATGAGTATCCGGCAATATATTTGGTTGATCAGCCAAAAGGAACTAATCTTACTACCGATGCTGTTGGTGTTCCGATGTATTTCCATAATAAAACCGGACAGGATTTTGAATTTAAATATTATGCCGATAAGGACAATAAAGAAATTTATTTCTTAGGACAGGAATCTGGTTTTGGCCCACACTGTTTTGGGTTAGATGCTTCCGGAAATTTAATAGATGATGAAGCAGCTTCAACACCAATTATCTTACCTGTAAAGGGATATTATGTTATAAAAATAAATCCAAACACATTAAAATACACTGCAGTTAAGTACACACCATCAAGTAAAGTCTGGGCAGAAGTTGCCAACGGGTTATGGCATGATGTTGAGGCGCAAAGAAAACCTTTCGTAAGTGTGTGCGGTGGAGGAATTCAGGGAGCAACTTGGGATACCTGGGATGCATGGGTTCAGACAGGACTGCATTTGGCAAATAATCCAAATAACCCTTATCAATTAATGGGTGAATACACCTTGACGGGAACCATGGAAGCGACTTTTACAGGTCAATGGTGGAATCCGTCGTGGAGATTAATCAAAAACGGTATCGCTACGATGTCACCGGGAGAAAATGGTAATGCTAAGTATCCGGCTGCTCCGGGAGTTTATAAAGTAGTTCTGGATACCGAGTTAGAAAGAGCTTTTATAACAAAAAAATAGTTTGTTATAGCCTTGTTATAACATTAATAAAATAAAATAGCTAAATATGAAATTTAAATATATATGGTTTTTTATTGCCGTTTTGTGCAGTGCTGCATCATTTGGGCAAACAACAATAAAAGGAACTGTTAAGGATAAAGGCAATGTGCCGATTCCGGGAGTTAACATAATTGTCAAAGGGACTTCTACTTCTGCGGCATCTGATTTTGATGGAAAGTTTTCAATTTCTGTTCCTAATAAAAATGCTCAGATCGAATTTTCTTTCATCGGTTTCACAACTAAATTAGTTGATGCCGCAGATAAAACAACTATCGATGTAATCATGGAAGAATCAAGTCAGGTTTTGGATGAGATTGTAGTTGTAGGTTATGCTTCTGTTAAAAAAAGTGATGTAACCAGTTCTATTTCTTCGGTAAAAGGAAAAGAACTTCAAACTATGACAGTTGGTAACGTTACAGAATCTTTGCAGGGAAAAGTTGCCGGGGTTCAGGTTACAGGACAAGGTGGTCCTGGCGCACAGCCAAGGGTTTTGATTCGTGGTATTTCTACAATAAATCTTAGTACAGATCCGCTTTATGTTGTGGATGGTATTCCAATGGGGACTAGTATTAACTTTTTAAGCAATAACGAAATTGAATCGATGGAAGTATTAAAAGATGCTTCTGCAAGTGCTATTTACGGTTCACGAGCTTCTAACGGTGTTATTTTGATTACGACTAAAAAAGGTAAAGTTGGAAAAACAAGATTCACTTTTGATTTAAGCTCTGGGATGCAAATCATGAATAATCCATATGATATGGCTAATGCTGAGGGTTATGCAACGATTATGAATACCGCTTATAATAATTCGGGTTATGCAGATTATTTAACAAATCCATCTCAATACAGAGGAAAAAATACCGATTGGTGGGGTGCCGGAATTAAAAAAGCGTCTCCTGTAAACAATGCTTCTTTGGGAGTTAGCGGAGGTTCTGATAAACATACTTACGCCATTAGTCTGAACTATTATGATTCGGAATCTATGTATGAAGTAGGAGGTTGGGAAAGAATTACAATGAGGATTGCCAATGATTTTAAATTTTCAGATAAATTCTCCGCAGGAATTACTTTAAATCCACGTTATGAAAGCTGGGGAGGTCCTGGAAACTGGGCTGATTTTGTTAAAATTGATCCTATCACGCCAATTTACAAGCCGGCAAATCAATTAACAGGTTTAGAAAATGAATACAGTATTTACGCACGTTCTCCTTCGTATGTTTGGAATCCGGTTGCTGCAGTAAAAAGATACGATGATTATACAGATCAGTATAACTTAAATACAAATGGTTATTTGCAATACGCACCAATTAAAGGTTTGGTAATTCGTACGCAAGGATCTATTGAGGTTGGAAATAAAGTACAAAGTATATTTAAACCCGATTTCATTATAGATGCAGCTCACGAAAAAGCTGAAATTAATAGCGTTGAGAGAAGAGCTACCACAAATAATGACTGGACATGGCAGACTACTGCAACTTATTCCAGAACATTTGCAGAGAAACATAATGCTTCTTTGATGATTGGTAGTACTATGGAAGAATATAATGGTAATGATGTTTGGGGTTATGGTGAAGGTGTGCCAAACAACTCAAATTCTATGAGAGAAGTAAATGCGGCTACTAAAAACCGTGATAGCGAAGGTAACAGCTGGTCAAGTTCTGTGATGTCTTATCTTTCCCGTTTTTCATACAACTACGACAGTAAATATTATTTTACAGGTACTTTCAGACGTGACGGTTCCTCTAAGTTTATGGAAAATAACAAATGGGCAAATTTCCCTTCTGCTTCTGTGTCCTGGAGAATTTTGAACGAAGGATTTATGGAATCTGCAAAAGAGGTATTAAGCGATCTTAGATTTAGAGCAGGTTGGGGTAAAGTAGGGAATCAGGGATTGCCAGATGCAGTATATCAGTCAAAAATCAAGCAAGGTTTTTATATTATAGGAGATAATATTGTAGATACAACCTATCCGGATACTATGGCTAACAAAGATATCAAATGGGAAACGGTTGAAGATATCAGTTTTGGACTTGATTTCGGGTTATGGAAAAACAAACTTTCAGGCTCATTAGAATACTATCAAAAGAAAACCAATGATATGATATTCAAAAAACAGTTTCCGACATACAGCGGTTTTCCTGGATATGCAACAATTTGGACAAATGTAGGGGCAATGCAATCCAGCGGTATCGATTTATTGATTTCTTATAAAGATAAAAAAGGAGATTTCTCTTATGGTGCTGATGTAACTTTTACGACTGTAAATGTGGATATGCTGTCTTTATCATCAGAAGGAGAAAAACTTTATGGAGCAGGAAACAGAACTTTGACAGTTAAAGGTGATGTGCCGGGATATTTTTACGGATATGTAGCCGATGGTTTATTTCAAAATCAAACACAATTGAATTCCCATACAGATGAACACGGAACTAAATTACAGCCGTATGCAAAAGAGGGTGATATTCGTTTCAAAGACATAAATGGAGACGGAAAATTAGACGATAAAGACAGAACAAAAATTGGTTCTCCATGGGCTGATTATAATATTGGTTTAAATTTAAACTTCGCCTACAAACAATTTGATCTGGTAGCTAATTTCTATTCAAGCATTGGAAACGATATTGTAAACGACAATATTAAAGATTTATACAATGGTACAAGCTTAACAAACAAAGTAAGCGGATTAGATCAGATGGCATGGCACGGAGAAGGGACTTCAAATTATGTTCCTCGCTTGTCTAAAGATGACAATAACGAAAACTTCTCTAAATTCTCTTCTTTTTATGTGGAAGATGGTTCGTATGTACGTATGAAAAACTTACAGGTAGGATTTTCATTCTACAATAAATTCGGATTAGACAAATTGAGATTGTCATTATCAGGTCAGAATTTATGGACCTGGACAAAATATTCAGGAGTTGATCCTGAAGTTGCAGGAGGTGATCCTAAACTGGATGACAGAGTTAAAGGATCAGGTTTTGGAGGATGGAATTATCCGGTTCAGCCAACAATTTTGATGGGTCTTAATGTAGCATTTTAATAATAAAAGACATGAAAAAAATAATTTTATCAATAATTGCTTTTTCTGTATTTGCAGTTTCCTGTGAGGATTTTATAGAAAAAGAAGAAAGAGGAACTCAAACATTAGAAAACTACTTTCAAACAGCACAGGAATGCGAAAATTATACCAATGAGCTAACGCAGAGATTATTACTTGCTAAAGACTGGTTTACTTTGGTAGCGCCTAGAGTTACAAACGAAATGGCTACTGATGATGCCTGGATGGGTAATACTGGCCAGGACAATTCGGCTCACAGGCCTTGTTCACAATATCTTATCACGCCTGATAATATGGGCGATATGAATAGTATTTATACAGCACATTATTATACTATTCAATCGGCAAATATAGGTTTGGAGAAAATGGCAGTTTCGCCAATTACTGATTCTCAAAAAAATCAATATATGGGAGAATCATTGTTCGTTCGGGCTTATTGCTATTATGAGTTGGTAAATCTTTTTGGAGATGTTCCATTATATACACAATCTTTAGGAACAGCTGATTTGAAATTACAAAGAAGTCCTGCTACAGAAGTGTATGCACAAATTGAGGCTGATCTTAAGAAATCTGCGGAGAAACTGGAAACCATTCCGGTAAACAGAAACGGCAGAATAAACAAATGGGCTGCTTATGCTTTATTGGCTCGTGTTTCTTTATTTCAGGAAAAATGGGCAGAGGCTAAGCAATATTCTAACAAAGTAATTACGGAAGGCCCTTATTCCCTGGAAGAAAATTTTCTGAATATTTGGAATGTAAACAATCATAACGGAAAAGAGTCTATTTTGGAAGCTCAGTCTTCATCAATACAAAATGAAGCATTAGGATCTGCATTGCCAACTTTGTCAGGAGCAAGGGGAGAAGACAAGAAAAATTTCCCAAGTAATGATGCTGCAGATGTCCTTGACGGATGGGGATGGTGTATGCCAACCAGCGATTTAGAGAATGCTTATCTTTCTGAAAATGATGAAATTCGCCGCAGAAGTACCATCACAAAATGGGGAGAAGCTGCTTATGGTGATGAGGTTTTGAATCCGACTCATAAATTCAGTTTGAATGATAATAAATCAGGGCGTATTTGTCGTAAATATTACATTCCGATAGCTACACGCCGTACTTTGGATAAAAAAGACGGGCATTTGCCATTAAACATCCCATTGATTCGTCTGGCTGAAATGTATCTGACAAGAGCAGAAGCCAATTATCACACAGGTGGAGATGCTTTGGCAGACATCAATATAATCAGGGATCGCGTTGATTTAGAAGCTAAAACCGGAATATCAGGACCAACGCTTTTAAAACAAATTTACAAAGAACGTCGTCTTGAATTGGCTTTTGAAGGATTGCGTTTATTTGATATTCGTCGTGAAAAAGATCCAACTACAGGAAAAAGGGTTATTGAAACTTTAATGGGACCAAACGGAACTTTTGTTCAGTACAACCTCAATTCAACAGATCCTTACGAAACAACAAATACAAGAGAATCTCAGGATAAGGGAATTAATTTTGATCCTTCTAAACACTTACTTTGGCCAATACCTCAGTTAGAAAGAGATTTAAGTAATAATGTAATTACTCAAAACCCTAATTATTAAGATGAGATTTAACAATAACAATAAAGTAAGTCTGCTATGTGCAGGCTTGCTTTTCGCAAGTTCTTTATTCGTAGGCTGTGAATCTGAAAACAATGATAATTCAAATTCAGAAGCTACAACAACCGAATTGAATGTAAATCTGGATATGAATCTTCAGACTATGGAAAGTTTTGGAGCGTCAGATGCCTGGCAATGTAATTTCATTGGAAAAAACTGGCCAGCTGATAAAAGAAATCAAATTGCCGATTTATTATTTAGTAAAGAGTTGGATGCAGAAGGGAATCCAAAAGGAATCGGTTTGTCATTATGGCGTTTTAACCTTGGCTCAGGAAGTGCAGAACAGGGTGATGCCAGTGATATTGTAGATGAATGGAGACGTACAGAATGTTTTACAACAGATGGTGTTAGCTATGATATGACTAAACAAGCCGGTCAGGTTTGGTTTATGAAAGCAGCTAAAGAGCGTGGTGCGGAAAAATTATTGGCTTTTACAAACAGTGCACCGGTTTATTTAACTCAAAATGGTAAAGCACACGCCAGTATCAAAGAATATTACAATTTGAAAGATGGAAAAATGTCAGATCTGGCTGATTTCTGGACAACTTCTTTAGATAAATTAAAAACGGGACATGGATTAACAATCGATTATGTGAGTCCGTTTAATGAGCCGCAATACGAATGGGACGGTTCAGGTCAGGAAGGCTCTCCGGCTACAAATACTAATATTTACAATTTTGTAAATGTTTTATCTCCAAAATTACAATCAAAAGGATTGAGTTCTCAAATTGTAGTAGGAGAAGGAGGATCTTATGAGCCTTTATACAAAACTATTGCAGGAAAAGAAAACAGATCGAACCAGATCGATTATTTCTTTGCTTCCAATTCATCTAAAAACATCGCAGGTTTAAGCAATGTAAAGAAAACCATTTCGGCCCACAGTTACTGGCAGGCATGGCCTTTAAGAGAATTGGTAAATTCAAGGGAATTGGCTGCTGCAAGAGCAAAATCTATTGGAGGATTGAGTCTTTGGTCTACGGAATATTGTGTATTGGAAAGCCCAGGAACAACAGAACTTCCGGGTGGAGCAGGTCCGGGAAGAGATTTAGGAATCTCACTGGCACTCTGGACAGCCCGTATCATCAGTACAGATATAAGCGTTGGAGGCGTGACTTCATGGCAGTGGTGGACAGCGATTAGCCGTGGTGATTACAAAGATGGATTAATTCACGTTGATAATGGCTCAAGTAATGGCGCCGGTGATGCAAACTATTGTAAAAATGACGGATTTATCAGGGATTCCAAAACACTTTGGGCTTTAGGAAATTTTTCTTTCTTTGTAAAACCTGGAATGGTAAGGGTTCAAATTCCGAGTATAGATAATGCTAAAGCAGTAAATGATGTTATGGTAACAGCTTACAAAGATGTTGCTGCTAAAAAACTCGTAATTGTTGCAGTAAACATTAGTAAATCAGCAAAAACATACAAATTTAACCTTGCAGGAGGTGCTTTGGCAGATAATAAACTGACACCTTATACCACTTCAGAAACCTTAAGTTTGAAAAAAGGAACCGCAGTTGACGCATCAAATTTAGAAATTCCGGCAAGATCAGTTGTGACTTATGTTGGAACGTATAAATAACGAATTTTTTAAAAAAGAAGTTTTAAAAAATACTGTTTTGAGATTTTAGAGTATCTTCAAAAATTTAAAAAGTAATACTTATAAGTTACAGTTAACCTGAAACCTGAAACAAAAATATAATAACTAAAAATAGAGAATAGTGTTTACAAAAAAAATCTTATTACCTGTACTTTTCTTTTCTTGTGTCTCGGCTTTTAGCCAGATTTCGTTTGGAGATTCGAAAAAAATTAATGACAACTGGAAATTCAATCTTCAGGATGTTTCAGAAGCAAAAAATATCACTTTTGACGACAGCAAATGGCAGTCTGTAAATGTGCCTCACGACTGGAGCGTAAAAGGCCAGCTGAGTCCAACATTGGCAAGCTGTACCGGTTATTTGCCGGGTGGAATTGCCTGGTATAGAAAAACAATCAATGTTCCGCAAAGTAAAGCGGGAGAAAAAGTGTATTTGTATTTTGAAGGCGTTTACAACCGAAGCGAAGTATTCATCAACGGACATTCATTAGGGAAACGCCCGAACGGATATATTTCTTTTGCTTATGATGCAACTCAATTTGTAAAGTACGGAGGAGAGAATACGATTTCAGTGCGTGTAGACCACAGTCAGAGTGCCGATTCGAGATGGTACACAGGTTCCGGGATTTACAGAAATGTCTGGGTAGTATATGCAAATCCTGTTCATATTGCACAATGGGGCGTTTACGCTTATCCGGAAGTAAAAAAAGGGACCGGAACTTTGAATGTTGAGGTTGAGGTAGAAAATGGTTCTGCATCAAAATCAACTCTTACTGTAATTAACGAATTGATTTCGAAAGACGGAAAATCGGTTGCAAAAGCTTCTTCAAAAGTTGACGTTGCAGCGAATCAAAACGGAAAGATTTTGGTAAAAATGAATGTAAAAAATCCTCAGTTGTGGGATTTAGAAAATCCAAATTTATATCAGCTTAAAACCATTGTTTTAAAAGACGGCAAAAAAATAGATGAAACAGTTACAAAAACAGGTTTCAGAGATTTTATTTTCGATCCAAATAATGGTTTTGCCCTTAACGGAAAATGGATGAAAATGAAAGGGGTTTGTTTACATCACGATGCCGGAGTTTTAGGGTCTGCATTGCCTCGTGAAGTTTGGGAAACCCGATTAAAAACATTGAAAGAAATTGGTGTAAATGCTATTCGTACCAGTCATAATCCACAGGCACCTGATTTCTACGAACTTTGTGATGAGTTGGGAATATTGGTATTGAACGAGGCGTATGACGAATGGGAATTTCCTAAACGTAAATGGCTGGAAGGCTGGAATTACGGAACTCCGGGATTTGAAGGAACGTTCGATATTTTTGCAGATTATGCCGAAAAAGACCTTGAAGATTTTGTACGTCGTGACAGAAACCATCTTTCGGTTTTTGCATGGAGTATTGGAAACGAAGTAGATTATCCAAATGATCCATATTCTCATCCGGTTTTGGACAAAGGAAAAAATGGTTTTGGACAAGCTGCTTACGGAGGTTATAAAAAAGATGCTCCAGATGCTATGAGATTGGGAGCAATCGCAAAACGTTTGGTTGCAGCAGTAAAAAAATACGATAAATCACGCCCAACAACTGCCGGATTAGCCGGTGTAGCGATGTCTAACGAAACAGAATATCCGGGCGCTTTAGATATTACAGGATACAATTACACAGAAAGCAAATACCAGTCGGATCACGAGAAATATCCAAACAGAGTTATTTTTGGAAGCGAAAATGTACACGATATGGAACCTTGGCTGGCCGTAAAAAACAACAAGCATATTTTCGGACAGTTTTTATGGACAGGAATTGATTATTTAGGAGAATCAGGAAGATGGCCTTCAAGAGGATTTTACTCAGGATTGGTTGATTTTGCGGGAATAATTAAGCCAAGAGGATATTTTCGTCAGTCATTATGGTCTGATAAACCAATGGCTTACATCGGAACTTATCCGTTAAAAAACGAAAAAGACATTTCAAAAGATGCCTGGGCAATCTGGAATTATACTGAAGGACAAAAAATCCGTGTGGTTTGTTATACTAATGCTGCAAAAGCACGATTGGAATTAAACGGAAAAGTAGTTGGTGATACTAAATTTTATGACGAAAAAACCGGAATCATGTATTGGGATATTCCTTTTGCTTCAGGAAAATTAGAAGTTATTGGCTTAAGCAATGATGATAAAGAAATAAGCAGATATGCCATTACGACAACTCAACAGCCTGTTGAATTAACAATTGCAGATACTAATATAACAATTGCCAAAGAAAAAGGCGTTGCCAAAATAATGGTTCAGTTAAAAGATCAAAACGGATTTCCGGTAATGCTTTCAGATAATGAAGTAACCTGTACAATCAGTGGTCCTGGAACTTTATTAGGATTGGAAGCTGGAAACAACAGCGACATGACAGATTATACAGACAATGTTCAGAGAGTATATCATGGTCATATTGCAGCATATATCCAATCAAACGGAAATTCGTCAGCACCAATCAAGGTAACTTTTACAAGTCAATGGTTAAAACCGGTTGAAGTTACTGTTAATGTAAGATAAATTAATTAGTTTTTTTTGAATTGTCAATAAACCTGTCTGCATGTGGTAATCGCAGACAGGTTTATTGTTATTATGAAGAAAACTTTATTATATTTGAAGTGTAGTATTAACACTTATTTTTAATGAATATGAAAATAATAAGCATAAATATTTTAGCATTAGGAATTTTTTTAACGTCATTTTTTTCAAATGCTCAAAAAACGGTTTTAAAAAAGGATGAATTCAAGCAATGGGCACAAACTCCTCCAATGGGTTGGAACAGCTGGGATTGTTACGGTCCAACAGTAGAAGAACATGAAGTAAAAGCCAATGCTGATTATATGACAAAAGAGCTAAAAAAATATGGTTGGGAATATGTAGTGGTTGATATTAGATGGTTTGTAGAAAATGATAAAGCAGGAGGGTATAATCAGACAGATCCTCGTTATGTAATCGACCAATACGGAAGATATTTACCGGCAGTAAACCGTTTTCCATCCGCAAAAGATGGTCAGGGATTTAAACCGCTGGCAGATTACATTCATAAAAAAGGATTAAAATTCGGAATTCACATCATGCGTGGAATTCCGAAAAAAGCGGTAGAAGAGAAGATGCCAATTAAAGGCGCAAACGGAGTAACAGCAGACCAAATTTATACTAGAGCCTTGCAGTGCGAATGGTTAAAAGATAATTATACGATTGTAGCTGACAAACCGGGAGCACAGGAATACTACGACTCTATTTTTGAATTGTACGCACAATGGGGCGTAGATTTTATTAAAATTGATGATTTATCAAGACCGTATCACGAGGGTGAAATAAACCTAATCAGAAATGCCATTGACAAATGCGGACGTACAATTGTATTGAGTACTTCTCCTGGAGAAACACCTATCACAGCTGCTTCACACGTAAAAGAACATGCCAATATGTGGAGAATGGTTGATGACGTTTGGGATACCTGGCCACACATTACGCATTTGATGGATGTTGCTCAAAAATGGTATCCGCATATTGCTCCGGGTACATGGCCCGACTGCGATATGATTCCGTTAGGACGTATTTCTGTAAGGGGAGAACGCGGTAACGACAGAATGACCCGCTTAACAAAAGACGAACAATATACACTAATTACATTCTTTAATATTTTTAAATCTCCGTTGTTTTTTGGTGGGGATTTACCGAGTAATGACGCTTTCACTTTATCATTATTGACGAATAAAGAAGTCGTAAAAATGCATAAAGAAAGTACAGATGTAAAACAGCTTTTTCAGCAGGACGGGAAAATTGCGGTGACTTCAAAAAATCCTAAAGACGGCAGTGTTTATTTGGCTTTAATTAATATTTCAGATGCTGATTCTCAAAAGGTTTCAGTAAATCTTTCAGATCTTGGTATTGCTGGTTTTGCTTCAGGTTCAAATATGTGGACGGGTGAAAAACTGAATCTTTCTTCCAAAGAAGTTTCTGCAACATTAAAACCGCATAGTTCTGTTCTTTATAAACTAAATAGCAAAAAATAATGAAACAATTTTTGAAGCATTCTTTTTTGGGTTTGGTATTCCTTTTTTTGTTGTCTGGTTTTATTTCGAGACCAACAACAGAAAAGCCGGAGAAAATATATCTGTTTGCCTATTCAACAGCAAAAAATAATGGTAAAAACGGACTTCATTTTGCCTGGAGTTCCGACCAGAAAAGCTGGTTTGCCATTGGTCCCGAACATCCTTTTTTAAAATCGGATTATGGAAGCTGGGGACCAACAGGGAAAAGTATGTCGGAAGCTTTCTTGTTTAAAGATGATGCGGGAATTTTTCACTGTTTTTGGAGTGTAAAAGACGATGTTTTGTCACACGCTTCAAGCAAAGACCTGATCAATTGGAAAAGTCAGAACTACATTCAGGCAATGAAGGAGATAAGTAAAGAAGGAAAGCCTGTTATTCAAAGTGTAAAAGTAAGCCGAAAAGACGGACAGTACATTATTCATTGGACAGTAGAAAACATCAATTATTCCTCTTCAACCAAAGATTTTAAAAATTACAGCAAACCAACAATTGATTCCGCTAAAACACCGAATTTAAGTGAAGTTTTATTACAAGGTCAAATAGAAAAAGGCACCATTACAGAAGTTGACTGGAGTTTGGTTGAAATGTTGACCAAAACAATGCAATCCTCAAAATTTAAAGAAAAGCAGAACAACACATCTCCAAAAAGTGACAGTTTATTATTTGTGGGTTTAAAACCGGTTACGGCTCAAATCAGCATCAATAGCCAGCAGTCTAAAAAAATAAGTAACATGCTTACAGGTGTGTTTTTTGAGGACATCAATTATGCTGCTGATGGCGGTTTGTATGGCGAACTGATTCAGAATCGAGATTTCGAATATGCACTAAGCGACAAGAAAGGCAGTGATGAAAAATGGAATGCAACGATGGCGTGGAGCGGTGATTTTAAAATTGCAAAAGATAACCCAATTCATCCTAATAATCCAAATTACGCTGTAGTTACAAAAGGCACAATCAGCAACAGCGGATTTGATGGAATTGCCCTTAAAGCCAGCGAGAAATATGATTTTAGTGTATTTGCGAAAGGAGAAAAATTCACTGTAAAACTAAAAGGAGCTAACGGAGAAACTTTGGCGGAAGCCGTATTAAAACCAAGTGCTTCCTGGAAAAAACTAACTGCAGTTTTAAAATCATCAAAAACAGTAATTGATGCCCATTTAGAAATCAGTACAACAGGAGAAACTTCCATTGATATGATTTCGCTTTTTCCTCAAAAAACGTATAAAAACCGTAAAAACGGACTTCGTGCAGATTTGGCAGAAACCATTGCCGACATGCATCCTAAGTTTGTCCGTTTCCCGGGCGGTTGTGTAGCTCATGGAGATGGACTACATAATATTTACAAATGGAAAAATACTATTGGACCTTTAGAAAGCCGTGTTCCTTCAAGAAACATCTGGAATTATCACCAGTCAATGGGCTTAGGATATTTTGAATATTTTCAGTTTTGCGAAGACCTGGGAGCAGAGGCGGTTCCGGTTTTAGCGGCCGGAGTTCCATGCCAGAATTCCTCTGATGGTGGAGCAGGACAGCAATTCGGAATTCCGATAGAAGAAATGGACGAATATGTTCAGGATGTTTTGGATTTGATTGAATATGCAAACGGAAGCGCAACCAGTGTTTGGGGTAAAAAACGTGCAGAAGCAGGACATCCAAAACCTTTTAATCTAAAATATATCGGAATCGGCAACGAAGATCTTATCAGTGATGTTTTTGAAGAACGCTACAGAATGATCGTAAAAGCCGTTCAGCAAAAATATCCTGAAATCATTGTAATTGGTACTGTTGGGCCTTTCAACGAAGGAACCGATTATAAGGAAGGCTGGAGAATAGCCAATGAGCTGAAACTTCCAATTGTAGACGAACATTATTACCAAAGTCCGGGCTGGTTCATCAATAATCAGGATTTTTATGATGGCTACGACCGTTCAAAATCAAAAGTATATTTAGGAGAATATGCTTCGTGGGGCAACAAATTTTACAACGCTTTGGCAGAAGCACTTTATCTTACTGGTGTTGAAAGAAATGGAGATGTAGTTGAAATGGCATCATATGCACCCTTATTGGCTCGCGAAAAACATGTGCAATGGAATACAGATTTGATTTATTTTACAGGAAGTGAAGTAAAACCAACCGTAAATTATTTTGTACAGCAATTGTATGGACAAAATCCGGGAGATATTTATTTACAAAGTTCGATAAAACTTTCAGATACTAATAATGAGGTCAGTAAACGAATTGGTGTCTCTGCAGTTCAGGATAATGCATCTGGAGATTTGATTGTAAAATTGGTCAATTTGCTTCCGGTTGCCGTAAAGCCTTCAATAGATTTTGCGAATTTTTCAACAGCTGAAAATGCTGCTTATACTTTATTGTCAGGAAATCCGGAAAAAACAACGGCAAGACCGGTAACTCAAAAAATAGCTGCCAAAGAAGCTTTTTCAAAAGAATTGCCTCCGTATTCTTTCGCAGTAATACGTGTAAAGATGAGTTCGAAAACACTTTTAAACGAAACTTTTTAAAACTTGCTTTATCACTTTGTAGAATTTAAAGCAGTATAATAAAATCAATTGATAATGAAAAAAATACATTTTTGTCTTGTAGCAGTATTAGCGGTTTTTAATATTTCACAAGCTCAGGAAACTCCAAAAGGACCGCCAGTTATTGCCGAAAAGGATTTGACGGCTTATTTATTTGTTTATTTCACAGGAAATAAAGTAGAGGAAGAAGCTGTTAATTATGCCGTAAGTGCCGATGGTTATCATTACCACAGCCTTAACAGCAATAAAGCGGTTTTAGACAGTAAGGCTATCAGTTCAACAGGCGGTGTTCGTGATCCGCATATATTACGTGGCGATGACGGAAAAACATTTTATATGGTGTTGACCGATATGACTTCTTCAAAAGGGTGGGACAGTAACCGTGCGATGGTTTTGTTAAAAAGTACCGATCTGGTAAATTGGAAAAGCAGTGTAGTCAATATTCAAACCGCTTTCGAAGGAAATGAAAACCTGAAACGCGTTTGGGCACCTCAGACTATTTATGATGCCAAAGCAGGGAAATATATGATTTATTTTAGCCTGAAGCATGGAGACGATGCAGATAAAATTTATTATGCCTATGCCAATAAAGTTTTCACAGGTTTAGAAAGTGCTCCTAAATTATTGTTTGTTCCAAAATCTCAAAAATCCTGCATTGACGGTGATATCATAGAAAAAAACGGAGTATACCATCTTTTTTATAAAACCGAAACAGAAAATGCGGGTATCAAAGTAGCCACAACAACCGATTTGACATCTGGAAAATGGACAGAAAACGATAATTACCTGCAGCAGACCAAAGAATCTGTTGAAGGATCAAGCATCTTTAAACTCAACAATTCGGATGATTATATTTTGATGTACGATGTGTACAAAAAAGGACAATATCAGTTTACAAAAAGTAACGATTTAGAAAATTTCAAAGCAATTGATGATGAAATTTCAATGGATTTTAAACCCCGTCACGGAACTATTTTGCCAATCACACGTTCCGAATTGAAAAGGCTTATTGCAAAATGGGGAATGCCTGCCAAATTTCCAAAAATAAACAACAATTCGGTATTGGAAGGTTATTATGCCGATCCTGACATTCTATATTCAAACAAAACAAAAAAGTATTACATCTACCCAACCAGCGATGGTTTTAACGACTGGTCAGGAAATTATTTTAAAACCTTTTCATCAGCTAATCTGGTTGACTGGAAAGACGAAGGTGTTATTTTAGACCTTCCAAAAGACGTAAGCTGGGCAAACAGAAACGCCTGGGCGCCATGTATTGTAGAGAAAAAGATAAAAGGCAAGTACCAATATTTCTATTATTTCACAGCGGCACAAAAAATAGGTGTTGCCGTTTCAGACAACCCAACAGGACCATTTAAAGACAGCGGAAAAGCGTTGGTAGCCACCAAACCCGAAGGAGCAAAAGGCGGTCAGGAAATTGATCCGGATGTTTTTACAGATCCTAAAACCGGAAAAAGTTATTTGTACTGGGGCAATGGATATATGGCTGTAGCCGAATTGAATGACGATATGGTTTCATTCAAAGGAGATACAAAATTGATTAAAGTTGATAAAACGTTCCGAGAGGGAACATACATCATCTACAGAAAAGGAACCTATTATTTCATGTGGAGCGAAGACGACACCCGAAGCCCGAATTACAAAGTACGCTACGGAACTTCAAAATCGCCTCTGGGACCCATTGAAATTCCCGAAAACAATATTGTAATTCAGGGAATCCCGGATCAGGGAATTTATGCAACGGGACACAATTCGGTTTTACAAATTCCAAACAAAGACGAATGGTACATCACCTATCACAGATTCTCCTACCCAACCGGAATAAAAATGGGAAGAGCAGGAGGTTTTCACCGCGAAGTCTGCATCGATAAATTAGAATTCAATCCTGACGGAACCATGAAACAGGTAACTCCTACGCATCACGGAATACAACCAATAAAATGATGCAAATTATTTAGTTGTAAAAAGCTGCTCTACCTTGTCCCGGAGCAGCTTTTTATTTTTTAAGAATTTTCATTTTTTGAATCAGGAGATGGTTCCTGCTATCCCCTGTATCTTTTCCAGTTTAAAGAAGCCAGAAAAAAGGATGTCGCTTCTATCAGGGCTAAGAATTTAGGTTTTATGAGGTTTTAATGTTAATAATCTGTTTATTTTCTTCTGCGATTGAGATTTTCAAGATTAGCATTTCCAAGTGTTCCAATTTATCATGAAGTTTGTTCATCATATAGATATTTAATCAAAGGCAAATAGCTTCGTAGTATCCTTATAATAAAATATAATTTAAAGTTATTTTTAACACTTTTATTATTTCCTAAATGTAGTCAATTGGAATACTTTGACTTTTAATTTCTAATTTTTTCAGGTTATAATTAAACTTATTTTTCTTTTTACAAACTTATCTTAGATAGACATCATGCTTTTTTGAAAATTACAAAAGGATTTAAATAATAAAACAACACAATCGGTTGTTTTTGAATGTTTTATTATTAAATTAGCAGTAAAAAACTTACCCAAAATCAAGAGTTATTTACTAATTAAAACCATTCTGTTATGAAAAGAGTTCAAAAATTACTTTTACTACTTTTAGTATTTATTCCCTTAATGCAATTGTTTGCATGGCCAGGAATGCCACTGCCTCCGCTACATGTTGAAGGCAAAAATTTAAAGGATCCTTGCGGAAAAAACATTCTACTACATGGCGTCGCCATAACACCTAGTCCTTGGTTTAATGGTTGCTCTTATAATCAATGTCGTTGGGATAATTATAATGTTCAAGGCTGTCTAAATTATAATAATGCAGTTATGGATGCGCTCACAAATACAAATAACGGATGGAAATTAAATTATATAAGGCTTCATATTGACCCTTACTGGACCAATAAACCAGGTTGTTCCGCAGGAGAAAATGATATCTCATGCTTTGATTACAATAGATTAGTAACTTATGTAAATCAAGTTATAATACCTTTAATTAATCATGCAAAAAGCAGAGGACTCTATGTTGTGCTTCGTCCTCCAGGAGTATGTCCTAATAGAATTGCTTACGGGGACAATTACCATAATTATTTAAGAACTGTATGGCAATTTCTATCGAGCCATCCAAATTTAAAGAATGTAGATAATGTTATGTTTGAAATAGCCAATGAACCTATAGAAATACTTGGAACAAATGGAAATTGGGGTGCAACGGGAAATGAGCATTTTGCCGCATTGCATAATTACTTTCAAGATATAGTAAATAGAATTAGGGCTAATGGTGCAAATAATGTTTGTTGGATACCAGGAACGGGATATCAATCTCATTACCAGGGATATCCAAACCATTTAATAACAGGAGGTAATATAGGTTATGCTGTTCACGTTTATCCAGGATATTGGGGAGCTAATGCAGAAAATAGCACTAGTTTTAATAATGCCTGGAATGCTAACGTGCAACCAATTGCTAACGTAGCACCTATTATGATAACGGAAACAGATTGGTCGCCTACTGGTGCCGAAACATGGGGTACTGGTACAACAAGTGGTTTTGGTCTTAATCTGAAAGGCAGAATTGACGCTGCCGGTAATTGTAGTTGGAATTTACTTGCACCAGAAGGGTTGATAACTAAAGCAGATCCATATAATGTTACAACTGCTTTCAACAACAATTGGGAGTCTTGTGGTGCACCAGTTAAGCAGTGGTTCTCTGCATATGCAAATAGCAATATACCATCACAAATCTGTAGTAGTACTTCACTAGTAAACAATGGTGTTTATGAAATTGAGTTTAAAACAAATCCAAATAAAGTAATAGATCTTAAGTATGGGACAAATGCAAATGGTGCTATAATCCATCCTTGGGATAAAGTAGTTGGAACAGCACAACAATGGATTGCTATCGATGCTGGAAACGGATACTGGCGTTTTAAATCAAATGCAAGTTCCACAGGACGTGTAATAGATCTTGACAGTGCAGATCCAACAAATGGAAAAGCGATAAGACTTTGGGATAATTATAGTAATGATGCTCAAAAATGGTTAGTAACCGATGTTGGTAATGGTTATTTTAGTATAAAATCAGCCATAGATACATCAAAAAGTTGGGACATTTCTAATTGTAATATGGATGGCACAGCAAATCTTCAACTCTGGGAATATTACGGGACTTCATGTCAACTATTTAAGTTCAATAAAATAGGAAATACTTCAAAAAGAGGAGACGAGAAAAATATTTTAATAAATAATATTGAAATAGATACTGATGTCAAAGTATATCCTAATCCATCAAAGGGCGGAGAATTTAATATTTATTTAGCTTCACAATCAGACGAAAATTATTCTCTAACTATATACTCAACACGCGGTGAGTTATTATACGAAATGAAAAATCTAAAATCAAATACTAATCAAGTTATTACAACTAAGCTTGCTAGAGGTATATATTTAGCGATGATTTTTCAAAATTCAACTACAACAACCAAAAAAATATTAATTGAATAGCCTATTTTAAAATAATATATAGATTTTGAGATTAACTTTATAATTATATTCATCATTATTTATCCATTGCAAAAACCACTATTTTGAATTAAGATTAAAGTAGTGGTTTTGTTTTTTACTACAAACTTAACGACCAGCCTTTAACTTTGCTATCTGTAATATGTACGAACCTAAAATTGTAAAACCTTGATTTTGCAGGGTTCTTATTTTTAAAAATACATCTGCTCCACTATTTTGCCACAAAACTTGAGACTAGTGCAGAGTGAATTATGGGATTAATATAGTAATCCGCAGAAACTATGAGGATTGTTATTATAAACTCTGTTTATAATAGATTTTTTTAGTTTCTCAAGTACAGCTCCAATTCAAAATCTTCGAAAGCGGGCTATTTTATTAGAATTTTAAATTTTAATTTTAAATCTGTGAGGCCTTTCTTTATTAATGTATGTTGTAATGTGAATCTAAATCTAAATAAATTCTCTAAAATCAATAAATAAGTTTTTTTTAAAACAGCTAAAAGAAATGTGGCAAAATCGTGGAAGACGGTTTTTGAAATTACTGGAAGTATAGTTTAATGCGGGTTTAGAACTTTAGGTTCTAATCCTTCCTGGATCAATTGAAGGGAAAAATATAGCCATCTCCTGTTGTTGGTATCACAAATGAGGAACCATTAAAATTTAAAACTTCAAAAAATAAATAGCTTATTTTTACCAACAAACTTTTAATAGCGCCCTTTATATGCTCGACAAATTGTACATACAAAAATTTCACGAAGATAAGATTGAAAAATACGGTTCAGAAAGTGCCAAAAGTTTGGCTTGGTTCTCTGAAGAAGACCAACTAAAACGTTTTGAAATTCTAGCAGAAATAGGCGATTTAAATAATTGTTCAGTATTGGATATTGGTTGTGGGAACGGAGATTTATGCTATTATTTATCACAACATTTTGCAAATGTTTCGTATCATGGTATTGATCTGATCTCAGCTTTTTTGGATAATGCCATAGAACGAAATCAAAATAGAGCCAATACAACATTTTATCTAGGTGATTTTATGCAAGGCACTTTGCCTGTAGCAGATTATGTTTTCGTTTCAGGTTCCCTCAACTATAAAAACAGCGATCCTGATTATATTTTTAAAGCGATTGCTCATTTGTATGCGCATTGTAACATTGCTTTAAGTTTTAATTTGCTATGTGATACTATAAATCCTAATGGTATTTTGATGGCTTATGCTCCTAAAATCATTTCTGATTTTTGTAAAAAGCTTTCTAATAATGTACTCCTCAAAGAAAATTATATCGAAAATGATTTTACGGTGATGGTGTATAAACAATAATGACTATCATGATTGAATTTTATTTGCTACAATTCGTAATTATGAGCCAAAAGTTTATTCTTATTATTCTCGTGGTATGTTGACATAATGTTCATAGCCTTTAATCCATTTTTTAAAATTATTCATATCAGATATAACTTTGTCGGCATTCAATTTAATTTGATTTCTATTAGCTGAATCAGCTTTGGTTGAAATGTCTTTAAGAATAGCGACTATTGTTCCAAGGTATTTAAGCCTTGCCGATATGATTTCATTATCCAATAATTTCTTGTTGCCCATAAACGAAGATTTTATCTTATCTAAATGATCACTAGCAGTTTTAGCAGTTTTTGGCTCAAGTCCACTTATTGTTCCTGCTTTTGAGGAATCTTTTCGATCTAAATAAAGCCCCTTAAGAATTCGTTTTATATTTCCTATGTGCATAGCGTTATCATTTATGATAAAACCGATTTCATCTAACCGATCTTTAGATTTTCCAGCTAATACTAAAGCGTCTATTAGTGTTTTATGAATTTTATCTGGTCTAGAAAGCCTGCTTTCTAGTGCAGAAGTTGTCATGGACCAATGACTAGCGTCATTAATTACCAAAAAAGAACCTGCATCAGGTGAATTCATTTTATCTGCTCCTAACTCTTTTTCTGAGATTCCGTCTATAAAGTGAAAAGAGTATTCTAAATCCCAACTTTTAAAAATTATTGTTGTTCCCATTGTGATGGAAGGTTCTCCTGTAAATAAAGCTCCATCTTCTCCACTTAATTTTGCCATCTCATTAACCATAGCTATTTTGACTTCATTAATTAATGATTCTTGACCTTTTTGACTTTCTTTTTTGAAAACTTCTGTATGAGATTGTTTTTTGTTTATTTGAAAGTCCATGTCAATATCTCTCATATTTTCGGAACTCCTTCCTAGTCTTCCATCTTTTGGATGTTTAAGTGTTAAGGCTGAACCTCCTCCTAAAATGAAATTAAAGTTTTTTAACAGGTCATTTTGGGCAAATAATTCAGTAATCATTGCTACTAAATTTGGAATTTGAATTAAACGGCTTCTGTTTCTTGGACTAACAGGGGTACCTCCATCAGATTCATTATCAAACTCTTGCTTTTTTATGCTTTCTAAATCTAAACGAAGTGATTTCTTAGGTTTGCCAATTTTTTTTGCTACATCATTTAAAGCCTCACTGAATTGTGAAGGATTAAGTCCTGCCTTATGAGAAATTGCTGCAACCCATTTTTTTTGTTTTTCTTGAGCTGTATTGACCAAATAGTCAAATAATTGACCATTATCATTTTCGTCCTTGTTGAGTGTATCAAATTCACTTTCAAATTCACTTAGATATTCTACCTCACTTTTTACATCTTGAAACTTCTCTTTCATATCTTCTTCAGTTCCTTTTACCATTCCATTCATGAAATATCCTTGTGTAACCTGGATTTTATTTTGTTCCGAGGATTTATTTTTGATAACTTCAACTTTATCTTTCATTTGTAAAGCTTTTCTTCCCATAAAATCTGCTTCTTTCTCCAAACCTTTATCATCATTCACATTTACTTTGCCCTTCATTTGCATGGTAGGTTTTACACGACCTTGCTTTTGTTGCACCACATGCCAAGCTTCATGTGGTAGATGTTTTTCTTGTCCTGAAGCTATATGAATATTAGTTCCTTGTGCATAAGCATGCGCGTTCAGCTGTGCAGGTTTGTTGGAATTGTAATGCACTTTGACATCATCCATAGCGTGACCAGAAAGGTTTTCTATTCCAGATTTTAAGTTATCAGGTAAACCAGTGGTGTTGGCTTTTTTTTGTAAAATTGCCGAAGAACGATTGTCTTCTAGTGTAATTGCTTTATTTTGAACTGTTTTGCTGTTTGCATTTGAAACCGATTCTGATTTGGGTTGTAGGTCTTGTGTGTTTTGCATAACATTTCTTTTAGATGAATTATTCGACTTATTTTTTTTTACGATATTCTACTTGGTCAGAAGTACTTTTAATACTTTTTCCTTTGCCAATATGTTTTGGTAATTTTTTGTAACTTTTCGTAATGTTTAGTTCTTCAGAATCTGAAAATTCAGAATCACTAAATTCTTCAGCTTGTGTATTTAAAGTTTCTAGGATGTCTTCTCCATCATCTGAAACTTCTCCGTTATCAATGTTAAAGTGAGGATATGCACCAATTTGTCTATTTTCTCTTTCTGGCTTATTTCTTAGATTTTTAGGATTACGATTTGCAAAAAGACGCAAAGAATTTGCAATATGATCTTGCTCAGAGGAGGTTATTTTTCCATTTTTACGTCCTTGTTTCAAGGCAGTAATTCCTTGATTAAATAACGTGTGATCTTTTTTTGTTAGTGCAGATTTGTCTATGTTTTGTAATCCTGAAATAAATCGTTCATTAATTTTACCTGGTTTTCGTATGATTCGTTTTCCAATGATTTGAAAGTATTTGGCTGAAGCTTTATGACTAATGTCATGTTTTGATTTTGTGCCTCCTATCCGCTTTTTTAAAGCTTTATTAAACGATCTTTTTCCTATATGCTTAATATTATTATTTTCTCCTCTACCAAACTGAATTGTATTATTTGGCTTTCTTTGTGCAACTCCTTGGTTAGTAGGAATAGTATTTTCTTTCTTTTGTAAAGTGGTATTATTCCTATTGTCAATAAGTACTTTTCCTTGGTTTCCAGTAGCATTTGCCACAGCTTGTAGTGTGCTTGTTTTTTTTTGAACAGTGTCTTTTATCGATTCATTCATACTAAAAAGATTAAAGAGTTAGTTGTTAGACTTATTTTTAACAATCGTACTTCTAATAAATTTTCTCAATTCCAGTCGATTGCCATTAAAAATATCAAAATCAAAATTGGCATCCTGGTAAGAGTAACTATCGGAACGCTGCCATATCATCCATTTATTATCCCATGCTGAGGGGATATTACTGGTCGTAAGATCATTTGTATAGGCCGCTATCCATAATGGGTATTTTGTAAAATCGGGAGTGTTTAAATATTTGTCTCCCGTCGTTTTATTGGTATAAATCATAGGAATGCGACCTGTTATTTTTTCTACTTCTTTTAGAAAGAGCAGTATGTTGTTCTGAGCGGTTTTTAAATCACCACAATTGGTATCCATACTACTATTTTCGATATCCATAACCGGGGGTAAATGACTATTATTTAGAAATTGGTTATCCATAACAACTTTTGAAAAATGCTGGGCTTGGTCTATGGGGTCAAACTCACAGAGATAAAAATGATAAGCACCTCTTATTAGCTGTTTTTCTTTGAGTATACTACAATTACTTTGAAATGTTGGGTCTGTGTAACTTTCACCTTCAGTGGCTTTGCAAATGACAAAATAAAGGGAGTCTTTTTTTTTATTTAATGCAGTTATAAGGTCACCTTGATAGTGTGAAATATCTAATCCATAAGTAACAGAATCTTTTAGCAATAAATTTTTAACTAAACTCAATGGTTTCTTTTTTAATGTATCTTTTGCAGGTCCAGAAATTTCTGTGTTTAATTCTTTCTTAAAAAAAGGGTTTATTTTTTCATTATAAGCCCAATCTACTAAAAACCATATTGCTAAAGCTAATGTTATATTTTTTAACATAGTTTACTTTTTTAGGATTAGGGTTTTGTTTTCTTTGCTAAACTCACGTTTTATTCCTTTTAATAACTCGTTCTTAGTTACAACGGAATCATTTCTGCCGATAGCTGCCAAAGCACAGTATCGCAATACATTAATAATAGCTCCACCAGCAAGCTCGTAATCTTCGGCAATTTGATATAAATCAATTTCTTCTGATAAAGTACAGATGCCCGAGAATGCATTCTGCCACAATTGATAACGTTCATCATTAGATGGCATGTTAAAATGGATTATAGCTTGAAATCGTCTGGTAAATGCTTCGTCCATATTGGCTCTTAAATTAGAGGCCAGAATAACTACCCCGGGAAAATCTTCGATGAGTTGCAGCAGATGAGCGGTTTGTTGGTTAGCATGTCGGTCATTAGAGGAATTAGCGGCAGTTCGTTTACCAAATAACGCATCGGCCTCATCAAAAAACAAAATCCACTCTTTATCGCGGGCAATATCAAATACTTTGGATAAATTTTTCTCGGTTTCTCCAATGTATTTGGAAACAATCATAGATAAATCAATTCGATATACTTCTTTGTTTGTTGCTTTTCCTAAAAGGGTAGCGGTTAATGATTTTCCTGTTCCAGGGGGACCGTAAAACAAAGCGCGATAACCCGGCTTTATTTTGCTGGACAAAACCCATTCTTTGAGTAAGGTTTCACCATGTTCCAGCCAGGTAAGGATTTCGTTTACCTGTTCCATAATGATAGTATCGAGTACAACGTCTTCCCAGTTTAAAGGGCTGGTTATTTTTTGTGCCGGGAAAGAAGCACTTTGTGCGACACTAATTTTTTCATTGGTTATAAAATAATGAAACCAATTGTGATGCAAACTAAGGATACCATTTAATTTTGGAATGAAAGCATCTGTTTCTGCTAATTGCAGTACATCTTCTTTAATGAGTTTGTTTTCTTTGCTTACAATTTTATGGACTTCATCTAGTAATTCTTTATTCGTAGCTGTGATTAGGAAAGCCAATGTTTGTCCAGTTGGTATAAACCCGCTATGCCCTTTATCTATTATACCTCCAAATTCGGTGAAACCCCGATCATACATAGCATTTTTACCAAAGAAAGTGTCTAAAATTTCAGGTCTTAGATGTGGAGCCAGGCATAATGCAATCCCTAAACGTTCGTAGATATTTATTTGCCAATCGTTTACAAAGGAAGCAAAAGGACCATTTTCTGTAGACAAATCAGACATAGGAATATCGTGCCAATCGTTTTCATGACCTTCTTGTAACAGATAACTACAAATGACTTGTTGTATGACTTTTTCAAGCCAATCCAGTTCCTCATGCAGAATTGTTATGTTGGTTTTAGATCCCATAGTTCACAAAAAGTTTTTCAATATCATCTAATGAAGCATCGACCCATTTAAAATAGAGTAGTGCAGTGTTAGGATTGAGTTGATTACCGGATAAAAGATCCAAAATACTTATTTGATCATTGTTTAAATTGGTAGTATCTTGTTTTTGATTTGTATCCAGATTGTATTTATAAAAATCTTTTCCCCATAGATTTAATAAGGTACGCTGGTATATAAGCTTGTCTATAAATGTTGGTAAGCTTTCATTTTGTTCCGCTAATTTCTTAGCTTTAAAAAAACCAGGCCTTCTTTCGGATTGCCTGTTATAATATTCAATATCCTTTGACTGAATTGTTTTTGAAGAGGGATGTCCAAAAATATCTACCAGACCGAAATTTTCAATTTCCATGGCAATTTCTAATTCTCCATCTTTTGCTCCGGCAATAGCTAATGTCCAATCGGAAGTACTTGCTGTTTCAGTAATTAAATAGAGTTCTCTGAAAGAAAAATAAGTTTGAGTAAGTTTTATAATTAGTTCATTCTGTAGTTCATTCCAATTTTTAATTTTAACTGCTTCAGGCTTATTACTTTTAAAAACAAAACTACCGCAAGTTTCAAAAGCTAAGATTTGTTTGCTAAATTCAAAAACTCCATCCAGGGCTCCATTGCCCGTTCCTCTCCCTGAATAAGGTTTTGAAACACCATCACTAAATTGCCAGGAATCGGCATTTAATTTGATATCATGCTCAAAAACTACATTTTTCATATCCACGATATTGGAACTAAAAATGTTTCCTAAAACAATCATTTCTCCATTAATAATATGGAAAAAGTCACCAGGATATAGCGTTTTGTTTAAAGGTTTTGAAGGAATATAATTAGTTTTAGTGTAGAAAGCACTATAAAATTTTTTGTAAATACGATTCATGGTTTGCTTTTTTGGTAAAAGTTCCTGTTTTTAGTCACAGTTTTTAAAATATCAATAAAAACTGTGATTAAAAACCAAATGATTTGTATTATTTATTTTAACCAGCAAGTGCAGCTGCATTTGCAGCTGCTAAACCAGCTTGTAAAGATTTTAAATTAATCTGTGCTGTATTTAACTCAGCAGTTTTTAAATTTAACTGATTTAAGGTCTCATTATAGGCTTTTTGCATTTTATCGAATTCTGCAACAGCGATATCATATGCATTATTCAATAAAGTTTTTAATGAAACATTAGGACTATTGGTTTTGTTGTCTGATGTTAATTTATCATATAATCTACCAGATTGTATATTTTCTAAAGCAGCTGTATTTAGGACATCCTTGTTAGTTGATTGTGCGGTAAATGTTGCATTTAGAGCCACCAAAGTAAGTGCTACAGCATTGTTTGCATTCGTACCGGCTTTAGTTATTAATGCAATTAACTGATCTGAAATTAGCGGGTTTTGGGCTTTTTTCCGAGTAATTAATCCTGCTAATTTGTTAATCATTTCAGCGGTATAAATCAGTTTGTTAATTACTATAGTAGTATTGTGAGCAACTTGTTTAGTTTTATCATTGGCATATACAACTTCATTTAAAGCTACTTCTGAAATGTCTTTTAAGTTTAGTGCATTTTTTATTACACTGTCCATTAAACTAACATTGTTTTTTGATTGCGTTTTGTTTGCATCAGCTTGTGTTAAAAAACCTTGATATGTGGTTGATTTATTTGTTAAAGAAGTAACTATTGCCTGCAATTGAGATACTTCGTCTGTTGCATTTAAAACCTGAATAGTTAAAGAGTCTAAAGTTCTTTTTTTACTTTCTGTGACGCCATATTTTGTTTGATTCATTACTAATGTTGACATAGCTATTGTGTTTTTAATTGTTATTTTTCTTTTTGTTTTGTAGCGTAGATGAATGTATCGGTATTCTTAAAATCGGAAATTGAGTTTGAGAATTGCACTGTTATCTTTTTTGGACCAGAAGCCATTGATAATATTACAGGAATGTATTCACTTCCTTCGATGAGCGGGTTACCAAAATTATCGGTGGTATTTTCAAGTATTGGAAGAATTACCGATTTTTTATTTGTTTTTGGGTCAAATGTGATTTGTTCAGCGGTTGGAATCGTATAATTTCCATCTGTAACATTTTCTGCAATCAATTGGTTAAAGAAGAAACCAGGTTTTGGTGTTGTTTTTTGGTCATTTTTATTTTCAAAAATTGGATTCATATCTCTAAGATCTATAGAGGTTAACTCTTGAATTCTGGTTTTTAAATCACTAATTTGAATATCGAGAGCATCATCTGCATCGTTTTTAGGTGTTCCTTTTTGATCAGCAGCATTCTGATTTAAAGCTTTTTGCTTTTCAGTAAGATCTTGCAGTTCGTTAGTTAAACTGTCTAGTAAGTTTTGATTGTTGAACTGTTTTATTTCATCTTCTTCGTCTTTAATCTTATTGATTTCCTTATTAATTTCAATTACAATTTGCTTTTCTACCGATAATAAATCTTCGGTTTTAAACATTTGATTGATTTTTGTTGAATTGTTAAGCAAAAACATACAACGGTAATCTACTTTTACCGGATTAGGTTCAATTAAATTAAATTGTAATACCTGGGTTGTATAATTATAATTTTCTTTATTATTTTCAGGTAAGAAAGAAACTGATATTGAATCAACATTAGGGCTATTTAATGGAGTGGTCAAAACAAATGAAGAGGATGCAGCCGTTAAATAATCTTCAAAATTGTTTAATGATTTTTTATAATTTATTGTAAATTGTACTAAAACAAATACAACATAATTTTCTCCTAAAGACAAATTTTTATTATTTATATCATTAATATTATTTATTGAAATAATCTCTGAAACACCTTCAGGACCAGTAGGATTTATCTGATATGCTATTTCAGGAGTATTAATCAATCCTTCTGCGGTAGCTATTGAAAAAATTGACTTTTCACTTTCTTTAACTACAAAGACATAATAATTTTCTACAGGACTGGCATTGTATGTTGAAGTAGCTAAATCATCTTCCTGAACATCATAGAATGGGTTTTTATACGAACTAAATTCTACTGTAAAATTTGAATTACTTTTGTTTGCAATTTGTAAGTTTAAATTCAATTCGTTAATACTTAACAAATAAGTTTCTTTAGCAGCATCATATTCTACATTGGCATCTATTAATTCTCCTTCTGCTTTTTTCTGAGCAGTAGCGGCATCTGTAAAATCTGTGTTTTCAGTAACCTGCAATGCAGTGGTAGTCCCTAATTGACTATTTAAAATAGTTAATAAATCCGTAATAGATGTTCCCGTGGTTGTTGCCATATCTGAAACAGTACTTGCTGTTACTTCCGCAGTCAGATAAGATGCATCCATAGCCAATTGTGATGATACTTCGGCATTGTATGCTGTATTATTCATTAATTTGTTTACAGCAAGTGCTTGTTCAAAAATTTGGCTTCCATAATCTGCTGCATTCAAAATACTCACGATACTGCCCATATCACTGGCTAAACCGACTATAGCATTTGTTGCAATTTGAATATTAGCCGCTGCAACCGCAGTATTTGAAACAGATTGTAAATTAAACTGTTTTTCCTGGTTGGCAGTGGCTATTACATTGGTGCTAAGATTGTTATTTTCTACAGCTTCATCTTTAATTATTTCCTGGTCAGAATATTTTTGTTCTGTTTTTTTCAACTTTTCCTGAGCTGTTATTTTTGCATCTTCGGCATAATAGAGTGTGAACATACCCGCATTTAATTGTGCTTGCGTAGTGCTTAATTTTAGTTCTTGTGCCTGCAGGGATGTTGCGACACTTGCGTTTAAATTTTCATTGTAGGAACTCATAATTTTTAATTTTAAGGGTTATATTATTGGTTTTATTCTTTCATTAATTGAGAAAGGGTAGTGCTTTTAACTACTATCGCTTATTTTTGGTTTTATTTTCATTTTTAATTAATAGGGCCATATTACATGTAAAGGTTTTTTCATCCAGGGATATTTAATTATAGAAAATGAAAACGGTGATTTGTGAATCAATAAGTCATAGACTCTTTTTTCAACAGTTAATTCCCAGCGTTCTTCTTTTTCTATAAGGATTCCATCCCGTACCAGCCAGTTTCCTCTAAAACCTAATATAGATGTGTCTCCTACGTTTGGCCAATGGGAAATAGCAGCATTAATAAGTCCGTTAATTAATTTTTTTTGATCTTCTGTTATAGTAATGCTTTCCATCACAGGTGCTGTTATGGGTAATCCACACAATACTTTATTTAGCGGTAATAAAGTTTCTTCTGTCTTGGTTAATCCGGTGACAACATATTGTAAATAATGAACAGCGTTTAATTGTGAACTACTATCTTTAAATTGTTTTTCTTCTAATAATTCCAGTCTGTCAATTAACATTTCTATATAATTATTCAATAGCACAATACCTGCATTTTTAACCGTGATGCCATTCATCTTATTTTGAGGTGAAAGTATCTTTGAGTCCGTTTTCTGCTGAAATTTTGTTTGTGTATTTTGCATTGTAGTTTCAGCATCTGATTTTATTAACTGGCTCAGACTAATTTGCAAAGCAGGGGGGAAGCTATATTTTATTTTGTCTAAGGCGGGCAGTATTTCTTTGGTTGAAATATTTTTCTTCTGACGAAGTTCCCATAGTAATTCCTGCCAGATATTGGCAACTGAAAGAATAGACCAATTGTTTTCTGTCCATGCAACGATTACTTTTTTAAATAAAATAGTTTGTATTTCTTTTGAAGTAAGGCCTTTAATCGACAATTGACCCAAAACAGCATACAGGCGTTCAATAGAATCTAATTGTTGTTTATTTTTGTCAGTATTTTTAATAACGGCCATTGTTTTGCTAAAATCCATCCAGTCATATAGTTGTTGTTTCTGTAACTGAGGAATTTTATTTTGTTTATAAACCACAATAAAGGATGTTGGATTGTAGGCTAAAACTTCATGAAATAAATCCAACACAGAAGTGTTTTTAGTATTGTTGTACCAAACAGGTATTTTCTTTTCTACAATTAGAGAAACATATAGTACTTCAAGTAAGCCTTGTTTCTCGCAAAACTCTATGTCCTCATTTAAAACGGCTGCGGTTTCGCTAATCAGATTTGTAAAAGAAGTGTTGTATTGCATTAAAATATTTTTTAACATTTGACTAATATTTATTCCATTGGTGATTACAGCATTTATAATCTCATTAGAGCTTATTGATTCCTGTTTTATCATTTGATTGATCCAATATTCGATAAATGATTTTACCAGATTTTCGGTCGTTTTATTATGTTGAATAATTTCCCATGTTATTTTCCAAAAAGAGCTATCAATATTTGTCTTTTTATTTGAACCCATAAATAATAGTACAAAATCATAAAACGATTTAAGGGTTTCCATAGCTTCTTTGAGCAAAGCGGAGCTATCATTTGTAATCCATAAACTAAGGGTCGACCAATCTAAACTGGTTCTTAGTATTTTAATACGTTTCTCGGTTATGCTACAGTTTGAAAGTATTTTTCGCACTTCCGACGGATTGATTTCAAGGGACATTTGTAACAAATCTTTCAATAGGAATTCCTGATTGTTTGCCACAAATTTTAAAGTTTCGTTTTGAATGCTTTTTTTCAGCCACTCAAATAAATTCTCAGTAGTTATCATTTGTCCGTTAATGAGGACGCTTTCTGTACGAAACAGATTTGACTGTTCTGAAGTTGCTATTGGGTACTTTACAAGTTTTTTTTCTATCGTTGTTTTTGTTTTGTTCTGAAATAATTTCAGTTTTATTTTCTCCAGGTTATTTTCAGAATCACTGATATTCTGTATTTTTTCATGTTTAAGAAGAAAAGCTACAAAGACATCAAAATTGTTTTTTTGAGAAGGTGTTATCAATTTTAAAAGTTTTTCTAATACTGCTTCTAAAAACCGGATTGAAGTGTAATCAGCATGTAACAGAATTAGTTTTACGCTTATCAGAAACAGATTTTCTAAAAGGAGTGAACTAAAGTTTCCAGAAAAAATATTCTGGTTCACTTCTTTTATTATCTTTTCAAGTGTCTGCACTAAATAAACCTTTGTATTGTTGCCTTTTTTTATAAATAAATGGGCATTTTTTTTGTTTAAAATATAGGGCAATAACTGTTTTATAATTCCTTTATCCTTGTAACCTGATAAAGTATCAAAGGATTGAACAGGATATAAACGAATGTGTTCAATAATTAATTTTTGAACAGCCATAGAGCGTATTGTACCAGTAGTATACGATTTTATTTGTTGCACTAATTCGGCTACTAAATCATTAAAACCAACTACACGCGAAGAGGCGTTTTTTTCTGAAACTTCATCAATTAGAATGGAAGTCAGATTTGTATATATTTCTAAAGTAGCAATAGTTTTTGATGATGAAGGAACACTTACATTGGTTAGCCTGTTTACTATGGCCTCTTTGAGTTCATTATTTTTTTTACTTAACTCATTTAATGTAAAATTTAAAAATATTTTATTGTCAAAAGGTGTGGTTTTATACTGCATAAGGAATTGCAGGCCAATCTCCCACAATAAGGAAAGCTCCAGCTTTTCATTCATTTCTTTGTATAGCTTCTCAATAAAATAGATACTTTCTATCAACATTTGAGATTTGACAGGAATAACGGCATGAAAAATATGCTCTAAAGCTTCATTTTTTAAATCCGGAACAACAGCAGTCCAAAAAAGAGTCGCATTTCCTAAAGATGAAAAAAGCGCGCTGAATTTCGTTTTGTTTTCTTTCGAAAGAACAATAATTAACTCATTAAGTTCATTTTTCTTAGTACTGTTTTTTCGAAGTGAAGCTGAACTAAAAAGTTCTGTGAGCAGTGTCCAATAATCAGGTTTTGCAATTGTTGCTAATTCTTTTTTGTTTTTAATAAGTTCATTTTCTTTGGTTAGAAGATCTAGGATTAATATAAAATCGGCTTTTGTACTGGTAGTAACATAAATATGCTGTATGGCCAATTCAATCATATTTAACAATTCAGAATAAGACACATTATAGTGATTTGACATTTGCTGAATACTACTTTTCATAAAAGCAACTTTATTGAAAATAGTTCCTCTGTCTGTAAATAAATAATTAAGGATCCAAAACCAAAGATTTCTTTTGAACTCATTTTCATTAGCAGGGACAAGTGTTTCCTGCTGTTGAATTTTGGTTAATTCTTCAGAAAATTTAATAATCTGATTGTGATTACTGGTTTCTAAACCTTCAATGATTTTTAAAATAATAGATTCCTGTAATTGCCATGCCATTCTTTTTCTAACATTCTCATCTGTTTTTCCAACTTCAGTCAGCATTTTTAGAACAGCTTCTTTATTGTTTTTGATCTGAAAAGCCATCATTTTATTCAAAGAACTGTTGTTTTTATAGTTCCAGGGCATATTTCCGGTTAGAAAATAATGACCAAGCATGCTTATTTGAGAAGTGTTGGTGTTTGAAATTTCAATACGATCAGTTCGTTTTTCGGCATTCAGAACCATCGCAAATAGTTGCTCGCTTAATTGATTACATAGTTTTAAAGACAAATCTTCTTCTAAAGTATCATAATCTATAAGTCCAAAATCCAATGTTAATGACGGAATGCTCCAGGTTTGACTTTCAGGACACATCTTATCAAAAAGAGCTGTTATCTCATTTTGCATTTTTGTCTTGCTCCAAACACTGATGCGTTGCTGCAATTCATGAGCTTTTTCTTTCTTGTCAAAAGAATTTTCCCATTTAAGTTTTGATATGATATGATTTCCGCTACTTGTCATAAAATTACATTTTTGGTATATTATTTATAATGTTAAACAATGTAGTAGCGGTGTCGGTAGTTTTTTTATAGGCTAAATTGTTATATATTAAATTGTTGTACCAATCCATATAGGCTGGAATGAAACTGTTTAAGGTTTCCTGATTTATAAAGTGATAGTTGTAGGAAACTTCAATAGGCAAGGTGTTTTCCAAAAATGTATCCAATCGATTCTTAAAATAATCGGTGTTGAAATAAGGAATATAATCAGGAAAAAGTAAAGTTATAGTTGCTATCGATTCTGAGTTTTCAGAGCTGTTTTCCAAATTAATTCCAAAAAAACAATCAGATGCAATAGTACCAGCCTGTTTCCAGTTTATACTTGTTGTTTGCGTTATTTCAAGAAGTTCATAAGTAACAGTATTTATAGTAAGAACAATTTTCCCAGTGTTTGAATCAGTGTCTATGGTAATTGTATTGGCATTTTCCAGAAAAGTATACAAAGCTATGGTCTCAGTATAACTCAGGGCATCCTTCATTTTATAGTAAGGACCATTTTCAATAGATTGTGTGATTGCTATGGTGTGATCAAATGGATATAATAAGCAATTTTCAATACAGACTAATCCTTTGCGTTCTTTTAAAAACCATAAACATTGTTGAATTTGTTCTAACTGTTTCCTGCAATCTGGGCACTTTTCAGTTTGCTGCTGCGTGTTTTCACAAGGAGCACATTTTTTTTCTTCTAAATTATTTAATGCGTTTTCCAGGTAATTAATATAAGGTGTTTTCAAGCCCAATAAAATATTGAGTTGTAATTCCAGAGCAGCATAATTAATAAAATCCTGTTTTCTTATTTTTTCAATTTGATCGACTTTATTGGTATTAAAAATAAAATCGTTTTCAAATTTTTCATTTTTTGAAATAGTGATATCATTTTCAGGTTCTAAATAAAATCGTACAGAAGCAACATCTATCAATAATTGCTCTATATTTAAAGGCAATTCTAGTTTTATCTCTTCAATTTTTTTCGCACCCAGATAATTATATCCTTTAAATCTATAATAAGAAAGCAATCCTAAATTTTGAAGGTACAAGCTTTTAATAATGATTTTATCTTTGGCACTATTTCCTGTATACACAGAACCTTCAATAACAGTATTTATAAATAATGGAGATTCTCCATGTCTTGCTAACAAATGATCTAACATTTCATTTCTCCTGTCCAGATTGATGGTTTCGTCTTCAATAAGATTTTGTAAGCCTCTTATGTAAGAATTGTAAGGGTCATCTTTGAATTTTTTCCAGCTTATTTCTTCCGCTACAATTTTAGTTCTTGGTTCTAAACTGAAATTGAAAGCTTCATTATTTTTAAGCAATGGTTTTATATTTGGAATAGTATATAAAGACTGATAAAAATAAGTAGGGGAGAAACTCAAATAAGGTACAGGATATTTAAGATGCTCTTTTTCATCTGGTGTTTTAGAAACATAAAAGTTTTTTAATTCAGAAGGTGTACCGGTTATACCATTTTTGAACGAAAATAGTTGAGGTACATTGGCTAATTGTGAAAACTGATTTGCTAACACCTGATCAAATAAAGTGAGATATCCTTTTAATTGTCGGGATTGTGCAATTTGAAAATCACTTGCATTGGAATTTATCGCATTTTCTCCCACAGCATATATTTCCGGAAAGGTATTTTGTATCGAATAATAAGAATTAATATCCCTGAATTTTCCTTTTGGAAATTTAGATACTCCAGTCGTCATATTAGCATACGGAATATCAGTTTCTGAAAGGGATTCGTTTGAAGTAATGGAATTATTTTTTTTAATATTAGTATAAATAATTTCTAACGTACTCAAATCGAAAGTGATTAATTCACTAGTTGTGGAGGTTAAAAAATCACTATTTATGCCATTTATCTGAAGATTCTGAATATTAGTTACACCATTAACAGATAGCATAATAGTAAGGAGATTTCGAGTAGTAATGGTATCTTTCTTTTCACCTAAATTAGAGTCACTAATGTATCCGTGTTTCATTTCCGGACCATTATAGATTATATTAATATCTTCTCCATCAAGAACTAGTTGGTTGTCATCTTCCTGAATTGCTTTTGAGAAAATGTAATTGTTTATTTGCCCTTCCATTAATGAAAATATTTTAGAAGGCGAAACTTCATTACTAATTTCAAGCTTTCCGCTTAAAGTGTAAACTGTTTTTTTTAATGGTATTGGTATTAGAAACAATTCGCCGATATTTCTTCGTTTATTTAATCTGTAGAATACCGTATTGCATATAGCTGCGATAGAAACTGGATTATCTGCTTTTGGGTCGATTGATAAATACACCCTGTGAACACCTTTTACATATGACAAATTACTTTGTACAGGCACTATCAACGCATTTATGACATCATTCACTTCGTCTACGATATATCTGATATAATCCTTTGTCGTAATTGGAGAAGTAGTTAATATTTCTTCCGGTAAATAAAACTGATCTTTTACTATTAGTTTACCATCGGAATTGGTTAGAATATCTTGTATTGGAAAGTCATTGCAATACCCTAATTCAGTTAATGCATAACATAGCTGATCGAGTATAGTAACACCAGGATCACTTGGATTTAAGTTGGTCCATTCGTTTCCGCTTACTTTTTGAATATGATTAAGACCTTCCTTTTTCAAAGATTTAAAATCCTGAGTGATAGGAAGGGTTTGGTCTATTATGTAATTAATCTCTTTCATTAATAATATGATTAGTATTAGAAGCTATTATTAATTCTGGATTTTTATCTAATGACAGTAAGGTCAGGTCAGTTTGTATTATGAAATCTCCATTTGGCGATAATCTGGTGGTGTTAAACGTTAGTTTTTCAACATTGCTGACACCTTCTATAGTTCTGATAAAATGAATCACATCATCAGCACTTACATTTTTATCTATTGTGATTTGTGGACTATTTGTTGAAATCCAAGGGGATAAAAATAGCTTTAAAGCAGTTTCTACAGTTTTTTGAATACCCTGAAATTCATAACCATTAGCAACTGTTATAGTGGTGTTTACAGTAACAGTTAAGAATGAAAAATTAGCAACAGTAATTGTTGTAAATGCAGAAGTACGTGTTTCCAGATATTGCTGTATTTTTTCTTCAGCACAAATAGTAATCATAGGTGCAAAAGCATTATAATCGTTTATATTATTGCATCTTTTTACAACATAAACTGTAATTTCTTTGTTGTTGTAAGTTGCTTTGGAATAATATATATCATTAAATTCTTGTTGTATAACACTATAATAATCATTAAGACTAACAATCCTGTCCTTTGTTTTTAATCTACTACTGATTCTTTTGTTTTTAATACTATCATTTTCCATTCCTTTTCCATCAAAAGAAGGAAATGGTTGCGCAATATTGGCGATTTCGGGAATAGCAGTGTGAGATTTGGCAATAGTGTCACTATTTATTTTGGGTTCGGTTGTGTCAAATAAGTATTCACTTCCGGAACGAGTTAATAATACACCATTTGTTTTTAAAAAAGTAATTTCCGGATAATTAGAGATGTCACTTTTCGTGGCTAAGCAAATCCAATAGTTCTCGCTATTCATTAATGAGGTTTGATTGCTTATATCCTGTGGTAAATTAAAAGTAATAATCCCCGAACAACTCAGGTTGTTTGTTCCATCAGAAAGAATAGGCAAGAGCTGCCAGCCAGAAGTACTCAAATAATAATAATCAGGCTTTGTATCCGTGGGTATATTGCCTTCTTTTCTGCCCAGTTCTACATAGAAATTGATAACATTAGGGGCAATAACGTCTTCTAATTCAATATATAGAAAACCTTTGTAATTATACAAAGCAGGGATTACAGGAATCCCTTTTACTGCTTGGGAATTGCTTATGTTGTTATCGCCAACGTTGTAATTGAAAACAGGAGCTGCGGCTGCCGCGTCATAAGTTAAGTAATTAATAAATGAAGAATACGTATAGCATTGCAACGGAAAAGCATTTGTCTGAGTTAAATCATACTTTTGTAAAGCACAATAATTAGCAGTTATTGTTTTTAGTTTTGGCGCAAAAGGGAGCTTGGGTTGTGCGGCTAATTTTTTTGAATTACTAAATGTTTTTGAAATTTCAAGCGCATTTTCTAAGGCCGTATTTGCTACAATTTCCGGATATATTTCAAATCCGAAACCATAAGGATCTGGACCTGATAATGCCATTTTTAAGAACCCGGAATCGCTTTTTTCTGTAAAAAATAATTCTGAATTTTGAATATTTGGATCAATAACAGTAGTAGAAGCTGCTGTTTTAGAAAGAGGGATGAATTCAATTGGCTGAGAGCTATTTGGGGTTGATAAATTTTGAGTTTTAGAAGCATTAGATTTATAACTAAAGAAACTTTTAGTGGTAAGTTCGCACTTTTTTGCTGCACTGTCGGTACTAAACAATAAATTAGAATTAGTATCTGCTTGTGGCACACAATATTTGTTTACGCAATAAGGAACAGGTGTTATATTACCTTCTTTATCAACAGCTATTCCTTGCTTGATCATGTTAAAATTTTTCCATATTGAATTGTTCAGTATTTCAAAATCAACAGTAAAACACGTATTATTAAAAGGGGTTGTAGGATTTGGATCTACAATACCCAAAATATCTTTTAACAACTGTATTATCTCTTTCAATAGTTTAATGATGATATTCAAAAGCTTTTTTATCATCCCTATGGTAACTTTCGCTGCTTTTTTTACTAAATTTTTGATTTTATTAATGAAGCCTTTCGATTTACCAGTGTCTGGAATCAATTGGTTTTGAGTAACAATAGTATCAGAAAGATAAATATTGTATTCCTGGTAATAGGTTTGAAAACTTTTAGGCAAAGTATCCCAGGTCATATCAATTTCAAGCGATTGCAAGGGCTTACTAAATATTTCGTTATTGCCAATTATAAAACTGCTGTTAATCGTTGGCGTTGGTCCAAACAATTCAAAAGGTTTTTTAGGATCTAAAGCACCAAAATCATTATACAATTGGAAAGAACTACTATTTTGAACCGTTACCTGAAATTCAACCGAATTGATAATAGGGATTGGAGTATTATTGATATAATTATCGAATACAATTTTTAACAAAGGCCATTTTGAGTCATAACCATCAGGATTTTTTGTAAATGCTTCAATAGAGGGCTGTGTGTTGTCTAATGTGATATTTAAAATTATTGATGAATTTGATGTATTGGACTCCTGAACAGAAGCTGGAACCGCAATCCAGTTTTCTTTAGAGCTTAGATAAAAGCTGGCGGTATTCAAAAATTGAAAATCAGTTGCTGCATTAAAAGTGAGCGTTACCTGAATTGTTCTGTTACCTTCTTTTAAATAGAGCATTGGTGAAGCAAAAGCAATACCCGGAAAAACATTCGCTGCATCAGGAGACTGGCTGTTACCAAAAATCGACCAGCCTTGTATCTTTCCGGTTTCGTCTTTTTGTAATACAGAGGGAGTAGCAATATTTTGCAAATAAAGCTTTGTGCCGTTTGTTTCTACAGCTGCCAGAGCTAATGTTTTTGCACTTACTATTGTGGCAGGATTTAAAGAAACATTCTCATTAGAAGAGAAAATAACAGCATTTTTTTGAGCATCAATACCCGCATCAAACAGGCTGTTTTTGGGCAATAGGAAAGCACTGCTTTTTGTACTTAAATTAATGGCTATAAAAACGCTGTCAGGGAGCGCATTTTTTATATTTTGTTTTAGGATTTTGGTATAATAAAAATCTAAATGCTTTTGAGATATTTGATTTAACTGTTGACGATGATGCATCAGCAACTGAATAAAAGTCCGTATCAAAATAGTATCAGGAAAAGGACTTCTTGTTTCTTTTAATTTTTCAAAAGCAGTTTTAGCATACTGTGTAATTGAAGTTATGAATGTAAATAACTGATTGCCGGTCTTTTTTAAGGCATTGATAAAGTCGGTAATTTTATTTTTAAAAAAAGTGGCTTCTAAACCAAGTATTTCCCAATAAGGTTTTTTGTCTTTGTTTAGCAACCAAATTGCAGCATTGGCATTTTGAAAAACAGAAAAGTCAACACTTTCAACTTTTGCTATAATTTGATTTAAAATTAATTGGCTGCGAAGTGATAATAAAGCCCACAATTGAGCACTATAAATGTGTTCTACCTGATAAAGTATATACATTTTGAGACTAAATTCCTGATTGGATTTTAATAAAAACCGTATCCAATATTCTAGTTTTAGAAATAATTCAAATATTTGATCAAAAAGGGAATTGATTAGTTGACTTATCTTAGTGTTATTTTTATCTTCTTTAGACAATGTTTCTATATGCAAACAGCTATTAAGAAAAATAGAATGCTGTTTTGTTACATTCGTCTTTGAAATAGAAGCCACGATAATGATGGGGTCTTTTAATAAAAAAGGAGTCCAGTTTCCGTTTATTTGATTATTGGCATCATAAAAATTAATAAGTGAAGCAAAATCTGCTATAAAACTTAGCCAGTCGCTCTCTGTTCTCCCATCAATTAAATTTGATGGCGGAACCAATGCGGTCTCTAACGAAGTTAAAATAGTATTTTGATTCAATGTATTCATTATCTGCTTCCTAAATTGGTTCCTTCTTTTATGTAAAAAGGAAAAACATAATTGTGTCTTGTATTGGTTTGATTGAAAACATATACAATTCGTATTTCTATAAGCCCGGCTAAAATATCAGTATAAGCAACTGTGATTTCTTGTAAACTTATTCTGGGTTCATTGTGTAATAAAGAAAATCTAACTACATCTGCAATTTCTCCCTTCAGTGTTTCATCCATTTTTCTAAAGAAAAACTGCTGAAGTCCAGAGCCAAATCTTGAGTTTAAATTGCGTTCACCTGTATGTGTAAGCAAAATAATTCGTAAAGATTCATTAACATTTTGTTCATAACCAGAGAGGTTTAGCTGGTGATTTCCTACTGAAAAAGTAACAGGAAAAGACCATCCAGAACCTAAAAAATGATTCTCTTCTTTAGTTATTAAATTACTATTATCCACCTATCATTACATTTAAAGCTCCTAATATAATACTTCCTCCATGTGCAGTTGAGTCTCCCATTCTTGCAGCAGGCATACCACCAATCATTACAGTTGATGAACCTTTTACAATAGAATCCGGAGGACCAACACATACTAACATATCACCAACTCTTGCTGCGGGTAATTTGCAAATTAAAACAGTAGGTTCCCCTGGGCCTGTTATGGGGCCTCCAACATGCGGAATAGGAGCAGGAAATGCAGGTGTCTGCATAGGGCATTGATGAAAATCGGTTATTCGTGCTGCTGGTGGCATATTATTTTTATTTGGATTATAAAACTGTTAAGTCAACTTCTAATTTATCATTACCATAGCTCCTTTTAGAACTAATTGTGCACCGCCTTGTACTTCGGCATTTAAATTTCCTTTTGCACTATACTGGCTTTGTGCTGTTTCTTTTACATTTATGCCGCTAATAGCAACATCACCCCCTGATGATGCTATTTTAACACCTTGATTTCCCTTGATGTTAACATTTTGATTGGCTTCAATATTGATGTCTTTTGCGCTTTTAATGGTAATTCCGCTGCTAGACATAATGATGCTATTATCATTTTGATCTTTAATGCTAATTTGTTTGTCTTTATCACTTACAATTATGGTATTTTTATTGGGAGTACTCAGTGTCCAGACTACATTTTCATCGTCAAATTCAATGGCAATTTTAGATTTTGAAACAATGGCTTTAATACTGTTCTTTTCATTTGGAGTTAAGCCTTCGTAAGGTTTTAATTTAGAACTGCTGTATAGACTACCTAAGATAACAGGGTATCGGGGGTCTTCGTTTAAAAAACCAATGATAACTTCATCACCTACCTCGGGTAAAAAGAAAACACCTGCACCATTTGTAGAATAAAAATTAGTCAGGCGTGCCCAAATTCCTTCTCCACTAGTGTCAAATAAAGGAACAGTTACTAATATTCGGTATTGTGAATCAGGATCGCTGTCTATTTTTTTTACTGTTCCGTTAAAAATGCCTCTTGCACCAGGCAATAAACCAGCCGCAGAAGGAGCCATAACATCAGGTTCTTCTGTAAACCAAAGTGGAGAAAGACCAATACTTATTTCAGTTATCCAGTTTCCCTCTGATAAATCATGAGTAACACTAGAAATAAAATGATCTCCGTTAAAGCGATCACCAATTCCTGATAAAGTGATATAATTTCCGGGATTCACTAAGTTGGTACCTTGAAATTTTGCTTCCCCCTGAATTTTAGAATACTCACTTTTTATGAGTTGTGCTTTTGCCCAATTTGTCAAATCGGCATTTTCAAGTGGGGCAGTGGTTTGTATTTGATAGTCTGCCAAGCCCACTACTTCAGAAAGTTTTTTAGATGAGATATTTCCTGGTCCAGCTACATTATTAGTAGATTGCATAGAAGCTATACCCTGATTTTTATAATCCCAGGTGTTCGCTTTTACACTGCCTAGCTGTGTAATAGCGTTCATTGTGGCATTAAATTGCATCAAACCGTTTCCATAGGATACATCCAAAACAGAATTTGTATTTGCATCAGGTGGTGCAACTGTAACAGTTCCGTTAAGGGTAGTAATTAACATTCCGTTGCTTTCAGCACGAGCCATGATATAGTCCCAATCGCTCACATAATATTGCACTTGTTCAGGCCAGCTGGTAGTAGTTGCAGTGACTTTTGCCGTTAAACCCGAATAGGTTCCAATAATTGAGGATATTATATCGCTATCTTTCTGTTTACTAAAGGATAAACTTTTTCTGCCTACAATCATTTTTATTGCTTCATCCCTACATTCTACCTCCAGGGCAGAGCCTACAATCTCATCAATACGAATGGACTGGCTTGTAATGATTCCTTGAAAAACAATTTCATTTTTAGAATCATATCCGCACTCAATGCTTATTTTTGCGCCTGGGATAAAAGTTGAGGACGAACTAGCATCAAACTTTCCTGTATTTGCTTCTCCATCAAGGATGGTTATTTTTGCAATTGCAATTCTATTTACAGCTTTATTTATATGGATAGACAGCACATTCAATTCGCTAGGAATTGAGGTACCATTAATTTTTATAGTAAATGTTGCTGTGTTTCCAGACGCAATTTCTGTTTGAGTTGCCATTTTATACAGGTTGAATTATTGGAGGAAATATTAACTTTTGTCCTCCTTTTAAGTTTCTAAATTTATTTAGCTCATTATATTGTGCTACTTGTATGTAATACGAATCATCATTCCAGGTTTCTTCACATAGCTGCGGGAGTGTGTTTCCTTCTACTACACTTATCAGGTGGGTAATGTCTGGAGATTTTTTAGCATCTAATTCCTCTACACTTTGTGGTGAAATATACTCTGAAAAGCCTAATGATAACTTGGCTCTTAAGGGACTTCCGTCGGGTTTAAACAAGGTATATGAGGTATCCATAGACTTTAAAACACCTTTAAAAACAAGACTTTTGCCCCACTGCACTTTGACAAAATTGGGTCGGTGAATCTTACCATTATAAGTATAGATAATACTCTCTAAAGAACTGATTTCCTGACTCATATCGACTCGTTTAGAATCTACTATTCCTGTACAGTCTATTACGATATCAAAGTTTAACTTTTCTACCGGAGTGCTTTTGTATTTTTGAGAAGGAGCGCTGGTATTGGGTGCTTGTTGTTCATTATATTCAATGCCTCTCTGCCATTTAATAGTTTCTGGATTAATCATAACAGTATAGGGTTGTCCTGCGAAAGCTTGTTGAAAATTTTCGTCAGTATATCCTGTTATTTTCATTAATTCTAAACTCGCCCCCATAGTGTTTGTATTTATCTTTTATAGCTGTTTTTTTTCGTTCGTTCTGCAATCATTCTTTTACATTCTTCAAGTAATTGTTTTTTTAATAGTTGAATTTCTGCTTCATTAGCATTGCTGTCTTTGAAACTATCTTTTGATATTATTTCAGTTTTTATAATTAATTCTCTGATTTCTATTGGCATATGCTAAGCAAATAAGTCGGCAATTGAGGTGTCGGGTGTTATGACAAAATAAGTATAGGCTAATTCGATGGATTCTAATACAAGTTCATTTTCCTGGGACTTTAAATCAGAGACAGAATATTTTACGGGATACGCATTGTAAAACGTCCACATTACCGAAACGGTGCCATCAGGATTAAACAAACTTACTGAAACATCGTGTGTTGTTATGGCATTAGCCAGACCTTCGTCCAATGTACTTGCACACCAGTCAATTAATTTAGAACCGTCTGGTATTAGTGCTCTTTTGAGTACAAGGTTTTGACTGGTGGTAATAGTAGGGAGTCGATATTTAAATCGATTCTCCCCACCGCATGCTACCTCTTCCATACTCAATTCTTTTGAGATGCCTGATACTTCTTTGAATGCAGCATCTTGACCCTTAAAAGACAGTTCGAAGTAAAATCCTACTGGATAATTATTTGCCATTAGTAATTATTAATTGTTCGTGCGCAATTTCTATTGTATCTACTGCCACTTCATTACCATCTGATTTTAAATCGGTACTTGTAATTTTGGTAGGCCATGCATTGTTCAATTGCCATTGCATAGTTGTTCCTCCTTTTTCATCTAATAGACGAATAATAACAGTTCGTCTTTTGATAGTATTCATAGTTACTTGTGCATGCCAATTCCAAAAACTATTATCGTTTACAAAAACGCCTCGTTTCATAGTAACGTTTCCATATTTTGTAATGCCTGGCATTTTTTCTGTTGAAAAAAGAGGGCTATTACTTTTTCGATATTCAATGATTTGGTTTTCAACATCCATTCCGGATACTTCCTGGAATGCTACTTTTGTTAATTCAGTTCCTAAATCTACTTCAAATCGGAACTTTGGCATGGGCCATGTTGCGCCTTCTACGCTTCCGTCATCTGCTGCCATAATATTTTATTTTTTAAATTGATTATAATTTTGTTTATGTGTTTTTTCTGTCTAGCTAGAAGTAGCCATTTGTTGTTGAAAAGTCAGTACTATAAATTCAGCTGGACGAACTATAGCTACTTTGATAGTAACTTTCATAAATCCATTTAAAATATCTTCTGATGTCATGGTAGTTCCTAATCCACAAGCAACAGAAAAAGCATCTGAAGCCGATGCTCCCTGGAGTCCGCCTTCTTTCCAAATAGTGGTCAAAAAACTTCCAATCATTGCTTTTACAGCTTCCCAGGTGTTTTTATCATTTGGTTCAAAAACATAAGCATTAGCCGCTAGTTTACAGGATTGCTCTAAAAATGTCATTGTTCTTCTAACTGGAAGATATCTCCAGTCCTGACTATTTCCATCTAAAGTTCTTGCTCCCCAAATTAAAATTCCAAGGCCATTGAAAAAGCGAATAGCATTAATCGATTTTCCAGAAACAGCATCTACATTTAGACTACCTTGTTGCGTTTCCGATAAACGAATAGGTAAAGAAGATACTCCCACTATAGAAGTGTTTGCCGGAGCCTGCCAAACTCCCTCTTGGTTATCTGTTGTAGCAATAACTCCAGCCATTCCACCACTTGGCGGTAAAATATTAGCATCAAACAAGATATGCTTGATCATAAGGCTGTAGGTTTTACTGGCATTTATTAAAGCATTGTTATTTTGCGTAACACTTAGCCCTGAAGAAGGATTGTTGATGTTAGTCATAATACTTGCCACACTTGGATTTGGATTATCTGCAGGATTCAATAATGCTTCAAGCTGTTTTGTATCACCACCAAATAAATTAGTATAGTCAATATCCTGATTTTGCATTATTGTCGTTCCTATAAAAGGATAATATGCTGTTCCATAATTTAAACCTTGTGAACCTGTATTGTTTCTAAAAGTTTCAATATCATTTGGATACATGATAGGGTCAGGATTGCGTCCTCCTATAATGTCAAAAATAGCAACAGCTGTTTGCATTTGAGTACATTGCAATAACATTTGTTGCATCAGCGTACCGTTGTTGTCTATAGAAAGTAGTGTTGCTTCCGGGCATATGTACATCGTAGGTTCTTGCTCGTTTAAGAGTAGGGATAAACCATTTTGCAAATCAGCTAATTGTACATTTGGATTTACAATTTGATCTCCTGGAGTCATTGGGTTTTTTGAAGGCGCACCATAAGAACCTACGGATACAATGTAGGCATCACCACCACCATTTTCATAAAACAATTTGATACTATTGTACAAATAATATATAGTATTAGGATCAGGAACAATAGAGTAGTATGCATTATCAATTAGCATATAATCTCCTTTGGTTGGCTGACTTTTTTGTTTTACCATATAATATTCCGGAGTATATTGTTTGGCAGGACTTGCAGGAGGAGCAGGGTCTGGGAAACAATAAATAGCCTGAAATTCGGCAAAAGAAGTGATCTTTTGCGCCACATTTGTGTATGATTTTCCTTCATACGATGCTGTGGGAGTATAGCCAATAAAGGCCGGTACTGCGGTTGCAACAGGGACTACTGAATTAGGAAAGGCATTTAATTCATTAATGTAGACACCTGGTGATTTAATGTTAGACTCAATCATGGTTTTTCATATTTGTTTTTATTAATTAATTATATATACACATACATGGATGACGTAACTATTTTTTCTTTGTTTTCTTCCTCAAGACCTATGTTGTTTGGTCTGGGATTTGGTAAACCTTTAAAAATTGTTTTCCCTTTTTGATTACTGATAGTTGATTTATCTACTAAATCAAATTTGTATTTTGGTATTTCACTCATTTTCATAAAGTTTTCTCCAGATGAAAAAAGTAGCGCTCTATTGCCATTTTGAAGTGTCACAGTTATTGCTTGCTCAAAACCAACAGGAATTTTACTTACTATTTCAGGATTATTAAACAGAATTTCACTTTTATTGATAATGTAATACCGCCATTGTGTAGCTCTTGATTCGTATTTAATGGCATAATTGCATTCATTATTTGTACTTATCAGCTCTATTATATCTTTAAAATAAATTTTTACAGAACCAATGCTGACCGAACCACTATTAGGGATGCTCGCAGCGGTTAAAACTATTTTTTGATTTTCATAGACCGTATTGGAACTTGTATAAATAAAACTATTTGTCCAATTTGTTGGCAGTTCTGTATATAATGTAAAGTTGGAATCCGATGAGGTGAGATCAAATTCAAAACAATCCTGTTCGCTATTGGCTTGTATATAATTCAAATAGTCTGATATGTTTTTAGGAACATTGCCATAAAACTCAAAGGCATTTTCATTTCGATTTATTTTAAACCCATATCGATTAATAGTATTTACTGTAGCCTTATTGGGTTGGATTTCAATACATTTACATCTTCCTTTTTCAAAATATTCATGAAAAACCTGTATTGAAAAAACGATAGTGTATTGGCTATTCATAATGTTTTAGTATTAATTATTTTCAGTTTTATTAATAGCAGGAGTAAAGCTTTCGTTGTCAAAAGATTGAATAGTTATCAAACGGGCTTTATATACTATCGAGGGTTGGTATTTAGCCCCCATCGCTGTCCACAAACTGTGCATCTGATTATAATTTAACTTTTCAATTTCAAACTCGAGTTTGTTTAAATTCCTTGGTATATTCGAAAAAGCTGTAGCATCCAGCACGACATGAGATTGAAAAAATTGAATGACTGCATTCAAAAATTTTAATGACTCATTATAATCATCAAAATTGGATGTTATTAATAAATCCAAATTAAATCGTTGAGAAGGATTTAAATCGCCGTAATTGCCATTTGTTAATTTTTGATTGCGAACATAAAACGGCTGTAATGTTTCCTGTTCTATATTTATTAAGGTTACTACTATTTTGTTCTCATTCTTTGGAGGTATTGAACCATTAGAATCTATAATATTGTTAAGAATAACTTTGCTTTCATCCAATTGAAACTTATTCCTGAAATATTGATCAAGAACATTAACAGTAAATTGAAGAGATTGCATTAACATAGAGTTCTATTTTGTCTTTATTAAATCAAAAAAATATAGGTATTGGCTTAATTATTAATAAAGTAAATGTAAACTTGTTCTTTCGATTTTTAAAAAATCAAGCATATACTTTTTGTGTACATGTTATAAAAAAAGAATATTTTTTGTAGACAAAATGTAGACAGTTTTTGTTAATGCAAATGGGAGATAGCATTTATTGCATTTTTTTTTCTTTGCTTAAAAAATGAAATATAACTTAGGTGCTATTTCTTTTGGAGATTAAATAAATCAGGAGAATAAAAGCTTTCATACAACTTTAATGATTAGCAAAGTAATAGAATGATTTTTTAGATTTTTTTGAAATTCGCTTGGGAGTATAATCCCTTTGTTCAGGAGGAAAAAATGAAGTGATTTTAATTTTTAGCCATACTCTGAATTTTTTCTAAGCTTAATTCAGGATCAAATAGCATTTTTTGAATAGTTTAGGATACTGTTCTTAAATAGGTAATAATGTCTTCTTCTTTTTTAAGTATCAATTTTTTCTTTAGACGGTATTTATGAGTTCTCACACTATTTTGGTTGATTCCAAGAAGATTGGTAATATCATTATTACTCATATTCATTTTGATATAACAACAATACTTTAAATCTTTTGAACTCAGAGAAGGGTGCTTTTGCGCTAGTTGTACTAAAAAATTAGGATTTGATTGTTCAAAGTAAATTTTAAAATCATCCCATATTTTAGTGTCGTTTGCAACTGTTTTGATAGAATTTACAATTGAGATTAATTCTTTCCGGGTGGAATCATTCACATTAGGATAAAGATATGAGATACGGTTTTTTACTTTTTGTAGTACTTCTACTTTTTGATCAAGTTCCATAACATAATGGCTTAATTTTCTAGTATGATTTATGATGTTGTTTTGTAATGCTGCCTCTGTAAAACTACTCGCTGTGTGTCTTTGTACCTGATTTTTTTTTATTTTAAAGAGCGAGTTTATTCTATATTTCAAGAAATTAGCATTATTTATAAGTTTATATGGATACGAGAAAATAATGCAGTTTTCAGACCAGCAGTTAGATTCGCATTCGTAGTTTTGAGTAAGGCATAAAATAGGGATTTCTATTTTATTTAAATCAAATAGACCATCTTTTATAATATGTTGATTTCTTTTAAAACACAAAATAATTAAGTCAGGATTTAATGATTTTATAGTGTTAAATAAATCATTAGCTTTTAAAAAAGAAATAGTAGAAAAAGTATAATCAGTGATGGAAGATATAGTGCATAATACTTGAGTTAAAATCATTGTATCATCACATCCAATTAATATTGATTTCTTTTCATGCATTTCTTCAGATAGTATTTGTATTTAAATGACTTGTATCCGTTTTTACTTTAATTTTTTTATGATCAAACACAATAAAAAAATGTATGTTCATTGTAAATTTAGTTTTCAAGTGCGTTACTTTTAATTTAAATGTCATTAAGAAGAGTTTTCATGTCATGAGAGTACTTAAAGTATGCAGATTTTCTTTCTACACTACTAATATTTTGAATATTGTTTTGGTTTTCTGTATATCAATGCTGGATAGCGATACAAAGTTTATTCATTTTTATAAAGGCCATTTTAAATAATTTAATTTTTGTAATAAAATAAATATTATTTTTACAATCGTGAAATGGATTCCCATCATATTATCAATTTACTTAATTACACTTTCAAGTATCCCTTGTGCGGATTTGGAAGTATATAGTAGCGTACATAAAACAACTGAGTTTTCATCCCAAGAAAATCATTTACACGACAAGCAAAATGATTTATGTTCGCCGTTTTGTATTTGTAATTGCTGTGGTGCCCAAGTATTGAGTTATCAGGCAAACTTTGTTTTTGATTTTTCAACGTTTTTTTCCTCAGTTATCAATATTTCACTACCAACATACAAATCAATACTCTCTTCCAATTTCTACGGAAGTATATGGCAACCGCCACAAATAGCATAATGATGCTCGAGTAATTTCGGGTTAGAAAGTTGTGACTTTATCACAAATAAGGGCAAATGTTTTATTTGCTGATTTCTAATTCATTATAATATTTCAATGTTAGACAAAATCATACAATTTAGTATAAAGAACAAGTTCATTATAGTACTATTTACCCTTGTGCTTATCGCTTGGGGAAGTTATTCTCTTAAGAATTTACCTCTGGACGCCTTGCCGGATGTTACCAATAATCAAGTACAAATTATTACTACTGCACCAACTTTGGCAAGTCAGGAAGTAGAACAATTAATTACCTATCCACTCGAACAATCCGTAAAAACTATATCTAAAATAATCGAACTACGAAGCATTTCTCGTTTCGGATTATCGGTAGTAACTGTCGTTTTTGAAGATGATGTAGATATTTATTGGGCAAGAGAACAAATATTTCAGCGCTTAAAACAAGCCGAAGAAAATATTCCAGCTTATGCAGGCTCACCAGAATTAGCCCCTATTTCTACTGGTCTTGGAGAAATATATCAATACGATGTATATGCCAAAAAAGGCTATGAAGATAAATATGATGCCGTAAAATTGCGAACCATTCAAGATTGGATTATTATTCCGCAATTGCAAGGAGTGGAAGGTATTGCCGATATCAGCACTTGGGGCGGAAAATTAAAACAATACGAAGTAGCTGTTAATCCTAATAAGTTAAATAGTTTAGGTGTAACCATTACTGATATTTTTGAGGCTTTAGAAAAAAACAATCAAAATACTGGTGGAGCTTATATTGAAAAAGACCAATATGCTTATATTATTCGTGGCGTTGGTATGGCAACCGGAATCAAAGATTTAGAGAATGTTGTGGTTACAAACAAAAATGGTTCGCCAATTTTAGTTCGAAATGTAGCCGAAGTTCGGGAAGGTGTAGCTTTACGCTACGGTGCTTCTACCAAAGATGGAAAAGGCGAAATTGTTTGTGGATTAGCTTTAATGCTAAAGGGAGAAAATTCAAGTGCAGTTGTAGATAGAATCAAAGAAAGAATGATTCAGATTAACAAAAGCTTACCCGAAGGTGTTGTTGCTGAAGCTTTTATTGACAGAGGTAAATTAGTCGATAATGCCATTGGAACAGTAACTAAAAATCTACTAGAAGGAGCATTAATCGTAATTTTTGTACTGATTCTATTTCTTGGAAATCTTCGTGCGGGATTAATTGTAGCTTCTGTAATTCCGTTAGCTATGCTTTTTGCTGTCATTCTAATGAATTATTTTGGTGTAAGCGGAAATTTGATGAGTTTAGGCGCAATCGATTTTGGAATTATTGTCGATGGAGCAGTTATAATTGTCGAAGCCACAATGCATCATTTGCAAAAACTCAAAAGACAAAAGGATTTAACCCAATCTGAAATGGATGAAGAAGTATATCAATCGGCATCCAAAATTAGGAATAGTGCCGCTTTTGGGGAAATTATTATCCTAATTGTCTATTTGCCAATCCTTGCTTTGATAGGAACAGAAGGTAAAATGTTTAAACCAATGGCAATGACAGTTGGTTTTGCAGTAATTGGTGCATTTATTTTGTCATTAACCTATGTTCCTATGATGATTGCGATGTTTTTATCCAAAAATACCCAACACAAAACTAATTTTAGTGATAGAATGATGGCTTGGTTTGAGGGAATATATTCGCCATTTTTAGAAAAAGCGTTACGTTTCAAAAAAGCAGTTTTGGCAATATCACTAAGTTTGTTTGTATTCGCAATCGTGATTTTTCAAAATATGGGTGGCGAATTTATTCCAACAATAGATGAAGGAGACTTAGCGTTGAATGCCACAATTATGACAGGAAGTTCACTTTCGCAAATGGTAAAAACAACCACAGAATACGAAAAAATACTAAAAGCAAAATTCCCTGAGATAAAAACCATAGTAGCCAAAATTGGCAGTGGTGAGATTCCAACTGATCCAATGCCTATTGAAAGTGCCGATTTAATTATTGTACTAAAAGACAAAAGCGAATGGACAGGAAATTATGACAATTGGGAAGATTTAGCCAATTCAATGAAAGAAGAAATGGAAGCCATTCCAGGGGCTAATATCGAAATTTCACAACCCATTCAAATGCGTTTCAATGAATTAATGACAGGAAGCAGAAGTGATATTGCCATTAAGATATTTGGTGATGATTTGGAAGTTTTGGATGCCAAAGCAAACGAATTGATTTCTAAAGTCAATAAAATTGAAGGCATTGGCGATTTAAAAGCCGATAAAGTAACAGGATTACCTCAAATAACTGTAAAATACGATTACAATAAAATTGCTTTATATGGTTTGAATATTACTGAAATTAACCAAATCATACGCTCATCATTTGCAGGAGAAAGTGCTGGTAAAATTTATGAAGAAAGCAAACGATTTGATGTTGTTGTTAGAATGCATGAAGACAATCGCACTGATATAACTGATGTGAGCAATCTATTTATTCCTTTACCAAACGGACAACAAGTACCACTATCACAAGTAGCAACCGTTTCTTATGAACAAGGTCCTGTTCAGGTTTCCCGTGAGGATGGTAAACGTAGAATTACAGTTGGATTGAACGTTCGTGGTAGGGATATCAAAAGCGTTGTCGAAGAAATTCAACAAAAATTAGACAAAAATTTCAAATTGCCAGCAGGTTATTACGTAACCTATGGCGGACAGTTTGAAAACCTGATTGAAGCGACTAAAAGACTTTCCGTAGCCTTGCCAATTGCATTAGGATTAATTTCAGTTCTATTATTTTTTACATTCAATAGTATGAAACAATCTTTACTAATCTTTACCGCCATTCCATTATCAGCCATTGGTGGTGTTTTTGCACTGTGGATGCGGGGAATGCCTTTTAGTATTTCGGCAGGAATCGGATTTATAGCCTTATTTGGAATTGCAGTATTGAACGGAATTGTATTAATCTCTTATTTCAATCAACTCAAAACAGAAGGAATAACCGATCCATTACAAAGAGTTTTAATGGGCACAAAAACACGGTTACGACCTGTTTTAATGACAGCTGCTGTAGCCTCTTTAGGATTTTTGCCAATGGCATTATCAACAAGTGGTGGAGCTGAAGTTCAAAAACCATTAGCAACAGTTGTTATCGGGGGATTATTATCAGCTACATTATTGACGTTGATTGTTCTACCGATACTTTATTTGTTGTTTGAAACCTCAACTAAAAAAGTGTTTTGCAATAAAAAAAATGAAGTTCGTGACAACCGACAAAAAAAATAACAAATGGAACAAAAAGGATTTAAAGGAAGAAAAAAGATGAATACACCAATCGTTACCCTAATTGTTTTATTGATAAGCAGTTTTTCTTTTGCACAAAATAGTCAGTCTGTTTCACTTCAAAAAGCCATCGAAATGGCAAAAACTAATAACATTGATTTAAAAATTGCCGATAAGGAAATTGAAAAACAAACGGTTCTTAAAAATACAGCATTTCAAGCCGATCCTTTGCAAGTACAATATCAGGGGGGACAATTCAATAGTGTCGATTATGATCATAATGTTTCAATACAACAGTATTTCCCCATTGGTAGCATTACAAAAGCCAACCGGCAATTACAGGAAGAATTGGTAAAGCTAGCCGAAAAACGAAAAGCATTATCCGAATATGAAATTGAAAAAGCAGTAACAATCGCCTACTATCAATATTTATATGGTGTTTCTGTACAAAAACTAAATGCAGATTTATTGAAAATTTATTCCAAATTCCTAAAGAATGCAGAACTCCGTTTTGAAACTGGCGAAAGCGGAAAAATTGAAGTAATCAGCGCCAAAGCAAAGTCAAAAGAAATTGAAACTCAACAAGCGCAACTCGAATTTGATTTGGCTATTTATCAAAAACAATTGCAGTTTTTTATTCAAACAGAAGACAATATTGTTCCCGATAGTACAACACCAATGCAGTTTTCAATGCAATTAAATGAAAACCAATCCAAAGTAGAAGCGTTAGTAACGGATTATTATACACAACAAATTTCGATGTATCAAAAAGAAGTAAACACCTTCAAAGCATTGCGAACTCCAAAATTAGGATTGGGTTATTTTGGGCAAACGATTGATACCAAATCCTATTTTCAAGGATTTACTGCAGGATTGCAAATTCCTTTATTTGGTGGTGTAAATTCGGCTAAAGCCAAAGCATCAGCCATCAGTATTTCACAATCACAATTAGAATTAGACAAAAATAAATTGGCTTTAAAATTGCAAATGCAGGAATTGAAAAACAATTTCGAAAAACAACAAAAAGCATTAGACTATTATCAAAAGGAAGGTTTGCAATATGCAGAACAAATCATTGCAACAGCTCAAAAGAGTTATGCAAACGGTGATATGAGTTATTGGTCCTACATCAGTTTTTTGAATCAGGCTATCGACATCAAAAAGCAAAATGCCGAAGCAACTAATGCCTACAATCAAAGTGCAATTCAATTGCAATTTCCATCTATTTCTAACAAATAAAATTTCTCAAAATGAAGAATTTAATAATAAATACAATTTCAAACATCAAAAGTAAAACCACAGTCTTACTTCTTGCTTCCTGCCTCTTGCTTCTTACCTCTTGTGGTGAAAAGAAAATCGAAGAAGCCGGTCACGAAGAAGAAAAATCAGAAAATGAAGTGATATTAACTGCTGTACAATTTAAAACAGTTGGTATTGAAACGGGCGCTTTAGAAAACAGGAATCTTAATTTAGTGATAAAAGCAAATGGCTACACCACAGTTCCACCACAAAATATGGCTAATATTTCAACCTTAATTGGTGGAACTGTTAAAGATATTTTAGTTTTGGAAGGCACGTATGTAAACAAAGGAAAAGTATTGGCAACTATTCAAAACTTAGAGGTAGTTGAAATGCAGGAAGACTATAATTCAGCTGTCGCCAATATCGAATACCTGCAATTAGAATACAATCGCCAGAAAACATTGAGTGATGAAGATGTAAATCCAAGAAAAGTTCTTCAGGAAGTAAAAGCAAAATTAGCTGTTGAAAGAGCAAGAGCTAAAGCTGCAAAAAATAAATTACAAGCCTTGAATATGAGTACGAATGGATCAAGTCTGGTACCAATAGTTTCACCAATATCAGGTTATGTTGGAAAAATCAGCATTGCCAAAGGAGCGTTTGCAGAAACAGGAATAACACTTTTTGAAGTGGTCGATAATAGCCAGATGCACTTGGATTTGAATGTCTATGAAAAAGATTTAGGTTCTATTTCCGTAGGCCAAATTATAGATTTTATCTTGACAAACCAAGGTAATAAATCTATTAAAGGAAAAATATTTGGTATCAATAAATCCTTTTCAAACGAAAGTAAAACCGTTGCTGTTCACGCCAAAATCAATCCTGCTGATTCCAAGGATTTAATTTCCGGAATGTATGTTTCTGCCAACATCAATATTAAGAACGCAACTGTTCCAGCTTTACCCAAAGATGCTGTTGTAAGAAATGGAGATAAATACTTTGTTTATATCCAAGAAGAACACGAAGAAAAAACCACAGCTAAAAAAGCAGAATCTCACCAGCACAAAGAAAGTGAAGCACCTTCGGAGGAAACTTCTGTGGAAGAAGAAGTACCAAATGAAATTCATTTTAAAGCAATTGAAGTTATACCCGGAACAACCGATTTAGGTTATACGGAAGTGAAATTTGTATCAGCAATTCCTGTCGATGCAAAAATTGTAATTAAAGGTGCATTTTATTTACTTTCTGCTATGAAAGGTGGTGGAGAACATGAACATTAATTAAATAGTTATAAAATTTAACACAATGGTGCCAAGAAAACTTAAGTAAAACATCGCATAAAATCCAAAAGAAAAGAAGATAAATAAACGAGTTAAAATATTGTTTATTAATGTTTTAACTCGTTTGTTTGTTGTTTTTTTTTCGTCATTTTGTCTTGCTATTTTCCAATGCAGAAATTGGCAAAAATATTTCCTAATAATTCGTCATTCGATACCTGACCTGTGATAAGACCAAATTGATATAAAGCTTCCCGTATATCCAATGCAATCAAGTCACTCGAAAGATTGCTTTCCAAACCAAATTTTACTTTTGTGATTTCATTCAAAGCTTTAAGTAAAGAATCATAATGTCTTGTATTTGTTACAATCGTTTCATTATTTCTTAATGCTCCAGTATTAACAAATGATAATAACTGATTTTTTAAATCTTCAACTCCTTCCTTATTTTTGGCACTTAAAAATAGTTGTTTGAGGTTCAGGGTTTGTAGCTCATTGTGAATATTTTGAAGTTCTGTTTCGTTTAACTGATCTATCTTATTACAAACGATTAAAATTTCCTTTAAGGGATATTTGTTTTTTATTTTTTCTATTTCTACTATAAATGAATCACTTGAATTTTGAAACTTTAAGCTATCCATTAAGTAAATAACGAGTTGTGCCTGTTCTATTTTTTCAAAAGTTTTCTTAATTCCAATGCTTTCCACAACATCCTTTGTTTCGCGGATTCCTGCTGTATCAATGAATCTGAAAGCGATACCTCCAATCACCAATTCGTCTTCAATGGTATCACGGGTTGTTCCGGCAATATCAGAGACGATGGCGCGTTCTTCATTTAATAAGGCATTCAACAAAGTTGATTTTCCAACATTAGGCTCTCCTACAATAGCAACCGGGATACCGTTTTTAATCACATTTCCAACCGCAAAAGAATCTATTAAACGCTTTAATACAAACTCAATTCGGTTTAATAATTCGTGGAATTGTGTTCGGTCTGCAAACTCTACGTCTTCTTCTGCAAAATCAAGTTCCAGTTCAATTAATGAGGCAAAATTCAAAAGTTCTTCCCGCAATTTGGCAATTTCATTACTGAATCCACCACGCATCTGCTGCATTGCAATTTGATGTGAGGCTTCGTTATCAGACGAAATCAAATCGGCTACTGCTTCTGCCTGCGATAAATCCAGTTTTCCGTTTAGAAAAGCTCTAAGGGTAAATTCACCAGCATCAGCCATTCTACAACCTTTTCTCAATAACAGCTGAATAATCTGCTGCTGAATATAAGTAGATCCATGACAGGAAATTTCTATAGTATTCTCGCCTGTATAGGAATTTGGTCCTTTAAAAACCGACACCAGGACTTCATCAAGTGTTTTATTGCCATCAACAATATGACCCAAATGCAAAGTATGAGTTTTTTGTCTTGTTAGGTCTTTATTTTTAATCGATTTAAAAACCGAATTTCCGATAGCAATTGCCTCAGAACCTGAAATTCGAATAATGGCGATTGCTCCGGCTCCTGATGGAGTAGCCAGTGCAACTATAGAATCTTGATTTATCATAATGCAAAGGTATAAAAAAAGACCTAGATTTTATTTGACAGAGAAGCGTTTCAAATCTGATTTCAAGTGCTTTTATTCGCTTTTTTTCATTAAATATTTAATGTTAAATTACTGATAATGCTCACGGCATTTTATTTTCAGAATGATTAAATTTGAGAGAATAACTTTCTTAAACTGAAATAAAATGAAAAAAATATTAATTCCCACCGATTTTTCCGATACAGCAACCAATGCTTTTATTCATGCACTAGAATTTGCTAAAATTGTAAATGCAGAACTTATTTTGTTGCATACTTTTGAAATTCCGATTTACGATAGCCAGTTTTTTCCTGAAAATTACGCTTTGATGTATGACTCGATAGAATTAGGAAAATTTGAAATGTTTAAAGATGAAATTCCAAAACTAAAAGCTATTGCAACGGAAAGGAATTTGGAAAATATTGTCATAAAACACCGTTTAAGGGATGGTGATTTACTTTACAATCTTAAAAATGCTGTTAAAGAAGACCAGGCCGATTTTGTAATTATGGGAACTACAGGAGTTTCAGACTGGACAAAGTTTTTTCTGGGCTCGAATACCAATTCAGTGATTTCAGGTGTCGAAGTTCCGGTTTTGTGTGTTCCTTTTGATGCTAAATTTAAAAAGATAAAAACAATCGGTTTTACAACACGCTATCGTGAAAAGGATAAAAACGAATTGCGAAAAGTATTAAATATTGCAAAAAAAATGAATGCAAAGGTGAAAAGTCTTTATGTAAAAACTTCTAATTCAGATGTTGATGAAATTACAGTTAAAGAATGGGAATTGGAATTTGCCAATGAAAATGTTGAGTTTTTAGTACTGCCAAGTGATGAAGTTAAGGAAACAATTCTTGATTTTATTCTTTACAAGGATATTGATGTTCTGACAACGATAACACATAAAAAATCTTTCTTTGAAAGTCTGTTTGATTCAGATTTTACTAAAAAAATAACTAAAGAGGTTTCTATTCCTGTATTAGTAATGCACGAAACTTAATAAAACAAATTTTTGATATTTGTTTTATTTGCAAAACCTATATTTGTATTTCATCAGTTAAATCAACATGGAAATATATCAAAAGAAGGTCACGCAATTTAATGAAGCATTTCAAAAAATCAACAAGAGATACAATAGCATCAGTATTCTGCGTCTGTTAAGTATTTTTATCAGTTTGTTTTCATTGTTTTATTACATCAAAACAAACGAAATTTTATACGTAGTTTTCGCTTTTTTATCTTTTGTTGGTTTTATTCTTTTAATGCGTATTCACTCCAAATTATCTTTTAAAAAGCAACTTACTGCGGCTCTTTTAAAAATTAATCAAAATGAAATTCTATTTTTAAAAAGAGAAAAATTTCCTTTTGAAAACGGAATAGAATTTAATGATTTTCATCATCCTTATGCTTATGATTTGGATATTTTTGGAGATTATTCCTTATTTCAAAACCTAAACCGGACAGCAACTTTCATCGGAAAAAAAACACTTGCCAATCAGTTACTGACTTTAAATTCCAATGAAGAAATTATTGAAAATCAAGAGGCTGTAAACGAATTGAAATCGAAAATAGACTGGAGGCAGGAGTTTTTGGCATTGGCTATTGTCAGTCATGACAATAAGGAATCTTATGAGTCTTTAATACATTGGAATTCAAATCAAAATAATTCTTTACCTAAAGTTATAAATGTACTGTCAATAGTACTTCCTGTTCTGTTTTTTGGATTTCTTGGGGCTTACTTTATTACCTCAAAAACAATATTGCTAAACTATCTTACTTATGTTTTTATTGCTAATTTGATTGTTTTGGGAAGGGCTTTGAAACGAATACAGTCAGAAATTGCAAAATCAGATAACATAGATAAAATTATAAAACAGTACAGTTTATTGGTTCAGAAAATTGAAACAGAAAATTTTCAGTCTAAAAAACTGATTCATTTACAGCAGCAATTATCCTCTAAAGAAACCAAGGCAAGTAACCATATCAGACAGCTGTCAGAATTGTTTTCAAGGATGGATACGATAAGCAATCTTGTGACGGCATTTTTATTCAATGGTGCTTTTCTATTTAATATTCATGTATTGAAAGCCCTTTTGAAGTGGAAAGAAGATTACTCATCCGAGCTGGAGAAATGGGTTGAAATTATTGGAGAATTCGAATCATTAAACAGTTTAGCCAATTTGGCCTGTAATAATCCTGATTTTGTTTTCCCTGAAATTAATACAGATTTTAAAATAGGTTTTAAGGATTTAAGCCACCCTTTACTGAATCCGGTAACAAGAGTAGGAAATGATACGCACTTTTATCCGGAATCTTTCATGATTTTAACGGGTTCTAATATGTCTGGGAAAAGTACTTTTTTAAGAAGCCTGGGAATTAACATGGTCCTGGGAGGGACTGGATCAGTAGTTTGTGCTTCAGAAGCAACCATGCATCCTTTACCGGTATTGGTTTCTATGCGTTTGTCAGATTCTTTGTCGGATAGTGAGTCGTATTTCTTTGCAGAGATTAAGCGCCTAAAGCAGATTATGGATGCTCTTGAAGAAAAGCCCGCTTTTGTTTTATTGGATGAAATTTTAAGAGGAACCAATTCTGATGATAAAAGAAACGGTACGATTGAAGTAGTCAAAAAAATGATCGCCAAAAATGCAATTGGTGCCATTGCAACACACGATATTGAGGTATGTTTAACCACCAATGAGCATCCTGAAACATTAACCAATCAATGCTTTGAAGTAGAAATTAAGAATAACGATTTACACTTTGATTATAAACTCCGTAATGGAATTTGTAAAAATAAAAGTGCTACTTTTTTAATGCAAAAGATGGGGGTTATTTGATAATAAAAAAACTTTTTCTGCTTCTAAATAAAGGAAGCAGAAAAAGTTTTTAAATCGGTCAAAGAGAATATTTAAGTTTATAAATTGCTCTTGATTTTATTAATGGTATTATCATAATCTTCATCAGACAAATAAGTCTTTTGAGGGTTCATTTCAAAAACGTTTCCAAATCCGTAACCGTCTTTGTACTTTGGAACGATATGTACATGCAAATGTGATAACGTATCACTAAAAGCACCATAATTAATTTTGTCTGGATTGAATGCCTTGGCAATTGCTCTTGCAACAGTGGCAACATCTTCCATAAATAAATTACGCTGCTCATCGCTTAATTCATAAAGTTCAACAGCATGATCCTTGTAAACTACATTACAGCGTCCTTGATAAGATTGCTCTTTGAACAGAAAAAGCTGGGACACTTTTAGATCGGTCACTTTAATCATTAATTGTTGTAAAGTGTCATTGTTTTGACAATAAAGGCATTCTGAAACTGGACTTGGCATATTTATAATCAATAAAGGTTTTGTAATAATTGAAAGTACTTTCGGCAAAAATACTTTTTATTTTAAAAGAAAAAACCTTTTCTGCTTTTCAAAATGAAAGTGGCAGAAAAAGTTTTAAATAAAGTAAACTCAAATATTATAATTTATAGCGTAAACTAACCATTACTTGTCGAGGAGCAATTGGATTTACGCTGTAATTTTCGTGGACTGTATAATTCAGCTCATCTGTAATGTTGGATAATTTACCTAAGATTGATACTTTTTTCCATTCATATCCTATCGAAGCATCAAAAGTGGTGTAACCTTTTAAAGGAATATCCCTGTCTCTGATAGTAACAATGTATGTGGGCGGAGTAGTTGGCGGTGTAACTGCCGTCCATAGATAATCATCATTCCAGCCTCCTGTACGGTCGCCAATATAGTTTCCAATAGCTCCAAAAGTAAGGCCTTTTAATACACCCGCAGGTAATTTATAAAAGAAACTCAAATTAGCAGTATGTTTTGGAGTTCTTGCCAAAACATCACCCACGACAAGACTGCCGTTTGTACCAGATGATTTAGAAACTTTAGTTTCATTAAAACTATAGCCGGCCATAATATTTAATCCTTCTAAAGGTCTTGCTGTGACATCTATTTCGACACCTTGCCCTTTTGTTGCTCCTACCAATTCTTTTAAAGTAGTAGTAGCATTTTGTGTAACACCATCTGCTAAAAATGGGGCGGTTTGTGCTAAATTATTATTAGCTATTTGGTAAGCTGTCACGTTTGTACTTAAAAGACCATTCCAAAAATCTTTTTTAAGACCAACTTCATACTGATCAATGATAGAAGGATCTAATGGTTTTAAATCTACAGTTGTTCCTGTGTTAGGTGTAAAAGAGTTGGAATAGCTTGCAAACAAAGATAAGTCGGTGGTAGGCTGTATTACTAAACCGGCTTTTGGAGAAAAGGCTCTGTTTAAAGTTTTAGGTCCTGTTACAGGTGCTGCATTATCCAGGTTCGTTGTGATGATATTTACACCGTTCACTTTTTCTATTACTTCTTTAGAGGTAGTAACTTCATTTTCCTGCCATGACCAACGGATTCCTGCTAACACTTTGATATATTTATTGATCGAGATCAAATCTTGGGCAAAAGCACCAAAACGTTGAGTTTGTGTGGTTGCTAATTGATTTGCTCTGGATGGATAAGGTATATTAAGACTTTGTGTATTGTAATCGTAACTGTATAAATTTATAGCTGTAGCTTCAGTAGTAATAGCCGTAGTGCCATTTGGAGTAGCATAAAACCCAAAAGTATAACTTGGAGCAAGTGAATTTTCATAATCAATTCCGGTAAAAATTTGATGTTTTACTCTTCCTGTATTGAAAATTCCTTGCAGTGTTAATTGGTCTCCAAATATCTGTTCGGCTCCATCCGATTTTGTTAACCCACGTTTCCAATTGGCATTAGCATCAAGTGTGCTTATTTGTGCAGTAGAAGTCTGGGTTCTTCTGTAAGATTGAAAAGAGGAGTTAAAACCTAATTTCCAGTTGTCATTAAAATCATGATTAAACAATAATGAGGCACTGGATGATTTAGTATTGGCAGTTGACCAAAGTGCTCCAAAATATTGATTACGCGGTAAATCTAAAATGTTTTTTCCAATGATTCCGGTACCAAAATCGGGAGTCCAGTCGGCACTTAGGTAATCTCCTTGTAAAGTAATCTGTGTTTTATCCGAAAGGTGAAATAAAAAGGAAGGATTAATATAAATACGTTCATTTTTCACAAAATCCCTAAAGCTTTCCGAATTTTCATAGGAGGCTGTAAATCTGTACGCAATAGATTTATTTATTGGACCATAAATATCCAATGACGGTTTATAAAAAGAATAACTTCCTATTTGCATAGAAAACTCGCCACCTTCTGTAAATTTTGGTGTTTTGGTAACTAAATTCAATATTCCTCCCGGCGCTACATTTCCATATAATAGAGCAGAACCGCCTTTCAAGAACTCAACCTTTTCCAGGGAAGAAACTTCAGGAATTGATCCTGCATTGTATCGGAATCCATTTTTAAACATGTTGTTCGCAGACATATCATATCCTCTTGAAAAAAAAGATTCCTGAGCACCACCACGTGCTGATCCTACGTAAACACCATTAGCATTTTTAATGACTTCACTCAACCTGATTGCTTGTTGCTGTTCGATCACTTCGCTTCCAATAATTTGAACGCTTTGTGGTAAATCCATTACCTTGATTCCGGAACGAGCTGCAGAAATAGGTTTTTTAGGCTTGTTTGCTGTAATAGTAACTTCATGTAATTCTTCGCCTTTTTTATTTTTTATAGTATCATTAATTGCAGAAGCATTATTGTTTTTTGCAAAATCCTGACCGTATGAAGCAAAAGTGAAAAAAGCTAAACTGAAAAGTAAAATGTATTTCATACTGTTTATTTAGAATAATTTAAAATAATTTTTTTTGCAAATGTAGGTCGTAGGTTTATTATTTAAAAGCTTATTTAGATTAATTATTATTTATTTTATAACTATTTGGATTTTAATTGTTTGTAAGAAAAAATTTCCTTGTTTAAATAAGGATTTAAGGAGTGATTCAGTAGTATGACTACTATTTGTACAAAAAAAGCCTCATTCTTATTGAATGAAGCTCTAATATAAATTTAGAATTATCAGAATATAATTTGAAATTATTTAACAGCAATTAGATAAGTACCCATTTTCCAGATTTCATCATATTTTTTTCCATTATGTTCTCCGGAAGCTTTTTCGGTATAAGCAAATTCAACCATGTAATTTCCAGACCAGATTGGTGTAAAGGAAATTTCACCTTTATCGTTAGTCCATAATTCTTTTTCCCAGCCATTTGGTGCAATCACTTTTACCTTTTGCTCTTTTGCAGCTGCTCCCTGATATAAAGCAAATGCATTAATTTTTACATCTTTTTTGGCTATATCCGCATTTTCACTGAATACTCCAATTACGTTATTATTAGCAGTTGCATAGTTTCCGGCTTTTTTGTTTCCAACGACAACCGTTGCACTTGAGTTGTAATCCAAAACCATAGTTCCGTAAACATCTTTTACTTTATGGTGCATTACAACTGTATAAACTCCGTCTTCATCTGGTGTGAAAAATGCCTGATATTTGTCTTCCAGAGCTTTAGCTGTTAGTTTAGTTTCTTTTTTTGAAGGAGAAACCAATACCAAAGTGAAATCTTTTAAATCAGAAAACCATTTATCTGCTTTAGTAATATCCTTATCTGAAAATTCTCCAAAGTATATTGAAATTTCCTGTGCTTTTCCTTTTGTTCCTGTAGCTTTGGTTTCAATCCAGAGTGCATGGGCAAACAATGATGGCGCTGCAGCTAATATAAAAAGTGCAAGCATTACCTTTTTTACTGTATTTGATTTCATCTGTCAATATTTTTTAATTAATTTTCTACAAACTTAAGTCTTATTTAGAATAATTAAAAATAATTGATGTTTTTTTTAAAATTTAACTTTATAAGTTTTTAGAACGATTGATTATTAAAATTTATAACTAAAGCTGGCTACAACATTTCTTGGTTTTTGTGGGTTTACAGTTGACCATCCTCCATTAAAATATTCTTTATTGGCAATGTTATTAATATTTAAAGCAAGTCTGAATTTATTCGTACCGTAAAAAACAGAACCATTTATAACGGTGTAGGAAGGTATTTCAAATTTACCCAGTTTTTCACTATCTACAATTGCATTTTCACTCGCATAATTTCCTCCAAAGCCTAAGCCGAAATTTTTAATAATTCCATTATCGAATTTATAGGTTGCCCAAAGATTTACTAAATTTTCAGGTCCTGCCGACATGGGTCTTTTTCCTTCTTCAAGCCATACATTGTTTTTCTCGCCTTTTGTAACTTTACTATCATTATAACTATAACCTATAAGTATATTTAAACCTTTTACTGGAGCTGCATTGAAGTCAAATTCAAAACCTCGGCTTTTTGCTTTACCTCCTTGCAGGCTTCTATTTATATTTGCAGGGTCAGCAGTTACCAAATTTTTAACGTTGATATCATAATAGCTTAGAGTTGCATTTAATCTGTCATCGAGAAGATTTGCTTTGATTCCAAATTCTAATTGATTAGCATGTTCCGGTTCGAAAGTTTGAACACTTGTAGAAGTATTACGTGGAGATACATTGTTAAATCCATTCATATAATTTGCAAATACGGCTAATTGGTCTTCCACAGGCTGGTATATCAATCCAAATTTTGGAGATAAGGAGGTCTGGTCATAATCATCTTTATCGGTTGTGATATCACCTTCTGTATCAAAATAATCTACGCGCAAACTTGCCATTGCAAGCAATTTAGGAGTAATGTTGATCACATCAGATGCATAAGCGCTATAAGTATTTTCCCTTGAATTATAAATACCACTCGAAGTTCCTGAGAGTAATTGATCAACGGATTTTCGGGTTAAATAATTCGGATTTGCAGCATCGTATTGCCTGATTTCTCCCTGAGGGGTAACATTATAAATGCCGTTCCATCCGCTCCCCGCATACATTACCTCTTTTTGAAAATAGTCAAGACCAATTACAATTCGATTACGCATTTGTCCAATATTAAAATCTCCAATAAAATTTTGCTGAACATCAATTGTTTTGGTTTTTGAATTCTCTTTAGTGATGTAAATGGAAAAATCTCCATTACCATCCTGCTGATCATACACATATGAATAATAACCATTAGATTTTGTAGCACCGTTTGATATCAAAGTCTGCGAAGTCCATTGGTCTGATATTTTATAATTAATCTGACCCTGAAGATTGTATTTTGGAGTTTTTATGGATAATTCATCGCTGGTAAAAGAAAGATCAGTGTTGTAATTTAACTCTTTCAGATTGGCGAATTGCAAAGGTTTTTCTCTCCCCAAAAACAACATTGGAGGCATTGTTTTCTCTTCCTGCATGAACTCGGTAATAATAAGGAAAGACAATTTATCGTTTAATTTATAGGATAGGGAAGGAGCGATAAAATACGAAGTACGGAAACCAGCATCCTGAAAACTATTTTCTGTCTGAAAGGCCGAATTAATTCTAAAAGCAACATTTTCAGATTCATCCAAAGTAGTATTGATATCTACAGTAGCACGGTTTAAACCAAAACTTCCGGTAAGATAAGAGATTTCAGCACCAAAACCCGAATATGGTTTTTTCGTTACCGTATTTATAAGTCCGCCGTAAGATATCAAACTACTGCCAAATAAGGTTCCGGATGGTCCTTTTATGACTTCAACCCTTTCAATATTAGCAGGATCCAGACTTCCATTTGTTAATCCGGGTAATCCGTTTACAATGTTTGCCTGAGTTTCAAAACCGCGTAAAGTATAAAAAGATCCTCCATCACCTCCACGGCCCGTAGATTCCCAAATTTTTTGTATACCAGGTACATTTTTCAGAGCGTCATCAAAATTGGTCACGGCCTGTTCCTTGAATAATTCTGATGTAACTACATTGTAAACTTGTGGATTTTCTATGTTTTTCAGCGGCATTTTGGAAACATAAATACTTTGCTTCGGGAAATTTTTCTCCTTATTGTTAGTGATAACAACTTCTTTTAATTCTTTATCTGATAGTTTTAATTGAAGTGAAATTGTAGTGATTTGCCCCTCCGTAACAGTAACTACCTTTTCAAGTGTTTCGTAACCTGTTAATGAAATCTGTAATATGTACGTATTAGCTTTGACTCGGTTAAATTCGAAAATACCTTTTTTATTAGCAATCGTACTGTATTTTGAATTTTTAAGAATAACATTCACATCAGCTGCTGCTTCATGGTCTGATGTAGTGATAACCCCTTTTATTTTTCCTGTATTTTGTTGAGAGAAAGAATTAGTTGTTACTATAAAAAATAAAAAGAATGTAGTAATAAATAGCAGGAATTGCTTATTTAAATTAATCATGGTATTTGTTTTAATAAGATAGGAATAAAGTGGTTATTTTGTAATTTAAAACAATGCAAATGTAAAAATTTATTGTAAAGATTAGTGTAATTGGGCCAATAAACCACACGCTTTATTTGTGAAAAAATGATTTTTAGTTTAGAAAAAAAACAATTGACTCATCACGATATTTTTGGATTTTTTCGAAAAGTTAATAGACAGGATGTTGAAATTAAACCTTAATTTTGCATCCAAATTAATAGCTTCATGATTATTCCCTTTTTTAAAAGAATACAGAATACGCCTAAAGGGTATAGAGTAGCAAATACTGTCTTTTTTTTCGTTTCCGGTTTTGGATATTCTTCTTGGGCATCCAGAATTCCGGATATAAAAAATCAATTGAATTTAACCGAAGCGCAGTTTGGAGCTGTTTTATTTGCTTTCCCGATCGGATTGATGTTTACAATGCCAATCACAGGAAAACTTTTAAATAAATACACCAGTAGATTTTGTATGGTTTTGGGGGCTGTTATGTTTAATATAATGCTGTCTTTACCTGGTTTTGCCTCTTATGTATGGCAGTTGATTATTATACTTTTAATCTTTGGCGCATCCAGAAATATTTTTAATTTATCGATTAACGCCCAGTCACTTGAAGTCCAGAAACTGTACCCGAAATCAATCATGACCCGATTTCATGCTGTATGGAGTTTGGCAGGATTTGCAGGAGCAGGTTTAGGTTATGTTATGGTTACCCAGCATATAGCTCCTTCCTATCATTTGCTTGGGATAAGTGTAGCGATGATGGCGGTTACGGCTTGTTTCTATCCGATGGCAATTCTTACCGAACCGATACCGCAGGAAAAAAAGAAATTCCTAACGTTACCCGATAAAAACATGATTAAGTTTGCCTTGATTTGTTTTGTATCAATGGCTTGCGAAAATACGATGTACGATTGGAGCGGAATCTATTTCCAGAATATATTGCACGCTTCACCAAAAATGACAACAGCTGCATTTGTGTTTTTTATGACAGCTGTAACTTTAGGTCGCTTTTTAGGGGACACTGCAGTAATGAGATTTGGCGTTAAAAATATCCTTTTTTACAGCGGAATTTTAATTACCATCGGATTTTTTGTTTGTTTTATTCTGCCTTATGTGTATCCGACAATTTTTGGTTATGTGTTAATCGGAGTGGGGGTTTCCTGTGTAGTTCCTTTGGTTTTCAGCATTGCTGCAAGATCAACGAAATTAAGTAACGGAACCGCTTTGACTTCTATATCAAGTATTGGCTATCTTGGTTTCCTGCTGGTACCGCCAATGGTGGGTTTTATCTCTGAATTCCTAAGTATGAAATGGGCTTTTTTAGTGATGTCACTTTTAGGAGGACTGATGATTATGATGGTGAATAAGATTGGGGAGAACGAATAGTTTTTTTTTGGGAAGTTACTGAAGTTTACTAAGATTCTAATTTTTTCTTTATTTATAGGAACAATACATTTTCATCAAGATATTATCGTTTTTTCATTACAAATATCTCAGTGTAAGGTTTTCCTTTTTTTAAACCTGAAATTTCTGCAATCAAGGAATCTTTTTCGACTAGACTATAAGTAATTTTGTTTGGATAATCGTGTTTTGGATTTTCAAAAACGATTTGATTATTGGTTGCTGAAGTCATTTCAAACCCTACTGGCAGTTCTTTATTTTGCCCGGGAACAGTTACAATATAAGTTAATTTGCCTTTGGCTTCTTCAAGACGCACATGTTCCGTAAAAACGGTGTCCTTTTCGCCCACAACAAAATAAGATTCACCAAAATAAACAGAATCATTTTCTTTTTTCCAGCGTTCTGTAAGTTCACCTTCTGCCGATTTATTTCCCCATTCGCCAATAAACCATTCGGCTTTAGCAAGATTAGAATAGATTTTTACAGGAGCTTCTGTTTTGGCTTCTTTTTTACAACATACAAAGGCTGCTAAAATGAGCGTAGAAAATAAGATGCTATTAATTTTCATAATTTAGATTCGTAAGAAAAATTAAGATTATCAAATATGTATTAAATATTTGATTTTAAAAATATTGTACTTGTTTTGATAAATTGACAATAGACTAACAAAAGCAAATCTGTAAAATTGATTGTTTAATGTTCATATTCCCTTTTAATAAAAAGTTATTTCTTCACAAAAATAAACCTCTCAGTTGTTAATTTTCCTTGCAATTTCCCTGAAATTTCAGCAGTCAAAGTATTATTAGCACCTTTTGTGTAGGTGATTTTTTGAGGATAATCGTGCTGCGGATTTTCAAAAATCAATTTATTTTCTGTTTCGCCTGTTGACGGAAAATCCACGGGCTTATCATTGTTTTGACCTTTGACGGTTGCTTTGTAAGTTAGTTTTTCTCCTTGTTGGGACAGAACAATACTTTCAGAATGCAATGTATCTTTTCCTTTTATAAAATAAGAAGTAGCACTAAAGGTACTGTCATTTACTTTTTCCCAGTTTTCACTCAAAATTCCGTCTGGTGATGTATTTTCCCAATTACCTATAAGCCAGTCTGCAGCTTTGATTTTATCTTTTTCAGCAGATTCCTTCTTCTGGCATGAAACAGCTGCCAGTAAAATAATTATAAAAGTCGTTTTTTGAAACATATTTATTGTTATTTGATTTTATATTAAAACACTAAAGTATGAAAAATAGAATTAGGTAATTAGAAAATAGGACATTAGATTAGTACTTAATAACTTTTCCAACTAACTGCAAAGAATAGCATAAACCAGTTCTTTTGTTGGTTTTTGGTCTTTCAATTTGGCTCTTACATCATCAAAAGTAACTTTAAAATCACAGCCTAATTTATAATCGCCACAGCCATAAGCGGTTTTGCCTTTCAAAATGGTTCCTTTTTTACACTTCGGACATTTTAATGCATCCGATGTTGTGTCAGATTTTGATTTCGGAATAGTTTTTTTTGGTTCTAATTTGAGTTTGTAATTTTCTTCAAACCGAATTAATCCTTCAACTGTTTCTGAGTCGGTTTTAAAACCTTTTATGTTTACTGTTGAACCTTTTTGAACCAATCGTAAATATTGACTTTCTGATATTTTTTTTCCAGAAAAAGTATACGGCAATACAAAGTCACAACCTGCTTTGTATTCGGAACATCCGTAAGCTGATTTTCCTTTTATCAGATTACCTTTTTTACATTTCGGACAAACTTCTGCCAAAATCCCGGCAGCTTTCTTTTTCTCTACTTTTACCGCTTCTATTTGAACATTTCCTGCGTGCGAAATATTGGCATGTCTGGTTTCACTTCGTACTTCGGTAACCAAAGCTTCTACCATTCGCTTCATGTTTTTAATAAAAGCTCCGGCAGTAAAAGTTCCTTTTTCAATATCTTTCAACTGTTTTTCCCAAGAACCGGTTAGCTCTGCAGATTTGATTAATTCATTCTGAATCGTTTCAATTAATTGGATTCCGGTTGGAGTAGGCAATACTTGTTTTTTGTTCCGAACAATATACTGACGTTTAAAAAGCGTTTCGATAATATTTGCTCGTGTTGAAGGTCGACCGATTCCATTCTCTTTCATCAATTCGCGCAAATCTTCATCATCAACCTGTTTTCCGGCGGTTTCCATGGCACGTAATAAAGTTGCTTCGGTAAATTGATTCGGTGGTTTGGTTTCCTTTTCTAAAAACGAAGGCTCGTGCGGTCCTTTTTCTCCCACAACAAAACTCGGCAATATATCAGCTTCTTTTTCTTTGGCATTTGGATCTTCAAAAACAACTCGGAAACCTTTTTTTAAAATTTCTTTACCAGTAGTTTTAAATAGTACTTCGGCTGCTTTACCGATTACTGTTGTATTGGCAACCAGACAGTCGTCGTAGAATACCGCAATAAATCGTTTTACAATGATATCGTAAACCTGTTGTTGATTGAATTGTAAATTGCTTTCGATTCCGGTTGGAATAATCGCGTGGTGATCCGTAACTTTTTTATCGTTGAAAACCTTTGGCGATTTTTTAATTTTCTTCTCTAAAACCGGCTGGGTTAATTTTGCATATTTTGTCATTTTTTGCAGAATTCCCGTTACTTTAGGATAAATATCATTCGGTAAAAAAGTTGTATCTACTCTGGGATACGTAATTACTTTTTGTTCGTATAATGTCTGGGCAATTTTAAGCGTTTCATCTGCCGAAAATCCAAATTTTGTATTGCAGTAAACTTGCAGACCTGTTAAATCAAAGAGTTTCGGAGCGTATTCATTTCCATTCTTTTTTTCGACAGAAACAATTTCAAACTCACTTTCTTTGACTTTACTGGCTAATATTTCACCATCTTCTTTATTTAAAAAACGACCTTCTTCATAACTGAAAAGTGTTTCACGATACAAAGTCTGCAATTCCCAATAGGGTTGGGATTTGAAATTTTCTATTTCCTTAAAGCGGTCAACGACCATTGCTAATGTTGGTGTTTGTACACGACCAATAGACAAAACTTGCTTGTAACCGCCATGTTTTACGGTATACAAACGTGTGGCATTCATTCCTAATAACCAGTCGCCAATAGCTCTTGAAAATCCGGCGTAGAATAAATTATCGTAATTGGCAGAAGGCTTTAAGTTTTCAAAACCTTCTTTTATGGCTTCGGTGGTTAGGGAGGAAATCCACAAACGCTGTACTTCGCCTTTATAATTGGCCTCGTTCATGACCCATCGCTGAATTAATTCTCCTTCCTGCCCGGCATCCCCACAATTTATTACAACTGTGGCTTTGTCAAAAAGACTTTTAACAATTTTAAATTGTTTTTGTATTCCGGAATTTTCCACCACTTTGGTTTCAAATTTTTCAGGAAGCATTGGCAGATTGTTCAAATCCCAGCTTTTCCAGTGTGGTTTGTAATCGTTGGGTTCTTTTAAGGTACATAAATGCCCAAAAGTATAGGTAACGGCATATCCATTGCCTTCGTAATAGCCGTCGTGCTTGGCATTGGCACCCAGAACGGATGCGATTTCTCTTGCTACACTTGGTTTTTCGGCAATACAGACCTTCATTTTCTATTTCTTAATTGAAAGCGAAAATAAGGATTTAGAAATTGGTATTGAAATGAAATTTTATTGGTTGTGATATGCAGGCTTTTATTTTTCGGTTTTGCTTTTATAGTTTTTTATAAGTACGTAAATCGAGAACAGAAAAATTATGATGTATAAAATATCTAACCACGGCTGTTTAAAACGCAGGTTTTCAAAGTCGAAATGTTTTACGAGTGTCCAGCCTAAAATAACTGCCACTACACCTAAAATAAATGAAGGTACTTTGTTGTTCTTTTCCATAGTTTACTTTTTAATTAAGTCAATTGTTATTCCTAATGCTAAAATGAATATTAGAAAAGTCATCATTCCTAATAAATAGCAAGTTAACGCTTTTAAATAATTATTTATTTTCTTTTTTTCAAAGAAACTGCCTGTCGACCAGGTTAAATAAATGATGCCCATTACTCCTGCAATATGCAATAATTTAATATGAAAAACTCCTTCTGCCAAAGCAAAAAAAGCAAAAATGAGCATTGAAATTCCCAGTACAAAGCATAACATGATGAGCAATTCAAAAAAGTTATACTTATATTTTTTAAAGAATACTTTCAGCCAGACCGCAATAAACATTCCTGATAAAATATTCATGTAGCCATAATTTGCCTGAAACCAACCTAAAATTTTGACAAATGAAGAATTTTCCATTCCCTCATGCATAAGATACTCTTCTTCGATATGAAAATAATGACTAATGAAGCTATAAATCAGCGAAGATAAAATTATAAAAAGCACTGGTTTTACCAGACGACTTCTGTTTTCTGAAATATAATTTCTAATATTTTGTCCCGGATTTACTAAAAGTTCTCTGATAGTAAACAAAATACCACGTTCAAAATGCAGTACGTGTTCAATCTCATGAATAATGTAATGTCCGTCGATCCTTTTCAAAACAGAAGGCTGTCCGCAGTTGGCACAGAAGTTATGATTTATTTCGTTATTACAGTTTTTACAATTCATTTGGGTTCAACTTTTATTTTCCATTATTAGAGCAAAGTACAAGCTAGCTGCTTTGGGAATTACGTTTCTTAATTTCCGAATTTAGTTCACCCATTGGACTGTAAATTGGTATAATCGTGATAATGGCAAGAGGAAAAAATATTGTGAATAAATTGTATTTGGACAATATTATCATAGTCGTCAAAGCAATGAACCATAGAATTCCAAAGCTGATAACATTTTTTTTGATCGTTTTTTTATTTTGGAAAAGTTCTTCCAGGCTAAATTCGGATAAAGATTTTTTCTTCATGATAAAAAAGTTAAAGTGATGTACAAAAAAAGCGAATCGTTTTTAATTTCATTTTACACTTTTGTGTAGTTTTTACTTACTTTTATAAGATGGAAAATGAAAAAAACTCCTTACTCAGCAGAAACAAAATAAAAGCAGTATCTGATGCGGATAAACGTCAGTTCAGCAATTATTTGGAAGTGGTGAAGTCTTTTGCAAAAATGACCTATCAAAGTGTTTATGTAATAGATTATGAGGAGATTAAATTCGAATTTGTTTCTGATAATCCTTTGTTTTTATGTGGTTATTCACCTGAAGAAGTGCTTAAAATGGGATATGAATTTTATTTTAAAAATGTACCTGAAGAAGATTTGAAACTGCTCAATAGCATCAATAATGCAGGATTTGATTTTTATGATAAATTACCTAATAACGAAGAGCGAAAATTATATAGCATTTCGTATGATTTTCATTTAAAAGGAAAATATAATAAGCCCATCCTTATTAATCATAAACTGACACCACTTTTCCTTAATGGCAAAGGAGCTGTTTGGAAATCATTGTGCATTGTCTCTATCTCACATAGTCAAAAGGCGGGCAATGTTATCATAAGTAAAGAAGGTTCTCCAATTTTATGGGAATTAGATCTGGTGAAAGGAGTTTGGATTACGAAAGAAAAATTAAAACTAAAAGATAAAGAATTAGAGGTACTTCGATTATATGCCCAAGGGTTAACGATAAATCAGATTGCAGAAAAAATGTTTGTTTCGCCTGATACCATAAAATATTATAGAAGAAAGATTTTTGAAATTTTTGAAGTTAATAATTTTAATGAAGCTCTTTCTTTTGCAATTGATAGTAAGATTATTTAGATTTTAGAAATAGCTATAGCAAAAGCAGGGATAATTTTTGATTTCCCGGCTTTTAAGAATTCTAAAAAAGTAAAATGCTGTTACCAATTGTTTATTTGCCGTTAAAAAATGCCAACATCGTTTTCAACGCATCTTTAGAGTGCATTTTTTCTCCATTTTCAATAGATTCCAGTGCTGCTTCTGAAGCTCTTTTGCGCATGATGATTTCATAATTTGAAATAGTTTCCTGAATCGTTTTAATTTTGTCAGAAGTTAGACATTCACTTAATTCCAAAGCATCAAGCATCGCCATATTTGCACCTTCACCTGCAAAAGGAGGCATGACGTGCGCTGCATCTCCAATCATAGTCAAATTTGGTAAAGCTTCCCAAGTTTGGTCTAAAGGCATACAATAAATCGGACGTGGAATAAAGGGTGCTGAAACATTTTCGAATAATTCATACCAAACACTGCTCCATTCAGGATATTCGGATTTAAACCATTCCAGCATTTGTGTTTTATCAGCATAATCCAGACCGTTTGTTGAAGTCCAGTTTTCATCGGCTTTAAAACTGGCGTAAAAACCAAGATCACCACCGCCTTTTTGTCCCAGCAATATATTTTGGGTATCTCCAAATGCCATTATTTTTCCTCCATTTATTAAGGAAGTGATATGAGGAGCATTTTTAGCCGACTCATAAATAGTACCTTCAAGCGTTAAAATGCCGGTGTAAAAAGCTTTGATCTTTGTAATGTAAGGCCGGATTTTTGAATTGGCGCCATCAGAAGCAATGACAATATCGGCGTAAACCGAATTTCCATCTTTAAAATACAATAACCAGCCTTCGTTTTGAGCTTCCATAGAAACAAAATGGCTGTTCCAAATAACAGTTTCGGGTTGTAAAGAGTCTAATAATATTTTGCGTAATGCACCGCGATCGATTTCAGGACGGAAATATTCATTGCCAAAATCTTCATGAAGATTCGTTTCGTGATCGCTGTAAAATACTTGTGCCTTTTCGTTTAAGATTAAGGTTTTATCTGCGCCCGGTAGAAAATTGCTTTTGAATTCCTCAAATAAATGGGCTTTATGAATGGCTGCCAAACCTGATCCGTCATGTAAATCAAGAGGCGAACCCTGAACGCGTGCATCTTTGTTTAAATCTCTTTCGTACACTTTTACATTTACATTTTGCAATTGTAAAAGTCTGGCTAAAGTAAGTCCGCCCGGACCGCCGCCAATAATGACAACTTGTTTATTTTCTAGTAACATTCCTTAGAAGTTTAAATTATTTTATTCCATTTGGCTTTTCAGCCATTGTTCGGGACAAAATTATTGTGCTTTCAGGACGGATAATAGTATAAATCGGTCATTCGTATTTTTTAGTAATTCGCTGGGAACTACACCGGAGAATTTTTTGATTTCTTTAATGAAATGGTTTTGATCTGTGAAGTTTAATTCCGGAAAAAGCCTGCCTTTTGCAATATGTTCTAATGAAGCTTTGAAGCGCAGGATTTTACAAAAAGCATTTAACGAAAGCCCGAATTGTTTATTAAAATACCGATTGATTTCTCGGCTGCTCCAGGATATTTGTTCTGAAAGTTCCTGTACTTTTATTTCGCCGTTTGATTCGTAAACAAGTTTAAAAAGTTTACGCTTTCGTTCATCAATTTCTTTAGGTAAAACTTCGCTTAATTTTCGGGCTATTTTTTTATGAAAGGCATCAAAGTTTTTTAAATCGTTATCGTTCACTTCCCAAAAGTTTTGAGGTAGAACTTTAGCGCTGTTTAAAATATCAGCAATTGAAGTCTGCAAAAGATATTCAGCTCCCAATGGTTTAAAACTAATTTTAAAAGCCAGTGTATTAGCCGGAATAACTTGTTGCTCAGGTACGTTTTCAAGACCAATAAGTGTAATTTGAAAGGGCTCCGATTCAGATTTCATAAAAAACAAATCAATTCTTCCATCTGGCATTAAAACAACTTCCATGTCTTCGTCTGATTTGTTATGGAACATTCCAATATTTTCTACAAAGTCAAGAAGTGATTGGTCTGGTTCTATAGCTTTGTAGTAGAAGTCCTTATTCATATTTGAGGTTTTTGTATCCATTTGCATCAAAGTCAAATTTATCACAATATGTTGAAGTTTCTACGTCAAATACTTTGTAAAATGAAAAAGCTGCAGGAAATTTTTCTTGCAGCTTTTTGTAAAATCGTGTTGTGTTCTTTATCTGGAACAAGGGCATTATTTAATAAATTTAAAAGTTTGTTGATTGTCTAATTTTAGTATATAAGCACCATTGTTAAACGAACTTAAGTCTATAGAGTTTTCATTTGAAGAAAGTGCTTTTGTAGCTATTAATTGTCCGGATATATTATATATTGTTGCAGTATGGTTGTTTTCTAATCCCGAAACAGTAAGTGATGTCTTTGAATTATAAATAGAAACAGTTTTTAAATCCTCATTAAATTTGTCATTAGATAAACTAGAATCTTGTACGGTAACAACTTTTCCTTGATTTAATAAAGTCATGTATAGCTTATCTCCAATTAAAACAACATCTCTAAAGTTAGCATTAAATATTCCATTTATATTGTCTTTGTAAGTTGTATTTTGAGCAACATAAGTTAAGGATGCCTGAGCGTTAAGTGGCTTTGTTCCAATAAGATTTCCCTCTGCAATAAATACGTTATTACCATCTACAAATAATCCTTTATTAAAATTAAGGCTACTCATATATTCTGATACTGAAATTACAGGATCCGTAATGTCAAATCCAAAAACTTTTCCATGACCACCAACTGATATCATCAAATTATTATTATAAAAAGCCATATCAGTAGCTTCCTTATCCTGAGTTAAATTATTAACTACAATTTCTGCTACTGCAGGATTAGTGCTATCAATTTTTTTAACCTGAACTGTAAATTTATCCTCTGCATCAGGAGCAGTTTCAGCGGAAAAATAGATAGTAGATCCGGTAATGGCTAATGCAGAAACGTATTGTGGTGTAGTGTAAATTACATTTACAGATGCTCCCGGATTATTAGTATCAAGAGTAATAATTCTGGAGCCAATATAGGTATTTGTCGATTCAATATAATTTTCCTCTGAGATATAAATAATATTACCACTAATAGTGAGATTGCTCATGTAAAAATCATTTTCCGAAATATAAATTACATTAGCAGTAGGAGAACCCAAAGCAGTATTTATTTCGTATAATTTTTTTGGACCTTGGACATACAATATATTTCCCTTATTGATTATAGCCGATGGTTCTTCTAAATTTGAAAGATAGTCTGTAGCTTCTTGTTGCGAGTAAGAAGCAGAAAATATCGAAATAAATAAAATAGTAAAGAGTAGTTTTGTTTTCATAAATTAAGGTTTTATTATGTTTATAATTAAATCAATATTCAAAATTAAATCATCCATTGGTAATGAAAAATACACCTAAAGGAGTATTTTTTCAAATTAGAAATAAGTAGAGGAAAGTCTTTTTTAACTTAACAAATCTATATCTAAATTATTTTCTAAGCCGGTATAATTTATTTCATCATAAAAAACCACAAACTTTTGTTTGTGGTTTTGTGTGTTTATAAATTTCAGCTTTGCTTTAAAGTAAAGTGGCTTTCTATCTGGTTATTTTAATTTTAGACGCAAGTTGTATTCTCTCACAATTTCCTTAACATGTTCCTGTTTGATTTGTTTTCTGTTTAATCCCTGCAGATTTTGTACATATCCTGTAAAAACATGGCTTATATAGAGTGGCGATGTATTTGTAGTATTATAATATGTATTATGGCAAGAGAAGCAATTAACAAGATTGTTTACTGAATTACCGTGTATTGATGAAGGACTAAACCCTGCCTGAACATAGGTTTCCATAGTAATATTGTAGGCAGCAACGGATCCTCTTGTCAATTTTCCGGGTGCAGAATTTGATAGATTATAACTTAACGAGTCTAATAAAGCAGCTTGTTGCTGAGTAGTATCGTATCCTTCTGTATTAATCCATAATGAGCCGTTGTAAAAATAATTATTCCAAATGCCTTTCAACTGTTTCTTAACGCTTTGGTTAATAGTACGGATATTATTGAAGTTCTCTGAACCATTTTGACTTGTTTCCATATAAAGCTGAACATTAAATGAACCTTTCATTGCTTTTTCAACCGGAACACCATACTTGTAAACGGAAAATACATCTGTATAAAGTCCATTTCCTGACGTTATATTTTTAACCGTTGCAGTGCTGTTTTTATTAAAAAAAGGATAATCAACTGTACTCGTCACTGGCGCATCAGTTGTTGGTGTAGCTTTTGACCAGTCGTAAGCAGGGGCAAGGTTTTCATGTTCAAATGTAGCCCAAACAAATTCGGGATGATTCTCTACAACTCCAACCACATGCATTCCCAAAAGTGCCACTTTTGTTTTTACTCCATTAATTACCCCTTGAGTTATAAAATAAGAAGAAGGATCTTTAAGAACGCTCGCGTCAACCCATGAGGTTTTAAGTTCTAATGAGCCTACTGGAAAAGTAATATCTTTAACTTGTGAAGGATCATTTTTTGCTATCGGACCATACTTTAGCATAGTTGTATAGAGAAGTTTGTCCATGAATATCGAATAATACACCGTAGCAGATTTGGGAACTCCCGACGGATAATTAGGTGTTTTTAAAATATCAGTAGCAGAACTCGCCTGAGCTGTATCTGTTAAAACAATTCCGTTAGTAGGATCTAATCGCTGACCTGCGGAATTCACCTGAATCAGATTGTTCATAAAGAATGGTACTCCATTTACCTCATTGGTGAGCCAAAGAAATTTTTGCCATGACCATTGATGAAAATCACAATTAGTTACTGTTGCATTGTTGGCAAATACGCTTGTTGGTCCTTCATTTGGAGGAGGAGTCTGGCGCGTGTTGTTTACGATCGTAAACCAATTAGCAGGAGCTAAACACTCAGAAGCATCAACACTTTTTTTTATAGTTGTATAATTCTCTTTTTCTCCGTTTGAATTCTTTTTGCACGCACAGAATGAGATTAGCGTGATTAAAATTAATACCTTTTTTCTAGTTTTCATGTTGCGCTTCTTTAGTTAGTTTCTATAATTATTTCTTTTGAAGACCTGAAACTAAATAATTAAGAAACTAATGCCTGAAAAAATGTCTTGAGCCTCCCGTATTTAGGTATAGAGACAAGAAAAATGTGTATTAATAAAAGAGTATGATTTGTTGTGTACTGGTTTAAAGTAAATTTATACTCAATTATATTTTTTCCTTCAGTGTTAATAAGTGATCGCTCTCATCACAAAAAAAATGATTTAATTGTGCAAATAAAGTATGATTGAAAATTAAAAAGAAGGTTGTAGTAGTTTTATTTTTTTTCGCTCTTTTTTTGCAAATTAAAAACAGTACCCGAAGGATCCATAATCCAATGCATGTTTTTAGGAATTTCTTCAATTTCGTCACATGTTTCTACGCCATTTTGTTTTAAGTAGCTTGTTGCTTCCTCGACATCAGGTACTGTCAATTGTAACCAGGTTTCAGAATGGGTATAATTGTCTACACAATCTAACCAAATTACATTATTTCCAAAATCAACTGAATGTGTCCTTGAAACTGTTGGATTATCTATTGCTACTTCTTTAACTTCTAATTTTAGAATGTCACGGTAAAAGGCTACCGTTTCGTCATATTTATTTTTAGGTAATTTAATTGCAATATTATTTCCTGCTTCAAATCTTGTTTCCATAATTAATTTGTTTTAGTCGGCTCAATTTTATCTGCAACCAGATTTTTGATGCTTACATTTTAAAAATATCAAGTCTTTCCAACCAGAAGATTTTTGTTTCGAAAAACGTAAGTTTTGTTTTAATCACCCTGTCTGACTTATCTCTTGGATTTTTAGTCATAAATCTCGCGGTAGTTTTATTAAAATCTAAGGTATATTTTTCATCAAAGTCTTCTTTTTTATCGGCAGAAAAAGTAATAATGTTGTCTTTTGCGCTCCATTTTCCTTTTCCGTATTTGTTTACTTCCGGGGGGATTCCGCTTTGTATTTTTGAATACGAATGAAACAAGAATGTTCCGTCCTGATTTAAGCTTAGTTTATATTCAATAATATGTTTTCCTCCTTCACCAAGTGAACGGGTGTAATCGCCAACAAACTGATTGGATTGTGCGAATAAAGTAAAATTCAAAATTAGAAACAGAATGGTGATTATGTTTTTCATTTGTATGTTTTTTTAAATTAAAATGGATTGAATGTCTATTAAATATTTAAACAGATTAAATGTAGTAAATTTAAAGTTAAATAAAATGAAATGCTTGACTTATACGAAAGGTTACAAATTCAGAATAGAAAACAATCAACTTTATTTCCCCACTTAATTCTGCTAACTACTTATAAATGAAACAAATTATTTGATTGGTAAATAATTACTATTTTTTAGAGAATTTTAAAAAGATTTGTAATATGATACTGGAATTTTTATTATTTTTTCTTTACAATTATATTCACTAACTTTATAAACCTTAAAGCAAAGTATAATAATGAACATTTCAAATTTTTATTTAAAAAATAATCGCTTGATACGCCTTATGCGTACATTGTTATATTTGCACGACGACACTTTCTTAAAAAGTTCAAAAGAGTTTATTTATTAAGCCCTGTCATAACTCTGGACAGGGATCATTTAGCTTAGATAGCTCATTTATTTAACATCTATATTAAGGATTATGATATCATTGAATCAGAAGTACATGCTTCAGGATACTCAATGAAGAGTTTTATATCATTGTTTTTAAAATAGACTAAAAGAAAAATTATGTCACAAAATATCATTTTAACAACAGGATTATATGATTTAATTAAAGATCATGTGCGAAGAAAGAAGGTAACAGCAAAAGAAGAAGAATTATTATACGCTGAACTTAAGAAGTCATCACAAGTGTTAAGACGTGATTTACCGTCTGATGTAGTTTCCATAAACCGGAAAGTAACCTATAGAGATTATTCAAACAACGAAGAAAAAACCGTGATGTTTGTTGCGCCAGATAAATCTAAACCAAACAAAAACAAAATTTCAATTCTTTCTGATGAAGGTATTGCAATGGTTGGATATAAGGTAGGAAATCTTATAGAATGGCCTTCCAGAAAAGGAGATTTAAAACTAGAAATACTAAAAGTAGAAGAAATAGATCTTGTTTAGTAACATTTATAATTGAAAACATCCCGTTTTACGGGATGTTTTTATATAAAGTATTTGCAGATTGATTTTAATTTCTTAATTAAATTGGTTAAACAAAAAAACTCCTCACTTTTGATGAGGAATAAAAAAATAAAACAAGAGCGAATGTTTCCACATTTATAATTTATTACTCACAGAGTGATTGTTAGTTCATTTAAAAACGATTTTATCTTTTTTTTATTAAGACAACCCAATATCGATGATCTGTTCCTTCGACAAAATTTTCGATTGAATATATGATCTCAAAACCAAGTTTTTTCATTAAGGCGAGAACAAAATCTTTTGACAGGCAGCTATAATAGAATTGCTCTCCAAACATTTTATAAATATGCTCGTCTTCTTCTTTTCCGTTGGTAAAAAGGAATTAACTTCCGGGAGCTAATAAATGATATACTTTGCCGTAAATTTCTTCTTGTCGTCTTTTTGAAAATGAAAAAGAGAATCCCAGGCTATAATTCCGTTAAACTTTTCATCAGATTCAAAATCAAAAAATCACTGATATGAAAAATCGTGTTTTTAATCCTGACAGATTTGGCTGTTTCTATCATTTTGGCCTATTGGTCAATTCCAATTCTGAGATAAAACAATTTTTAAATTTTAATTTTATCTCCATTTGATTTTAGTTATTAAGTTATTCAATGCATGATGCACAAACACATTATAGTGAATTCATACTATAATTTTAAAGTCTCAATGAGTTTCTTATTAAACAATTTCACTCCATTTAGATTGAGATGATTTGTGTCGTAAAAATATAATGAATCGTTTAGTTTCATTAAGTTATTAAAATCATAATATTCCAAATGATTTCTTTTAATGATGGTACTTTCTAAGAAATTGTTGTTGGTAAAGGAGTTATATAGTCGGGGAGTAATAGGGGCATAAACTAAAATAGTTTTTAGTTTTTTCTTTTTTAAAAGACTAATAATCTCCTGAAAAGCTTTCACTTGTTCTTCCTTGAAGGTCCATTCGCGTTTTGAATAATTATCGAATTTGTAATAATGAATTTTATTTTCTACAAATCCCCCTGAAATATAAGTGTCTTCGCCCTTTTTAATTGGTTCAACAAAGTTTTTATTTAGATTAAAAAAATCAGCAAAACCGGCGTATATAAGTGTATTATATATTTTAATGTTATTTAACTCAAAAGCCATTTTTATAGACTCCAAATCATTTTTGTCATTTGCGATTAAATCTAATGATGATTCTACTCCGTCTATCGAAAAAGTTCCGGGATAAACATCATAAATAATCATTTTAGGATTTATTTTATTCAAGTACCTTTTTAATAAAAATTTTGTTTGAATTGGTGTTTGTGAACTTGAACCTAAATTGAAAACTTTTTTGTCGTTAAAATTTCTGGGGTCAAAACCACGATAAGAATGTGATGAGCCAAGAAATAAAATATCCACATCTCCATTCAATTGATTTAATTCTTTGATACGAGTAAACATATGTCCGTATGAACCTATTCTGTAATTCAGATTAGGTTTAAACGTTTGTGGAATAGGTAAGTATCCTGATAGGAATATCATAAAAGGGTAGGCAATTATTAAAAAAAAAACAAAAAAGAAAATATTTTTAAAAAATTTACGCATTATTTTAAAATTGAAAATAAATAAAAGGAGTTTCTTCTGTGTTCATATACATACCAAATATAAAAAAAAGGAGGATATAAAAAGCCCAACGAACAGGTCTTTTCCACTTAATTCCCAATTTTTTTATGGCATATTGTTGTTCTCTGCCAAGCCATTCAATTAAAACAAAAAACATAAGAATCGTAATAGTAACTATGGCGGGTTTAATATCAGGAAATTTTGGAATTGTGAAAAGTGATTTTGAAAAAATACCTGAAATATAAGATAAAGCGTGTCCTACACTTTCTGCCCTGAAAAATATCCATGCAAATACAGTTAAACCAAATGTTATGGCTATTTGAGAAAGTTCTTTAAATGTTGGTAATAATTTCCCTTTTGCCACTATTTCCAAATTGTTTCTGTTTTGTTTGGTAACTAAAAGCGGTAGAAAATAAATAGCATTTAATGCACCCCAAGCAATAAAAGTCCAATTTGCTCCGTGCCAAAAACCGCTCACGATGAATATAATAAATGTGTTTCTAATTATCATCCACATTCCACCTTTGCTTCCGCCCAATGGTATGTATAAATAATCCCTGAACCATGAAGATAGAGATATGTGCCAGCGTCTCCAAAATTCGGCTATATCTCTTGAAAAATAGGGGAATGCAAAATTTCTTAATAACTCTATTCCAAACAATCGAGCTGTTCCTAATGCTATATCAGAATAACCCGAAAAATCACCGTAAATCTGAAACGTAAAAAAGACTGCACCTAACACTAACGTGCTACCCGAATAGTCCGTAGAGTTGCCAAAAATTTGGTTGGCAAATTGTGCACAATTGTCTGCAATGACAATTTTCTTAAATAATCCCCAAAGTATTTGCTTTAAGCCGTCTACCGCTTTTGAATAATTAAAAATTCTTTCTTTTTTTATTTGAGGTAATAAATGTGTTGCTCTTTCAATTGGTCCTGCAACAAGCAGTGGAAAGAAGCTTACAAAAACTGCGTAGTCAACAAAGTTTCTTTCAGCTTTAATTCGGTTTTTGTAAATGTCTATTACATATGATAGTCCGTGGAAAGTATAGAAAGAAATTCCCACAGGAAGAATAATGTTTAATGTTGCCGGGTTTATTTGTAAACCAAAGTGTGAAATTGTTTCTGTAAAAGATTCTGCAAAAAAGTTATAATATTTGAACACGCCAAGAAACCCAAGATTTACCGTAATGCTTAACCAAAACCAAAACCCTTTTCTATTTAGGCTTTCCGCATTTTGCATTTTTAAGCCTGTGTAATAGTCCAATAACGTTGAAAACATTAAAAGAAATAAAAAACGCCAATCCCAACAAGCGTAAAAAAAATAGCTTGCTATAAGTAATAAAGAATTTTGAAGTCTAAGATTTTTATTTATAACTAACCAATAAAGAATAAATACTATTGGTAAAAATATCGCAAAGTTGATTGAGTTAAAAAGCATGTGTGTGTTTTGTCAATTTATATTACTTTCATACTTCACTCTATCTTTAGAAATTACTTACAACGTTCAATATACTACAGCGGATTTGGGGCTAAATTAAATCCATTATTTGGATTTGCAAAATTATCTCAAATACAAAACTAAACTTCCCATTAAACTAATTACTCAAATCCGTTGTTGTAGCCATTTTTAGTAGTTTATCCTTGTGAAAAATTAATTATACCTTAATACTGTTTTCAAATTTCAGTGTTAAAGCCTTATATTTATCCCAACCATTCATTAAGTAATTGTTCAAGTATGCTGTAATAACTGTTGTACGCCACATTTCTATTTATTTCATATAACTAAAGCTATTTTAAAACCTAATTACTTGTGAATGTAAAAACCATAAACCCTATTTGGAAACAATTTTCCTAGCCCTGATAGCAGCGGCATCCTTTTTAGGCAAACGAAAATATCTTCATTCAACCGTAAACCTTCTGTCTAAAAAGATATAGCGAATAGCAGGAATCAGCTCCTGAAAAAACCATTAACGAACAACTTTTAACTATCAACTATTTTTCGTAAATTTGCACTCCAATAAAAGGAATTAGAAAATGTTAGATAGACTTCAAATAGTAAAACAGCGTTTTGACGAGATTTCGGATTTGATTATCCAGCCGGATGTTATTTCTGATCAGAAACGTTATGTGCAATTGAATCAAGAGTACAAAAACCTGAAAGCATTGGCTGAAAAGCGTGATGAATACGTGCTTTTGATGGCTAATATAGATGAGGCAAACGAAATTATTGCTGATGGAAGTGATGCAGATATGACCGAAATGGCCAAAATGCAATTGGACGAAGCAAAAGAAAGATTGCCGGAACTGGAGGAAGAAATCAAATTTATGTTGATTCCAAAAGATCCTGAAGATGCTAAAAACGTAATGGTCGAGATTCGTGCCGGAACGGGTGGGGATGAAGCGAGTATTTTTGCCGGAGATTTGTTCAGAATGTATACTAAATATTGTGAGAATCAAGGCTGGAGAACTTCGGTTGTCGATATGAACGAAGGAACTTCAGGAGGATTTAAAGAGGTGATTTTTGAGGTATCGGGAGAAGATGTTTACGGTACTTTGAAGTTTGAAGCTGGTGTTCACCGTGTTCAGCGTGTTCCTCAGACGGAGACTCAGGGTCGTGTGCATACATCAGCAGCAACAGTAATGGTTTTACCGGAAGCGGAAGAATTTGATGTACAAATTGATATGAACGATGTTCGTGTAGATTTCTTCTGTTCGTCAGGACCTGGAGGACAATCGGTTAATACAACGAAATCGGCTGTACGTTTAACGCACATTCCAACCGGATTGGTGGCGCAATGTCAGGATCAGAAATCACAACACAAAAATAAAGATAAAGCGTTGAACGTTTTACGTTCTCGTTTATACGAACAGGAATTGGCGAAGAAAGAAGCTGAAGATGCTACAAAACGTACTTCTCAGGTTAGTTCTGGTGACCGTTCGGCTAAGATTCGTACTTATAACTATGCGCAAGGTCGTGTAACGGATCACAGAGTTGGTTTAACTTTATACGATTTAGGTAACATCATGAATGGTGATATCCAAAAAATTGTTGCCGAATTACAATTGGTAAACAATATGGAAAAACTAAAAGAAGCTTCAGAAGTTTTTTAATCTTAAGACTTCATAGATTTTAGACTATTAGATTATTAGAATATAGAAAAGCCGGACTAAAATTTAGTTCGGTTTTTTATTTGGGATTAAAGAGATTATTCAGCACTTGTGAATAGTCTCTTTTTCTTTAAAGATTATTTTTGATTTATAAAGTTTTTCCTAGAAACAAGATCCTTAGCATGTTACAACACCTGAAAAGTTTTTTTTTGTCATTTTTTATTTAATATTTGTATGCCTTTACTGCATAAGGGCATACTAACTAACATTAAATAATATGAAAAAAATTTTACTATTTTATTGCTTTCTCGGAAGCATTTTTTATGTCAGGGGACAATCGTATTTTGGATTCCGGGATGATAATTATGCCGGGATTCAGGCAGTATTGTTTAATCCGTCAGCTGTTGTAGATTCTAAATACAAAGCTGATGTCACTTTGTTTTCAGCAAGTTTTACAGGTCAGAATGATTTGTACGGAGTCAATTTTGCCGAAGTACTCGATGGCGGTTATGACTTGGAAACACAGGGAAACAAGAATATTAAAGCCAATAACAGGGGGAACTTTAATGTAGATATTTTAGGGCCTTCGTTTATGATGAACATTACACCAAAGCATAGTATTGCTCTTTTTACCCGGGTAAGAAGTGTGACTAATCTGACCAACATAAACGGTGAACTGATCGATCAGCTTAATCAGGAGATAGACGAAACGAACAGTTTTTTGATAACAGGGGGAAATCCAAATGGTGTGAGTAATTCCTGGGCCGAAATAGGAGCGGGATACGGTACTATTCTATTAGATGATAATGAACACTTTTTAAAGGTAGGTATTACGCTAAAATACCTAATGGCGGGTGTAAACGGTTATATCAACGGAAATAATCTAAGAGTTGCCTTTAATAAAAATGATGCTGATCCGGCTTTGAGCCAATATAACTCAACCGGAACATTAAAAACGTCTGCCAGTTATGATTATGAAAATGGTGATGACCCAAAGTTTGATGCTACATCTGCAGGTTTAGGAGCTGATGTTGGTTTTACTTATGAATATCGTACCAATTGCCATGCATGCGCAGGAAACCGATACAAATTGAAAGCTGCAGTAGCCGTAACTGATATTGGTAAACTTAACTATAAAAATGCTATCGAAAAAACGTATGATCTGACAGGAAATGTGAGTCAGGATGATATTGATAATGCCGAAGATATTTTTGAGTTCTTTGATGCCAATTATACAGAAACGTCTTCAGGAAAAGGTATAAAAGCAAATTTGCCAACGGCACTGCATACCAATTTTGACTGGAACATTGACAATAAGTTTTATTTAAATTTAAGTGGTGATTTCAGTTTGGTAAATGCTGAAAAAGTAAATGCAACTTCCATTACAAATTCTGTTACTTTTACTCCAAGATACGAAACGAGACAGTTCAGTTTTTATGTGCCCGTAACCTGGATGGAATATAGCGGAACACAGGTGGGTACAGGTTTGAGAGCCGGTCCTTTGTTTGTTGGTTCAGGATCCCTTGTTTCAAATTTATTTTCGAACAATTCCAAAGCTATTAACCTGTATGTTGGTCTGAAGCTTCCAATCTATGAAAATTATAAATAATTTATTTTAGATTTATTATTAAATGCAAAAAAGCAAAGTCTACTAATGTAAACTTTGCTTTTCTTCTAAGGTTCTAATTTGTAATTAGAATTATAGTGAAGTATTAACTGCTTAACCGTTTTTTAAAGTAATAAACGTATAAACGAGTTAGATACCTAAAAATACTCTTGTGTATTCAAAACATTTGTAGAAATTAGAGTAAATGTGCACACCATTTTTTATTATTATTTCGTTTAGCTTTTCCATAATATTTCTAATTTAGTTTAGACAATTACTCATCCCATCCGTTTTGCTGCTGCAATGTTTCTTCTTGCGGAGAATCATGCTTTGGTTTTGCCACCAGTGTGGTTACGGCAAGCTGTAAAACAGAACCAAGGATATTTTTAAATGTCGAATCGGTTTTTCCTATTACCATTTTTTTAGCCAGATAACCTATTCCAATGCTTATAGCTGATTGGGCAAGATCACTTTTAAGGCCAACGTTCTCGTTGATTTCCTGAACTGTATTTCGAATAAGATTCAAAGGATTCAGATTCTCTTTAATTTCAGTAATTTCATCTTTGATAGCTATCCAGTCTAAATCCTGTTGCGCTTTTGTTTCGCGAATCATCTGATTTAACCTGTCTACATCAAAAACATTTTCTTTAACAGTCCCCATACAGTTTAATTTAAAGTTTTATCAGTTTCGTTTAAATCAGTTTTCGTTTCCTTTAGAATACTGGAAATAATCATATTTCCAATTGGAATTTTAATCAGTGAATGTTGAAATGTATGTAATATAATTGCAACTAATAGATAAAATCCTGCCAGAATAAAAAAACCGTAGTAATATTCACCAAGCTCTTTTCCAATCCATAAACTTATTCCAATATTCAGAAACAAAGTAAAAAATGCAACAACAGCGCCAACAGCTATTTTTGATGTTATTGTTGAAAGAACATCTGCCGATGCAGATACTGTTCGGAGTTTAACTAATTCTAAACTCGTTCTGGTATAGTTTTCAGCTTTTTCAAAGATGTTTTCGTTTGTTGTTGCATTAGTTTCCATGATAGTGGGTATTATTTATGATTAAAAATTTCACTTTTTAATAGTTAGTTTTTACAGCAGTTTTAGCTTCGTCTTTAGCAGCATTAAACTCGTCTTTTACCTGATTGAATTTGGCTTTACCTTCTTCAATGATATCTTTTCCGTTGGAAGTTATGTTACTTAAGATGCCATCAGCTTTTGCTTTAAGGTTATCTCCGTAATCTTTTGATTTATCTTTGATTTTTTTTCTTGTTTCTGAACCTTTATCCGGTGCAAATAAAACTCCTAAAAATGCTCCTGCAGCTGCAGCTCCTAAAATTCCTAAAATTGTGTTACTAGTTTTCATAATAATTGATTTAATAGATTAATATAATTTGTTTAATAATTTACTTTTTAAATTTCACGACCTTTAATAAGTCTGAACAGAATTGCGATTACGGCAATTACTAATAATATGTGAATGATACTTCCTGCACTGTATACAAAGAACCCTAAAGCCCAAAGAATGACAAGAATAACTGCGATTGTATATAATAAATTTGACATGGTCTTATTATTTATGGTTAATAATTAATTAATTTAATTTGTATGATAGATATAAACTTAAGTTGCTGTTTTTTAAATCTGACGAATCATCTCCGTCCTTAACTATAGTAGTTAATCCATAGTTATAACGTAAACCAACACTTAAAGGATTAAAATCAACTCCGATACCAGCAGCTAAGCCTGCATCAAATTTGTTAAGATCATCTGTGTCAATTTCAAATTCAGAGGCAAAAGAACCTTCAGATTCAATTTTTGAACTTACCAGATATGAAGCATAACCACCAGCGTGTATATTGAAATTTGGTGTAACGTTCACTCTTACCAGCAAAGGAAGTTCAATATAATTCAATTTGAATTTAGTATTTCCTTCAAAAAGAGCATTATTGTATTCTAATTCTGAACCTCTTGTAGTAAATAATAATTCAGGTTGTATTGCAACCATGCTAGATACAGGTAATGTAGCATAAACACCGGCATTAAAACCGAATAATACATTTTCATCATCTGCGTCATCAGTATATAAGTTTGACATGTTTAATCCACCTTTAATACCAAACTCTGTTGTAACATTTTCCTGAGCGTGCAACATTCCAAATGAAGCTGTAATGAAAAGGGTTAGTGCATATAAAAAATTTGATTTCATAATTGTTAAAATTTTAATTAATAATTGATTATAAGTTTGTTTGAATTTTTTTTGCTTCTCTTAAAAGCTCGTATTGTTTGGGTAGATAATAAAGTACTAATTTTAAAATCGACGCATCCTGCGTTTCTTTAGAAATAGATTCAAATAACTTAATCTGCTCTGATAAAGATTTTACTGTCGAATCGATGTAAGCTTTATCAAAATTGACATCAATTGTATCAATTAATTTGTATAAATCAGCGTTTGCAATATTTGAATTAACGTCAGTAGTTATGATTAGCTTTTTCAGGGTTTCCTTATTGATATCCTGTAATAATAGATTTTGATTGTTCTCTATAATTGCACTAATATTCTTTACTGAAACAGTAACACTTCGATGTTGCGCCAACTGACTTTTTGCAATAATTGATTTGGTAACATTTGATGCTGCAATAAAAAAATAAGCATCTATCTCTTCTTTGTTTTTCTTCGTAAGAACGTCTTTTTTACTTGTTGCCTTTTCGATCGGTTCATTTTCTTTACAGGATAAAAACGAACCTAATATTATCACTATAAAACCTGTTTTTAAAAATGATGTATTTGATAAAGGCATTATTTAAATTGTTACTTCATTACTATATTACAAAGATGCTAACCAATCATAAGTTTTTCTTTACAGCATAAAAAAGAAACGTTATATAATTCCCATAATGGATTTATATAACGTTTAAGTCGCGGTTTTAAAGGGTTTATTCAGGTAGGTATACAGTAAATAAGGAGCCAATATTTATTTCACTATCGGCTGTAATATATCCTTTATGGTTCTCTACAATTTTTTTGCAGATGGCGAGTCCGATGCCGGTTCCTGGAAAATCTGTTTTAGAATGCAAGCGCTGGAATAAAACAAAAATAGTTTCTTTGAACTGCGTATCGAAACCCATTCCATTATCCTTAAAAGTAATTTTATGATATTTCTTTACCGATGGATCTAATAGTTCAGGATAATCAGCAGCTAAAACTTTTTCTGATTCAATAGAAATAGTGGGTAAGATATCAGGCTGGCTGTATTTTAATGAATTTCCAATTAAATTTATAAAAAGCTGTTCTATCTGATAAGGTATTACATATAGTTTTGGTAAGTCAGAAACTGTAATTTTTGCTTTTTTATCGTCAATTACCTCTGCTAATTCTGAAATTGCATTTTTGAACAATTCATTTAAGTCAGTTTTTATAAATTCTTTCTTAGTTGTATTTGTTCTTGAAAATAACAATAAATCATCAATTAAAACACGCATTCTCTTGGCTGAAGTTTCAATCTTTGTGATGTACTCTTTTGCACTGTCGGATATAACCGCTCTGTCTGCATCTGAAACCCTTGAAATAAAAGTCTGGATCTTTCTGAGTGGTTCTTGTAAATCGTGACTTGCAACGTGGTTAAATGATGCCAGTTCCTGATTGCTTTTTTCAAGTTCGTTATTACGTTCCTGAAGCTTTATGTTTAATAAGTGTTCGTCTGTAATATCAAAATTAATACCGAGTAAAATTTTACTGCCTTGCTGATCTACTAAAAGCTTTCCTGTAGATTTAAAATATCTTATCTGTTTGTCTTTACGGACAATTTTATAATAAACAAAAGGAAGTCTTTTATTGTCGATAATGCCCTGAATAGAATTTTCAATAGTTTCCTTGTCTTCAGGATGCACAAATTCTAAAAAGGTCTCTTTTTTCGGAATGAAAGATTTAGGTTCTTCGCCTAACAAACGGAATTGGTTGTCAGAGTAATCTATTTTGTTGCTTTCCAAGTCCCATTGCCAGGTACTAAATTTTCCAATAACTTCAGACTCGGCCATCAAACCGGATGAAATAAGGAGTTTTTTATTGTAAATTTTCAAACGTACAATATCATTGCTGATTTGTCTGTAAGCCAATAAAATAAAAATCAGTGCAGCCAAAAATAGGGAGATAGAGAAAAATGGGCTAAGGGAAATTTCCTCATCGTACTTTTTAAGTCTTTCCTCTAGAATTTTTTTCTCAATATCATTCATTTTATCCACTTGAAAGCGAATATTTTCCATTAAAATTCGACCTCCAAACATGTGGTTGTCTAATTTTCTTTTATCGTATGTTCTTGGTTCGCTATATTTTAAGCAATTTTCAAAAGAAACATAACGCTGAATAATTAATTTAAATAATTTTTTGAGATTTTCCTGTTGTTTCGGGCTGTCTGCAGTAAGTTTTTTTAAGGCAATAAAAGAGGTGTTTACCTTGTCTCTTGAAAAGAGATATGGGGCAAGAAATCGGCTGTTTCTGGTTATCATATAACCTCGCTGACCGGTTTCGGCATCTTTTATTGCCGACATCAATTGTTCTAACTGAATGTTAATTTCATACGTATGCATTACCAGTTTACTGGATTCGTTTAAATCCTGATTGTGCTTGTACGTAATTGATGAAAGAAACAACAAAATGAAAATGGCTATTATAAAAATAAACCTCAATGATCCTGAAGAATTAAAATTAGGTATCCATTTCATTATGATTCAATTATTTTAGGCTTAACAAGAAGTTATCTCGGTTTAGACCTGAAGTATGGTAATGCCAGTTTAAGGTAATAACTTCATTAATGATTTTTTTCAAAGCATTAAAGTCACTTGGCTTTTTAATATAAATATTAGCTCCATGAATAAAAGTATCCTCAATATCCTCATCTGAAGATGATGTAGAATAAATGGCAATAATTAAATTTTTTAAATGATCTGTTTTTTTAATTTCAATCAAACATTCTTTACCTGTTTTTTTTGGCATATTTAAATCCAGAAACAAGATATCAGGTAGTTTTGTATCAGGATTATGAAGATGTTCCATTAGTTGTAAACCATCAAAAACAAATTCAACTTTGGTTTGTACTTTTACTTCTTCAAAAGCATCTTTAAAAAAAAGACGATCATCTTCATCGTCATCGGCTAATAAAATATGTAATGCGTTTTTTTGCATTGATATAGGTGTTTGGGTTTATTTTAAATTTTCTCTTCTCTTTTTAATAATTCTCAAAAACGCCGAAGGTGTAATACCAGTCGTATTTTTAAACTGTGTACTCAAATGCGCAACACTTGAATAATTTAGTAGAAATGCAATTTCGGTCAGGCTCATTTCATTGATAAGCATCAACTGTTTTGCTCTTTCAATTTTTTGTATGATAATAAAATTTTCTATTGAGGAATAAGTTACCTCAGAGAAAACATTCGATAGATAGCCATAACTGTGATTCAATTTGTCAGCCAGATATGCTGAACTTTTATAATTATTGTTATCATCAGTGTAGACCAATTCAATAATAGCATCTTTTATCTTTTGGACCAGAACGCTTTTTTGATTTTCTACAACTTCAAAACCAAAAGGGCTTAGGTTTTTTTTAAGCTCTTCTAATCCATCAGTGCTAAGATTTTCTTCAAGTTCAATTTCGCCAAATCCTAAAGAAGAAAAATTTAAATTTTGTTCTTCCAGTTTTTCTTTTAAGTAAAGAGAGCAAATTGTATTGATATCAAATTTTATAAATAGTTTCATTTTGTATATAAATATGGCTAAAGATAATTAATTTATTTTTTGTTTTTGGATTTAATATAAGCTTTTAAGCGTTTGAAATCATTATTGTTTGAAAATCAAAAAAATACCGCCTAAATTAATTAGGCGGTACACTGGTAAATTTGAAAGGATTTACAAATCTGAAAAAATCTGCTTTAATTCTTCTTTTGTCTTTCCTAATTTTTGCTGAAGCTTTCCGTACATTTCGTCTTCTTTTCCTTCGGCAAACATTAAATCGTCATCAGTCAAATCAGCATATTTTTGCTTTAATTTACCTTTCAGCTCGTTCCAGTTTCCTTTTATTTCTGTAGTGTTCATAATATTTGTTTTAATGTTTGAATTGTAAATTTCCGATAATATTTCCGGTTTCACTTATATCAATTTTTTCAAATATTATATAATTCACAGTTTAGGGATTTAAGCCAAATAACGTCTTAAAATCCAGGCCATTTTTTCGTGTTGCTGTAATAGCCCGGTAATAAAATCTGCAGAACCAGCATCGTGACTCTCTTCTTCAAAAACAGGAATATAATTTCTAAATTCTGTAATAAGCTGCTCATGGTCTTGCAATAATTCCTGAAGCATACTTTTTTGCGAAACGTATTCTTTTGGAGATTCCTTAAGAGTTGAGTTTTCAATAAATTCACTCATGGTTCCAATTGTTTTTTCACCAAGCTGGCTAATGCGTTCAGCTACTTCATCAATGTTATTTTCTAAAATTCTGTATTGATCTTCAAATAATTTATGTAATTCCATGAAGCTATTACCGGAAATGTTCCAGTGAAACTTTCTCGTCTTTACATATAAAGTCATTTCATTGGATAGCACAACAGCTAATACATTGGTGCTTTTCTTTAAATCTTTTGGTGCAATACCTATATTTGGGCTCATAATTATTTGATATTAAGGTTTTCGCAAAAATAAAGGGTTGTCTGTATTTTTTCTTACATAATTTATTGAAGATGTTACATGAATTCAATGTTTTGTTAACTTATTATCAACTGTAATGTTGTAATTTTGCGTCAACTGAAACCTAAATAAAAATTTCAATGAAAAAAAAATTACTCATTTTATTAATTTTAATCAACTCTATTGCAGCAAAGTCACAGTCTTATATAGGCTATTTTCATGACAATTATGCCGGAGTTCAAAGTGTACTTTTTAACCCTGCATCTATTGCAGATTCGCGTTTTAAAACAGATATAAATTTATTCTCAGTAAGTGGATCTGTTGGAAATGATTTGTATGGAGTTAAAATTTTCGATGTTTATAAAGATGGTTATGATTTTGATAGTCAGGCCAAATTTAAACCTTCATTCAATAATAATGGTATCTTAAATTTCGATATCATGGGGCCGTCATTTATGTTTAATATTGCTCCGAAACACACATTGGCAATATTTACAAGAGCAAGATCTGTTACCAATTTAAGAAGTATTAACGGAAACCTGATTGATCAGGTTAAAGAAGGTTTAGATGAATCAGAAAGTTTTAATTTAAATGCAGGAAGTCCAGATGTTGCATCAAATACCTGGGGTGAGTTAGGAATTTCCTATGCTGCAGTTTTATATCAAAACAATCAGCACTTTTTAAAAGGAGGTTTAACTGCAAAATACCTGCAAGGCGGAACCAATGGTTATTTACAAGGAAGGAATGTAGAAGTTGATTTTCAGGAAGACTTGGTTAATCCTGAAAATGGAGCTTTAACAACCAGCGGTCAGCTTACTATTGGGGCTAGTCAGGATTGGGAAGAAAATGAAGAATATAAATTTGATAGTGGAGCAAGAGGCTTTGGCTTTGATCTGGGACTTGTATATGAATGGAGACCCGATTATGCTAAATACGATTTAAATAATGCGAAACGAGCCGATAACAATTTTAGAGATTTAAACAAGTATAAACTTCGTTTTGGATTATCTGTTACTGATATTGGATCAATCAATTATAAGAAATCAAGGCTGGACACGTATGATATTAATGGTACGGTAACTCAGCAAATGATTGAAGATGCAGATAATTTATATGATTTCTTAAGGGATAATTATACTCCAATTTCAACATCTAAAGGAGGAAAAACAAATTTGCCTACTGCTCTTCATGCAGATGTGGACTGGAATATACACAATAAGTTTTACTTGAACCTTAATGGGGATATAAATATGGTTAATAAAACCAAGCTTAACGGAACGAGTATTGCTGACAGAGTAAGTTTGACACCCCGTTACGAGAGCAGATGGTTTAGTTTTTATGTACCAATGACCTGGATGGAATATAGCGGAATGCAGGTTGGTTCAGGATTACGTGTTGGTGCTTTCTTTATTGGTTCTGGTTCTGTAGTTACTAATTTGGTTTCAAAAGAATCAAAAGCAGTTGATTTTCACCTTGGAATAAAAATACCGGTTTACCAAAAGAAATTCAAGGATAGAGATGAAGATGGTGTAATAGATAAGGAAGATTCATGTAAAAAAGTGGCAGGTCCTGCAGAAAACAACGGATGTCCTTGGCCAGATGCAGATAACGATGGTGTTTTTGATAAAGATGATGTTTGTCCATCAATTGCTGGTCCTGTAGAAAATAAAGGATGTCCATGGAAAGATTCGGATGGTGATACATTATTGGATAATGTTGATGCTTGTCCATCAATTGCTGGTCCTGTAGAAAACAAAGGATGTCCATGGCCGGATACTGACGGAGATACTGTTTTAGATAAAGATGATGCCTGCCCTGATGTTGCCGGTTTAGTAGAAAACAAAGGTTGTCCTGATTTGGATGCTGACAAAGACGGAGTTTTGGATAAAGACGACGAGTGCCCATTAGTAGCTGGTTCTGCAGATAATAAGGGATGTCCTAAGGTTACGAAAGAGACGTTGAAACAATTACAGGTTGAGGCTAAATCTATTTTCTTTGTAACTGGTAAGGCTACTTTAAGTGATGCCAATAAAGGAGAAACTTCAGGAAGATTAGATGCTATTAAAGAAATTTTGAGAAATTATCCAAACGCTAAATTTGCCATTAACGGGCATACAGATAATGTAGGAAATGCGAAAGCTAACCAAAAATTATCAGAAGCCAGAGCAAAAGTAGTTATGGATGCCTTAATTGAAAAAGGAGTAAATCCAGCTAATTTGAGTTCTCAGGGATTTGGAGCAACAAAACCTGTTAAGTCTAATAAAACGGCTGCAGGAAGAGCAGAAAACAGAAGAACAGAAATTGTTTATTTAGGCAATTTGTAATCTAAATAGAATATAAAAATCAAAAAGCCATTCTTAATTGAATGGCTTTTTTTATTTTTGCCTACTTTCGAAAAAGAATAATTTCTTTAAACAGGAAGAACTAAAAAAACAAGAATGACTACACAACAACTACACGAACAAATTCTTCAAAAAAAATCATTTTTATGCGTTGGCTTAGATCCTGATCTAACCAAAATACCATCTCATTTATTAGAAACCGAAGATCCTATTTTTGAATTTAATAAAGCTATTATTGATGCTACACACGATTTGGCTGTTGGTTATAAACCCAATACTGCTTTTTTTGAAGCCTATGGTATAAAAGGATGGATGTCTCTGCAAAAAACAATCAATTACATCAATGAAAAGTTCCCTGAAATTTTTACGATTGCTGATGCAAAACGTGGAGATATTGGCAACACTTCAAGCATGTATGCAAAAGCTTTTTTTGAAGATTTGAATTTCAATAGTGTAACTGTTGCTCCATATATGGGAAAAGATTCAATTGAGCCTTTTCTTGCTTTTGAAAACAAACATACGATCATGCTGGCGTTAACTTCCAATGAAGGTGCTTTTGATTTTCAAACCCTGACTACAAACGGAAAAGAATTATACAAACAAGTTTTGGAAACTTCCAAAACATGGAAAAACAGCCATAATCTAATGTATGTTGTGGGAGCTACCAAAGCCGAATATTTTGCAGAAATAAGAAAAATTGTTCCGGATAGCTTTTTGCTGGTTCCGGGAATTGGCGCTCAGGGCGGAAGTCTATCTGAAGTATGCAAGTACGGAATGAATGATAAAGTAGGTTTATTGGTAAACTCTGCAAGGGCCATTATTTATGCTTCAAAGGGAACTGATTTTGCTGAAAAGGCAAGGGAAGAAGCTTTATTGGTTCAAAAAGAAATGGAACAAATAATTAGTTTAAAGTTTCAGGTTTAAAGTTTCAGGTTGTTAAATTTTATAATCCAAAAATGAAACAATTTACAGATCAGCTTGGTACTTTACATTCTTTTGAAACGGCTCCAAAACGTATAATTTCTTTAGTACCTTCTCAAACCGAATTACTTTATGATTTAGGTTTAGAAGAAAAAATGATAGGAATAACTAAGTTTTGTGTACATCCGTATCATTTAAAATCAACTAAGAAAATTGTTGGTGGCACTAAGAAAATTAATTTAGAGAAAATCAAATTATTACAGCCCGATATTATCATTTGTAATAAAGAAGAAAATACTCAGGAAATGGTTAAGCAGTTAAGTGAAATTTGTCCGGTTTGGGTTACGAATATTGTTTCAATAGAGGATAATTTCCAAATGATATCCGACTTTGGACAACTTTTTAATTGCAGAACAGAATCTCAAAAATGGAATAACAAACTGGCTTTCGCTTTAAGCGATTTTAAAGAATTTATAGCTGATATTCCGTTTAAAAAAGCAGCCTATTTTATTTGGAAGAACCCTTATATGGTGGCTGGAAATGATACTTATATAAACGAATTATTACAGTTAAATCACTTTGAGAATATCTATCAGGACAAAGGACGATATCCTGAAATTGAGCTAAAAAAAATGCGTTTGGAAGGCGATCCCGATCTTGTTTTTCTTTCATCAGAACCTTATCCTTTTAAAGAAGAAGACGCTTTTGAAATTGGCCGCTTTACACATCATGCTAAAACTGTTTTTGTTGACGGCGAAATGTTTTCATGGCACGGAAGCCGTTTGCTAAAAGCTTTCTCTTATTTTAAATTACTGCACGGGAGATTGAAATAGATTGTAAATTTAAAAGTGTTCCATTCAGGAAGTGTATTACCAAATTAAACAACAATGGAAAGAAATACTCTTGTAAAATATATATTAATTTCATTGCCTGTTGTAATTTATTTAGTTTATACAACTAGATATTCATTTGTGTTATTTAGAAATGTTTATTTAACAAAGCGACAAAAAAATATAAACCTGATAGTAATTTGGTTGATACCTTTTATTTGGATTTTATTTTTAAAAACCTTTTTTCAATCAACTCCCGGATCACATCAGGTTAAAATCAAAAAAAATCGAGATAGCTTTACAGAAAGCGGGTTCGGAGTTTTTGATGATATGTCTCATCACACCAATGATATTAACTAATTCAGGTATCAATATTATAACTATTTTTGCTGTCAGTTTATTGAATAAAAAAATGCCGGCATCTATAAGACGCCGGCATCATTTAACTAACCAAAACCAAAATAATAAATAACCAGTTTATTACATTACAAAGGTCAGATATAATTAAAGTTTATGCTGTTAAGGTTTTGTTATTACTTTGTTGGACATAAGTTAAGATTTTAATGTTCGCATTTTGAAGACTTTTATTGCGTTAAATAATTTTTGATTATTAAAATATAATTACAATCAATTTTACTTATTGATATCCTGATTTTAAGTTAGTATATTTGAGATAACATTAAATATCAGCAATATGGATTCAAACAAAAAATTAACAACCGCAACAGGAACTCCTGTTCCTGACAATCAGAATATTCAGACTGCCGGACCTCGTGGACCGGTTTTATTACAGGATTTCTGGTTTTTAGAAAAAATGGCACATTTTGATCGTGAAGTTATTCCGGAACGCAGAATGCATGCTAAAGGATCTGGTGCGTATGGAACTTTTACAGTAACTCACGACATTACAAAATATACAAGAGCCGATTTGTTTTCGGAAATAGGAAAAAAAACAGACATGTTTGTTCGGTTTTCAACTGTTGCAGGGGAAAGAGGTGCAGCAGATGCAGAAAGGGATATTCGTGGTTTTGCTATGAAATTTTATACCAATCAGGGAAACTGGGATTTGGTAGGGAATAATACTCCGGTGTTCTTTTTCCGTGATCCGATGAAATTCCCGGATTTGAATCATGCAGTAAAACGAGATCCGAAAACCAATTTAAGAAGTGCAGATAATAATTGGGATTTCTGGACATTGCTCCCAGAGGCATTACATCAGATAACGATTGTAATGAGTGATAGGGGAATTCCCAGATCATACAGAGAAATGCACGGATTTGGAAGTCATACTTTTAGTTTTCTGAATGCCCAAAATGAAAGACATTGGGTGAAATTTCATTTTGTTTCTCAGCAAGGAATAGAAAATTTATCCGATGAAGAAGCTGCCAATTTAGTTGGAACTGACAGAGAAAGCCACCAGCGTGATTTATTTGATGCGATTGAAGAAGGAAACTTTCCAAAGTGGAAAATGTTTGTTCAGATCATGAGTGAAGAACAGGCAAACAATTACCGATTTCATCCTTTTGATTTAACTAAAGTATGGTTAAAAGGAGATTTTCCTCTGATTCCTGTTGGTGAATTTGAATTAAATAAAAATCCGGAAAACTATTTTGCCGAAGTAGAACAAGCTGCTTTTAATCCTGCTCATGTTCCTCCAGGAATTAGTTTTTCACCGGATAAAATGCTTCAGGCGCGTTTGTTTTCTTATGGTGATGCTCACCGCTACCGCTTAGGTGTAAATAATTATCAGATTCCGGTAAATTCTTCAAGATGTCCTTATAATACATTTCACAGAGATGGAGCTATGCGTGTAGATGGAAATAATGGAGCCCGTAAACATTATGAACCTAATAGTTTTGGTGAATGGCAGGAACAACCTGAATTCAAAGAACCGCCATTAGCACTTCATGGTGATGCATTTGCCCATAATTTCAGGGAAGATGATGCAGATTATTTTACACAGCCTGGATTGTTATTCCGATTGTTAAATGAGGAGAAAAAACAATTGCTATTTAAAAATACGGCAGGACAAGTAGGAGGTGCACAAAGATTTATTCAGATCCGTCACATCAGAAACTGTTATAAAGCAGATCCGGCTTATGGAGAAGGAGTAGCCAACGCATTAGGATTAACAATGGAGCAGGTAAATAGTTTTGCTGATCCAAGAATTTAAATTTACAAAAAAGTGATTAAAGAAAACCCGATACGTTTCTGTGAAGTGTATCGGGTTTTATATTAGCGGCTGTTTAGTTTTGCTTTTTCTCTCATGATATCAGCAATTTTTCTGTTTTCGATTTTACTTTCCAACCAGGAAATGATATCTAAATACAAAAATGCTCTTTTTTCATAGGTGTTTTTTTCGAGTTCAATAAAACGCAATCTCATTTTAATAAACTCTTTTTTGATGTCGGCAGGATAAAAATTATTCAGGTTTTTAAGGAACTTTATAATTTCTTTTTGAACTTCATGTAAGTCATTCATTTTCAATAAAAACTTATAGGTGTTTTTAAGATGATTTTCCAAATAATAATCTTTACCTAATTCATAATGTGCAATCAAAGATAATAGTCTGGCAAAACACATTAAATCTTCCCGCATTGTAAGATTTTTATTATTGATGATCTTATCCAAATAATTAATTGATTCGGTGTATTTCTCGTTTCCAAAATAAATGGAAGCAATTTTGTAATAAAACAACATTTCATGATGTTCATCCAAGTGCTCGTTGTGTAGTTTTATTTTTTCTAAAATTTCAGGAATCAGGTATTCGCTTTCCGCAAAAGAGCCTTCTAAAATGTGTAGATTTAACTTATTATTGTAGACATATAAAAAAGATAGCGATGCAATATTATCGTTTACCGGAAATTTTGGATCTTCAATGGTTTCTTCTAAAAGCGTTAAATATTTCTTGAAATTGGATTTATATTTCAACATATAAAGAGATTCTAAAAAATAGTGATTTCCTTTTAGAAAGAATACTGGATTTTGATAAATCATATTTGGGTTGTCATAAAATAATCTTACCCATTTATAGGCAAATTTATAACTGGCCAAAAAATCCTGAACTAAGAAACTTCGCCAAAGATTGGCATTATAAAACCAATATTTTTCACGGAATCCAAATTTGCTCTCATCTAGTTTGGAGATGTGCTTGTTGAAATAATCATCGATATATTTATATTCTTCATCGCTTTTTACATACCCCGTTTTAAGCATAATTCCGTATAACTGTAGCGACAAATTTGATAATTTGCTTGAAATAGTATTACGATAATTCAACTCTTTAGCCTGAATAACCAATTCATCGGCGCGACCCTGAATACTTCGTGTAATGTATTGTGATTCAATTAATTTTTCGAATTCAACAATTTCATATGCCATTAATTTTTCATCATTTTCCAAAGCCAGAATTTTAGTTTTATCCAAAATTTTTAAACTCTGTTTGTACAATCCTTTATTATATAGAATAACGGCAAAATCGATTTGTTCACGCAATTGGTATCGAATATTCTGGCTGGGAATATTTAAACGGATACTAACTAAAATTTGTTTGTATAAGTATGATTTTAAGTTAGATAACTGGACTTTTTTGATGATTCCACTTTTTAAAATAAGTTTTTCATCATACGTCTCCGACTTATCCAAAATATTAAATAACTCAATGAATTTAGTATTTGAACTCGTTTCTAATCGGCTTGCAAAAATTTTAAACTGTCTTTTTTCGGATTTAGAAAGTGATTTAATCAATACAAATAAGAAATCTTTTTGATGGTTAGCCATTGTAAAATATAATAATGTAACTTATTGATTTTTAATTGTTTGTCTAGTTATAAATTGTGTTATGAACAGTATAATTTCATTAAAATGAATTTCATACTGAAGAAGTACAATATATATTTGTTTCAAGATGTGAAATTACATTAAATAAATGAATATGAATAGAGAGAAAGTTCAAATTTTTGACACCACTTTGCGTGATGGAGAACAGGTTCCGGGATGTAAGTTAGATACTAAACAAAAGTTAGTTATCGCAGAACGACTTGACAAAATGGGAGTTGATATCATCGAAGCAGGTTTTCCTGTGTCAAGTCCGGGCGATTTTTTATCGGTCTCTGAGATTTGTAAAATTGTAGAAAATGCAACCGTCTGTGGATTAACAAGAGCTGTTAAAAATGACATCGACGTTGCTGCAGCTGCCTTAAAGCATGCTAAAAAACCTAGAATCCACACCGGAATCGGAACTTCACAATCTCATATCCTCCATAAATTAAATACTACTCCAGAAGATATTATTGCCAGAGCAAAATATGCTGTAGCACACGCAAAATCATATGTAGAAGACGTTGAGTTTTACGCAGAAGATGCTGGTAGAACTGACAATGCCTTCCTTGCAAGGGTTTGTGAAGAAGTAATTAAATCAGGTGCAACTGTTTTAAATATTCCGGATACAACCGGATATTGTTTGCCTGAAGAATATGGAGCAAAAATAAAATACTTAAAAGAAAACGTAAAGGGCATTGAGAATGTAATTCTTTCTTGCCACTGTCATAATGATTTAGGAATGGCTACTGCAAACTCAATTTCAGGAGCTATAAATGGAGCAAGACAAATCGAGTGTACTATAAACGGTATTGGAGAGAGAGCCGGAAATACAGCACTTGAAGAAGTAGTGATGATTTTTAAACAGCATCCATACTTAAATTTAGATACTAATATCAACACAAGAGAATTAAACGAAATGAGTCGTTTGGTTTCTGAAAGTATGGGTATGATTGTTCAGCCAAATAAGGCAATTGTAGGAGCAAATGCTTTTGCACACAGTTCAGGTATTCACCAGGATGGTGTTATCAAAAACAGAGCTACTTACGAAATCATGGATCCATTAGATGTTGGTGTTAATGAATCTTCAATTATTTTGACTGCAAGAAGTGGTAGAGCTGCTTTGGCTTATCGTGCTAAAAAAGTTGGTTACGAGCTTACGAAAGTACAATTGGATATTGTATATGTTGAATTTTTGAAATTCGCAGATATTAAAAAAGAAGTCTTAGACGAAGATATTCATCAAATTATTGAAGCTTCCAAAATTCAGGGCGATTTAATAAGAAGTTAATTTAGAAAAAAATCAGGTTTTAAATACATAAAGAACGAGGCATTATGAATTTGAAAATAGCAGTTTTACCCGGAGATGGAATTGGGCCAGAGGTAATCGCACAAGCCAAAAAAGCATTATACGCTATTGGCGAAGTGTATAATCATGAATTTGTTTTTGAAGAAGCTCTCATGGGGGCAATTGCTATTGATAAAACCGGAAAACCACTTCCTGAGCAAACCTTAAATCTTTGTTTAAACACAGATGCAGTTTTGTTTGGTGCAATTGGTGATCCTAAATATGATAATAATCCAAATGCAAAAGTTCGTCCTGAGCAGGGATTATTGAAGTTACGTAAAGAACTTGGTTTATTTGCTAATATTAGACCAATCAAGCCTTATAAATCGTTAATTGATGCTTCTCCTTTAAAAAGAGAAATTATTGAAGGTGCTGATTTTACGATTTTCAGAGAATTGACAGGTGGTGCTTATTTTGGAGCAAAAACTTTAAATGAAGAAGGAACACATGCTTCGGATTTATGTGAGTATTCAGAAGATGAAATTACCAGAATAGCACATTTAGCTTTTAAATCTGCACAAAACAGACGTAAAAAGTTAACAATGGTTGACAAAGCAAATGTTTTGGAAACCTCAAGATTGTGGAGAAAAGTTGTCCAGAAGGTAGGAGAGGAATATAAAGACGTAGCACTTGATTTTTTATTTGTGGATAATGCAGCAATGCAGTTGATTTTAAATCCAAAACAATTTGATGTGATTTTGACAGAAAATTTATTTGGAGATATTTTATCAGATGAAGCAAGTGTAATTACAGGCTCTATCGGTCTATTGGCTTCAGCTTCTTTAGGAGAAAAAAATGCGCTTTTTGAACCAATTCACGGTTCGTATCCACAGGCAAAAGGAAAAAATATTGCTAATCCAATAGCTTCTATTTTATCTGCAGCGATGTTGTTGGAACATTTTGGATTATTTAAAGAAGCAAATATAATTTATAAAGCAGTCGAAAAAGCAATTGAATTTAAAGTAGTTACAGTAGATTTAAAAGCAGATTCAAAATTTGGAACTAATGAAGTTGGTGAGTTTGTTTCGAACTTTATTTTCAGCAAAGACGATTTACTGTATTTTAATAATGACAACGTTCATATCGGACAATCTACGATTGTTTAAAATTTTTTGTTAAATGATGCAATAATTAACAAGAAGCGTTTAAAATGTTGAGTTTTTATTTTTTTAGTCCTATAAGTTTTTATACTTTTGTGACACCAAAAAATAAATGATGCAAATCTCAATTATTATTACTTCTGTCATTGTTGTTAATGTGTATAGCACATCTGCATCGGGAATGGTATAAATATAATTGAAAGATATATATTATAACCTCCCACTTAGTTGGGAGGTTTTTTTTAGGAATAAAATTAAAAAATTACAAATATTACATAATGGAATTAAACAAGTACAGCAAAACAATCACGCAAGACGAAACACAACCGGCTTCTCAAGCGATGTTCTACGGAATAGGCTTAACAGAAGAGGATCTTAAAAAAGCGCAGGTAGGAATTGTGAGTATGGGTTACGATGGAAATCCTTGTAACATGCACTTAAATGACCTCGCAAAAGATATTAAGACTGGCGTCTGGAAAGAAGATTTGGTTGGCTTGATTTTTAATACTATTGGGGTAAGTGATGGTATTTCTAACGGGAATGACGGAATGCGTTTTTCTTTGGTTTCTCGTGATGTAATTGCAGATTCTATAGAAACTGTAATGGGAGCACAATGGTATGATGGTTTAATCGCCGTTCCGGGTTGTGATAAAAATATGCCGGGAGCTTTAATGGCTATGGGTAGAGTAAATCGCCCTTCTATTATGGTGTATGGAGGATCAATTCACCCAGGAAAATGGAAAGGGGAAGATTTGAATATTGTTTCTGCTTTTGAAGCTTTAGGTAAAAAAATCAAAAACACCATTACTCCTGAAGACTTCAAAGGGGTAATTCAAAATGCTTGTCCGGGTGCGGGTGCTTGTGGTGGAATGTACACAGCAAACACTATGTCGTCAGCGATTGAAGCTTTAGGAATGAGTTTGCCTTACAGTTCTTCTAATCCTGCTTTGAGTCCGGAAAAGAAACAAGAGTGTGTTGATGCCGGTAAAGCAATCAAAATATTATTAGAAAAAGATATTAAGCCTAGAGATATCATGACACGTAAAGCATTTGAAAATGCAATTACAATGGTAGCTGTTTTAGGGGGTTCTACAAATGCGGTAATGCACTTAATTGCAATGGCACATTCTGTAGGTATTGATTTGACCTTGAAAGATTTTCAGGATATCAGTGATAAAACGCCATTATTAGCCGACTTGAAACCAAGTGGTAAATACCTAATGGAAGATTTGCATAATGTTGGAGGCGTTCCTGGAGTAATGAAATATTTATTAAAAGAAGGTTTCTTACACGGTGAATGTTTAACTGTAACAGGAAAAACAATAGCAGAAAATTTAGCTTCAGTGCCTGATTTACACGATGGTCAAGAAGTAGTTTTCGAAATACAAAAAGCTTTAAAAGCCACTGGAAATATTCAAATTTTATACGGAAACTTAGCAACAGAAGGTTGTGTGGCTAAAATTAGCGGTAAAGAAGGAGAGTTTTTTGAAGGTACTGCTGTAGTTTTTGAAGGTGAAAAAGATGTAATCAGAGGAATACAAGCAGGTGAAGTTAAGCCAGGAAATGTAGTGATAATTCGTTATTGCGGTCCAAAAGGAGGTCCTGGAATGTCTGAAATGTTAAAGCCTACGTCTGCTATCATGGGAGCTGGTTTAGGAAATTCAGTTGCTTTAATTACTGACGGACGTTTCTCCGGAGGTTCACACGGTTTCGTTGTAGGTCACGTTACTCCGGAAGCTTATGAAGGTGGTGGAATTGCATTGATAGAAAATGGTGATGTAATTACAATTGATGCTGTAAAAAACACCATTGATATGAAAATATCTGATGAAGAATTGGCAAAACGTAAAGCTAATTGGAAAAGACCGGAATCACCAATCAAACAAGGAGTTTTACTTAAATATATGCGTTCGGTCTCCAGTGCCTCTGAGGGATGTGTTACCGACAAATAATTTAATAAAAACAACAAGCCTATAAGTCTGAAATTAAAAGATTTATTGGTGAAAAATATAAAATAAAATGAAAATATCAGGGGCAGAAGCCGTTATTAGATGTTTATTAGCAGAAGGAGTAGACTTGGTTTATGGATATCCGGGAGGTGCCATAATGCCGGTTTATGACGAATTATATAAGTTTCAGGATCAATTACACCACGTTTTAGTGCGTCACGAACAAGGTGCAGCTCATGCCGCACAAGGTTTTGCAAGAGCTACCGGTAAAGTAGGTGTTGCGATTGCAACTTCAGGACCGGGAGCTACAAATTTAGTTACAGGAATTGCAGATGCTCAAATTGATTCTACGCCATTAGTATGTATTACAGGTCAGGTTGGAAAACATCTATTGGGTTCTGATGCTTTCCAGGAGACTGATATTATTGGAATTTCAACTCCGGTAACCAAATGGAATTACCAAATTACGGAAGCTCACGAAATTCCGGAAATTATTGCAAGAGCTTTTTATATTGCCAGATCAGGTCGTCCAGGTCCCGTTTTGATTGATATTACAAAAAATGCTCAGTTTGACGAGTTGGACTTCAGTTATGAAAAATGTATAGGAATCAGAAGTTATCATCCAAAACCTGTTTTAGACCTTAAGAAAGTACAAGACGCTGCAGATATAATTAATGAAGCAAAAAAACCATACATTATTTTTGGTCAGGGAATTATATTAAGTCAGGCAGAAGAGCAATTGAAAAGACTGGTTGAAAAATCAGGGATTCCGGCAGCATGGACTATTTTAGGACTTTCAGCTTTGCCAACGGATCATCCTTTAAATGTAGGTATGGTCGGGATGCACGGTAATTATGGACCAAATCTTTTGACAAATGAATGTGATGTGTTAATTGCTTTAGGAATGCGTTTTGATGATCGTGTTACCGGAAGTTTAGCTACTTATGCCAAACAAGCCAAAGTAATTCACTTCGAAATTGACCCGGCTGAAATCGATAAAAATGTAAAAACAGAAGTAGCTGTTTTGGCAGACGTAAAAGAAGCATTGACTGCTTTGATTCCGTTAATTGATAAAAAATCACACGATTCATGGCATAATGAATTCAAAGAAAAATATAAAATTGAATTAGAAGCGGTTATTGATGAAGAATTAGCTCCTACTAATGGAAAAGGAATTTCGATGGGTGAAACTATCGAAATGATAAACAAACACTCAAAAGGAGATGCAATAATGGTTTCGGATGTAGGGCAGCATCAGATGTTTGCTTGTCGTTATGCTAAGTTTAATACCACCAAAAGTAACGTTACTTCCGGAGGTTTAGGAACTATGGGATTTGCTTTACCAGCTGCGATTGGTGCTAAAATGGGAAAACCCGATCGTGAGGTTGTAGCTATAATTGGAGATGGAGGTTTTCAAATGAACATACAGGAATTGGGTACCATTCATCAAACTAAAGTTCCGGTAAAAATTGTAGTCTTAAACAATGAATTCCTTGGAATGGTTCGTCAATGGCAGGAATTATTTTTTGATTACAGATATGCTTCTACAGTTATGGTAAATCCAAACTTCTGTGCTATTGCAGAAGGATATTACATCAAATCCAGAAAGGTTACGAAAAGAGAAGAACTGGATGAAGCAGTTGCTGAAATGATGGCTTCAAAAGATTCTTATTTCTTAGAAGTGATGGTAGAAAAAGAAAATAACGTATTCCCAATGATTCCAACAGGAGCTTCGGTTTCTGATATGAGATTAAGCTAAAAATTATGGAAGAAAAAACATTTACCATATCGGTATACTCAGAAAATAATGTAGGCTTATTAAATAGAATATCTGGAATATTCTTAAAGCGACACATTAATATATTAAGTTTAAACGTTTCAGAATCAGAAATAGAAAATGTTTCAAGATTTATAATTGTAGTAGATACAACTGAAAAATGGGTTAAGAATATAGTTGGACAAATTGAAAAACAAATTGAAGTTATAAAAGCTTTTTATCATACAGATGAAGAGACCATTTATCTGGAAAACGCTTTATTTAAAATTGCTTCAAGTTTATTGTTTGACGAAAAACAGATTCAGAATATCATCAAAGAAAGTCAGGCAACAATTGTGACCGTTTCCCGTGATTTTTTTGTGATTTCAAAATCGGGTAGACGTTCTGAAATTGAAGAATTATACGCGAAATTTAAACCGTACGGCATCATGCAATTTGTACGCTCCGGAAGAATTTCGGTTTCCAAAGAAAAAATGGAAATTTCATCATTATTATTAAACGAATTAAAATAGTTACAAGCATTCAAATTAAACATCATACTTATTAAATATTAAAAAAAAATGGCCAATTATTTCAACACATTACCACTTAGATTACAATTAGAACAATTAGGGGTTTGCGAATTTATGGAGCAATCAGAATTTGCAAACGGGATAGATGCATTAGCAGGAAAAAAAGTCGTAATCGTAGGCTGCGGAGCTCAGGGTTTGAACCAAGGTTTAAATATGAGAGATTCAGGTCTTGATATTTCTTATGCTTTGCGTGCAGATGCAATTGCTGAAAAAAGAGCTTCTTTTAAAAATGCTACTGAAAATGGTTTTAAAGTAGGTACTTATGAAGAATTAATTCCAACTGCTGATTTAGTTTGTAACTTAACTCCGGATAAGCAACATACTGCTGTGGTAACTGCAATTATGCCATTAATGAAACAAGGTTCAACTTTGGCATATTCTCACGGTTTTAATATCGTTGAAGAAGGAATGCAGATTCGTAAAGATATTACAGTAATTATGTGTGCTCCTAAATGTCCTGGTTCTGAAGTACGTGAAGAATATAAAAGAGGATTTGGTGTGCCAACCCTTATTGCTGTTCACCCGGAAAATGATCCAAACGGATTAGGTTTAGATCAGGCAAAAGCTTATGCTGTAGCAACAGGAGGTCATAAAGCAGGAGTTTTAAAATCATCATTTGTAGCTGAAGTAAAATCAGATTTAATGGGTGAGCAAACAATTCTTTGTGGATTATTGCAAACTGGTTCTATTTTATGTTTTGATAAAATGGTTGAAAAAGGAATCGATGCTGCATATGCTTCAAAATTAATTCAATATGGATGGGAAACTATCACAGAAGCTTTGAAACATGGTGGTATTACAAACATGATGGATCGTCTTTCAAATCCTGCAAAAATCGAAGCTTACGAAATTGCTGAAGAATTAAAAGATATTATGCGTCCGTTATTCCAAAAGCATCAGGATGATATTATTTCTGGGGAATTCTCAAGAACTATGATGGCTGACTGGGCAAATGATGATAAAAATTTATTAACTTGGAGAGCGGCTACAGGAGAAACTAACTTCGAAAAAACAGCTCCACAAGAAGCTCCAATTTCAGAACAAGAATATTTTGACAATGGAGTATTAATGATTGCAATGGTAAAAGCTGGTGTTGAATTGGCTTTTGAAACGATGACTGAGGCAGGTATTATTGAAGAATCTGCTTATTATGAGTCATTGCACGAATTGCCTTTGATTGCTAATACAATTGCAAGAAAAAAATTATTTGAAATGAACCGCGTTATTTCGGATACAGCTGAGTACGGATGTTATTTATTCGATCATGCTTGTAAACCATTATTGGAGGAATACATGAAAACTGTTGAGACTAACATTATTGGGAAACCATTTTCAACTTCAAACGGAGTAGATAATGCAATTTTAATTGCTGTAAACAAAGAGATTCGTCAACATCCTATCGAAGAAGTAGGAGCTTGGTTAAGAGAGTCTATGACCGCAATGAAAAAAATAGGATAATATAAATTAGGAATTACGCACATATGCGTGTGCTGGGATTTTGCACTGTATCTATGTTTTATGTAATATTTTGAATTAGTAAGCACTTATTAAGATAATGACAGATATAGGCAGTTACCTTCACTTAACTTTAAATTTAAGTTAAGTGAAGTAGTCCCTAATTATGAGGTATTTTTTAGTTAAAATGTACTTGTAGAAATTTCTGTTATGATTAATTGTTGCGGCTTTTCTCAAAAGGATTAATACAGTACTTCATTAGTAAAAATTAATTGTTGCTGAAATTGTTAAATTTAAAAAGGCATGGTATTTTAATATCATGCCTTTTTTGCAATAAGCAATTTTTTATAAAAAATGAAAATTTTAAATAAAATGCATAAATATGTTATATTTAATTGATTATATGTTTTTTTTTGATAAAATTTATAAATTAAATAATTTTAAGAATACGCTGATATTTAATACTTTTATAAAAAAATTACAACCACTATGAGTTATTATAAAATTGAAAATTTAGAACAATATTTTAAACATTACAATAAGTCAATAAGAGAGCCTAGAAAATTTTGGGGTAAGATTGCTGAAGAAAATTTCACTTGGTATCAGCAATGGGAAAAAGTTGTAGATTTTAATATGGCTGAAGCCGAAGTGAAGTGGTTTACCGAAGCAAAAGTAAATATTACTAAAAACTGTATTGATAGACACTTAAGTAAAAGAGGAGAGAAAACAGCTATTATTTTTGAGCCAAATGATCCATCAGAAACAGCTCTTCATATTTCATATAATGAATTATACGAAAGAGTTTCGAAAATGGCAAATGTTTTGCGTGAGCAGGGCGTTAATAAGGGAGACAGAGTTTGTATTTATTTGCCAATGATTCCGGAACTTGCTGTAGCTGTTTTGGCCTGTGCCAGAATTGGCGCCATACATTCAGTTATTTTTGCGGGTTTTTCAGCCTCGGCCGTTTCTGCAAGAATCAATGATTGTGAATGTAAAATGGTAATTACTTCTGATGGTGGTTATAGAGGAAACAAAACAATTGATTTAAAAGGGATTGTTGATGAAGCCTTAGACACATGTCCTTCTGTTTCTAAAGTTTTGGTTGTAAAAAGAACAGAGACAGAAATAAGTATGAAAGATGGTCGTGATATTTGGTTACAGCCTTTATTAGATGCAGCTCTTGATTATAATGTAGCAGAAATAATGGACGCTGAAGATCCATTGTTTATTTTATATACTTCCGGTTCAACCGGAAAACCAAAAGGAATGGTACATACTACTGCCGGTTATATGGTTTATACAGCATATACATTTAAAAATGTTTTCAGTCACGAAGAAAATGATATTTTCTGGTGTACTGCAGACATTGGCTGGATTACTGGACATTCTTACATATTATATGGACCATTGTTAAACGGAGGAACTACAGTAATTTTTGAAGGAGTACCATCATATCCTGATTTTAGTCGTTTTTGGGATATTATCGAAAAACATAAAATCACTCAATTTTATACTGCGCCAACTGCAATTCGTTCCCTGGCAAAAGAAAGTTTGGATTATATTCAAAAATACCCTTTAAAATCACTTAAAGTTATTGGATCAGTTGGAGAACCAATCAATGAGGAAGCATGGCACTGGTTTAATGATCACGTTGGAGATAAAAGATGTCCTGTTGTTGATACATGGTGGCAGACAGAAACTGGTGGAATCATGATTTCGCCGATTGCTTTTGTAACACCAACGAAACCAACATATGCTACTTTGCCTCTACCGGGAATCCAGCCTGTTTTGATGGATGAAAAGCGTAACGAAATTGAAGGGAACCAAGTTGTAGGTAGTTTATGTATTAAATTTCCATGGCCAGGTATAGCGAGAACGATTTGGAATGATCACGAACGTTATAAAGACACATATTTTTCTGCTTTTCCTGGAAAATATTTTACCGGAGACGGAGCTTTAAGAGATGAAGTAGGATATTACAGAATTACTGGTAGAGTCGATGACGTTGTAATTGTTTCTGGACATAATTTAGGAACAGCACCAATAGAAGATGCTATTAACGAACATCAGGCTGTTGCAGAATCTGCAATTGTAGGATTCCCTCATGATATCAAAGGAAATGCTTTGTACGGATACGTGATATTGAAAGAAACGGGTGAAATTCGTAATAAAGAGAATTTGACCAAAGAAATCAATCAGTATATTGCTGACCATATTGGTCCAATTGCGAAATTGGATAAGATTCAGTTTGTTTCTGGTTTACCAAAAACACGTTCAGGGAAAATCATGCGTAGAATTTTGCGTAAGATTGCTGAAGGAGATTTCTCTAATTTTGGAGATACATCAACATTATTAAACCCAGAGGTTGTTGAAGAAATCATGAATGAAAGAATTTCCTAATATAATAGAAAATTGTATAAATAAAAATGCCTTAAGTAATCTTAAGGCATTTTTTATATATTACAAAAAGAAGAAATAATTTATAAATCTAATTTTAGATTTTATTCCTTTTTCAAAGTTAATCCTAAAGGAACCATTAAAATACCTTTTTCATAAATATTTAAGTAAAGCTTAATTGGCTTTTTCTGACCTTTCCATTTTAGTTCGTAAACGTTTAAAAAACCAGCTCCCATATCGCTTCGTTTTGTTGGAAACGGACAACATGTTTCTAATCGGGTGTACGTAATTTTTTCGCCGTTAGGCCCTGCTAAAGCATTAAGGAAACGTGTTTCGTTGATTGATTCGTCTTTTGTATTTCTAAAAAAGATATTAACAGGATAATCAGGATTGTAACCATATTTTTTGTCTTTACTGAATAGAGTAATAGCAAAAGTATTGTCTTTCTTTAAAATTAAATCAGGAGCATTATCATCTACATTTTTTAATGTCGATTTACTACTCACACATGATGAAGCTACTACAATCATCACAACGAAAAGAACAATTTTTTTCATGGTTTTGTATAAAATTTTGAATTACAAATATAATTGAGAAAAGTATAGTTTGCATAAATGCTTTATATTAATCTTCAGATATTATGCCAACAATAATTTAATAAAAAAAACATTCTGCTTGTCTTTCGATAAATAGAATGTTTTTTATAAAATGAATGTTATCAAACAATTTCAGCACTGAGACCTGCTTCTAAAAGTTGTGTGCATTGTGGTTTTAGTTTGTCCATTGGTCCCGTTTTTACAGTGCATTTTCCATTGTAATGTACAATTAAGGAACATTGTTCTGCTTGTTCAGGAGTATGATTACAAACACGCATCAAAGTGTCAATTACGTGATCAAAAGTATTCACATCATCATTATAAACAATAATTTCGTTATTGAAACCTACAGTTTCCTTTTCACGAACTTTTTCTCTTACTTTTTCTTTAGTACTCATGTTTTTAGGTTTTTGTACTGTTGCAATTACTAATATCTAATTTACGTATTTTAATGAAACCCAGTTGTTTCTTTCGAATTTTTTTACATATGTTAATCCTTTTTCAGTGCAGGAAGCATCAATAAATGGAATATCTTCTTCGTAAAAACCACTAAAAAGTATTGTTCCTTTTGGGTTTAAAGAATCAACATAACTTTGCATATCGTTTAATAATATGTTGCGGTTGATGTTTGCAATAATCAAATCGTATTTTTTGTCTTTCAGTAAAGCCGCATCACCCTCATAAACAGTAATATGTTTGCAATTATTGCGTTCGGCGTTTTCTATAGAATTCAAATAACACCAGTTATCAATATCAATGGCATCAATTGGCTGGGCACCTTTCATTTCTGCCAAAATTGCTAAAATAGCTGTTCCGCAACCCATATCTAAGGTTTTCATATCCTTAACATCGATTTCTAACAAATGCTGAATCATCATGTGTGTGGTTTCGTGGTGACCTGTGCCAAAACTCATTTTCGGTTCGATAACAATATCAAATTCGGCATCAGTTTTTGGGTGAAAAGGAGCACGAACATGACATTTTCCATCGACATCAATAGCTTCAAAATTCTTTTCCCATTCTTCATTCCAGTTTATCTGATCAATTTCTTCAATTGTATATTCAATTTTAAATTCTTCAGATTGTAATATATAGATGCCATCCAGAATATTTTCATCCCATAAATCTTTCTTGACAAAAGCCGAAATTCCATTCTCTGTCTCTGTAAAACTTTCAAATGCTTTTTCGCCTAATTCGGCAACTAAAATTTCTGATCCCAGTTCTTTGGGCTCAATCGAAAAATGGTACCCTAAATATATATTTGACATAAATAATTTTTTTGCAAAGGTAAGAATCGAAAGCAAAACTTATCTATAAATATTTCGGATTCTAAATAATTATTTAATGTTGATTTTGATTGTTGTTAAAGGTATCTTTTTGATGTAATTTTTGGCTTTAAATTTCATCAAATCATAATCTTAACCCAAAAAGACCTTTTTTAAATTTTCAGAAGGCTATCTTTAATAAAATATAAAAATATGTCAGATAAAAACAAAAAGTCGTTTGGAGTTTGGATGGATGCACACAACGCAACAATCGTAGGTAAAGAAGATGGAGGTAATGAAGAGTTTGTTGTACTGGGACATGTGAAAAATGCTGGATCAGATAATAATTCAAATGAAAAAAATGCAAACAATCAGGAAATATCCCTGACACAGAAATTTTTTAAAGAAATTGCCAGTAAGATGCCTAACATTGATAAGATTCATATAACCGGAACCGGACAAAGTCAGGAACAGTTTATTAAATTTTTGGCTGAAACGGCACAATACAAAAATGCTGTATCAAGTGAGAGTACATCTAATAAAATGAGTGATGAAAATCTTATAGATTACATTAAAAAACATTTTAATTAAATTGTTGCAAATATATTATTATCAAGACCTTAAATGTATTTAGGGTCTTTTTTTTTTGAAATTAATTAATTCAGGAAGACTAACTGTAAAAATATTTTAGCTAATATAATTCCAAATATTTTTTTTCTTAGTGAGTTCAATGAAAACGGATTTTAGCGTAGCGTGTTCAGGCTTTTGTAATGGTGCATCTTCTTTTAAAATTTTCAAAGCATAATTTCTGGCCAGAGCCAAAATATCACGGTCGCGCACAATATCAGCAATTTGCAAATTTAAAACACCGCTTTGTTGCGTACCCATTAAATCACCAGGTCCGCGAAGTTTAAGATCCACTTCGGCAATTTCAAAACCATCATTCGTCTGAACCATCGTTTCCATTCTGGTTTTACTGTCCGAACTCAATTTATGGCTTGTCATCAAAATACAATAACTCTGTTCAGCTCCACGTCCTACACGACCACGTAACTGGTGCAGCTGTGATAATCCAAAACGTTCGGCACTTTCGATAATCATCACACTGGCATTGGGAACATTTACACCAACCTCGATTACCGTTGTTGCTACCATTATATTGGTTTTACCTTCAGAAAAACGTTTCATTTCAGCATCTTTATCGGCAGGTTTCATTTTTCCATGTAAAATAGAAATGGAATATAGAGGCAAGGGAAAATCACGTGAAATACTTTCATAACCGTCCATCAAATCTTTGAAATCCATTTTTTCAGATTCCTGAATCAAAGGATATACGATATAAATTTGTCTTCCTTTGGCAATTTCATCACGTAAAAATTTCCACACCTTTAATCGGTTACTGTCAAATCTGTGAACGGTCTGAATCGGTTTTCTTCCTGGAGGCAATTCATCAATCACGGAAATGTCCAAATCGCCATACAAACTCATAGCCAAAGTTCTCGGAATAGGAGTAGCCGTCATCACCAAAACATGTGGCGGAATTTCGTTTTTCTTCCATAACTTAGAACGCTGTTCAACGCCAAAGCGATGCTGTTCATCAATTACCGCCAATCCTAGATTTTGGAATTTTACTTTATCTTCCAACAATGCATGTGTTCCAATCAAAATATGTAAACTGCCATTTTCTAATTCCTCATGAATGATTTTTCGAGCTGAAGTTTTAGTTGAACCTGTAAGTATTTTTATATTGATATTTAAAGTATTAGCTAATTCAGACAGGCCTATAAAATGCTGGTTCGCCAAAATTTCAGTTGGTGCCATTAAGCAGGCCTGAAAACCATTATCAATTGCCAGAAGCATACTTAAAAAAGCTACAATCGTTTTTCCTGAACCCACATCTCCCTGTAATAATCGATTCATCTGGGCATTGCTTCCCATATCGGATCGTATTTCTTTTACTACTCTTTTTTGTGCATTGGTCAGTTCAAAAGGCAAATGATTTTGATAAAATTCATTAAAAAATTCACCTACTTTAGTAAACGGATGCCCTTTTATTTTATGTTTTCTAATTAGGTTTTTGGTAATTAACTGCAATTGAATGAAGAATAATTCCTCAAATTTTAATCGGAATTGTGCTTTCGCCAAAGCATCAGTGCTTTTTGGAAAATGGATATTGAATAAAGCTGCTTTCTTTGAAATTAATTTTAATTCCTCAATTAAATAAGCAGGAAAAGTTTCGGCAAATAAGGCTTGGGTCTCGATAAATAATTGTTCCATCAGCTTATTTATCGTTCGGTTTGAAATTCCTCGATTTGTTAGGGTTTCCGTTGATGGATAAACAGGCTGCATAGCTGAACGAAGACTTTTTTCATGTTCGGTTAACAATTCAATTTCCGGATGCGCCATGCTAAACTGACTTCCGTACAGAGAGCATTTTCCAAAAATAACACAAACTTCATTCAATTTTAAACTCTCCCGAATCCATTTATGTCCCTGAAACCAATTCAGGTCTATTTGTCCTGTATCATCCACGAAAGTAGCAACTAATCGTTTTTTATTTTTAGCAAATTCGACTGTTTTTATATTGATTATTTTGCCAATAATCTGAACTTCTGTGCCCGTATTTTGAAGTTCATTAATTTTATAGTAACGTGTTCTGTCAATGTATCGGTTTGGAAAAAAATTAATCAAATCTCCGTATTTGTGAATTCCGAGTTCCTTACGAAGCAATTGGCCACGACTGGGACCAACGCCTTTTAAGTATTCAATGGGAGTTTCCAGGAGATTATTAGACATTTCTATTTAGACTTCTTAGATTGTTGGATTTTAGACTGACTTAGAATTCGAAATAACTAAGTTTTTTATTTATCTTTTAGAAAAGCGAAGATAGATTTTAATTAGGATATTTGAAAATGAGATAATTTTAAAATTATAGTTTAGAAATAATATCTTTGAGAGATAAAATGTATAAAATGACAACACATCTGGCACTATTGCGTGGTATCAATGTTTCAGGACACAATATGATAAAAATGGAAGCATTGAAGGCAATGCTTGAAAATATAGGTTTTACTAATGTGAGAACTTATGTTCAATCTGGAAATGTTTTTGTAGACATTGAAGAAGAAAGCGCTTCTAAAGTTGGATTTATGATCAAACAGGAAATTTTTAAGGTTTTTGGTCATGATGTTCCTGCGGTAGTAATTGACAAAACCGATTTGGAAAAATGTTTTAAGAATAATCCTTTTTTAAAAGAAAAAGAAGTGGATACTAAAAAATTATATGTCGCTTTTGTATCAACAGCATTGAAAAATGACAACATTAACGATTTAAAAATTAGTCAGTTTAAACCTGATGAAGCGAATATTGATGGCAGGAGAATTTTTATTAAATATGCTGTCGGAGCCGGAAAAACAAGATTTGATCAGAAATATATTGAGAAGAAACTAAATGTAACGGCAACAATAAGAAATTGGAATACGGTTACCAATCTGCTAAAAATATATGAAGAATAAAATAAAAAAGCAGAATTCAAATTTTACATTGAATTCTGCTTTTTTATTTTATAAGCCTAAATTACACCTTAAAAATTCCTCCTACTGAAACAATTCTTTGAAAAAAGAAGAACTCCTGAGAAGCTGTATCATCACTTGTTGCAGTTGTTCTGATATCATGCATATTAATGTAGCCGCCTTTTAGTTCTCCCTGAAGATAAAAATGTTTAAAAAAGGTAAAGTTGATTCCAGCTTTCGCTGAGACGCCATATCCGGAAATATGAAAATCGTCATGACGCGCTTTTCCTAAGAGTTTAGTATTAGTTTTGGGATACAAAACCCCGCCTCCCAATCCTTCGGTTAAATTGATTTGCACTTTATCAATATTAGGAAGCCTAAACCATCTTGAAATATCGTCATGTCTTGAAAACTCCGTATTTACATAGTTAAGTCCATCTGTATGTTCGTAAGTCAGGAATGTTTTGTCCGTAAAGTTGACTGGCGTGTTATTGTAAGTTCCATTATGAGGATGTGCTTCTCCATCTAATGTAGTTAGATTAATTTCACCCGTAACATTTGCAGTCTGTTCTTGTGTCATCACGTATTTCATGTGATCCACGCCAATAGCAATACTGTAGTGATCGCTTATAAAATAGCCAACTCTCAGATTGGTTTGAGGAATAGTCATTCTTGCGGGATTGATATAATCAACATGCCATCCTTTTGGCTTATCATGAGCTTCCATGTCGTGTATGGTGAAATTATAATTTTCGCCTTTAAAAGTTACATCCGATTTAGAGTAGCTGTCTCTGTTTCCTCCCCATGAAATAAAAAATTTCCCTTTATTGTGTGCAGTATATTTATCTTGTATTGCAATTTCATCCTGAGCAAATATGTTTACAGCAAAACACATTAAGAATAATTGCAAGAATAAAAATTTATTTTTCAATTATGGTTTTGTATTAAAATGAATTAACTGTCTTTCTGATGGCTACCAATTTGGTCATCAACCCTTCAAAATAGTCTAAATGAAGCATATTGGCACCATCACTTTTTGCATTGGCAGGATCAAAGTGCGTTTCGATAAAAATACCATCAACACCTACAGCAATCCCTGCTTTAGCAACAGTTTCTATCATGTCTGGCCTTCCGCCTGTAACTCCGGCGGTCTGGTTGGGTTGTTGCAATGAGTGGGTAACATCTAAAACAGTCTTGGCATATTGCTGCATTGTCGGAATTCCTCTGTAATCAACAATCATGTCCTGATAACCAAACATAGTTCCGCGATCCGTAATAATAACATTTTCATTATTGCAGTCCAGTACTTTTTGTACAGCATGTTTCATACTTTCCGGACTCATGAATTGTCCTTTTTTCAGGTTTACCACTTTCCCAGTATTTGCAGCAGCTACAACAAGGTCAGTCTGGCGAACCAAAAAGGCTGGAATTTGCAGAACATCTACATATTGTGCTGCCATATCAGCATCCTCATTCGTATGGATATCTGTTACGGTAGGTACATGAAAAGTTTCTGATACTTTTCTTAAAATCTTTAATGCTTTTTCGTCTCCAATTCCGGAAAAACTATCGATTCTGGAACGATTGGCTTTTTTAAAGGAACCTTTGAATACATAAGGAATCTGGAGTTTGTCGGTTATACCAACTAATTTCTCAGCAATTCGAAGTGCCATTTCTTCTCCTTCAATAGCGCAGGGTCCCGCCAGTAAAAAGAAATTACCGCTTTCGGTGTGCTTAATTTGTGGAATATGTTGTATGTTCATAGTACGATTTTTTGACAGTGCAAAGGTAGTTATGATTTGCGATTTAGTGATGAAGATTTAAGATTATTTTAAGAAGCTAATCCTGTTATACACTCCAAAAATATTCACGGAACTCCGATAAAATAAATTTTAGGTAAAGTAATATTCCATTCAAATATTTTCTTGCCATTTTATGGACTTGCGCTTATCGCTTTTCAAAGTCAGGAAAAAATGTCTTCTCAAAAATGACTTTTGCTTTTGTCCGGGCTGTATTTTCAATAATTTACAGATGTTTATTTACAAATAAATAGGCAAATTAGAATGAGCAGATCTTTTTAATAATAAGAAAATTCATTAATTTTATTATTTTCGTTTAACTGAAATTTACCAAAAATTATGGAATGGAATCTTTTTGAAAATCTTTGGAAGCGTACTCTGCGAAATCAATCTGTCAATGATGAATCTACTTGGAATGATGAAATAGAAATGCTGTATCGATTTGGAATCAGTATGGAAGAAACGCTTCAATATTTGTATTTGAATAAGCCCGATTTTGAGTCTTTTAAAAAGTGGATATTGCAAAACAAAAATGAAATAGTAAATGCAAAATTAATGGACTCACAAGATGTTCTTTCAAAAGAAGATCTTGAATTTTGGAATAAAAATGGATATGTAGTTATAAAAAATGCAATTTCTGTATCAGATTGTATTGAAACTCAAAAAGCCATTTGGGATTTTCTGGAAATGAATCCTGATGTAAGAGAAACATGGTATAAGAGACATCCGGAGCAAAAAGGACTTATGGTTAATTTTTCCAATCATCCTGCTTTGAACAAAAACAGATCTTCCTTGCGAATACAAAAAGCCTATGAACAGCTTTATAAATCAACAAACATATATAAGACTATAGATAAAGTAAGTTTTAATCCTCCTGAATCAGAAGAATTTAAGTTTTTAGGAAGCGATCTTCATTGGGATACCAGTTTAAAATTGCCTATACCATTTGGATTGCAAGGACTTCTATATCTTACAGATTGTACTGAAAACGAAGGGGCATTTCATTGTGTACCTGGATTTCATAGAAAAATTGAGAATTGGTTATGTAGTTTAAAACCAACGGATGATCCAAGAGCGCTAGCAGAAGAAACACTAAAATCAATTCCTATAACAGGAAATGCAGGGGATTTTATCATTTGGCATAAAGCTTTACCTCATTGTGCTACTCCAAATAGAGGTTCATTGCCGAGAATGGTTCAGTATCTTACCTATCTTCCGGAAGGTTATCAGCAAGCTAAGGAATGGATTTGATAAAAATACAAAAGCTCCAATACGGAGCTTTTGTATTTTTATCTTCTTTTGTTATGACCCGGAGCATGTGATCTGGCACTTTTTTTCCCTGAAATCTTTTTAGCTTTACCAGGTGGTAATTTTTTTGATTTATGGTGTGAATGTGAGCGTGAATGTGAATGAGAGTGAGAATTTTGGACACTACAGCCCAACATGCTTGTAACTAGAAACAATAGTACCATAATAATTACGGCAATTTTCAGGTATTTTGAATTTTTCATTGATTATTTTTATTTTGGAATGCAAATATAAGAGTTATTAAAAGATTGACTCATTTCCGAATTTGTTTAAATTGATTATAAACAAAAAATCCCTGAATTTTCAGGGATTTCAAATTATAAAAAAGAGAAAAATCTATTCTTCTTTCATGGTATGATAAACGTTCATCACATCATCATCTTCTTCTATTTTTTCTATTAGTTTTTCAACATCTGCAATTTGGGCTTCAGTTAGTTCTTTGGTAATTTGCGGAATACGCTCAAAACCGGAAGATAAAATTTCAAGTCCTCTGTTTTCTAATTCTTTCTGTAAAGCTCCAAAACTTCCAAAAGGAGCGTAGATTAAGATTCCATCCTCATCTTCAAAAACTTCTTCTGCACCAAAATCAATTAATTCCAATTCCAGTTCTTCAGGATCGAGATTTCCTTTCGCAATTCGGAAATTACATGTATGATCAAACATAAATTCCACAGAACCCTGAGTTCCCATTGTTCCGTTACATTTGTTGAAATAACTGCGGATGTTCGCAACCGTTCTGTTATTGTTGTCAGAAGCCGTTTCAATTAAAATTGCAATTCCGTGAGGAGCATATCCTTCGAACAAAATTTCTTTATAGTTGGCAGTATCCTTATTACTTGCATTTTTTATCGCGCGCTCCACATTATCCTTAGGCATGTTGGCGGCTTTTGCATTTTGAATAACAGCTCTTAATCTGGAGTTGGCATCCGGATTAGGTCCGCCTTCCTTAACAGCCATAACAATATCTTTACCAATTCGGGTAAATGTTTTGGCCATTGCTGACCAACGTTTCATTTTTCTTCCTTTTCTAAATTCGAACGCTCTTCCCATTACTGATTTTTTATTTTGAGTTGCAAAAATACGGTTATTCCTTATTTTTCCAAACTCCAATTCTATTCTTTTTTAAAAATTTAAAATCTATTTGGCAGCATTAAATTCATTTATAATAGTAACAGCTTCATTTAGATATGGATTTGTTTTCAGGTTGTCAATTTTATATTGATTAATTGTTTTTTCAGTCGGATAAACTCCTAGTAAAAATTGATTCACGGTCGAATTATAAACATCCAAAGGATTATTTTCGTCGTTAAATGTATTGATTTCGTTCCAAAGTGCATTTCTGGTTTTCTTCTGTTCAAATATCGCATCCAGTGTCATCGGAATTTCCGTTTTTGGAATGTTAATCATCTCGTCAATTTTCAGATTAATCTTTTTAATATCATTAAAATAAAAATTGTCTGCCAGTCGTAGATTACTGTTTCTTGCTAATTTATCAATAAGATTTCTTTTTACATAGGGTCTGTATTTTAATCTCGAAATAATACTATCGTTCTTAATAGCAGTTGAATAGCTGCTTTCCCTTGGATAAACACCTTCATAAAATTCAGGTAGAATCACATCCGGCTTAACGCCTATGTATTGGTGGCTTTTCCCTGTTACCCTGTAAAATTTATTGATAGATATTTTTAAGAAATCGGTATTGTTTTCGTCAAGAGAAAGAATGGTCTGCATAGTAGCTTTTCCAAGGGTATTGCTGCCCAACAGCAAAGCACGATTATAATCCTGTAATATCCCGGCAAAAAATTCACTTGCTGATGCTGTATTGCTATTGATTAAAATTACAATTGGTCCTTTGTACAGCATACCTCTGTAGGGATCATCAATTGCAGATTCCCTCATTTTATTATCAACCACAATAGAAATAGGACCATAATCAACAAACATTCCTGCCAGTCTGATAGCTTCTTCCATCGATCCGCCTCCATTATCAATAAGGTCGATAACAAGGCCTTTTATGTTATCACGTTCTAATTTTATTACCTCTCTTGCTACATCATCTGCGCATCCTTTTCTGTTTACACCTTCCAAATCGGCATAAAAACTCGGGATTTTAATATATCCAATTTTACTTTCTTGACCAATAATAAAACTAAAAACCGAATTCTCTTCATCTTTCATTACTTGTTTTTCGATATAAACATCAAAACTTTTTCCTGAATTTCTTTTCAGTGTAAATGTGATGCTTTTATTCGATTCAGATAAAATCATGTTTGAAATAGACTCAAGCGAGGAACATGCCACCTGTAATGTTTCTTTTTGATTGGAGATAGAAACAATCTGGTCTCCCTTTTTAATGAGTCCGGTTTTAAAAGCCGGGCCATTAGGATCAATCTGGGCAATGATGATTTCATTCTTTTCATTCAGATTCACGCTCATTCCCAAAGATAAATGCTCTTTTGATAAAGAAGCCATAAAGTTGGATTTGGAATCAGTACTGAAATAAGCCGTATGAGGGTCAAAATAAAGACAGAAGAAATTATATAATTTATCCTGATGTGAATCTTTTGCTTCCAGAAGCGCATCAATTTTACAGATTTCATTATACAGTATATTCTTTTTTGCAGCTGATTCAATTGAATTTAAATGAGTTTTAAGTGAATCCAGATTATTTCCGGACTCCGAAATTTCATCCAGAATCTGGTAACGAAGCTTTTTTAGCCATACCTTTTCGAGATTTTCGCTTTTGAGATAAAAAGGAAATGCTTTTTTGTAAAAACGAATTGTATCCTTAACGGTATAATCAATTGGTTCAGATTGAATTTTTTGAAGCACTTTCTTTGTGCGATGGAGTCCCTCGGTATATTTGACAGTAATATCAGCTAAAAAGGAACAATCATTTTTTAGAATTAAATCATCCAGGTTCAGACGATATTTTTTTGACATTTCATCATATTCTGTCTTAAAAAAAATATTTCTGGAAGGATCTAATTCATCCATAAGGTTATCAAATACAAATACGGATAGACTGTCATCCACAGGTTTAGGTCTTACATGCTCATTCTGGATAAGGGTATTTATTTTGGTAAGTGTTGCGCATGTTTCAGTATTATTCTGACTGAATAGGGCAGTCGTTGTAAATAATAATGCAAGGAAATTTTTTTTCATATAGCAGGAATCGTCTTTGAATTAAATTTACGTTTATTTTTTGACACTGGTTTATATAAATTTTTAATAATCTTACATAAAAGGCGTCAGATTATATTTTTCAGTTTCATATTCAAATAAAGATTTCCGGCCATTACTTCAAAAAAAAATGCATCACAACTTATTTGCAATGCATTTTTTTAAATTATTATGGAATCAATTACTTTTTATAAAAAGGCAGTTTAACTACCTTGGCAGGCACATCATTTTTTCTGATTCGGATAAAAATATCGCTGTCAATAGAGCTATGATTTACAGTAACATATCCAAGACCAATTCCTTTATTCATAGAAGGCGACATCGTTCCAGAAGTTACAATTCCAATAACATTTCCAGAAGCATCGACAATTTCATAATCATGTCTTGGTACTGCACGTTCCTGCATTTCAAAAGCAACTAATTTTTTCGTAACACCTTCTTCTTTTTGCTTTTTAAGATTGTCTGAATTGGTAAATTCCTTGTTGAATTTCGTAATCCATCCCAACCCGGCTTCAAGTGGAGAAGTAGTGTCGTTGATATCATTCCCGTATAAACAGAAACCCATTTCCAAACGTAAGGTATCACGGGCAGCAAGACCAATCGGTTTGATTCCAAAAGCTTCTCCGGCTTCAAAAATCTTGTTCCAGATTTGCTCTACTTCACTGTTTTTGCAGTAAATTTCAAAACCTCCGGAGCCTGTGTAACCGGTAGCCGAAATAATTACGTGCTCAATTCCTGCAAAATCAGCCACTTCAAAATGATAATAAGCAATAGCAGACAAATCAATCGAGGATAAAGATTGCATGGCTTCAACGGCTTTTGGTCCCTGAATGGCCAATAAAGAATAATCATCCGAAAGGTTTTTCATGTCAACATCCAGGTCATTGTGCGACGAAATCCAGTTCCAGTCTTTTTCGATATTGGAAGCATTTACAACCAGTAAATACTGCTCTTCTTTCATTTTATATACAATCAAATCATCAACAATTCCGCCGTCATTATTAGGAAGACAGGAATATTGCGCTCTTCCAATGGTCAAAGTCGAAGCATCATTTGAAGTCACTTTCTGAATCAAAGCCAAAGCATTTGGTCCGGTAAGCAAAAACTCGCCCATGTGCGAAACGTCAAAAACACCAACACCATTACGAACCGTTTCGTGTTCCGCATTAATACCCTCATAAGTAATAGGCATATTATAACCTGCAAAAGGAAGCATTTTGGCTCCCAAACCTTCATGTATGTGCGTTAGCGCTGTATTTTTCATTTGTATTGTTTTATAAAATTGTGAGGCAAATTTATTCAAAAATTATCATATTTTATATATTCTCATTATTAAATCAATAATTTTAAGGAGCTATTTCCGGCTGTTCATTCCAATCTTTTACTTTTTAAACAAAAAAGCAAAAGGATTTCCATTGCCATCCGGGCTAGGGCTTTTTGGAATTAAGAAATTAAGGGTTCTTTAATATTTTATGTAACTTTAAAGGAATAAAACTATTCAAATGGAAACTCCAGTTTTAATTACCAAACAGCATATCCTGAAATTTTTTAAATCTGTAAATCCTCAAACACACAAGGGCATTCAGGGACACGCCGTCATAATTGCAGGAAGTTATGGCAAAATAGGAGCAGCCGTTTTATCCTCAAAAGCCTGTCTGAAAACAGGTTGTGGACTCGTAACTGCCTTTGTACCAAAATGTGGCTATCAGATTCTGCAGATAGCCATTCCGGAAGTTATGGTTGTCACCGATGAATATTCCAATTCCATTACCAATATAAATTTACAAATACTACCGCAAGCTATCGGAATTGGACCCGGAATAGGACAGGAGCCAGCAACTCAAAAAGCCTTCCTTCAGTTTATAAAAGCAAATAAAGCACCAATGGTTATTGATGCTGATGGTTTGAATATCCTGTCCCAAAACGAATCCGGACTTGAATTGCTGTATGAAAAAACAATTCTAACACCACATCCGAAAGAACTCGAGCGTTTAATCGGTAATTGGAATTCAGAACCTGAAAAGTTTCAAAAAACAATCGCTTTTTCTAAAAAATATAGTGTCATTATTGTCATGAAAGATGCACCAACCTTTATCATCAATCAAAATAAAATCTATCAAAATACAACAGGAAATGCTGCATTGGCTACAGCTGGAAGCGGCGATGTCCTGACGGGAGTCATAACCAGTTTGTTAGCACAAGGCTATGAACCTGAACAGGCAGCAAAATTGGGTGTTTACCTTCACGGATTAACGGCAGATATTGCCTTGCCGGAAACGGGTCATCAATCTTTTATAGCTTCGGATATTATTGAAAATCTGGGTAAAGCATTTTTGGATTTAGACCGCTCTGAATATTAGACTTTAAACTTCTTAGACCTTTTTAAGTTTCTAATTTGCAAAACAGAATATTTATCTTCAAAATAATAATACACAGATTAAAATAAATTCTGCAGTTAAAATAGCTCAATTACCAATTAACAATAATCAGATCTAATAATCTAAGAAGTCTAAAATCTAAGCAAGTCTAAAATCTAACAATCTAAATTAGTAAGTTTGTAATCCAGTAAACATTCTTTATGAAAAACAATTTCGATTTAAGAACGGTCAATGTTACACGTTACATCACACCTTTGCGCGAAGGTGGCTCTTTGCCTGCTTTGGCGGAAGCCGATGATGATTTCAAATATGTCCTGAAATTCAAAGGTGCCGGTCATGGCGTAAAAGCCCTGATAGCCGAATTGGTTGGCGGACAAATAGCCAAAGCCTTAAAACTACAGCTTCCGGAATTGGTTTTTGCCAATCTCGATGAAGCTTTTGGAAGAACAGAAGCCGATGAAGAAATACAGGATTTACTGCAAGGCAGCCAGGGATTAAATCTGGCACTTCATTTTTTATCAGGAGCCATAACGTTTGATCCGGTAGTAACTACTGTTGATACCAAATCAGCTTCGCAGATTGTATGGCTGGATGCTTATATAACCAACGTCGATCGTACTTTCAAAAATACAAATATGCTCATTTGGCATAAAGAATTATGGCTTATAGATCATGGTGCTTGCTTGTATTTTCATCATTCCTGGAACAATTGGGAACAGCACGCCAAGAGTCCGTTTGCATTGATAAAGGACCATGTATTATTGCCTGAGGCTTCCCTTTTAAAAGAAGTGGATGCCGAATTTAAAGCGATTTTAACCAACGAAATCCTGGAGCAAATTGTAAATACGATTCCGTTAGAGTGGTTGCAATGGGAAGATACCGACGAAACTCCGGAAGCCTTGCGAAATATTTATCTTCAATTTTTAAAGATCCGATTAGAAAATTCAGAAATCTTTGTAAAACAGGCTCAAGATGCAAGATAGTCACTTATATGAGTATGCCGTAATTCGTGTTGTACCAAGAGTCGAGCGCGAAGAATTCCTGAATATCGGAATCATTATGTTTTGCAAAAGAGCTAAATTCATAAAGGTTTTGTACCACATAGACGATGCTAAAATAGAAGCACTTTCAAACGATTTTGATACAGAACAACTGCATTGTAATGTCACGGCTCTCAAAAAAATAGCCAATGGAGGCAAAGAGGGCGGACCAATTGGTGAAATGGATATCCCATCGCGTTTTCGCTGGCTGACCGCGATTCGAAGTTCGGCCATTCAGACTTCACGTCCCCATACAGGAATTTGTCAAGATTTGGATACCACCATCCAAAGGCTTTTTGAGGAATTGGTTTTATAAAATAAACCCACGAATTACGATTGTATTTCGTGGGTTTATGAACAAACTAATAAATATTCCTAAATTAAAAAGAACCGCAGGTATTACCTGAAAAAGTAGCGCCGGCTCCGGCTGTAACGTCAGCTTTAACAGCTGTTTTGTTCAGTTTTATGATTGAGTAAGGCGGAGTAAAAGCCGTTTTGTTTCCTGCCTGATTTCCTGTTGTATTCGTAAATACATTGTCAACAGCCGTAACAGCCGTATATCCGCTCATCAAATCAATTGGAGTTTTAACACCTTCAAAAACGTTGCTTTCTACGCGAATGTCAGCCTCAACACCGGCAGCAATACATTTATTGCTTACAGTACTGTTGAAATAGTTGTTTACCAAATGTACTTTTCCAAAACGCACTCTAGGCATTCTTTCCTTACATCCGGGAGCCCACCAGCAACGTGCAAAAGTAATTCTGAGTTTTCCACGATCTGCTGTAGCACCGTCGCTTGAACCAATAAGGTTAGAATATCTGTGATCGTTAGATCCACCTGAACCACCTGCTTTTGGAGGTTTTAAGTAATGGAATTTTGAATAAGTAACCGAAATATAATCTGATTTGTTTTTGATATCGAAGTTACCGTCTACACCATCTCTGAATTCGCAATGGTCTACCCATACGTTTTGGCAATCATCCAAAATAGCATTGTCCCATCCATCAGTATCGTAAGCACCAGGACCTTCAAAAATAAGATTTCTGATAATCAGGTTTTTACATCTTTTGATGTTGATGATACCTGAACCGTCTTTGGTTTGATTAGTAGAAACCAATTTGGCTCCGCTTGTACCATAAATAGTTTTTCCGGTTTGGTCCTGAAGTGATAATCTGGCACTGATAGTAATAGTTCCGGTTACTTTTACAACCTTAACAGAACTGTTTTCAATAGCCGACTTTAATTGGGCATAATTCGTTACGGTAGTTTCTGCCGAAGTTCCTCCTCCGGTAGTCCCTCCGTTTTGTGAAGCCCATCCCGGAACCTGAGCACAGTTTCCTACTTTTCCAGTCAGATTTTTAGAGGCTGTTGCGGCACTGCTTTCATCATTTTGTACAGTTGCGATTTCTTCGGTATTACAACTCGTAAATCCGAAAACCAATGTTGCAATAAACATCGATAATTTTAGTTTAATTTTCATAATTAAGATTTTTGGGGTTATTTATTTGTGATGTAAAATAATTGATAAAAAATGTCTTAAAAGTTGAACAAGTTCAATTTTTCTATTAAAAATTTGTTTTTTTAATTATTTATCATTTATTTTTTTACATATAATATAATTTATATACTTTTGTGGTAATCGATTACATTTTATTTTATTGCAAAATCACTTAATAATAATTTAAGAAGAATAAAAATAAGCATATGTACGAAGCCTTAAGAAAAAGCATAGAACGCAAGATTCCCCTCACAGATGAGGAATGGAATATTATTGTCAGCAAAACTGAATTCATCAAGTTGAAAAAGAATGAATTCATGCAGATTCAGGACTCGAATAATTCTTACGAAGGTTTTATTTTAAAAGGGGCTTTCAAAACTTATATCTTAAATGAAAACGGTACTGAAAGCGTAATTTTCTTTTCCTTCGAAAATGAATGGATGTGTGACCTCGAAAGTTTTTATCATCAAAAACCGACCAAATACAACATTAAAGCAATTGAAGACAGTGAGATCCTGGTAATAACCAAGTCAAACAAAATGTTGTTATTTAAGGAAGTGCCCAAGTTGATCCAATTCCACATTCTCATGGTTGAAAGGGCGAATATTGCTATACAGGAACGTCTCTTAGATGTATTGAACAAAACGTCCAAGCAGCGCTATCTCGACTTCATACAGCGCTATCCACATAAAACCCAAACCATCAACAACAAGAATTTATCGTCTTATCTGGGAGTTTCCCATGAATTTTTATCGAAGATTAAAAAGAAAATCTAGATCTGTTTCAGGAGCTGTTTCCTGCTGTCCGCTATATCTTTTATGCCGAACCCCGGCACAAAAGGATGCTGCTTCCATCAGGGCTAGGGTTATTGTTTTCATAAGAAGGTTTTATGAAAATTTATAACAGTTAAAAATTATTTCTAAATCACAAGAATTACAGAATATGTCATTTTTGTCATTTCGACGCAAGGAGAAATCACACTAGAAACTCCGCAATCAGAATCGCCAATCTTTGTCAAATTACGAGTGTGATTTCTCCTTGCATCAAAATGACAAATTATGCGGTTACTTTGTCTTTTAAAAAAAAACTTAGCGAGCCTCTGCGTAACCCTTAGCGAATCTTTGAGGTAAAGTTCTAAAGCCTTTTCTCCATAAACACAAACTCCAATGGTTCATCAGAAATCGTAACATGAATTTCGCTTTCAGGAAAAGCTTCTCGTTCACCCGTATCCACATAACCATGGCGTTTGTACCAAGCAATCAGTTCTTCACGAACTGAAATTACCGTCATAACAATACTTGACAATCCCAAAGCTTTCGCCTGATTTTCGGCTTCAGCCAGCATCTTTTTACCAATCCCGCTATTTTGTAATTCCGGTGAAACGGTTAACATTCCCAAATACAATTGATGTTCTTTTTCAACCAACAAAACCGATCCAATAATCTGGTCGTTTTCGGTATATTTCAAAATCGTATTTTTAGGATTCAGCAATATTTCAGTCATTTCCTCGTCATCCGTTCTTTTTCCTTCTAATAAATGAGCTTCGGTAGTCCAGCCTTTTTTGGAAGTTTCGCCTCTGTATGCTGAATTGATTAAGAGGGTTAATGCCGGAATCTCTTCTAAGGTTGCTTTTGTAATCATGAAATAGGGAAGTAGTAATTTTAATTATTCAAAGGTATAAAAAGGAGAAATACTTACAATACAAAATAATTGTTACTCACCTTAATTCCAATTATGCCGCTTTTAGTTTTATGGTACGGAATTGTATCTTCCCTCAGAACGTATTCGGTTGAGGAAATGAATGGACTTACAGCCGGTTTAAACAATAAAGAAGCCTTTAACTGGGAAGTTGGAAAAGTAAAATCTGGACCCGGTAAGATTTTGTATTTGTTGGGGACGAAGAAGTGATTAGGTTTTCTATGTGTTAACGAGTTCGATAATTACTCTAACTCACAATTGTCTCTTTTCGAAAACTTTAGAATTTAAATGTTTGCTTTTAATTTTTAGAAAGACTTTTATTTATATTTACAGATATTTAAGTTTTAATGATTCTAACTCACCAAAGTTTTTATAGATCTGAACATATGTTTACAACAGGAGATAATCCATTGTTGGTCACTTGTTCTGATATGTCTGATTGGGTCTGTAAGCATGGTAGACTATATTCTTCCGTTTTATTTAATGAGATTATAGGATCCTCTTTTGCGGTGTTATGGAATTTAAAAACTCCTCAGATTTCTTTCGTTGAAGTTTTAGTAGATCATTTGCCTAAAGAGCATTTAAATACAGTTCAACCAGCTTTTTTTAATAAACCATGTTTTGGCTCTTTATATATAGAGGATAGTCAAGTTGTTGATAAAACACTTTTACCATCATTTAGAACTCCAGCTTTTAGGAGTAAAATTGCTAATAAAAATGATTTATTAAAAATAGCCTTGTTTGATATTTGGTTAGGCAATGAAGATAGGCATCATGGAAATAGCAATTTACTGTTAGATCAAACTTTGACAAACGAATATTATTTTAATGTTTTTGATCATGGAGCAATTTTCAATTCTAATGCTTTAAATTACGGAATACAGCTAATTTCAAGTAATGAATCAATTATTTGTTCCGACTTGGCTAAGGTTTTATTTAGAAAGGGAAAGGTTTTAACAGAAATTGTTGATAACATTGTTAAAGATTTTTACCTTTGTGCTTTAAATTGTGAGCAAAATTTAAGTATTATTCTTGCTGCTGTTCCAGCACAATGGGAATTAAATATTTCAAATTTGGAAGCACTTATTCGCAGCAACTTATTTACAAATGATTGGAAAAATGATTGTGAAAATCATTTTAGAGCACTAATACAGGCTAATATTTAATATAATGAAAACATTTTTTAGTATAATTTACCTTCCATTGAATTCTAATTTGCAAGAAAAAATTAGTATAGGATTAGTTATGTCTAATGGTGAAAAAAGTATATTTAAAGTCTCAAATCCTAAAATGCAAATAGTTAAAGGGTTAATTTCATCCAATAAGTTTAGTATATTAAAGAATTATTTTAATAATATTATAAATGAAATTGAACCAAAAATTGATGATTTAAGATTAGATATTAAATCAGACATTTCTAATAATTGGTTAAACGAATCTTATTTTAGCTATTTAAATAGATACTCTAATAACTTAGTAATTTATTCAGAACCGAGGAGTATTGATTCAGATATTAATTTAGAGTATTTCAAGGCTATTTTTAATAAATACGTTTTTCAATATGATGAAGAAATTGATGTAGTAAAAAGCGAGGATATTATATCCAAAGTAAGAGTGAAATTATTAACTAAAATAGAAGATAGAGTTAACTTAAATGTTACAGTAAATTCAAATGATTTTACTGAGTTATTAACACCTGTAGATGTTAATTTTATTGGGAAAAATGGAGTTGTTGTTGCTGGTCAGACAATTGACTTCCTTAAAAGAATGTACAATCTTGAAAATGATTTGACTAGATATATATCTTTTACTAAGGCAGTTGACTATTCATGTGGCAATAAAGGGAAATATTTTTTGGTGGGGCAAGAGCCTAACAAAATTGATAATCCATCAAATCATAAAACTTGGAAAAATGTGAAAGAAAGCCATTTAGTTGAATATGTAGATTTAAATGAAACAGAAAAAATTAAAGAATATATAATCTCTAAAGGAGTTTCTCCATATTTTGCTAAAGTTGAAGATTAATATTAAAAGATAATTATAAAATAAAAACCATAGATTATTTGGAATATAATCCGTTTAATCTATGGCTTTTAAAATTTATTAAAGCTGTTACCCAAAGAAACTCTTCAATTCCTCATAACTAGAAATCTTCACACTCACTTTCTCCTTATTCATAACACTTTCAATTTGTGTTGGAATCGGAAGTGTAATGCCTAAAGCAGGTTCAACTACATCAAGGAATTTAATTGGATGAGCTGTTTCTAAGAAAACACCAATGGCATTATTATTTTTTTGTAATTCTTTTTTCAAACCTAAATACCCAACAGCACCATGTGGTTCTGCGATATAACTATCCACTTCGTAGATATTTTTTAGGGCCGCTAAAGTTTCTTCATCAGTATAACTGTAAGATGAGAAATCTTTTTCAAACGCTTTTAAATCATTATTGTACAATTCCTGAATCCTGATAAAGTTGCTTGGGTTTCCAACGTCCATAGCATTTGAAATGGTCGCTTTAGAAGGTTTTGGGTCGTATTTTCCGTTGGTTAAGAATCTTGGTACAGTATCGTTTACGTTTGTCGAAGCCACAAAATGTTCTATTGGCAAACCTAATTTCTTTGCCATAATTCCGGCACAAATGTTACCGAAGTTTCCGCTTGGGCAAGAGAAAATCAATGGTTTGTTTTGGCTTTTCAAAGCTTTGTAAGCAAAGAAAAAATAGAACATCTGAGGCAACCAGCGCGCAATATTAATAGAATTCGCCGAAGTCAGGTTTTTATGCGCTAAAGTTTCATCCAAAAATGCTTTTTTTACCATATCCTGGCAATCATCAAAAACACCGTCAACTTCTAATGCTTTTATATTTTGTCCTAAAGTAGTCAATTGTTTTTCCTGAATGTCGCTCACTTTTCCTGATGGATATAAAATCACCACATCAACTCCGTCAACACCTAAAAATCCGCTCGCAACAGCACCGCCCGTATCTCCGGAAGTCGCTACCAAAACGGTATTTTTATTGTCTTTTTTGTCTTTATTAAAGTACGCTAAACAACGTGACATAAAACGTGCTCCAACGTCTTTAAAAGCCATTGTTGGTCCGTGATATAATTCCAAAGAATAGATTCCTTCTTCCACTTTTACCACCGGAAAATCAAAACACAAGGTCTCGGCAATAATTTCTTTTAATTTGGCAGCCGGAATTTCATCCCCAACAAATTGATGAATCGCTTCAAAAGCGATTTCTTCGTGGCTTAAACTTTCAATTTTATCAAAAAAAGACGGATCTAAAGCCGTGATATTCTCAGGAAAATATAATCCTTTATCACTTGCTAATCCTTGTATTACCGCTTCCTGAAACGAAACTTTCGGGGCATTATGGTTTAAACTATAGTATTTCATTTTTTATTAAGTTCTTAGTAATTAGTCCTTAGTCCTTAGTCTTAGCTTTTGGAACTAAGGACTAAGGACTAGGAACTAAGTACTCATTTTTAAATAATTCTCACTCCATCAGGATTAATTTTAGAAACGTGAATCTCATAAGGCAAATTCATTTTTTCATAAACCTCGCTCATGGCTTTGGCGATTTGGTCTGCGGTGTTTTTTCCTCTGCTTAAAGCAAAAATCGACGGACCAGAGCCTGAAATTCCGGAACCCAAAGCGCCGTTTTCTAAAGCCGTTTGTTTAATCAAGTCAAATCCCGGAATCAAAACGCTTCTTAAGGGTTCTACGATTTCGTCATGAAGCGATCTTCCGATCAAATCGTAATCTTTTGTGTATAATCCGGCTATTAATCCGCCTACATTTCCCCATTGCATAATGGCGCTTTTTAGGGAAACCGTTTGTTTCAATACCGAACGCGCATCCGATGTTTTCAATTCAATCTGAGGATGAACCACAGTTGCGAACAATTCCTCAGGACTGTCAATTCGGATAATATCAAGCGGAGCATAACTTCTTACCAAAGTAAATCCGCCCAAAAGGGCAGGAGCAACGTTGTCTGCATGCGCGTTTCCGCTGGCTAATTTTTCGCCCTGCATCGCAAACTGTACTAAATCTTTACGCGAATAAGGTCTTCCTAATAATTCATTAATTCCGAAAACTGCTCCGGCAGAACTGGCAGCACTGCTTCCGATTCCGCTTCCGGCTTTGATATTTTTATAAATTTCGATTTCAAAACCAAAGTCTAATTCGTCTAAAGTTGCTAACATCGCCAAAGCCGCAACACCCGAAACGTTTTTCTCGGTTTCCAAAGGCAAATCGGCACCTACAATTTTAGTAATACGAACTCCTTTTTCAGCTGTTTTACGAACAATCATTTCATCGCCCGCAGTGTCTAGGCAAAGTCCAAGAACGTCAAATCCGCACGAAAGATTCGCAATAGTTGCCGGGCAAAATAGTTTAATTTGTGTCATAAAGTTATAAAGTCTTAAAGTCGAAAGTCTTGTTGAATGTCTTAAAATCAAAAGTGGATTACTTTCCGACTTTATGACATTCGACTTTCAGACTTAATTATATGTTTCCAATTCGAATTACATCTGCAAAAATTCCTGAAGCGGTAACGGCTGCTCCGGCTCCGGCTCCTTTGATCAATAAAGGCTGATCTACGTAACGATCGGTGTAGAACAACACGATATTGTCTTTTCCTTCCAGATTGTAAAAAGGATGCTCTTTTGGAATGAATTGCAGACCCACGCTTGCTTTTCCGTTTTCGAATTTTGCTACGTATTTCAAACGGGAATCTTTGGCTAAAGCCTCTTCGTAAATTCCGTTAAAATGTTCCGCATGTTTGATTAACGATGCAAAAAAATCTTCGTTATTTGTTGTTGCTAAACATTCGGCTGGTAAGAACGATTCGTTTGCGATGGCGTCAATATCCATTTCGTAACCGCTTTCGCGAATCAAGATTAAGATCTTACGGGCAACATCTATTCCGCTTAAGTCAATTTTCGGATCCGGTTCTGTGAAACCCTGAACTCCGGCTTCTTTTACCACATCATGAAAAGAATTATTCTTGTCAAAATTGTTGAAAATAAAGTTCAGACTTCCGGATAAAACCGCTTGTATTTTATGCACTTTATCACCTGAAGCAATTAAGTTTTTTACGGTATCGATAATCGGCAATCCAGCCCCAACATTCGTTTCAAATAAAAATGGAGCGTTGTATTGGCGTGATAAGCTTTTTAGCTTTTTATAATTATCATAAGCAGATGAACACGCGATTTTGTTACAAGTTACAACGGCAATACTTTCTTTTAGAAATTTTTCATACATTTCAGAAACAGTTGCGTTTGCTGTAATATCCACAAAAATACTGTTGCGTAAATTCAGTTCTTTTGCACGCGCGATAAATTCTGTTGGAATTGCAGATTCTCCTCTATCCAAATCGGCTTGCCAGTCTTTTAAAGAAATTCCGTCTTCATTAAAAAGCATTTTTCTGGAGTTTGACAAAGCAATTACACGAACATTAATTTTTAGATTTTCCTTTAGGAATTTCTTTTGATTGTGAATCTGCTCGATGAATTTTTCACCTACATTTCCAACGCCCATTACAAATAAGTTCAATTGTTTTGTGTTTTCTTCGAAGAAATTTTCGTGTAACGTATTCAATGCTTTTTTCACATCTCTTTCGTTAATTACGGCTGAAATATTTCTTTCAGAAGCACCTTGCGCAATGGCACGGATGTTCACGTTATTTTTTCCTAAAGTACTGAACATTCTTCCGCTCAGACCCTGGTGGTTTTTCATGTTTTCACCTACCAAAGCAATAATGCAAAGGTCTTTTTCCACAATACAAGGATCGATTTTGTTTTGTAAAATCTCAACTTCAAAAGCTTTGTTGATGGCTTCTTCAGCATTATCAGCATCCGAATTTAAAATTCCGATACAAATAGAATGCTCAGAAGATGCCTGAGTGATAAAAATAACATTGATTTTTTCGTGTGACAATACTTCAAACAAACGTTTTGATGAACCTGAAACCCCAATCATTCCCGGACCTTCAAGAGTTAACAACGAAATATGTTCAATATGGCTGATTCCTTTTACAGGAGTAGTCTGTTCTGAAATTTTATCAGAAATCAAAGTTCCAACCGCTTTTGTATCAAAAGTATTTTTGATTAAAATTGGAATATTCTTTCTTAAAACCGGCTGAATAGTTGGCGGATATAATACTTTGGCACCAAAATGAGACAATTCCATCGCTTCCTGATACGAAATGTTGGCAATTGGCTGTGCCTGTTTTACGATTTTAGGGTTGGCAGTAAACATTCCGTTTACGTCAGTCCAGATTTCAAGCTGTTCGGCATCAAGTGCTCCTGCAAGAATCGCAGCAGTATAATCAGAACCGCCACGGCCTAAAGTGGTAGTGATTCCGTCAAGAGTTAAGGCTATAAATCCCGGTAAAATATTAATTTGAGATTCGTTTTCTGCAAAATATTCCTGAATCAATTGATTGGATATGTCAAAATTGACAGCAGCTTTTCCGAAATCGGCATTTGTTTTAATTAACTCACGACTGTCTTTATACACAGCACTTTTATCGATTAGCTGATACGCCTGAGCAATAATGTAGGAAGAAAGCAATTCTCCAAAACTTAAAATTGTGTCTTCAGTTCTTGGAGATAATTCTCCCAATAAGAAACAGCCATCCAATAAAGTTTCCAGATGGTTGATGATTCTTTTTATATGGCTTAACAAGCTGCTCTGCTCGCTAACCGGAATAAGTTCCTTTAAGGTATCAAGATGTTTTTTCTCTATTTCGGCAACAATGTCCCTGAAGCTTTCATCATTTTCTGCTGCTTTTGCTGCCGCCAACTGCAACAAGTCTGTTACTTTGCTTAATGCGGAAACAACAACAACTAATTTATTTTCTTTAGAATTCTGGCTTATAATTTCGAGAACTAGTTTTATATTTTGGGCATTGGCAACCGAAGTTCCGCCAAATTTTAATACTTTCATTTTGATGTTTTTTTTCTTTTATGCAAATATTTTTATGTATCCAAAGCCTTTCTTCTTTCAGGAAAAAAAGTATAGATAAGCAGGATTATATGTGAAATGTATACCCCTAAGGGGTAGTAGTTGTTGTAGTAGAAATTGTTGTAGCAGCAGTTGCAACTCTTGTTGGAGCTGTCATTGCAGATTGATATTTGTTGCTGTTACGTTCCATTTTTAATTTTTCAAAAGTACAGTTTTTTATAAAAGTTAAAAAGGTAAATTTCGTTTTTGCGAATATTTCAATATTTCAAATGAAAGAATTTTAATATTGGACATTTGTTAAAAATGCATATCTAAATATGACTTATTCGTATATTTAATCTGATTTATAGGATCCGGAAATAGACTTTCTAAAACATTGCAACTAAAATAATACCCAAAAAGCAATAGATTCAGCGGAATATTTTATTAAATGAATAACAATGGCAGATCCGTAAGATGAAATATTTTATTATTGTTATAAAATGTTGCTTTTTAATATTGATTTGTTGAATTTTGACATCTTAAAGAAAAGATCAAATGAGCGATATCCATTATATAAGTACTGAAACCTTAAATTTAGAATCTGTACAGGAAATAATAGTCAATCAGAAGAAGCTGGAACTGTCTGAGGAAGCTAAAGTTAATTTGCAGAAATGCCGCGATTATCTGGATAAAAAAATGGCTTCACATTCGGAACCTATTTACGGAATCAATACAGGTTTTGGATCGCTTTGTAATGTGAAGATTTCAAATGAAAACTTATCGAAACTTCAGGAAAATTTAGTAAAATCACATGCCTGCGGAACTGGAGAAGAAGTCCCATCTGAAATTGTAAAGCTGATGCTCTTTCTTAAAATCCAGTCTTTAAGTTATGGACATTCAGGTATTCAGCTTCAGACCGTAAGCCGTTTGATTGATTTTTATAATAATGACATTCTTCCTGTAATATATACTCAGGGTTCACTTGGTGCTTCCGGAGATTTAGCACCTTTGGCACATTTATCATTGCCATTATTAGGAGAAGGTGAAGTGCTTTTTGAAGGTAATAGAATGGCTTCCGCCGAAGTTTTAAAACATTTTAACTGGGAACCAATCATTTTACAGTCAAAAGAAGGTTTGGCATTATTGAATGGAACACAGTTTATGGGTGCTTACGGAGTTCATATATTGATTAAAGCGTATAAATATTCGTATTTGGCAGACTTAATCGGAACGATTTCATTAGAAGCTTTTGATGGAAGAATCGAACCCTTCAACGAATTGATCCATTTTATACGTCCCCATAAAGGTCAGATTATAACAGCTCAGCGAATTAATGAATTTTTAGAAGGAAGCCAGATTATTACTCAGGAGAAAAAACACGTTCAGGATCCATATTCTTTCCGTTGTATGCCACAGGTTCACGGTGCTTCTAAAGATGCGATTGATTACGTCCGAAAAGTATTCAAGACCGAAATTAATTCCGTTACGGATAATCCTAACATATTTATAGAAAGTGATGAAATTATTTCAGGAGGAAATTTTCACGGACAGCCCTTGGCATTGGCTTTGGATTTTATGGCAATTGCGTTAGCCGAATTAGGAAGTATTTCTGAAAGAAGAATCTATCAGTTAATTTCAGGATTACGTAATCTTCCGGCATTTTTGGTAGATAATCCGGGATTAAATTCGGGATTGATGATTCCACAATATACAGCTGCCAGTATTGTAAGCCAGAATAAGCAATTAGCAACTCCGTCCAGTATTGATAGTATTGTATCCAGTAACGGACAGGAGGATCATGTGAGTATGGGAGCAAATGGAGCCACAAAAGCATTACGTGTAATGGAGAATTTGGAACGAATTTTAGCAATTGAATTATTGAATGCATCCCAAGCGATTGCGTACAGAGAACCTTTGAAATCCAGTGATTTTATTGAGATGTTTTTAAGTTCATACAGAGAAATTGTGCCTTTAGTTAAGGAAGACAGAATCCTTCATTATGATATTGAAAAGACAATTTCTTTCCTCAATAGTTTTCAAATTGAAAATGATTTGTTAACAATGGCTTAACATATCAAACGATTAATGAAGTAATTTTGCACTATTAAAAAGATAAAAATGTCAATAAACAGTATTTTCCAATTTTTAGTGCCGAAAGACAAAAAATTCTTTCCACTTTTTGAAGAAGCTTCAAGCAATTTAATTGAATTGGCTTCTAATTTACACGAAGCTGTAAACCTTCCATTGAAAGAAAGAGAAGTTCTTTTTCAGAGAATTGATGAGTTAGAGCAAAGAGGAGAAGATATTACGCGTCAGACCAACTTGGAATTGAGCAGAAACTTCATTACTCCGTTTGACAGAGAAGATATTCATACATTAATTACTTCTATTGACAATGTGGCTGATTACCTTCACGGTGCAGCAAGCAGAATGAGATTATATCAGGTTGATAAGATTACAAAATCTATCAGAAAAATGACAGAAATCAACCTTGAAGCTTGTCAAAACATTGACAGTGCAGTAAAAGAGTTGAGAAATTTAAAGAATTTCAAAGTCATTAAAGATGCTTGTGCCAGAATCAACAAACTGGAAAACAAGTCTGATAATGTTTATAACAAAGCAGTTTTTGAAATTTTTGAAAACGAAACAGATGCTAAAAATATTATTAAATATAAAGAAGTGTTATCTGTTTTAGAATCAGCAACAGACAAATGTAAAAGCGTTGCTAACATATTGGAATCCATTTCCGTAAAACATTCTTAAATTCAATTTATTTCATTCTGAAGTTATAATTTTATGACGCTACTTATAATTATTATAGTATTAGCTTTAATTTTTGATTACATCAATGGTTTTCATGATGCTGCAAATGCTATAGCTACAGTTGTTGCGACAAAAGTACTTACGCCTTTTCAGGCTGTTGTATGGGCAGCATTTTTTAACTTTTTAGCTTACTGGGTTTTTGGATTTGGAGTTGCAGATACTGTTGCAAAAACGGCAAACACAATGGATATCAATCTTATTGTAATTCTTGCCGGAGTAATTGCGGCAATTTGCTGGAACTTGCTAACCTGGTGGTTAGGAATTCCTTCAAGTTCTTCCCATACATTAATTGGTGGTTTTGCCGGTGCAGCAATCGCACATGCCATTGCAGTTCATGGTTTTTCAGGTTATGTTGGAGAAGATGGTACAACAAGATATTGGTATGAAATAGTAAGCTGGTACAAAGCAGGAAAGGATGGAGGCATGCCTTCGGGAGTTCTTATTATTGTGGCCTTTATTGTTTTAGCACCTCTATTGGGAGCAATGGCTTCCTACTTAATTTCGATTTGGCTACTGAATGCTTCCAAGAAAAATATTTTGCCTAAAATTCTTACTGTTGCCTTAATGATTTTTACAGCAGTTTTTATCTATTACCAAATGATTCCTTATGAAGAAATCGTTAAAGATGGAGGTAAGCCGCGTTTTGAATCCTCTATTTTTTGGAGTGTAGTATTTGAAGCGCACAATATAAAATGGTTTTTGGTTGGTTTTATTATTTATTGCATTTCAGCATTTGCCTTAATATTTAGCAGTCTGAATCTTCATCAGGCAGACGGTGCATTGAAAAAAATGCAATTACTGTCATCAGCAGCTTTTAGTTTGGGACACGGTGGAAATGATTCACAAAAAGTAATGGGTATTATTGCAGCAGCAGTTGCAGTTTATATCAACTCCAATCCCGGTGTTCATATGGATGCCTGGTTAGATGTTGTACTTCCATCAGATGACGGGGCTTTTAAAATGCCGTCATGGATACCTCTAGCTTGTTATTCTGCTATTGCTGCAGGTACATTAAGTGGTGGGTGGAAAATTGTAAAAACGATGGGGTCTAAAATCACGAAAGTAACTTCTTTTGAAGGTGTTGCTGCTGAAACTGCAGGAGCTTTAACCTTATATTTTACAGAACATTTTAAAGTTCCGGTAAGTACAACACATACTATTACTGGTTCCATTATTGGAGTTGGTTTAACAAAACGTGTATCAGCTGTGCGATGGGGAGTAACTGTAAGTTTATTATGGGCTTGGGTTTTGACAATCCCTGTATCAGCTTTATTAGCAGGAATTGTGTATTATATTTTAAGTATTTTTGTATAGAAATATATTTGAAAAACATAATAAAAAAGCTGGTTTCTAAATTTGAAACCAGCTTTTTTTATTTAAAAGCATTAAAGATTTATTCTTTAAGGAACACATAATCTTTTCCTCCTTGTTTTAAAATCAATTCTTTTTTCTCTGCATTGAATTCTATTATTACTCCGGCCGGATCAAATTTAAATACATTTGAAGCAGTTGGCTCTAATGGAAAAGAAGGTTGTCCTGTTGCTTGTGCAATCAAGGTGCTTTCTTTTTTGGTAATATTTATTTTTATAGGAATTTGTGAGCTTCCATAAGTTCCTAAATAAGAATCCAATGTAACCGCTGTTATTTCTACATTGCTAAAAGAAGGCATTTGAAAAGGTTTGTTAAAATAAGAGCTTAATGCGCATAGAAGGATATTGTTGTTGTCATATCCCATTGCACCATTAGATGTTATGGCTAGAGCTAATTTTTCATTTGGGAAGTAACTTAAAATAGATCTGAATCCGTCAATTCCTCCTGTGTGACCGTAACTTTTTCTTTCAAAATAAGGAAATTCAAGAATTCCCATTCCAAATTTATCTTTTATTGTTTTCATCAGATTCAGGTTTTCTGCTGAAACTATTTTTCCGGCAAAAAGATTTTCAATAAAAATATTCAAGTCCGTTGGATTAGAAACAATTGCTCCGGCCCCAAGCGGAATCGACATGTCGGTATCTTTTTCCTTTTCCCATTTTCCGGATAAAGTATAAGAATTAGACTCGTTGTTTTCTAAACTAATTTTTCCTCCCAAATAAGTGTTTTTCAATTTTAAAGGTTTAACAATTTTCTGATTTAGGATTTCGCTATACGATTTTTTATAAACGTCTTCCAGGATAAATGTCAGTAAAATGTAATTTGAATTGCTGTATTGTCCTTTTGTATCTGGTTCAAAAACAATATTTCCCGCAGCTATTCTCTCTGTCATTTTAATCCTTGACTGTGGCTCGGTATGCCAATTTAAATATTCCGGATCATTTGTAAAATCATGAATTCCGCTTCTGTGATTCAATAAGTTGCTGATGTTTATTTTATTAGCGTTTTTTACCTTTGGAAAATATTTGTCAATAGTCTGACTTAGGTTTATCTTTTTTTCTTCGACAGCTTTAAAAATCATTGATGCAGTAAACATTTTTGAAATAGAACCAATTCTGTATTTTGTATTATTTGTTGATTTTTTTGAACTGGCAAGGTCGTCAAAACCTATTGATTTGGTGTAAATCGTTTTTCCGTTTTCAGAAATAGCAATGCTTCCCATGAACTTATTGTTTATTTCCAGAATCTGAAATAAACTGTCAAGTCTTTTTGTATTGAAATTTTGGGAGAACCCGCTCGTAACAATAAGAGCTAATAAACTGGTAATGATAATTTTTTTCATGAGAGTGTTTTTTGATTGATTGATTTTTTGAGCTTTAGTAATAAGGTGATGAGGAAATAAAATATAATAATTGATAATAGCATTACAGGAATAAACCAATTTCCGAGAACTTCGGTTGTTTGATTTTTGATCTGATCATGTGAACTGGTTATTCCTAATACAAAAACAGATAGAGATTCTTTTTTCATATGAAGGCCAACAAGAGATGGATTGATAATTTTGGCAAAAATTAGAAAAACGAATCCGAAAAGAAACAAATACATAATAAAGAAAAAGATGTATGAAACCCCATTCGTAAAGTTGAGTACTAAGGCTTTGAAAACATGGATTGGATTGAATGTTTTGGTTGCCTGTTCCAGTTTTTTATCAGCAACAAGTGGTTTTAAAACTTCTTCAGGTGATCCTAGTTTTTCAATAATATCTAAAAGTGAATCTAACTGATTGGTTTCATTTTTATGCTGAATAGCTTCAAAAATATGGCTGTTAAATTCCATATAAATATCATCCTGATTGATTTTTGATAATGAAGCTGTCGCTCTTTTGATTCGCTTCATGTAATCAGTATAGATTCTTTCTGAAGCTTTTTGTTTGAATTTTATGTCTTCTATTCTCATTGAATGATTTTTTTGATTGATTTTTCCAGATTTTCCCAATAAGTATTCATTTGAACCAGTGTTTCTATTCCGGCTTCAGTTAATGAATAATATTTTCTTGGAATACCAGTTTCCTGTTCTACCCATTTTGATTCGACCAGTTCTTCTGTTTTTAGTCTATTCATTAATGGATAAAGTGTTCCCTCAGCAATTTCTATTTCGGTATGTTTCTTTATCTGTTCAATAAGTTCATAACCATAGTACTCATTATTTTTGAGTACGTTCAGAATAATGAAAGTTAATGTGCCTTTCTTTACCTGTGATTTCCAGTTGATTACAAATGTTTCATTCATTTGACAAATGTATAACAAAATACATAGTATAACAAAGTATATAGCTAAATATTTTTATTAATTATTTAAACGATTGGATATCAATATTTTAAATAATTATAATTTTTACTTTCTAAAGTTTTTGTGATTGTGTTTACGTTTGTAATGGGTTTGTTTTAAACTTTTTTTATCTTCAGAAATGACACTAATAGTGCCATCAATTTCCAGCATACAAAGTTTAACCTCTGTAAAATGTTCTAACCCATGCTCACGTATAGCTTCTTTTAATTCGTCATGAGAAATATCTAATTTACTTAAAGCATTAAAATCCAGTTTCCCGTCGTGAATTAGAATTTCAGGTTTGTCTAATAGTAGATTACCAAGTATTTTGTACTTGTGAGTTAATTTTTTAATGATAAAATTAATTATAAATAAAACTAATGCGGCAACTAAACCTCCTAAAAGACTTGTGTCTGGCCCTACCATTGCATTTTGAACTGAATTGCTAATCAGTAAAATCAAAATAATATCGGCAGTATTTAATTGGGAAAGTTCTTTTTTTCCGAATATTCTTAGTGCAATTGTCATAAAGAAATAAACTGCAACACTTCTACAAATAATATCAAGATAGGGGTAAAGTACCATTTTATTTTAATTTAAAAATCTTTGTCAAATTTTGAAAACCTGACAAAGATTGATGATTAATTTTTCCTGTTTAAATATTAGAAAAAAAGTATTATAACTTAAAATTCTTCTCAATTGCCCTGATCATTTCACCTGCAATATCTTTATTAGTAGCTCCTTCAATTCCTTCAAGTCCTGGTGAAGAATTTACTTCCAGAAGTAGCGGACCTTTCGAAGAACGAATAATATCAACACCTGCAACTTTTAAGTCCATTGCTTTGGCTGCTTTTATGGCGATTTTTTTCTCTTCAGGAGTCACTTTTATCACAGATGCAGTTCCTCCAAGATGAATATTGGCCCTGAATTCTCCAGGCATTGCTTCACGCTGAATAGCAGCAACAACTTTTCCGTCAATAACAAAACAACGAATATCTTTTCCATTGGCTTCCTTAATGAATTCTTGAACCAGAATATTGGCATTTAAGCTTTTAAAAGCATTAATAACACTTTCAGCAGCTTTTTTTGTTTCAGCCAATACTACGCCTTTCCCCTGAGTTCCTTCTAATAATTTGACAATTAAAGGAGAACCTCCAACCATTTTAATCAAATTGTCTGTATCCAAAGGAGAATTAGCAAAACCTGTTGTTGGAATATCAATTCCACTGTTTAAAAGCAATTGTAATGAATATAATTTATCACGTGACTGCGTTATGGCTGAAGCCGAATTTAAGCAGAAAACTTTCAAAGCCTCAAATTGACGCGTTAAGGCACAACCATAAAAAGTGATACTTGGTCGGATTCTTGGAATAATAGCATCAAATTCATTTAGTATTTTTCCGCCACGATAATGAATTTCTGGTGTTTTGGCATCGAGTTTCATGTAACATTCCTTTATGTTTAAAAAATGCATTTCATGACCGCGCATTTCTCCCGCTTCCATAATTCGCTTATTGCTGTATAATTCCGGATTGCTGGCCAAAAGTCCAATTCGTAAGCCGGAAGTCGCTTTTTCAGAATTTTGATATAATTCTTTTAATGTTTCAGTTGATGGCTGTCCCAAAAGATATTTTTCCTCAGGATCAACTAATACGCGTCCACTCATGGCTTCACGACCTAAAAGCATACGAAACCCCATAGAGTCACGATTGGTCAAGGTCATTTCTATAGGCCATTTTATTTCTCCCAGTTTTATACTGGTCTGAATTACATAACGATGTTCCCTAAAACCGCTTGAACTTTTTACGATTCTTTTATCTACTAACGGGGCTTCACAATGTATGATAGTTTTAGTATTATTCTGAATCGGATTAATATCAAATTTTACCCAATTGGCATCATTTTTTATAAACGGAGCTATATTTATTGCATGCATTGCTGAAGTTTTAGCACCAGAATCAACACGGGCTTTTATTGTCGGAATTCCTAATTCTGGAAATGCACACCATTCTTCACTCCCTAAAATGACTTTATTCTGAAACATATATTGTTTTTTATTATAGAAATTTAATACTCAAAAGTAGCTATTTGCTTTTATTAAAGATAGTCAATTATCTAAAAAAAATACCCGTTAAGTTATGAAAACGTAACGGGTATATTATTTTTATTATAAATTTTGAAGATTTAAGGATTTGTAGGTTCCTCTGCTTTATGTATTTCTACTGAAAGTTCCTGAGAATCATCTTTTAAATCCATTAAGATTTCATCACCTGAATGTATTTTTGAAGTAATAATTTCTTCAGCCAATAAATCTTCAACATATTTCTGAATTGCTCTTTTTAGAGGTCTTGCACCAAATTGTCTGTCAAAACCTTTTTCAGCAATAAATGCTTTAGCTTTATCAGTAAGACTCAAATTGTATCCAAGTTCAGAAATACGAGCATATAATTTTTTAAGCTCAATTTCGATAATCAAATCAATATCATGTTTCTCTAATGCGTTGAATACGATTACATCATCAATTCTGTTTAAGAATTCAGGAGCAAAGGTTTTTTTCAATGCATTTTCAATAATGCTTTTAGAGTTTTCATCAGCCTGAGCCACTTTTGCAGCTGTTCCGAAACCTACGCCTTGTCCAAAATCTTTTAACTGACGGGCTCCAACATTAGAAGTCATGATGATGATAGTGTTTTTAAAGTCTATTTTGCGACCTAAACTATCTGTCAAATATCCATCATCAAGAACCTGAAGCATCATATTGAACACATCCGGATGCGCTTTTTCGATCTCGTCTAAAAGAACAACACAATATGGTTTTCTACGAACTTTTTCAGTCAATTGACCACCCTCTTCGTAACCAACGTATCCCGGAGGCGCTCCCACTAAACGAGAGATCGCAAATTTCTCCATGTATTCACTCATGTCGATACGAACTAACGCATCTTCAGAATCAAACAATTCTTTTGCTAATACTTTTGCTAATTGAGTTTTACCAACTCCGGTCTGACCTAAGAAAATGAACGAACCAATTGGTTTATTCGGATCTTTAAGCCCGGCTCTGTTACGTTGAATAGAACGTGCAATTTTCAATACAGCTTCGTTTTGACCAATTACTTTATTCTGAATCAATTCAGGTAATTTCGCCAATTTGTTACTTTCCGTCTGTGCTATTCTGTTAACAGGAATTCCGGTCATCATAGAAACAACATCCGCTACATTATCTTCTGTAACTTCAATTCTGTTGTTTTTAGAATCCTCTTCCCATTGTTCCTGAGCAACTGCCAAATCTTTTTCAATGCGTTTTTCATCGTCACGAAGTTTGGCTGCTTCTTCATATTTTTGTTTCTTAACGACCATGTTTTTGTTTTCACGCACTTCTTCTAACTGTCGCTCCAAATCAAGAATTTGTTTAGGAACATCAATATTAGTAATGTGTACACGAGAACCCGCTTCATCAAGAGCATCAATAGCTTTGTCCGGTAAAAAACGCTCAGACATGTATCTGTTTGTTAATTTAACACAAGCTTCAATAGCTTCCTGAGTGTAAGTAACATTATGGTGATCTTCGTATTTGTCTTTTATATTATTTAAGATTGCAATAGTTTCCTCAACAGAAGTCGGTTCAACAATTACTTTTTGAAAACGTCTTTCTAAAGCACCATCTTTCTCAATATATTGTCTGTACTCATCAAGAGTTGTAGCACCAATACATTGGATTTCTCCTCTAGCCAAAGCAGGTTTAAACATGTTGGATGCATCAAGCGAACCAGTTGCTCCACCAGCACCTACAATGGTATGAATCTCATCAATAAAAAGAATGATATCATCATTTTTCTCAAGCTCATTCATAACAGCTTTCATTCTTTCTTCAAACTGACCGCGGTATTTTGTTCCGGCAACTAAACTAGCCAAATCAAGCGTTACCACACGTTTATTAAAAAGAATACGAGATACTTTCTTTTGAATGATACGTAAAGCAAGTCCTTCTGCAATAGCAGATTTACCAACTCCAGGCTCTCCAATTAAAAGTGGGTTGTTCTTTTTTCTACGGCTAAGGATTTGAGATACGCGTTCAATTTCTTTCTCGCGTCCTACTACAGGATCTAGTTTTCCTTCTTCTGCCATTTCTGTTAAATCTCTCCCAAAATTATCTAAAACCGGAGTCTTTGATTTTTTGTTTGACTTATTGGCCGGATTATTAAAACTACTTTCTTTAAGACTGTCATCTTGTCCTGAATCATCATTATATGATTCGTTTTTTGGCAAGTTTTCTAAGAATTCTTCTTCGCTTGGAGTCATATTTAAATATTGTTCTTTAGCTATATCATAATCAATTTTCAGCTTATTCAATAGCTTGGTTGTTGGATCGTTTTCGTTTCGTAAGATACATAAAAGTAGGTGCGCCGTGCTAATCGACGAGCTTTGAAATACTTTAGCTTCAAGGAAAGTGGTCTTCAGGGCTCTCTCTGCCTGTCGGGTAAGATGAAGATTTTTCTTTTCCGCATTTACTTCAACGCTCTGGTTGGCTGGACTCAGTATTTCTACCTTCCTGCGTAAATGATCTAAATCGACTGCCAGGTTATTAAGGATATGAATGGCTTTTCCGTTTCCATCCCTTAAAATACCCAGCATTAGATGTTCAGTACCAATAAAGTCGTGACCTAAACGAAGGGCTTCTTCTTTACTGTATGTAATAACATCTTTTACTCTTGGTGAAAAATTATCATCCATAATATATAATTAGGTATTGTAAATTTAGTGAATTAGTCTTTGAAAAACAAAAACCATACCTTTCAGGAACACCTGTCAGCTAAGAGACAAAAAAAATAATAATAAAACAGTTAAAAAAGGCTTAATTTATTAACCAAAACAGGAAATAAAGTTGTTAATAAATCATTGAAATAAGTGTGTGAAAATAGGTATAAAAATTTCAAAAAACCGTATCTTGGCACGCTTTGAAACTAATATAATTATTTAATATAACAACTTATGTCTGAAGGAGAAAAGTTAATTCCTATTAACATCGAAGATGAAATGAAATCAGCTTACATCGATTATTCGATGTCAGTAATCGTATCAAGAGCGCTTCCGGATGTTAGAGATGGCTTGAAACCAGTGCATCGTAGAGTGCTTTACGGAATGTATGATTTAGGAGTTTTTTCGAATAAAGCCCATAAAAAATCCGCCAGAATTGTCGGTGAAGTTTTAGGAAAGTATCACCCACACGGAGATACATCAGTATATGATGCTATGGTTCGTATGGCACAGGAGTGGAGCATGCGCTATCTTTTGGTAGATGGTCAGGGTAACTTTGGTTCTGTAGATGGAGATAGTCCGGCTGCAATGCGTTACACTGAAGCAAGAATGAAAAAGATTTCGGAAGAAATCATGGCTGATATCGAAAAAGAGACAGTTGATTTTCAATTGAACTTTGATGATACTTTATATGAGCCAAAGGTAATGCCTACAAGAGTTCCTACCTTATTAATTAATGGAGCAACGGGTATTGCGGTTGGTATGGCTACTAACATGCCACCTCACAATTTAACTGAAGTTATCAATGGAACTCTGGCGTACCTTGATAATAATGATATCGAAATAGATGAATTAATAACACATATTAAAGCTCCTGATTTTCCAACAGGTGGAATTATATATGGTTATGAAGGTGTTCGCGAAGCATTTAAAACAGGTAGAGGACGTATTGTAATGCGTGCTAAAGTAGGTTTTGAGGAAGTTGACGGACGTGAATCTATTATTGTTACTGAAATTCCATATCAGGTTAATAAAGCTGATATGATTAAGCGTACAGCTGATTTGGTTAACGAAAAGAAAATTGAAGGTATTGCCAATATTCGTGATGAATCTGACAGAAATGGTATGCGTATCGTTTATATTTTGAAACGTGATGCTACACCAAACGTCGTTTTGAATACCTTATATAAATTTACTCAATTACAATCTTCATTTAGTGTAAACAATATTGCATTAGTAAAAGGCCGCCCACAAATGCTGAATCTGAAAGACATGATTCACTATTTTATTGAGCACCGTCACGATGTTGTTGTCCGTAGAACGCAGTTTGAATTGCGTAAAGCAGAAGAAAGAGCTCATATTTTAGAAGGTTTGATCATCGCTTCAGATAATATTGATGAAGTAATTGCCATTATCAGGGGTTCTAAAAATACAGAGGAAGCCCGTGAAAAATTAATTGAAAGATTCAGTCTTTCCGATATTCAGTCTCGTGCTATTGTTGAAATGCGTCTTCGTCAGCTTACCGGTCTGGAACAGGACAAATTAAGAGCAGAGTATGAAGAATTAATGAAATTAATCGAGCATTTGAAAGCTTTATTGGCAGATGTAAATTTAAGAACTAATTTAATCAAAGAAGAACTTATTGAGATTCGTGATAAATATGGGGACGAGAGACGTTCTCAAATAGAATATTCTGGTGGTGATGTAAGTATTGAAGACTTAATTGCTGATGAGAATGTAGTAATTACTATTTCACATGCAGGTTACATCAAGCGTACCAATCTAACAGAATACAAAACTCAGAACAGAGGAGGAGTTGGACAAAAAAGTGCCGGTACAAGAGATCAGGATTTCTTAGAGCATATGTATGTGGCAACAAACCATCAATATATGATGTTCTTTACACAAAAAGGAAAATGTTTCTGGATGCGCGTTTATGAAATTCCGGAAGGTAGCAAGACTGCAAAAGGTAGAGCGATTCAAAACTTAGTGAATATTGAAAGTGATGATAAAGTAAAAGCTTTTATTTGTACACAAGACTTAAAAGATAAAGATTACATCAACAGTCATAACCTTGTAATGGTTACAAAACAAGGTCAGGTTAAGAAAACTTCTTTGGAGAAATATTCTAAACCAAGGGTGAATGGTGTTGCTGCTATTACCATTAAGGAAGGAGATGAGTTACTTGAAGCAAAATTAACCAACGGAGAAAGTCAAATTATCTTAGCTGTTAAGTCTGGTAAATTAGTTCGTTTTGAAGAAACCAAAACACGTCCTATGGGAAGAACAGCTTCTGGAGTTCGTGGAATTACCTTAAAAGATGATACCGATGAAGTAATTGGTATGGTTACTGTAGATAAGGATAATATCAACGATTCTCAAATTCTTGTTGTAACTGAAAACGGATATGGAAAACGTACCAAATTAGTTGATGAAGATGGTGAAGATGTTTACAGAATCACAAACCGAGGAGGAAAAGGGGTAAAAACACTTAATATTACTGAAAAAACAGGGAAATTAATTTCGATAAATGCGGTAACGGACGCTGATGATTTAATGATCATCAATAAATCCGGATTAACTATCAGAATGGCTATCGAAGATTTACGTGTAATGGGTCGTGCAACGCAAGGAGTTCGATTGATTAATTTAAAAGGTAAAGATTCTATCGCTGCTGTTACAAAAGTTATGAAAGATGATGTTGCGGAAGTTATTGTGGATGAAGATGGAAATGTTATTGAATCTGCAATAGAAAGAGTAAAACCTGATTTGGAAGTTTTGGAAGATGACGGAACTGTAGAAGATGATGAAGAGGATGACTCAGATGATGAAGTGGAAGACGAAGATGATTCTGAAGAAGAAGAATCTGAAGAATAAATAAATTGCAGAAAATTAAAATTAAATATACAAATTGAATATTATGAAAAGTAAATATGTAATACTTGCGTCAGCATTACTGATTTCAGTAGCTACTTTTGCTCAAAAGGATCAGATTAAAAGTGCTGAAAAAGCTTTGAAAAGCGGAGACGCTCAAGGAGCCATAACGATATTGAAAGATGCTGAAAATACAGTAGCGAATGCAAAAGATACTGAACAGGCTCAATACTATTTTGTTATTGGGAATGCTTATTTGGGTCTTGCTGACAAAAATGTAGAAGCTGGGAAAAACTTGTCTTTGGCAGCTGAGAGTTATAAAAAACTGATTGATTTAGAAAAAACATCAGGAAAACAAAAGTATTCAACTCAGGCAGCTACATCAATTACTCAAATTAAAGGAAAATTGATTAATGCAGCTATTGCTGATACCCAAGCTAATAAACAGGCAGAAGGAGCAAAAAAATTGTATGATGCTTATCTGTTGGATCAAAAAGATACAATCAATTTGTACTATGCTGCATCTACATATGTAAACGCACAAGATTATGATGCTGCACTTACTGCTTATGATGAATTAAAGAAATTGAATTATTCAGGAAAAGGGACTAATTATTTAGCTGTAAGTAAAGTTTCAGGAAATCAGGATAACTTTGCTACTGCAAAAGAAAGAGATCAGGCAGTGAAATTAGGAACTCACGAAAAGCCAGAAACTGAAAATATTCCTTCTAAAAGAGGTGAAATATATAAAAATATTGCGTTAATACTAGTTCAGAAAGGTCGTGTTGAAGATGCCAAAAAAGCAATTTCTGATGCAAGAAAATCTAACCCGGACGATACTTCATTAATTCTTACTGAAGCAAATTTATATCTGGATACTAAAGATTATGAAACATACAAAAAATTAGTTGGTGAAGCATTACAAAAGGAGCCTAATAATAAAGAATTGATTTTTAATCTTGGTGTTATCAGTGCCAACGCTAATAATGCTGCAGATGCTGAAAAGTACTATCTTAAGGTTATTGAAATTGATCCAAATTATGCCAATGCATATCTTAATCTTGCAGCCTTAAAATTAGAAGCTGAAAAACCTATTATTGATGAAATGAATAAATTAGGGACTTCAGATAAAGATACTAAACGTTACAATGTGCTTAAGGCAAAAAGACAAGAAGTATTTAAAGGTGTGATTCCATATCTTAAAAAAGCAAATGAGTTAGATCCTAAAAATGAAGATGTAAAGAAAACTTTATTGGGAGTTTATAGCGCATTGGAAATGACTGCTGAAGCAAAAGCTTTAAAAGCAAAATAAATTTAATTCATTGAAATCATATTTATTGATAAACTTAAAAAGGAACAAAACGAATTTTGTTCCTTTTTTTTATTTCCCAATTTAAAGATTCATATGATGAATTTTAATAAGTAGTATTGTAAATGAAACGTGTGTCAGATTACATTTATTAGATATGCTTTTATTAAAATATTCATTTTTTGAATTGATTTACATAAAAAAGTAAGCCTTATTATTTAATAACAAGGCTTACTATGTCAGTAGATTATACTAGTTTCTCTTCAAGGTCTGATAAAAGGAGGAAGTAATTGACTACAAACTTCTCCGAAACCAAGTCTAACTTCCGCATTTTCACAGAAACCTCTAAAAATAACAGTATCATTATCTTCAATAAATTTCCTTTCACTGCCATCTTTTAATTTTAATGGTTTTTGACCGCCCCATGTCAATTCCAGCATAGAACCAAAACTATCCGGAGTAGGTCCTGAAATTGTTCCTGAACCCATCATGTCACCAGAATTAACACGACAACCATTAGAGGTATGATGCGCCAATTGCTGAGCCATTGACCAGTATAAATATTTGAAATTTGATCTAGAGATAATAGTTTCTTCCTTGTCTTCAGGTTTTAATGAAACTTCCAAATTAATATCAAATGTCTTTTTTCCTTTTGTTTGTAAATAGGGAAGTGGTGATGGATCTTGTTTTGGTCCTTTAGTCCTAAAAGGCTCCAACGCATCCATAGTCACAATCCAAGGCGAAATTGACGTTGCGAAGTTTTTGGCTAAGAATGGTCCAAGCGGCACATATTCCCATTTCTGGATATCACGCGCACTCCAGTCATTCAGTAATACCATTCCGAAAATATAATCCTCTGCCTCATATGTTGGGATATTTTCTCCCATTATATTAACATCGGTAGTAATAAAAGCAGTTTCGAGTTCGAAATCCACTAAACGAGAAGGTCCAAAAACAGGGTATTTTTCTCCAGCCGGCAATGTTTGTCCCATTGGTCTGTGAACAGGAATTCCGGATGGAACAATGGTAGAGCTTCTTCCGTGATACCCAACAGGGATGTGCAGCCAGTTAGGCAGTAAAGCATTTTCAGGATCACGAAACATTTTGCCTACGTTTGTAGCATGCTCTTTACTGGAATAAAAATCGGTATAATCCCCGATTAAAACAGGCAATTGCATCTCGACATCGTCGATTTTAAAAATAACAATATCTCTGTCTTTTGTTGAATCCCGAAGCTGAGGATTTGTTTCATCGAAAATATCCGCAATGCGGTTTCGAACTAATCTCCATGTTTTTTTTCCGTCAGAAATAAAATCATTAAGCGTGTCCTGCATAAACATATCATCAGTTAAATCTATTCCTTCAAAATAGTTTAATTGTTGCAAGGCACCTAAATCTATAGCGTAGTCGCCAATTCTTGTTCCTACTGTAACGACATTTTCTTTGGTAAGAAATACACCGAAAGGAATATTCTGAATAGGAAAATCACTATTCTCTGGTACTTCTAACCATGATTTTCTTTTGGTATCGTTGGCAGTTATTGGCATGTGAATGTTAATTATTTGTTGAAAAATTGTATGTCAAATATATCATAATCTAACAGTTTCACAAACGTTTTTTTGTATTTTTGCAGGAAATTAACGAAAAACGAAAAAATGCAACGCGACGAACAAATTTTTGACCTTATACTAGAGGAACAAGACAGACAAATTCACGGATTAGAACTTATTGCTTCGGAAAACTTTGTAAGTGATGAAGTAATGGAAGCAGCTGGTTCTGTTTTAACTAATAAATATGCTGAGGGATATCCTGGCAAAAGATACTACGGCGGTTGTGAAGTAGTTGACGTTATCGAGCAAATTGCAATTGACAGAGCAAAAGAATTATTTGGAGCTGAGTATGCAAACGTACAGCCACACTCTGGTTCTCAGGCTAACGCTTCTGTTTTTCATGCTTGTTTGCAGCCTGGAGACAAAATTTTAGGTTTTGATTTATCACATGGTGGTCACCTGACTCACGGTTCTCCTGTAAACTTTTCAGGACGTGTTTACAATCCTGTTTTTTATGGTGTAGACAAAGAAACAGGAAGATTGGATTATGATAAAATTCAGGAAATTGCTACTAAAGAGCAGCCAAAATTAATCATCGCAGGAGCTTCTGCTTATTCTCGTGATATGGATTTTGCACGTTTCAGAGTAATTGCTGATAGTGTTGGAGCTATTTTATTTGCTGATATTTCTCATCCTGCAGGTCTTATTGCAAAGGGATTATTGAATGACCCGATTCCACATTGTCATATTGTTTCTACAACAACTCACAAAACATTACGCGGACCACGCGGAGGTTTGATTTTGATGGGGAAAGATTTTGAAAATCCATGGGGATTGAAAACTCCAAAAGGAGAAATCCGAATGATGTCATCTTTATTGGATTTAGCTGTTTTTCCTGGAAATCAAGGAGGACCTTTAATGCACATTATTGCCGCTAAAGCAGTTGCTTTTGGTGAAGCATTAAAAGATGAATTCTTTACTTATGCTATGCAATTGCAAAAAAATGCAAACGCAATGGCAGATGCTTTCGTAAAAAGAGGATACAACATTATCTCTGGAGGAACTGACAACCACATGATGTTGATTGACTTAAGAAACAAAAATATTTCAGGAAAAGATGCTGAAAATGCATTGGTAAAAGCTGAAATTACTGTAAATAAAAACATGGTTCCTTTTGATGATAAATCACCATTTGTAACTTCAGGAATTCGTGTTGGAACAGCTGCAATCACAACTCGTGGTTTAGTTGAAGAAGATATGGAAACTATCGTAGCTTTAATCGACAGAGTGCTCGTAGATCACACAAATGAAACTGTTATCGAAGAAGTAGCTAACGAAGTAGACGAAATGATGAGCGAAAGACCAATTTTCGTATACTAAACATTAGTCATTAAGTCTTAAAGTCGAAGGTCGAAAGTCTTGGAATAGAATGTGTTTCTATCTTAGTTTTGATCTTCGACTTTTGTTTTTTTTTGACTTTACAACTTTATGACTTTCTAACTTTATGACTTTCTAACTTTAAGACTTAACAAAATGGGTGTACTACGATTACAATTGCCAACAGACCCAAGATGGGTAAATATTGTCGAGAAAAACATTGAAGAAATCCTGACTGACCACGCCTGGTGCGAGCAAAAAGCGGCTACAAATGCCATAACAATTATCACTAACAATTCTGAACATCAGGATTTGGTAAAAGATTTATTGGCTTTAGCTAAAGAAGAAATCGATCATTTTGAACAGGTACATAATATTATCATCAAAAGAGGATTAAAATTAGGCCGCGAACGTAAAGACGATTACGTGAACGAATTGTATTTGTATATGAAGAAAAGCGGTGACGGCAGTCGTGTTTCGGGTTTGGTTGAAAGATTGTTGTTTTCAGCTATGATTGAAGCCAGAAGTTGTGAGCGTTTTAAAGTGTTATCAGAAAATATTCAGGATGAAGAATTGGCTCTTTTTTACAGGGAATTAATGGAAAGTGAAGCCGGACATTATACAACATTTATCACATACGCACGTAAATATGGTGTTGGAATAGATGTTGAAAAACGCTGGAGAGAATGGCTGGCGTTTGAAGAATCAATAATTACTAATTACGGAACAGGCGAAACAATTCATGGATAGACTTCTTAGAAATTATAAATGAGAGGTGATAAAATGACGATTGCTATTTTAATTTTATACTATTTTTAATACTTTTTAAGTTCTAGAACTTTAAATTGCATTAAAATTAAAGTCAATTATGGATAAGATAAAAATACTTTGGGTCGATGATGAAATCGATCTTTTAAAGCCACATATATTATTTCTTGAAAAGAAAAATTACGAAGTAACTACATGCAATAACGGATTAGATGCAATAGGATTATTTGAAGAAAATAATTTTGATATTGTTTTTTTGGATGAGAATATGCCTGGCATGAGTGGCTTGGAAACACTTTCAGAAATGAAAGAAAAAAAATCTGCTACTCCGATGATTATGATTACCAAAAGTGAAGAAGAATACATCATGGAAGAAGCAATTGGCTCCAAAATTGCCGATTACTTAATTAAACCTGTAAATCCAAATCAGATTCTATTAAGCTTAAAGAAAAACCTGGATCATTCCAGATTAATTTCTGAAAAAACAACTTTAGATTATCAGAAAGAATTCAGAAAAATTTCAATGGAACTGGCGATGGTTAATTCTTTTGAAGATTGGATTGAGTTATATAAAAAATTGATTTTCTGGGAGCTAGAATTGGAAAACATCAATGATCAGGGAATGATTGAAATTCTGGAATCCCAAAAAGTGGAAGCCAATTCACAATTCGGAAAATATATTGAAAGAAATTACGAAGACTGGTTTGCTCCAAAAGCAGAAAAACCTATTCAGTCTCATACTTTATTCAAAGAACTAGTAGTTCCTGAAATTAAAAAGAAAGACAAACCTATTTTGTTTGTAGTTATTGATAATTTACGCTACGATCAATGGAAATCTTTTGAAACAGTAGTATCTAATTATTATAAATTAGAAAAAGAAGTTCCTTATTTTTCCATACTTCCAACCGCTACACAATATGCAAGAAATGCTATTTTTTCAGGTTTATTACCTACAGAAATGGAAAAGCAATTTCCTGAATATTGGAAAAACGATGTGGAAGATGGTGGAAAAAATCTTTTTGAAGCCGAATTTCTTACTGCTCAATTAAAACGTTTGGGATTGAATATTAAGGAAGATTACTTTAAAATCACCAATTATTCCGGTGGTAAAAAACTCGCAGAAAATTTCAAGGCATTAAAAGGCAATGATCTGGTAACAGTTGTTTATAATTTTGTAGATATGTTATCGCATGCCAAGACTGAAATGGACGTTGTAAAAGAGCTCGCTTCTGATGATAAAGCCTATCGTTCCTTAACTTTAAGCTGGTTCAAGAATTCACCATTATTGGAAATTATACAACAGGCACAACTTTTAGGTTTCAAATTAATCCTGACTACTGACCATGGAACCATTAATGTGAAGAATCCATCGAAAGTGGTAGGGGATAAAAATACAAGCTTAAATTTACGCTATAAAACGGGACGTAGTCTGACTTACGAACAAAAAGACGTATATGTCGTAAAAGAGCCTAAAACCATAGGTTTACCAGCGATAAACATGAGCAGCTCTTTTATTTTTGCTAAGAATGACTTGTTTTTAGCTTATGTAAATAACTATAATCATTACGTAAGTTATTATAAAAACACATACCAGCATGGCGGAATTTCGTTAGAAGAAATGATTATTCCGTTTTTGGTATTTAATCCAAAATAAATTAATTTTTCAGTCTCGTTTTTCATTTGGAAATCGAGACTGTTTCATATTAAGAAAATACAGCAATGAATATCGTTTTTTCATTAGATCAAATTCAGGAAGTGGCTGAGACCATTATTGCACAAAATCCAAAAAAAATCATTCTTTTTAACGGGGAAATGGGTGTTGGTAAAACTACTTTGATAAAACAATTATGCAAAATTTTAGGAGTAGAAGATGCAACGAGCAGTCCAACTTTTTCTTTAGTTAACGAGTATTATACTTTTAATAATCAAATTGTTTATCATTTTGATTTTTACAGATTAAACAAGGAAACTGAAGCTCTTGATATGGGAGTTGATGATTATTTATATTCCGGTAATTGGTGTTTTATTGAATGGTCAGAAAAAATTGCAAGTTTGATTCCTGAAGAACATTCGATTGTGACAATTGAATTAGAGGTAGACGGGAAAAGAAAATTGGAATTAGTTTAATTTCATACTTAACAGAATATCCATGAGCAGCCAGATTTCCATAGAAATAATATCTTATGCCCCTGATTTAAAAGAACACATCAAAACTTTAAATCTGGAATGGCTTACCAAATATTTCAGAGTCGAAGAAAAAGATGAATTGGTACTTTCTAATCCTCAGGAAGAAATTATTGATAAAGGCGGAATGATTTTTTACGTTAGGCATAATGACGAAATCATAGGAACCGTATCTTTAATAAAAGTTGATGACACCACTTTTGAATTAAGTAAAATGGCGGTCACAGAAAAAGCAAAAGGTCTTGGAATAGGAAATAAAATGATTGTTCATTGTATTGCTATCGCTGAAGAAAACAATATTCAAAAGCTGATTTTATACTCAAATACAAGTTTGTCATCGGCCATACATCTGTACAAGAAATTTGGTTTTGCAGAAACTCATCTTGAAGCAGGACTTTATGAAAGGGCGAATATAAAAATGGAAAGAAAAATGAGTTAATTTCTTAATCCAGTATTAGCAGAATATTTGCATTAATTTTAAAACTTTTTACGTAATTTGTACTCTTAATTTTTTGCTCAACCCATGTCTATAACCTTAACTCCGTTTACAAAACAAGAACTGCTGCCACAAGAAGAAAAACTTGAGATTGGCCGACATAAGAGAGAACTTTTTATAGGAATTCCTAAAGAAACAAGTTATCAGGAACGTCGTATATGTCTTACTCCGGATGCTGTAAATTCGTTGACATATGCAGGACATCGGGTAATGATTGAATCCGGGGCAGGAGAAAGTTCCAGCTACTCGGACAAAGAATATAGTGATGCCGGGGCAGAAGTAACGAAAGATACCCAGAAAGTTTTTGGCTGTCCGATGTTGTTAAAAGTAGAACCTCCAACATTGGCTGAAATTAAAATGATTAATCCTGAAACAATTATCATTTCGGCCATTCAGTTAAAGACAAAAAAGAAAGCTTATTTTGAAGCTTTGATTCAAAAAAAAATAACCGCACTGGCTTTTGAATATATTAAAGATGAAGACGGATCTTATCCAGCCGTAAAATCATTGAGTGAAATTGCAGGAACCGCCTCAATTTTAGTTGCTGCAGAATTAATGATTACTAATGAATTCGGAAAAGGTCTGCTATTTGGAAACATCACTGGAGTACCGCCTACAGAAGTTGTTATTTTAGGTGCAGGAACAGTTGGCGAATTTGCTGCAAAAACAGCAATTGGTTTGGGTGCTAATGTAAAAGTATTTGACAATTCAATTACCAAATTACGCCGTTTACAAAATAATCTTAGTCAGCGTATTTTTACTTCGACTATTCAGCAAAAAGCATTGTTGAAAGCTTTGAGACGTTGTGATGTTGCTATTGGTGCTATGAGAGGAAAAGAGCGCTGTCCGATTGTGGTAACTGAAACTATGGTGGAGCACATGAAAAAAGGTGCTGTTATTGTAGATGTAAGTATTGATACGGGAGGATGTTTTGAAACTTCTGAAGTAACTACACACGAAAAACCAACTTTTATAAAAAGCAATGTCCTGCATTATTGTGTCCCTAATATTCCTTCAAGATATTCCAAGACAGCTTCACTTTCCATAAGCAACATAATTACTCCTTATCTCTTGCAAATAGCAGAAGACGGCGGGCTGGAAAGTGCTATTAGATGCAATAAAGGTTTAAAAAACGGAATTTATCTGTATCATGGAATCCTCACTAACAAAGCTATCGGGGAATGGTTTGATTTACCCGATAACGATATTAATTTACTTGTTTTCTAAAGTAACTTTAGCGTACCTTTGCCAAAAAATATTTCATGAAGTTTGTACATCGTTTTGCTTATTATTTGATTGGTTTGGTTATGGGATGCTTTTTTGTAGCCCTTGTATTCAGTGGAAAAGATACCCGTTGCAACTACTTTCCAAATGCCAGGGTTTTGAATAATTTAAGAACAAAACCATTTCAGTATTCTGATAAAGCAATTCAGACATTGAATGAAAAATGGGTTGATACTGCAGATATCAAAAATACATTAACCTATGGGGATGTGGACTTTGACAAGAGCAATGTTTCTGTTAATAATGGAAAAATCTATGTAATTGAAGGTAAAACTTCTAAAAATCAGGAAATTATTTTAAAGGTAGTAAACTACGAAAAGAAAGCAGTTTTGCAAGAAATCATTAAAAAATAATTCAATAAATGTAAAAGGGATAGCTTAAAACTATCCCTTTTTTGTCTTTAATTAGAATTTCAAAAGATTGAGTTTCATAATTTGTTTATTGGCTTATTTGATTTTCTTATGAAACCTAAAGCCCTAGCCCTGATGGAAGCGGCATCCTTTTATGCCGGGGTTCGGCATAAAAGATATAGCGGACAGCAGGAAAAAGCTACTAATCTTTCAAATCTTAAATAAAAGATTCAACTAAATCTTTTCTCTAAATCTTTAATCATGTCTGTGTCTGCCATGATGTTCACGATTTTTATGCTGTCTATGCTTGTTATGGCTATAATGCTTGTGTTCTTTTCTCGGATGGTAGTGCTTTTGAGCAGGACCATGATAACCGTTATGATATCTTACTTTATGCTTTTCATGATATACATAAGGTGTTCTTCCATGATAATCACTTAATACTACTTTATATCCGTTATATAAATCATAATTTCTATAGCGGTTAGGTAATCTGCTTGATCTTACCCATCTGTTTCCACCAAAATAAATAAATTGAGAAGCTCTTACATCATAATAAGACTGAATGTCTGGCAAATAATAATATTCCATATTGGTATAACCGGCAGGTCCCCATGCAGGAGGATTGCCAATATTAATATTTACAGAAACCTGAGCCTGAGTAGCGGTTGCAGCCATTAGAAATAATCCAAGGATTGCTATTTTAATTGTTTTCATGTTCTACTAAATTTAATGTTAATCTTATTTTTGGGTATTCACATACTATGCCAAAAAATAAAAGAGATTCAACAAAAAGAACTCATTAGTGACTATGAATATATTTTTTTAATTATAAAGTATTGATTATTAAATATTTTAGAAGTAATGATATAGTTGTAAAAAACAGCTATCTAAATTCTACAATTCTTGGCTTAGCCAATTCGAAACTTTGCAATCCATAATCAGTAGTCTGAAAAGTATTACTTTTAAAGATGCTTTCGCCCTGGAAAGGAATTGAAGGGTAATATGAAAATGAAAGCTGAAAAGAGCTGAATACTAAATAATCATTACTGATTAAAACTCCAACACTCAATTTCGAATAATATTTGTTTTGGAGAAGACCTAAGTTACTTGTGCCTAAAACAGCAATTGAATAATTTAAAAATGGATTCATCCTGAATCCTAAAATTTCTTTTGGAGCGTAAGTTTGGGTCTGTAATGTTAGAACCGCTTTACTTTTTCCGTAAATAGGAGCATTAAATCCATAAATTCCATAATTCTCGTTAATGGTTAGCTGATCGCCTATAGAGTTTTGTCGGTTAATTCCAATAATCATTTCAGGCTTGATGAATTGTCGTACTTTCCATCTTCCTACTTCTAATAGTTTTGTGAAATAATTGGCCTGGAAGGAAATAGATGTCTGATAGGTTTTGGATTGATTGAAGAAGGTTCCAATCTCAAAATTTGTACTTAGAAATCCCCATTTGTAATAATCTCCAAAAGAAGCCTGAGCACCTAAATACGGCCTCCAAATTTGATTTTTATTCTGATATCCAAAAGTAATTCCGAAAATCCTTCCGATAGGAACGTCTTCCGTATTACCGTTTCTAAAAATATAGTTATCCTTAACGAATTCACGTGTATTGATACCAATTCCCATTAAATATTGCTTTTCATCAGAAAAGAAATTTATAGTATCAAACTCAGTAAATGGCTGCTCTGTATAATTAATGTCCAAATAACGTCCTGATAAAATAATGTTGGTAGTTCTGTCTCTCTTTGGACTCCTTGTAGTAATTTTAAACGCTCTTCCAAGCCAGTAGTCTTGTATGTTAGTCTTAAAGTTCTGGTATTCGTAACGTAAGTCAGGAGCTTGCAGAGTATCTTTTCTGAAATTTTGACCTACAGATACACCTCCTGCCCATTTGGTTAACGGAGAATAAAAGGGACGTTCTATAATGATGCTTTTATTATAGTTTTTATCCAGATCCGTATAATAATTTATTTTAGAGGTAATAAATGTATTGTTGATATTGGGAATCGTGTAAGTCATATCATGACCATTTCGACCGTCTTCAAATCTATTGGTAAACCGATATTCTAATTGCTGTCCGGTTCCCAGTATATTCCGGTCATTAAATCCTATTCTTGTCTTTGAGCTTGACATTGAAAACTTGGGAAGTAAACTCCAGGAATCAAGTACCCTGATTGTAACATCTACGGAGTCATTAGACGTGCCCACTAAATTTTCAGTAATATCTACTCTGTTTACATAGCGTTGAGATCTGATAATACGTTCAGACTCACTGATTTTATAAGCACTATAAGCAGTGTTTTTTTTAAAAAGCAACAAATTTTTTATGGCAAATTTTTTGGTTTTAAGATGTAATCTGTTTCCGGTTCTTTCTCCCCAATTATTAGGAGTCATGGTAGAATCGGTATCAGAATTACCAAAAGGATCCAAAGTTATGATTCTGATATTTCGGATAATTTTCCCCTCAGCCTCCTTTAAGTGCTTGGTTTCAACCAGGGTGATATCTTTCTTTTTTATCTTCGTGGGTCTGAAAATTATCTTATTCAGGAAGGTTGTGAATTTACTTCTCTTAGAAAAATTTTTAAGTTTCGAATATCTTTCCGTACTATCTTTTATAGTTTTATTATCTTGCGAAAATGTGTTTTGATTACAAATGCAAAAGATAATAATGACAACTATTTTTAGTTTTCGAAACATTCGAATATTTTTTACTACTGTAGAATTTTATATGAATATAAACTAAATAAATAGGAGTATTCAAAAAATTAGAATTTTTAATTTTCCACTTTTGCTTTACGAATTCTCCAGGTAAACTTTTTTGGCATATGATTACCCATAACATATCCCCAGGGTTCTAAGGATTCTATTCTGTCAAAAATAATTTTTAAAATTGCCAATAGAGGAATTGCCAGAAACATTCCCGAGATTCCTGCTACTGCACCGCCAATAATAATTCCTATTATAGAAACAAGTGCATTAATTTCAACTTTCGAATTGATGATTAGAGGAACAAGTATATTGTTATCAATAAGCTGTACCACAATATTAACAATAAGAATACTCAATATTATTGAAAGTTCAGGAGTTCCCGTAAGTGATGATAAAACGGTTAATATGCCGGCAATCATAATTCCGATGTAAGGAATTAAATTCAAAATTCCTGTAACAAGTCCAAGTAAAATAAAATATTTAACTCCAACCATCCAAAGTCCAAGACCCGTTAAAATAGAAACAACAAACATTTCAAAAATTAATCCTAATATGTAATTGTTGATTGATATTTTTATCTGAGTTATAATTTCTTTTAATTTAGCATGATCCTCTTTTTTAAATAATTTCGCTAAAAAAAGAATAAAATGCGTTTTGTATAAGAGAAATAAAAATGTAAAAACGACGACAAGCATGCTGTTGAATAATACATCGCTTAAAGATCCTATTGCAGTACCTATTGTCCCGGATCCATTTTGTACTGTATCGTTTGTTACTTTTTCAATATATTTTTTTTGCTCCCAAATGCTTATCTGAAACTTTTCATGGATGTAGGACTGTGTATTATTAAAAAATGAAATAGCATTTTTCTTAATGATATCAAAATCATTTGCAATATCCGTTACCTGATAAGAAATAAACGCTAAAATGGCAGCTATGCAGAGAACGAAAATTACAACAGTTGTAAATGAAGCGAGATAGGTAGGGAAGCGGAGTTTATTCTGAAAAAAAGAATGTAAAGGTAAAAGCAAAACAGTGAATAAAAATGCAAGTAAGACCGGCGTTAATACATTACTGCCGATATATGATACAGCACCAACGCAAATCAAAATTAATAATATACAAGTTAATTTTGCATAAAAAGGCAATTTTACTGTTTCTGTCATGTTTTGGGTTTTTAAACTTAAAAGGATACAACAAATTTGAAATATAAATTAAATTAATACGTTGTAGTTTTCCTTCATTAGTTTATAAAATTCCCATTATAATTTATGAATTAATCAACAAATTCTTTTTCTTCATGATAATGTATAGGCATTATTGAGATTCCTTTTTGCAACAATAGATTGTTTGGGTAAATGATCTTTTCACCTTCTTTTGTCTTTAAATTGACGTGAAAAGCGCTAATGTCTTCTATTTCTGCTTCAATAGGAAAATCTTTATCATGAATCTTTATGGTATCGCCTATTCTGAACGGAAATGAAAAAAATAAAACCATTCCCGACGTAACATTACTAAGAATTGACCATTGCGCAAACAATGCCACTCCAATTACTGTTGTTATAGAAGAAACAGTTATAAAAATATCTTTCGTTTCTACTCCCCATATTACAATGAGGCTTATGATAACCAGTGTATTCATTAATAAATGCACATACTTAATCACCAAATTGGTTCGATGTTCAAACAAATGGCTGCTGTTGGCATAACTCCGAATTAATTTTGCAATAATAACTCTTAGTGATATCAATGCTACAATAAGAACTCCCGTTGCAAATATCTCCTGACTATATTCCTTAAAAGAAAACATAAATTATTTTTTTATACTAATGTACTTAAATATTCGTAAACTTTGGCTGTAGGTAATCCCATAACATTGGTATATGATCCTTCAACTTTTGCTACAGCGGTAAAACCAAACCATTCCTGAATTCCATAAGCGCCTGCTTTATCATAAGGTTGGTAATTATCGATATAATACAAAATTGCTTCATCTGACAGCTTGTTAAATGTCACTTTTGTAATGTCATGTAAAAGAGTAGAAGTAGCTTCCGTTTTAAAACAAACAGACGTAATAACTTCATGTGTAGTATTTGACATCGATTTTATCATAGAAAAAGCTTCTTCAGCATTTTTTGGTTTCCCTAATGCTTTATTTTTATGCCAGACAATTGTATCACTTGTTATTAAAATTTCATTTGGTTTTAATTCTCCTTCAAAAGCATTGGCTTTTAATTCAGCCAAATAATTTGTGATTTCAACTGCTTTTAATTCCGTGGGATATATTTCTTCAATTTCTTTTAGCCTGATTTCGAAGTCCAAATCCAGATCCTTGAAAAATTGCTGTCTACGAGGAGATCCTGAAGCCAGGATTATATTATATTTTTTTAATTTTTCCTTAAGCATTATACTGAATATTGAATGTGATAATTACGATTGACAGAATTCCAAAAAATAATACAAGTTTTAAAACCGTGCTTAAATGATGAAAATCTTTTTGAGCTTTTGCATTAATCAGTTTTACTACAAAATAAATTAGCGGCGCCAATACAAATGCAATTGCATATAAAGTAGAGAAGTATAAATTATTCGCTATAAAATACCTGTTGATGTAAATGAGTAATGATACGATTGGAATCAAAGTGAGCAATAAAGTAATTTTGGCAGTCCTGTTTATTCCAATAGCAATTGGTAAAGTATTCATTCCCTGATTATAATCTCCATTAACATCTTCAATATCTTTGATTATTTCCCTTATAAAATTGATCATAAAAGCAAATATGGCGTAATCTGTCAGAATTGAAAAAAAACTAGCCATTTGTGCCCTGTTATCTGATCCGGTAGCGGGAAAAATATCAAATATTCCAATGATAATAACACTCATTGCTAAGGTGAATGCAATAGTGATATTTCCCAAAATCATGATTTGCTTCAATGTTGTGCTATAGAAATAGAGAAGCGAAGCAATCAGTATAAAGAGTGTAGCAAAGCCTGGTCTCTGAATAACATTGGATAAATAAAATCCAATTGCAACACCTGTAATATTAAGTATGATATAAATATTATATCCCATTGTTTCAGATATTCCTTTTCCAATAATGACATCATTTGGTTTATTTATTGAATCTGTTATAACATCAAAAACATTGTTAATTACATAGCCTGCAGCAGCTATTAGTACGGTACTTAAAACTAATAAGGCATATTGCCAGTCAGTTAGGGCCAAAGGTATATTTTGCTGTTTTAAAAAAGCATAACGAAACAAAACCTGCATAAAAGCAAGCATAAGAAGGTTTTGATACCGGATGAGTTTGAGGTATTTCATTTTTGAATCTTAATAATATTAATTGATAATTGTCAATTAATTAGTCGTGTTTGCCGTTAAAGTATTCCATCCATTTTCCCTGTACTTTCATCACTTGTTCAATAACATCCCGCGCTGCGCCTCTACCGCCTTTTACATGTGAGATGTATTTGGAGATATTCTTGATTTCCGGACTTGCATCCTGAGGACAAGTTGGTAATCCTACCAATTTCATAACATGAAAGTCAGGAATATCATCCCCCATGTATAACACATTCTCCGAATTTATGTTGTAAAGATCTGTGTATTCCTTAAAAGTTGCTACTTTGTCAGGAGTTCCTAAATGAATTTCTGTAATTCCTAAATTGCGTAATCTGATACGAACACCTTCGTTGCTTCCTCCGGAAATAACACAAACATGATAACCGCTTTCAACAGCAGCTTTCATTGCATAACCATCCCTGATATTCATCGTACGAAGTATTTCACCTTCACTGGTTACAAAAACAGAACTGTCTGTTAATACGCCATCAACATCAAAAATAAATGTCGTAATGTCGTTCATGATCTCCTTATAACTTTTTGCCATTATTCTGAATAGATTGTGTTAGTATTTTATAAATATTTTTTTGATTATCGTCAGTTAAATATTCCAAATGAGCTTCAATTGTACCGGAGTCATTGCGTATTGCAGGGCCTGTTTGAGCTTCACCTGGGCTTAATATTTTGATTTTATCTGCTGTTTCTTCAATTAAAGGTTTTAAAATTTCAAAAGGCACCTGATGTTCTTTACAGATTTCATTTCCGATTTGATATAAATGATTGGCAAAATTGCTTACAAAAACAGCCGAAACATGAAGGGCTTTTCTTTGTTCAGAATTAATTTTAAAGACAGCATCAGAAATATGATTTGCTACAGTTTCCAAAAGAGTATAATCATTCTGATTTTCAGCTTCAAGGCAAATCGGAATAACAGAAAAATCCACAGTTTTATTTTTAGAAAAAGTTTGTAAAGGATAAAAAACGCCTCTGTGGTTTTTATTATCTAAAATTTCAATTGAAGATGTTCCTGAAGTATGAACTACCAATTTATTTTGAAAAGAAAATTGTCTTGAAACTTCATTAATAGCACCGTCCGTAACGGAAATAATATACAAATCCGCTTCTTTCAATTCTGAAAAATCAGTTATAATTTTATCTGAATCAAAAAGATTTTCTAATGTTTCCTTTTTTCTTGCAAACACTTGGATCAGTTCAATAAATTCGCTTTTGTCAAAAGCTTTTATTAAATGTTGTGCTACATTACCGGAACCAATAAGGGCTATTTTAATCATATTGCAAAATTAGCATTATTTTTTTAAGAGGCCTGATTTCATTAAAACTTTATATTTTGAAATATATGTTTACAAAACGAATATCATAAATAAAACGAAAGGATTTTTTTGGATTTAATTAACAAATGGCAAATATTAGAACTCAACATTTTTAAGTACTTTTGTGGCACTTTTTACATAATGTAATTTCCTCAAAAATGGATAAAAAAATATTCTCTTTTTTGTTTTCTACACGATTAATGGCCGTTCTTTTTTTAACATTTGCAATCGCAATGGGTTTCGGAACTTTTATAGAAAGCAAGTACAATACTGATACTTCTAGAATTTTAGTTTACAATACATGGTGGTTCGAGGCTATAATGGTCTTTTTTATGATTAACTTCCTTGGAAATATCAAACGGTATCAATTATTAAAAAAGGAAAAGTGGGCTACTTTGATTCTTCATTTGGCTTTTATTTTTATTTTGCTAGGGGCATTCATAACACGTTACATCAGCTACGAAGGTGTCATGCCAATTAGAGAAGGCGCAGCTGAAAACCAGATTTATTCAGAAAAAACATTCCTCACGATTTTTGCAGATGGGGAATATAAAGGCGAAATGAAACGCAGGGTGTTTGAGAAAAACCTTTTGTTGTCACCAGTTACTAATAACGATTTCAGTATTTCCGGTAAATTCGACCAGATTCCTTTTGAAGTTTCCTATTCCAATTATATAATGGGAGCTAAGGAAATGGTAAAACCGGATCCTAACGGAACTTTATATTTAAAATTGGTTGAAGCAGGAGAAGGCGGACGAGAAGAACATTTTATCAAGGAAGGTGAAGTTCAAAATATTCACAACGTATTATTTGCTTTGAACAAACCAACAGACGGAGCTATCAACATTAATACAACAGGAGAAAAATACACGATACAAACACCTTTTGAAGGAACTTTTATGCGAATGGCAGATAAGCTTCAGGGTTCGGTAACCAAAGATAATGTGCAGCCTTTAATGATGCGTTCGTTGTATAGTATTGGAGATATCCGAATCGTATTTCCGGATCCGGCGATAAAAGGTACTATTGCTTATGAATCAAATGAGGACTTTAAGGCAAAGACACATAATGATGCTTTGATTGTTAAACTGAAAGCAGAAGGACAGGAAAAAGAAGTTACATTATTAGGATCAAAAGGAAGGGTAGGTGAACCAAAATCTGTAAAAATTGGCAATATTGATTACACCTTATTTTATGGAAGCAAAGCTTATATTTTACCTTTTAAAGTAAAATTAAACGATTTTATTGCAACAAAATATCCTGGAACAGAGAAAAGTTATTCGGCTTTTGAAAGTAAAGTTACAGTACAGGATTCTTCAGAAACTTTTGATGCTGATATTTATATGAATCATGTTTTGGATCACAAGGGATATCGCTTTTTTCAATCTTCGTTTGATCCGGACGAAAAAGGTACCGTTTTATCGGTAAACCATGATTGGTGGGGAACTTCTATTACTTACTTAGGTTATTTTTTATTGTATTTTGGAATGATGGCAATTATGTTTACCAAGTACTCCCGCTTTGCCGACCTGAAACGCAAACTGGATATTGTTAAAAAGAAAAAAGAAAAGTTGATTACTATTTTTATTTTATTCTTAAGCTTTAATGGATTTGCGCAGGTTCAGCAAGATCAGGATCACAACCATGACCATGACCACGAGCATGTACATACCAATGATGATGTTCATAATCACAATCACACTAAAGATCCAAATGATCACACAAATCATGTAACTGCTGCTCCGAGTAAAAAACAGATAGACTCTTTATTGACAATTTACAAAGCACCGGAGGAACATGCTGCGAAATTTGGGCGTTTGATTATTCAGGATGCAGGCGGAAGAATGAAGCCTGTAAACACTTTTTCATCTGAATTACTGCGAAAAGTAAGCCATAATGATACGTATAACGGAATGAATTCTGATCAGGTTTTCTTATCCATAACACAGTATGCACAGGTTTGGATACAAGTTCCAATTATTTATCTGAGATCAGGAAATGACAGTATTCGTAAAATTATTGGAGTAGAAAAAGATGCTGAACATGCACCATTTGTAAAGTTTTTTGATGCTAATGGGAATTACAAACTTTCTTCTTATTTGGAAACTGCTTATAAAGCTGCAAATCCAAACCAGTTTGAAAAAGACTTTATCGAAACAGATAAAAAAGTAAATTTGATGGAATCTGCATTAAGCGGAAGCATCCTGAAAATTTTCCCGATTCCGAATGATCCAAATAATAAATGGATTTCTTATCTGGAAATTGGTCAGTCAGGTTTAAAAGGAATGGATGCCACTTATGCGAAACAAATTCTGCCGTTATATTTCAGGGCTTTAAATGATGGATCTATTTCTAAGGATTTTAAAACTGCTGATGAATTAGTAGAAAGTATAAATGGTTTCCAAAAGAAATTCGGAAACAAAGTTCGTCCTAGCGAAGAAAAAATTGATGCTGAGATTGCATATAATAAGTATGATGTATTTAAGAAATTGCCTTACTGGTATATTACAGCTTCTATTTTTATGTTGATTTTTACGATTGTAAACATCTTCTTTGAGAAGAAATGGCTTCGAATAACTATTAATGGCTTTCATATTATTATCGGAATTTTATTCGGATTACATACACTTGGCTTAATTGCCCGTTGGTATATTTCAGGCCATGCACCTTGGAGTAATGCTTACGAATCAATTATTTATGTGGCATGGGCAACCATGTTTTTCGGGTTGGCTTTTGATCGAAAATCAAAATTAACAGTAGCTTCTTCAGCATTTGTAACAGCCATGATTTTAATGGCGGCTTACATGAACTGGATTGATCCGGAAATTGCCAACTTACAGCCGGTTTTAAATTCATATTGGTTGATGATTCACGTAGCGGTAATCGTAGCGAGCTATGGACCTTTTGCGCTCGGAATGATTTTAGGATTCGTAGCCTTACTACTAATTTTATTTACTAATAAAAACAACAAGGATAAAATAAGTTTAAGCCTTAAAGAGATAACGTATATCAACGAAATGGCATTGACTATTGGTCTTGTCATGTTGACTATTGGAAACTTCCTTGGAGGACAATGGGCCAACGAAAGCTGGGGTCGTTATTGGGGCTGGGATCCAAAAGAAACGTGGGCATTAATTTCGATTATGGTGTATGCTTTTGTTATTCATGCGCGTTTTGTGCCGGCACTTCGTGGAAGTTGGTTTTTCAACTTAATGAGTATGTTTGCTTTTATCTCAATTTTATTTACATATTATGGTGTGAATTTTCATTTGGTAGGACTGCATTCATACGCAAGCGGCGAAGCACACTCACTAAACTGGATATGGTATTCAATGGGAACTATAGCAATAATTGGAGCCATAACTTATCCTTCGTATCGAAAACATTATAAAAAATAAAGTAAGTTTATCATATAAAAAAACCGTCTGATTTCATTTAGACGGTTTTTTTTTATATTGTATTTTGAAATTAATTTTACTCAGGAATCTGCTGGCTCAAACAATGCAAAGTTCCAAATCCCCAAATAAAATCGATACAACTAATTCCAATTACCTCTCTGTCAGGAAAACATTCTGATAATATGTTTAAAGCTACTCGATCATTGCTGTCGTTGAAAGTTGGAACCAAAACACAATTATTTAAAATTAAGAAATTTGCATAACTCGCAGGTAATCTTAAATCCTCAAAAGCAACACGCTTAGGCATTGGCAAGGCAACAATTGTTGGTGATTTTCCGTCTTCTAATTTTGCATTTTGCAGACGTTTCAAATTCTCCTGCAAAGGTTTGTAGTTTGAATCATTTTTATCTGTTTCTACAATTGTTACGATTGTATCTTCATTTACAAATCGGCATAAATCGTCAATATGTCCGTGAGTATCATCTCCTTCGATTCCGTCACCCAGCCAAATTACGTTGGTAACACCAAGGTATTCCTTAAAAACAGCTTCGTAATCTTTTTTTGTAAAACCAGGATTTCTAATCTGAATAGTGGGATGCATCAAACATTCTTCAGAAGTCAGCAAAGTACCTTTTCCATTCACATCAATTGCTCCGCCTTCAACAATTACCGGTTTTCCTTTATATATTACCTCTGTTAAAGGTATATTTATATGATCTGCAACCTTAGAAGGTACAAATTTATCCAACTGATAGTTTTTGTATTTTGCCCAACCGTTAAAATTAAAATTAAGAGCTTCTCTTTTTGAACCATTTTTAACAATAATTGGTCCCGAATCCCTCATCCAGCTTCTGTTTGTTTTATGAAGTATATAAGAAACATTCTTTATATCTACTCTGGCTTTTTCCAGCATTTCTGATACTTTTTCTTTCAGTTTTTCATCGGCTACAACCAAAAAAACAGTTTCAAAATGGGCTACTTTTTTAATGAATTCAACAAAAGCCCATTGAACAGCTTCATATTTTCCTGGCCAGTCATTTCCATTGTGTGGAAAACACAATACTATTCCTTGTTGTTTCTCCCATTCTGCTGGAAATCTTCTATTATTTGTTGTCATGTAAAAGTTTCTAAAATTAAAGGATGCAAAGATAATCATTAACAGCAATTATGAAATACTTATAATGATTCACTGCTAAACTTACTACAGTAACGGAATAAATGAAGGTTTTTGACAGAAGATGTATAATTGGATATTTTTTTCATGCTTTATTTTTACATCTAATTTACTTATACCGATTACCATTTTGTAAAACACTATCACTGAGAAGTTTCAAATTTAATTGAGAATATAAGTTGAAAAGAAATTAATTCATTAATTATTTAAAGAAATTAAATTTTAGATTTCCTTAAGAAAAGACGCATAAAATTTAAGGTTTTTTAATAAGTAAAATTCTGATAGATTCATAGGGAAACCCAGTAATATATGGGAATTATGTAACATCAATAAAAATCGATAGAACAAAATTACGAATTCAATACTTTAATTTTGTCATGAGTTTAAAATCGACTTACTAAATCAAACTTAATTAAAAGATATCATGAAAAAAAAATTAGCTTCAGTTTCACTTTTATTACTATCTCTGGCAGCATCTGCTCAGGATATGTCAACGACCTCAGTTCAGAACACTATTGAAAAAGCACCATATGATAAATGGTCTATTGAATTAAATGGTGGTGTAAACAAACCAACCAGAGCATTGACTCCTGGTTATTCAACAGCTACATTAAATCCGTTTCACGCAGATTTAGGTGTAAGATATATGTTTAACCCAAAATTTGGTTTGAAATTGGATTTTGGTTATGATCAGTTTCAGGAACGTGATGATACGGCTCCTTTCGAAAGCAGACAATTAAGAACAAGCTTACAAGGGGTTATTAATCTTGGTAGAGCTTTGAATTTTGAAACTTGGACAAATACTTTTGGTCTTTTGGCACACGGTGGATTTGGAGTTTCTCAATTAACTTCTGATTCAGGTTTTGACGGAGAAGATTACATGGGACATGGAATTCTGGGTCTTACAGGACAAATCAGATTAAGCAATAGTGTTGCTCTTACCGGAGATTTAACTGGTATTGTTAATGGAAGACAAAATCATAACTTTGATGGAATGGGTGCTACAACTACCGGCTCATTTGATGGTGTATTGTTAAATGCATCTGTTGGTTTGACTTTCTACTTAGGTAAACATGAAAAACATGCTGACTGGGTTGGAGAAGAAGATAGAATTGATGAATTAGAACAAAGAGTTTCTACAATCGAAACAGGTCTTTTGGATTCTGATAAAGATGGTGTTGCTGATTTGTATGATTTAGAACCAAACACAGTAAGCGGAGTAGCAGTAAATACTAAAGGACAGGCTATTGATAACAATCAAAATGGTGTGCCGGATGAATTAGAAAGCTATTTAGAAAAAACGTATGGTCAAAACGGTAATGGTGCTACAAACAACACTATTGAAGAATTAATCAACGGTGGATATGTAAATGTTTATTTTGATTTCAATTCTTCAAAACCAACAAATGCTTCAATTTCAGGTGTTGACTTCCTAGTTAAATATTTGAAAAATAATCCAGGTAAATCTGCAGATATCATTGGATATTCAGATGAAATTGGAAGTACAAGCTACAACAGTGAATTATCTAGAAAAAGAGCTGAATCAGTAAAAAGTATAGCTACAAATGCTGGAATTGATGCTTCAAGATTAAATGTAATTGCAAACGGTGAAGATACTTCTGTGAATAAAAATTCTCAAGAAGCAAGACAAATCGTAAGAAGAGTTACTTTTAAAGTAAAATAATAATTCTGTGAATTGTAAAAAGACCGTTTCAATTTGAAACGGTCTTTTTTTTTTTTTGCATAAAATAAAGGGGCAAAATCTATTGTAGATTTTGCCCCTTTATTTATTAGCTTCTCCCGAATTAATCAATAGCTCTTTTGGTGATATCTCCAAAGGCATCAATTCTTCTGTCTCTGAAAAACGGCCAGTTTTGACGTACGTTTTCCTGTAAATCTAAATCAACTTCAGCAATTAAAATTTCTTCCTGATCGTGGGAAGCCTGCGCTAATATTTCACCTTGAGGACCTGCTATAAAGGAAGCTCCCCAAAACTGAATTCCATCGGTTCCGTCTATATACTGTTCTAAACCAATTCGGTTGGCAGCAGCTACAAAAACGCCATTTGCGACCGCATGTCCTTTCATTACATTCATCCAGGCACCATACTGATTTTCTCCATATTGCTCTTTTTCTTTTGGATGCCAGCCTATTGCTGTTGGATAAAATAGTACTTCAGCACCTTTTAAAGCTGTGATTCTAGCCGCTTCAGGATACCATTGATCCCAACAGATTAGCGTTCCAACAGTTCCTTTTTGTGTCTGGATTGCCTGAAAACCTAAATCACCAGGAGTAAAGTAGAATTTTTCATAGAAATGGGGATCATCAGGAATATGCATTTTTCTGTATAAACCTGCTTCCGTTCCATCAGCATCAATGATGTATGCACTGTTGTGGTAAATTCCAGCCATTCTCTTCTCGAAGAAAGGCACAATAATTACAACACCCAATTCTTTTGCCAATTCGCTAAAAGCAACAAATGATGTACTATACAAAGGTTCTGCTAAGGCAAAATTGTCAACATCTTCACTTTGGCAGAAATAATGACTACTGTATAATTCTGGAAGCAAAATTACTTCTGCACCTTGAGTGGCTGCATCTTTTACCCAGCTGATGCATTTTTTAAGATTGTTTTCGGCAACATCATTAAGATTTAACTGAATAACGGCTATTTTATATTTTCTTTTAGTCATGTCATAAGATTTAAAATGCAAAAATAGTAATTTTTAAAGGAACGGCAAAGACATGTCAAATAGTGGAAAATTAGATTATCAAATAAAAAAAGCACCAGCTCTACAAAACTGGTGTTTAACTATTAAATTAGTAAATGGGATTTGTTATTTTCTAATCAAAATTACATTGCCATAATTAGAGTTTACAGTAACTTTGTTCTGACCTTTTTTCTTGTAATAACCGCTTATTTTTTTTGCATTATTTTTAGTTTCATTTACTGAGATTTCCAGATTGCCATCACTTTTTATATTGGCATATTTGGTATTAATATCAAAATCAAAAGCGTAATTCAGATTATATCCAATTGCAATATTGGTGTATCCGGTATTAATGCTGACATTTTTAGATTTATCATTCAGGTTATCCACATTTATTTTAGAATAATTGGCATCAATATTCAGATTATCAGAAATTTCATTTACGGATATTGTCAGGTAATTTCCAGAGCCATTGAGGGAATTTATTTTTTGAAATTTAAATGTCCCGTAATTACAGTCGTAATTTATGTTTTGGCCTTCCATAATTGTCACATCTGTGTAATTGCTATTAAGATTTAAATTTCCACAATCATTTATTTTTAAATTTGAATAGCGTGCTTCAATAACACCATTTTTGATATAATCAATACTTGAATTCTGACAGTATCCCATTTCGATCCTATTGTTAGAGCTATTGAGTTTACCGAGTATTACTTTTCCGTACTTACACGTGATATCCGTTGTTGACTCCAGACTTAACGCATTAATATTTCCGTATTTATTATTGATTTTTACAGTTCCTTTTTTTGGAATTTTAATAACATAATTAATTTCAAAACTGTTGCTGCTACCTTTGCTTTTTAATGATGAAGTTCGAATATTAGTGATTGCTGTAACCATTGATTTAAGTGCAGTAATGTCTACATCAATTGTGTTTAGCTTTTCATTAACCCAGTTTTCGTTATTGCCTGTTACTTTAATTATGATGTCGAGATCAATTTTGTCCTCATCCCAGGTAGAAACTGTAATATTTCCGTATTTATTATCGATATCAATTCCGGCATTAGAATTTACTATATAGGTTTTTTTAATACTTTTTTGTTTAGAAATAAAATTTTCACCATTTGAAAATCCCAAAAAAGGAAGTAAGCAGAATATAATGAGTAATTTATAATATTTTTTCATCAGAGTTATTTTTTAAGTTTTCGTTTTCTTCAATATGATACAAAACTGTTTGTAAAAAAGAGATTCGTGTTTGCAGATTGCTGATCATGGCATAAATAATTTGTTTGTTTTCGCCATTTTTTTGAACTTCTTTTATTATTTTTTCGTAATCAGCATCAAAAATTTTCATTTGTTTGAGTGCATCATTTATTATTTGTTCATTTTCGGGAGAACTTTTTTCTTTTAGTTTAACCAGTTCGTTATCTATTAAAATGCTGAAAATAGAATCTGTCCGTTTAGTTTCTTTTGAGGCAAACTTGAATTCCTTAGGTTTTTCATCATTGTTGTAAAAAAAAGATATTGACAGCATTAGAACTATTGAAGCAGCGATTGTGCTTACAAACCAGTAATTCTTTTTTGAATGTTTTCTGTTTAGTTTGTTTAGAAAATCAATTTGGTGATCCGTATTCATATCCTGAATGTCCCATTGATTTTCAAGTTTTTCAAATAATTTATCTAAATTTTCATTTTGCCTTCTCATATTTCCTCTAATTTTTTTCGTAAATTTTCCTTCGCCCTGCTTAATGTTGTTCTGCAGTTGGCATAACTGATATTTAAGATTTCGCTTATCTCTTCCTGATCATAACCTTCAATATAAAAAAGTGTCAACACCATTCTGTAATTATCTTTCAAACTTGAAATTACATCCAAAACCTGTTTTACTCTAAGGGTATTCAAATCTATATTTTCAGATAAAACGGAATCACTTTCCTCAATTTTATAAAGTGTTTTATTCAGGTCTTCCATCTGAAAGGGATTGTTTTTTTTATAAAAATCAATACTGTAATTAATTATTATTTTTTTCAGCCAGGCACCAAATGCGACTTCCTGTTTATAATCATTAATTTTAGTAAAAGCTTTTAAAAAACCTTCCTGCATGACGTCCTGGGCAAAATGTTCATCTTTTACAATTCGGTATGCTACATTATACATGGCTTTACTGTAACGATTGTAAACTTCAAATTGCGCTTTTTGATTGTTTTCTTTACAAAGTTTGATTAACTCTTCGATATTTTGATTGGTTGTATTCAAGAATTGATTGCTGATTTATTATAATGACTGTGCTTTTTTTGATATGTTACAGTTTGAATAAAATTAATTGTAAATATTTACAAATGCCTGTTATTATTAAATAATGTAGTTTTCAAAATAAAAAATCAAAAGAAATGTCTTTGCTTTTGGCATAATGATTGTCTATTTTTATGACCTTACTTTTAAAGACAATTATCAGCCTTGTTTTATTTAAAATACCGCTTTAATTGTTTTTGTTTAAGATTAGACTAAACCTTTTAATGACAAAACGACTTATATATTATTATGTCAAACCATAAAATACTTACTATTGACAATCTGTCACTTCAGGAATTTGACTCAGAAGCAGAATTAATTCCATTATTAACACCCGAAGACGAAGAGGAAATGAACAACGAAGAGCTTCCGCTTTCGTTACCTATTTTACCTTTACGTAATACCGTTTTATTTCCGGGCGTTGTGATTCCGATTTCTGCAGGAAGGGATAAATCCATAAAGCTAATCAATGATGCTAATGCCGGTGGCAAAATCATCGGAGTAGTTTCACAGATTAATGAAGAAGATGAAGATCCGTCAAAAGATGATATTCATAAAATTGGTACTGTTGCCAGAATTCTTCGTGTTTTAAAAATGCCCGACGGAAATGTTACGGTTATTTTACAAGGAAAAAAACGTTTCGAAATTGACGAAGTTACTTCTGAAGATCCTTATATCACTGCAACCATCAAAGAAGTTACAGAAGAACGTCCTGATGAAAATGATACTGAATTTACCGCTATATTGGATTCTGTAAAAGAATTGGCTATTCAAATTATTAAAGAAAGTCCAAATATTCCGTCTGAAGCGACTTTTGCAATCAAAAACATTGAAAGCCAGTCATTTTTGATCAATTTTGTTTCTTCCAATATGAATTTATCGGTAAAAGAAAAACAAGGTCTTTTATCAATAAACGGATTGAAAGATCGTGCATTGGAAACGTTACGCTACATGAATGTTGAACTGCAGAAACTAGAACTGAAAAATGACATTCAGTCAAAAGTTCGTTTTGATTTAGATCAGCAGCAGCGTGAGTATTTCCTTCACCAACAAATGAAAACCATTCAGGAAGAATTGGGAGGCGTTTCTCAGGAAGAGGAAATGGACGAAATGGGGCAGAAGGCAAAAACCAAAAAATGGGACGAAAAAACGCAAAAGCATTTCGAAAAGGAATTGTCTAAAATGCGCAGAATGAATCCGCAATCTCCTGATTTTGGAATTCAGCGTAATTATCTGGAGTTGTTTTTAGAATTGCCCTGGGGTGAATTTTCTAAAGATAAATTTGATTTGAAATTTGCCCAAAAAATATTAGATAAAGATCATTTTGGACTTGAAGAGGTTAAGAAAAGAATGATCGAACATTTGGCCGTATTGAAACTTCGTAACGATATGAAATCGCCAATTATTTGTTTAACAGGACCTCCGGGTGTTGGTAAAACTTCTATTGGGCGTTCAGTTGCCGAAGCTTTAGGTCGTGAATATGTTCGTATTTCTCTTGGAGGTTTGCGTGACGAAGCAGAAATTCGTGGGCACAGAAAAACGTATATTGGTGCTATGCCGGGCCGAATTATTCAAAGTTTGAAAAAAGCAGGAACTTCAAATCCTGTTTTTATATTAGATGAAATTGATAAATTGTCCAGCGGTAATAGTGGAGATCCTTCTTCAGCACTTTTAGAAGTTTTAGATCCGGAACAAAACAACGCTTTTTATGATAATTTCCTTGAAATGGGCTATGACTTGTCTAAAGTAATGTTCATTGCAACTTCAAATAATATGGCCGCCATTCAGCCTGCATTACGCGACAGAATGGAAGTAATCAAAATGTCAGGTTATACTATTGAAGAAAAAGTAGAAATTGCAAAACGTCACCTTTTTCCAAAACAGTTAGAAGCGCACGGATTGAATTCTAAAGATTTAACTATTGGCAAAAAACAATTGGAGAAAATTGTTGAAGGCTATACACGTGAATCCGGTGTTCGTAACTTAGAAACCAAAATTGCCCAGGTTATTCGTAATGCTGCGAAAGCCGTTGCGATGGAAGAAGAATACAATAAAAAAGTTACTGATGAGGATATCATAACTGTTTTAGGAGTGCCAAGATTAGAACGTGATAAATACGAAAATAATGATGTTGCCGGAGTAGTTACAGGTCTTGCCTGGACAAGTGTTGGTGGAGATATTTTATTTATCGAATCATTGATTTCTGAAGGTAAAGGCTCTATGACCATTACCGGAAATTTAGGAACTGTAATGAAAGAATCAGCTACTATAGCTTTGGAATATATTAAGGCAAACGCTAAAAAACTTGGTTTAGACGTATCTTTATTTCAAAAATACAATATTCATTTACACGTTCCTGAGGGAGCTACACCAAAAGACGGTCCAAGTGCCGGTATTGCAATGCTGACTTCACTGGTTTCTTTATTGACTCAAAAGAAAGTAAAGAAAAGCCTCGCGATGACAGGTGAAATTACGCTTCGTGGAAAAGTATTGCCAGTTGGAGGTATTAAAGAAAAAATTCTGGCTGCCAAAAGAGCTAATATTAAAGAAATTATTTTGTGTCACGAAAACAAAAGTGATATTGATGAAATAAAAGAAGAATATTTACAGGGACTGACTTTTCATTATGTGAAAGAAATGAGTGAAGTATTGACTCTGGCTTTGACAGATCAGAATGTAAAAAATGCCAAAACATTGAAATAAAATTCAAAGCTTAAATGCCAAAAAATATAAATTCCAAATTCCAATTGAAACATTCAGATTGGAATTTGGAATTTTTTTATTGTTTTTTCTTTTCAAGTATAGCAAGACCAAACCGAATTTTATCGTATGCTACTTTTTCTTCAAAATAATCATAATAGGATTTCAAAGCAGTTGGGTTTTCAAGGGTAATTTTGGCTTTCTGCAATTCCTCAACTTCTTCATCAGAAACAAACTGGCTTACATCAATATCAACTCCGTCCAGATATAATTTTGCCAAATGCGAAACTATGGTTGAAATGCCTAAATTTCGTTGCTCTGAAATTTCCTGAACACTTAAACCATTTTTAAATAATTCTAAAGTGGCTTTATAGGTGCTGCTTTCTTTTTTGGTATTTGTCTTTTTCTTTTTTTGAAATTCTACAATTGCATTTATAAATTCTGAACCATATTTTTCCAATTTAGTTTTTCCAACCCCATCAATTGCCAGAAATTCTTCGTCGCTCATTGGTCGTAAAGTTTCCATCTGCCTTAAGGCAGCATCACTAAAAATGACATACGCAGGAACTTCATCTTCCTTAGCAATATCGTAGCGTAATTTTCTCAGTGTTTCAAAAAGAGAATTTGCCACAGGTTTAATCTTGGCTTCTTTAACTTCTTTTTTATCAATTACTTTTTTAACGACTGTTGTCAGTTTTACTTTTTCCCCTTCAAACAATACTTTTCTGGCAAAGGACGTGAGCAGAATTTTATTATTTTGATGAAAAGCAATTTCGCAATACCCTAAATTAATTAACTGAATGAGATATTGATTCCAATCATACCAGGATATGTCGGCGCCAATTCCGTAAGTTTTCAAATCCTGATATTTTTTTTCGTAGATGTAAGCATTTTTGGAGCCTCTTAAAAAATCAACAATGACAGCCAAAGGTTCAGATTCCTGTAAACGGGTAATAGCTGACAATGCTTTTTGGGCTAAGATTGTACCTTCAAAAAATATTGGAGGTTTTTTGCAAATATCACAGTTACCGCAATTCTCGGTTACCAGTTCACCAAAATAAGAGAGCAGAATTTTTCTTCTGCAGCTTAATGCATCGGCATATTGTTTCATACGATCCAATTTTGCCAGCTGCACATCCGAGTTTAAACCTTCTGAGGCAAATTTCTGTAGCTGGATTACATCTGCATAACTTTCAAATAAAACAGTTTCAGCAGGTAATCCGTCTCGTCCTGCACGGCCAATTTCCTGATAATAGCCTTCAATATTTTTAGGTAAATTATAATGAATTACCCAGCGTACATTTGATTTGTCAATTCCCATTCCAAAAGCAATCGTAGCACAAACTACCTGACAGTCATCATTTATGAATTCATCCTGCGTTTTTGCACGGATTTTGTTTTCTAACCCTGCGTGATACGCTTTTGCGGTTATGCCGCTTTTTTGTAATTTTTGAGCCAGTTCTTCAGTAGTTTTTCGGCTTAAACAATAAATAATGCCGGATTCGTTGGGTTTATTTTCTACAAAATCAATAATTTGCTTTACCCGATCAAGTGCGGGACGAACTTCCAGACTCAAATTTTTTCTGTCAAATGAGGCAATAAAAGTTTTGGAGTTTTTTAAATTTAATTGTTTTGTAATGTCTGTACGTGTTGCTTTATCTGCTGTAGCGGTCAGTGCTAAAATTGGAGTAGAAGGGAAGCGGTTTTTCAAATATCCTAAATTGGTATAAGCCGGACGAAAGTCATGTCCCCATGACGAAATACAGTGCGCCTCATCAATTGCAATTAAACTAACAGTAAGTTCATTAAAAATAATATCAAGGTAGGATAAACTCTCAGGAGCAATGTAAACTAACTTGAAAGTATTTGATTTCAGGTTTTCTATGTAAAATTGCTGTTCTTCTGAAGACTGGCTGCTATTGATATAGCATGCTGAAATTCCATTGGTTTTTAAACTGTCTACCTGGTCTTTCATTAAGGCAATCAACGGTGAAATAACAATTGTTATTCCTGGCAATACTAATGCAGGTAATTGAAAACATATTGATTTTCCGCCTCCTGTTGGCATAATGGCGAGCGTATCCTGACCGGAGAGGATGGTATTTATTATCGTTTCCTGATTGGGTCTGAATTTTTCAAATCCAAAATTTTCTTTTAGTTTGGCGTGTAATATTTCTGAATTCATTTGGCTGATAATTAATTTATAATGTATAAAAATATAATATTTTTCTTATTCATTTTAATTTTAAAAAAAATATTTACAAATAAAAAAGGAACCCGAGTAGAGTTCCTTTAATATAGTTTAAAGATTATGAATTAGTCTTCATCGTCTTCATCATCATCATCGTCTGCAATATCATTTTTATCTTCATCGTCATCTTCATCATCTCCACCATCAACATCTGGTTTGTCAAGAGTTTCATCTTCATCATCGTCATCAATATCATCATCAAGATCCAAACCTTTTACTGGCTCAATTACATCAACATCTACGTCGATATCATCATCTTCGTCGTAATTTTCAATTCTGTCAGCAAGTTTGGTACTAATTTTAACTAAATAAATAGTGTCCTCAGTTTTAACTTCAACAGCTTCGATTAATTCGTTTTTAGCATTTCTAAAACGGATAACATCCGAATCATCATAACCATCAGGAAATTTTTCAACCAAAAGGTTTAAGATTTCGTGGGTAAGTTTAGCGTAGTCTACTATAACTCTTTTCATAAATATTCTATAAATCTAATAAATAGGCAAAAATTAACGGGGCAACAATTGTAGCGTCCGACTCAATAATAAATTTAGGGGTTTTAATATCTAATTTACCCCAGGTAATTTTTTCGTTAGGAACAGCTCCTGAATAAGAACCATAACTGGTTGTTGAATCAGAAATTTGGCAGAAATAACTCCAAAACGGTATATCATGCATTTCCATATCCTGATATAACATTGGTACCACACAAATAGGAAAATCTCCTGCAATACCACCACCGATTTGAAAAAATCCAATTCCGTTACTGCTGTTTTTTGGATACCAGTCGGCAAGGAATGTCATATACTCAATTCCGGATTTCATGGTAGAAGCTTTCAATTCTCCTTTGATTACGTATGAAGCGAAAATATTTCCCATCGTACTGTCTTCCCATCCCGGAACAATAATAGGTAAGTTTTTTTCGGCAGCCGCATACATCCAGCTGTCTTTTAAATCAATTTCGTAATATTCTTCCAAAACACCTGATAGCAGCATTTTGTACATGAATTCATGTGGAAAGTAACGTTCTCCTTTGTCATCAGCATCTTTCCAGATTTTGTAGATGTGCTTTTGCAGACGACGAAATGCTTCGTGCTCAGGAATACAGGTATCAGTAACACGATTTAATCCTCTTTCAAGCAAAGCCCATTCATCTTCAGGAGTTAAATCACGATAGTTAGGCACTCTTTCGTAGTGGGAGTGTGCTACCAGATTCATGATGTCTTCTTCTAAATTTGCGCCGGTACATGAAATAATTTGTACTTTATCCTGTCTTATTATTTCAGCAAAAATTTTACCAATTTCTGCCGTACTCATTGCCCCAGCCATACTTACCATCATTTTAGCACCGTTTGCTAATTGTTGTTCGTACGCTTTTGCCGCATCAACAAGAGAAGCAGAATTAAAGTGTAAATAATGTTTTTCAATAAACTGACTGATTGGTCCTTTCATTTTTTGTTTTTGTTTTTTTGTTTTTTTTTTGAATTAAAAAGTTTTACCCTTTTAGTTGTTACTGCAAATTAATGATTTTATAAATATCAAGTTTTAAATTTGCTGTTTTTTTTATATTTTTTTATGGTATCCTAATATTTTTAAAACATCATCAGAAGTTTGCTGTTCTGAGAAAACTTCAGTCGCCAAAATCCCATTTTCATCACGATCAATCAATATATGTTTTGGCTGTGGAATCAAACAGTGATGTAGACCTCCGTAACCTCCAATAGTTTCCTGATAAGCTCCCGTATTAAAAAAACCAATGTATAATGGCTTTTCTTTGTTGTATTTTGGAAGATAAATAGCATTCATATTTTGCTCTGAATTGTAATAATCATCACTATCGCAAGTCAATCCACCTAATAGGACCCGCTCATAAGTATCGTTCCAGCGATTCACCGCAAGCATGATAAAACGCTTGTTGATTGCCCATGTATCAGGTAAAGTAGTAATGAAAGAAGAATCAATCATATTCCATTTTTCCCTGTCATTTTGTTGTTTTTGATATAAAATCTGATAAATCGCACCTCCGCTTTCACCTACAGTAAACGATCCAAATTCTGTAAAAATGTTCGGAACATCTACTTCGGCTTCTTCACAGGCAATTTTGATCTGATTGATAATTTCATCAATCATGTATTGGTAGTCATATTCAAATGCCAATGAGTTTTTAATCGGAAATCCACCACCAATGTTAAGTCCATCAAGGGTTGGACATTCTTTTTTAAGTGCAATGTACACTTTGATACATTTTACCAGCTCGTTCCAATAATAAGCGGTGTCATTTATTCCGGTATTGATAAAGAAGTGAAGCATTTTCAATTCTAATTTATCATTTTCCTGAATCTGTTTTTTGTAGAAAGAAACGATGTTTTTGTATCCAATACCTAATCTGGATGTATAAAACTCGAATTTAGGCTCTTCCTCAGCAGCAATACGGATTCCAATTTTGAATTTTCCTTTTATTTCTCCCTGAAGCAAATCAAGTTCTTCATAATTATCAATGATCGGAATAGTATTTTTATGTCCATTGTTAATTAATCGTGCAATATTGGTGATATATTCATCCCTTTTGAATCCATTGCAAATAACATAAGTACTTTTGTTGATTTTACCATTTTCCAGTAAATTCTCAACAATATTAATATCAAAAGCAGAAGAGGTTTCAACATGAATGTTATTCTTGAAGGCTTCATTCATAATGTATTCAAAATGAGAGCTTTTTGTACAATAACAATAGTAGTATTTTGCTTCGTATTTATTTTTTTCCATTGATTTTCTGAACCAGGCTTTAGCCTTGTTGATGTTTTCAGAAATCTGAGGTAAATAAGTAAATTTTAGTGGTGTACCATACTGCTCAACCAATTTCATCAAATCGATATTGTGAAATAAAAGGTTGTCTTTATTTAATTTGAATTCCTCTTGTGGGAAATAGTATGTTTGATTTATAAGGTCAGAATATTTTGTATTCATTTAATTTCAATTTTAGGGATATGATGTTAATTTAGTAAATGCGGCTAAATCTTCAATTCAAACTCTAATATTGGCAAATACAATTTCCAGTTTTTCATTTTCTGCCTTTGAACATAAAAAAACATCCAGGCAAAACGGACTTTTACTGTTATAAAAACGGTTCAATATCCTTAATAAGGAACTATTGAGACGGTTTCTGTAAGAACTAAAATGTCTTTGTTTGCTGTTTGTTTTCATCTGGACAAATGTAAAAAATAATATATACCAAAAGCAATGCTTTAGATTAAAAAAGTTTAAGATTTATAATCCTCAAACGCATCCAGAATTAATTTATTTTCAACCAATTGGTTAATTTTTATTTTTCCGATAGCTTCAATCAATGCAAATTGAATTAAACCGTATTCATTTTTCTTGTCATGAACCAGTAATTCCAGAATTGGTTCTATGTCATTTTCTTCAACCGTAATATCATCATAAATGCTTTTTATGGCAGTTTTGATTTCTGTATATTCTTCATTTGTGATCAAATTTTTATGCAATGAAATATAGCTTTCCAAAATCATTCCAATAGCAATCGCTTCCCCGTGCAATAATGTTGTTTTAGTTTCGCTTTCCAAAAAGTAACTTTCAATTGCGTGTCCTAAAGTATGTCCGAAATTTAAGGCTTTACGGATGTTTTTTTCGGTCGGATCCTGAATTACAATTTCATTTTTAATTTCAACCGAACGATAAATCAATTCATCAAAATCAGCATAATCAATAGATTGCAAATTTAAAAACTGTCTCCAATAGGCTGCATCATAAATTAAGCCGTGTTTTAACATTTCGGCAAGACCGGAACGCATTTCAGTTTGTGGCAATGTTTCTAAATATTGGGTGTCAATCAAGACCATTTGAGGAACATTGATAACGCCAATCTGGTTTTTTAGATTTCCTAAATCGACACCTGTTTTGCCACCTACAGATGCGTCCACCATAGATAATAAGGTTGTTGGAATATGAATAAAATCAACACCTCTTTTGAATGTAGAAGCTACAAATCCACCTAAATCAGTTACAACGCCACCACCAAGATTAATTACCAATGATTTTCTGTCGGCTCCTAATTCAGTCAGAACATTCCAGATCTGTATGCAGGTTTCTATATTTTTATTGATTTCACCCGAATCAAATTCTATAATTTCTATGGTTAAATCAGTTTCCAGTAATGGTAAAAATTTAGGCAAACAGTGCTCATTTGTCTGATCATCAACTATAATAAATAAAGTAGAATATTTGTTTTCTTTTAAATGATTATTTAAGGCTTCGTATGCACTTTGATTAAAATGTACGAGGTAATTATTGGCTTGAATAGATTGCATAATTCTTCGGTTAATTGAATCCGCAAAATAAGGCATTTTTGACTAAATAATATTCAAATCTTAATTCTAATTTGTTTTAAAAATGAGTTTTTATATTCGTTAAAAATAAAATCTATTTTATCTTTTAGGTTGTGAATTCATCTTTTAATAAATTTTAGAAAGGAAAATTCAATGGATCAATTTTTAATCGAGTGTAATAATGTTATGAATTTTTAAAAATATCTTCGTTTTGTTAAATAATATTCTAAACACTCTTTATCTTTGCCCAAAAAACTAAACTTAATGGAAAAAATATTCGATAACACTAAGGTCGCATTTTCGTTAAAAAGCGATACGGAACTCGACAGAGCTTATTTTCTTTTTAAAATGATTGACAGCCAGCCCTTGGTTAGAATAGGAACAGCTGTTACCAATTTTGCACTAAAAGCAAATCTTCCTGTTGAAGGATTAATTCGTGCTACCGTTTTTGACCATTTTTGTGGTGGTGTAAATGAAGATGATTGTATTACAGTAGTTGATAAAATGTTTACCAAAGGTGTTTCATCTGTTTTGGATTATTCAGTTGAAGGAAAAGAAGAAGAGGAACAGTTTGATGCTGCGTTGGAAATGACTTTAAAAACGATTGAATTTGCCAAAGAACGTCTGGCAATTCCGTTCGCTGTTTTTAAGCCAACCGGTTTGGGACGTTTTGAATTGTATGAAAAATTAGGAGAGAAACAAGTCTTAACTCCTGCAGAGCAAGAAGAGTGGGACAGGGTTGTAGCTCGTTTTGATCATGTTTGCAGTGAAGCACATAAAAAAGATGTGGCGTTATTAATTGATGGTGAAGAAAGCTGGATGCAGGATGCTGCCGATGATTTGGTCACTGATATGATGCGTAAATACAATAAAGAAAAAGCGATTGTTTTTAATACTTTGCAAATGTACCGGTGGGATCGTTTGGATTATCTTAAAAACCTGCATGAGATTGCCAAAAAAGAAGGCTTTTTTATCGGAATGAAACTGGTTCGTGGTGCTTACATGGAAAAAGAAAACAAAAGAGCGGAAGAGAAAAATTATGTTTCGCCAATTTGTGTTTCTAAAGAAGCAACAGATGTAAATTATGATGCAGCTGTCCTTTATATGTTAGAACATTTGGAAACGATGTCAATTTTTGCAGGAACCCACAATGAATTGAGTTCTTATAAACTCATGGAACTGATGGCACAAAAAGGAATTGCTAAAAATGATAACAGAATCTGGTTTGGACAATTATACGGAATGAGCGACAACATCAGTTACAATTTAGCCGAAAACGGATATAATGTTGCTAAATATTTACCTTTCGGACCTGTAAAAGATGTGATGCCTTACCTGATTCGCCGTGCTGAAGAAAATACTTCTGTTGCCGGACAAACCAGTCGTGAATTGTCAATGATCAAAGCAGAACGCAAAAGAAGAAAAGGAAAATAAAATTTACAGAAAGAATTACGAAACCGTCTCACAACCTGAGGCGGTTTTTTTGTACCTATTTTTTTGCATAGCTATTTCATAACAATCCCTTAAACAATAGCATACAAAGAGTTAATCATAACGTAACTATTACATTAAATGCAAATTTTAACTGTTAAATACATTTATAGCAAATTTAAAATTTACCATTATATGACAAAATTTTTACTATTAAAACCAAAAAAAGCTGCAACCTCTTTTAATTCAGAAATAATTCCTACGCTAAGAATCGGATTATTTTCGATTGTAGCAACATTAGGCTTTAGCCAAAATAGTATGGCGCAAACTGTAGACCTTTCTACTTATATTAGAGTAGGTCGATACGATTTGCCGGAACCTACAAGAACCGCTCACCCTACTAATAATTTATTAGCTCAGGAAGCTTCGGGAGTGACTTACAACTGGGATACAAATACCCTTTTTATTGTTGGAGACGGAACTACTGCTGTTACTCAGGTTTCATTAACAGGTCAATTTATAGACACTATGACACTGGCACAGGGAGGCAGCGCACAAGGGACTGAATTTTATGACTCTGAAGGAATTACTTATATTGGGAATGGTCAGTTTGTAATGACCGAAGAGCGTGACAGACAAGTAGTTTTATTTACTTATGCCGCTGGTACAACACTTACCAGAGCAAATGCTAAAACAGTAAAATTAGGAACATTTGCACCTAATACTGGTACAGAAGGACTTTCGTATGATCCGTTAACGGGTGGTTATATTGTTTTAAAAGAGATAACACCTATTGGGATTTTCCATACAGATATTGACTTTAATGCCGGGACTGCTACTAACGGTTCTGCGACAACAGAAAATTCTGTTAATCTTTTTGATCCTGCATTATTAGGATTTACAGATGTTGCGGATGTTTTTGCTTTATCTAACTTACCGGCACTTAGCGGAGAGCCTTTGTACAACAATTTATTGGTATTGAGTCAGGAAAATGCGAAAGTGGTAAATGTAGATCGAAACGGAGTTATTTCAAGTACTTTGACTATTGTATCAGATCCGGGAAACCCTTTAGATGCTGCTAACCAGCAACACGAAGGACTTACTATGGATCGCAATGGTAATTTATATATCGTAAATGAAAATGGCGGTGGCGATATTGATCATCCGCAGCTTTGGGTATATGCTCCATCCACAGTACCAAATCAGGCACCAACTGCTGTTGCTTTGGCAAATACAACTAACTCAGTTTTGGAAAACTCAAATACCACTTCATCATTGAAAATTTCAGATATTCTGGTTACGGATGATGGATTAGGAACCAATAATTTGACTATATCCGGAGCAGATGCCAGTTTTTTCGAAATCAAAAATGCAGGCTTGTATATCAAAGCCGGAACTGTATTGGATTACGAAACTAAAACAAGTTACAGCATCACTATAAATGTAGATGACACAACTGTTGGTTCTACTCCTGATGCTTCTGTTAATTTTACATTAGCTGTTACAGATGTAGTAATCGAAAGTATTCAGGCTGCCACGATAAGTATTTCAGAAGTAGCTCCATGGTCTAGTGGAAATAACTTAGTTGGAGCCGATTGGTTTGAAGTAACAAACAACGGAAATACTGCTCTTGATATTACAGGATGGAAAGTGGACGATAGCTCCAATTCTTTTACAGCAGCTTTAGCTTTAAACGGAATTACAAGTATTGCTCCGGGAGAATCTGTAATTTTCTTAGAAACAAAAGATACTGATGTTCCTGCCACTATTATCGCTAATTTCAAATCAGCCTGGTACGGTTCTAATGTTCCTGAGGGTCTACAAGTAGGAAGTTATTCAGGTAGCGGAATAGGACTAAGTACTGGAGGTGATGCCGTAAACTTATTTGATGCTAGCGGAAATCTTAAGGCTGGAATTACTTTTAAATCTGCTACTGATAACAAAACATTTAATAATGCAGCTGGTCTTTCTAATACTGAGATAACAACATTAAGTCAGGTTGGAGTTAACGATGCTTTTACAGCTAAAAATGATGCAAATCAAATTGGTTCTCCGGGAACTACAGGAAAGCTATTTATTTCTGAAGTAGCTCCTTGGGCTAATAACAATAGCCCTGTGAAAGCAGATTGGTTTGAGATAACGAATACTAAAGCCGTAGCAGTTGATATTACGGGTTGGAAAGTAGATGATAATTCACAATCGCCTGCAGCTGCCGTATTATTAAATGGAATTACCACTATCAATCCGGGAGAATCTGTAATATTTATCGAAACTGCTGATTTAGCTGGGAAAACAACTGACTTTTTAAACAACTGGTTTGGAGCAAATCCTCCGGCAGGTTTAAAAATTGGAAACTACACTGGTTCTGGTATCGGTTTAAGTGGAGATGGAGATCAGGTAAATTTATATAACAAAGTAAGCAGTACACCAGTAGCTTCTGTATTATTTGGTACTTCACCAACCGGTACTTTTAAAACATTTGATAATACTGACGGACTTACCACTATAACTACACCGGTAACACAATTAAGTGCGGTAGGTACCAATGGAGCATTTGTTGCTGTAAATAGCAATACTGAAATTGGTTCTCCGGGTGTTTTTACCAAGACAAGTCCAACTTTAGCTGTTGATACACCATCTTATATTGAGGCTTCATCTAAAGTAATTGCTTATCCTGTTCCTTCCAGCTCAACTTTTCAATTGGATTTGACAACAATTAGTACCGAAAATGTTGCAATAAAAGTATATGACATGAATGGAAAGCTAATTGAAGCTTATGATTTTAGCAATGTTGAAGAAGCAAAAAATCAAAAAATAGGAAGTAATTACCCATCCGGAATTTATAATATTCTGGTAGTACAGGGAGAATACAGAAAAACATTACGTGTGATTAAGAGATAATAAACACCAAAACTATTTTATATAAAAAAAAGCCGTTTCATAACTTGAAACGGCTTCTTTGATTTTATATAATTTCTTAATTTATTAACCTAAGAAAATACAACTGTTTTATTACTATAAACCATTGTTTTGCGCTCTGCATGCAATTTTATGGCTCTTGCCAGTACAATACGTTCCAAATCACGTCCTTTCATGATAAAATCATCAACAGAATGGATATGGGAAACACGGGCAATATCCTGTTCAATGATTGGCCCTTCATCTAATTCTTCTGTAACATAGTGACTTGTTGCACCAATAATTTTTACACCTCTTTTAAATGCCGAATGATACGGTTTTGCCCCTGGAAAAGCAGGTAAAAAGGAATGGTGGATATTGATGATTTTATTTTCATAAAGTGAAATCAAACCGGGAGTGATGATTTGCATATAACGTGCCAGCACGATAAAATTGATTTGAAACCTCTTTAATAATTCGATTTGTTTGGCTTCACCTTCTTCCTTATTGTCTTTTGTAAAAGGTACACAGTGAAACGGAATATCAAAGCGTTCTGCAATAGAACGTAAATCATTGTGATTACTGATGATAAGCGGAATCTCAACATTCAGCTCACCTGCACTGTATCTTCCTAAAATATCAAACAAACAATGATCGTATTTTGATACAAACAATGCCATTTTCGGTTTTTGTTCCTGGTTGTACAAATCCCACGACATTTTAAAATCAGCAGCAATTGTCTGGTCAAAATCAGATTTTAGTTCTTCTATGGTAATGCGATGATTAGATAATTCACATTCTAATCGCATAAAAAATACATTTTGTTCGCGATCAACATGTTGGTCGATGTAGGTAATATTTCCTTCTATTTTAGCAATAAAAGTGGTCACTGCGGCAATAATTCCTTTTTGGTCCTTGCAGTGAATAAGAATGGTTATTTTTTGCATTTTGGTATATTGGTTAATCAGATAATCGTCTTTTTTGATAAAACGATTAGGTAAAATTTATTTTCCGTCCTGCATGGCAAAAACACTTTTTAACAATGGTGTTGTTCTTGCGCTGATGTTGTTACGGATTTCTTTTTCTTCAACGGCGATCATTTTAAAAACCCCTGCCAAAGCCTGATTCGTTGTATAGTCAGTCAAATCCGGATTTACTTTTTTTACTAACGGAATCGTATTGTATTTGTTGATGATATTTTTCCAAACTACATCTGCACCTACTTTTTCAAAAGAGCTTTTTATCACCGGATTAAATTTTCCGTATAAAGCAGTAGTTGTAGTCCCTTGCAGATAGCTGGTTGCAGCAATATCATTTCCCAGTAAAATATTTTTGGCATCTGTAAATGACATGTTTTTAACAGCCGATACAAATATCGGAGTTGCTTCTTTTACAGCATCTTCAGCCGCACGGTTTAATACTTTTATTCCTTCGTCGGCAAGAGAACTCAAACCTATTTTTCGTAGTGTAGCATCAACTTTTTGCAATTCGGCAGGCATCAGGATTTTTACGGCTTCGTTTTTATAAAAACCATCCACAGCTGTCAATTTGCTAACTTGCTGGGTAATTCCTTTATTTAGTGCTTCTTTTAATCCGGATGCAATATCAACGCCTCCAACTCCGGGAATCTGTGAAGATATTTGTGGTAATTGATTTAGCGTTTGCTGTACCTGGGCACAAGAAGTAAGTGAAAATGTCACGGCTAATAATAGAATCTTTTTCATGTTGGATTTTTATAAGTTTCAAAAATACTACTTATTCAAAAACAAAGCCACAATTTTATTTCAGGAGTAGAAACATTTTGTTTCATAATTAACATTGGTTCCGCTATCCGTTATAATCTTTTGATTTTTGGCAGCAAAAAGCAAAAGGATTTCCACTTCTATCGTGGCTAGGCTACATTTTTTCGTTTGTTTATTATCTAAAGTTCTTATAATTTTAAAATTGAAATTTAGATTTCAATCGATTTATTAATTTCTAATTGAAAAAGATAAAATTTTATTTCTTCAACAGATTGATTTCTTCCTTAGTAGCATCAATATAGACAGCCATTTCACTGTATTTCCAATTGCCTCTTTTTTCAGCAACAACAAATAAAACACCAGTTCCCTTTGAACCTTTTATCGGAATTTGCATATCACAGTTTCCTTTTTCGCCGTTAACATTTATACTGCCTGAAGTCATACCGTCTGATTCAATAGGGCTTCCCAGTTTTTCAATTACTTCCTTATTGTTCTGTACTTCAGTCATAGCTCCTTTGTAAGTATCAGATTCTTTCATCATCGAGGTAACCCCGAAAAATATTCCGGCTATAAACAAACCAAAAAGAACCAAAATGCTTAAGCATCCTGTTGGAACAAACCATTTCCAGTTTCTGTCCCACCAGTTTTTTCTAACTTCATTGTAATTTTCTTCCATAATTTTTTCATTTTAATTGCTGAAAGATACCATTTTCTTATAAATCTTATTAGTTGTTATTTTTTGTTAACATAAAGCTATAGTACTAATCAAATATTAAAATATTTTGTAAATTGCTCCCTTAAAATTATCATATTCATAAAATGGAGCAACAAATACCATATAATCCTAAAAATAAAGTAAGAATTGTTACAGCTGCATCTCTTTTTGACGGACATGATGCTGCGATTAACATTATGCGCAGAATTATTCAGTCAACAGGAGTTGAAGTAATTCATCTTGGCCACGATCGAAGTGTTGAAGAAGTAGTAAATACAGCAATTCAGGAAGATGCTAATGCAATTGCCATGACATCGTATCAAGGCGGACACAATGAATATTTTAAGTATATGTATGACTTGCTTCATGAAAAAGGAGCAGGGCACATCAAGATTTTTGGTGGTGGAGGCGGAGTAATTCTACCAAGCGAGATTTCAGAGTTGCATGAATATGGAATAACAAGAATTTATTCTCCGGATGATGGCCGTTCTTTAGGCCTTCAGGGAATGATTAATGATTTGGTAGAACAATCTGATTATCCGATTGGAGATCAACTAAATGGAGAAATCGATCATATAGAAAATAAAATTCCAACCGCAATTGCACGTTTGATTTCGGCAGCAGAAAATTTCCCTGAAATTGCAAAACCGGTATTTGATAAAATTCACGAAAACAATACAAACTCTAAAATTCCGGTTTTGGGAATTACAGGAACGGGTGGTGCAGGAAAATCATCTTTGGTTGATGAATTAGTTCGCCGATTTTTAATTGATTTCCCTGAAAAAACAATCGGATTAATTTCTGTCGATCCTTCGAAAAGAAAAACCGGAGGAGCACTTTTAGGAGACAGGATTCGTATGAACGCCATTAATAATCCTCGTGTTTACATGCGTTCATTAGCGACTCGTCAGTCGAATTTGGCTTTATCTAAATATGTTGCCGAAGCCATTCAGGTTCTAAAAGCTGCAAAATACGATTTGATTATTCTGGAAACTTCCGGAATTGGGCAGTCTGATACCGAGATTATGGATCATTCTGATGTATCCTTATATGTAATGACACCGGAGTTTGGAGCTGCAACACAATTGGAAAAAATCGACATGCTTGATTTTGCCGATTTAGTGGCTTTAAATAAATTCGATAAAAGAGGAGCATTGGACGCAATCCGTGACGTAAAAAAACAATACCAGCGAAACCATAATTTATGGGATAAAAATCCGGATGAAATGCCGGTTTTCGGAACAATTGCTTCTCAGTTTAACGATCCGGGAATGAACACGCTTTACAAAGCGATTATGGATAAAATTGTAGAAAAAACCGATTCGGAACTAAAATCGACTTTTGAAATCTCAAAAGAAATGAGCGAGAAAATCTTCGTCATTCCTCCACACCGAACACGTTATTTGTCTGAAATTGCAGAGAATAACAGAAGTTATGACGAAAGCGCCCTTTCGCAGCAAAAAGTAGCGCAGAAATTATACGGAATTATCAAAACGATTGAATCGGTTTCTGGTAAAATTCCACAAATCAATAAAGCAGGAATTGATGATTCGACTGTTTTACCAACGGGAATTCAGGAACAAGACGAAAACAGAATCTTTTTAAACCTTTTACTAAATCAATTTGATAAAGTAAAAATGGACTTAGATCCATACAATTGGGAAATTATTCTGAATTGGGACGAGAAAGTAAACAAATACAAAAATCCGTTTTACACTTTTAAAGTTCGTGATAAAGAAATCAAAATTGCCACACATTCAGAAAGTTTGTCGCATTTACAGATTCCTAAAATTGCTTTGCCTAAATATGAAGCCTGGGGCGATATTTTACGTTGGAATTTGCAGGAAAATGTTCCTGGAGAATTTCCTTTTGCTTCAGGATTGTATCCGTTCAAGCGTGAAGGCGAAGATCCGTCCAGAATGTTTGCGGGCGAGGGCGGACCGGAAAGAACCAACAAACGTTTTCATTATGTAAGCGCGGGATTACCGGCAAAACGACTGTCAACCGCTTTTGATAGTGTGACTTTATACGGAAACGATCCGGATATTCGTCCGGATATTTACGGAAAAATTGGAAATGCAGGAGTTTCAATCTGCTGCTTAGACGATGCTAAAAAACTGTATTCTGGTTTTGATTTAGTTCATGCCTTAACTTCGGTAAGTATGACCATTAACGGACCAGCACCAATGTTGCTAGGTTTTTTTATGAATGCCGCGATCGACCAGCAATGCGAGTATTATATTAAGGAGAATGATTTAGAAAAAGAAGTTGACGATAAAATAAACAAAATATACAAAGAAAGCGGATTAGAGCGTCCAAAATACCAGGGCGATTTACCGGAAGGAAACAATGGTTTAGGATTAATGCTTTTGGGCGTTGCCGGAGATCAGGTTTTGCCTTTGGAAGTTTATAATGAAATAAAAGCCAGAACATTATCGCAAGTCCGGGGAACTGTTCAGGCGGATATTTTAAAAGAAGATCAGGCGCAAAATACCTGTATTTTCTCAACCGAATTTGCGCTGAGATTAATGGGCGACGTTCAGGAATATTTTATTACCAAAAACGTTCGTAATTTTTATTCGGTTTCGATTTCAGGATATCATATTGCCGAGGCAGGAGCAAACCCGATTACGCAATTGGCTTTCACGCTTTCGAATGGTTTCACTTACGTGGAATATTATTTGAGCCGAGGAATGAACATCAACGATTTTGGACCAAATTTATCGTTCTTCTTCTCTAACGGAGTAGATCCAGAATATTCGGTTATTGGTCGTGTGGCACGTAAAATTTGGGCAAAAGCCATGAAAAACAAATACGGAGCCAACGAAAGAGCGCAAATGCTAAAATATCATATTCAGACTTCCGGACGTTCGTTACACGCACAGGAAATTGATTTTAATGATATCAGGACGACTTTACAGGCTTTATATGCTATTTATGACAATTGTAATTCCTTACATACAAACGCTTACGATGAAGCGATTACAACTCCAACAGAAGAATCGGTACGTAGAGCAATGGCGATTCAGTTGATTATCAATAAAGAATTAGGTCTGGCGAAAAACGAAAACCCAATTCAGGGATCGTTTATCATCGAAGAATTAACCGATTTGGTAGAAGCTGCCGTTCTGCAAGAATTCGACCGAATCACAGAACGTGGCGGAGTTTTAGGTGCTATGGAAACAATGTACCAACGCTCTAAAATTCAGGAGGAAAGTTTGTATTACGAAACCTTGAAACACAACGGAGATTTCCCAATTGTAGGCGTAAATACCTTCCTGAGTTCAAAAGGTTCTCCTACGGTAATTCCGGCAGAAGTAATTCGCGCCACCGAAGAAGAAAAACAATATCAGATTACAATGCTTAATAATTTGCATCAATTTCATGAAGAAAAAGTAAACGAGCATTTAAATAAACTGCAGGAAGCTGCCATTAAAAACGAAAATTTATTCGACCATTTGATGGAAGCTACAAAAGTTTGTTCGCTGGGTCAGATTACTTCAGCATTGTTTGAAGTGGGTGGGCAGTATAGAAGGAATATGTAATCTTAAATTTCATTATTTAAAGCAGTTCTTAAAAAGAACTGCTTTTTTGTTCTTCTGAATATTAAAAATTAATCAGAAGCTTTTAATAAATTTACTTAATCTAATATTTTAAACATGAATGATTATCCAATTGAAATAGAACAATTTCATCAAACACTTACTAGTTTGAAAGGAATAGAAAATGTTTCCAGCGGAATTGATAATTTAGAGGAAGTAAAAGCGGAAAATTTATCCGGAGTGGAATTTTCACATCTTCCACTTGCTGCACTTTTAAGAACAAATGGAGGTTTTGAAAATGAAATCTTGCTGCAGTTCGAATTCACTATTGATAAAACTCAGGAAAGTTTGATTTCATTAGAATTTCTTTCCTGGTTTATTAGAGATCAGTCAAGAGGAGGAATCAAATTACAATTAAGACCTTTTGCTTTACCTCCACAAATAGGCGAAAAAAGACAATTAGGGCAAACTTTAAAATTTCAAATTGATTATTTTATTTCGGATGCACCAGAAACATTAGAACCTATTTTGGAATTAATTTCAAAACTAAACAAGGCTCTTACCTTATTTATTAAACTTAATGATATTCCTTTAAAATAAAATGATCTTTGATCAATAAAAATCATGACAATTTCACAGTATCTTGATATGATAAAGATTTTTTGTGTAACAGAAAACATCAAAAAATCAAGTGATGTTCAATTGAATTATCTTGTTGAGAAAATTTTATTGAATAGCAATAAATACTATTTTAACCTTTCTGATTTTTTTCGTGAACAATCAGAAAACATTCAAAAGATATCTGATAAAGATAAAGAGGTAAATAATCACTCTATTAAACAAATTCAAGATCATCTGAATTTACCGTTCGTAAGCAATAATGATACAATGGGAAATGTATGTTTTGCAAACAGTAACGAAATGCGTCCGGAATTCAGGCAAACTTTTACAATGATAGATGTATTGGATTATTGTTATGCTATTTTACATTCACAAACTTTTGATGAATTTTCAAGAAATGAAGATATAGGAATTCCAATCACATCAGATTCTAAGATTTTTTGGAAACTTGTTGAAATTGGTAAAAAAATTAGAATAGATGAAATTAAACATTAAATCGGCTAAGGCATTAAATAAAAAAGCAGCTCCTAAAAGCTGCTTTATATTCGGGGGAGGCAAAATCAATAATTAGCGACGAAAAGCAGGACTTTCGTTTACTGAATCATCAACTTTAACCGTTTTTGATTTTTTGTTTGAAACATTGATCTCATGTTTCACAACTTTGTCGTTTTCCTGAACTTCTAAATAATAAGTTCCTGCAGGATAAGCTTCCAGGCTTAATGTTTTAGAAATTTCCAATTCGTTAACAGCAGATTCTCCTGTGTATAACAAATTATGGTTAACATCATAAATACTGAAATTTGACTTAGTAAGGGTATCTAACGTAAAGCTAATCACTTTTCCGTTTCCGGTTTTTATATACAAGATATAATCACCCTTACCATCAATTGAATAAGTACTCATTGTTGTTAAAAATACAGCCACAACTAAGCCCAGTCTAAAAATTTTTTTCATGTTTTTTTAATTAAATTTTAATTTTCTTTTTTCATTCGTGGCATGACAAAACTACAAATTGTTGTCTTAATTCAAAATTTTTCTGAAACTAATTATTAACAGTAAGTTGTTGAATTAAAAGTATTTCGGTCCTTTTGCTAGTGTAGATACGGATTTGTTAACAGGTTGGTTTTATTTTTTTGAGATATTTTTAAAATTTTAACATTTAGAGGTTTGAATTTGTTCAGCATTTATTTGTTAAAAAATTAATAGATTTGAATTTTAATTATTTGTTAATTTCAAACATAAAAAAAACAGCTCAAGAACCACCAAGAGCTGTTTTAAAAACTGTTAAGTTTTAAACTTTACTAACTATCTAACCTCATTTTTATACTTAAACCAGTATAAAGTCTTTAGCGTACTGCTACGCTGGTATTGTTTGCAGAATAACCTGCTTTATAAACTGTAGAAATTGCTTTTGAAGACAATACTGATGTATTACCTGTAATTACGATTTCATGTTTTATTGTTTTTACATTGTCACGAACTTCCAAAAAGTAAGTTCCTTCCGGAAATTCTTCGAAACTAAAAGTTCTTAAAATTCCGTTTTGTCCTATAGCATATTCAGAATAAATTAGATTCCCTTCTTTATCGTAAATAGCTAAGCTCGCTTTTTTTACATTGTTTAATGCAAACGTAACCAGCTTACCGTTTCCTTTTAATACATGAAGAGCAAAATCTCCATTTCCGTCAATTGCATATGTACTCATTCCTGTGAAAAGTACTGCACATACTAAACTTAATCTTAACATCTTTTTCATAATATATTGTATTAAATTATTGTTCTATTTTTATACTGCTAAATTACCCTGATCATCCATAAAACTGCACAACTCTGTTTTCTTATATATGTGCTATATTCTCATTTACGAAACCGTTATAGGTTAAAATTTAATACATTATTTAATGATTTAAGTAATTTGGTTAAAATTATACAACATAATTTAAAACTCAACTTAACAATAAATTGATGTTTAGATAATCCTGAATATTTAACTTGCTGAATTTTTTCAGCTAATTAATGAACAAAAAAAACAGCTCAAGAACCACCAAGAGCTGTTTTAAAAACTGTTAAGTTTTAAACTTTACTAACTATCTAACCTCATTTTTATACTTAAACTAGTATAAAATCTTTTAGCGTACTGCTACGCTGGTATTGTTTGCAGAAAAACCTGCTTTATATACTGTAGAAATTGCTTTTGAAGACAATACTGATGCATTACCTGTAATTACGATTTCATGTTTTACTGTTTTTACATTGTCACGGATTTCCAAAAAGTAAGTTCCTTCCGGAAATTCTTCAAAACTAAAAGTTCTTAAAATTCCGTTTTGTCCTGTAGCATATTCAGAATAAATTAGATTTCCTTCTTTATCGTAAATAGTTAAACTTGCTTTTTTTACATTATTTAATGCAAACGTAACCAGCTTACCATTTCCTTTTAATACATGAAGAGCAAAATCTCCATTATTGTCAATTGCGTAAGTACTCATTCCTGAAAAAAGTACTGCACATACTAAACTTAATTTTAACATCTTTTTCATGATTATATTTTTTAAATTATTGTTCTAATTCTATAGTGCTAAATTACTTTGATCATGCATAAAACTGCACATCCCTATTTTCTTATATATGTGCTATATTCTCATTTACGAAACCGTTATATGTTAAAATTTGAATTTTATTAGGTGATTTAGTTAATTGTCTTATTATTTTTCAATGAAATGCTCGTAATCGAGAATGTAATAATTTTAATTATGATTTTATTAATTTGTTATAATTATCGGGTTTAAAAAAAGCAGATATAATAATTTATCTAAAATCGAGGCATAAAAAAAACAGCTCAGTAACCACAATGAGCTGTTTAGAAAACTATAAGTTTTTGTATTTTGATGCTATTTTAACCTCATTTTTATCCCAACAATAAAATAGTGTTTTTCTATCGTACTGCTACGTTTGTGTTTTTTTCAGTAGTGTTTGTTTTGTAAACTGATGAAACTGCATTTTTAGATAATGTACTTGAATCATCAGCAATAATAATTTCATGTCTTACTTTTTTCACACTATCTTCTACTTCCAGAATATATTTTCCGTCAGGAAATTCTTCTAGACTGTAAGATCTCAGAATACCATCTTTACCTGAAGCATTTTCAGAATAAATTAAAGTACCGTCTTTGTCATAAATTTTTAAATTGGCTTTTGTTACTTTATTCAAAGCAAAAGTAATTAGCTTTCCATTTCCTGCTTTTAATACATGAAGATTGAAATCTTCATTACCATCAATTGCATACGTACTCATTCCTGAAAAAAGTACTGCACATACTAAACTTAATTTTAAAATCTTTTTCATGTCTGTAGTTTTTAAATTAATAGTTCTAATTCTCTGATGCTAAATTACTTCGGTACTTAATAATTTTGTGCAACCCTGTTTGCTGATTTCTGTGCTGTATTCTCATTTACGAAAGCGTTATATGTTAAAATTTGAATTATCTTAGGTAATTTTGTTAAATTTGCTTTTATTTTTTAAACTTTTTGGAATGAAAACAATTGCCCCAGCTCTTGAAGTAGTAACCAACTCTTATGGAAGTTCCTTTACCTATACTAAACATGCACAAAAGACCAACAGCAAAGCGCATCTGCTGCATTACCACCCTGAAATTGAAATTGTATTTGTAAATGGTGGTGCAGGAAAAAGACAAATAGGAAGCCATATTTCGTATTATACAAATGGCTCATTAGTATTGATTGGTTCAAATCTTCCGCATTGCGGCTTTACAGATGAAAAAACAGGCAATAAAGATGAAATCGTAATTCATTTTAAACCGGAATTTTTAGGACCTGATTTTTTTAATGCTCCGGAAATGAAAAAAATCCAAAAACTTCTTAATCAGGCTAAAGCTGGAATTGCTTTTGGCGGTGAAACAAAAAAAAGAATAGGAACAAAGATGGATCTGATGGAAAATAAATCTCCACTGGAACGTCTTGTAACTCTTTTAAGCATTTTAAATGACCTGGAATCTTCAGAAGAATATACGATTTTAAATGCTGACGGATTTTCGCTTGAAATGCAGGTGCAGGATAATGACAGAATTAATGTGGTATTTAATTATGTAAAAGATCATTTTCACGAACCCATATCCATTGATGAGATTTCAAATTTAGTGAGTATGACAACGCCGTCTTTTTGCCGCTATTTTAAAAAGATTTCCAATAAAACCTTTACAGAATTTGTAAATGAATACCGCTTAGTGCACGCTTCTAAACTTTTGGCAGAAAAAGCAATAAGCATCAATGATGTCTGCTACGAAAGCGGCTTTAATAATTTTAGTCACTTTAGTAAATCCTTTAAACAATATACAGGCAAAAGTGCATCGCAATATCGTCTTGAACATAAAACGACGATTATGTAAAACTTTTTCAATTTTTTTAAACCCGACATGAATTCAATCTTGTCGGGTTTTTTATTTCTTTTATTCTGAAAAAAGTATATTTACAATTCTAACTCAATAAAATCAATAATGAAAAGTTTTAAAATTTTAGTATTCGTATTTATTTTATGTTCTTCAGGTATGTCTTATGCTGCCAAAGTCGATTCTTTAGAAGTAGCCAGTTCAGCAATGAACAAAACCTATAAAGCTGCTGTTGTTTTGCCTAATTCATATGCAAAAAGTAAAACTTCTTTTCCGGTGCTTTATTTACTGCACGGTGCTTATGGTCATTTTGGGGATTGGCTAAAAAGCACACCTAATAAAGATTTAGTGAAAAATTTGGCTGATCAGTATAATATGATAATAGTAATGCCGGAAGGGGAGACATTCAGTTTTTATCTGGACAGCCCTGTAAATAAAGAAAGTCAGTTTGAGACATTTATTACCCAGGAAGTTATTCAGAAAGTCGATAAAACTTACAGAACAATCAGCAATAAAAATGGGCGGGTTATAACAGGACTTTCTATGGGTGGCCATGGAGCTTTATATTTATCTGCCAGACATCCTGAATTATTTTGTGCAGCTGGAAGCATGAGCGGAGCAGTTGATATGGGTGTCATGCTAAACCGTGATTCATCTGCCCAGGTTATAAAATTGATGGAGCCGATTTTTGGAGATAAAAGCAATGATATCAAAATGTATGAGCAATATGCTGTTTTGAATATGTTGGACAAAATAAAGGCCAATAAACTGCCATTGATTATAGATTGTGGCGTTGATGATTTTTTAATAGAACCCAATAAGGAATTGCACAGACGATTGGTATATAATAAGGTAGAACATGATTATACCGAAAGACCCGGTGCTCATACCTGGGAATATTGGGAAAATGCACTGCCGTATCATGTATTATTCTTCAGCAAAGTTTTGAATAAAAATAAATAAGGGACAAAAATAATTATTAGTTTATTTTGGAATTTTATTCAATTTTAAATAACCAATATGAAATTCATCCTGTTTTACAAAAATTTCAGTAGAAACATTTAATTTTATAGTATACATATTTTGATCAGCAGGAGATAAAATATCTGAAACATTATGGAGATCATCAATATCGATTCCGTATTTTTCATCTATATGTGAGACGGCTCCTTTAAAACCAAAGTGTTTATAAAATACTGATTTTTTAGATTTTTTAATTGCATCTGCAATCGTTTCTGCAACGGTTAGCATTTTATAATGATATTCTTCGAATTCATTTTGTTTATAACCGCCAAGATTGAGGAAAAACAATTTTGGCGAATTTAAATCTGGTTCTAAAACCTTGTTTTTTGGAACTACAGATATCGAAAAAATATCTACAACATTGACTTCGCGCCATACATCAATATGAATGTCCTTATTGGCATCTGGCCAGAATTCTTTTATTTTTGGTACTAATTGAGATAAGGAATTACCTATTCCAAAAAAAACATCATGCTGTTCAATAAGTCTTCCTTTTACGGTACAGCCAAGTATTAGAAAGTAAAGTTTCATTTGTTCTTCCATACTTTGTAAAGATAATTTAAAAAATATTCATGAAATTCTGCTCAAATAATTTTTTTTGGTTTAATTTTTGAAATACCTTTATGTATAAACCTTAAATAAATAAAAATATGAAAAAGATATTGACCCTTTTCGCAGTTGTTGGATTATTTGCATTCTCTGGATGTTCGGATGATGATAATAATAATACTGACTTCGATACAATAAGTGAAGTTATTGAAGTGAATGGTTATAATTTTAATTCTGGAAATGGATTTAGAATTAGATATGATTTAAATCCTGAAATTTATCCGGGTGATATGGTTTTAGTTTACAGATTGGTTGCAGTTGAAGATGGTGTTAAAGTATGGAATCCTATCCCAGAAACTGTTTTTGATAGTAATGGTGCTTATGATTTTAGTTATAATTTTGAATTTTCAAAGTTTGATGTAGATATTTTTATGCTTGGATTTGATTTGAGTTCTGTATCAACCAGTTTAAGATTAAATCAAACTTTTAGGATAGTTATTATACCAGGAAGCGGTGCTAATCTTACATCAAAGAAAACTATTGATCTCAAAGATTATAATTCAGTTGTTAAAGCATACGGCATTAGTGAAAATCAGGTTAAACATATTAGTTTATAATTATTAATAAAAAATGTAAAAAAGGAAATCGAAAGATTTCCTTTTTTTTAGTTTTATTGCTTTATAAATGTCGTTTGATATGAATAACCTCTTGTTGCTCCTTCGGTTTTTATTAATATATTAAGAAAATAAATTCCTAATGGTAAATTTGAAACATCCATTTGAGTTAAATTTGAATTGATAATTGAATAACTGCTGGGTGCAAACGTATTACCCGTTTGATCCATTATAGTTATATTTGATATTGCTACAGTTCTTCTAGTATCTTCAATATTTAAAATTGATGTTGTTGGATTAGGATATATTTTTATAGAGTTATTTGTGGTGTTTGATCGCGATTCAAAAATAATTTTAATAATATTACTTGAATAATATTTTTTTTGAACATTATAATCATAATAAAGCCTTCTGTAAAACTGAGACTTATCTTGATCTTGAGTAGAACTATCTCTCCTTCCAGTTGAAATATTTCGGGTAGGTAAATAATCTTTTCTATTTGCTCCAAAAATATCTTCCCAATTTATACCATCATTTGATATTTGCCATTGAATCATATCTTGAAAATCTCCAATGATTGGACTTGCTAAATTGTCACTAGCTACAGTTTGATCACAACAAATGATGTTTTTTGTAGTGTCACTACCTAGAGGTATTATATTAATAACATTACTAGCTGCCGATTTTCTATATTTTGTTTGTGGAGCAGATTTTTCTTCAAGAACTAATCTTCTATACTCTATTGCTTGGGTAGTTTTAGGAGGAGTGTAATTTGCTTCTGTAGCACCAATTATATCTGTCCAGCCATATTGAGAAAAATAATAAGAACCAAAATTAGGCCATTTAAGAGGAAATTTAATTCTCGATTGCCATTGATAATTTGTTAAATTAGTAGTCACGCTTTGGTTTCTTCTTCCTCCTGTTCCTGGTATTTGATGTGTTTCAGTAGCTTGATTGCCAATTATAGTTTTAGGAGTTTCATCATTTGTTAGGTATTGATTACTTTCAATTGTATTGTCGACTATAGTTGAAGCTCCGTAAAAATTTGTAGGGTAAACTCTTATCTCTCTACTATATCCAGGGCTGTTTCCGTCATTAAAAGTTGTTTTTTCTCTTAGTGTAGTATATTTATATATTTGGTAATTTCCTTGACTTCCATATTGAATATCATTTTCATCTACCCATACTTTTGAAATGATAGTATTGATATTAAAATCAGTATTATTTTCAGGTAAGAAAGGTATGCCTCCATATGGTATATATTGAAGATAACCGTCGGAAGGATCTGGGGTTGGAGTTGAAGGATTAGTTGATGTTTCATTTTTCTTGATTGAGATATTTGAGCTTTTGTAAGCTATTCCTGAAAAAGTTTTATATTCTGCATAAAGATAGCCTCCTGTTGTGTTAAAATCACCTAAATTTAATGTTATTTGAAAGCTGCGAGTAGCTATTTTTCCACCATTGAAAAAAAGATTTCCTCCATTACCCCCATTTGCAGCGATTGATGCATACGCAGATCCTTTAGAATAATATATAGCTAAAGTTCCGTCGTTGCTCGTTGATATAGGAAATTCTACTTGAACACTTAAAGAAATATTTGATGATGAAATAGATCCCAAATCGATTGCTCCAGAACTGTATCCTACTCCGTTTATAAGTGTTGGAGTAAGTGTGACTTTTTGCCCAAACATTGAAATGTTTAATAATAGCAATAATACAAGGTAAATGTAATTTTTTCTCATGATAAAATTTTAATTAATAATGAGATAAAATTACTATAAAAATCTTACTTTTGTAAAAAAAAATACGTTTTTTTTACAAAACTATTCTTCATCTAAATCAGTAAGTTCTTTTTCATCTCCAAATTTTAAGGAAACCAAAATTCCAACTAAAAGTGAAAGTGCAATAAATCCTAAAGAAGCCCATTCAGGAAGATGAATAAAATCGTGCAGCAGCATTTTTAACCCCACAAAACTTAAAATAGCAATTAAGCTGTATTCTAAATAACTGAATTTAGCCAGCATATTAGCGAGGAAGAAATACATAGAACGCAATCCAAGAATAGCAAAAATATTAGAACTGAATACTAAAAAAGGGTCAGAGGTAATCGCTAAAATTGCCGGAACGCTGTCAACAGCAAACAAAACATCCATAAATTCAATTACAATTAAAGCTACAAACAAGGGAGTGGCTGCTTTTTTTGCCGTTTTTGTTGCAATGAAAAATTTTTCACCATCCATTTCTGAAGTGATGGGAATAATTTTTCCTAATATTTTATAGATCAAAGAATCCTTCGGTTGAAAATCTTCATCATCACCGCTGAACAACATTTTAATAGCGGTAAAAAGAAGGAATGCTCCAAACAAATAAGTGGTCCAGGTAAATTTGTTGATCAGCATAACCCCAAAAAAGATCATTAAGCCACGGAAAACAACCGCTCCCAAAATTCCCCAGAACAAAACTCGGTGCTGATATTTTTGAGGGATTCTAAAAGAAGCGAAAATAATGGCAATCACAAAGATGTTGTCTACGCTCAATGATAATTCTATTAAATAACCTGTAATAAACTTCATGGAAGCTACGGAAGGTTTCAGATTATCAGGGTTTTCAATATAATTGGTCGTATAAAGCCAATAGATGACTCCGGAAAAAAGAAAGGATAACGTAACCCAGATTAGTGTCCATTTACTGGCTTCTTTTGTACTAATAATATGTGGGGTTTTATTAAAAACACCCAAATCCAATGCAAGAATAAAAACTACTGCCAGTAAAAAGAGAATCCAGACTATCATATCAATTAATTTTATATGAATTTACAAAAATAACTTTTGAATTTCAACCTGGAAAGGCAATTAGTTTGATGTTAACTTTAAAATTATCAAGCTACTAGCATATATAAATTATGACTATGATGACAGGAGAATTAACTGCAAAAAAAAGTGCCATCAAAATTTGATGGCACTTAATATATAATTTGAATTGCTAATTATAGCGCTGATTTTACAGTTTTGATAATTCTTGCAGCAATTTTGTATGGATCTCCGTTTGAAGCTGGTCTTCTGTCTTCCAACCAACCTTTCCATCCTTTTTGAACAGTAATCAACGGGATTCTGATTGAAGCTCCTCTGTCTGAAATTCCATAAGAAAAATCGTGGATAGATGCAGTTTCATGTTTACCAGTTAAACGTTGGTCATTGTAAGCTCCGTAAACCGCGATGTGCTCAGCAGTAACAGGACGGAAAGCTTCACAAATTCTTTCGTAAGTTGCCTGGTCTCCACATGTTCTTAAAATCTCGTTAGAGAAGTTAGCGTGCATACCTGAACCATTCCAGTCTGTATCTCCTAGTGGTTTTGGGTGATATTCGATATAATAACCATATTTTTCAGTCAAACGATCCAATAGGTATCTTGCAATCCAGATTTCGTCACCTGCTTTTTTAGCACCCTTAGCAAACAATTGAAATTCCCATTGTCCACAAGCAACCTCCTGATTAATACCTTCAAAGTTGATTCCTGCAGCGATACATAAATCAGCATGCTCTTCAACTAATTTTCTTCCGTGTGTGTTTTTTCCTCCTACAGAACAGTAGTACATACCTTGTGGTGCAGGATAACCTCCAACAGGGAAACCTAATGGCAATAAAGTTTTAGTATCCATGATGAAGTATTCTTGTTCGAAACCAAACCAAAAATCATCATTATCATCATCAATTGTAGCTCTACCGTTAGATGGGTGTGGTGTTCCATCAGCATACATAACCTCAGACATTACTAAATATCCATTGATACGAGTTGGATCAGGATAAATTGCAACAGGAACTAAAAGACAGTCTGAAGATCCTCCTTCAGCTTGTTTAGTTGATGAACCATCAAATGACCAGTTTCCAAGTTCTTCTAATGTTCCTTTGAAATTTTCGTGTTCTTCAACTTTAGTTTTACTTCTAAGATTTTGAGTTGGTTCATATCCATCTAACCAAATGTACTCTAACTTAATTTTAGCCATAATAATATAAATTAATTTTTTTGTTTTTTTCGTTGGGTCAAATATAGATTTATTTTTTTAGTCGTAAAAATTAGGGGGGCATTTTGTTTATGGAACGTTTATTTTTTACAGAAGCGCAAATTTGAAAGGGGTATATTTGTAAAAAGACAATTTTTAACACGTTTAAAAAATAAATTCGTAATTATCTTAAGCGTTTTTGCATTTTATTTGTTACCAAATTATTAAGAATTGTTTATTTCCTGAAGAATACTGTAGGATTTTGTTATATTTCTTTAAAAGTGACTCATTATTCTTTGAAAAATGTCTGATACCTTGAAAGATTGGTGTTCAAAAATCTCAAAAAGATGTTTTAAACAGGCTTTTTATTTCTTTATATTTGTTTCCTGCAAAATTGAAATTTAAGTACAATTATAAAAATATACATATGTCAACATTACGTTTTCAGGCTTTGAAAGAAGCCTCTGCAAGAAAGCCCATACATTTTGAAGAAATAGACAGAAAATCTATCCTGTTTGGTTCCAATGTTTTTAATGAAAAAGCAATGAAGCAGTATCTGACTTCAGATGCATTAAAAGGAGTAAGGGATGCTATTCAGCATGGAAGTAAAATTGACAGAAAACTGGCAGACTACATTGCTATGGGAATGAAGGAGTGGGCTTTGGCAAAAGGTGTTACTCATTATACGCACTGGTTTCAGCCTCTTACCGGAACAACTGCAGAAAAGCACGATGCTTTTTTTGATATATCATACGATGGAAGCGATCCTGTAGAAAAATTCGGAGGTGCACAATTAGTACAGCAGGAACCGGATGCATCCAGTTTTCCGAATGGCGGAATCAGAAATACTTTTGAGGCAAGGGGATATACAGCATGGGACCCAACTTCCCCGGCATTTATTTACGGAACAACTTTATGTATTCCTACTGTATTTATCGCTTACACAGGTGAGGCACTGGATAATAAAATTCCTTTGTTAAGAGCTTTATCTGCTATTGATGAAGCTGCTACAGAAGTGTGCAGGTATTTTGATAAAAATGTAAAAAAGGTAACGGCAACTTTAGGCTGGGAACAGGAATACTTTTTAATTGATAAAGCATTAGCCAATTCCCGTCCTGATTTAATGATGACCGGAAGAACTTTATTAGGTCATACATCAGCAAAAGGCCAGCAGTTAGACGATCATTATTTTGGGTCTATTCCAACTCGTGCTCTTACTTATATGAGAGATTTGGAGCAGGAATGTATGTTGTTGGGAATTCCGGTAAAAACGCGCCACAACGAAGTAGCACCCAATCAGTTTGAGCTGGCTCCAATTTTTGAAGAAACCAATCTTGCCGTAGATCATAATTCTTTATTAATGGATGTAATGCAAAAAGTAGCCGAGCGCCATGATTTTAAAGTGTTGTTTCATGAAAAACCTTTTAAAGGAGTAAACGGTTCCGGAAAACATAATAACTGGTCTTTAGCAACTGATACAGGGGTAAATTTATTGAGCCCAAGTAAAACGCCAATGAGCAACTTACAATTTTTGACTTTCTTTATCAATACTATAAAAGCGGTTAACGATTACGAAACCTTATTGAGAGCTTCTATCGCAACTGCAAGTAATGATCACAGGTTAGGGGCAAATGAAGCACCACCGGCAATCATTTCGGTTTTTATTGGAGAACAGTTAACAAAGGTTTTATCTGAATTAGAAAGTGTTACAACCGGTAAATTATCTCCTGAAGAAAAAACAGACCTAAAACTGAATGTAGTTGGTAAAATTCCGGATGTTCTTTTGGATAATACCGACAGAAACAGAACATCTCCTTTTGCTTTTACAGGAAATAAATTTGAATTCAGGGCGGTTGGTTCAAATTCAAACTGTTCAAATGCAATGACTACTTTAAATGCTATTGTAGCCAAACAATTAAAAGATTTTAAAATTGAAGTAGATGCTTTGATCGATTCGAAAGACATGAAAAAAGACGATGCTATCTTTAATGTTTTAAGAGAATATATCAAGCAATCAAAAAAGATACTTTTTGAAGGTGACGGATATAGCGACACATGGGAAAAGGAAGCAGCCAAAAGAGGCTTAAGTAATTTTAAAACTACTCCGGAAGCAATTAAAGCCAAAGTTTCTAAACAGGCATTGGATTTATTCTCTGAATTAGGGATTCTAAACCATGTAGAAGCAGAAGCACGTTATGAAATCGAGTTGGAAGAATATACCAAGAAAATCCAGATTGAAGGACGTGTTTTAGGAGATATTGCAAGAAATCATGTTATTCCAACTGCCATTCGTTATCAAAATACATTGATTGAAAATGTAAAAGGATTAAAAGAAATTTTCGGTAAGGAATTTGAAACCATCGCTAAAGAGCAAATCGTTTTGATCAAAGAAATTTCAGCTCATATTGAAGGAATTAACTCAAAAGTGCTTGCAATGACTAACGAAAGAAAAACTGCAAATAATTTAACTGATGCACAAATAAAAGCAGAATCATACTGCAATAAAGTAATACCTTATTTTGAAGATATTAGAAACCATTGTGATAAACTAGAATTATTGGTTGATGATGAAACCTGGACTTTAACAAAATACAGGGAGTTGCTGCTTACCAAATAAATTTCGAAAAACAGATCTATTAAAAAGATGGAACCACTTAGGTTTCATCTTTTTTTTGTTTTATAAAATCATTATTTATGATGATTCCTTTCGTTTTAGTAAAAATTAAATTTGTTAAACATATTAATTACGAAATGAAAAATATTTTACTGGTTTTATCCATTTGTTTTAGTGTCTCAAATTGCAGTCAGTATAATTCTATGAGAGTAAATTCTAAAAAAGCATCAAATGCGTATTATCTAAAAAATATTTTGCCTTCCAAGGATGATTCATTTTTTGATCAGACTTTAATTTATCCGAACCCAGTAAAAAAACAATTAAAGATTAGAAATGCAGTTTTAGATAGAATAACTGTTTACGATACTCTTGGGCAATTGCAAAAATCATTTGTGTTTTTAAACAATACTAAAGATCATTTTATCAATTTATTTGAACTTTCTAAAGGGGTATATTTTATGGTCTTAGAAAATGAAAATAAAATGGCCAATAGAAAAATCATTATCGATTAGAATTGAGTAAAGCAATTATACATACCAATCAGGTAAATGAATTTAAAAAAAATAAAAATAAAAATACTCATCATTTGGAAATTGCACGAAATCGTTCTGGAATCATTAGTAAAAAAATATGTGCTGATGATAGATTTTGAAGGATTTTAAAACGGCATAATGAATTTGATAAATAAGATAATTAATCAACCAATCCATTTTCTACAGCATATTTTACAAGCCCGGCCGTATTTTTAGCATTTAATTTAGATAACAAATTTCTGCGATGCGTATTGACCGTATTAAAACTGATAAAAGTTTTCTCAGCTATTTCTGCCGTATTATATTCATGTGCAATTAAAATTAAAATCTCTTTTTCACGCGAACTTAATTCTGTTAAATTTGAAATTTGCTTTTCAATTTTCTGGGTATTACTCAGATGTTGCTCTTCAACTTCTTTAGAAAAATAATTTTTGCCATCTGAAACACTGTAAATTGCTTCCAGTAATTCAGACTTTTCAGCATTTTTCAGTAAATACCCATTGACGCCAATCCTGATTAATCTGGAAATTATTTTTGCATTACTGTGCGTACTTACTATTATAATTTTTATAAATGGATATTCTTTTTTTAATATTTTACTCAATTCAATCCCATCCATTTCAGGCATACTGATATCCAAAATGACAATATCTGCTCTCTGAATTTTTAAAATATTCAAAACCTCAATACCGTTTACTGCCTTGCCAATTATTTTTATATCTGATTCATGTTCAATTAATGATACAATTCCCTGTAAAAACATAGTGTGGTCATCTGCAATAATAAGTTTTAATTTTTCCATCAATCAAATTATTTAGTTATAAACTTGTTAAGTTATCAAGCTGTTTTTTTACGTTAATGCCTTTTGCTGCATCATTCTCATTTGTAGCTTTTAATGAAACAGGAATTTCAATATTTGCAATTGTACCTCTATTAAGCTTAGAATCTATTATTAAAGAACCATTCAGTTGATCTATTCGGGTCTCTAAATTTATAAATCCTATTCCAGTTTTATAATTAGTCGTATTGAAACCAATTCCGTTATCTTCAAACAAAATATTTAGTATGTTTTGAATCATATTCAGCTGTAAATCAATTTTTGAAGCTTTCGCATGTTTTATAGTATTGGTCAGAAGCTCCTGGATGATTTTAAAAATTTCCATCTGAATTTCTTCATTTAAAGCATCAATATCTTTCTTTGGATATACGGTAAAAGAAGTTTTTATATTGCTGGCTTCTCCAATATTATTAAGATAGGATTCTAAAACTTCACAAAATTCATGATGCATAAATTTCTTTGGGGTTAAATTATGGGATAAATTTCTAACCTGATCGTAAGTTTCATCCAATAAAGCAATGAGATTTTTTATTTTAGGCGAACCGGAAATTATCAGATGATTCAGTTGAAGTTTTATTGCTGCCAGATTTCCACCTATACTATCATGTAATTCCTGGGAAATTCTCTGTCTTTCCTTGTCCTGCCCACTAATAGATGCTTTAATCAATTTTAATTCCTGATCTTTTAACAGGTTATTTATGTTCTGAGTACTTATTTCTGCTTGTTGGATATTTAATAAACGCTGTGTTTTTAGTCGTTTGTAATATTGAAGCAGTAAACCGATAATTGGGATCAAAACAATTAAAAAACCAAAAATGGTCATTAATTTGGTCTCTTTTTCCTGTTTGATTTCTAATGACTTAAGCTGCTGATCTTTTTTAAGCAAAGAGATTTCGCTTAGTTTTTTTTGGGATGAATTCTGAAAAAACAATATGGTGTTTTCATTAATTTTCTGCGAAATTTGTTCCTGAAGATTCATATTCTCAATGGCTTCTTGCTGTTTTTCAAGTCTTAGCTTTTTAGTAGTATTATCAAATTGCAACATTCTGATTTCTTTTTCCCTCTGTGCTGTTTTATATTTAATTTCCAACTCATTAATTTCACTGATTTGCTGTACTTTATTTATGGAGTCTTTTAATTTGGTTGATTTATTCAGGTAATCGAATGCAGATTTATAATTGTCTTCTAATAGCGCTATTTTTTTTAATTCGTCATAAAAGGATACCTGATTATTTAAATAACCCAAAGAAACAGCTTTATGTAATGCTGAAGAGAAAATATCTTTTGCTTCCTTATATTTCTTTAAATCAATATAGATATCGCCTATGTTGCTCCTTGCTATCAATGCAATTTGGTTCAACTCCTTTTTATCAGCTATGGATACCGCTTCATTATACATTTTTACCGCTTCAGTTGTTTTTCCCAACAATTGATAATTTGTTCCCAAGCTTAGTGAAATTACAGCTTTAGCCTGCTGATTATTATTTTTTTCACTCAACAGTTTCCCCTGATTATAATAATAATTGGCTTTGTCATAATCTTTCAGATCAGAATAAATGTCGCCTAAATTAATATAACTGCCGAGGCAAATTTCTTCATCTCTTTTGTACTCTAAACAATCCTTATACGATTTAACAGCATTTACATAATCTCCAAGAGCATTGTAAACACCTGCTAAACCATGAAGATGTGTATAATATAGATTTGTTTCGTTGTATCTCTGTGACGCCTCAAGTCCTTTTAAATGCCATTTTTTACTGACATCAAATAAACCTTTCTTCTTATAATTTAACGCCATTAAATTATATCCAAGAGCAAAAAGTCTGTTTTTTAAGGAATCGCTCGATATTTTAGAATTATATTTTAAAGCCTGATTGCTAAAATGAATAGATGAGTCTAAAATAGCCTTTTTGTTGTAGTAATAGGCTTGCAACAAGGTTGCACTAGCTTTATTGGCAGGATATTTTGCCGTTTTTAAAAAACTTTTTGCATTATTAAAAGCTTTTTCCTCTTCACCTTTATTGTAAAGCAAATATAATCTTGTCACCGTGTTTTTCTCTTGAGCTTCTTGTGATTTTTTTACAACATATAATTGTTTCTTATCAATATCATCTATTTGTGAATACAAATTGACGGAAAGTGATAGAAAAATAAATGGTAATATCGTTTTAAAATCAATTAACATGTAATAGTCGTCAAATTCATAACGTTGTAAATCTGATAGTTAAACAGAGTTAAACTTAAAAAGGAAGGTGTTAAAATTAACATAATAGAATTAAAAATCATCCTTTTTATATAAAATATATTAGCAATTTCGTTAAATTAAATGAGGATAAATACTTATATATTCAAATTAAAATTTTAATACTTTAACTTCAAATTATATAATGTATAAAATTCTAATTGGATTAAATTTGAGGTATTCTAAACAAAAAACAAAATCATGAAAAAATATCTATCTCTATCAGCTTTTGCTTTGCTTATAGTGTATTCTTGTGCAACAAATCCTATTACAGGAAAAAGGGATCTAAATTTTGTATCCAATAGCGAATTATTTCCTTCAGCATTTCAACAATATGATGCATTTCTTAAAGAAAATAAAGTAATTTCCGGAACTGCAGATGCTAAAAAAGTAGAAAATGTTGGAATAAGAATCAAAGCAGCAGCTGAAAAGTACCTTACTTATTTAGGCCAGTCCCAATATCTTAAAGATTATCGTTGGGAATATAAACTAGTTGATAATAAAGAAGTTAATGCATGGTGTCTGCCAGGAGGAAAAATTGTCATTTATTCCGGAATTTTGCCTGTTACAAAAGATGATGCAGGATTAGCAACTGTTATGGGACACGAAGTTTCCCATGCACTGGCAAATCATGGAGCACAAAGAATGAGTGCGGCACAATTACAGCAATTGGGAGCAGTTGGAGTAGCTGTTGCGACAGGAAGTCAAAGTGCCGAGAATCAACAGATGTGGCAAAAATATTATGGATTAGGATCAGAAGTAGGAGTGATGTTGCCTTTTAGCAGAAGTAATGAAAGTGAAGCTGATAAAATTGGATTGACTCTTATGGCTATTGCAGGTTACAATCCGGATGATTCAATCGCTTTCTGGACCAGAATGTCTGCTAAATCAGGAGGATCGGGTACACCTGAATTTTTAAGTACACACCCTTCAGATGCAACCAGAATTTCTAATTTAAAATCATTAATTCCGGAAGCTAAAGCTACTGCTGCTAAAGTTGGAGTTATTTATAAATAATTTAAAATTGTAAATAAAATAAGTTAAGACTTCATTCAAAATGAAGTCTTAACTTATTTTATTATACAGTAAAACACATTCCATTGCTTCTTTAACATCATGGACCCTAAGTATTTTAGCGCCTTTAGTTAAAGCAATAGTATTAATTATGGATGTTCCGTTTAAAGCTTCTGCTGGTGTACAATTTAATGTTTTGTAAATCATGGATTTTCGCGATACCCCTGCTAAAACCGGCAATTCAAGAAGATTCAAAAGTTCCATTTTTTGTAATACTTCATAATTCTGTTCAATCGTTTTTGCAAATCCAAAACCTGGATCCAGTATCAAATCATTGATACCAAAACTTCTTGCATTTTTAACTTTTTCAGAAAAATAAAACAACATTTCTTTTGTAATATCCTCATACTTAGTGAGACTTTGCATAGTCTGAGGATTACCACGCATGTGCATCATAATATAGGGAACATTATATTTACCGATTGTTTCTAACATTTTGTTATCTAATTCTCCTGCTGAAATATCATTAATAATAGCAGCTCCATTTTCAATTCCAGCTTTTGCAACTTCCGACCTGAAAGTATCAATGGAAAGTAAGGCTTCAGGGAATTTTTTTAAAATTAATTCGACTGCAGGAACAATGCGACTTATCTCTTCCTGTTCCGAAACAAATTCTGCATTTGGTTTACTGGAATAAGCACCTATATCAATAAAAGTGGCACCATCTTCAAGCATTTTCTCTACTTGTGCGATAATCTCGTTTTCACTTTTATACTTTCCTCCATCAAAAAATGAGTTTGGGGTAATATTTAAAATCCCCATTACTTTAGGAGTTGTCAAATCAATAAGTTGGCCTTTGCAGTTAATCAACATTTGTTTCAAATTATCATTTTTAAGTTTCAGCTGTAAATACTTTATTTCAAAAACTTGAAACAAAGAAAACGTTAAACTTGAAACTCTTTAATATTATCCTTATTTTTGAAGAAATTTTAGCAAATATACAGCAATAAATGAAGAATACTTCCCTTGAATATGATAATGTAATTACGGTTTGCCGTACTTTATTTATTAATAAAATGAAAGATTATGGCAGTGCATGGCGAATTTTAAGATTGCCTTCACTAACAGATCAGATTTTTATAAAAGCACAAAGAATAAGAAGTTTGCAGGAAAATGATATTCGCAAAGTGGATGAAGATGAAAAAGGAGAATTTATCGCAATTATAAATTATTCCATTATGGCCTTGATTCAGTTAGACTTAGGTGTAGTGGATCAGCCGGATTTGGATGTGGACAGGGCAACCGAATTATATGACGCCAAAATTAAGCTGACTAAAGAGTTGATGGAAGCCAAAAATCATGATTATGGTGAAGCCTGGCGCGATATGCGTGTTAGTTCCTTAACCGACTTGATTTTACAGAAACTCCTGCGTGTAAAGCAGATTGAGGATAATAAAGGTAAAACTTTGGTATCTGAAGGTATCGATGCCAATTATCAGGATATGATAAATTACTCTGTATTTGCCCTTATTTTAAATCCATTTTCAAAACAATAATTTCGAATTAATCCCAATTAAAATGAAGAACATTATTACTCAATTCTCAAGATTATTTGTTGGAGTTTTATTTATTATATCCGGACTAATCAAACTTAATGATCCGGTAGGCTTCTCTTATAAATTAGCTGAGTATTTTAGTGAACCCGTTTTCAATATTCCTTTTTTGGAGCCTTACACACTTGGATTGTCCATTTTTTTAGTGATTCTGGAAGTGGTTTTGGGTGTTATGCTGTTGATAGGATATAAAGCAAAAAGTACTATTTGGTGCTTACTGCTTTTAATTGTTTTCTTCACTTTCCTTACTTTTTATTCCGCCTATTTTGATGTTGTAAAAGATTGTGGATGCTTTGGAGATGCTCTTCACTTAACTCCGTGGCAATCGTTTACAAAAGATATAGTATTGCTTTTCTTTATCATCATTCTATTTCTTAATAATAAATTAGTTAAACCTTTATTTTCAAATAGAGTGACTAATTTGATTATGTATGCCAGCGTATTCTTATGCATTTTTATGGCAGTATGGGTATTGAATCATTTACCATTAAAGGATTTTCGTCCCTACAAAGTAGGAACAAATATTGAAAAAGGAATGGAAATTCCGGATGGTGCACCTAAATCTGTGGTTGAAATGATTTTTATCTATAAAGTAAATGGCGTTGATAAAGAGTTTACAGAAAAAGATTTAATGAATATTCCGGAAGGCGCGGTTTTTGTAGATCGAAAAGACAAAGTAATTACGGAAGGATATGTACCGCCAATTCACGATTTCACGATGACAAAAGATGATTCTGATTATACTGAAGAATTATTGAAAGAACCAAAACTTTTAATTTTTGTTACTTATGATCTGACGTTATCAGAAAAAGAAGGAATGAAAAAACTGGAAAAACTTCATCAGCAAGCCAAGGTAAAAGGTTACAAAGTAATTGCTATGACAGCTTCAGGAAGTGATGAAATTGCAAAAACAAAAAAGCAATACGATTTAAATGTAGATTTCTATTTTTGTGATGCGACTACTTTAAAAACAATTGAAAGAGCTAATCCAAGCATTGTTGTTGTGCAAAAAGGAACTATAATTCAAAAAGTACATTATAATGATATTGAAGATTTAAAATTATAGAGAAGGAACTTTAAAATCTTCTAATCTGAAATAATTTAGATGATTAGAAATTGATTTTTTTCTCTGTTTTTAATTTTTTTTTAACTATCAATTTTGGATTTATATCTTTTTAATTAATTATACGGATTTATAATTTTATCTTCGCCGCTGCGTTTTATACAGTAATAGCTACTTTTAAACATGTTAAAAAAACTTGTTTTTATTTTTTTGTTTTTTATTTGTACGGCTTCTTTCGGACAAATAGGAGGCCGTTACACGTATCAGTTTCTTAACCTGACTACATCTCCCAGACAAGCTGCATTGGGAGGAAAATCTATAACTCTGTATGATGAAGATGTGAACCAGGTAATGTTTAATCCCGCTACTTTAAATCCGGATATGGACAATCAGCTTGCGATGAATTATGGGAATTATTATGGTGAAGCTTCCTATGGTACAGCATCTTATGCATATACGTATGACAGGCATCTTCAGACTTTTTATGCGGGTATCAGTTATATCAATTATGGATCTTTTGAAGGTTATGATGAAAATGGACAGGCAACATCTGATTTCACCGGAAACGAGGGAGCACTTACTTTAGGCTATGCCTACAACATTCCTTATACCAATATACATGTTGGTGCAAATGTAAAATTAATAACATCAGCTCTGGAAAGTTACAGTTCTTTTGGCGGTGCGCTTGATTTAGGTTTTCTTTTTATTGATGAAAGAAATGATGTAAATTGGGCTTTTGTTATTCGAAATATTGGTACACAATTTACTTCTTATTCCGGTGTTAATGAAAAATTACCACTGGAAATTATAGCAGGTGTTTCGCAAGAGCTGGATCATGTTCCTATTCGCTGGCATCTTTCTCTTGAGAATTTACAACAATGGAATATTGCTTTTTCTAATTCAGCAAGAGGAGAAAATAATATTGATGGTTCCGTAAATGAAGAAAAAGTTTCTTTTGTAAACAATGCTTTACGACATGTTATCTTTGGTGTTGAACTCTTTCCTAAAAAGGCATTTAATATCAGATTAGGCTATAATTTCAGAAGAGCTGAAGAATTAAGAATTGAGGAACAACGACATTTTTCAGGTATTTCATTGGGATTTGGTTTAAAAATGAACAGGATGAAATTTAATTATTCGTATTCAAGATATACTTTAGCTGCAAATACAAGTCTTTTTGGATTAGTTTTGAACCTTCAATAATTAACTTAAAATAAAATTAAATTTTGAAAAGCATAACAATTGCAATTGATGGATTTTCATCAACAGGAAAAAGTACCCTCGCAAAACAACTGGCAAAAGAATTGTCTTATGTGTATGTTGATACGGGTGCAATGTATCGTGCTGTGTCATTTTTTACAATGCAGAATCAATATATTAAAACTGATTTTTTTGATAAAAAAGCTTTAATAGAGGCTTTGCCTAAAATTAAATTAGAGTTTAAATTTAATACAGAACTGGGTTTTGCAGAAATGTATTTAAATGGTGAGAATGTTGAAAACCAAATTAGAACACTTGAAGTTTCCAATTTTGTAAGCAAAGTGGCAGAAGTTTCTGAAGTTAGGGCTAAATTGGTTGAACAGCAGCAGGAAATGGGTACAAATAAAGCTATTGTTATGGATGGCAGAGATATTGGTACGGTAGTTTTTCCGGCTGCCGAATTAAAAATTTTCATGACTGCCAGTGCTGAAACCCGTGCGCAAAGACGTTTTGATGAACTACAGCAAAAAGGCGATACCGTTTCCTATGAAGATGTTTTGAAAAATGTCATGGAACGTGACTATATTGATACACACCGTGCAGATTCACCTTTGATAATTGCCGATGATGCAATCGAAATTGATAATTCCTATTTAAGCAGAGAAGAACAATTTGAAGCTGTTTTAGAATTGGTCAATGAAGTTGTTAAAACAGTTTAATTTTTTGCAGATCCCATTTTTAATGGTAGTTTTACCACTTCATTTATTTTAAAGACAATTTCATATATGGGAATTAAGAACAGATTGATTGTAATGAGTTTTCTTCAGTTTTTTGTTTGGGGAGCATGGCTTATTACAATCGGTAATTATTGGTTTGGAACTAAAAATTGGGAAGGCACACAATTTGGTCTGGTTTTCGGAACCATGGGAATTGCTTCTTTATTCATGCCTACACTAACCGGAATTATTGCTGACAGATGGATAAATGCCGAAAAATTATATGGCGTTTTGCACATATTTTACGCATTTGTTTTATTTGGAATTGCACAAGTCACAACACCGGATAATTTTATTTATGTAATGCTTGCCGCTATGTGCTGCTATATGCCGACTATTGCACTAAGTAACTCGATCTCTTATACTTCTTTAAAATTAAATGATAAAAATATTGTAAAAGATTTTCCACCTATTCGGGTTTGGGGAACAATTGGTTTCATCGTTGCTATGTGGATTACTAATTTAACGGGCAGTAAAGCAACAGAATTTCAGTTTTACATTGCTGGAATTGGTGCCCTTATTTTAGGAATTTATTCTTTTACACTTCCAAAATGTGAGCCTCAGCGTTTAACAAAAGAAGATGCTTCCTGGGTTGAGACTTTGGGACTGGAAGCTTTTAAGTTATTCGGAAATTATAAAATGGCATTATTTTTTATTTTTTCTATGTTTTTAGGTGGAGCTTTGCAATTAACGAATGCCTATGGTGATGTATTCCTTGATGAATTTAAGCACTTTCCAAAATATGCAGATTCCTTCGTTATTAAGTATTCTACCATTATAATGTCAATCTCTCAGGTATCTGAGACATTATTTATTCTCGCAATACCGTTTTTCTTAAAACGCTTTGGAATCAAACAAGTGATGTTAATCAGTATGTTAGCATGGGTTTTACGCTTCGGCCTATTTGCTTTTGGAGATCCGGTAACAGGCTTGTGGATGATTATTTTATCTTGTATAGTTTACGGAATGGCATTTGATTTCTTCAATATTTCAGGATCATTATTTGTAGAAAGCAATACCGATTCTAAAATTCGTTCCTCAGCACAGGGATTATTCATGATGATGACAAATGGAGTAGGAGCAGTATTAGGAAGTCTGACTTCTGGCTGGGCAATTGATAAATATTTTACCAAGTCTTTTTCAACAACTTCTGAACTAGCAAATTTTCTGGAAACCGATACTACAAATTCTAAAATGTTGGATTTTGTAAAATCCCAGGGAAATTCAATATCTGCTGAGGGTATTTTTAGTAAGGAAATTTTAATGAAGGACTGGCATAACATTTGGCTTTCATTTGCCGCATATGCTTTGATCATTGCAGTTGCCTTTGCCGTTTTATTTAAGCATAAACATGATCCAAAAGAAATAGAAAATTTAGGACATTAACTATAAAATTAAAAAAGCACCATATTACAGAATATGGTGCTTTTGCTTTTTTGAGTTTAATATTATTGTGATTGAAATTTTTCAAGTGAAGATAATGCCTGCTGATTGATTTTTTTCTGAAAAAAACCTGTCCATCCCAATAAATATCCTGTGAATCCAAAAGCTTGTTTTGACCATTTCCAAACATCAAAACTATCAGTATGTTTGATTATCAAACCGTCCTGAAAAACAAATTGGGATGAAACTTTATTGACCACTTTTCTATTGGTTTTACTAAAATTATATGTAGCTGTCCATTTTGCAGAACCTGTAAACTCATCCGCTTTAATATCTGAAAATTCAATTTTGATATTGCCTTTGCTTTTTAAAAGAAGCATTTCCCACATTTTAGAAACCTGTTCTTTTTTAAGAAGACCGAAAGCAGGATCTACAAAATGAATTTTAGGATGATAACATTCAGCCATAGCCTTTGCATCGGCATTTGAAAAGGCAGTATAAAATTTGGTAATTAGATTTTCGTTTGCATTCATCTTGAAAAAATTAGATTATAAAAGTAAGGTTTATTTTATTGAACAAATCCTTACAGGACACTAATTTCTGCTGCTGTATCAAAAGTTTTTTTAGATTTATCAAAAGCTGTCGAAAAATAATTTTTTCTATTTACAGCCGTAAAATATCCGGTTTGATTTCCAAATGCATTTGAATTTCCCGTTATGATAAACCTGATAGCTTGTATATCCGTTTTTTTTAATTTTAGAAATTCCGCAGGAGTAAAATAATAATATGATGTTGTTTTACCATCCTGTGATTCTTTCATATTTTTATCCACACAAGCTATTGCGTCCCCATTAACCAAATCAACATAACTTCCGCCTGCAATTTTTATTTTGTCATTTGGTATTGAGATCGTTAATTTTAAAACTCCCCCTTTTTCCGTCTTTGCAATTTGCACATAAACTTCTCCAGTATAAGCATATTTTTCACAAATAAAAATATATTCTTCTGTAGCCGGATAAGGTTTTGAACCTTTTATAGTCATTGTCTGCTGGGCAGTTGCAAAAGTTGAAATTAGAATAAGGAAATAAAGGGATAATTTTAAATTCATAATTTTTATGGTTATTCATTTATTTTGGAATCAAATTTTTCATCCCAATCCATTGATTTAATTGCAGAAATCAAATTTTCTTCGTTTACAAAAACGCGAAGTTCTTTGTTGGCAACCTTCTTCGTATATACAGCATGATAACGATAAATGGTTTCTTGTCTGGTTTTATAAACTCCATCCAACTTCAAATCAACAAAACTTCCGTAGTATTGTCTGAATCTCTGACACGTTTTGGTAAGGCGCTCTTCGGTAGTATTGTCCATTACCGATTTGGTTACTTCCGTTTGATTAAAAGGTTTAAATTTTGAGGTATTACATGTTTCCAAAACACGTTTACCCAAATCATAAGCCTTTTTTTGCTGGTTCGAATTCACTTCTGCAGCAGAGACCTTCATGATTTTTATATCTTCAGTATCACGGCTTACATTTTTCGATTTACATCCTATCAACAGTAACAAACATATAATCAATCCTGCTTTCTTCATAGCTATTTATGTTATTTTTAATAATAAATTAGGGTCAGGGCAATTTTCGATATAAAAATTCAAATCATCCCTGCTGCAAACACCAGGGTAATCCCCCCAGTAATTCTCAATATTTTTAATTATCTGGAAATGTAAATGTGGCGAATAGTCCCCGTTTATCTCTGAATTTCCAATTGTGGCAATTGATTCTCCTTTTCTGTAAAAAGTGCCAACCGTCAAATTGTTTATACTTTCTAACGACAAATGCCCGTATAAAGTATAAAATTTTTCATTTTCTATTTCATGTTCTAAAATGATGGTAGGACCATAGTCTCCTAAACCTTCATTATTTTTAAAGCTGTGCAATTTTCCATCAAGTGCAGCTAAAACTGATGTTCCAGCTTTAATCCATAAATCTAGACCAATATGTATATTTCTTTCTGAAATTAAATCATTTCTAAAAATATTGCTCCGTTTGTAAATGTTACGGCCTTCTATATAACCTCCATAGGCTATTTTTCCACTGTTTCTTTTCAAAAAATCAGAAATAAAAGCTTCGAATTGTTCCGCATTTTCAAGTTTACTTTTAGCTAATTCCTGATTGGTTACAGATAAATCCAATGGAATGTAATGTGAATAGTCAATATTCGAATCGATAACTTTAGTGTAAGGTAAGGATTTTAAAATTGAGGAAAGGTTTTTCATAACAATGATTAAGCTACTTTTTGAATAATTATCAATTCGTTGTGTATTTCTATTCTGGGAAGCATTTTTGCTGAATACAATTCCAGGTTAATTTCCGAAATGTATTTTGCGTTTCTGATATTATGTGCTTCGTCAAGTATCATAGTATTAAAAAGCACAAAGCTTTTTTGATTCATGAGAGAAAATATTTTGTTGGTAAAAAAAGTTTCAAATAAAAAATTCGGCATATTGATATCTTCAAAAATATCAATAATTATGAGATCATATTTTTTGGATGTTTTTAAAACAAATTCAAATGCATCTTCAATAACGATTTCCAGTTGACTGATTTTATCAAGATTGAAATATTGATTTGCAATCTGAATCATTTCAGGATCAATTTCAACTCCTGTAATTTTTCCTTTGTACTTTATTTCATCCACCAGTGTTTTAATTACGCTTCCTCCAGCTACACCTAATAACAGAACATTTTCCATTTTAAGGATATTATCGTAGCCAATATTTCTTAAACCATACCTTAAAATTCTTTGAAGGCTTCCGTAAGAATAGTTTGTATTTTCAGAATCCAAAACCAATTCTCCATTAGCCCATGTAACTTCAATAATTTTACTTCGTGAAGATTTTTTTTTATATATTTTTATTGGAAGAAGGTAACTGAATAATTTTTGAATCATTTTTGAGCTTTTCATCAAATTTAATATTTAAATCTTTTATTTTGTCGGATATATTAAATTTAATGAAGAAAAAACTATACAAATTTCTTTTTTTTAGGCTAATGGGCTGGAAGATAATAGGGATTGAAAATGCACAGATAAAAAAATGTGTGATGATGGTTATGCCTCATACAAGTAATCATGATTTTTATCTCGGAATCTTTACCAGAGGTATTTCTGGATTAGAAATGAATTGGGTTGGAAAAAAAGAGTTGTTTAAATTTCCATTTGGATATTATTTCAGAAGTGTGGGAGGCGAGCCGCTGGATCGTTCCGGAGGATTGAATAAGGTTGATGCTATTGTTTCTATCTTTGATAAAAAAGAAGTCTTTCGTTTAGCCGTTGCCCCCGAAGGAACCAGAAAAGAAGTTACAGAAATAAGAAGCGGTTTTTATTATATTGCCCTTAAGGCAAATGTTCCAATTATTCCTGTTGCATTTGACTGGGGCAGGAAAGAAGTAAATTTTGGATCAGCTTTTTTTCCTACCGGTAATTATGAAGCGGATTTACAAATTTTTAAAAAACACTATGCTGGTGTATCAGGAAAAATTCCTCAAAAAGGATTTCAACTATAAATTGTTCTCTTTTAACTTGCGTGAGAATCGCTTAAATGAAAAATAAATTTAAAAATTTTCAAAAATGGGCAAAATTTGAATTAAGGGTGATATACCTTAAAAGTACCATTTTTATAAAAAAAGACTATTTTTTCAATTTCGCTATTTTCATTTACTGTTACATTTTTTACTTCGATATTATTTTCAAAAGGAATCCTTTCTTCACTTTCAAAATTAATTTTGGTGAATAAATCCGGACTTTTTGAATTTTCATTTGATGAAGCAGAAGGAACAGGTTTTATCATTTCAGAAGAAATATCCTTTTGATATGATGAACTTTGTTCCTCTTTTTTTGGAAAATTTCCTTTGCCGTTAAGAAACCAATACAAATCAACTTCCGGAAAAACCTCTGAAATCTTCATCACAAAATCCAGACTTGGTTTATTTCTGCCTGATAGGAGGTGGGACATGCTTGACCTTTGAACACCAATTTTATCTGCAAATGATGAAGCATTTAATGCATAATAATCAAGTATAATTTCAAGCCTTTTAATAAAATCATCGATGTTTACCATTGTAAATTACAATTAGAAATTAGTGAGTTTACAAATGTAACTAAAAGAAAATCAATATGCAATTTTACAGATGTAAATAGTATTTTAAACATGAAAGAAGTGATTAAATAACTTTAAATGATAATATATAATGATTTGATAATATGTGATTTAAACATTAAAATTAACAGAGGTAACAATTGTCAATAAAGTTTGAATGATTTACATTAAATCAAAGCAAATACTTGTTTACATTTCTAAATTTAGATATTTTTGCGCTGTTTACAATTGTAAAAATAAAGATGTTTACTTTTGTAAACTAATTAAATTGCAATGAATTTAGAAGAATTATTTATCCGTTACAAGGAACAAACAATTGAAGGGCGTTATCTTACTTTAGATCATATTAAGCCTGTATTAGATAAACTGAATACTAATAATCAGCTTAAGATTATTGGGAAATCTGTTTTAGATAAACCTATATATAGTTATGAAATAGGTACCGGAAATATTCGTATTTACTTATGGTCTCAAATGCACGGAAATGAAAGCACTACTACCAAAGCATTATTTGACTTTCTAAACCTTTTAAACAGCAAGGATGATTTTGCAAAAAAACTGCTTGCAACCTTTACGTTTTATTGTATTCCAATACTAAATCCTGATGGTGCCTCGTTATATACGCGTGCCAACGCAAAAAATATAGATTTAAACCGTGATTCTCAGGATTTAACGCAGCCTGAAAGTAAAGTTTTGCGTGAAGCATTTGAAAATTTTAAACCTGATTACTGTTTTAATCTTCATGATCAGCGTACCATTTTTGGGGCGGGAGATACTGGAAAACCGGCAACAGTTTCTTTTTTGGCTCCTTCTTATAATGAAGAAAGAGAGATTAATGAAAATAGATTAAAAGCCATTAATCTTATTGTTGCGATGAATAATGAACTGCAAAAATACATTCCGGGACAAGTAGGCCGTTTTGATGATTCATTTAATATCAATTGTATAGGTGATACTTTTCAGTTTTTAGGCGTACCTACAATTTTATTTGAAGCAGGTCATTACAATGATGATTATTCAAGAGAAATAACGAGAAAATATATTTTCTTCTCGTTTGTTACGGCTTTTAAAGCACTCTTCGAAAACGATATAGTTAATATTGGAATTGTTGATTATTTGAATATTTCACAAAATAAAGTGGTTTTTTATGATTTTATGTATAAAAATATCAAAATAAATTATGATGGTATTGAAATTATTACGAATTTTGTCGCACAATACAAAGAAGAATTGATTGAAGATGAGATTCATTTTCGAGCCTATATCGCAGAAGTAGGTGAGTTAGAAAATTATTTTGGACATTATGAATACGATGGCAAAGGAGCTGCATATTCAGATGAAAATGGTGATTTTCCAAGAGTGAATCAAAATGCAGATTTTTATTTGGATAAAAACATTAAATTTGTTAATGGATTGATAAAAAGCTAATTTTTATGTGAATTTGTTATTTTTTATATATATTTTTATCCGTTGTAACAGCAAATTAGTAATATTAATTAAAGAATTATGAGTAAATTTCGTTTAGATGAAGTAGATCACCAGATTTTAGATATGTTAATAGACAATACGAGAGTTCCGTTTACTGACATAGCCAAAAAATTGTTGATTTCTGCTGGAACTGTACATGTTAGAGTAAAAAAAATGGAGGATGCCGGGATAATAATGGGATCTTCATTAGCCTTGGATTACGATAAATTAGGGTATTCATTTATTGCTTATGTAGGGGTGTTTCTTAATAATACGTCTCAAACTAAATTTGTATTAGAGCGAATTAACCAAATTCCATTTGTAACAGTAGCATCTGTAACTACAGGGAAATTTAATATTTTCTGTAAAATCAGAGCAAAAGATACTAAGCATGCTAAAGAGGTGATCTTTATGATTGATGATATTGAGGGAGTTTACAGAACCGAAACCATGATTTCATTAGAAGAAAGTATCAACGATAAGAAGCGTTTGATGCATACTATCTTTAAAAATATGTAATATTCTTGAATGCTATATTAAAATATAACCTCAAGTTGTTGCTTGAGGTTTTTTTATGACTAATTAACCAACTACAATAAAATATGTACACGTTACCTAAAATAGAGCGTTTTAATCAGGATGTTCTTTCTAAATATCATATTTACAATAGTGTATTTATCACATTACCTTTCGATTCTATAGATAATACAGGTGTTTTGTTGCCTTTATTTACTGAAACTTGCGAAACTGGGTTTAAAAAACAGGAAACACCAAAAGAAATTTTTGATTTTTTCTCGAATAAATTTTTAAACAATGCTTCAGAAACGGAAAGGATTGATTTGATGTTTCGTTTTATTCAATATATTGAACGTCAGATAGTATTGTTTGACGCTATTGAAGATGCTGCTTTTCCTGCCGTAAACAATATGGAAGGAAGAGGCTCTCTTAGGGATATTAAAGAAAAATCAGATGCAAAAGAGAAAGATGATGAACTGATAGAATTTCTTGAGAATTTTAATGTTAGGACAGTCTTAACTGCACATCCTACCCAGTTTTATCCTGGGCCTGTTTTGGGAATCATAAACGATCTTACAGATGCAATTCGTTCCAATGATTTGTTGAAAATAAAGGAATTATTAGCTCAATTGGGTAAAACTCCATTTATACAAAATGAAAAACCAAATCCTTATGATGAAGCGGTTAGCTTGATCTGGTATCTGGAAAATGTTTTTTATGCAACATCCGGAGAAATTGTTCATTATCTGCAAAAAAATATCCTACAAGGAAATTCAATTAAAAATCAATTAATTAAACTTGGATTCTGGCCAGGAGGTGATCGCGATGGAAATCCATTTGTTACAACAGAAATTACTTTAAAGGTAGCGGAACGTTTGCGTACCTCTATTTTAAAATGTTATTATGTTGAAATGAGAGGTTTAAAAAGAAAGTTAACTTTCTCAGGTGTAGATACTTTAGTTTCTGAACTTGAACATAAGCTTTATCGTTCTGTTTTTTACTCTAAAGGAGAAATTTTCATTACTTTAGATGAATTGCTAACGCAGTTAGGTAAAATCCGAACTATAATTATCGAAAAGCATCAGTCTTTGTATTTAGATGAATTAGAAGCTCTTTTAGTGAAAATCAATTTATTCGGATTCCATTTCGCTACTTTGGATATTCGTCAAAACAGCAAAATTCATAATATTGTATTTAAAGATGTTGTAAATTTTTATCTCAATTCCGGTTCAGATATATTTCCTAAAAATTATTTCGAATTAACTGAAGAGGAAAAAATAGATGTTTTATCTAAACTAAAAGGAAATTTAAATCCAGCAGATTTTGAAAATGAAATAACCAGATCTACTTTAGAATCGGTTCAGGCTATTAAAACGATTCAGGAAAATAATGGGGAATTTGGTGCAAACCGATATATTATTAGCAATAATGAAAGTGCATTGAATGTTATGGAAACTTTTGCTATGATCAGACTGAATGATTGGGAAGATCCAACGGTTGACATCATTCCGCTTTTTGAGTCAGTTGATGATTTGCAAAACGCACATGATATCATGGAGCAATTGTATACTAATCCTGAATATTCAAAACATATTCAGGCGAGAGGCAACAAGCAAACTATCATGTTAGGCTTCTCTGACGGAACAAAAGATGGTGGATATTTGATGGCCAACTGGAGTATCTATCAGGCTAAGATTTCGCTTACTGAGATTTCAAGAAAATATGGCATAAAAGCTATTTTCTTTGATGGACGTGGTGGACCTCCTGCTCGTGGTGGTGGAAAAACACATAAATTCTATGCTTCTTTAGGTCCAAAAATTGAAAACAATGAAATTCAAATCACTGTTCAGGGACAAACCATAAGTTCTAATTTTGGAACTTTGGATTCCTGTCGATATAATATTGAAAATTTATTGAGTGCTGGTGTGACCAATCAGGTATTTAGTAAGGGAAAAAATGAACTGAGTACTGAAGAAACCCAGATTTTAACGCAATTGGCAGGACTGGGGTATGATAAGTATTTGAGTTTTAAAAATCATCCGAAATTTATTCCGTACCTGGAAAAAATGAGTACACTAAAATATTATTCCAAAACCAATATTGGAAGCCGTCCATCCAAAAGAAGCAAATCCGAGCAGTTGGATTTTGCAGATTTAAGAGCTATTCCTTTTGTAGGCTCATGGAGTCAGCTGAAACAAAATGTTCCTGGATTCTTTGGTGTTGGTTCTGCATTAAAACATTTTGAAGAAACAGATCAATGGAATAAGGTTAGTGATTTATACCATAATTCATTATTCTTTAAAACGCTTTTGGAAAACAGTATGATGTCATTGGCAAAATCATTTTTACCTTTAACAGCGTATATGAGAAATGATCCTGAATTTGGTGAATTCTGGCAAATAATTTATGATGAATTTTTAGAAACCAAGCGTCTTTTGCTTAAAATTGCAGGACATAAAACCCTTATGGAAAATTACCCTGACGGTATAGCATCTATTCAGGTAAGAGAGCGCATCGTACTGCCGTTGTTGACAATACAGCAATATGCTCTTTTAAGAATAAATGAGTTGAATAAGGAAAAAGAGGTGAATGAAGAGCTAGTGAAAGTCTACGAAAAAATTGTAACACGATCACTTTTTGGAAATACAAATGCAAGTAGAAATTCCGCTTAAAATTAATCGTATGCTGGTTTCAGATTTATCACCAAATGAATATTCTGTTTTTAATGCAACCTATATAAATGCAACAGAAAACAATACTTTGTTGAAAGGGCTTAGAGAAGGATTGCCTCAGCTAATGGACTTTATAAAACAGATACCGGTTGAAAAATTAGGATACAGATATGCTGAAGGAAAATGGACTATCAAAGATATCCTTTTGCACTTGATGGATACGGAACGTATTTTTGCGTATCGCGCTTTAAGAATAAGTCGTGGTGATAAAACACCATTACCCGGATTTGAAGAAAATGATTATGTTCCGTTTGCATTTGCTAATTCCCGCTTATTAGAAAATTTATTGGAAGAATATGAAAATGTCAGAAAAGCAACAATCAGTTTTTTTGAAAGTTTAAATGAAGAGCAGTTATTATTTATTGGAACAGCTTCAAATACGGCAATTTCAGTAAGGGCTATAGGTTTTATTATTACCGGACACCAAAATCATCACTTGAAAGTAATTTCAGAAAGATATTTATGATTTTGATTAATCTAATGCACGTTTAGTTACAAACGCACGATAGCCGATAATTGCCATTTGCCATTTATTTGCTTTAGCAATATCTAAACCTTGTTTGGTAAAGCTTGGCAGAAGAATTTTATTTATTTTCGCTAAAATCTTATACATAATGATTGTTTTTTCAAAGATATAAAAAAAGACTTTGCGGTTGTGCAAAGTCTTTTTTGGTTTTTATGAATTATATTTAATTAAGATCGCTTACTTTCTTTTTCCATTTTTTTCTCATACTGCCTCATATCCTTTTCAAATTGTTTCATGTTTTTCTCGTATTCTTTCATATGAATTTCATACTGCTTCATATCCTTACCGTATTTTTGTTCTACATATTGAGTGTATTTCTCCATATCAGCATCAAATTTTTCCATGGCGATATCATATTTCTCCATTTCCTTATCAAATATTGCGGTTCTTTTTTCCATTATTTCTTCTACTTGTTTTTCATAAGCAGACATATCTGGCTCAAAAGCTTCCATTTTTTTCTCAAATTCCACCATTTCTTTTTCAAAGTTTTTCATCGCAACCTTATCATTATGATTTTTAGGTGGAACAGGAGGTTTTGGCATTTTTGACATATCCACAGGAGGTGCCTGCGGCATAGGACCATTTGGGAATGTAGGAATAGATGGAGGTGTTGGCGGAGTAGGTGGCGTTGAATTTAGATTGATATTAGCAATGTCCTCATTTTCTTGATTGGTTGCAGAAATTTGAAATTGATCATCATTTGTAACAATATTGATTTTTTTTGCACCTTTTTTATCAGTAACAATTACAATTCCACAACTTTTAATTGGTTCGTCACCTTCAATTTGAATGGTTTGATCTTTACCAGTACCTTTTTCAATATCTACTTTAATAGAAGTCAGTTCATTATCAGAATTTCTTTTTACTTCTGAAATTACGATATCAACATTGTGATTCGATTTTAATTTTTCTCTTATGTCTTCAAGTTCCTGATCTGTTGTGCTTTTTTTGATTTTATATACATCAACAGACTTTTTCTCTTGAGCAGCAATTTCTTTTTCTGCTTTTGTTCTTTCCTGTGCTATTGTTTCGATTTGAAATAATAACACAAACACTACTAATGCCGGAATTACAGCATAGTACTTCCAATAATTTCTCTTTTTTGATTGATTTTTGTTTAACATGACAATTCGTTTTTTGATTAATGATTGATAAAAATGATTGGTAATGGCAACACACGTTTCATGTGTTGTGATTTTTAAAAGTGTATATTGATATGCTTTTTTATCTGAAATTTTCTTGGCAGCTTCATTGTCAGCAATAAATTCCAGATTTTGAAGTATGACTTTTTTATACAGCCATATAATTGGATTGAACCAAAATAAAATACAAAATAATCTTGAAATTAAAACATCTATAGTATGTTTTTGATCGCTGTGTACTTTTTCGTGCTCCAGAATATTTTCCAATTCTGAAGCTGTATACATTGATGAATTGTATACGATGTAATCAAAATAAGAAAATGGAGCAATATTTTCATTGACGTCAATGAATTTAAAATCAGCCTGCTGTTCAACTTTTTTACCTTTTAATACAGTATTTAAACTATAAAAATCTATTGCGAATTTTATGATGAAAGTCAAAAATCCAATTATGTAAACAAACAGATAAATGAGGTTCCAGTTTATTTCAAAAGTTTTTTCCGCAGTATTTTGTGGAATATAAGTTACTGAATAATCAAGATTTGACGGAAGCGCAACCGGGTCAATCCAAATAACTTTAGTATAAACGATCAAAGGCAAAATTACTGAAGTAAATAATCCAGCCAGTAAAAACCATCTATTGCTATTGAAGAATGTTTCTTTGCGTAATAAAAAGTAGTAAGCAAAATAGAAAATAGCGATTAATCCACCGGACTTTGCGATAAAAATGAATAGTGCCTCCATAACGTAATTATTTTTCTTCTTTTGGTTTTTCAATCATAGCCAGAATTTCTCTTAATTCTGCCGCAGAGATTTTTTCTTCTTTGGCAAAAAATGAAACCATATTTTTATAGGAACTATTGAAATAATTGTCAATCGCAGTATTCATATATTTTTTGCTGTAAGTCTCTAAAGTGATAATGGGATAGTATTGATGTGTATTTCCAAAAGCACTGTGCGAAACAAAACCTTTCTCTTCCAGATTACGAATAATGGTCGATAAAGTATTGTAATGTGGCTGGTCTTCTGTAATCTCCGCCTGAACTTCTTTTACGAATGCTTTTTTAAGCTTCCATAAAATATGCATGATTTCTTCTTCTTTATTGGTTAGTTTTTGCATTGCTTGATTTTCAATTTATATTTTATACTAATATTATTTTTTGGTAGTAATTTCAATTACGCCATTTTTTCCCTTGTCACCATATTTCGTTACCGCTGAAATTCCTTTTAGTACATCCATTTTTTGAATATTTTGTGAATCCAAATCTTCAATGTTTTTATTCTCAATTATTTTTCCATCTATTACTATTAATGGTTTTTCAGCATTTTCCGTTTTTAATTTATAAGATGTTGTTACAAACTGATTGCCTGGTTTTTTTTGAATTTTAATAGTAGCTGGCTGTTCATTCTTTTCTGTTGAATTTTTTGTGATTATTTCAACAGCACCATTTTTTCCCGCATTGCCATATTTATCTTCTGCAGATTTTCCTTTAATGACATTTACACTAACTATATCATTACTTGGAATATCATCAACAGTTACCTGTGAATTTGCCTGAACTCCATTAATTATAATTATTGGTTTTTGTTGCTGATCTACAGATACTCCAACATTGCTATTTACTTTTACCGATACATTATTAGCTGAATTTTTGACGGTTTTGGTTGTTATTCTAACCGTATTTTCAGTGGTATTAATATTTACATCATCAATAGTATTTTTATCCAATTCAGAAAATTCTTTTGAATCCGATTTAACACCATTAATATAAATTTCTTTGTCCGTAATTTTAATTGGTTTAGTCAGATGTTTTGTAGTAATTTTTATAACCGGTTTCTCGGAATTTTTTATAACATCCATACTTTCAATATCATTGGGATCCAAAGCATTCAGTTCATCCTCGGTAGCTTTTTCACCGTTAATAAAAATTTCCTTTTCATTTAATGCGGTTGCTGATGCAAATGCTTTTACATTTTCATTAGTAATTGCGCTATCTTCTGTTTTAAAACCAACATTCAGTTTTCCATTTTCCAGTTTAGAAATAATGATTCCAAAAGGTTTAATAGCCTTTGTTCCCTTAAGATTCATTTTTTGAGAAATTTCAGTTGTCTTTTTCAAATCCACATTAATGGAAATTATTTCGTTATTTGAATTTCTTTCAACATTAGAAAAAATAGCTGATATGTCGTAATTTTCCTTTAAAGTTTTTGTTTTTTCCTTTAATTCTTCGTCAGTAGTAGTTTTTGTTATTTTAAAAATATCTACAGAACCATTATCAATTTTTAAATATTGAACCGGAGCTTTCTCATGAGCAATTACTTCAACTTGGAATAAAAGTACAAAAGCTACAAGCGCAGGAATTACCACATAGTATTTCCAGGAATTTTGTTTTTTTGATTGATTTTTGTTTAACATGACAATTCGTTTTTTGATTAATGATTGATAAAAATGATTGGTGATTGCAACACAAGTTTCATGTGTTGTAATTTTTAGAAGGGTGTATTGATATGCTTTTTTGTCTGAAATTTTCTTAGCCACTTCGCTGTCAGCAATAAATTCCAGGTTTTGAGTAATGGCCTTTTTATAAAGCCAGATAAAAGGATTGAACCAGAAAAGCAAACAGAATATTCGTGTTATCAAGACATCAGAAGTATGATTTTGATCACTATGCACTTTTTCATGCTCAATGATATTGGTCAATTCTGAAGCAGTATACATAGATGAGTTGTAAACTATATAGTCAAAATAAGAGAAAGGAGCAATGTTTTCCTTCAGATCTATAAACTTATAATCAGCTTGCTTTTGTATTTTTTTATCTTTTAAAACTAAATACAAACTGTGAAAGTCAATGACAAATTTTGTTAGAAACACTAAAAATCCGATTCCGTAAATGCTAAAAATTATGTAATTCCAATTGATATCAAGTTTTTTCTCAGTCGTATCAGAAATGTGAACCTGGGAAAAATTTAAATCTGGCAGTGGAGTAGGGTCAACCCAGATATTTTTAGTGTAAAAAATAAAAGGTAAAACGACAGATGTAATAAGTCCTGCAAGTAAAAACCATCTATTACTGTTGAAAAAAGTTTCTTTTCGTAATAGAAAATAGTAAACAGAATAAAATAGTACAACTAATCCGGTTGATTTAACGATATAAATTAAAAATACTTCCATAATAATTATTTTTCTTTTTTTGGCGATTCGATCATAGCCAGAATTTCACGTAACTCGTCCGCAGATATTTTTTCTTCTTTGGCAAAAAATGAAACCATATTTTTATAAGAGCTATTGAAGTAGTTATCAATCGCCGTTTTCATGTATTTTTTGCTGTAATTTTCTAAAGTAACAATTGGATAATACTGATGCGTGTTTCCAAAGGCAATATGCGCAACAAAGCCCTTTTCTTCAAGGTTTCGGATGATAGTAGAAAGTGTATTGTAATGAGGCTGATCTTCTGTAATTTCTGCCTGAACTTCTTTTACAAAAGCTTTTTTTAGCTTCCATAAAATCTGCATGATTTCTTCCTCCTTGTTAGTTAACTTTTGCATCTTTTATAATTTTAATCAAACCTACAACTATTTTTTTAGTTACGCAACTATAAAAATAGTTATTTAACTAAAAATAAAGTTTGAATAAATAATAAATTGAAGAGAATTATTATCCTAAATTAACTTAATCATTTGGTTTTAAATGATTTGTAGATAAGTGAAACTATGAAATCTTTTCTCTTATTAAAGCATTTCTAATCCACAAACAGCAAAATGTAGCTGCAATACCAATGCATCCCATGAAAAGCCAATTTATTTGATATCCCAAGCGGGTAATAATTTCAAAACCAATCTTTGAACTTATTATATGAGCAAGACTAAAACTCATTGTGTAAAGCGCCATGTAACGACCTTCCTGACCTTTTGGAGCGCGGCTCAATGCAAAGGCATTAGAAAAAGGAAAGGCGAGGATCTCACCAATAGATATACAAATCATACTGATAACTAGAATTCCAGCCCAAACATTAATCAACAATAAAAAGAAACTCAATGACATTACAAATGATCCGAGAATAATAATTTTAATTTTTGGAAATGCTTTTCTTTCCATAAAACCTACAGTAGGCATTTCCAAAGCAAAAATAAGAAGACCGTTTAATGTCATTAACAGCCCGGTCTGTAACTCGCTCAGTCCAAATTTTTCATTATGGTACAAAGGCAAAGTAGTAAACAACTGAAAGAAAATCATGGCAGTAACAAAGCTTACAAATAAGAAAACCCAAAAGATACGATCCTGAAAAGGAGATTTTGTTTTCAATGAACTTTCTGTTGTATCCTGAATCAGTATTTTTTTCTTCTCTTTTACTAACAACGCAAAAATTGAAATAGAAATAATGCAGGAAGCACCATCAACCCAAAAAAGTCCCTGATAGCCTATTCCCATAATAATAAGTCCTCCTAAAGCCGGGCCTGCGGCAAATCCAAGATTTACAGCTAAACGGACTAAAGTTAGGGCGCGGGTCCTGTTTTCTGGTTTGGCATAAGCGCCTAATGAAACAAACATTGCCGGACGAAACATATCTGCAATTACCATCAGGCCAAACATTCCAATGCAAAGTCCCCAGAAAGTTGTTATGTATTGAATTAAAAACATCGAAATTCCGGTAGTAAATAAACTAAAAATCATGATTTTATAGAATCCAATCTTATCAGATAATTTTCCTCCTAACCAGGAGCCTAACATTGATCCTAATCCAAATGCAACCATAATCCAGCCAACCTGATTGTAGGTGAAATGTAAATCCTCTTTTAAATATTTTGACAGAAAAGGCAGCACCATTGTGCCCGCACGATTAATAAAAGTAATTATGGCAAGTATCCATATTTCTCTCCTAAATCCCCTGAAATTGTTAATATAATGGTTGAAAGCGGTTTTTAGCATTTATGGAGTTCTTATTTTCTACAAAGTTAGAAAACTTTGTAACGCTGATTGGTTGCTGCTTTATTAGTTTTAAACTATTTTTGCTGAAAATTGCAATAAATGAAAAAAGCTGCTATACTTACTTTTTTACTAGTCATAAATTTAGGCTTTTCTCAAAAGAAATTCAATAGGGATGAAACGGATAAATTTCAGCAGACAATTAATGCAGAATATGCAGATAGTAAAACAAGTCCGTTAATGATTTCTGATTTGAAAACTTTTAAATCATTGGATTTTTATCCGATAAATGGGAAATATTTTGTGAATGCAAAATTGGTTAAAGCGAAGAATGAAAAAGCTTTTGAAATGAAAACTTCCACCAGCAGAAAACCTAAATACATTAAATACGGAACTGTTTACTTTACAATTGATGGAAAATCATTACAACTAAATGTCTATCAGGATGTAGAGCTTTCTAAATCTGATAAATATAAAGATCATTTATTTTTGCCTTTTTCAGATAAAACCTGTGGAAAAGAAAGTTACATAGGTGGGAGGTATATCGATCTTAAGATTCCAAAAAACGACACAATTGCAATTGATTTTAATCAATCTTATAATCCTTATTGCGCTTACAATCATAAATATTCCTGTCCGATTGTTCCTTTGGAAAACGATTTGGACATTGAAATTAAAGCGGGAGTGAAAAATTTTCATTAATGAAATACTTTAATTTTCATACGCATCAATTTACCAATCAGCCTGAAATTCTCGAGCTGGTCAACCAATATCCTCAGGAATTTGATGATGCCATTTCTTTCTACTCAATTGGTATTCATCCATGGTATATTAAGGTAGAAAAAATTGATGAGAATCTAAAAATCATTGAAAATAAACTGCAAACTGATAACTGTCTGGCAATTGGAGAGTGCGGTTTAGATAAAAGAATTGAAATTCCATTAGAATTACAAATTTCAGTTTTTGAAAAGCAGCTTGCCTTGGCCGAAGAATATAAAAAGCCTGTTGTGATACATTGTGTTGCTGCTTTTCAGGAAGTCATTGCGATAAAAAAGAAAATGAAAATTTCGGTTCCTATGATAATCCATGGATTTTCTAAAAACAGCCAAATTGCGAGTCAGCTTATCAAAGAAGGGTTTTATCTTTCATTTGGAAAATATTTACTTTTGAATCCGGAATTAAAAACCGTTTTTAACGATATTCCAAACGATTGGTTTTTTTTGGAGACAGACACTTTAGAAGAGAACATTCAGCAAGTATATAAGATTGCATCAGAGTATAAAAATATGACTATGAATGAATTACAAGATGTTGTATCAAGTAATTTTGAAAAAATTTTTAATAAAACAATAATTTAAGAAATATAAGAATATGGCAGAATGGACAGAAAGAGCAGAGCTTTTATTTAAAAAAGAAGGATTAAATAATTTGCAGAACTCAAATGTTTTGGTAGTAGGTTTAGGCGGAGTAGGCTCATTTGCGGCAGAATTTCTGGCAAGGGCAGGTGTAGGGAAAATGACAATTGTTGATGGCGATGTAGTGGATATAACCAATATCAACAGACAGCTTCCGGCATTACATTCTACTGTTGGACAACCAAAAATCACAATCGTGGGAGACCGTTTGCAGGATATTAATCCGGAATTGAAACTGACTCGTGTACAGGAATTTCTATCGCCTGAACGTGCTTTTGAAATTGTTTCGGAAGAATTTGATTATGTCCTGGATTGTATTGACAGTGTAACTCCCAAACTTAATTTAATTATTGCCGCCAAGCGCAAACGCGTAAAAATTATTAGCAGCATGGGCGCTGGTGGTAAAATGGAAGCTTCAAAAGTAAAAGTATCCGATATTACCAATACGGTAAATTGCTTTTTTGCGAAAACAATCCGAAGACGTTTGAAAGAAGTAAAAATTGATAAATTAAAAGTGGTTTTTTCATCAGAAATTCAGGATGAGTCAAGCCTGAGAATGACGGACGGATCCAACTATAAAAAATCTTTTTACGGTACCAACAGCTATATGCCGGGATTGTTTGGTTTGTATGCAGCTGAAACTGTAATTCGGTATTTAATTAAGAAAAACAAATAATAAGAAATGATTAAAACAGTAATTTTTGATATGGACGGTGTAATTGTTGACACTGAGCCTGTTCACCGTTATGCTTATTACAAACAATTTTCTGAATTGGATATTATCGTTACGGAAGAAATGTACACTTCGTTTACCGGATTTTCAACACGAAATACGTTTCAGTCGTTAAAAGGTTTTTTTCCAGCAATTGAACAAGAAGTAGAGGATTTGATTCAAAGAAAAAGAAGCATCTTTAATGATGCTTTTGATACCAAAGAGGATTTGTTTTTATTGGAAGGCGTTGAAGATTTGATAAAAGATTTACACAAAAGCGGAATCCAGTTAATTTTGGCCTCTTCAGCTTCAAAAGTAACTATTGAGCGGGTTTTTACACGTTTTAATTTGCATCAATATTTCACCCACAAAGTAAGTGGCGAAGATTTTCCACAGTCAAAACCAAATCCCGCCATTTTTATCCACGCCGCATCATTATCTGTTGCTCCAAAAGAGAATTGTGTCATAATTGAAGATAGTACAAATGGAGTGAAAGCAGCAAAAGCAGCCGGAATTCTTTGTATTGGTTATAATAGTGAACATTCGAAATTACAGGATTTATCAGATGCGGATTTCATTATCAACCACTTCGATGAGTTAGATGCTGAAAAAATATCACAATTAGCTGTCTGAATTAAGTAAAAATTAACAATTGTTCCGTTATTGAATTTGTAAATTTGGGCAAAACAAAAACAAACCTAAAATGAAAAAATTACTTATTGCATTGTCCATCATATTGGCTTGCTATACTGCTGAAGCCCAAGTTAGGACACCACAGGCAAGTCCAAAAGCTATAATAAAACAAACTGTTGGATTGACAGATGTTGAAATTGTTTACTCTCGTCCGGGTGCAAGAGGCAGAGCTGTATTTGGAAACCTGGTTCCGTTTGGTAAATTATGGAGAACCGGTGCTAATGAAAACACAATCATCAGCTTTAGTGATGATATTGTTATTGATGGCAAAACACTAAAAAAAGGAAAATATGCTTTATATACCATTCCTAAAATTGAAAGCTGGGAAGTGATTTTCTACACAGCAACTGACAATTGGGGATTACCTGAAAATTGGAACGAATCGAATGTAGCTTTAAAAACTACAGTAAAAGAAGATGCACTGCCAACTCCTGTTGAATCCTTTACAATAGGTATTAACGGACTGGATCCTAATTTCGCTTATTTGGAAATGGCTTGGGAAAATTCTCATGTAGCTTTAAAATTTGAGGTTCCTACCGCAAAAACCGCAACTGCAAGTATTCAAAAAACTTTGGGCGGACCAACATGGAATGATTATTTTAATGCTGCCCAATATCTCTTCCAATCAAACGGAAATATAGCCGATGCAAGAACATATGTTGATAAGGCATTAGATATGAGTGGAGACAAGCCTTATTATGTTTCAAGATTAAAATCGCTAATTCAGGCCAAACAAGGAGATAAATCCGGAGCCATTGAAACAGCTAAAGCATCTCTGGCAGCTGCAGAGGCAGCCAATAATCAGGATTATGTAAAAATGAATAAGGATAGTATTGCTGAGTGGAGCAGATAATATTCTTTCCTGTAAAAATAAGAATCCCATTTTGAATCCAATTTCAAAATGGGATTTCTGCTTTTACTAAAAAAACTAAAGTACTTCAATATTAAATTCAGAATTGAAAATTTGATTGGCTTCCAATAACAGTATTCCTTCTTTTTTTAATATATCACCAGATTTTTCTAGAGTATCAGAATAACCAAACCAGGGTTCAATACAAATAAAAGGAGCATTTTCTTTGGTCCAGATTCCTAAACTGGGAAAATCTTCAAAATCAACTTTAAGATAAGGTTTTGAATTTTCAAGAATAGTCAACGAATTTGATTGGAGTGTTTTAAAAACCAAAGCATCATTTTCAAATAATTTGTAATTTAATGAAACTGTATTATTTGAAGTTTCTAAAGTTGCTGTAGTATTAGAAATTAAGCCGTCTTCAAGAAGTGAATATTCCAGTTTCTCTTCTTTTTCAAATTGAATACTATAATTTGAAAATTCTTCAGGCAATGAAAAGGCGGGATGAGCGCCTATTGAAAAAGGAAATTGTGTTTCTCCTTTATTAATTACTTTGTAACCGATATTCAGTTTGTTTTCTTCAAGATTGTAAATAATCTGCAATTCAAACTTAAAAGGATATTGGTGAAGTGTTTCTTCATTATAAGATAAGGAAAAAGTAGCTGAAGATTCTGTTTTTTCTATTAATTCAAATTCCTTATCACGCGCAAAACCATGTCTTGACAAATGATATTCTTTTTCATCAAAAGTATAAGTCTCATTTTTTAAGCTTCCAACTATTGGAAAAAGTATTGGGGAATGTTTAGGCCAGAAATCAGGATTTCCATTCCACATATATTCCTTGTTTTGATTATCAGTAAGCGAAAATAGCTCTGCTCCGGCATGTTTGATTGAGGCCGACAATATTTTATTTGAGATAGTTGTATTCAAAATTGTAAAGATTAATTAGTGTTAATTTATTTAAAGGTAAATATTTTTTTTAAATTTTAATTTATCGTTCTAAAACACAAAATTATTGTTTTAATAAAATTTTACTAAAATTGAATTAAAGCTTTTGTTTTTCTCTGCAAATAGCTTTTTTTTTCATTAATTTGTTATATAAACAGGTATAATATGAAAACAAACTTTCCAAAAGCCATATTAGGAATGGCTTTATTTATTGGAATTTCTTCTGTCTGGGCACAACAAACCCCAACTTCAACAGTAACAAGTTCGGTTAATAATTACGATTATCATGATGCATTTGCACCTCATTTTTACACAAAAAATGGTACTCCAACGCGCGCTGCAAGTGGTCAGCCCGGAGTTGAATATTGGCAAAACAGAGCTGATTATCAAATAAATGTAAAGTTAAATGCAGTAACTAATGAAATTATAGGTACAGATGAAATTACCTATACCAACAATAGTCCTGATAAATTGTCATTTGTCTGGCTGAATTTAGAGCAAAATTTATTCAAAAATGATTCAAGAGGAAATGCTGTAGTGCCTTTGACAGGTAGTCGTAACGGAGCTCAGGGGCAACTTTTTGATGGTGGGAATAAAATTAAATCGGTAAAAGTAATTTCAGGAAAGAAAAAAACAGAAACGGAAGCAAAATTTATTATTACAGATACCAGAATGCAAATCTTTCTGCCGCAGGAGTTAGCAGGAAAAGGCGGATCTGTAAAAATTAAAATTGAATTTTCATTCATAGCTCCTTTCGAAGGATCGGACAGAATGGGGGTTTTGGAAACCAAAAATGGTAAAATTTTCACCATAGCACAATGGTATCCCCGTATGTGTGTGTATGACGATGTAAGAGGATGGAACACGGCACCATATTTAGGAGCTTCAGAGTTTTATCTGGAATATGGTGACTTCGATGTTAAAATTACAACACCTGCCAATCATTATGTTGTGGGTTCAGGAGAATTAATAAATGGTTCAGAAGTTTTTCCTGCAGAACAATTTAAGCGCTATAAAGAAGCCGGTAATAGTGACAAAACGGTAGTAATACGCTCTGCTGAAGAAGTAGCAGCAACAGCCAATTCAAATGCAAGTTCCGAAAAAACATGGCATTTTCAAATTAAAAACTCTCGTGATTTTTCATGGGCGTCATCAGCCGCTTTTGTCCTAGACGGAGCAAAAATAAACCTGCCAAGTGGTAAAAAATCACTGGCATTGTCTGCTTATCCGGTAGAAAGTGCAGGAAATGATGCCTATGGCCGTTCTACGGAATATGTAAAAGCATCAATTGAACATTATTCTAAGCAATGGTTTGAATATCCTTATCCTGCAGCTACAAACGTAGCCGGAAACGAAGGCGGAATGGAATATCCCGGAATTGTATTCTGTAGTTGGGAATCGAAAGGAAAAGACTTATGGGGTGTTACGGATCATGAATTTGGTCATATATGGTTTCCAATGATTGTTGGTTCTAATGAGCGTTTATTTGCCTGGATGGATGAAGGGTTTAATACCTTTATTAATTCACTAAGTACTGAAGCATTTAATAATGGTGAATATAAAGAAGAAGCAACTGACTTGCATGAAATGGCCGAACCCTTTACACGACCGGATTTAGAAACAATCATGAGTTCTCCTGACAATATGAAGGAAGCTAATATTGGGATGCTGGCTTATTTTAAACCAAGTACAGGATTGATTATTTTAAGAGAACAGATTTTAGGTAAAGAACGTTTTGATATCGCATTCAGAACTTACATTGAGCGTTGGGCCTACAAACATCCAACACCGGATGACTTTTTCAGATCAATGGAAAATGTTTCGGGAGAAGATTTAAGCTGGTTCTGGAGAAGCTGGTATGTAAACAACTGGCGTTTTGATCAGGGTGTAAATTCAATTAAATATGTAAAAAATGATCCTAAAAAAGGAGCTATAATTACAGTTGAAAATTTAGATAAAATGCCAATGCCTATTGTTCTGGATGTAAAGACTAAAAGCGGAAAAGTAACAAGAGTTAATTTGCCTGTTGAAATTTGGCAGCGAAACAAAGACTGGTCTTTCAAACACAATTCCACAGAAGAAATTGAAAGTATAACATTGGATCCTGATCACGTTTTTCCTGATCACAACACTACTAACAATATCTGGACTGCTGGAAAAGGAAAAATAGAGAAAGATATTATTCTGGATGGTTATTTAGGAAGTTATTCTACAAAAAATGCTCCATTAAAAATTGATTTGACAGAAAAAAATAGTGCACTTAATGTTGCAATTACAAATTTTCCTAAGTTTACTGTTGAACCTGTAGCAGGTGAAAATGACACATTTATATCGAAAAGAGCAGGATTGAAATTCAAATTTAATGAAGCAAAAACAGGTTTTGATATGACTATTTTAGAAAATGGACAAGTAATATCATTTACAAAGAATTAAAAATCAATTCATTATACTTCAAAAAACCCGATAATTGTAATTAATTGTCGGGTTTTGTTTTTACAATAATAACAGAACATTAAAAAAATGTTAGAATTCTTGTTTTTTGTTTTGTAAATAAAAAAATAGTGTACTTTTGCACCGATGAATAAAATAAGTTTACATATAACTTCTTTGTCACGGACAATCTCTCCTGGAACTTCTCCCGAAGTACGGATGCTATCTCTATAGTATTCACAGAGTTTTTCGCCGCGTATTTATTTATATTCATTTTCATTTTGAAATCACATAAGTTGTCCATCGGACAAACATATACCAAAAGTACTTATTTATTTAAAAATTTCCTTAATCAACTTTTTGATTTTGAGAATATTACTTCTGTTTTGTCTAATTTTATTAGCTTGTTTTTTCAATTTCAAACCAAACAATACGTTTTAATATTTAACGCTAAACTTCAATTATTGAAATGAAGATCTCTATTGTTGTTACTCAGGAAGAACACTTCAAATTCGCACAGGAAATTTGTGATACGATAGAATCATCTGCCTTGTTAAGAGGTACGGGGATTGCTAAAAGAACTCCTGAATATATTCAGAAAAAAATGTCGAATGGTGATGCGATGATCGCTTTGGCAGACGGAAAATTTGCAGGTTTTTGTTATATCGAAAGTTGGCAGCATGGACAATTTGTGGCCCATTCAGGACTAATTGTACATCCTGATTACAGAAACTTAGGTTTGGCTAAAAAGATAAAATCAAAAGTTTTTGACTATTCATTGCAAAAATATCCAAATGCGAAAATATTTGGTATCACAACCGGTTTGGCAGTAATGAAAATCAATTCTGATTTAGGTTACAAACCTGTACCATTTTCTGAGCTGACAACGGATCCTAGCTTTTGGTCTGGTTGTAAAACTTGTACCAATTATGAAATCCTAAAAAGCAAAGAAAACAAAATGTGCCTCTGTACAGGAATGTTATACGATCCGGCAGACAAACCTAAGGATCCGCCAAGACATCCTTTTAACGAAGCTGTTTTGAAAAGATTAAAAAAAATCAAACAGGCTTTATTTTTAAATAAGATATTGTCTTTCAGTTTTTTGTCTTAAAAATTAATATAAAAAAGAATCTCAAACTTGCTATATACGAAAGTATTAGCCTAAATTATAAAAAATGAAAAAAGTTGTATTAGCTTATAGTGGAGGATTAGATACCTCGTATTGTTTGA